>OGHO01000063.1_pt1 | contig 133548 bp, 139 predicted proteins | sample 1571421 | NCBI WGS metagenome assembly OGHO01 (sample SAMEA2581937, study PRJEB24529) | metagenome | biome: Human gut stool | place: China | collected 2011
GAGCACTCGGCTGTTAACCGAGTTGTTGTAGGTTCGAGCCCTACTCGGGGAGTTTTTTTAAGGCCCCATGGTCAAGCGGTTAAGACATCGCCCTTTCACGGCGGTAACACGGGTTCGATTCCCGTTGGGGTCACTGAAAAGGATTCTCAAAAGAGGGTCCTTTTATCTGAATAATCAGATAGGTATATATAATATACGCCGATGTGGCTCAATTCACTAAGATCAACGAACGAAGTGAGTTGGTCGCATGCAGAGCAGCTGATTACAAATCAGCTGATAAATATATACGCCGATGTGGCTCAATTGGCAGAGCAGCTGATTTGTAATCAGCAGGTTATCGGTTCGAGTCCGATCATCGGCTTTGTACATTAGATACGAAGCTATAAAGTTTCATATTGATGTATGTTGTGGGTATACAGGTATATCGACAATACGGACGTTTAGCTCAGCTGGTTAGAGCAATCGGCTCATAACCGATCGGTCCCGGGTTCGAGTCCCTGAACGTCCACTTTTGGCCTGGTGGCTCAGCTGGTTAGAGCGCCGCCCTGTCACGGCGGAGGTCGTGGGTTCGAACCCCATCCGGGTCGCTTACAACTGCATAAGCGTTGTTCAAATTTGCCGGCATGGCGGAACTGGCAGACGCACAGGACTTAAAATCCTGCGGGACTAATCTCCCGTACCGGTTCGATTCCGGTTGCCGGCATATAACTTAAACGGTGGAAACCTTGTAGAATCAAGGGTTCCGCCGTTTTTTGTTGCTCGAAAATCGTCTAGGTGTGCAAAAGGTGTGCAGAAATTACTTATTCTTTGCAAGAAAACAGGAGAAACGATCGGATAATAAAGTGAAGATATCTTCAGACTGATACGGGGGGTGAAATAAATTATTACGCAAAAGAATTTTGTAGAGAAATTAAAAAGACAAAATGAAAAGGCTCTGGAGTATGTCATCCGTGAATATGGCGGCTATGTGAAAGCTGCGGTGAATCATAACCTTGCGGGACTTCCAGAGGAAATGGAAGAGTGCATGGACGATGTCTTTCTGGATGTGTGGGAGCATATTGAGCGGTTTGATGCGGCAAAGGGAAGTTTCAGAAACTGGATTATTTCCATTGCGCGGTTCCGTTCGATTGATTATCTGCGCAGATACAGCCGGACATGTATGGAAGAGGATGTATCGAATTACGAGAGCAAGTTAGCGAGAAACGACCGAATTGATACGCTGGAACAGGAAATATCCACGGAGACAGAAAAGCTTCTGGAAGGACTGAAGGAAGAAGAGCGTCAGATATTGTTACGCTATTATGCAGAGGAAGATGATGTGGATGTATTGGCGAAGGAATATGGTGTGTCCAGCTCTACGATTTACAGCAAAGTTTCCAGAGCAAAGAAGAAAGTGCGAAAAAATCATGGAAGATTGGAGGAACATGTATGATGGAGATATACGAGGTTTTAAATCAGGTTCATTCAGAGGAAGAATATATGGAATTTCCAGAGATGGAAACAGCTGCATGTATCCGGAGGGTACGGACGAAGCTTCATGACAATCGAAAAAAACATGTATGGCGGACAATTGCGGCGGCTCTGATTGGAGGAGTGGTATTATCCGGGGGAATTGCTTACGCAAACTCAGAAGGCTTGCTGGATAAATTCTTCCATAATGAGCAGACGGAAGAAGTGCCAGAACAGTACGTGGAACGGGAATATATTGAAGAGGATTATCCGAATGGATTGAAGGTTATTACAAATGCAGAGACGAAATTGACATTTGAGATTGAGAAGGCGATCACAACCGGCGATATGGTGGATGTGATCTGGACTGTGACCTACCCGGATTATGACGCAGAAATGTATGATGTGGATTTCCGGATGCGAGGGGGCGACCTCTATTACGGAGATCAGAAACTGGAAGAGACATCGTCTCTGATTCTCGGAGAAGAAAGTGATCTGAAAGAAAATCAGCGGATGTACGACAGCATTTACCTGATTCCGGATGGCATGGAGCTCGAGGAGGGGGATGTGCTTACGATGAAATTTGATGGTTTAAATGGTGAGACGACGCACATTGATAAAAACGATCCAAAATACGCAGACTGGGATGAGGCGGATCTGGAGACACTGTATTCCGATACTGTTTTGATTGAGGAAGCAGACTGGACACTGGAATTCGCATTGCAGGAAAGCAAATATGAACCGGGCACGCTGGATTGCAGCAATTCTGCGAAGATTGTGGAAGCAACGTTAAGTGAACGGATGCTGAAATTTACAAGTGTTGGAGATTTCTCTCTGCATGAGTACATCAAAATCAAGATGAAAGATGGAACGTATATTGGAGGATTTGATTTTGAGGCAGGAGGATCGCAGGATTACGATCAGGAACGGCAACAGATCGACTTTGTAATAGAGTTTACTATGCCGATTGATATCTCACAGGTGGAGCTGGTTGTGATTGGAAACGAGCGACTTCCAATGAAAGAATAAATGAATATAAAAAGACAGAAAGACCGCGGATCGAATGAGCGGTCTTTCGTGTTCTTATGATTGAATCCTGACGCAAAAAGTGGTAAAATATAAATAGTATTTTTGTTACAGGAGGTTTCGGTATATGGAACACAAAAAGGTTAATTTTTTACATTCTGTGCGTCTGAAGATGTTATTGGCGATGGCATTTTTTGCTTTCGTAACGGGAGGATTTGCTTGCGCACTGTTTATTTCTTCTACGAAAGAGGAAATCGGTTCAGTCACACGTGGATATATGCGTGATCTTTCCAGAGCTTATGGCGTTATGCTGGACAATGAGCTGGACACGGATGGTGATGACGCGCTTTCCGGCGAGCATCTGGCTTCGATACTTGCAGGCGTTCAGGTGGAAGGAGTCGAAAGCAGCTACATATATGTAGTCAGCGGCGATGGTACGATGTTGTATCATCCAACTGCAGAGAAGATCGGCAAGCCGGTGGAGAACAAGGCGGTCAATGATGCGGTTGCCAAGATTGCTAAAGGTGAGAAGGTTGAAAATGAAGTTGTTAAATATGAATTTAAGGGTGCAGACAAGTACGCCGGTATCTATGTGAATGATACACAGGATTTTATCATGGTGGTAACTGCCGATTATGACGATGTATTCAGCAGTATCCGGAAGGTAGAAGGAAAAATCGGAATTATCGTATTACTTGAACTGTTGATTGTTGTAACGATCGGATCTGCATTTGCGCATATTATTGTCAAGCCTATGAATGAGGTTTCTGAACTGACGGTGAAGGTAGGAGATATGGATCTGACGAAGAATGAGATTCAGACCAGACTGGCAAACCGTAGGGATGAGATCGGACGCATGGGACGAAGCCTTGACTATCTGACACAGTCTTTGAAGGGTGTGGTAGAGAATATCAAGGAGAAGAGCGCGCAGGTCATGGACGCTGCTAATGTACTTGACTCAGATGCCACGGAGACATCGACAACGATGGAACAGGTGGAACAGGCGGTCAATGATATTGCGGAAGGTGCAACGACACAGGCGGGCGAGACACAGCGCGCCGAAGAGCAGGTTATCGAGATGGGTAACATGGTGCAGGAGACAAGCGACGAGGTGGAGAAGCTGCTTGCATTTGCACAGGATATGCATGATTGCACAGCACAGGCATCACAGATTCTCAAGGCATTGGAGCAGGTAAATGCACGTGCCGAAGAGAATATTGATATAATTGCAGAACAGACAAATACAACGAATGAGGCGGCTATGAAGATCAGTGAGGCAACACACCTGATTACATCGATCGCTGAGGAGACAAACCTGCTTGCGTTGAATGCAAGCATTGAGGCAGCAAGAGCTGGTGAACAGGGCAAGGGCTTCGGTGTCGTAGCAAGCGAGATCCAAAAGCTGGCAGAGCAGACCAATGAATCTGCAGCCCATATTGAAGAGATTGTACAGGAGTTGCTTCAGGATGCTGAGAAGGCAGTGGAGACAATGTATGGCGTAAAGGAAATTATGCACACACAGAGTGATCATGTGGAGCAGACACAGAGTGCATTCGAGCAGGTACAGTCTGGTGTACAGGAGTCCATTGAAGGAATCAACCGGATTTCAGGACATACAACCCGACTGAATGATGCAAGAGAAAATGTAGTCGGTATCGTTCGGAATCTGACCGCGATTGCAGAGGCAAATGCTGCCGGAACCGAGCAGACATCTGCATCAACAACCGAGGTTGGAGCAATCATGGAAGACATTTCCGGCAAGTCAACCGCGATGCGGCAGGCTGCGCAGGAACTGGATGAAGGCATGAATATATTCAAATTATAAATCGACAAGGAGGAACGCAATGTATTTTGAAAAATCAAAAGGCTTCCCTGCTGATTTCTTATGGGGCAGTGCATCTGCTGCATATCAGGTAGAGGGTGCTTGGGATGAGGACGGAAAAGGCATGTCCAACTGGGACAAGTTTGTTCGTATTCCGGGTAAGACTTTCCAGGGTACAACCGGTGACAAGGCGGTTGATCATTATCATATGTATAAAGAGGATGTCAGGCTGATGGCAGAGATGGGGCTTAAAACCTATCGGTTTTCCATCGCGTGGTCACGAATTATCCCGGAAGGAAATGGTGCAATCAACGAGAAGGGCTTGAAGTTCTACGATGATCTGATCAACGAGCTGATCGCGAACAACATCGTGCCGATGGTAACGGTATATCACTGGGATATGCCACAGGCACTGGAAGACCAGTATCATGGTTGGGAAAGCCGCCAGATTGTAGATGACTTTGTTCGCTATGCAACAATCTTGTTTGAGCATTTTGGCGACCGTGTAAAGCATTGGATCATCATGAATGAGCAGAATGTATTTACCGCACTTGGTTGGCAGGCAGGTATGCATCCACCAGGAAAGGTTGACGATGATAAGACGTTCTATCAGGTTAATCACCATGCATTTCTGGCACATGCGAAGAGCGTGCTTGCGTTAAAGAAGCTGTATCCGGATGCATTGGTAGGTTCATCCTTCGCATATTCACCATCCTATGCATATGACCGTCATCCGGAAAATGCGATGGCGAAAGCGGATTACGATGATCTGCGGAATTATTACTGGATGGATATGTATGCATATGGCAGATACCCGCGTGCAGCGATAGCATATCTGGAGAGTCAGGGAATCGCACCACAGATGGAGCCGGGCGATGCCGAAATCCTGAAAGAAGCAGCCGCAAAGGTTGACTTCATGGGTGTAAACTATTACCAGACAACCGTCGTAGAGTATAACCCGATCGATGGTGTAGGAACTTCGCATGAGATGAACACAACCGGTAAGAAGGGTACCGCGAAGGTACAGGGTGTACCGGGATTGTACAAGAATCCTTCCAATGAATTTCTTCCAACGACTGACTGGGATTGGACGATTGATCCAATGGGCATCCGCATGTGTTGCCGTGAGATCACATCCCGTTATGATCTGCCGATTGTGATTTCTGAAAATGGCCTGGGCGCGTTCGATAAGTTCGAGGATGGAAAGATTCATGATCCATATCGTATCGATTACCTGAAGCGTCATATCGAAGAGCTGAAGAAGGCTTGCGATGATGGCTGCCGCGTACTTGCTTACTGTACATGGTCTTATACGGATCTGCTGAGCTGGCTGAATGGCTACCAGAAGCGGTATGGCTTTGTTTATGTTGACCGCGAGGAGGACGAGAACAGCGGAACACTCAACCGTTACAAGAAAGACTCCTTCGACTGGTATAAGCATGTCATCGAGACAAACGGCGAGGAACTGTAAGAAATACGTAATCTGCAACAAAATCAAGAATAGTAATTCAAAGACTGCAACGTATCTGCGCTGCAGTCTTTTTATCTTAATAAATGTTATTTATAAATGCGCCTGCTTTACACAAGGTCTGCGTGCCAATGTTCCCGTACTTGCATATAGTATTATTGTAGATGGCCAAATTGCCAAAGAGATTTTATATGCATGATTTTGAGTTGCAAAAAATATATACCATTTGTTTCCAAGTTAGAAGTACTAGCATTCTTTAAGCTTTGTAGCAATGCTTGAACACGATGTTCAAGCAAGCTGCCATTGAGCCATGGAGGGCGAATTGGCAGCGGTTGCGGGAAAAAGAAGCGAAAAAAAGAATGCGTAGTACTTCTTAGTTGGAATACAAGGTATATATTTGCAACCTCAAATCTTGCAGGAGAAAAGTATCGGCAATTTGGCAGACTTACAAAATATTTGGAGGGAACAATATGGCACGCGTATTTATTGGCGTAGAACATGGCGGGACCGACCCCGGTGCCGTCGGCTATCTCGTGGAGAAGGACGTGAATTTGAAGATGGCGAGAGCCTGCTACGATTACCTGCAGGCAAGGGGCATTGACACGCGCATTTCACGAACGGGGGATGTGACCGATAAGCTGGTATCAAAGATCGACCGCTGTAATGCATTTGCACCGGATCTCGCGCTGGATATCCACAATAACGCTGGTGGTGGGGATGGCTTCGAGATCTTCCACAGTGTAGTCGGCGGCAAAGGAAAGGAGCTTGCACAGAACATTGAGAAAGAAGTTGTGAAGATCGGGCAGAACAGTCGGGGCTTGAAGACAAAGAAGAATTCTTATGGACGCGACTATTTCGGATTTATCCGGAGTACGATATGTCCGGCGGTCATCTGCGAGGGTGTATTTGTAGATAACAAAGCGGATGCGGCGCAGGCAGATACCGATGCAGAAACCGATGCAGAATGCCTCGCATTTGGTGAGGCGTATGCCCGTGGAATCCTTGCAACACTCGGAATTGCGGATACGGCTGGGAAGACAGACACAACAAGCAAACCAAATGGTGCATCTGGAACGAAGACACCTGCACCGGCTACTGGAAACACAAGCGGTTATAAGGTAAAGGTAACGGCGAACGGCTTGAATATCCGCAAGGATGCGGGAGTCGCACATACAGTAACCGGGGTAATCCGTGACAAGGGCGTGTACACGATCGTGGCTGAAAAGACAGTATCCGGGCAGAAATGGGGAAAACTGAAAAGTGGTGCTGGATGGATTTGTCTCGCCTACACGAAAAAAGTGTAACACTTGACAATTAAAATCAAAAATAATATTTCACAAAGGATTCTCAAGTTGCGAAATAAGTGGTATAATGTACAGCATATGGCGGTCAGAGGAAATTCTGCGTGCCTGAATTAGGAGGATTACAAAAATGGAAAAAAGAGAGTTGGTATATTATCGACTGGATAAGATTGACGGTAAGATCTTAGATATCCTGCAGGGAAATGCAAGAGCATCTTTGAAGGAAATTGCAGAGCAGGTATTTCTGTCTCCGACAGCCGTTGGCGCACGTATTGACCGTATGTTGCAGGAGGGCGTGCTGGAAGGATTTACAACGAGACTGAACCCAGAAGCCATGGGACATTATATCAAAGCATTTATCAATCTGGAGGTACAGCCGGAGCAGCGTGAAGAGTTCAACGAGTACATTGACGGCGTATTGAATGTCGTAGAATGTAACTGCGTGACAGGCGATTTCTCTATGCTGATCGAGGTCCGTTTCCCAACAACAACCGAGCTGGATCATTTCGTAGGCGAGTTGCAGAAGTTTGGTAAGACAAAGACACAGATTGTATTCTCAACATGCGTGAAGCACAGATGCCGGTACTGGAAGGTGGATGGCAGAGATTTCGAGTCTCATGCCAAGGCATCAGAAAATCCGGAATCTGAGAAAACCGATAAATAGGCAAATAGACAAAGGATTTTTAAGTGAAAAAAAATTTCACGAAAGAATCTAAAGTTTTTTCTTTACAATCCTTTGTTTTAGTATTATAATGTGCCTATCGGTTGAAAAAAGCCGAAATATTTAATTCCTAGGGGGAAATTTACTATGTCATATGTTGACGAGGTACTCGAGGTAGTACGAAAGAAAAATGCAGATCAGCCAGAATTTTTACAGGCAGTAACAGAAGTACTTGAGTCTCTTAGACCATGTATCGATGCGAACGAGGAATTATACAAGAAGAATGCAATTCTTGAGAGAATTACAGAGCCAGACAGACAGCTCATGTTCCGTGTTCCATGGGTAGATGACAATGGTCAGGTTCAGGTAAATAGAGGTTTCCGTGTACAGTTCAACAATGCAATCGGACCTTACAAGGGTGGTTTAAGACTTCACCCATCAGTAAACCTTGGTATCATCAAGTTCTTAGGTTTTGAGCAGGTATTCAAGAACTCACTTACAACACTTCCAATCGGTGGTGGTAAGGGTGGTTCTGACTTTGATCCAAAGGGCAAGTCAGACCGTGAGATCATGGCATTCTGCCAGAGCTTTATGACAGAGCTTTGCAAATATATCGGCGCTGATGTTGATGTACCTGCTGGTGACATCGGAACAGGCGCAAGAGAGATCGGCTTCATGTTCGGTCAGTACAAGAGAATCCGTGGAATGTTCGAAGGCGTTCTTACAGGTAAGGGACTTACATATGGTGGTTCACTTGCTCGTACAGAAGCTACAGGATATGGTTTGTTATACCTTACAAATGCACTTCTGAAGGATCACGATATCGATATCGCTGGTAAGACTTGTGCAGTATCCGGTGCTGGTAACGTAGCAATCTACGCAATCCAGAAGGCACATCAGCTTGGTGCTAAGTGTGTAACATGTTCTGATTCTACAGGTTGGATCTACGATCCAGAAGGAATCGACGTTGACCTTCTGAAGGAGGTTAAGGAAGTTAAGAGAGCACGTCTTACAGAGTACGCTGCAGCTCGTCCATCTGCTCAGTATCATGAGAAGAAGAACGCAGATGATCATGGTGTATGGTCTGTCAAGTGTGACCTTGCTCTTCCATGTGCAACTCAGAACGAGTTGAACCTTGACGATGCTAAGATGCTTGTAGCAAACGGCGTTATCTCTGTAACAGAGGGTGCTAACATGCCTACAACATTGGAAGCTACAAAGTACCTTCAGGAGAATGGTGTTCTCTTCGTAGGTGGTAAAGCTGCAAATGCAGGTGGTGTTGCTACTTCTGCACTTGAGATGAGCCAGAACTCTGAGAGACTTTCTTGGACATTTGAGGAAGTTGATGGAAAGCTTAAGGGAATCATGGAGACAATCTACGCTAACATTTCTGATGCTGCTAAGAGATACAATGCAACAGTTGGCGGAAACGCTGACTATGTAGCCGGTGCTAACATCGCTGGTTTCGAGAAGGTTGTAAACGCTATGCTTGCACAGGGTGTTTGCTAATTCTAAATTTTTAAGATAATAAAGATATTGAGAAGTCCTGTAGACCTAGTGTTTATGGGACTTTTCTTTTTGTATGTATAAGACATGTGAAGAATATTCATGAATATAAGAAAATTTGCACTATTTGAGCTGTAAAATTCTACGTTGAATTTTACAGCTCGGTTTTGTATAATATATAAATAAAGAAACTATATTTAAGAAAGGAAGTTGATTTTATGCCGAATATATTACCTGTGTCAGATTTAAGAAATTATAATGAAGTGTTAAAAAATTGCCAAGTTGGAGAACCTGTGTTTTTGACCAAAAATGGCAGAGGCAGGTTTGTGGTTATGGATATGGAAGATTATGAACGTGAAAAGGCGGAAAAGAAACTGCTTATGAAGTTGCAGGAGGCAGAAGAAAGAGTTAAGGATGAAAGTGCCTGGATGAGCTTGGATGAACTTAAGAAATCTGTAGGGGTATAGCTTATGATGAAATTACGGATTAACCCTATTGTGGCAGAGGACTTAAAGAATATTAAAGAGTATATTGCCGAAGACAATGAAGAAATGGCAGTAAAAACCATTCAGGAGATATATGCCCGATTTGAGAATATACAGCAATTTCCATATATGGGGGCGGATCTTGCCAAGAGAGTCAGCTTCCGGACGGATTATAAGTATGTGATTTGCGGGAATTATGTAGTGTTGTATAGGATTAGAGATGAGTATGTAGAGATTTACCGGGTGATGAATCGGCATCAGGATATTACGAAGATATTTTAAATTAAACTAGAAACAGTCATTCTAAGGGTGCAAGGAATGGTAGAACGTATGGGGTTGCTTAGAATTGAGAATAAAGCGGGATCTCAGATAGGAGCAAGGGATGAGAAGAAAATATTATTTTGCAATCATGGTAGCTTTGATGCTTGCCCTCGCAGGGTGTGGGTCAGACAAGCGGGATAATCAGAAGGAACAGGAAAATATTACAACAGAAGCCGGTCAGAAAGATCAGGATAATGTTACGACAGAACATGGACAAGCGCAGGCGAAGGATGAGAAGCTAACACTGGAATATGTATGTGAGGAATTCAACATCGACGAATCGGAATTTGATGGCGTTGATTTCGACGCATTTGTCAGCTATTACGGATTGACCTACGAGAATATCGGCGAGGGAGATCCGAGATTTCTGCTTAATGATTATAAGGAGTTACAAGATAGAACAGAAATTCCCGATTATGCTGCACTGAAGATTACGACGAACAAATTCCTGCCAGAATATCAGGATCAGGTAGAGACGGTCATTGTGGAACATGTAGAAGGAGAAACATGCCAGACAACCGTGATTGATTTGAAGCTTGGTAAAGTATTCACTACAAATGGAAACATCGAAAACCTATCTGCCGACGATATTGTGGGAGCTGCGGACGACGCGACGAAGGACGCAATCATCAATAGCATGAATAATCGAAATATCTGTGGTTGGGAAGCAGAGAACGTAGATGAGGACTCAGATATCACGGGAATACAAGCAGGCTGTTCGATTATTATGAAAATGTCAGATGATACGTGCTATGGAATTTCTTACAGGTCAGAAAATAGTACCGGAGACATGGATGGGTTTGTAAGTGATATGGAATCGCTGGTGTTAAATTAGAATGGAATCAGAACAATAGAATGGGATTGAAATAAGTTTAAATGAGCGATTATAAGAGGGGTGCAAATTGAAGAAATTCTATAATACAATGAAAAAGAGAAAGATGGTGTTTCTGATTCTTATGGTTGGACTGCTCTTATGGTAGGTGCATGTGGGAAGAAAATGGCGATTGCGAAAGTGCAAGAATCAATTCGGAGAGCAGGATTGAAGTTTAATATGCGGATGCACAGTTGGAAAATGCAAAGAAAAGTATGGTTGATGTTTTAAACATGAATCCCTCTGTCAATCTTATGGGAACCGCGGATCTGTCTGTGGCGTATAGCAAGGATTTTACAAGACTGGTTGTGTCGGGGCAGGAGAAGGATTTACAAGAGAGGGTACTGTTGTCACAGGATATAGCCGCTTTGTTAATACTCCAGATCATGAATGGTGTAAGCTGTGATGATGCACAGGTAGCTCTGGAGCTGAACTATACGGACACGGGTAAACAAGAAGTGAAAGAGTTGAATTGCTATAATTACTAATATATGTTTGGAAACGCCCGGTTGCAAACCGGGCGTTTTTGCTATTAAGAGAAGCAAGCGGGTTGGGGGAAAAGCTGGGAAACCAGGAAAATCCCCCAACCGGAAGCCACAGGGAAGCAAGCGGGTTGGGGGAAAAGTTGGAAAACCGGGAAAATCCCCCAACCGGAAGCTAAAGGGAAGCAAGTGGGTTGGGTGAAAAGTCGTAAAACCGGAAGAATCCCCCAACCGGAAGCTATTGGGAAGCAAGTTAGTTGGGGGAAAAGCGGGAAAACCAGCCACAAAGCCCCAATTGGCTTCGGGCGTGGCGAGGACAGCGGGGCTTTTCGCGGATCATGCATAGCTTTCTGTGGGGGATGATGGATTCTGTGCAGGGACATTTGCGACAGTCGGTACTTAATGAGCGCGTGCGCGAATTTAGTACCGCTACTCGGAGCAACTAAGCGGAAGCGGTCCCGGAACAGAACCATCACCCCACAGAAAGCGTCCGTGTCGAATATCCCCGCTGTCAGGGGAAAATCTCTTGTATAATATGCAGAAACCGCATATAATAATAACCAAGTATGCAAACAAAGACTTAAGAGACGAAAACAATTACGTTGTAATATGAGAGACGAGGTGAATCGATTATGTCATATGTAGAATACGAAAAAGCACAGAAATTAGGACTGAAAGCATTTAAAAATGCGGTTTCCAAGGGCGAGAATGAATACCTTCCGGTTTTGGATGAAATATTAGAGGGCGTGGATATCGTGGGCGAGATGTCACTGGGTATCGTTCAGATTCCACTTGACCGTATCGTTGGAACGAGCAATGTCGGAAGAACATACGCATTTGCGAACAACTTCATGCCACTGCTTGATTATAAGACAGAATTTGGTGCCAAATGGTCGGCACTGTGTGACAGCCAGATCGAAGAGGGAATTCGTGATCCGATCAAGGTTTACGAATATATGAATAAATTCTATGTCGTAGAGGGAAATAAGCGTGTATCCGTGATGAAATATTTTGATGCGGTTACAATCCCGGCACAGGTGACACGGAAGATTCCGAAGAAAACGGATGATCTGCAGGTGAAGATCTATTATGAATTCATGGATTTTTACAAGCTGACAGAGATCAACTATATCTGGTTTTCACAGGAAGGATGTTTCCGCCGTCTGTTGGAGCTGACGAGTCCAGATCCTGATGCGGAATGGACAGATGAGCAGAAGCTTGATTTTGGCTCTGCGAACCATCGGTTCTGTGTGTCATTCAAGGCACTTGGCGGCGATAAGCTGCCGTTGACCAACAGCGACACATTGCTGATCTTTATTGACATCTACGGATACGAAGCTGTAAAGAAGATGACCGAAGCGGAGATGAAGGAGAAGATCAAGCTCCTGTGGGATGAGTTCCTGATTGAGTCCAAAGGCAGGGAAGTGGAACTGCATATGGAGCCGACGAAGCTTGGACGAAAGAAGCTGATGGATTATTTCCGAAGCTCGACACCGAAGAAGGTGATGGTAGCGTTCGTTTTCAACAAGGATCCACAGGAATCCGAGTGGCTGTATGGACATGAGCTTGGACGATTATACTTAGAGGAACATTACCCGGATACGATCAAGACATTGAAGGTGCATAATATCGCATCCGAGGAAGAAGCGATATCGGCGATGGAGGATCTGATCGCGATGGGCGTGTCAATCATCTTCACGACGACACCGCAGCTCATCAGCGCGAGTGTGAAGGTGGCGGTCAATCATCCGGAAGCCACGATCATGAACTGCTCACTGAATACGTCCCATAAGGTTATCAGCACATATTACGCAAGACTTTACGAAGTGAAATTCCTTGCAGGCATGATTGCAGGGGCAATGTCGAAGAATGGAAAGATTGGTTATGTGGCGGACTATCCGATTGTCGGCATGACTGCGAATATCAATGCGTTTGCACTTGGCGCGCGCATGGTGAATCCATATGCGAAGGTCTATCTCGAATGGACGACCGTGAAGGGAAATACACGGGAGAATGTACTTCGCGAATTTGAGGAAAATGGAATCGAATACATCTCCGATCAGGTTATGATCAAGCCGAATTCACATAACCGCCGGTATGGCTTATATCATATCGAAGGGGATGAAACAATCAACCTCGCATTCCCGCTATATCAGTGGGGCGAATTTTATGCGAAACTGATTGAGAGTGTGGTAAATGGTGCAATCAAGCAGGATGATGCTGTGAAGACAAAGGCAATCAATTATTGGTGGGGCCTTTCTGCAGAGGTCGTTGATATCATTTGTTCGAACAAGGTGCCTGAAGGCACGAAACAGTTAGTCGGAATTATCGGCAAACTGATCCGTGAGAACAGCTTCCATCCGTTCTATGGTGTGCTCCGGGCGCAGGATCATACGATCAAGAATGAGGACGAGGAGATCATGACACCGGAGGAGATCATGTTGATGAACTGGCTGGTGGATAACGTAGAGGGCGAGATTCCAGATGTCGAGGATATGAAGGATGAGGCGAAATCCATTGTCGAGCAGAAGGGTGTCAAGGATGAGGCGAAAGCAGATGCCGAACAAAAAGAGGTAAAGGACGAGGACTAAGATAAATGAAGATTTTGTTACTTGCAGACGAAGAGTCCAGGTATTATTGGGATTATTTTGAGAAAAGTAAATTAGAGGGGATCGATCTGATTATTTCCTGTGGCGATCTGGCTCCGCAGTTCCTGTCTTTCATGGCGACATTTGCGAAGGTGCCAATTCTGTATGTGCATGGCAATCATGATGCCTGCTATGACGAGACGCCACCGGATGGCTGCATCTGTATCGATGATGATGTATATGTGCATGAGGGTGTTCGGATCGCGGGACTTGGTGGAAGTATGTGCTATAATTTCGGGATGTATCAGTTCACCGAGGATGAAATGAAGAAACGTGTGCGCAAGTTGCGAAGGAAGATCAAGAAGGCTGGTGGTCTGGATATTCTGATCACGCATTCACCGGCATTTGAACTGAATGACAGCACGGATCTGCCACACACTGGCTTTCAGGCGTTTTATCAGATTTTGGATGAGTATGAGCCACTGTTGTTTGCACATGGACACGTGCATATCAATTATGGAAGAGATTTCAAACGGATTTCAGAATATAAGAATACAAAAGTTGTCAATGCGTTTGAAAAATACATCATAGAAATCTGAAAAAACTTGTAGGAAAGTAGTATTTTTGGTATAATTCTAACATATGTGTAAAAAATGACACAGATTAACAGAGATTAGGGAGAGGGATACGATGCAGAATAGATATGATAAGTGCCCGAATTGTATGCAAGCCCTTGGACAGGGAGAAGATGTCTGTCCATATTGCGGGTTCGATGTGAGTGGCTATGAAGAAAAGCCAAACTGCTTGCGTCCGTTTACAGTTTTACAGGGGAAATATATGATCGGCCGTGTGATTGGCATGGGCGGTTTTGGAATTACATACATTGGCTGGGATTTGAATCTGCAGACGTATATCGCGATCAAGGAGTATTATCCGGAAAGCTTTGCACAGAGAGATGCGATGACGACAACGATCGTATCAACACTGGATAGTAAGAAAGAAATATATGACAAGGGTTTAAAACGATATGTAGAAGAGGCACGGAATCTCTCGAAGTTCTATCAGTTACAGGGTATCGTATCCGTGAAGGATTTCTTCTATGAAAATGGCACCGGATATATCGTTATGGAATATATCAATGGTGTGGATCTGAAGCATTATCTTAAGGGCATGGGCGGAAAGCTGGATGAAGCGACCGTACTTGCTTTGATGAAACCGGTATTTGAATCTCTGTATGAAGTACATAAAAATGGATTGGTACACCGGGATATCAGCCCGGATAATATCATGGTTGATAACGAAGGCAAGATCAAGCTGATTGATTTTGGTTCGGTACGCGGACAGTCCGCAGAGACTGACAAGACCTATACTGTGATTTTAAAGCATGGTTACGCACCACCAGAGCAGTATTATGCGAAGGGAAAACAGGGACCTTGGACGGATATCTACAGTCTCTGTGCGACGATGTATAAGATGCTCACCGGTGAGGTTCCACCAAACGGCGTGGAACGTATGGAGGAGGACACTTATGTAGATCCTTCGAAGAAAGGCATCTCCGTATCCGAGCGGACAGAGGCAGTGCTTCGAAAAGGTCTTGCGGTAAAGGCACCGGAACGTTATCAGGATATTGGACAGTTGCTCACAGATCTGTATGGAAGTGGACCGGTTACAGCGGGCAATGCAATGCCGCAGGCAAATCCATATACCGCATCTGGAAACGGAAATAGTTCGATGTCTGCATCGATGCAGTCGATGCATCTGGCACCGGGACAGAACGATACCGCATCTGGAAAAAATAAAAAGAAGATTGGGTTGATCGCAGGGATTGCGGCAGCAGTTGTGGCACTGATTGTAGGGTTGGTTCTGATCCTAGGCGGAGGAAAGAAAAAAGATAACGATGCAACGACGACAGAACAGCCGGCTGAGACAACAGAAGCAGCCAGTGCGACAGATGCGACGACAGAGAACACAACGGAAGCGACGACGGAGACAGATGTAAGTGGTGTAGGCGACTATGTATGGCCGACGGAACTGTCTGATTCATGGAGAGATTATACTGCGAACATCGATGGTACGATCTACCAGTTTCCACTTCCATATTCAGAGTGGAAATCAAAGGGCTGGCAGACAGACAGCGCGACTGTGAAGGTGGCATCGGGTGACTGGGATTATATCACAAGTTATACGGATCGTGCACAGCTGACGGTGATCGTAGCCAATCCGGGTGTCAATGAGGCGGAGATCAATGACTGTTATGTTGTTGGATTCTCATTTAGCTCCAAATCCGGAAAATATAAAGATGACTTTACAATCGAGTTAGCAAATGGAATCAAGCTGTTTGAATCGACAGAGAGTGATATCAAGACTGCATATGGTGCACCGGAATACCGGAGTGAAAATGAGTATTCTGATGGAAGCGGAACTTATGTATCCATTGATTATGCAGGAGATGACGAGAAAGATGGTATGGATTTTGATGTGACACCGGAGAAAAATCTGATCTCCATCCGGTTGATCAATTCCAAAATGCCAGAGGGCGCAACTTCGGTTGCAGATCTGAGTATGGATGCACCGGCAATCAACGATCAGTATGTGGCACCGGGTGGTGCAAGTGCTGACCGATTTGATGGTATTATTACAATTGGAGACAAAAATTATGTACTTCCGGTTCCATTTACGGAACTGGAGAAAGACGGATGGACACTGGATACTTCCGTTTCCGACTATATCGGTGGTAAGAACTACGAGAGCACTTACATGGAGAAAAACGGCGAGAAGCTCAGCATCAAGCTGGAGAACTTCACCGGCAATGCCATTCTGCCAAAGTATGGATATATCTCTGAAATCGGAGTAGAAGCGGATTATTATACAAGTAACATCACGTTCCCAGGCGGTATTTCGATGGGCGATGATGGAAGTAAGATTGAGTCGGTGTATGGCGATCTGGGCGATGATTTCTCTAAGGACGAATATACATATTTCATTTCCTACTATGTATATTACTATGAGGGCGATCATTATATCAGCATAAGTGCTTATGCGGATCCGGATACAGGAAAGATAACAGACTACACTTTTACTATGAGCAAAGAGATCGAATAAGATAGGAGTTGAGGTTATGTCAGATTTGAAATTTGACCAGATACTAGATGAATATGTACGTTTTTGTAATGACTCCGGAAAGATTGACTTAAATCTCTACGAAGAGTACAACGTAAAGCGGGGACTTCGAGACTCCAACGGACGAGGCGTACTGACCGGACTTACAGAAGTGTCCGACGTTATGGGATTTAGCGTTGTGGATGGACACCGTGTGCCAATTCCTGGAGAGCTTTATTTCCAAGGATATGAAGTACAGCAGCTCGTACAGGGCTTCCGCAACAGCCAGTATGGTTTTGAAGAGACGACATATCTGCTTTTGTTTGGTGATCTGCCAAGTCAGGAACAGCTTGACTGTTTCAAGGAGGTGCTTGGTGAGCTTCGCCAGCTGCCAGAGAGCTTCAACCGTGACGTTATCATGAAGGCACCGAGCCGTGACATGATGAATGTCCTGCAGAAGTGTGTTCTGACCTTATATACTTACGATCCAGATCCGAACAATCTGGATATCAAAAATGTACTGATGCAGTGTCTGCAGCTGATCGCACAGTTTCCGGTTATGGCGGCGTACGGTTATCAGGCATACAGACACTATTATCTTGATAAGAGCTTAGTTATCCACAGACCGAAGAAAGAACTTTCAACCGCAGAGAACATCCTGCGTCTGCTTCGTACCGATGGTAAATACACCGCACTGGAAGCAAAGGTTCTGGATGTCTGTCTGGTTATCCATGCGGAGCATGGTGGTGGTAACAACTCAACCTTTACGACACATGTATTGACATCGACAGGAACGGATACGTATTCGACCGTCGCTGCTTCCCTTGGCTCTCTGAAGGGACCGAAGCATGGTGGCGCGAACATCAAGGTACAGCAGATGTTCGATGATATGAAGATGCATGTCAAGGATTGGGAGAATGAGGATGAGATTTCCGAGTATCTGCAGGGACTCCTTGACAAGAAGGGCTTCGACCATTCTGGACTGATCTATGGTATGGGACACGCGGTTTATAGTGAGTCCGATCCAAGAGCGGTAATCCTGAAGAAGTATGCGAAGAAGCTTTCCGAGGAGAAAGGCTTGCAGGATGAGTTTGCACTGTATGACAGAGTTGAGCGTATCGCAGCGAAGCTGATCAGTGAGCATCGCCGTACATTCAAGACGGTTTGCGCGAATGTTGATTTCTACAGCGGATTTGTTTATACAATGTTGAAGCTGCCAATCGAGATCTTTACACCGATCTTTGCAATCTCCCGTATCTCTGGCTGGTCTGCACACCGGATCGAGGAGTTGGTAAATAAGGGCAAGATTATCCGTCCAGCGTACAAATTCGTTGGTCATCACAAAGAATATATTCCAATCGAGAAGCGTGATTGGTAAGACAATTACGACAGTTTGCATGTACAAAATGTGCAAACTGTCTTTTTTTATCTGTATTTCATGACAAAAACGGGACTTTCATTCTTGCGTTGGAAAGTTGGGTGTGTTAGTATTGCTTGTATAAAATTAGGACGCAATGTATAAGAAAATAGACGAAAGGGACTAAAAGTATATGTGGGTAGCCGATCAGTGGAAAGAATATGAGATTATAGATTGTTCAAAGGGAGAAAAACTGGAACGATGGGGCGATTATATTTTGCTTCGCCCGGACCCGCAGGTGTTGTGGGATCTTCCAAGAAAGAACCCGGCATGGAAAAAGCTGAATGGACATTATCATCGCAGTAACAAGGGCGGTGGAGAATGGGAATTCTTCGATCTGCCGAAGCAGTGGAGCATCAATTACAAAGATCTGACCTTTCATTTGAAACCATTTACCTTCAAACATACTGGACTTTTCCCAGAGCAGGCGGTGAACTGGGACTGGTTTAGTGAGAAGATACGAAATGCAAACCGTGAGATCAAGGTGCTGAATCTGTTTGCCTATACCGGCGGTGCGACACTGGCAGCAGCGAAGGCGGGCGCTAAGGTCACACATGTCGATGCATCAAAGGGTATGGTGACATGGGGCAAGGAAAATGCGGTGGCATCCGGACTTGAAGATGCACCAATCCGCTGGCTGGTTGATGATTGTGTGAAGTTCGTGGAGCGGGAGATCCGCCGTGGCAATCATTATGACGGCATCATCATGGACCCGCCATCTTATGGCAGAGGACCAAAGGGTGAGATCTGGAAGCTGGAGGAGAAAATCCATCCATTTATCGCACTGGCAAGTCAGCTTTTGTCGGATAATCCGTTATTCTTTTTGGTGAATTCATATACAACCGGACTGGCTCCGGCGGTGCTTACTTATATGATTTCTACCGAGGTAGGAAAGAAATTCGGCGGACATGTGGAGTCGCAGGAGATTGGACTTCCGGTGAAAGAGACAGGACTGATCCTTCCTTGTGGTGCGTCAGGACGCTGGAGTGCAGAGTAGTTAGAATGTGATGTAAACAACCATTGTAACGATTCGTTGACATGTACTGTCAACAGAGAGAGAAAGAAGGAAAAGACAGATTGCAGGAGACAGAGAAGACAATGGAAGAGAAAACAGAACAGGAAACGGTTCAGGAAACGACGTGTAGCGGACATGAACATGGATATGACAAACCACGATATGGACGACAGAACAAATCCAAATCCATTTATATCACGAAGATCGCGATTGTTGTATTTACCCTGATCCTGCAGATCCTTTTCTGGGTATTTCTATATGGAATTGCCAAGAGCTATATGATCTACTGGAAGACACTTGCGTTGCTGCTTTCGGCATCGGTTGTGCTATATATCGTCAATAAGCCGGAAAACCCCGCGTATAAGCTGACGTGGATTCTGCTTATGATGGTAACGCCGATCTTAGGCGGGGTGTTGTATATCGCGATTGCTGGTAATCGAACCCGTATGAAGTTTATCCGGGATGCGCAGAAGAATCATCTCGATACATTTCAGTATATGCCCAGTGATAGGAGCAGACAGCGGGAAATCCGGAAGCTCAGTCAGAGTGCGAGTGTGCAGTCAACATATATCTCGAAGACGGCAGGATATCCGGTCTACAAGAATACAGTTGTGAAGTATTTCCCGCTTGGTGAGGATAATTTCGCGAAGCTGGTGGAAGAATTAAATAATGCAAAGCATTTTATATTCATGGAATATTTCATTATCAAGCAGGGCGAGATGTGGGATACAATCTTAGAAATCATGGAGCGCAAGGCGAAGGAAGGCGTGGATGTTCGCCTGATCTATGATGATTTTGGCTGCTCTATGTGGATTCCGTCCCGGTTCATCAAAGATATGAAGGAAAAAGGAATCAGGGTTGCCGCATTTAACCCAATCGGACCATTCTTCAACCTGCGGCAGAACAACCGTGACCACCGTAAAATCACAGTCATTGATGGTTATGTTGGATTTACCGGTGGCATTAATCTGGCGGATGAGTATATCAACAAGAAATCGCGGTTTGGGCATTGGAAGGACACCGGTATCATGCTGAAGGGCGAAGCGGTATGGAACCTTACGCTGATGTTCCTGCAGACATGGCTGATGTTAACCGGAGAGAAGGATGACTATTCTTCGTATTCGCCGGAGAAACATCAGGAGATTGCTTTTTTCTCGGATGGCTACATACAGCCATATGGAGATACGCCTGTGGACAATGAAATCGTCGGGGAGAATATCTATCTGAATATGATTAACAAGGCGAAGCATTATGTGTATATTACAACGCCATATCTGATTATCGACAATGAGATGGTAACTGCACTGACACTTGCGGCAAAAAGCGGGATTGATGTGCGGATCATCACACCGGGAATCCCGGATAAGAAGCTTGTGTATCTGGTAACCCAGTCGTATTATTATCAGCTGATCGAAGCGGGTGTGAAAATCTATCAGTATACGCCGGGCTTTATCCATGCGAAGACTGTCGTTGTGGACGATAAGGTGGCAACGGTCGGTACGATCAACTTCGATTACCGGAGTCTGTATCTGCATTTTGAGTGTGGTGTATGGATGTTTAATTGCAGCTCAATCTATGAGATCAAGGAAGATTATATGGACACACTGGCAAAGTGTGATGAAGTGACGTTGGAGAAGATCCGGGAGACGAGCCGTCTGAAATTGTTCGGACAGAGCCTGCTCCGGTTAGTAGCCCCGTTGATGTAGCTGTGAAGAAAGAAGGAACGTTATGCAGCAAAGAGGAAAAAAAGGAAATACCGACGATCTGCTTGCAGCAAGCTTCAAGGAGCTTCTGTGCAAGGCACCGATGGAGAAGATCACCATCAAGGATATCACAGACAAGGCAGGTGTGATCCGACCGACATTTTACAATCATTTTGCAGACAAATATGCACTGCTTGAATACATTGTATGGCATGATCTGCTCGAACCAATCAAGCCGCTCTTGTTAAACGATATGATACAGGAAGGTTTGACATTACTTTTTTCAAGCATGCAAAATGAGCGCGCTTTTTATGAGCGGGCAGTGTGTATCGATGGACAGAATTCTTTTGAGAGTATTGCGCGTAGCGAAGTGTCGAAGCTTCTGTTAGAGATTATCGATCAGAAGAAACAGGGCAAAAGCCACAAATACGCATGGCTTGATCGTCAGATTATTGCAGAATACTACGCGAACTCGATGTGCTATGTAGCGATTGCGTGGATTAAACGTGATTATATGATCTCGCCGAAGGATCTGTCAGAGGTTTACAAGTATCTGACAAAGTCTTCGATGATGGATGTCTTGAATGAGTTAGTATAGTCTATACATAAAATTTATGGATGTATAGCAAAATAAACACATTTAGACTTATGTATAGAAAACACAAACAAACAACTTGGATTGAATATTCAATATATTCAATCCTTTTTTTATTATAGGGGTGCAATGAAGATGAGAGAATAAAAAGAAGAAAGAAAGGTGGATGACTCGTGATTCATTTTGGTAAATGGGTAGTGAAACACAAAGTACTGATTCTGGTGATAGCAGTCCTGCTTTTGATCCCGTCAGCATTTGGATATTTTCACACTCGTGTAAACTACGACATTTTAAATTATCTTCCGGACGACATCGAGACGATGAAAGGTCAGGAGATCATGGTGGACGAATTTGGTACCGGTGCATTTTCCATGTGCGTGGTAGAAGGTATGTCAGACAAAGACATATCTGCTATGCGTAAGGAAATGTGCAAGGTCGAGGGCGTCAAGGATGTTTTATGGTATGACTCCTTCATGGACTTGTCCGTTCCGATCGATTTACTTCCGGACAGCATCAAGGATGTATTTGTAAATAAGGATGCAGATTCGACAATCATGTTTGTCTTATATCCGAATTCCATTTCTGCAGATGAGACAATGGAAGCAATCGAAAGCCTGCGTAAGGTTATGAACAAGCAGTGCTTCCTCTCAGGTATGTCTGCAGTCGTTACAGATACGAAGAACCTCTCCAACAAAGAAACACCGATCTATGTATTGATCGCGGTTATTCTTTCGACGATCGTTCTGGCGCTTGCGATGGATTCCGCTATCATCCCGGTTTTCTTCCTGTTGAGTATAGGTATGGCGATTGTTTATAACTTAGGTACGAACGTGATCAAGGGAGAAATCTCCTACGTGACACAGGCACTGGCGGCGGTTTTGCAGTTAGGTGTTACGATGGATTACTCGATCTTCCTGTGGCACAGCTACGAAGAGAAGCAGCAGGTATATCCGGGTGATAAGAACCGTGCGATGGCACATGCAATTTCCAACACGATTTCATCTGTTGTTGGTAGTTCCATCACAACCGTAGCCGGATTTATCGCACTTTGCTTCATGAGCTTCACACTTGGTATGGACCTTGGTGTGGTTATGGCAAAGGGTGTTGTATTTGGAGTTATCTGTTGTGTAACCGTATTGCCATCTATGATTTTGATCTTCGACAAGGCAATCGAGAAGACAAAGCATAAGGTTATTTTGCCGGATCTCTCCAGAATATCGAAATGGGTAGTAAATCATTTCTACATATTTATTATCCTGTTCTTTATCCTGATTGGCCCAGCCATTTATGGATATACACATAATACCGTATATTATGATCTGGCAGGTACACTGCCGAAGAGCTTGGAGAGTATCACAGCGAACGACAAGCTGGAAGAACAGTATCACATGGGTGCAACTCACATGGTACTTTTAAATAAGGATACTTCAAGCAAAGATGTTGTGAAGATGACAAAAGAGATGGAACAGGTCGACGGTGTCAATGCGGTACTGAGTCTGGACAGCGTGATCGGAACGACGATTCCAAAGTCTATGCTTCCAAGTGATATCGTAGATGTATTTGAGAGTGGCGACTATAAGATGATGTTGATCATGTCCGAATATGCAGTTGCTTCGGATGAGGTCAATGCACAGTGTGATACATTAAAGAAGATTGTAAAGGAATATGATGAGACTGGTATGCTGATCGGTGAAGCACCTTGTACAAAGGATCTGATTGATATTACCGATGAGGATTTCAAGATGGTTAGTGCGGTATCCATCGGCGTGATCTTCATTATTATCGCAATCGTATTCAAGTCTATTACGCTTCCAATTATATTGGTCTCCGTCATTGAGTTTGCGATTTTCATCAACATGGGTATTCCAACGTATACCAAGACGACACTTCCGTTTATCGCGTCAATCGTAATCGGAACGATACAGCTTGGTGCGACCGTTGACTATGCGATCCTGATGACGAACAAATATAAACGTGCGAGATATCATGGCGCAGAGAAGAAGGAAGCAGTGATCGAGGCAATGCAGGGTTCTGTACAGTCAATCGTTGTCAGTGCGTTGAGCTTCTTCGCAGCGACATTCGGTGTTGGCCTTTATTCAAACATTGATATGATCAGCTCTCTGTGTACATTGATGGCACGCGGTGCGTTAATCAGTATGGTAGTTGTTATTCTGTTGCTGCCAACGATGTTTATGATCTTCGATAAGGTCATCATTCATACAAGCGCAGGCTTCCGAAACAAAGAAAAACAGATCGAACAGTAATCAGGTTGGAAAGCATTTCGAAAGGAGAATACGTTATGAAGCGTTTAAATAAGAAAGAATGGAAGAAAACAACAAAGTATATTGCAGGTTCGACCGGTGCGGTTGCACTTGCGGTTGCTTCCTGTGTCGCAGGTATCACAGGTACAGGTACGGATGTTGCAAAGCACGACAAGGAGTATCTGGCAGGCGATGACAAGGCAAGCGATACCGACGCAACGACAGTCATGAACACGGATGAGCTGGCAGATACGCTCGCTGAAAATGTAAATATGACAGAGAAGGATGTCGACAAGGACGAGACCGTTTATGTATTTGCTAAGGCAAATGGCGATGTCGATAACATCTTAGTCAATGAGACATTGAAGAATCGTGACAAGAGCGACAAGATTGAAGATACAACCGATCTGAAGGATATCGTAAATGTCAAGGGCGACGAGACATTTACACAGAACGGCAACAAGATCACATGGGATGCTGCCGGAAATGAGATCAGCTATCAGGGAACAACAGATAAGGAACTTCCGGTCTCTGTGAAGGCAACTTATTATCTGGATGGAAATGAGATTTCTCCAGAAGACCTGGCAGGTAAGAGTGGTAAGGTAAAGATTCGTCTGGATTATACAAGCAACGAAACAGTAACGAAGGAAGTAAATGGCAAGGACGAGGATATCTCCGTACCATTCGTTGCAGTATCCGGCATGGTGCTTGGCGACAACTTCAAGAATATTCAGGTTACAAATGGTAAATACCTCGCACAGGGCGAGAGTAATATCGTTGTCGGTTATGCAATTCCTGGACTGGATGATGGCGTAAAGGATGCAGCCGCAGATCTGGATACAGAGATTCCGGAATATGTAGAGGTGAGTGCAGATGTGACAGACTTCTCACTGGATATGACAGTGACACTGCTTGTCAATGGCTCTGAGATGAATTTCTCCGGCGGCGTGGATCTGACAGACCTCGATAAGCTGACAGACAGCCTGAGCAGTGCTGGTGATCAGTTAGCAGATGGTTCTGGTGAGCTTTCCGATGGAGCAACACAGGTATCCGATGGCGCAGGTACATTGGCAGATAAGATGGGTGATCTGACATCCGGTGCCGGAAGCCTGAAGGCAGGTATGGAAAGCCTGTCAAGTTCCTCTGGAGATCTTTCAAATGGCGTCAGCGTAATCAACCAGAGTGCACAGGCAATCGCAGCAGGTGTCAATACACTGGATACAGCCGTTAACACAAAGATGACAGAAGAAGAGCAGGCAGCTGTTGCACAGCAGGCAGCTTCACAGGTTTCTGCAAGCGTGGAAGCACAGTTCGCAGCAGGAACGGACACATACAATTATATTTATAATTCAGCAGTAAATAATTACACAACAAGTATGAGTAATGCAACGGATCAGATTGCGCAGGCATACATTAATTCTGACGCATATACAGCATTTTATAATGCAGCACTTTCGTCCAAGGCGATGGAATATGCTACGGAGAATGCTCCAAAATTGATGCAGGCATATAATCTGGATTATCAGACGGCGTTTAATCAGGCATATAATGGTGCGCTTCAGAATGCAGAACTGCAAGCAGGAGTTGCTGCAAGTGTACAGGGCGCATTCAAGCAGATGGCGCAGCAAACAACCACATCTCTTGCAGAAGGCGGCAAGGCAGCCATCGGTCAGTCCGTTGTAGATGCATGTAAGTCAGCAGCCACACAGGCAGCTTCGCAGGCAGCCGGTCAGGCAGCCGTACAGGGCGCTGAGACAGCAAAGGCAACGATTGCTTCCCAGATCGAAGCAACACAGGCAAATGGTTACAGCTTAGTAAGCGGCGCAAATGCACTGGCACAGGGAACATCAACTCTGGCAGGCTCGATACCAGCATTAAAGAATGGTATCAGCCAGTTGGTGAGTGGCGCAAATGCATTGGCAAGTGGTGCCGGACAGTTGAAGGATGGTGCTGTGACACTGGCAGATGGCACATCACAGGTAGCAGATGGCGCAGGTACCTTGAATGAGAGCCTTGTAACTTTGAACAATGAGGCAATCAAGAAGATGATCAGCGCATACAACGGCGATGTGAAGGATTCTGTTGAGAGACTGCAGGCAGCAATGGAAGCAGCAACCGAGTATGACAGCTTCGGTGGAAAGCCAGACAACACAGCCGGTGTGACAAAATTCATTATCAAGACAGCAGCTATAGCTGCTGAGTAATATACATTGGTTTCATCAACCAATTCTTCTCCCCCGCAAAACGCGTCGGCACAAGCCGGCGCGTTTTTTTGTATTTAAAGAAAAATACAGTTGAAACATGTAGAGTGGTCGGATATAATAAAGCCATATATGGGAAAAAGAGGCTTGCTATGGAGAAAATAAAAGAACAGATCGAGCGGCTGCTTCCGCAGATGACGCGGATCATCGTGAGTAACCGGCTGGATAAGACATATCAATATCGAAAAGTGGAAGTTACATGGACGACGGTGCGTGGGAAAGAACTTTGCCAGATTGCGGCGTATACGGAAAAGCAGGTCTTTCAGGAAAATGTTGATGTAGAGGAACTTGCAGGCAAGCTGCTTGTGCATTTCCCGGAGCATCTGTGCCAGATGAATATATTCACAGAAGAAAAAGAATATAGTTTTAAGATGACGAAGAAAGGCAAACTGCTGACGAACGCAACCAGACTTCCTGCAAAACAGTCGGGAACATCAAAACTGGCGAAGACAAGCGGCAGCGATGTAGCGGACCTGGCAGATAAGATGAACAGCCGCCGGGGCGAACACAACCGGAAGAAGAATTATATTTTACAGGAGGGCATGACAGTTCCGCCACTTGTGGATATGGGTATATTCACGAAAGAGGGGAAGGTTGTCCGTTCCATGTATGACAAGTACAAACAGATCAATCGCTTCGTGGAGCTTGTTGATGATGTGCTGAAAAATGAAACAAAGGATGAGATCCACATTCTGGACTTTGGATGTGGCAAATCGTACCTGACATTTGTCCTCTATTATTATATAGTAGAAATCCGAAAGAAAAAGGCGGAAATCATCGGACTGGATCTGAAAGCGGATGTGATAAAACACTGCAATGAGACGGCGGAGAAGTACGGCTATGACCATCTGCATTTTGAACTTGGAGATATCAACGGCTATAAGACGAAAATGCCGGTTGACATGGTTGTGACATTGCATGCGTGCGATACGGCGACTGATTATGCGTTGTTCAACGCTGTACAGTGGAATGCAAAATATATTTTATCTGTGCCGTGCTGCCAGCATGAAGTAAACGGACAGATCGAAAGCGAATTGCTGGCACCGATGATGGAATATGGCATCATCAAAGAACGTATGGCGGCACTTGCGACGGATGCGATACGTGCCAATATGCTAACGTACCGTGGGTACAAGACACAGATTCTGGAGTTTGTGGATTTTGCACATTCACCGAAGAATCTGTTGATACGTGCTGTAAAATCTGCAATCCCGAAAGAAAAACGGGAGCGCAGTTTACAGGAAGTTGAATGCATGTGCGAGGAGATGCACATCGTTCCTTCTATATATAATCTACTAAAGTAGAAGAGAGGGAAGAGGAGGAAAAATTATGAAACCAAAGAAAGAGAACAAAAAAGGCGGTGCAATCGTCAGCCTGATCGTCGGAATTATTTTCGTGCTGCTGGCAATCATGTGCTTCATCGGGGACATGGATTATCTGCTTGGAGGCAAAGCAAAAGATTTGAATGAGATTGCAGCCAATGTCCGCCCGCAGAAGGACGATCACGTAAGAACAGACAGTTACCTTGTACTTGGTAACTTCGCAGAGACAAAGCATTACATCAATGGCGTTATCCCGGCAGGCAAGGAACAGCATTACGCGATCGTACTTGGTGATGATAACATGGATGATATTACGGATGCGAAGATTATCGTACTTACCGTGAAGAACAAGAAAACGATTAAGAAGTTAGACGAGCTTGCAAATGATGATAATGCAAACTTCAGCGATGCAATTGCAATCGAAGGACAGATCCGTACACTGGATCCGGAAATCGAAGGCTATTACAGAGATGCACTGGCGTCATCCGGCATTGCAGATTACTGCGATTATTATACGGTTGCAGTCGATGCTACACAGACAAGATTTTTTGGCTGGATGATCGTGCTTGGCGCTCTGGCAATCGGCGTGCTCTGTATAATTGCATTCGCAAAGATCAACAAACAGATTAAGAATGAGAAGAATCTTGCTTATACAAATGCAACACCGGCGATGGGACAGCCGGGCAATCCGTATGTGAATCCGGTAACCGGACAGCCATATGATGCAGGTGTGGTAAATCCGGTAACGGGACAGGCGTATAATCAGACACCAAATCAGACTTACAACCAGACACCGGATGGTGCCCCAAGTGTTCCGTATACACCGGGACAGAATACAGACAACAATCCGTATTCATAACAGACATTATTATAGAAGAAACACAGAAAAATATCAAAAAGATACGGAATCTGGCAGACAATACCAGCGTATCGAAAAAAATACAAAAAAATAAAAAAAACTCTTGCATTTACAGGTGGTATTGAGTATAATAACCCTTGCTGTGACATTGATAGCGTAGAAGCGAAGGTTGCTATGCATGACATAGGTTTTTCGTGGAGCGAATGTCAATTAACGATAACTGGCGACAAGTCACTGTACTCAATAACCATCTGGCAATGCCAGAGATGACGTGTGAAGATATCTGAAACACCTTGGTGTGAGATAAGATAAGAAACACACGGGAAAGTTGTACAGTCACCACTTGTCGTACTACAAAAAGTGCGAAAAGGAGGCGGCTTTTTTTATGGCAAGTCAAGTAATGAGAATCACATTGAAGGCGTACGATCACAAGTTAATCGATCAGGCTGCAAAGCAGATCATCGAGACGATCAAGAGTACAGGAGCAAAGGTTTCAGGTCCTGTTCCAATGCCTACAAAGGTTGAGAAGATCACAATCCTCAGAGCTGTTCATAAGTATAAGGATTCCAGAGAACAGTTCGAGCAGAGAACTCACAAGAGACTCATTGATGTACTTACACCATCACAGAAGACAATCGATGCTCTTCAGAAGCTTGATGTTTCAGCTGGTGTATATGTTAATGTAAAGATGAAGTAATTCATCAATCAAAATGTTTATTGCAGTACCTAATTACGCGAAAGCGAATTTAGAATGATTGCTCCGGCAATCCGCTGTGAATTAAAATTAGGAGGAAAAATTTCATGAAGAAGGCTATTTTAGCAACAAAAGTCGGAATGACTCAAATCTTCAACGAAGACGGTGTTTTAACACCAGTAACAGTTTTACAGGCTGGACCATGTGTTGTAACTCAGGTAAAAACAGTTGATAACGACGGTTACGATGCAGTACAGGTTGGTTTCGGCGAAAAGAAAGAAAGAGTAACAACAAAGGATGTTTCTGGAAAGAAAGTAATCAGAAACCCACATGGCGCTGGTAAGGCAGAGGTTGGCCACTTCAAGAAGGCTGGCACAACACCTAAGAAGTTCGTTCGTGAGTTCAGACTTGAGAACGTAGCTGATTACAACGCAGGTGATGAGATCAAGGCTGATATCTTTGCAGAGGGTGACAAGATTGATGTTACTGCAAAGTCAAAGGGTAAGGGATACGCAGGCGGTATCAAGAGATTCGGTATGAAGTCTGGTCCTTCCGCTCATGGTTCTAAGTATCATCGTCATGCAGGTTCCAATGGTTCTGCAACTACACCAGGTAGAGTATTCAAGGGTAAGAAGATGCCTGGACATATGGGTAATGTAAGAGTTACAGTACAGAACCTTGAGATTGTTAAGATAGATGTAGAGAACAACGTAATTTTGGTAAAGGGTGCCGTACCTGGACCAAAGAAATCATTAGTAATGATTAAGGAAACAGTAAAGACTGGCAAATAAGCCGGGCTTTCAGGAAGGAGGATCATTAGATGGCAACAGTAGCAGTTTATAACATCGAAGGTAAAGAAGTAGATAAGCTTGAGCTTAACGACAACGTATTCGGTGTTGAGATAAATGAGCATTTAGTACATCTGGCAGTTGTAAGCCAGTTAGCAAACGGTCGTCAGGGAACACAGAGCGCAAAGACACGTTCTGAAGTATCTGGTGGCGGTAGAAAGCCTTGGAGACAGAAGGGAACAGGTCATGCAAGACAGGGTTCTACAAGATCTCCACAGTGGACAGGCGGTGGTGTTGTATTTGCACCAAAGCCAAGAGATTACTCTATGAAGATGAACAAGAGAGAGAAGCAGATCGCTATCAAGTCTGCACTCACATCAAAGGTTCAGGATTCTAAGCTTATCGTAGTTGATGAGTTCAAGCTTGATGAGATCAAGACATCTAAGTTTGCTCAGATCCTTGACAACTTAAAAGCACCTAAGGCTTTGGTTGTAACAAAGGATAAGGATGAGAAGGTTGTTCTTTCAGCCAGAAACATCCCAACAGTTAAGACAACTATGACAAACTCAATCAACGTATATGACATTCTTAAGTATGATTCACTCGTAATCACAAAGGATGCAGTAGCAGCAATCGAGGAGGTGTATGCATAATGGCAGATATCAAATATTATGACGTTATCCTTAAGCCAGTTCTTACAGAGAAGAGTATGAACGCTATGGCTGAGAAGAAGTACACTTTCCTTGTTCATCCAGAAGCTACCAAGGCTCAGGTTAAGGAAGCTGTAGAGAAGATGTTCGAGGGAGCAAAGGTTGCTAAGGTCAACACATTGAATCAGGATGGTAAGACTAAGAGACGTGGTATGACTTACGGCAAGACAGCAAAGACTAAGAAGGCAATCGTTCAGCTTACAGCTGAGAGCGCAGATATCGAATTATTCGAAGGTCTTTAAGATTAAAAGCTATGTGCAATAAAAGCACGATAATAAATTGAGATTCGAAAGGAGAACAAAAATGGGAATTAAGACATATAACCCATATACACCTTCCAGAAGGAATATGACAGGTCTTGATTTCGTGGAGATCACAAAGAGCGCTCCAGAGAAATCACTTCTTGCAAAGAAGGATAAGACTGCAGGACGTAACAATCAGGGTAAGATTACAGTAAGACATCACGGCGGCGGAAACAGACAGAAGTACAGAATCATCGACTTCAAGAGAAGAAAAGATGATATCCCTGCTAAGGTAGCTGCAATCGAGTACGATCCAAATAGAACAGCAAACATCGCACTGCTTCACTATGCAGACGGTGAGAAGGCATATATCATTGCTCCAGTTGGACTTAAGGTTGGCGACGAGCTTATGAATGGTGCAAATGCAGAAATCAAGATTGGTAACTGCTTACCACTTGAGAACATCCCAGTTGGTACTGAGATTCACAACATTGAGCTTTATCCTGGAAAGGGCGCACAGTTTGTACGTTCCGCAGGTAACTCCGCTCAGCTCATGGCAAAGGAAGGCAAGTATGCAACACTCAGACTTCCATCCGGCGAAATGAGAATGGTTCCTATCGTTTGCCGTGCAACAATCGGTCAGGTTGGTAATATCGAGCACGGACTTGTTAACATCGGTAAAGCAGGACGTAAGCGTCACATGGGTGTCCGCCCAACAGTACGTGGTTCTGTTATGAACCCGAACGATCACCCACATGGTGGTGGTGAAGGTAGAGCACCGATCGGTCGTTCTGGCCCATCTACTCCTTGGGGTAAGCCGGCACTGGGACTTAAGACCAGAAAGAAGAACAAGCAGTCTAACAAGTACATTGTAAGAACAAGAGACGGTAAGAACGTTAAGTAAGGAGGTAAGTTATGGCTCGTTCATTAAAGAAAGGACCATTTGCAGATGGTTATTTGTTAAAGAAGATAGATGCTATGAACGCTGACAACAAGAAGGACGTCATTAAGACATGGTCACGTCGTTCAACAATCTTCCCATCATTCGTTGGTCATACAATCGCTGTATATGATGGAAGAAAGCATGTGCCTGTATATGTAACTGAGGATATGGTTGGCCATAAGCTCGGTGAGTTCGTTGCAACAAGAACATACAGAGGACATGGCAAGGATGAGAAGAAGGGTAAGAAGAGATAAGTCGAAAGGAGGACACATTCATGGCAAAAGGACATAGATCCCAGATTAAGAGACTCAGAAATGAGAATAAGGATACAAGACCTAAGGCTACTGTTTCATACGCTAGAGTATCAGTAACAAAGGCATGTTTCGTATTAGATGCGATCAGAGGCAAGGATGTAACTTCAGCACTTGGTATTCTTGCTTACAACAATCGTTATGCATCAAAGGTAATTGAGAAGTTATTGAAGTCCGCTATTGCGAATGCAGAGAACAACAACGGTATGAAGGTAGAAGACCTTTACATCGCTGAGTGTTATGCAAACAAAGGACCAACAATGAAGAGAATTCAGCCGAGAGCACAGGGTAGAGCTTACAGAATCGAGAAGAGAACAAGCCACATCACTGTTGTGCTGGATGCAAGATAGGAGGTAAGCAATGGGACAGAAAGTTAATCCACATGGTTTAAGAGTCGGAATCATCAAGGATTGGGATTCAAAGTGGTATGCTGATACCAAGGACGGAGAATTCTCAGATAACCTTGTTGAGGACTATAAGATTCGTGAGTTTTTAAAGAAAGAGCTTTATTCAGCAAACATCTCTAAGATCGAGATCGAGAGAACAGCTGATAAGGTAAGAGTAAACTTATATACAGCTAAGCCTGGTGTAGTAATCGGAAAGGGCGGCGCTGGAATCAACGAGATCAAGGCTAAGCTTCAGAAGCTTACTTCTAAGAAGCTTTTCATCGACATCAAGGAGATTAAGAAGCCGGATCTTGATGCACAGTTAGTAGCAGAGAACATTGCACAGCAGCTTGAGAACCGTATCTCATTCAGACGTGCTATGAAGTCTTGCATGAGCAGAACAATGAAGATGGGCGCACTTGGTATCAAGGCTTGCTGTTCAGGACGTCTTGGCGGTGCAGATATGGCTAGAACAGAGTTCTATACAGAGGGTAAGATTCCTCTTCAGACTCTTCGTGCTAACATCGATTATGGTTTTGCTGAGGCAAACACAACTTATGGTAAAGTTGGTGTTAAGGTATGGGTTTACCACGGTGAAGTACTTCCTACTAAAGGAAACAAGGAAGGGAGCGATAAATAATGTTAATGCCTAAGAGAGTAAAGCGTCGTAAGCAGTTCAGAGGCACTATGGCTGGTAAGGCGCTTCGTGGAAATAAGATTACAAACGGTGAATATGGTATCGTAGCTCTTGAGCCTGCTTGGATCAAATCCAACCAGATCGAGGCTGCCCGTATCGCTATGACAAGATATGTAAAGCGTAATGGTAAAGTCTGGATCAAGATTTTCCCAGATAAGCCGGTAACAGCAAAGCCTGCTGAAACTCGTATGGGTTCTGGTAAGGGTGCTCTGGAGTACTGGGTAGCAGTTGTTAAGCCAGGCAGAGTTATGTTTGAGATCGCTGGTGTGCCAGAAGAGACAGCAAAGGAAGCCCTTCGTCTCGCTACACACAAGCTGCCTGTAAAGTGTAAGATCGTATCAAAAGCAGATTTAGACAAGGAGGTTAATGGCGGTGAAGCTTAAGGATTATAAGAACGAATTAAACGCAAAGTCTCTGGAAGAGTTGCAGAGCGAGTTAGTAGCTGCTAAGAAGGAATTATTCAACTTGAGATTCCAGAACGCCACTAACCAGCTTGAGAATACAAGCAGAATTAAGGTTGTTCGTAAGAACATTGCCAGAATTCAGACAGTGATCGCTCAGAAGGCGAACGCATAATTATCGTAAAAGGAGGAACATATTGTGGACAGAAATCTGAGAAAAACACGTGTAGGTTTAGTTACAAGTGATAAGATGGACAAGACAATCGTTGTGTCAATCGTTGATAATGTAAAGCATCCTCTTTACGGTAAGATTGTAAAGAGAACTTACAAGCTCAAGGCACATGATGAGAATAATGAGTGTAAAGTTGGCGATAGAGTAAGAGTAATGGAGACAAGACCTTTGTCAAAGGATAAGAGATGGAGACTTGTCGAGATTATCGAGAAGGCTAAGTAAGGAGGCGCAGACAAAATGGTACAGCAGGAAACAAGACTTAGAGTTGCTGATAACACAGGTGCTAAGGAAATCCTCTGCATTCGTGTATTAGGCGGTTCTACAAGAAGATATGCAAATATCGGTGATGTCATCGTTGCCTCAGTTAAAGACGCAACACCAGGCGGAGTTGTAAAAAAAGGTGATGTTGTGAAAGCCGTAGTTGTACGTTCGAAGAAGGGTGCTCGTCGTAAGGACGGTTCCTACATCAAGTTTGATGAGAACGCAGCAGTTATTATTAAGGATGACGGTAATCCAAGAGGAACACGTATTTTTGGACCTGTCGCTAGAGAATTGAGAGACAAGAAGTTCATGAAGATCGTGTCTCTTGCACCAGAAGTATTATAGGAGGTAGCGACGATGGCAACTATGAAGATTAAAAAAGACGATATGGTTCAGGTCATTGCCGGTAAGGATAAGGGCAAAGAAGGTAAGGTATTATCTGTTGATGCTAAGAACAACAAGGTTCTTGTTGAGGGCGTAAACATCGTTCACAAGCACAGCAAGCCAAGCATGCAGAACCAGCAGGGCGGAATCATTGATAAGGAAGCTCCTATCGACCTTTCAAACGTTATGTATCTCTACAAGGGTAAGCCAGTTCGCGTTGGCTTCCAGGGTGAGAAGAAGGATAAGGTCAGAGTAGCCAAGATCGATGGCAAGACAGAAGTTATCGATTAATATAGGGAAGGAGGCAGAAGATTTTGAGCAGACTTAAAGATTTATATAGCAACGAAATTAAAGATGCTATGGTTAAGAAGTTTGGATATAAGAATGTAATGCAGATTCCAAAGCTTGATAAGATCGTTATCAACATGGGCGTTGGAGAAGCAAAGGAAAACGCAAAGGTTTTAGATACTGCAATCAAGGATCTTGAGACAATCACAGGTCAGAAGGCAGTTGTAACACGTGCTAAGAAGTCCGTAGCGAACTTCAAGTTAAGAGAAGGTATGCCAATCGGATGTAAGGTAACACTTCGTGGCGAGAAGATGTATGAGTTTACAGATAGACTTGTAAACCTTGCACTTCCACGAGTACGTGACTTTAGAGGTGTAAATCCGGATGCTTTTGATGGTAGAGGTAACTACGCATTAGGTATCAAGGAGCAGCTTATTTTCCCTGAAATCGAGTACGATAAGGTTGATAAGGTAAGAGGTATGGATATCATCTTCGTTACCACGGCTGAGACAGATGAGGAAGCTCGTGAGTTATTGACTTTGTTCGGTATGCCATTTAAGAAGTAGGAGGAAATGAACTATGGCTAAAACATCTATGAAGGTTAAGCAGCAGCGTCCTCAGAAGTTTTCTACCAGAGAGTACACTCGTTGCAAGATTTGTGGTCGTCCACATTCAGTTTTGAGAAAATATGGAATTTGTAGAGTATGTTTCCGTGAGTTAGCATACAAGGGACAGATACCAGGCGTTAAGAAGTCAAGCTGGTAAGAGTGAAGAAGAATAAGGAGGAAACAAAGCTATGTCAATGAGCGATCCAATTGCAGATATGCTTACAAGAATCCGTAACGCAAATACTGCAAAACATGATACAGTAGATATACCTGCTTCTAAGATGAAGCTGGCGATTGCAGACATTCTCCTCAAGGAAGGTTATGTCAAGGCAGTTGACGTTGTTGAGGAAGGAAACTTCAAGACAATCAAGATTACACTTAAGTATGGTGCAAACAAGAACGAGAAGATCCTTACAGGTCTTAAGAGAATCTCTAAGCCAGGTCTTCGTGTATATGCATCAAAGGATGAGCTTCCAAAGGTACTCGGTGGCCTCGGTACAGCAATCATCTCAACAAATAAGGGTGTATTAACAGATAAGGAAGCTAGAAAAGAGAATGTTGGTGGAGAAGTACTGGCTTTCGTATGGTAAGTCGGGATTTTCCACAAGAGAATAATTAAGGAGGACAAGGCGAAATGTCACGAATCGGAAGAATGCCTATCGCTATTCCGGCAGGCGTAACTGTTGAGATAGCAGAAAATAATAAGGTGACTGTAAAGGGACCAAAGGGAACTCTTGAGAGAGTACTTCCAGCAGAGATGGAGATCAAGCAGGAAGGCGAAGAGATCCTCGTAAACAGACCAAACGACTTGAAGAAGATGCGTTCACTTCATGGTCTTACAAGAACTCTCATTCACAACATGGTAATTGGTGTAACTGAGGGTTATACAAAGGTTTTGGAAGTTAATGGTGTTGGTTACAGAGCAGCTAAGCAGGGTAACAAGCTGAACCTTGCACTTGGTTACTCACATCCAGTTGAGATGGTTGATCCAGACGGAATCACAACAACTGTTGATGGTAACAAGATCACTGTTAGCGGTATCGACAAGGAAAAGGTTGGCCAGTATGCTGCCGAAATCCGTGAGAAGAGAGCCCCAGAACCATATAAGGGCAAGGGTATCAAGTACGTTGATGAAGTTATCAGACGTAAAGTTGGTAAGACTGGTAAGAAATAATAAGGGAGTGAAAAGATATGATTAAAAAGGAATCAAGAAGTGCTATTCGTATTAAGAAGCATTTAAGAGTTCGTAACCGTTTTAGCGGCACTGCTGAAAGACCAAGACTTGCTGTATTCAGAAGTAATAATCATATGTACGCTCAGATTATTGACGATACAGTTGGTAACACTTTAGTGTCAGCTTCAACAGTTCAGAAGGACGTAAAGGATCAGTTAGAGAAGACAAATGATGTAGCAGCAGCTGCTTATCTTGGCAAGGTAATTGCACAGAAGGCACTTGACGCAGGCATCAAGGAAGTAGTCTTTGACAGAGGCGGTTTTATATATCAGGGTAAGATTCAGGCTTTAGCAGATGCTGCTAGAGAAGCTGGTCTTGAATTCTAATAGGGAGGAGAACAACACATGAAACGTGAAATTATCGATGCTTCTAATTTAGAATTGGAAGATAGCGTAGTAAACATTAAGCGTGTCACCAAGGTTGTAAAAGGTGGACGTAACATGAGATTTGCTGCTCTTGTAGTTGTCGGAGATAAGAACGGACACGTAGGTGCCGGCTTAGGTAAGGCAGCTGAGGTCCCTGAGGCAATCCGCAAGGCAAAAGAGGATGCAATCAAGAAACTTGTAAAAGTTGATATCAATGAGAATGGAAGTATTCCATATGATTATACAGGTAAGTTCGGCAGCGCAAGCGTTCTGCTGAAGTCTTCACCAGAAGGTACTGGTATCATCGCTGGTGGTCCTGCTCGTAAGGTATTGGAGCTTGCAGGATACAAGAACATCCGTACAAAGTCTCTCGGCTCTAACAACAAGCAGAATGTTGTTCTTGCTACAATCGAGGGTCTTAAGGCAATTAAGTCCCCAGAAGAGATTGCAAAACTCCGTGGTAAGTCTTTAGACGAGATTCTTAACTAAGGAGGTAATTTGAGATGGCAGATAAGGTAAAAGTAACATTAGTAAAGTCACCAATTGGTGCAATTCCTAAGCATAGAGCAACTGTGAAAGCACTTGGTCTTACAAAGATGCATAAGACTGTTGAACTTCCAAACAATGATGCTACAATGGGAATGGTACAGCAGGTTCGTCACTTAGTAAAAGTAGAAGAAGCTTAATTTTGTTAGAAGGAGGAACAGTCATGAATTTATCAAGTTTAAAGCCAGCTGAAGGCGCTGTATCAAGCGATAGCTTCAGAAGAGGCCGTGGACATGGTTCAGGAAATGGTAAGACTGCCGGTAAGGGCCACAAGGGTCAGAAGGCTCGTTCTGGAGCTCCAAGACCAGGCTTTGAAGGTGGACAGATGCCACTTTACAGAAGAATCCCTAAGAGAGGATTCACAAGCAGAAATCATAAGGAAATCGTTGCAATCAACCTTTCAGTTCTCGAGAGATTTGAAGATGGCGCAGAAGTATCTGTAGCTTCATTGATCGAGGCAGGTGTTGTAAAGAACCCTAGAGATGGTGTTAAGATTTTAGGAAATGGAGAGTTGACTAAAAAGCTTACTGTTAAGGCGAATGCATTCAGTAAGGCCGCTGCAGAGAAGATCGAAGCTCTTGGTGGAAAAGCAGAGGTGATTTAGTATGTTCAAAACCTTACGTGACGCTTTTAAGGTCAAAGAGATCCGTATGGGATTACTCTTTACATTCTTTGTCCTGATAGTCATCCGTTTTGGTTCGTTGATCCCGGTACCGGGACTGAATACAGTCGCAATCAAGGAATATTTGGAGAGCGCGCTCGGTGATGCAAACAGCTTCCTGAGCTCGTTCACCGGTGGTTCCTTCACGCAGATGTCTATTTTTGCATTGAATGTAACACCATATATTACTTCTTCCATTATCATCCAGCTTCTTACTATTGCGATTCCAGCATTGGAGGAGATGCAGAAGGATGGTGAGGACGGAAGAAAGAAGATTACAGCTATCACAAGATATGTAACAATCTTTTTAGCAGTAATCGAGAGTCTCGGACTTGTCATTGGTTTCGACCGTGGACATTATATGACAGTAACCGGACCACTTGGATATCTGCTTGTTATCATTACATTGACAACAGGTAGTGCCTTTGTTATGTGGCTTGGTGAGCGCGTGACGGAAAAAGGTGTTGGCAACGGTATTTCTATTATCCTGTTGATAAACATCGTATCCAGAATGCCAAGTGATTTTTCAGACTTATATACAAAGTTCATGAAGGGTCAGGATATTGTAGATCAGGTAATCGCAGGTGCGATTATTCTGGCGGTTATACTTGTAACAACAATTTTGGTTGTTTTGTTACAGGGCGGAGTCAGAAAGATTCCGGTACAGCATGCACAGAAGGTACAGGGAAGAAGAATGATGGGCGGACAGCAGAGTCATATTCCTCTGAAGGTCAACACATCAAGCGTTATCCCGGTTATCTTCGCTTCTTCCATTCTTTCCGTACCAATGGTTGTTGTGAATTTGTTTAATATCAACACCAGCGGTGTATGGGCAAAGATTTTAAGAGGTATGAATTCGAATTACTGGTTTAACCCTGCATATCCATGGGCAAGTGTAGGTCTGATTATATACATCCTGTTGGTTGTATTCTTCGCGTATTTCTATACATCGGTAACATTTAACCCGATGGAAGTAGCGAACAACTTAAAGAAGAGCGGTGGATTTATTCCAGGTATCCGTCCTGGTAAGCCGACACAGGATTACTTAAATAAAATACTGAATTACATCGTATTTATCGGTGCGGTTGGTCTGTTGATCGTTGCGGTCATCCCAATCTTCTTCAACGGAATGTTTGGTGCGGACGTATCGTTCGGCGGAACCTCACTCATCATTATCGTAGGTGTAGTTCTTGAGACGATTGATCAGATCGAGTCTAAGATGATTGTACGAAATTATTCAGGATTCTTGAATGATTAATGTCAATAAAAGGAAGCAGGAGTGTATCCTATGGGTACATTCCTATTCCTAGTTATAGGGAAATAAATTTTGCGGAAACAAAAAGCATAGAAAAGAAAAGTATGGAGGGACAATAATTTGAAGATTATTATGTTAGGCGCACCTGGTGCAGGTAAGGGAACGCAGGCAAAGATGTTAGCTGAGAAGTACGGAATTCCACACATTTCGACTGGAGATATCTTCCGTGCCAATATCAAGAACGGTACAGAGCTTGGCGCAAAGGCAAAGGAATACATGGACAAGGGATTACTTGTTCCAGATGAGCTGGTTGTAGACCTGATCATGGATCGTTTCAAGGCAGATGACTGCAAGAACGGTTACATCCTTGACGGATTCCCAAGAACCATTCCGCAGGCAGAGGCACTTGACGCTGCTCTTGCTGCAAATGGCGAGAAGATCGACTATGCAGTCAACGTGGAAGTCCCAGATGAAAACATTGTAAATAGAATGTCCGGCAGACGCGCATGTGTAGGATGTGGTGCAACCTATCATATCGTATACAACCCAACTAAGGTTGAGGGTAAGTGCGATACTTGTGGTGCAGACCTGATCCTTCGTGACGACGACAAGCCGGAGACAGTCCTGAACCGTTTGAAGGTTTACCATGAGCAGACACAGCCACTGATCGACTTCTATACAAAGAAGGGCGTCATCGCAGAGGTAGACGGAACAAAGGATATGAAGGACGTATTTGATGCGATTGTAGCTATTTTAGGTTAATATCTGTATCGGAGTTCAAAATGGCGATCATAATCAAAACAGAACATGAGATAGAGCTTATGCGTAAGGCGGGAGAGATTCTCGCCAAAACGCATGAGGAATTGAAGAAAATTATAAAACCGGGCATATCCACATATGAGATAGACAAGTGCGGTGAGGATTTTATCCGAAGCTGCGGATGCGAACCATCGTTCCTGAATTATCAGGGCTATCCGGCGTCCATCTGTGTCTCAGTCAATGATGAGGTTGTACACGGCATACCGTCTAAAGAACGGATTTTGCAGGAAGGCGATATCGTAAGCCTCGATGCCGGAGTTATATACAAAGGATATCACTCGGATGCTGCAAGAACGTATGGTGTCGGAACGATCGATTCCGAATCGGTGCAATTGATCGAGGTAACGAAGCAAAGCTTTTTTGAAGGGCTTGCACAGTGCCGGGCGGGCAATCATATAAATGATATATCCAAAGCGGTTTTTGGGTATGTTACGAAAAGAGGGTATTCTGCCGTCCGTGATCTGGTTGGACACGGCGTCGGCGCACATCTCCATGAGGAACCAAATGTGCCGAATTACCCGAAGCTGTTCAAAGGCCCGAAGTTAAAACCGGGGATGGTCATAGCGATTGAACCGATGATCAACATTGGAAGCTATCAGGTTGGCTGGCTGAATGATGACTGGACAGTCGTTACCATGGATGGCTCACGTTCCGCGCATTATGAAAATACAGTACTGATAACTGAGGGAGATCCAGAGATCTTATCACGTGCAGAGGGATTGGAATTATAATATAGATCAATAAATTAAGGAGGATATGATATGCCAAAGGCAGACGAAATCGAAATGGAAGGAACCGTATTGGAGAAGCTTCCAAACGCAATGTTTCAGGTAGAATTAGAGAATGGGTTGAAGGTACTTGCCCATATCAGTGGAAAGCTCAGAATGAATTACATTAAAATCCTTCCGGGCGACAAAGTAACAGTGGTTTTATCTCCATATGATCTTACAAAAGGAAGAATCACCTGGAGAGCAAAATAAATTTACATTTTCACTTGCATTTCGCTATGGAAAATGGTATCATAGGTTTTCGTAGCGGACTTTTTGGAAAGGAGAGTATTTTAATGAAGGTTAGAGCATCAGTTAAACCAATTTGCGATAAGTGCAAAGTCATTAAAAGAAAAGGCAGTATTCGTATAATCTGCGAAAATCCAAAGCACAAACAGCGTCAGGGTTAATTCATGTTCGCGTATGTCATAAATGCCATTTATGATAGAACATGGGTCATTGTTAGACATTAGGTCTTACAATCTGACAGGACAGTTGGAACAAGGTATGTAGGATGATAGCCCATCTATAACTATGCCTTGTATTTGTGCGTGTAATGGTATTCCACATTACATACCAACTTCGATTGACGCCACGCCGGTATTCGGGTGGACGACAACGGACATCAGCTCTTGGCTGGAGTTGATAAAAGCGGCTGGACACATAGCATGTGTCAAAAATTGTTTCATTAAGTTATTTTACGGAGGTATAACAAGAATGGCTCGTATTTCAGGTGTTGATTTACCAAGAGAAAAGCGAATCGAAATCGGACTTACCTATATCTATGGTATAGGAAGAACATCAGCTACAAGAATTCTGAAAGAAGCAAACGTAAATCCGGACACTAGAGTTCGTGATCTGACTGACGATGAGGTTAAGAGACTCAGCGAAGTTATCAACGAAACTCAGGTCGTAGAAGGTGATCTGCGTAGAGAAGTAGCTCTTAACATTAAGCGTTTACAGGAAATCGGTTGCTACCGTGGTATCCGTCACAGAAGAGGATTACCTGTTCGTGGACAGAAGACAAAGACAAATGCAAGAACTCGTAAGGGTCCTAAGAAAACAGTAGCAAATAAGAAGAAGTAATGGAGGTTCAGGTTAATGGCTAAGAAAGTTACTACTAAGAAAGTGGCTAAGAAGCGTGTTAGAAAGAATGTTGATCGTGGACAGGCTCATATTCAGTCATCTTTTAACAATACAATCGTTACATTGACAGATGCCGAAGGTAATGCATTATCTTGGGCAAGTGCAGGTGGACTTGGATTCAGAGGTTCCAGAAAGTCTACGCCATATGCTGCACAGATGGCAGCAGAGACAGCTACAAAGGCAGCTCTTCCTTATGGATTGAAGTCAGTAGATGTTATGGTTAAGGGACCAGGTTCAGGTAGAGAGGCAGCTATCCGTGCACTCGCAGCCTGCGGTTTGGAAGTATTAAGTATCAGAGACGTAACTCCAGTTCCACATAACGGATGTCGTCCACCAAAGAGAAGAAGAGTCTAATAATAAGGAGGTACATGATAATGGCAGTAGATAGAACACCTATTCTCAAGAGATGTAGATCCTTAGATATGGATCCAGTCGTTCTCGGTGTAAATAAGAAGTCAAGAAGAAAATTGACTAGAGCAAACAGAAAAGTAAGTGAGTACGGATTACAGCTTCGTGAGAAGCAGAAGGCTAAGTTTATTTATGGTATGCTTGAGAAGCCTTTCCGTAACTTGTATGTAAAGGCAGAGCGTATGCCAGGTCTTACAGGACCAAACCTTATGATCCTTCTTGAGTCCAGACTGGATAACGTAGTTTTCCGTATGGGATTTGCAAGAACAAGACGTGAGGCCAGACAGATCGTTGATCACAAGCATGTATTGGTTAATGGCAAGTGCGTAAATATTCCTTCATACAGAATCAGTGCTGGTGATAAGATTGAAATCAAAGAGAAGAGCAAGTCTCTTCAGGGATTTAAGAATATCGTAGAGGCAAACGCAGGCGTTGTTACTCCAGCTTGGATGGAGTCAGACGTTGAGACATTGACAGGAACTGTTAAGGAGCTTCCACTCAGAGAGCAGATTGACGTACCTGTAAACGATACACTTATCGTCGAGTTGTACTCTAAGTAATTCGCGTAAGTAAAGGGTTTGTAGCTAAGTAACACCAGTTATCCAGAAGGAGGGTCAGTAGTGTTTGAATTTGAAAAACCTAGAATTGAAATCGCAGAGATTTCAGACGATAACAAATATGGTAAGTTTGTAGTAGAGCCATTGGAAAGAGGCTATGGTATTACACTTGGTAATTCTCTTCGTAGAATTATGTTATCATCTCTTCCGGGAACTGCAGTTAGTCAGGTTAAGATTAAGGGCGTTCTGCATGAGTTCTCATCTCTTCCAGGTGTAAAGGAAGATGTGACAGAGATCGTGATGAATATCAAGGATCTCTGCATCAAGAACAATTCTACAACAAATGAGCCTAAGGTTGCATATATTGATGCTTCAGGTGATAAGGTTGTGACGGCTGGTGATATTCAGGTAGATGCAGATCTTGAGATTTTGAATCCGGATTTGGTAATCGCAAATTTGAGCGGTCCGGAAGCAAAGTTGGAGATGGAGCTTCTGATCACAAACGGCAGAGGTTACGTTGGATCTGACAAGAACAAAGGTCTTGATTCATCTATTGATGCAATCGCTGTTGATTCTATCTATACACCTGTGGAGCGTGTAAATCTGACAGTTCAGAACACACGTGTCGGACAGGTTACAGATTATGACAAGCTTACACTTGATGTATTTACAAATGGTACATTGGCACCAGATGAGGCAGTCAGCCTTGCAGCAAAGGTGCTCAGTGAGCATTTGAATCTCTTCATCGATCTTTCAGAGAATGCTAAGTCTGTTGACGTTATGGTAGAGAAGGAAGACGATCAGAAGGAAAAGGTACTTGAGATGAGTATCGACGAACTGGAGCTTTCCGTTCGTTCTTATAACTGCTTGAAGAGAGCAGGTATTAATACAGTTGAAGAATTGACAAATAAGACTCCGGACGATATGATGAAGGTTCGTAACCTTGGTCGTAAGTCTCTCGATGAAGTTTATGCTAAATTAAAAGAACTTGGTTTGTCGCTTCGTACTGGTGATGAATAATATCCACTTAAGCCGAAGGATTAGTAAGCAAAGTGAAGACCCGAAAGGGTAAGGAGGAAAATTAAAATGGCAATGTATAGAAAACTTGGTAAAAAGTCTGATCAGAGAATCGCATTACTTCGTAATCAGGTAACACAGCTTCTCTATCATGGAAAGATTGAGACAACAGAGGCTAGAGCGAAGGAAGTTCGTAAGATCGCTGAGCACCTTATCACACTTGCTGTTAAGGAGAAGGATAACTTCGACGAGATCAAGGTAACTGCTAAGGTTGCTAAGAAGGACAAAGATGGCAAGCGTATCAAGGAAGTTGTAGATGGTAAGAAGGTTACACAGTACGACGAAGTTGAGAAGACAGTTAAGAAGGATCAGCCTTCCAGACTGCACGCTAGACGTCAGATGCTTAAGGTTCTCTACCCGGTAGTTGAGGTTCCTACAGATGCTGCAGGAAAGAAAGCTGCTACAAAGAAGGTAGACCTTACAGCTAAGCTCTTCGACGAGTATGCTGCAAAGTATGCTAGCCGCAAGGGTGGTTACACACGTATCGTTAAGATTGGCGAGCGTCGTGGTGACGGTGCTATGAAGGTTATTCTTGAGTTAGTTTAATCTATATAAAACCAGACGGGTTGTCGAAAGGCAGCCCGTTTATTTTTTCATGGAGAATAATTATGACGAGAAAAATCGGAATTGTGTGCTGTTCAGATGGATTCAATCGGGCATACGAAGGTGAGATTGAGGAATTGCATCGGATACTGGCAGACATGGGGATTGAGAGTGTGATCAGCCCATTTCTGTATGCGCGTGATGGTGTGGCGAGTGGAACGGCAGAAGAACGTGCGAAGGCAGTAATGGATTTTTACTTGGATGATACGATTGACGCAATCTGCGACATATCCGGTGGAGATATCGCGAATGGAATCCTGCCGTATCTGGATTATAGCGTGATTGCAAAGATGGATAAGCAGTTCTGGGGATACAGTGATCTGACGACTATATTAAATGCAATCTACGCGAAGACCAGGCAGACAGGGGTGTTGTATCAGATAAGAAATGTGCTCTATAAGGAGCGCAAGCAGCAGATGACGGATGTGCGAGATGTCCTGTGTGAGGGTGGTGATGCGTTGTACCGGATCGATTATCATTATGTACAGGGGACGGAGATGCATGGAATCATTGTCGGAGGAAATATCCGTTGTTTCTTAAAGCTGTCTGGGACGGCGTATATGCCAGATCTGAATGGGAAGATTCTACTTCTGGAGAGTCGGTCCGGAACAGTAGCACGAATGGAAACCTATCTGAGCCAGTTGCAGCAGATTGGTGCATTTGAGCAGATCGCGGGTATCCTGCTTGGAACATTTACGGAGATGGAAGCAAAGCAGTGCATGCCGGATATTGTGCAACTTGTGAAGAAGTATGTGAGAAAAACAATGCCGATTGCGGTCACGAAGCAGATCGGACATGGGACAGATGCCAAAGGGATTGTAATAGGCGGAGAATTGTAATTTTTCGTCAAGCATTTTATGGAAATACGTTTGCCTTGCCGTGCATATGATGATATGATGACTTTAGTTATGAAAAGTTTGATATATGCGGGGTAAGGGTATGAAAAAATGGAGAAATAATTCAGACAATGCAGGTTTCACACTGGTTGAATTGATTATTGCAATTGCAATCATGGCGGTGCTCGCGGGTGCAATCGGTCTGACGGTTATTCGTTACATTAGGAAAGCCAGAGCATCAAATGCGATGGAGGAACTTCGGACGATTGTCTCGGCGGTTGAGACAGGCATGCTTTCCAGTTATGCGGAAGATCATGAGATGAATCTAGATAAGACATATACGGATGACGAAGGGAATGCACAGCGATGTGGTGTACTCACGAATTATATGATCAGCCGGGCACAGAATAAAAGTGCAAATGGCATTACCGATGCAAATGCGTTGGAGTATTATTTTGCACAAAAGGTGTTGGAAGAATTGAATGCGGAGAATGGAAGCGACTATCGTTTCCTGAATTTTACGGGCGACGAGGATGAGCCGCTTGGAATGAATTGTGATTCGTTCTACGGACAATTTGGTTGTCCGGGCGTGATTGTTGTGTATGGTGGGGAAGGAAAGGTGCTGTTTGCGCAGTATTATAACTCTGGTTGCCTGATTCAGTATGAGGCGGGCGAAGGCTATACCTATCTGGATGATACGACGGAATTCGTCGGAAGTACGACGATTCATTAGTGTGATTTGCTCGAATCCGCCGATACAGACGATGCAATAATTGATGAGAATATATGAATATAAAAGAAAAAGGATTGACTGTATAGATACAGCTAATCCTTTTTTATCTGTTATGTGAGATTGCATTGACTGTCAATCAGACCGGCATATGGAATACCTGACGTGGGTCTAAGGCTCCATAGATTTCGCGTCAACCATCTGGACAGCTCCGGCGAAGTTCCCCTGGAAATAGTTCGCGATTTCATCGGAATATCCATATACAATTCCCTTTCTGTAAGGGAATAACAGGTTCTGCAGTTGGGCGACTGCTTCATCAAGCGGCGCTTTCTTGGAGAAACCACCGGTTGTGATCTGGCCAAGTGAATAAGTTCCACCATCTCGTGCGAGCAGATATAAGGTATGAAATTTGCTTGTCGGAATAAAATTCATCGTCTGTTTAACTACATTTCCATAGATCCACATGATATCGCGAATCGGAATTACGCGCACCGTCTTCGCCTCATAGACGAGAATTGCTGTCGGTGTTGCAACGAAAGAGAACGCTTCCACGCCATATGGAATCTGCTGGTCAAGCATTGCAATCTCCTGTGGTGAAAGCAAATTCCATGATGCTTCAGCGGCTGCGTATTTTTTCTTGTTAAATGCAGTCTGCTTGATACCGCCCCAAGCGGTAATTCGTGCGTTAATGTTTGTAAAATTAGAAAAATCCATATGTACCCTCCCAATGTGTGTAAAATAAATGTCAGATATAACTGACAAATAGTCTGAAAATGCTATATTCCATACATTTCGTACAATAATAGCAGATTCATACAAATTATAACATAGAAAAGCTGAAAAATCATTTTTATTTAACGAAAAAATATTGTATGGATGTTTCCGTGTTAATATGTGAAAATTTCTTTATTCTTTTGAGAAAAAATTGCGACATACATAGAAAAAATGGTATAGTAATGGATATGTTATAAGATAGTTATTGCGAATATGAAAAACAATCAGGAATATAGGATATCATGATAAAAATCAGAGATCTCACATTTGAATATTTTGACCGGGATGACGAAGGAAATCTGACGGAGATGGTAAACGCCATCCGCGGAATCAATTTTGATGCAGGAGAAGGTGAATTTATCGTTGTGGCAGGGGTGAATGGAAGCGGAAAAAGCACATTTGCAAAGATCTTAAACCGCCTGTTGCTTCCGATTGAAGGTACGGTTCTCATCGGCGGACTCGATGCAATGCAGGAGGAAAATATCATTCCGATCCGGAAGATGGTTGGCATGGTGTTCCAAAATCCTGACGATCAGCTGATTGGTAGTGTAGTGGAAGAGGATGTCGCTTTTGGTGCGGAGAATATTAGCGTGCCGCACAAGGAACTGGTGAAGCGGGTGGAGGATGCACTTGCACAGGTAGGGCTTGCGGCATCCATGCGCATCGAAGAGCTATCCGGAGGTGGAAAACAGAAGGTTGCGATTGCAGGCGTGCTTGCAATGAAGCCGCGGTATATCGTGCTTGATGAGGCAACCAGTATGCTCGATCCAAAATCCAGGCGGGATGTGCTGCAGCTGATGAAAGAGCTGCAGAAGCAGGGAATCACGATTATTCTCATTACACATCTGATGGAGGAACTTCTGCTGGCAGATTGGATTTACGTGATGCATCAGGGAAGGCTTGCTATGAAGGGCAGCCGGGAAGCGCTTTTCTCGCAACCGGAGAGGCTGCGTGAGTTTGGATTGGAACTGCCGATGACCGTGCTGCTTGCACATGCTCTTGCGGAGCGTGGGTGCGTGCGGACGAAGGATTTATTTTCCGTGGAAGCGATTGCGGAACGCATATACAAGGAACATCCGTATGCATTTCTGAAGGAAAAGACAATGGAGCCTGCATCCGTGGATAAGAAAGCGAAAGTGTTGTCGCAGGCGATTGTATTTCAACATGTGAACCTATCATATGGAAAGAAATCGATTTTGAATGATGTATGTTGTTCTATCGAGAAGGGCAGCTATACGGCAATCATTGGACCTTCGGGGGCTGGAAAATCGACGCTTTTGCAGATGATTCCGGCGCTCATTTCACCGACGGATGGAAGCATTTATGTGGATGGAATGGAAGTGACGGATACTTCTGCGGATATTGCAGCATTGCGTAAGAAAATCGGGTTCATCTTCCAATATCCAGAGCAGCAGTTGTTTGCGAAAAATGTTTATGAGGATGTAGTATTTGGACCGCGGAATGTCGGCATCAGTGAGGTTGAAGCGGAGAAACGTGCGTATGAGGCGATACAGTTTGTCGGGTTGCCGCAGGATGTCTATGATCTGCCGATGGATAAGTTGTCGGGTGGGCAGAAGCGGCGTGTTGCATTGGCGGGCGTGATTGCAATGCAACCGGATTACCTGATCTTAGATGAACCGTTGGCAGGGCTTGATCCGGTTGGAAAGAAAAAGATGCTGCAGATCCTGCGTGCGTTACACCGGGATGCGGGAATTACAGTGGTTGTAGTCAGTCACGATGCGGATGCGGTCGTGGAGGACGCAGAGCAGGTATTGTATCTGAGGGATGGGAAAATCTTGGAGCAGGGAGCACCGTCGAATGTATTTTACCGGTTGTGGCTGCGCGAGATGGAGCATATGACGAGTGATAAGCATTCGAAAATGAATGGCGAACAGATGAGAGACAGAAGCACTGGACGTTTATCCGAAGATACGCTGGCAGAAGCACTCTGTGAGCTTCCGGTCTGCATGCAGTTGTTGATCCGCCTGCGCATCATGGGACTTCCGGTATCATGTAAGCATACGCAGCTTGCGGAGACGGTGCAGGCAATCGTGGATGCGGTTGGAAGATGATTTCGTATATAGATATTGTAGTATAAGAATGTCTAAAAGAGGTAGGAACATGATGAAGGATATCACATGGGGACAGTACCATAGCGTGGATTCGATGATCCACCGGATAGATCCCCGTGTCAAAATTCGATTTACAATTATATATATTATCCTGCTGTTGCTGGATCGGAATCTGCCGTTGTTTCTGTTTCTTACGACAGTATTTGCCGGTGTGTGGGCGTGCAGCCGGGTGCCGATGCGCAAGATGATACGCGGAACGAAGGGCGTGTTCATTTTCATTTTAATTTGCAGTATATTAAATGCATTTACCGTGCATGGAACGACGTTGGTAAAGCTTGGCGTGCTCACGATCACGAAGGAGGGACTGATCAAAGCCGGATTCGTGTTCTGGCGGATGTTGTTGTTGATTCTGATGTCAAGCCTGTTGATGTATACGACGACACCGACGAGACTGACGGACGGTATGGAGAAGTGCATGCATTTAAGCGGCGGTGTGGCAATGGGAATCACGATCGCGCTACGATTTGTACCGATATTATTTGGAGAGTTAGACCGGATCATGAAGGCGCAGATGGCGCGTGGCGCGGACTTCAAGAAGGGAAATCCGGTCGTGCGTTTAAAGAAGCTTCGGACAGTGATCTTGCCGCTTTTCCAGAATGCAATCTCGCGTGCCGGACATCTGGGCGATGCGATGGACAGCCGCTGCTATACGGGCGGCAAAGGACGGACGAAGCTGCATCCACTCGTGTATGAGAGACGCGATGTGGTCGCGTATGTGTGCATGCTGGCGATGGTTATTGCGTCGGTGGTGTTGATTGTGAAGTTCTAAAACGTAGGATAGATAAGTAGATGATAGTTACTGAATGATATATAGTGGTGAGATAGAATAGTGTATTTCACAATATAAGAGAAAGGAGATTCGCTCCATGAAACGAATCAAATTAACCGTTGCGTATGACGGGACAAATTATTGTGGCTGGCAGATTCAGGACAATGGAATTACAATCGAGGAAGTCCTGAACCGGGAACTGTCGAAGCTGTTGCAGGAGGATATCAAGATCATTGGCGCAAGCCGGACAGATTCCGGGGTGCATGCGCTTGGAAATGTGGCAGTCTTTGATACGCAGACACGGATTCCGCCGGAGAAGATCAGCTTCGCGTTGAACCAGCGGCTGCCGGACGATATCCGGATTCAGGAATCGTGCCAGGTGGCGGATGATTTTCATCCGCGGTTTTGCGATACGATCAAGACGTATGAGTATCGCATCTGGAACGACAAGTTTCCGAACCCGCTCGTACGGCTTTACTCGAAATTTTGTTATTTCAATGTTGATGTAGCGAAGATGGAGCAGGCAGCAGCGTATCTCGTCGGAGAACATGATTTCAAATCATTTTGCACGCCGCGGACACAGGTGGAGTCAACGGTGCGCACGGTCACAGAGATTTCCTTCCGCACAGAGGGCAAGATGATCATTATGACGATCCGCGGAACCGGTTTCCTATATAATATGGTGCGGATCATTATGGGTACATTGCTTAAATGCGGGATGAACATGTATCCGCCGGAGCATGTGAAGGAGATTCTCGATGCGAAGGACCGCGCGGCAGCAGGTCCGAAAGCGGAAGCGTGTGGACTGCAGTTGGTTGGAATTGAATATTTGTAGAAAATTTACGCATTTCTTGAAAAAAACGTTGACACACGCGGACACGTATAATATAATACCTAAATGTGACAAAAGACAGGTGAAGTGCGTCCCAATAGCCCCGGGATTCATGGAATACTCTTTTGAAGCAATGTACAGTACGCATTCGGCACTGTGCGGACAGGCTGTTTCGGACATTTCGGCTTGAAAGCATGGGTATGATGCAGGACAATTCGAATAATTTTAAGGAGGAACACCACAATGAAGAGCTTTATGGCAAGCCCATCAAACATTGAAAGAAAGTGGTATGTAGTAGATGCTACAGGACATACATTAGGTCGTTTATCATCAGAGATCGCAAGCATTTTAAGAGGAAAGAACAAGCCGACATTTACACCACACATCGATACAGGTGACTATATCGTAGTTGTAAATGCTGATAAGATCAAAGTAACAGGTAAGAAGATGGATCAGAAGGTTTACTATCACCATTCTGATTACGTTGGCGGTATGAAAGAGCAGACTCTCAAAGAGAAGATGGCTAAGAAGCCAGAGGATGTTATCTACCTTGCAGTTAAGGGCATGCTTCCAAAGGGACCTCTCGGAAGACAGATGATCAAGAAGCTTTATGTTTACGCTGGACCAGAGCACAAGCAGCAGGCTCAGAAGCCAGAAGTATTAGAGATTAAGTATTAATAAGGGAGGAAACGTTCGTGGCTAAGAATAGTAATAGATTTTACGGAACAGGTAGAAGAAAAAGCAGTATCGCAAGAGTTTACCTTGTACCAGGAACTGGTAAGGTAACTATTAATAAGAAAGACATGGATGAGTATTTCGGTCTTGATACATTGAAGCTCATCGTTAAGCAGCCATTTGCAGCAACAGGTACAGAAGGAAAGTTCGATGTACTTGTAAATGTTAAGGGTGGCGGATTTACAGGTCAGGCTGGTGCTATCAGACATGGTATCTCCAGAGCACTCCTCGAGGCAGACGCTGAGTACAGACCAGCACTCAAGAAGGCAGGATACCTTACAAGAGATCCTCGTATGAAGGAAAGAAAGAAGTACGGCTTGAAAGCAGCTCGTCGTGCACCACAGTTTTCAAAGAGATAATTTGCGAGCAATCGCATGCAAAAAGCTCCAGAGAATTTATTCTCTTGGAGCTTTTTTGTTGCGATTATTGGCGGATTGATGATGACCGAGCCGTAGCGAAGCGTAGAGGAGGTTCATGTGCTAGATTCGCAGATAATTCGTATAAGTTGACTTGCAATCCCCGCAAGTAGCTACCACAAAAACCTCAAATATTTGATAGAACCCGTCGAAAAAAACGAGTATAATAAAAAGAAAATACATAGAAAAGGGGGAGAGAAGATTATATATCTTCTGATAATGTATGGCAGCTAGTAAAAATTCAAAAGGGAAACGATTAAATATCTTATGGGTGATTATCCTGATCGGCAGCGTTCCGCTGCTCACGGCAATTCTGATTCTGACAATTTATTCTACAAGAAAAATGGAACAGGAACTTGAAGACAGTACATATGCAAGACTAAAGGCATGTGCGGTTTCGGTAGAGAAATACTTTGAGTGGGATGTCCGCGAAGACATCTTATGCAGGGACGATGTCAGCTACGAGTTTATCGATTCATTGAAAAAGGACAATATCGAGCTTACATTTTTTGAAGGAGATGAACGATACATCACTTCGGTTGTTGATGAGAATGGAAACCGTCCGGAGGGAACAAAGGCAGATGCTGCAATCTGGAAAACTGTCCAGGCGGGCAAGGATTACCACGCAGATGGTGTACAGATTGCAGGCACAGATTACTATGTATACTACACACCGGTGTATTCCGATGCCGGTGATGTGATCGGTATGGGATTTGCTGGCGAGAAAACAGCGACTATCAACGCAGCAAAGAAGGGACTTGTGCGTACATTGTTACTGATCTCTGCGGCGATAGGCATTCTATACCTGGGTGCCCTGATTCTCCTTGCGTTGAAGATCCGGAAGTCATTGGCGAAGACAACAGCACATATTGAACGGATTGCGAACGGAAGTATTTCAGAAGACGTGGAAGGCTCTTCGGCAATTGCGGAGATTGACACGTTGATTGATTCCTCAAAGATACTTAAGGAAAAACTGAATAATATTGTAACAAGTGTAAATGATCATGTTGTGAATCTGCAGCAGGATACATCTTCCCTGAATGAGCGCGCTGATTTCAGTAATGAGGGTGCCGGACAGATCAGTCAGGCGATGGAGGAATTGTCTGTGACCGCGGTGACACTGGCAGATAATGTGCAGGATGTCAATGCGAAGTCCATCGAGATGGGAAATGCAATCACGGATATCGATAATGATGTGCAGGTATTAAGTGCAAATTCTGAGCAGATGGGCAAGGCGAACAGCACAGCAACCAAGTCCATGGAGACTGTACTGGACAGCTCAAACCAGTCGGCAGAGATTATTGAGCGGATCACAAATCAGATTGAAGAGACAAACCAGGCGATTCTGTCAATCAATGAGGCAGTCAACCTGATTATGGATATTACCGGACAGACAAGTCTGCTTGCGTTAAATGCATCAATCGAAGCAGCACGTGCCGGACAGTCGGGAAGCGGATTTGCGGTTGTGGCAAGTGAGATCAAGAAGCTGGCAGAGCAGAGTGCCGAGGGTGTGGATACGATCAAACAGGTGGCTGATAATATCTTTGCGAAATCAAATGAGTGTGTGAGTATGGTACATGATGTACAGACATTGCTCAGAAAAGAGCAGGATGATATCTCTGCAACATGCAGCAGCTTTGCAACACTCAGCAAGACGATTAGTGACAATATTGTGGCAGTAACGCGGATCAGCGAGAAGTCAAAGCAGCTTGATGGTATCAAGCAGTCCATCATAGCCAATATTACTGACCTCAGTGCGATTTCCGAAGAAAATGCGGCAAGTAACGAGGAAGTATCTGCGAATGTGACAAGTATTGCCGAAGCAATCGACCAGATGAACACGGCAACCGGACATGTCAGCAAGGTGTCGGATGAACTGGCAGAAATGATGAAGTATTTTGAATAAGAATATCAGAAGGATGAAGTATGAGTGTATTTTATTTCATTAAAACAGGATTTTTCCTTCTGGTAATGTTATTTGCTATTATTATTACAATATGGATGATCCGATCACGCAAACAAAGAGAACGTGATGGATCGGTTGATCCCATTATGGATATGGTAAATCAAATGGGAGGGATTGGTTCTGAATTTGACAAAATGGTGTTGGATGTGAATCCAAAATACCGGTTGAAAAAAGATCCGCAGAGAATATACTGGATACTATTATTTGAGATTTTATCGTTTCTGGTAGTTATAGTCAGTATGATAAGAAAAATGATGGAACTTGGATATATTCCAGATATACATGGTAAATCAGAATGGGTATTTATTGAGGCAACGATTTTGTTGTTAGGCGGGATTGCATTGCTGCAATTCCGGAAAATAAAGAGGAAAATTCGAATTCGTGAGAACAATATGGAGGATATGCAGATAGAAGGGACGGTTGTCGATGTAGTGAATGGTTATGCTACAGCGATGCATGGCTATGGAAGGCTGATTGTTGAGTATTATGATCCATATGAGCTATGTAAGAAAAGAATTGTGTTAGGACAGGATTTTAAGGTAAAAAAATACCCAATTGGAAAAAAATATACACTTTCATATTCCAGATCCATGCATGAGGCATACGATTTATGTAATAATCGTTTAGAAGGGCGAAAGGACATATATTTTACGTTTATAGGTATAATAATGTGTTTGCTGGCTGTATTGTGTATCTTATTAGCGTTAATTTTAATATGATAAAATAGTTGAACGGATATTTGAGAACCTGAATTTTCAGGTTCTCTTTTTTATGTTCAAGATTAAAATACTACTTGACATATAATACTATGCGGCGTATAGTATGTGACATAAGGAGGTATACATATGGATATTCAATTAAAACGAGGCATGTTGGATGTATGCGTGCTGGCGGCAATCAAAGATGAAGATTCCTATGGATATCAGATCATCAAAGATATGAAACCGTATGTGACGATTTCTGAGTCGACGCTGTATCCGATTTTACGACGCTTAGAAGCAAATGCGTATCTGACGGTACAATCGGTGGAGCATAACGGACGACTTCGGAAATATTATCATATTACAGACGCAGGACGGGCGCGAATCGATGAGTTTCAGGAGGAATGGAAGGAACTGGAATCCATCTATCGGTTTATCGTTCGGGAAGAACCTATGAAGGAGGCACAAGACCATGAATAAACAGGAATATTTGTCGGCAATCCGGGTGCGGATTCCGAAGATGCCGACGGAAGATATGGAGCGGTTCATCGCTTATTACAGTGAGATGATCGATGACCGGATGGAAGATGGCATGACGGAGGAAGAGGCGGTTGCCACGATGGATACACCGGATGAAGCCGTGGATCAGATTCTGGAAGATACGCCACTTAGCAAAATCGTTAAGCAGAAGATCAGGCCGACGCATCGCCTGCGTGCATGGGAGATTGTTCTGATTGTACTTGGTTCTCCGGTCTGGGTGCCGCTTCTGCTTACAGCCGGAATTCTGGTATTAAGTATGTTAGTTGTTGTATTTTCACTATTGATTACATTTTATGCAGTAGTCATATCAGCAGCAGTCGCGGGAATTGCGGGAGTTTTAGCTGTGGTTCCATTCCTGATGATCAGCAATGTTCCGGCAGCGATATTTATGCTTGGGTGCGGATTCGCAGGTGTCGGACTTACGATTCTGTTCTTTGTCGCAGTGAAGCCGGTAACGGTTGGATTCTGGAATCTGTGTAAGGCAGCTGTGAGCGGCATCAAAAGAAAGTTCGTAAAGGAGGGCTAAGATATGAGCAAAACTAAAAAAGCGGTCATCATTGGTTCCGTGCTAGTCGGTATCGGTGTGATTATAGGATTTATCGGAATTGCGATAGGTGGATTCAGGTTCCCGAACGGAGAAGTCGATCTTACTACGATGAAAGCACTTCATACCGAGAAGAAAACTGTGCAGATTGCGGATGCATTTGATAAAATAGAGATAGCCGGGGCAAGCAGCATGGATATCGAGATCTGCAAATCAAAGACCGGTAAGAATTATGTGGAGTATTATGATACGGATGATTGGACGAGCCATGTGGATGTGAAGGACCATGTGCTGAAATTCACAACGGACGACAAGGGAAAACATAAGGCGATTGTGTCACTGGGATTCGGAAAAGATACGGCGGCGCGGTTGTATCTGGCAGATGCGGAATATAAAGAAATCGCTGTAACAACCTTGAGCGGATATGTTACAATTCAGGATGTGAATGCAGGAACTGTAAATGTGTCTGCATCCAGTGGAGATCTATATATGAAGAATATAAATGCCCCGGATTCCATTATGGCAACATCTTCTTCCGGAGATATAGATCTGGCAGATGTGACAGCAAAGCAGATGGAACTTGAAGCAAGCAGCGGAGACATAGATCTGGAACGTTGTGATGCCGAAGGATTCGATATCACAACGTCGAGCGGCGATGTCGATATGGAGATTACAGCGGGACGCACATATCGGTTTGAGACGAAAACCAATAGCGGAGATGTGGATGTTCCGGATGGAGATGCGGATTCCGGTTACCTGTGCAAGATCGTAACATCGAGTGGCGATGTGGATGTGAAGCAGAAGTAGAGGTATATATGTTAGATATCATTATAGTAGAGGATAATCACGAAATCGGCGAGCTGCTTTCGGATTTTCTGCGGAAAGAAAATTATATTGTGAGCGTTGCAAAGGATGGCGAGGCTGCATTGGAGCTTTTTGAACGATACGGAGCGAAGCTTGTAATCTTAGATCTGATGCTGCCGGGGATGGATGGCTTTGCAGTCTGCTCCAAGATTCGAGAGACATCCAATGCACATATTCTGATTGTGAGTGCCAAGACAGAAAAGAACGACAAATTAAAAGGCTTGAATCTGGGTGCTGACGATTACATTGAAAAGCCTTATGATATGGATATCCTGCTCGCGAAGATTCATGGTATCTTCAAACGCAAATACGCACAGGAGGAATTGATCTCCGGAACGATCCGCCTGAATACGGCGACACAGACGATTTATGTCGCAGATCAAAAGGTTGATTCCACAGCGAAGGAATTTGAGCTATTAAAATTACTGATGGAAAATAAAGGCGTGACACTGAAAAAGGAATATTTGTTCCGCACGATCTGGGGCAGCGACAGTGAATCGGAGATGCAGACACTGACAGTACATATTAAGTGGCTCAGACAGAAAATAGAGAAAGATCCAAAACATCCGGAGCATATTATCACGGAATGGGGAACGGGGTATCGGTTTGAATAAATATCGTAGATTTGTAATAATTTTCTTGTTGTTGGAAATCTGTCTGATAGGGATTTGTAACCTTTTCGTGGTACAAGCTCTAAAATCCAAGGATGAATATTCGTACCGGGTGGATGTGGCACGATGTGTACAGGAGCTGGAAACAGGAATTCCTTTGGAACAGATTAAGTTGTCAGATTATCCGACACTTACACGGGTAAGCATTTTTGATGCGCAGGAAGTGTGCAACGAAGAGTACCGTGTGGAGGAAGTGCAGGGCAAGCTGTATCGGTTTTGTTACAGACGCACGGTGCAGTACGGAAGTATATGGAAACTGGATCTGGTGCTGGGCGCATTGTGGATCTGTACGGCGGTATTTCTGATACTGCTTGGAAGAAAACTGGTTCGTCCGTTTGCGTCGATGGAAGGACTTACAACAGAACTTGCAAAAGGGAATCTGTCCGTACCAATCAAGGCAGAAAAAAGCCGTTTCTTCGGAAAATTCCTGTGGAGTCTGGATATGCTGCGGGAAAAGCTGGAGGCGGACAAGTTAAGAAGACTGGAGCTGGAGAAAGAGAAGAAGACACTCTTATTGTCGTTGTCGCATGATATACGCACACCGCTTTCGGCGATTGAATTATACACGCAGGCGCTGGAGGAAAATCTGTATGAAGATGAAGAAAAAAGGCAGCAGGCGATTGGCGGGATTCGCAAAAACACAGAGACAATTAAGAAATATGTAGGCGAAATCTCGGAAGCAGCACGGGAAGATTTCCTGAAGCTGGACGTGCAGCAAGGGGAGTTTTATCTGTCGCAGATGATGCAGGCGTTGAAACTCTATTACAAAGAAAAATTCGCGGATTTACATACAGACTTTCAGATGGAGTCCTTTGCAGATTGTCTGTTATATGGCGATCTGGACCGGGCAGTTGAAGTGGGACAAAATGTGCTGGAGAATGCAATCAAATATGGCGATGGAAAATACGTGCATATTTCTTTTTCCGAGGAAGAAGACCACAGCCTGATTACGATTGAAAATTCTGGGGATGGTCTCAAAGAAGAGGAACTGCCACATATTTTTGATGCGTTTTATCGTGGAAGCAATCACGCAGGTGTCCGCGGAAGCGGATTGGGCTTATATATCTGCAAGGAACTGCTTCACAAGATGGATGGAGATATCTATGCAAAGAGACCGGAAACAGGCTTTGCAGTTACGATTGTACTTAGAAAAATGTAGGTGATTCCTGCATTTTTCTTTTTTAAGGATTATTTAATAATTTCCCTGTTATGATTGAGCCATAAACAAGGAAAGGGGCAGATTTATGTACTGGAATATCTTAAAGCGGGATATCAAACGGAAAAAGACGATGAATGTGATCCTGTTATTGTTCACAATTCTGGCAGCGGTTTTTGTTGCAAGTGGTCTGAACAATGTGGTCACGGTTATGAATGGAACGGATTATTTTTTTGGAAAAGCCGGGATCAAAGATTATGTGTTGTTTACGCAGAACGGGGATGGCGGCGTAGAGCAGATCCTGAAAACATCGGGATGTGTAAAGGATTACAGCATGGAAAAATGTATCTGGGGAACGAATGGAGATGTCACATATCAGGGCGAAAAACTGAAGGTAAAGAATAATACTTTGTTGATACAATCGCTGGATACGACGCAGTTTCATTATTTTCTGGAAGATAACCAGGAGTTGACGGAGATTGCGGATGGGGAAATCTATATTACTGCCGGAAGTTTTGCAAGAAATGATATGCACGTCGGAGATACGATCCGGATTCAGATGAAAAACACAGACAAGACATTTCGCGTAGCGGGCGAAATCAAAGATGCACTGCTTGGCTCTGATCTTATGGGAAATACGAGACTGCTGCTTAGCGAAAATGATTTCAAAGCGTATGAAGCGGACAAATCGTTGGAACCTTATCTTGGGAGAATCTTTCAGGTGGAGACGGATGATACAGGGACACTTTCAGCGGAATTGGCAAGCGCAACGGATATATTGTTTTCTTCAGAGAGATCTACAATCCGCCTGTCGTATGTTATGGATATGATTCTGGCGATGCTTGTGCTTGTGCTGAGTATCTGCCTGATCATCGTATCCTTTGTGATTTTGAAATTTGTGATTACATTTTCCATCCGGGAGGAATTTCGTGAGATTGGCGTGATGAAGGCGATTGGTATCCGAAATGCGAAGATACGGCGCCTGTATATTGTGAAATATCTGGCAATGGCAATCGTTGGTGGAATAGTCGGATTTTTCGTGAGCATTCCATTTGGCAATCTGCTGATCGCATCTGTCTCGAAAAAGATGGTGCTTGGCAATGAGGGTGGGTATCTCTTTAATGCAATCGGCGTGTTGGCTGTGATTGGTCTGATGGTTGGATTTGCGTATCTTTGCACAGGAAAGGTCAGAAAGCTGACACCGGTTGACGCGATACGAAACGGACAGACTGGAGAACGGTATCACAAAAAAACGATATACCGGTTAAGTAAAAGTCGCGCGCGTACACCATTTTATATGGCACTGAATGATATATTGAGTGCACCACGCCGGTTTATTACAATCGTGCTGCCATTTTTTATCTGCTCGGTATTTATGCTTGGCGTTGTGATGGTGACATCGACGATGCAGAGTAAGAGTATGATCACCTGTTTTGGAAAGGAGTCGGATATCTATATCACAGATCCTAAAATGATGAAACCGGTTCTTGTGGATAAGGATCAGAAGCCTGTCCTGCAGGAGAACTATCAGGCGATTGCGGATGAGTTGGAAGCTGCGGGTATGCCGGTGGATAAGGTAAGCATGGAAGTCTGGTACAAGTATGCCTGTGAGGCAAATGGAAAGTTATATTCTGTGTTATTCCAGCAGAATACAGAGACGCATACGACGGATTATACATATGAGAAGGGAACTCCGCCACAAAATGCGTATGAGATTGCCATTACGCCGATGATCGCCGATCAGCTTGGCGTGGATATCGGAGATACAGTTACGATTGATTTTGGAACGGAGAAACGTGACTGTGTTGTGACAGCGTTATTTCAGACGATGAACCAGTTGGGGAAGGTCGGACGGCTTCATGAAGAGGCACCGACTTCAATGAAGTATTCGACGACCATGCCGGGCTTTCAGGTCGATTTTTCAGATCATCCAGACGAGAAGGAGATTCGGACGCGTGTAAAGAAAATCAAGGAATTATATGGAATTACCGGAGTGTTTGATGCTGCGGGATATTGCGTAGATTGCATGGGCGTTGGGGATACGATGGATACGGTCTGTCTGCTGCTTTTGGCGATAACAGGAATCGTCGTTATTCTCGTGACGGTTTTGATGGAACGGTCGTTTATATCTACGGAACATGGTCAGATTGCTCTTTTGAAAGCGATTGGATTTTCCAATCGAAGCATCTTCTGGTGGCATGTAATACGGTTCATGCTGGTTGCCGGGTTTGCAGAAATCCTTGCAGTTGTACTGACCAGACCAATTACGAAACTGTGGTGTGATCCGATCTGGGCGATGATGGGAGCGACAAACGTAGACTATTATTTCAGTCCGGTAAGAATCATCCTGATCTATCCGGGTATCGTGCTTGCGATTACATGGATTGCAGTCAGCGTCACCGCATTTCATATACGTAGGATTCGTGGCACAGACATTGTAAATGTAGAGTAGGAGTGCACTTGGAAAATGAAATCGGAAAGGGTGTAAATTATGGCGAATATATTGGAAGTAAAAGATTTGTGCAAAACATATGTGATTGACAAGCGGCAGAATAACGTTCTTCGAAATGTGAACTTTGAAGTGGAAGAGGGCGATATGGTAGCAATCATGGGACCTTCTGGTTCCGGAAAGTCGACACTGCTTTATTCGGTATCGGGTATGGATGTGCCGACAAGCGGAACGGTTTGCTTTGCAGGCAGGGATATTGCGAAGCTGTCACAGACGGAGCTTGCGAAGGTGCGGCTGGATGAGATGGGATTTATCTTCCAGCAGATGTATATGATGAAGAATCTGACAATATTGGATAACATTCTGCTTCCGGCAATGGAGAGTAAAAAGGATGAGCGGCCGCGTGCCGAGAAGGTTGCATTTGCGGAAGAATTGATGCGGAAACTGTCAATCATAGAGGTTGCAGACAATGATATCAATGAGGTTTCCGGGGGACAACTGCAGCGGGCGTGTATCTGCAGAAGTATGGTGAATCATCCGAAGCTTCTTTTTGCAGATGAACCGACCGGTGCATTGAACCGGGCTGCCTCAACGGAGGTTATGGATGCACTTGGGAAGCTGAATCGCGAAGGAACAACGATTATGATGGTAACGCATGATGCCAAGGTTGCATCTTGCTGCAAGAGAGTCTTATATATACTGGATGGAACAATTAAAGGGGAATACAAAGCCCCGGAGGATGAGAATTTATCGGATGCAGACCGCGAACGCAGGTTACAGAACTGGCTGCTGGATCTGGGGTGGTAGAGTTAGAAGAGCAGATATCATAAGGTATCTGCTTTTTTATTTGACGCGCGATATAAAAATAAATATACTTAGGAATGGAATCTATTTGACGCACGACAAATAAACATAAAGGAATCAATAGTTAAGATGAGCAAACAAAAGAGAAAAATATTGCGACAGGGTCACAAGCCGGCACTTATTGGTTTGGGCGTGGCAGTCAGTTACAAATGGAAGCACAATACATTTTTGAGCATCCTGCTTGGGACAGTCTGTTATATGGTGTTTCTGCGGATTTTCTAGCCGGGGCATAAAAAAATGGCTAAAAATCAGGGGTTGCAACCATCGGTTGACAAATTGTCCGTGCGGCTTTCTTGTGTGTAACGGAGAAAATTCGTACGATAATAACATCAAATATGCCATGCGGATGGCAGGAGGAGGCGCTTATGATATTAGCGGATAAGATTATTAACTTGCGAAAAAAGAATGGTTGGTCTCAGGAAGAACTGGCACATAAATTAGGAGTCAGCCGGCAGTCTGTTTCCAAATATGAAGGGGCACAGGCAGTTCCGGATTTAGATAAAATATTGAAGCTTAGTCAGATTTTTGGTGTGACGACGGACTATCTCATTAAAGATGAGATGGAAGAGGAGATTTATACCGGGGAGGATTCTTATGAAGAAGACAAACCACAGTATAAAGTGACAATGGAAATGGCAAGTGAATTTTTGCAGATCATAAAAGAGGTTGCAAAAAGAATCGCATTTGCAACGTGGCTCTGCGTGATATCACCAATCTGCCTGATCGTGTTAGGGGCAGCCAGCGAAGTGGAAGCGTTTGGAATCGGAGAAGACTTTGCAGGTGGAGTTGGAATGTGTGTGATGTTCATACTGGTTGGAATTGCGGTTGCAATTTTTGTATGTACCGATATGAAACAGAAGAAATTTGAATTCTTAGAGACAAAATGCTTCGAGACAGAATATGGTGTGACAGGAATGGTGAAGGAACGCAAAGAACAGTTCCATGAGCGATATGTCCGTTACAATGTGATTGGTGTTATATTGTGCATTTTCTCTGTGATTCCGCTCTTTGGCGGTATAGCTATATTCGGTGATCGGGACTTCCCGATTGTATGTATGGTAGGGATTATGCTGTTTCTGATTTCTTGTGGTGTATATTTCTTTGTGCTGGGAGGAACGCAGATGGCAGCCATGGAGAAACTTCTTGAAGAAGGCGATTATACAAGGGCAAAAAAGAAAATCAGCGACAAGATGGGTGCATTTTCACTTGCGTATTGGCTTGGTTCAACAGCGATTTTTCTTGGTATCAGCTTTATCACGAACGATTGGAAAGATGCTGGGATCGTATGGCCGATTGTCGGCGTATTGTATGCGGCTGTACGTGTGATTGTGGAGCATGTATGCAGTAAGGAAAAATAGCCATTATATATGAGAAAGGGCTGTTGCTTAATATGTGGCGACGGCTCTTTTTATTTCCAAAATAGTGCTTGACTATTTCTTTTTTACTATTATAATAGTTCTAAAAAGAACTAATTGAAAGAAGGAATCGAGAAATGAAACTTCAGACGCCATCCAATGTCTTTGACATGACGAAATGTCTGATGAAACTACAGGAGAAATATCTGGAAAGTGTGCGGTATGAGTTTAATCTTAGCCGCATCGAGATTATTATTCTGACGTTTCTGCACAATAACCCTTCCTATGATTCTGCGCGGGATATTGTGGAATTTCGGATGCTACAGCGGGGAAATGTGTCTGCGGCTGTCGATACTCTGGAGAAAAAAGGATATCTGATACGATATACAGATCCGGATGACAAACGGATCGTACACCTGAAACTCACGGAACAGACAGATGATATTGTCCGTGCTATTGAAGAAAAACAGGAAGCCCTTGTATCGTGCATCTTTGCGGGATTTTCGGAGGATGAAAAGAAGAATTTTGCAGCGTATAATACACGGCTGTATCAAAATGTAATGTCACATTTGAAATAACGGAAAAATTATCAAGCATATAGTAGAAATGAGGAAAAGAAATGAAACAACAAAATGAAAACGAAGAATCGAATGCAACATCCGTGTCCGTACAATCCGACCGTACATTCTTAGCGACCGAGCCAATCGGCAAGCTGCTTGCGAAGCTGGCACTGCCGACAATCGCCGCACAGTTGATTAACATGTTATATAACATCGTTGACCGTATCTATATCGGACATATCCCGGATACGGGGGCGATGGCACTGACCGGCGTGGGCGTCTGCATGCCACTGATCATGATTATAACCGCCTTTGCGGCATTGGTTGGAAATGGCGGCGCACCTCGTGCGACGATCTTTATGGGTAAAAATAAGAAAGACGATGCGGAGAAGATACTTGCCAATTGTTTTACGATGCAGATACTCTTATCCATTATTCTGACGGTAGTTTTGCTGATCTGGAACCGGGATTTCCTGCTCGCTTTTGGTGCAAGTGCCAACACGATTGAGTACGCGGCATCGTATATGAATATCTATGCACTCGGAACGATCTTTGTTCAGCTGACTCTTGGTATGAATGCGTTTATCACAGCGCAGGGTTTTGCGAAGGAAGGCATGCTCTCCGTATTGATCGGTGCAATCGCGAACATTATATTGGATCCGATCTTTATCTTCGGACTTCATATGGGTGTTCGGGGAGCTGCACTTGCGACAGTGATTTCCCAATGCTGCTCCTGCGTCTGGGTAATAAGCTTTCTGTTCGGGAAGCGGACGACACTCCGTATCCGTGGCAAAAACATGGGATTAAAGGCAGCGTACATCCTTCCGTGTCTGGCACTCGGCTCTGCAATCTTTATTATGCAGGGCAGCGAGAGTATTATATCGGTATGCTTTAATTCGTCTCTCCTGAAATACGGTGGGGATATCGCAGTCGGTGCGATGACGATCTTAACAAGTGTGATGCAGTTTGCGATGCTTCCTCTGCAGGGCTTGGGACAGGGCGCCCAGCCGATCATCAGCTACAATTATGGTGCGAAAAATGCATCCAGAGTCCGGGCTGCATTTAAATTACTGCTGAAGGTCAGTCTGCTATATTCCACGATTCTGTGGTTGTTTATCATGTGCTTCCCGAAGGTTTTCGCATCGATTTTTACAACAGATGCAGCCTTGATTGCATTTACCAAGGATGCGCTCCGTTATTACCTTGTAGCATTATTCATGTTTGGTATCCAGATTGCCTGTCAGATGACATTCAATGCACTGGGAAATGCACCGGCATCCATTCTTGTTGCGATTATGCGTAAATTTGTGCTCCTGCTTCCGCTTATTTTCATTCTGCCGCATATCATTACAGCAGATAAGACGATGGCTGTTTATCTGGCAGAGCCGATCGCGGACGTGCTTGCGGTGACATTTACATCAATCCTGTTTTCGTTCCAGTTCAAGAAGGCGCTTCGGGAGATTTCATAATTGTGTCTGAACATGAATGATTTACATATAGTTAACATGAGATTGCTTGCAATATATAATCTTGATATGGTACACTGAAAAGCAATAAGTAACAGGGGAGGAAATGAGATGAAGAGAAGGTTATTATGTGTTGTAATGGTTGTTGCGATGGCGTTGTGTCTTGCAGCATGTGGAGGTTCGGATTCAAAAAATGCGAAGATTACATCTGCGTGGTCAATTGTCGAAATGACAGTAAATGGGAAGTCTATGACATATGATGATTCAAACCGGGATGCAAAGGCACCACAGTTTTCGTGTGCGGATGGAACGAATTTTACATTTACAAACAATGGAAAAGCGCACACGGGAACACTGGAAAAATCAGGTGAAAAATACATCCTGCATTACAGTGATTCGAACAAAACGATGGAAGCGACGATTTCCGGAAAACAGATGACAATCGTGATTTCAGGGAGCGACAGCATGCGTCTGGTGTTCGAAACAAAGTGATGAAACTTCAGGATTGACAGACCGGTGATACGGGCGTATAGTTACATACAGAAAAAGGGAATGAAGTTCTCCCTCGGGTAACCGGAACTGCTTATAAAGCTGATGACTTCTACGATATTGATCGCAGAAGGTGTCAGCTTTTTTTGAGCTTACGAACTTTCTGTGAGGGTTAAAATCCCAAGGAGGAAAAATATGTTAACATCACTTGCACTTATCTTTCTGGTCGGACTTGCCATGTCCGCCATCTGTAAACAGATCCGTCTGCCTGGCATCATCGGTATGCTGGCGACAGGAATCGTACTCGGTCCGTATGTGCTGGATTTGTTGTCCCCATCGATTCTGGGAATTTCCGCAGAACTGCGGAAATTAGCGCTTATCATTATCCTGCTCAAGGCAGGATTGTCGTTGAATCTGTCAGATCTTAAGAAGGTGGGACGCCCGGCAATCCTGATGTCGTTTGTGCCGGCATCGTTTGAGATTTGCGGGTATATTCTGTTTGCGCCGATGATCCTCGGCGTGACACGCGTCGAGGCAGCCGTTATGGGTGCCGTCATGGGTGCGGTCTCCCCAGCTGTCGTTGTACCGCGTATGGTGAAACTCATGGAGGAAGGCTATGGAACGAAGAAAGGCATCCCACAGATGATACTGGCGGGGGCATCGTGCGATGATATCTTCGTAATCGTGTTATTTACAACATTTTTGCAGATGGCACAGGGCGGACATGCAAATGCGAAGGATTTTATCAATATCCCCATCTCAATCGTGTTAGGAATCGTACTCGGTTGTATCGTCGGCTATCTGCTGTACCGGTTCTTCGAGTTTGCGTATAAGAAGAATCACTGCGTGCGCAACTCAACGAAGCTGATCGTGATCCTGGGTATGTCGTGTCTGCTGCTTGCAATCGAGGAGTGGGTGTCTGCATATGTGGCAGTGTCCGGACTTTTGGCAGTTGTCAGTATGGCATGTATGCTTAAGGTGAAGAGCACGACATTTGTATCGAAACGGTTGTCGGAGAAATTCGGTAAGCTGTGGATTGCCGCAGAGGTAATCCTGTTCGTATTAGTTGGCGCGGCAGTCGATATCCGGTATATGGCAAAGGCGGGGGCAATGGCGCTTTTGATGATTGGGGCAGCGCTGCTGTTTCGCGCAGTCGGTGTCTGCATCTGTATGCTTGGCACAAAGCTTACATGGAAGGAACGGGTATTCTGTATCATTGCGTATCTTCCGAAGGCTACCGTGCAGGCGGCGATTGGGTCAGTCCCTCTAGCAGCCGGGCTTTCCTGCGGTACGCTTGTGCTATCCGTTGCAGTCATGGCAATCGTGATCACAGCACCAATCGGCGCGCTCGGTATCGACAGCACATATAAACATTTACTGGAAAAAGAATAAACATGGGACTTTTTCCCGTGCTCAATCATCTAATAGGTGTATGGACATACAGAATATAAAACTCCAAAGGGAAGGGAGTGGAAAACATGAAGAAGGAGGCCTTTGGCGAGCTTGTGATCTCGAATCAGGAAAGCTGGTATCGAATCGCCAAAAGTTACTTGTGCAATGATGCGGATTGTGCCGATGCGATACAAAATGCGATTGTGCATGCATTTGAAAAATTGTACAGCCTGCGGAATGATAAGTATGTAAAAACATGGTTTATAAGAATTCTGATCAACGAATGTCATCAGGTCATACGAGAGAATAAGAAGGTCGTAACTTGGGAGGAATATCAGGAAGAAGGCCGGGAAGCGGAATACATACGTGGGTACGGACAGTATTCGGAATTGTATGAAAGCATCATGCGGCTGAAGGAGAATGAGCGGACCTGCATTATTTTGTATTATTTTGAGGAGTACAGCATTCGGGAAATCGCGCAATGCCTCGAGTCTACCGAATCGGCAGTCAAGAAACGTCTGGTGCGGGCAAGGGAGCATTTGCGAGGAATATTAAAGGCAAAATCGGCATGAAGGTCAGAACACCGGGATGATTGAAACGGGTAAAGGAGGTAATGTGTTATGGATATTGATAGAAATAAAATCAATGAGATGAAATCAGAGTGTCTGCAAATGCCGGATTATATCCGGGATATGATCGAGGAGACGGTCGAACAGCAGTTGAAGAAAAAACAGCGTTACGGTAAGAAAATGTGGAGAGTTGCAGCCGCGATTCTTGCTTTTGCCTGCGTGGGCGGAGGAACCACACTGGCGGCTACAAAGTTATACAAAATGCATCTGGAGCAGCAGGGGAAATATGGCTCTACATTGATCTATGGAGAGGCAACCAATACCGATGCGACGGATACCGACGCGGAAGTGAATCAGAATGCACTGTATACGTTGGATGTTTCCTACGTACCGGAAGGTATGACGGTAGATGGGTTGGATGATATTTATGCAGATGGAAATAATTATGTGAAAAAAGTTTCAGTTTATAAAAAGGATACACCATATATGGGAGGCGTTTCGTTTACATTTTTGAAAATGCCGGCGGATCAGCAGGTTTCCTTTGATCAAACACATGTTATTTCCACCAAAGAACTGGATATCGATGGCCGACAGGCAATTGTGATAGAAAGACAGGTTCTGGAATCAGCCAGACGACAGATTCAGTATGAGCTGTATGTCACATATGAAAACAATTATCTGTTAGGAATGTTTGTGTATGACGATACCGAACTTGATACTGCCATAGATATTGTAAAAGGATTGAAGCTTACCGCAACCGATGATCCGGAGGCAAAACGCAGAATCGTGGCGGAAGAATATACAGGGCAGGAGGAAGCAACTGCCGCAGCGCCTGTTTATGAGGCAGACGAAAACGCTGGCAAGAAGAACAGATTTACGGAAACTTCGAAAGAATCAATGGAAGAACATATGCATCAGGTCGGAGATAGCTTCAATGTACCGCAGTCTTCCCTGACGGCAAAGGTATCCAAGGTGGAATTACTGGATTCCCCGGATGCGATTGATGCAGCCTATGCGCTCGATCCGGTCAAAACGGATGCGGAAGGAAAGTTGCTCAACAATGTGATCGCCTATGAGAAATGTGGGAATGGTATAGATCAATTAGATGAGGTTGTAGAGACGAAGGAAGTAAAGGAAAAGATCCTTTATATCGAGGTTGCGTATACGAACACGAGTGACCAACAGACCGGAGATACCATGTTCCAATGCGGCCTGCTCTGGGCGAAGGAAACCGGAGATGGCTATGAAACGGTTGACGTCTATGCGAAGGATGATGTGGATTATGATAGTTACTATGGACAGAATTATCGTATTTCCAATGTACCGCTTTATTACTATAACGGAAAAAGTGCAGAGGAGAAAAATCATCTGATCCGGGTTCAGCCGGGTGAAACAAGAACGGTCACTTTGGCATTCCTTGTAACGGAGGATGAGCTGCCGTATCTGTATCTTGATCTTTTCTCCGGAAATGACGACTATACACAATTTCGTCAATCGGCATTGCTGTATGGATATGTAGATATCCGGCAGTAGTTTGAATTGTTATACGGAAAAATATGTGGAAGTTGAAAACGCTGTATGCAGGAATGTATACAGCGTTTTTGTTATAAAGCTTGAAAGTGACAAAACTGTCACTTAGTTTGTCACGCCCCCGTAATATATGTCTGATATAGTGTAGATATATTCATCAGATAATTGCAAAACATATACAATTACTTGGGTCATATATTTTTATCTGGATTCATTCTACATATACGATATGTTTGGAGTTTAGAAGTTCTTAATGTTCTATAAATATGCAAGCCATGTTTGGACACGATGTCCAAACAAACCGACACTGAGCCATGGATGGCGAATTGGCGGTGGTGGCGTAGCTTGCGAATATGTAGATTAGAACATTTAGAACTTCTTAGCTCCAATACATTGTATATAGAATGAACCAGATAAAAATATATGTTAATAAATTTTATGTTTTGCAATTATTTGAATAAATACAAACTACGGGGGAGCGATATGGAAAACTACACCAAACTTTCAATCAAATATCTAAAGTTTCAGAAGAAGCGAACCATCCTGACCATCTTAGGTGTCGCTTTAGCGTCAGGAATTCTGTTCGTGATATTAACCTTGTATTTCAGTAACTTCATCAATACCCGCGATGCACTTCGCAAGCAGGCAGATTACGAGATCGTGCTTTTGCCGGAGCAAAATCAGGATGTCCCGGCATTGCTCAAACAGGACTTCGTGAAGACAGCGTATCGTGGCAAATACTACGATTATTATTCGAGCTCCTATATTGAAAATGCAATCTACATTAATGTGAAAAATCCTTACCGGTTGGACGCGAATGTGGAAACGATCGAGCAGACCTACGGTGTGAAGGCGCAATTAAACCAACAGCTCGCATCCTACTATCTGCAGGGCGACACCGGAAATGACACATACATTATTCTTCTGATGTTCCTGCTTTTGTCGTTCGTGATCGCAGTCATCGGAGTTGGAATCATCCGGACAACGATCCAGTTGAATACGATGGAACAGATCAAAGATTATGGAATCCTGCGTTGTATCGGAGCAACACAGGGACAGTTAAAAAGTGTGATATTCCGAATGGGATGCATGCAGGAGCTGCTTGGAATCCTTGGTGGAGTCGTGATCGGATTCCCAATTGCATATCTGGTTGGCTTATCCATGAATATCAAGGTTCGCCCGCATGTGCTTCCATTTCTGTATGTGCTGATTGTCTTTATCGGAGATCTGTTCTTCGTTATGGATGAGAATGGAAAACTCGCAAAGAAGATTTCGCCGATCGAGGCGGTGCGCGGGCAGACAAGCGGAACACGGAAGGTTAAGGCACGTAAGCAAAGCATTTTCGGAAAGATCTTCGGCGTGCAGGGCGATTATGCATACAAGAATCTGATGAGCAATAAGCGTCGGTTCTTAAAGACGATTGCAACATTTGCGTTATCAATCGCGGCATTTATCACGATCGCGACAATCTTCACTTCGTTTGTACAGATGCAGAAGCAGATTGCACCTTCTTACGGAGAGTATCAGGTGTATTTCTTCAACGAGGCAAATGATGAAGAGACCATAGATGCAGTGAAATCAGTACTCCCAAACGAAGAGACACTCACAGACATTGCACAGAATAAAGAAGTGACGGATGTGAAAGCCGTGTATGCAGCATCTATGGAGGTTGTAGATTATGAGGAGTTCCGGTCACATTTTACAGAGAATTTCCAGAAGGAAACGATGCAGGGAGAGGTCATTGAGCGGTTAAAGGATAGTGAAAAATATAAGGATAAGGCATCTCCGGCTGACCGTGTGAGCGTGATTGGATACGGAGAGGACGAGTATCAGGAATATGCATCGTATCTGGTCGAAGGAACGCTGGACGTCGATGAGAACGGAATCGTATTTGTACAGAATATTGAGGCAACGCTTCAGGAAGAGGTGGATGATGAATCCTATGATGCGATTGATCTGATTGCATCAATGGTGGAATATCCGGCGACGGATTATAAGCTTGGTGACACGATCGAGCTGAAATGGGGAAATGAGAAGAAAACATATGAGATTCAGGGCATTGTTCGGATCGATAAGGATAAATTACAGACGCAGGGATTTGTAAAATGTATTGTACCGCTGACGAACTATTTCCGGATGACCGGACTTGAAAAATCGGATTCCACAGGTGTGAAATGTAAGCTTCGTTCGGACAATATCTCCGCTTCGCTGACATCGAAGCTGGTGAACGTGCTGGATAACTCAATGGGAGATTACTCGTATCCGGATGCCATTTATTCCGGGGCATTGTTTAGTACATCCATCAGCGCAATCAAATATATTCTTGCATTTGTGATTGTGATTTTATGTGTGAGTTCTCTGAATATCATCAATACGACAGCGAGCAATCTTTATCTGCGGCGGCAGGAATTCGCACAGCTTCGCGCAATCGGCGTATCGGTGCGGGAGCTTCGGAAGATGGTAATGCTCGAAGGTGTGATCTCCGTTATCTGTGCGAATGTGGTTGGTGATGTGCTTGGATTTGCAGTTATGATGCCGCTTGCGAAAGCAGCGCTGGTGCTGTTCATGGTGAAGCTTACATTCCCGATTATCGGAGCAGTGATTGGATTTGTACTTTCGGTACTTGTGATGTGTGGGTCCATCTATATACCGATGAAGCGGATGTCAAACCGGATCGCGGATGATCTGAATGCAACCGGAGATTGATTTGGGGTTGGATTGAAGCCGGGTTGGGACTGGATTGGAACTGAATTGGGGCAAAAAGCTGAAAAAAAGAATATTTACTCCAACGGGCAGAAGGAAGAAGCAAGCTGAATTGGGGGAAAAGTTGAAAAACAGAATATTTGCTCCAACAGGAAGAAGAAAGAAGCAAGCTGGATTGGGGGAAAAGCTGAAAAACAGAATATTTGCTCCAACGGGAAGAAGGAAGAAGCAAGCTGGATTGGGGGAAAGAGATAGAAAACAGGATATTTGCTCCAACAGGAAGAAAAGAAGAGAAAAACAGGTAGGAGTAAAGAAACAGAAAAAAGAAGAATTGCTCCAACAGAAAGAAATAAAATAACAAAAATAAAGATATCAGGAGGGAAATCAACATGGATATTGTAAAGATGGAACATGTCACGAAGATATATGGAAGCGGAGACACACGGGTTTGGGCGCTCGATGATGTGAATCTGACCGTGCAAAAAGGAGAAAGTCTGGCAGTGGTCGGAGCGTCTGGCTCCGGCAAGTCCACACTGCTGCATGTCATGGGCGGTGTCGACACGGTTACGAATGGAAAAGTAATCGTGGACGACCGGGATATCACAACATTGAAGGATGAGGAAATGTCGGTGTTCCGCCGGAGAAAAATCGGATTTGTATTTCAGTCGTATCATCTGATTCCAGTTCTGACTGTGGAGGAGAATATTCAGATGCCGATTCTGTTGGATCATAAGAAACCGGATCGGGAGTACATCGACCATGTCATTGAGATGCTTGGTTTGAAAGACAGACGGAAGCATCTGCCAAACCAGTTGTCCGGCGGACAGCAACAGCGCGCGGCAATCGCGCGGGCACTTGCAAACCGCCCGTCTCTGATTCTTGCCGATGAGCCGACCGGAGCACTTGATTCTACAAATGGAAATGAAGTTATGGCGCTGCTGCAGGACTCTGTAAAGAAGCTGAATCAGACCCTTGTGCTGATCACACATAACATCGATCTTGCCAGAGAGGCAGACCGCATCGTGCGGATCACAGATGGTAAGCTGACCGAGGAGTGAGCAGGAAAACGATAGGTTGTTAGAAAGACGGACTTAGATAGGTGAAGAGAACTTTGTGAGATGCCTAAAAGACAGGGAAAAACAGGGCAGAATTAAAGGAGAGAAAATGATGGCAAATAAGTCAGGATGGAAAAATCAACAAAGCAAACATCAAAGAAGAAATCACCATTTAAGAGAGATTATCCTTGCTATTCTGGTGGTTTTGAGTGTAGCTGCAACTGTATGTCCGTATTCCGCACAGGCGGCGACACCGAAGGTATTGGTTTCCGGTTACAAAGTATCAGCCGCGACGATCTATTCCGGAGATAATTTTAATCTGACTCTGGAGATTCTGAATACTTCCAAGAACAAAGTCAAAAATATGAAAGTGACAGTCGCTTCGGAAGGTGGCGAGATCATCCCGGTTACTGGAACAGGAAGTGCTTATGTGGCAGAGATTGCTGGAAATGAAACCAGTGAGCAGACATTTTCCATGCAGGCGGCAGCGGGACTTGCAGAGAAGACGTACAAGCTTTCTGTGAAGATGGGGTACGAGAATACTTCCGGCGAGGCATTTGAGATGGAGGATACGTTGTATCTGCCAGTATATCTGAAGCAGCGCATATCTGTGACAGATGTTATGACAGATGATGCGAAGGTCGGTGACGAGGTGGAGATTACCGCGCAGGTCAACAACCTCGGCGAGGGCATGCTCTACAATGTAAATGCCCGCGTGGAAGGAAAACACGTGGAGAAGCAGGAGACATACATCGGCAATATTGACACAGGAAAAAGCGGCAACGTAGATCTTCTGGCAAAGGCAGTCATGGTAACTGATTTTGAAGAGATGGCAAAACCGGAGGATTGGATCATTGTGACCTACGAAGACCGGAATGGCAATAAGCACGAAGAAAAAGTGGATGTATCCTTCTACATTGAGACGGTCGATTACGAAGATCTGGAGGTCTTGAAGGAAGCACCGGAGAAGACCGGACCTGTCACATGGCAGATTCTCCTGATTTGCGCCTGCGTGCTTGCAGTCGGTGTATTCGTGGGTGTAACTATTAACAAAAAACGTTCACGATAAGGTGAAATGGAGAAATCGCAAATCCCCAAAAGTGTAAATTGAGTTGTTCAGAAATACATATTCTAAAGCAGACCATTGAAGCACGCTGGCACTTAGCGAACGGCAAACTTGTTTGACGTGAGTTTAGTACCATTGCGTGATGAAGTGAGCGAGAGCGTGTCTGCATAGAATTGTATTTCTGAACAACTCACGATAAACTATATGGATTTGCGAAAAGGAGGAATCCATGAAATTTATCATGCATTTAACAATTCAAAATATCAAGCGTAGAAGGGTGCGAACCATCCTGACTCTCCTTGGCGTGATGATCGGTGTGGTAGCAGTTGTCTCTTTGCTGTCGCTCGGAATGGGCGTGAAGCGGGAACTCCTGCAAGGCTATGGTGATGATGCTTCGATTCGGCAGATCACCGTGCAGACACCGGAGAACAACCAGAACAAGAAAATGCTTCTGACCGACCATACCATAGAGAAGCTTGCAAAGCTCGACAAGGTTGCGAATGTCTATCCGCGCTATGAAGTATTTACGAATATTCAGGTCGGTCAATATACCGCGTATACGAATCTGGTTGGTATCCCATCGGAGCAGTTATCCGCAATCGCGCTGACCGATACATCCAGCCTGTCGGAGCATGCGCGGAAACCAGAGCTGGTGATCGGAAATGCGATGGGTTACATGTTCTTCCACGAAGGATCTATGACCAGCTACCAAGACGGAAAAGGCGACCTGAACGCATGGATTGGCGAGAAGGCGAAGGTTTCACTGGGACTTGATGAAAATGAAATCACAGATCGGCTGACGATCGCGGGAGTGATGCAGGGGGACGCAGACGAGTTCAGTGAGCAGTCGCAGAGCATTTATTGCGATATTGATGTGCTGCGCGCATATCTGAAGAAACATGCAGCACAGGGAAATGTGCTTGGACAGCCACTCGACAAGAACGGAAATGCATACACCTCGTGGGTGTATTCAAGCGTGGTTGTCGAAGTCGGTAAGATGGAAGACGTTGAGTTTGTTGTCAAGAAATTACAGGATATGGGATATCAGACAACGAATATGAAGGAGTACCGTGATACAGCGATGCGTACAGTACGAATGCTGGAGTTGTTGCTGGGTGGCATCGGACTTATTTCGTTCCTTGTTGCGGCAATCGGTATCAGCAACACAATGACAACCGCTGTTTATGACCGGGTTGCGGAGATTGGAACCTTGAAGGTACTCGGCTGTGAGAAGCGGGAATTGATGGCAATGATCTTGCTGGAAGCAGGTATCTACGGACTTGTTGGTGGTGCGTGTGGCGTGGTATTGTCACTGCTTTTTGGGAAGATTATCAACCGAATCGCAGTATCTGCATTGCTTTTAGAAGCAGGTACGAAGATTGCTGTGATTACGCCAAAACTTGCATTATCAGCAGTCGGAATGGCGATGCTGCTTGGAACAATTGCAGGTTATTTTCCATCACGATGGGCGGCAAAGCTTTCACCGCTTACAGCGATGCGGAGAGATTGATAAATAAGAGATGTGACGTATCATCTGAAATGGTGGTGCGTCTTTTTCATATTGATGGTATAAAAAGCGTAAGAATACCAAGTAATATAGAAGGAATCTGGGATTATGGCACATAAGATATTGATGGTGGAGGACGATTTTGCCCTCGCAATGGGAACGGAATATGCGCTTACTTCGGAAGGCTATGCGGTGACAACCGCAGGAAATCTGGCACAGGCGCGTGAGAAATTCGACGATAGCATCGACCTTGTGCTGTTGGATGTGATGCTGCCGGATGGAACTGGATTTGAGTTTTGCAAGGAACTTCGGGAGAAGAACAGCGATGTCCCGATTATATTTCTGACGGCGGTTGCAGAGGAAGCAAATATTGTTCAAGGGCTGGAGATTGGGGCGGATGATTATGTGACGAAACCGTATCGTGTGAAGGAATTGCTGGCGCGGGTAGCAGTGAATATCCGGCGTTATACGCAGGCACGGCAGACGAGTCAAGAAAATAGCAATCGTGTTGTGACATTTGGAAATACGGCCTACGACGGCGAAGCATTTGTTCTGACACAGCATGGAGAGAAGCTTGATTGTACGACGAGCGAGCTGCGGTTGTTGCGATTTTTATTGCAGCATCGTGGACAGGTGATCAGTCGGAGTGCGATCATGGAACAGCTCTATGATATTGATGGAGAGTTTTTCGAGGACAATACACTTTCGGTCTATATCAAACGACTTCGACAGAAATTAGGGGAAGATGGAGCTTATATTGAGACGGTGCGTGGAATGGGGTACCGGTTCCGGAAGTAATTGTGAGTACATATGGTGCAGGTGATTCGTTTCGGAAGCAGATTGTAAAAATAGTTTGAAACGCATTGCTGCTGGATAATATATACAGGTGAAAAGTTACGAATTACAACAATTTCATAAGCGATTTTTCTTATATGGCGGTATCGCATACAACATATACGCTGTTTTTGTTGTGCTTGTTCTTTGGCTGCGCGGCTGGCAGTTATGGGCGACGCTGTTACTTGGCTGTCTGCTGCTTGGAAGTGCTTACGTGGCAGGGCGTCGTTCAATCGGTACTATGAGCCGGGAGCTACGGGCAATCGTAGATATTATGAACCAGATTCTCGAAGCACCGGAACAGGTTCCGGCAGAACCATATAAGCAGGGCGAACTTGGAGAATTATATACGAATCTGTACAAGCTGGTGCAGGCGTTAAAGGAGAGTAACCGCAAGGAGCAAGAGGAGAAGATCTTTCTGAGGGATATTATGTCGGATATTTCCCATCAGCTGAAAACACCGCTTGCGTCGCTCACGGTATTTTTAGATCTGCTGTATGATGGACGCGTGCCAGATGTTGACAAACAGAAGCAGATGCTTTTGGAATCAAAAAATCAGGTCAGCCGTATGGAATGGATGGTGCTGTCCATGTTGAAACTTGCGCGTATCGAGGCGGGCGCCATCCAGTTTGAGAAGCATCCGTGCAGTCTATATGCGATTGTGGCGCAGGCGAAGGAGAGCGTCGCATATCTGACGGAGAAACGCGGGCAGCAGATTGATGTGCAGATCGACGAGAAACAGATGCTTGTCTGCGATGGAGACTGGCTGACCGAAGCAATCATCAATCTGTTGAAAAATGCATCGGACTATTCCGGCGAGCAGACGACGATCCATATCTGGACGGAAGACAATCCGATGTACACGCGCATTTATGTGAAGGATGAGGGCTGCGGCATCGCGGAGTCTGAACTGAAAAATATTTTCAAACGTTTCTATCGTATCAACAAAGAGGTCAATCCGAACAGTGTCGGAATCGGTCTTTCCCTGACGAAATCCATCGTCGAGGGCATGGGTGGTAAGATCTCGGTACGAAGCGAGCTTGGCTGCTATACGCAGTTTATCCTGACGTTTGTGCATACATAAATATGTTTGAGGGTATGTGGTAAGCATAGACAGATTTAACAGAAAACATTTGAGTTATTCCAATCAAAGTGTTACACTCATAGAGAAGTATTGTTGAAAAGCAAATAAATGAGGTGTAGATATGGAACAGACAGGCGGAAAGTGGATGTCTCTGATCGGGGCATACATGATTGTAAAGGGAATTGTCAATCTGATATTGGGATTTTCAGTTGGAAATATTGTGACGCTGCTGATCAGTGGTGTACTTGCATTCCTGGTCATCAAGGGCGTGCCATATATGAATTATGTGACCGGCGCGTATCTGGCGTTGATGAGCGTGATACATATCATCCCGAATATTCAGGGACATCATTGGTTTTATCTGGCAGAGGGTATTATTGATCTGATTGCAGCAGTTGTGCTGTTCACAAGCGGAAGAACCAAAGAATCATAAAGCGAAAATAAAAACATGGAGGGAGCGAAAGTCCAGCCATGTTTTTCATTTATATAAAAATGGAGTGAACGTAAAATGAACGAACGATTAGACAAACAGATGGATTTCATCCGGGAGATTGACAAAGAGAAATTTATTACCCGGATGACGAAGTTAACTGATGGAAAACGTCGGGAAAATGATGCAGAACACGCATGGCATATGGCAATTATGACGATTCTGCTTTCCGAATATGCAAATGAGAAGATTGACGTGCTGCGGACAGTCACGATGCTCTTAATCCACGATCTGGTGGAAATCGATGCGGGCGACACTTACGCCTATGATGAGGAAGGCAAGAAGACGCAGGAAGCGCGGGAGAAGAAAGCGGCAGACCGCATCTACAATCTGCTTCCAGCGGATCAGGCGAAGAAACTGTATGATATCTGGCTGGAGTTCGAGGCGAAGGAGACGCCGGAAGCGAAGTTTGCACGCGCGATGGATAACCTGCAGCCGATGATGCTCACTGCAAGTACAGGTGGCTTTGACTGGAAAGACCGGGGCGTGCGTGCGGAACAGGTAATGAAGCGCAACGAGATCACGCCGGAAGGTTCGAAGACGTTGTGGGATTATGCATACGATAATTTCCTGAAGCCGAATATTGAGAATGGAAATCTACAGTAATGGAGGCGAAACATCGTGTCCGGAGAGACGAAAAGTAAGAAAAAATATGAGATTGATATGTGCAACGGTGCCATCCTGCCGAAGCTGCTGGCGTTCACGCTGCCACTGATGTGTTCGAGCGTGCTGCAGCTTTTATTCAATGCAGCTGATATCATCGTTGTTGGAAACTTTGCAGGGGATACGGCGCTTGCAGCAGTCGGAAGCAACACAGCGCTCATCAATCTGTTGACGAACTTTTTCCTGGGACTGTCAATTGGTGCAAATGTACTGGTGGCGCGGTTCTATGGTGCGAAGGCAGAGGAAGATGTCAGCGATACCGTACATACGGCGATGCTTTTGAGTGTTTTCAGCGGCATCATTCTGACTGTGATCGGTTGTATCGGAGCGAGACAGATTCTGATCTGGATGCAGACACCAGAGGATGTACTTCCGCTTGCGACAACGTATCTGCGCATTTATTTTATAGGTATGACATCCATGATGGTATATAACTTCGGCAGTGCCATCCTGCGTGCAGTCGGAGATACGAAACGACCACTTTACTACCTGTCGGCGGCAGGTGTTATCAATATTGGACTGAACCTGCTTTTTGTAATCGTGTTCCGTATGAGCGTGGCAGGTGTTGCACTGGCGACGGTTATTTCTGAGACGATCTCTGCCAGTCTGGTCATCCGCTGCATGATGAAAGAAAAGGGCAGTATCCGTCTGACGCCATCAAAGCTTCGCATTCATCCGAAGCGGTTTGCAGAGATTCTGCGGATCGGACTTCCGGCGAGTCTGCAGGGCGTGATTTTTGCGATATCCAATGTAATCATCCAGTCGTCCGTCAATTCTTTTGGATCGACGGTCGTTGCCGGGAATTCTGCGGCTAGCAATATCGAGGGCTTTGTGTATGTATCGATGAACTCATTTTATCAGGGTACGATCAGCTTCACGAGCCAGAATGTCGGCGCAGGCAAATACGAGCGTGTGAATAAGATTTTATTTACGGCACAGGCATGTGTCATTGTGACCGGTCTGGTGCTTGGCAATCTGGCGGTATTCTTCGGACCGGATCTGCTTGGATTTTATACGAGAAGTGCGGCTGTGAAAGCGGCTGGTATGAATCGTCTGAAGATTATATGTACAGTTTATGCGCTGTGTGGTATTATGGATGTCATGGTTGGCTCGCTGCGCGGACTTGGATATTCCGTGATGCCGACGATTGTATCGCTGATTGGCGCGTGCGGACTTCGACTGTTGTGGATATTTACATTTTTCCGCATGTACGAGCAGTTCCATACGCCGCAGTCACTGTATCTGACCTATCCGGTAAGCTGGATCATCACAATCTGCGCACACGTGGTCTGCTTTGTGATTGTGCGTCGTAGGATAAGCAGGCGGTTGAAGACACAGAGCATGGCACAGTAACGCACAAACATATTTGGCATGCGGTATTCGATGATGCAGATCATGCGGATGGTACATGTGTATGCAGAAAATAATTCTGGGAATAAATAAGGTATAAATTTTAATATAAAGGAGACTTACGATGAAACAGGGTATCATATTTGACATGGATGGCACATTGTGGGATTCTGCGGATGGAGTCGCAAAATCATGGACACAGGTGATTCAAAACGAGTATAAGAAAGATATGGCAGTTACCGAGCAGGATATCAAGCGGGTGATGGGCAAAACAATGGACGTGATAGGAGATATTTTTTTCCCGGAGCTTACTTCGGCGGAACAGAAATCTCTGGTTGGAAAATGCGGTGACTGGGAGAATGAGTATCTCCGCAGAAACGGAGGAAAACTTTACCCGGAGTTGGAGAATACACTGAAAAAACTCAAAGAACAGTATCATCTGTATATCGTAAGTAACTGCCAGAGTGGCTATATCGAGGCATTTCTGGACTATTATAATTTTGGACAGTATTTTGAAGATATTGAATGTTATGGAAATAACGAGAAGAGCAAGGGGGATAACATCCGTCTTGTGATGGAGCGAAATGGTCTGGAGCAGACCATCTATGTCGGGGATATCCAGGGCGATTATGATGCGACAATGCAGGCGGGGGCGACCTTCATTCACGCAAAATATGGATTTGGAACGATCAATACAGAAGTTGCAGAAATCGAGAAGTTCAGTGACCTTCCGGAAGTGGCTGCCAGAGTGTTTCAGGAGATGAAAGCGTAACTGCCGCAGAACAGGATGACGAATGTGCGCACAATGAAATAAGAGGGAGACTGGTAGATTGGAACAGACGATGCAGGCAGAAAAAACAGAAGTTATACGCACGGGAATTACAGGCAGTACGCTCAAGATCATTGCAATGATCACGATGCTGATTGATCACATTGGGGCAACCATTGTGTTACAGCTTGTCCAGCGAAATTCGGATAATTTTGATGCATTTGGAAATGTGCGTATGACAGGGATGGTTATCCTGTATTATGTTCTGCGTGGCATTGGCAGATTGGCATTTCCCATTTTTATTTTTCTGTTGCTAGAGGGATTTCAGTATACACATAACCGGTTTCTCTATATTGGACGACTGCTGCTTTTTGCGATTATTTCGGAGATTCCGTTTGATCTGGCAGTGAATCTGTCGACGAATAGCATCTTGAAAGGGCATGTATTGGAATTTACCAGCCAGAATGTATTCTTTACACTGGCAATCGGCATGATTGTGCTGACGGTATTGGAGGGACTGCGAGTCCTGCAAATAGATACGATTTTGAAAACGATTCTGATCGTTGGTGTGACTGCGCTTGGGGCAGCACTTGCATATGCGTTGCATACTGATTATGGTGCGATTGGCGTATTGGCAATCTGTGCGGCGTATGGATTCCGGAATCAAAAAAAGGAACTGCAGATGGCAGTTCCCTGTATTGTATTATCGGTATTAAACATGTCAGAATTATGTGCGCTTGCGGATGCTGGCATTGTGCACTTCTATAATGGGAAGCGTGGCTTAAAACTAAAATGGGTATTTTACATATTCTATCCGCTGCATTTGCTGATTCTTGCAGGCATCTGCGTGCTGCTTTTTAAATAGAAAATATTATGCATAATTGTTATACATCAGACCACTGTAAACAGACTGCGTATAGGTTGCGGTCTGTTTTTCTTTTGCGTTCGGATATGTCACGATCAGGCGGTCGATGTAAGCGAGCGGATCTAAGGTCAGACGATTCACTGTCTTTCCGATATCTGCCCGAAGGCTGGAATTTTCTCCAAACAGTGTATTTAATGTATCGTACGAAATGCCGTTTGCCTGTGCAACATCAAACTGCATGCGATGATCCTCGCCAATGGTAATGCCGATGGAGGCAAGCTGTTCCTCATGACGTGTGACAATACCAGAGATATCGTGATAGAGGTTGCGGCTTCCGATCGAGGTTGGCTCGCCCTCCTCGGAGAGGGTAACTAACTGATTGTATGCATCAGTGAAATTTGTCATTTGATCAACAAGTAGGCTTTTGTCCGGTGTGAACTGCACATTTACTGGTGTATCTGTGACCTTATGAAAATCAAATTCCGCAACTTGATTGATCGAGATATGATTGGAGGTTGAGGAATGCACCAGATCGTTGATGTAAAATCGCGCATTTTCCGGATAGGTCTGTATCTGATTGAGTCCGAAAGTATCAACTACTTCGGCACCCTGTTTTTTATCAAATGTAAAATATAAGGAAGAAACGGTCTCTGGCGTACCTGTATCCGCAGAAGCGAGCATAAGTGCACTCGTATTTCCTTCCTTTATAATAGAAGCGCGTACATCAATATGCCTGCGGTTGATCTGATCGGCAAGCTGTTCCTGCAAAGACAGGTTTGTATCAGCACCGGAAACAGACAATGTAAATGGGAGATTGCCATGTATCGTCTGCATGGAGAAGCTGTAGCTGCCCGGTGCAAGTGCCGTGCCGTCGGAATCAAGGTAAGTGCCGACATTTACCTGCTCGTTGGCAAGCTGGTCGATCTGCAGAGTCATATGATCCGGGAGTTCGCCGGACGCATGTGCACGGAAAGAACCAGATACCGCATCTGGATTATCTGTGAAGATCTGCTTCTTTGTGTAAAGCTCACTGTCTGGATTCGCCAATTGGTCGGTGATGTCACGCAGGGTTAGCGCCTGTTCCTTGATATCAATCATATGCTCCTGTCTCGATTCCGAGAGGGAAACCAGATAGAGCGGGGATGACTGATTGTATTTGGAAATACTGTTGTAAACCGCTTTGAGTTCGGAAGCCTTGTGCGTGCGTGTGCGACGCTTCGGTACAAGATCATGGTTTAAATAATTGTACACTTGTGATATATTCATATAAGAAGGCCTCCTTTCCCAATATAATGGTTTTGTTATAATTAAATATATTATAAATATCGTAAAAATTCAACTTTTTCCTTGACTTTATATGCAGGTTTTGTTATTCTAAAGCTTGCGATGGAAGAGGTCCTTTTTTTTTGCACGAAAAAAGAGGATTCTAAGATGTCATCTGTGAAAAAATAAATATGGAGGTGGACAGTTGTGCGTGTAAAAATTACATTGGCATGTCAGGATTGTAAACAGCGTAATTACAATATGACAAAGGATAAGAAAACGCATCCAGACAGAATGGAAACAAAGAAGTATTGTAAGTTCTGTAAGAAGCACACGATGCACAAGGAAACAAAGTAATCGGAGGAGTAGTCTATGTCAAAAAAAGAAGAGACTTCTTCACCTTCCTTGAAGAGAAGCTGGTTTCAGGAGCTGAAAGCAGAGTTCGGCAAGATCACTTGGCCGACAAAGGACAAGCTCGTGAGACAGTCTGCGGCTGTAATCGTGATTTCCGTAATTCTCGGATTTATCATTGCAGGTGTGGATTACCTGTTACAGATCGGTTTAACTTATATTGTTGGTTAGGTAGGTGAATGTATGTCAGAACTATTCGAAAACGAAGCTGCAACATCTGGAACACCAGAAAGCGGAATTCCGACCGATGGTGAGGCAAGATGGTATGTAGCTCATACCTACTCAGGTTATGAGAACAAGGTGAAAAATGATATCGAGAAGACTGTTGAAAACAGAAAGCTTCAAGAGCAAATCCTTGAGGTAACCGTACCGGTTCAGGAGGTAATTGAGACAACAAAGACAGGCGCGAAAAAGACAGTTCAGAGAAAGTTGTTTCCGGGTTATGTTCTGGTTCATATGTATATGAACGATGTTACATGGTATGTAGTTCGTAACACACGGGGTGTTACAGGATTTGTAGGTCCGGAATCCAAGCCGGTTCCTTTGACAGAGCGCGAGATGCGTGCGATGGGTATCGTGACTGAGGCACCAGTGGTTCACATTGATGTGGAAGTTGGCGATCAGATCAAGGTTATAACCGGAGCTTGGGAAGGCAATGTTGCTGTTGTTAAGGCAATTAACGAGAGCAAGAGAACCGTAACCATTGACGTTGACATTTTCGGACGTGCTACATCTGTTGAGATTGGATTTGGAGATATCCAGAAGATGTAAGAGGTTTAGGAGGTAGCTATAATGGCTAAGAAAGTAGAAGGATATATTAAATTACAGATTCCTGCAGGAAAGGCAACACCTGCACCACCTGTTGGTCCTGCACTTGGACAGCACGGTGTAAACATTGTACAGTTCACAAAGGAGTTTAACGCAAGAACTGCTGATCAGGGCGATATGATCATCCCTGTTGTTATCACAGTTTATGCAGATAAGAGTTTCAGCTTTGTAACTAAGACTCCACCGGCAGCAGTACTGCTTAAGAAGGCGTGCGGCCTTAAGTCAGCATCTGCAGCACCGAACAAGACAAAGGTTGCAAAGATTTCTAAGGCTAAGGTTCAGGAGATCGCTGAGCTGAAGATGCCAGACCTGAATGCAGCAAGCCTTGAGGCTGCTATGAGCATGATCGCTGGTACAGCTCGTTCTATGGGAATCGAAGTTGAGGACTAATAAGAAATAATCGTAGGAGGGTCGCTCCCGCAAAAACTACAGGAGGTTTATTTGAATGAAAACAGGTAAGAGATATTCAGAAGCTGCAAAGCTTATTGAAAAAACAAAAACATATGACTTAGAAGAGGCTGTTGCACTCGTTAAGAAAACAGCTAGCGCAAAGTTTGACGAGACAATCGAAGCTCACTTCCGTTTGGGCGTAGATGGTCGTCATGCAGACCAGCAGGTTCGTGGTGCAGTTGTTCTTCCTCACGGAACAGGTAAGACTGTAAAGGTTCTCGTATTTGCTAAGGGTAACAAGGTAGACGAGGCTCTTGCAGCAGGCGCTGATTACGCAGGTGGAGATGAGCTTGTACCAAAGATCCAGAACGAAGGCTGGTTGGATTTTGATGTTGTTGTTGCTACACCAGATATGATGGGTGTTGTTGGACGTCTTGGACGTGTCCTTGGACCAAAGGGCTTGATGCCAAATCCAAAGGCTGGTACAGTTACTATGGATGTAACAAAGGCAATCAACGATATTAAGGCTGGTAAGATTGAGTACAGACTTGATAAGTCAAACATTATCCACGTGCCAATTGGAAAGGCTTCTTTCACAGAGGAGCAGTTAACAGACAACTTCCAGACTTTAATAGATGCTGTTGTTAAGGCTAAGCCTGCAGCAGCAAAGGGACAGTACATTAAGAGCTTAGTAGTAGCTTCTACAATGGGTCCTGGCGTAAAGCTGAACGTTACAAAGTACTAAGATTTAGCCGTAACAGAGAAAAGAGTGTGAATGGATTCCGACACGGAGTGCATGCGCACTCTTTTTTTCTTGCTTTTCAGACGCAATAATAGTAAAATTAAAGTACTTGAGACATCGAGAAAGTAATTTATACCAAGGGGGTACAGACAATGGAAAAGGAACAGATTGTAACGAAACTTACGGAAGTGATTCATGATGTGTTACCGGAATTGGATGAGGTAGATATGCATGCAAATATGGTAAACGAATATGGCGTGAATTCCGTATCTTTGATTCGCCTGCTCGTAGCAGCAGAAAGCAAGTTTGATATTTCATTTACCGATTATGAGCTTGCACTCAGCGATTACGATTCGTTCAGCGATATTGCAGCAGTGATAGCGGAAAAATTAGCATAGATTGGGAGGAACAGTAAAATGGCAGATATGAAAAAATTACCAGTAACATATCCAATGATTACATCTTGGCAGTGGCATGCAACACTGTTTTCCATTCTCTCAGATGATGAGAATGCAAAGAAATGGATTTTCAGCAACTACATTCAGCTTCGTTGCTACAACATTCAGGAGATCTTCACAGGCGATGATATGCTTCTCGCAGATATGATGCCAGGAAGCAGCGCATTGAAGCAGTGTCCATACCTGATGTTCTCACTTCTTACGAAAGAGCAGATTCAGAGCTATTGTGGAAACATCATTGATTTCATTATCAAGACTATCGACCTGAATGGATATGTATATGGCGTATTTGATGAGGCAAAGATTTTGTGTGATGCAGAGGTAGATTACAAGTTCCCTCATGAGTTATTCATCTATGGATACAACCGTGACGAGGAAGTATTCTATGTAGGAGACTTCACATTCCAGGATCATTATTCATATAACACAGTCAGCTTCTCTGATCTGGAGCGTGGCTATGAAGTTATCACAGAGCAGGATGACCATGTATTTAAGGATGATCACAAGGGTGGCCGTGGATTGTATGTTGTTATGAAGAACACTGAGCATCCAATCTATGAAGTGGATATCGAGCTGATTAAGCAGACAATCAGTGAGTACCTGAATTCTCAGGATACAAAGGATCATTTCCGTATGCTTCGTAACCGTTTTGATGATACAACATTTGGTATCAAGGTTTATGACAAGGTGCTTGCACAGATCGAGAAGCAGCTGCATGCAGAGGAGCCAGATTTCGATATCCGTGCATTGCATGTAATGTATGACCATAAGGTTTTGATGTTAGAGCGTATTAAGTATCTGATGAATCACGGATTCCTGAAATACAATGAGGATACGATCAATGAGTACCAGACGGTTGTTCGTAATATGCTGACCGCTCGTAACCTGCTTGTCCGTATTTCTATCACAGGTGAGATTGAGTCTTCAGTCAGATTCAAGACATACCTCGATGCAGCAAAGGAGAAGGAAATCAGCATTCTCTTCCGTATTCTTGCAGAACTGGAAGATAAATAATATGACAAAGATTCATGTATCGGTTGTAAAAGTAAATCGTGAATACTTAGAACAACATTTTGATGAATTGGTTGAACGCTTATACCCGGAACGAAAGTCCCGGGTATTGGCTTTTCGTAGGCGGGAACCAGCATATACATCGATCGTAGCAGGTTTATTGTTGCAGACACTTGTAGAAGAAAAGCTTGGTATCTCCCCACAGGCATTGGTGCTTGAAAAAAACGAGAATGGAAAGCCAACGGTACAGGGACATCCAGCGTTTTATTTCAATCTCTCCCATGCGGGTGATTATGTCGTGCTGGCGCACGGTGATGTGCCCCTGGGGGTCGATATCGAGCAGATCCGGGAAAAGGATAATCTGCGTGTTGCCAGACGTTGCTTTACCGAGCGGGAGTATGCTTATGTATCCGGACAAAAAGAGGTGGTATCTCAGGAGACGGCAGGTGCGCCTGGTGAGGTGGCGGAGAAATTGGGGTTCGAGCCGGATGACAGTTTGTGTGCAGAGCGGTTCTTCTATCTATGGACGATGAAAGAGGCATATCTGAAGCTTACAGGCGATGGAATCAGTGTGCCGCTCAATTCCTTTGAAATCGATCCGGTGCAGAAAACCGTCATTGGTACATCGTACCGGTATTTTATGCTTCGGATGGATGATTATTGGATTTCTGTGTGTGCGGAGGGGGATTGTACCGTGGAATACAGGCTGGATTCCTGCATCCGTTTTTGAGATGGTCGGTTATGCCGATCTTATGGAGACATCCAGGTTTGTACGTTTGGACTTTTGAGGATTTTGAAATTTGAAATTTGAATTCAATTTTGTTAAGAAATCGCTTGACATTTAGTTGAAACTACGATAGAATATCATCTGTTGTGAGACACAACACAGATGCGGTCGTAGCTCAGCTGGATAGAGCACTTGGCTACGGACCAAGGTGTCGGGAGTTCGAATCTTCTCGGCCGCATATCTTAAAGCTTTCCAATTTATTGGGAAGCTTTTTTTTTCGTATAAATAAGGCAGATAAGACGAGAGAGTCGATCTTTAATTTTATAGTTAATATGCGAGCCATCAAAATGTAAATAAGGATGCAACATATCAACGAATTCTCAAGCAGACCATTGGAGCACATCAGCACTTAACGAGGAAAGTGACAATTCGTAGAATTGATACTTTGCGAGTTTAGTGTCTGCTATGTGCGGAAGTGAGCGGGAGCGCGTCTGCGTAGAATTACGTTGTATGTTGCCTCCGTAAAACATATTAAATGGCTCGCAAACTAAAATAAAAAGACGATCGAACCTCGACCGTCTTATAAGCTGGGCTACCAGGATTCGAACCTGGAAAATGCTGGAGTCAGAGTCCAGTGCCTTACCATTTGGCGATAGCCCATCATTATGAAGTTTGGAGACTCTTTTGTGTCTCACAAGATGGTATTATATTACATGTCTTTTGAAATTGCAAGCCTTTTTTGAAAAAAATTTACAAAAAGTTGAAACATACTACAATTCCGCCTACTTGTCAGGAATTGGATAAATAATTGTTTGACAAACGGAAACAAATACTATATGATTGCTTACGTTGAACGCTAGGAGAAAACAAAGATTTTTGTAAATCGATTGCGTAGTGAACAACCATTTGAAAGGAAGTAAGTATGAGTAGCGTAATATATGTGGTTCCGTGGGCCATTTGTGATACAGAAAGCATATATGTGAAGAAAGTCAAGGGCGACGATGTACAGGTGCCAGAGAAGGGCAGTGAGTTTAATTCATGGTGCATTCGAAACGTGATTGCAAGTCCGGATCGCAGAACAAAGGATACGTATGCGATTGTGGATGTATTCAATGGCTATAAGGAAAAGATGAATGAGAAGGGCATGTCTGTGTTCTCACTTACCAATTCACAGGATGTATTGGAAAATCTGGGCTTCCAGAAAGCAGATGATACAGAGGCATCATTTATAAAGAATAAAGTTTTGAAGTTGAATAAGGACAAGAAAAAATAGACCACGCATGTTTGTGGTCTATTTTTTAGAAAGTAGGAAAAAATGATAGAAATTGGAAAATGGAATGATCTGAAAGTCATTCGCTCGAAAGACTTTGGTATATACCTTGGTGAAGAGGACAGCTCGACGGCAGAGACGGTGCTGCTTCCGAGAAAACAGGTGCCGGAGGGTGTGAAAGCCGGTGCATCCCTGCGCGTCTTTATTTACCGTGATTCACAGGACCGAATCATTGCGACAACGAATACACCATTGATCACAGTCGGTGAGGTAAAGAAGCTGCAGGTAAAGAGCGTGACAAGCTTAGGTGCATTTATGGACTGCGGGCTGGAACGTGACGTGCTGCTTCCATTTAAAGAACAGACGGCGAAGGTGGAGGCTGGGAAGTCCTATCTGGTGCGGATGTATGTGGATAAATCCGGACGTCTGGCAGTGTCAATGAAGATAGGAAAAGAATTGCAGCCAATCGAAGGCTACGAAGAAGGACAGGATTTCGTTGGAACCGTGTATGAGTTCAAGAAGGATTTTGGTGCATTTGTGGCAATTGACGACAAATATCCGGGACTCATCTATACAAGTGAATTGTATGCGCCAGTGCGGGTCGGCGATGAAGTACATGGCAGAATCGTAAAGATCCGTCCGGATGGAAAGGCAGATCTCGCGTTGCGGAAGCTTGCGTATGCGCAGATGGAAGAGGACAGTGAGATGGTATATGCCGTTATAAAGAGTTATAAGGGCGTTTTGCCGTTTACAGATAAGGCAGATAAGGATATAATCAAGAAGGAGTTCGGACTCAGTAAAAACGCGTTTAAGCGCGCCTGTGGACGTCTCTTAAAAGAGGGAAAGATCCGCATTACGGAGAAGACAATCGAACTCGTTGATTAGATAACATTTATAGGAGGCGCATATGTGCGAAGCACATATTCAGGATGCGCCGACGACATGCCGCCGAACGAATGTGAGGGGGCAACACCACAAAGGAGGTACTTATATTATGAAGACAGTGATTCAGACACCAAAGGCACCAGCCGCAATCGGACCATATTCACAGGCGATTGCAGTTGGAGATATGATTTATACATCAGGTATGATTCCAATCATTCCAGAAACGGGCGAGCTTGAGACAGGCGATGTTAAGGCACAGGCGAAGCAGGCAATCGGAAACCTGATTGCGTTGTTGAATGAGGCAGGCAGCGATGCGGAGCATGTGGTAAAGACGACGGTATTTATTAAAGATATGAATGATTTTGCGGCAGTGAATGAAGTATATGCAACGTTCTTTGAGAAAGACTGTCCGGCACGTTCGTGTGTGGAGGTTGCAAGACTTCCAAAGGATGTGAAGATTGAAATCGAAGCAATCGCAATCAAAAAATAATATAATAAGTATATTGAACAGTAAAAACAAGTGAAAACGCTCGATTATGTTATTTTCTGCTTGCATAATTACATATGAGTGGTAAAATAAAGGGCAGATAATACGCATGAGGGAAAGGAAGTAATAAATCATGAGCAAAAATATTGATTGGTCTTCACTCGGCTTTGGCTATGTGCAGACAGACAAGCGTTTCGTATCAAACTATAAGAACGGTGCATGGGATGATGGTGTACTGACCGAGGATGCAACAGTTAATCTGAGTGAGTGTGCCGGAGTTCTTCAGTATGCACAGACATGTTTTGAAGGTTTGAAGGCATATACAACAGAGAAGGGACAGATCGTGATTTTCCGTCCTGACTTAAATGCATCCCGTATGGCAGATTCCTGCAAGCGTCTGGAGATGCCTGTATATCCGGAGGATAAGTGGGTTGATGCAGTCGTAAAGACAGTAGAGGCGAATATTGACTGGGTACCACCATATGGTTCCGGTGCAACCCTGTACATCCGTCCATATATGTTCGGCAGCAACCCGGTTATCGGTGTAAAGCCAGCGGATGAGTATCAGTTCCGTGTATTCTGTACACCAGTTGGTCCTTACTTCAAGGGCGGTGCAAAGCCAATCGTAATCCGTGTCAGTGATTATGACCGTGCAGCACCTCATGGAACAGGTCATATCAAGGCTGGATTGAACTACGCTATGAGCTTATATCCAATCGTAGATGCACATAATCAGGGCTTCGCTGAGAATATGTATCTGGATGCTGCAACACGTACAAAGGTAGAGGAGACAGGTGGAGCAAACTTCATCTTCGTTACAAAGGATGGCACATTGGTAACACCAAAGTCAGACAGTATCCTTCCTTCTATCACACGTCGTTCATTGATGGTAGTTGCGGAGAAGTACCTTGGCATGAAGGTGGAGCACAGAGAGGTTTACTTCGATGAGGTTAAGGATTTCGCAGAGTGTGGTCTGTGTGGTACAGCTGCAGTTATCTCTCCAGTTGGAAAGATTAACGACCACGGCAAGGAAATCTGCTTCCCAAGTGGAATGGAAGAGATGGGACCATATACAAAGAAGCTGTATGACGCTCTGACAGGTATCCAGATGGGACGTATCGAGGCACCAGAAGGCTGGATTAAGGTAATCAAATAATTTATGAATAAAAAAATATTAACCATCACAATTCCCTGCTATAATTCGCAGGACTATATGAAGAAGTGCGTGGATCACGCATTGCTTGGTGGCGAACTGGTAGAAATACTGATTGTGGATGATGGATCTACAGACGACACCGCGAAGATCGCAGATGCCTATGCGGAGAAATATCCGACGATCGTAAAGGCAATTCATAAAGAAAATGGTGGGCATGGCGATGCGGTGAATACCGGTATCGCTCATGCAACCGGAGTCTATTTCAAGGTCGTTGACAGTGATGACTGGCTTGATAAAGAAGCCTATAAGCAGGTGTTGAAGGTCTTGAAGAAGCTTGTGGAAGATGAGAAGGATTTAGATGTCCTGCTCTCCAACTATATCTATGATAAGGTGGAACGCCGGAAGAAGCGTGTCATGCGTTATCATGGTGCTTTGCCGGAGAAACGGATCATAAGCTGGGAAGACAGCCGGATTCGGTTCAACAAGTTTCAGTATGTATTGATGCATTCGGTGATTTACCGGACACAGCTGCTGAAGGACTGCGGACTGCAACTTCCGAAGCATACATTTTATGTGGATAATCTCTATATCTTTGAACCGATGATCCATGTGAAGAAGCTGATGTACTTAAATGTCGACTTGTATCACTATTATATTGGCAGAGAAGGACAGTCGGTCAATGAAAAGACGATGATGAAGCGGATCGATCAGCAGATGCTTGTCAATCGGACGCTGATCCAGTTTTTCAGTGAGAACCGAAAAGAACTCCCTCCACAGATGTACCGTTTCCTGTTCCAGTACTTAGATATGATGATGTGTGTTGCATCGAGTATCTGTGTTGTATCGAAGGACAAGGAGCTGTATAAGAAGAAAAAAGAGCTGTGGAAGTATCTGAAGGATACGGATGCAGAATTATACAAGGAGCTTCGAACAACGTTGTTTGGAATCACATTCAATCTGCACGGACCAACGGGCAGATGGTTTGCAAGAACCGGATATCGTCTGTTCCAGAAGTTGTTTGGATTTAATTAGACAAATAAAAAAATTCCGAAGTTTGTTTATATCAGACTTCGGAATTTTTTATTTATCATTGTTTCTTTCTGCCCCAAGGGATTACATAGACAATCGGATAGAGGATTGCTGCCAGCGCAAATGCACCGATGACATCCCACACCGAATGCTGCTTCAAAAATATCGTGGATAAGATAATCAGAATACCAATGATTGTTGCAATCACTTTGATCCATGCTTTATCTTTCATGCCTTTGCTCTTGTATAGGGCAACGAGACAACCAAGTGTGTTAAAAACATGCAGACTTGGGAATACGTTCGTGCTTGTGTCTGTCTTATACAGCATCTTGACGAGTCTTGCACACAGGTTATTGTTGTAGGAGATATCCTGTCGTAGATTCAAGCCATTATGCCATACGGTGCAGATGATCAGGAAGATCGTCATGCCGCTGAACAGATACGCACAGCATTGGTAATATTCTTTCTTGGAATAGAAAAATTCGTATCCGACAATCGCCGGAACGAACAAAAACCACATAAAATACGGAATAATAAAATATTCACAGAACGGAATCTTGTAGTCGATTGGCATCGATACAAGATGAAAATCCGTAGTTACTGTCTTTTCCAGCCACATAAACCATGGCATGTAGAAAACGATGTAGAGTAGTGTCCATATGTGGTTATATTTTCTGATGAATTTTCCTGTCTTCATAAGGGGTTGTGAAAACCTTTCTTTTTCTTTTGTGTCACAAATCTGTTTGCCGACAGGAGTTAGTATATCATGCTTCCTCAGAATGTGCAATCGCAGCGCCAACAAATCCTAAGAATAATGGATGAGCCTTGTTAGGACGACTCTTAAACTCTGGATGCGCCTGTGTTCCGATAAACCAAGGGTGATCTGGAAGCTCGATCATTTCTACGATATGACCATCTGGAGATAAACCAGACAGGAGCATGCCGTGATCGGTCAGAACCTTTCTATAATCGTTGTTTACCTCATAACGATGTCTGTGACGTTCGTTGATGTGGTCCGTACCATATAACTGGTATGCTTTTGAACTCTTATCAAGTACACAAGGATAAGAACCAAGTCTTAGTGTTCCGCCTAAGTCTGTGATACCATTCTGGTCAGGCATGATATGGATGACCTGATGGCTGGAACTAGGGTTGAACTCGGAGCTGTTCGCATCCGGATAGCCGACAACATTTCTTACGAATTCCACGATGGTAAGCTGCATACCAAGACATAAGCCAAGGTATGGAATCTTGTTCTCCCGTGCATAGGTAATTGCCTCGATCATACCCTCGATACCACGGTCGCCGAAACCACCTGGAACTAAGATACCGGATACATCACCTAAGATCTCTGCAACATTTTCCTTTGTTACAAGTTCGGAATCTACCCACTTGATCTCAACATCCGCACGATGTGCGACACCGGCATGCTTCAGGGATTCTACAACAGAGATGTAAGCGTCGTGCAGGCTGACATATTTTCCAACTAAAGCGACGCGTACCTTCTTCTGTGGATGCTTCCAATTGTCAACCATGGCGATCCAGTCGTCAAGATCTGGCTTTGGACATGGGATATGGAGGCATTTGCAGGCCGCATCGGCAAGCTTCTCGTGCTCCATAGCAAGTACCACTTCATATAATACATCCACGTCCAGATTCTGGATGACACATTCGCTAGGAACGTTACAGAAGCTGGCAATCTTATCTTTAATTGCTTTGTCTAACGGAAGGTCGGAACGGCAAACCAGGATATCCGGCTGGATACCAAGTGACTGACAAGTTTTTACACTTGCCTGTGTCGGCTTTGTCTTCAGTTCGCCGGATGATTTTAAGTAAGGAATCAGTGTGACGTGGATCATGATGCAATTCTCATGTCCGACATCCAACTGAAACTGACGAATGGCTTCCATGTACGGCTGGCTCTCGATATCGCCGACAGTACCGCCAACTTCGATGATCGCAATCTCATCGTCTTTTGCATCTGGATTGCGATAGAAACGATCTTTGATTTCATTTGTAATATGAGGGATGATCTGAACCGTATGACCGCCGAAATCGCCACGGCGCTCCTTGTTCAGGATGCTCCAGTAAACCTTTCCTGTTGTCACGTTAGAACCCTTGTTCAGACTCTCATCGATAAAACGCTCGTAGTGTCCAAGATCCAGATCGGTTTCTGCACCGTCATCTGTTACAAATACTTCGCCATGCTGAATTGGGTTCATGGTTCCCGGATCCATATTGACATATGGATCAAATTTCTGGCTGATCACTTTGTATCCGCGCGCTTTCAACAGACGTCCAAGTGATGCCGCGGTAATTCCTTTACCGAGACCGGATACAACGCCGCCAGTGACAAAAATGTACTTTACTGCCATAGCTCATTCCTCTTTCCGTTTGATTTTTATATTATCATTCTTTTTGCTTTAGAAAAATTCAAAAATCATTATAAACGAAAAGGAAAACGAAGTCAATTACAAATGGTTAGAATAAAACATAAGCTGAAAGACGCGGTTATCCTTTTTATTCTGCCGGAACAAATATTTGCCGGATTTTCCCATTTTGCGGTAGGATTTCACGTCCTGATACTTCGTTACAATGTTCAAAAACTGTTGTTTCTCCTCTGGCACATGGTAGATTCGTTCAAAGGCTTTTGCCTGTCTGGAGATGTGACCGCCATTTGTACGGCTCTGCTTCAGGCGGCGGAAGAATTTGGAACAGCCGGAAGGAGCTGCTGCACCAAGCGTATTTCCTGCATGCTGGCGGTACTTATAATGAGCGGCGCTGTCGTAGTAAACTTCGCCGAAACAGGACGCAACTAGATAGAGCCACCAGTCGTGCATGTAGATATCCTGTGGCATACTGATTCGGATATAAGACATAAGTGCCTGATTAAATACAATGCTTGCACCGCGGGCGATGTTCTCAATCAATGCGTTCCGAAAGTCCGGAATCAGTTCTTTGCCTGCGGTCTGCATAGATTCTGAAAGTGGATTTAATGCGTCGTCAGTATTCCATGCATCACAACAGTAGAGAAGTGGAGTTGCAAAGACACGGATCTGGGAATCGTTCTTTTTTTTCTTCGGGGATTTGGCTTTGCGCATCTGTTCGAGCTTCTGGCAGGCGATGGAAAGTTTGTCTTCGTCCCACACATCGTCCTGATCGGAGAGGGCATAGAAATCCACGTCTGGATCAGATAATTCAAATAGGCGGAAAAAGGAAGCAACAACGCCGCAGTTTTCGCCACATAGGTAACAAATGTTATCGTGGAGCGCGGCATAGGCGCGCAGGATATCCACGGTGCCATCGGAAGAACCGTCGTCGCGGACGAAGAGCTTCACGGCAACATTTTTCTGATTCAAGATACTGTCTAATTGTTCTTTCAAGTAAGCTTCGCCATTGTAAGTAGATAGCAGAACCTGAACTGTATACATAATAGTCTCCTTTTATAAATGCAATGTCGTAGACCGTTAATCGGTCAACTCTGTATAAATCGTAGTCATAAGCTTGTGTACAAGCGAAATATCAAAATATTTCCTGCAGTTTGTCTGGTTTTCTTCACCAAGTGCCTGTGCAAGTGCCGGATCATTGAGAATTTTATTGATTTTTGCTGCATATGCGTCTGCGTCCTTCGTTGGAAGCAGGTAATGCTTGCTGCGTGTATGTGGCTCTGAGGCAAGCAGATCGCGGTTTCCGCGGATATCCGAAGCGATGATTGGAAGTCCGGCAGCCATCGCCTGCATGACAGCGACGGATAATCCCTCCTGAAAGCTTGTAAATAAAAACAAATCCGCGCAGTGATACAGATCCAGCACATCCGTATGATAGCCCGCGAAAAATACACGGTCACCAACCTGCAGTTTCTGCGTTAGTTCCTTTAACGATGGTTCGAGAATGCCTTTGCCGCAGATCGCAAGGATTGCATCATCACGGTTGGACTTGGCAAATGCGCGGATTGAAGTCTCTACGTTCTTACGTGGAATCAATTCCGCAACCGTCAGTATAATCTTCTTGTCGGATGGCAGAACGAATCGTCTGCATACATCCGCTTTATCAACACAGATGGAAGCAATCGTATCCGTATCCACGCCAACGCCTGGTACATAATGGACATTTGGGTGATGAAACCGTCGTTTCGCCGCCTGATAATCCTCCTGATTTAAGGTAATCAGACAATCTGTTACATGGGACAGCCATTTTTCAACATTGTAATAAAGCAGATAATTCTTGATACCCGCACCACGGAAGAAGTGAAAACCGTGGACAAAGTAGATTACTTTTGTGCCATCTTTACGGAATTTCTTCGCGGCAAGCCGACCGACGACACCGCCAAATGGTGTTTGTGTATGCACGATCTGGCAAGGGTGGTTCCGCATATAGCGTTTCAGAATCCGGATGGACTTAAACGCTTTCCCAAGCTCTGTGATCTTCCGCGGAATCGGCAGATCGATGATCTCGATATCCTGTGCAGCAAGCTCACTTGCGAACGCATGGATGCGTTCCACCGTGCTTGAATTTCCTTCTTGAAAATTCGCGGCAACGGAGATCGTGTAGCCCATATCCTGTAAGATGCGGATATTATCTTTATTAAAATGGTCGATCATTGATGCGGAATTCGCAATCAATAAGGCATGTTTTTCCATATACTAATGTCCTGTTTGTGTTCTTATAATCTCATTGTAGTCGTATGGGAAAATCCGTGATACAGATTTCCGTAATCAATATAAATTATACTACAAAATGTAATTCAATACAATTCAATACAATGCAAGACATCGGAATAATGTGCACAGTGTGCGTCGTGGAAATAATGTATAAAATAACTGCAAGCAATATAAAAAAATATGCTATACTTTTAGATTGGATCAAGAAATGAAATTACAATAGTTATGTTATACAAGGAGAAATACTATGAAATTTGCACATATTGCAGATGTTCATCTGGGGACGAGAAGAGAAACACCGTATCTGTATGACGGATTTTTAAATTTTATTGACTACATGGAACTGCATCCGGTGGATATGATCTTTATTACCGGAGATCTGTTTGATCATGTGCCAACGAAGGAAGATATCATGTTTGTTGATACGCAGCTGGCACGTCTGCCGAAGACCGATATCCTGTATGTCACGGGAGAGTGCGATTATCTTGCCAGGGACAGTGTTCTTTGGAACTATGAATTTGTATCACGGACGTATCTGCTCAATTGCGAGGATATTCATAACCATGTGCCGGATGGGGAGCGTGCGGAGCGCAATTCCTATGCGGAAGGTATCGCGGATAGTCTGCATTTTGCAAAATACAATGTCGATGTCTACGGAATCTGCCAGTATAGCGCGCAGAATGAACGAAATGATTTCGACAGTGTATATGCCAGAAATCTCCGGGCAGTCAATATCTTTCTTGGACATGGAGGAAGTGCAAGGGTTTGTCCGTTTGATGTGGAAGATTTTGGAGGAAAGAATTTTGGGTATATCGGGCTTGGACATAAGCATCAGTATCTGGCATTTGAGAAGCAGCATGTATATTATCCGGGAAGTTTGGAGCCGATCAATGAGGACGAAACTGGAGAACATGGGTTTATCTATGGATATATCGACAAGCAGTTGACGAGTGTGAAATTTGTTCCAATCGCGATGCGCAGATTTGAGGAGAAGAAGGAAGAAAAACCGGAGTTTGATTATGAGCTGTTGCAGGAATTAAACAGGGAGAATGCATTTGGTAAATGTCTGCAGACGTTTGACCAGAAGCAGACGGAGCAGGCACAGATGGCAAAGAAGAAATATGCGGACGGCATGTTGGCAAGCTTGCAGGAGCTGACGGGAAAACAGGCATTATCCACATACACACCGACACAGGTTGCAGAGGCGTGGGCGGAGCAGCAGTCGCAGTTAAAGGCGGGACTGCAATCCTTGCAGCAGGAAATTGCTGCAAATGAGCAGGAACAGGCGGAACTCGAGGAAAAGCTTCTGGCGTGCCCGGATCAGACGGGGACGACGAATGTGCTGCATGAGGATATTGGAAAATTGCAGTTTGATCTGTCAAAATTAGAGTTTGAGGATCAGCAGGTGGACAAGAAATACAGCCGGAGACGGCTTGGGTTTGTCCTGTGGATTGATACGCCGCTTGCAATCGTATTGTCTCTGCTTGTCACGGTAGGCATGATCGATGTATTTTTTATGCAGGCATGGGAAGCGTGGTTCCGGTTGGTAACAAGTCTGATCGGATTTGAAATTGCATTTACGATTATAGGTTTTTGCGTGTATAATATGACAAAGATGCTGCGGAAGAAGTTGTTTGGCACAGAGATTCCTGTGGAGACACATGCGCGGCTGCAAAGTCAGATTCGTTTGTTGGAGAGTAAGATTCACGATCTGCAATTGGAAGAAAGTTCAAGATTTTTAGATCAGAAAAACTACGACGAGAACAGCCGGAGGATGAAAGAGGTACAGAAGCAGTACCAGCAGCTGTTGAAAAAATCAGAGGTGATCTTGTCTGTGCTGGATGTGAATGCTGACAATATGGTGAAAGAATAAAAGTATAAACAGATATGGAATTACAGAAATTATACAGCAAGGTGCGGCAGGCGGTGGACGCTTACCAGATGATCGAGGATGGCGATAAGATTGCAATCGGTATCTCTGGCGGAAAGGACAGTCTGACACTCTTGTATGCACTGGCTGGAATGCGAAAATTTTATCCGAAGAAATATGATGTCGTAGCGATCACGGTTGACACTGGCGTAGGAAATATGGATTTTTCTAAGGTGAAAGAACTGTGCGAGTCGTTAAATGTTCCATATGAGATCATTCCGACGCAGATATTTCCGATCTTGATGGAGCGGCAGGAGAAGCGGATGTGTCCGCTCTGTGCGAAGTTGCGGAAGGGCGCATTTAATGAGGCCGCACTTCGATTGGGATGTAATAAGATTACATATGCGCATCATAAAGACGATGTCGTGGAGACATTTCTGATGTCACAGGTATTAGAAGGACGGGTACATACATTTTCGCCAGTGACGCATCTGGATGGTACAGAGCTTGATCTGATCCGGCCGCTTGTGTATGTGACCGAGGCGGAGGTGCGTGGGTTTATGCGGCGGTATCAGCTTCCTGTGGTGAAGAATCTGTGCCCTGTGGATGGTGCGACGAAGCGGGAGGCAGCCAAGCAGATGTTAGCACATATGGAGGAAGAATTCCCGAAGGCGAAAAGCCGGATGTTCGCGGCAATCCAGCGCGATCATATTGATGGCTGGTAAAATTATGCCTGCTTCTATGGAAATTTGAATTGATTTTTCGGGGCATCTGTGCTATCATGTCAGATGTTGGATTGATTTCCAATTTTATCGGTGCGTGGCTCAGCTTGGTAGAGCGCTGCGTTCGGGACGCAGAGGTCGTGGGTTCGAATCCCGTCGCACCGATTTTTTTGTACCCTTTTTTAGTAGAAAAGGAGGATCTGGCATGAAATTATTACTTGCAGAAGATGAAGTGGATATGTCCGAGGCGTTGGTCGACATTCTCACCTATCACAAGTATACGGTGGATGCCGTGTTTGATGGGGAAGAAGCACTCGATTACGCAACAATCGGCGAATACGATGGAATCATATTGGATATCATGATGCCGAAGATGAGTGGCTTGGAAGTGCTGCAGAAGCTGCGGAGCCGCGGTGACCGGACACCGGTGTTACTGCTTACGGCAAAGGCAGAGGTCGAAGACCGGATTGCGGGGCTGGATATGGGAGCCGACGATTATCTTCCGAAGCCATTTGCGATGGGCGAGCTGCTTGCGCGCATCCGGGCAATGCTCCGGCGCAAGGAAGAATTTACTCCGGAGATCGTGAAATGTGGAGACCTGTCGCTTAACATGCATACCTATGAACTTAGTGGAAATGGACAGTCGTTTGTGTTACCGAAGCTCGAATATCAGTTGATGGAAGTCTTTATGCTTAATCAGGGCATTTATATGTCGACAGAAAGCCTGTTAGAGAAAGTATGGGGCTTTGACACGGACGCCGAGGTTGGCACCGTCTGGGTGTATATTTCGTATCTGCGGAAGCGGCTGCAGGCGTTAAAGGTTCATGTGGAGATTCAGGCAAAACGAGGAATCGGATACCGGCTTGTAGAGGTGGAGTAAATTGGTTAAGACGTTACAGAAGAAGTTCATAATCACAGCGATGATCGCGATCACGGTACTGCTTGTTGTGACGCTTGGTGCGGTCAACGTGTTCAATATCAGCCGGCTTCGAAATGAGATGAATAACACGCTTACCATGCTGGTCGAAAATGATGGAATGCGGCCGGGAGATAATGCAGGCAATCCGCAGCTTGAAACATCGACCGATGGAATGCAGGAGCCACCGGTGGCAAATGGGTTAGATCAGAACCAGATGGAAGTGCCAGATGGGGTGACAGTACCGGAGGCTGGGACGACAGATAATCAGCCAGAACCACCGGAAGCGAAGGATGATAAACGTCCGAATCTCTTCAATCCGGAGATCAGCGAGGATATGGCGATGGCGGCGAGGTATTTCCTTGTGCGGTTTGACATGGATGGGAAGATCGTCTATACGGATGTAAATAACATTTCCTCTGTGGATGAGGAGACTGCCAATGCATATGCAAGTGAAGTCTATGCATCTGGAAAGACCTCTGGAAAGAAGGAAGAGTTTCGGTACAGAGTACAGGCATCAAAGGATGGACGTGGCACGAATATTGTATTTCTAAATGTCAGCAGTGACCGGCAATCTATGCTGGCGGTGCTGCTTATATCCAGCCTGATATTTGTCGTTGGCTGGGGCTTGATGTTACTCTTGGTAATTGCACTTTCCAAGCGTGCGATCCGACCAATCGCAGAGAATCTGGAGAAACAGAAGCAATTTGTCACAGATGCCGGACATGAGATCAAGACACCGCTTGCGATTATTCTTGCGAATACAGAGGCGATGGAACTGCATAACGGTGAGAGCAAATGGAGCAAGAATATTCGCAAACAGACCGAACGCCTGTCGGGGCTGATGAAGAATCTGCTTACGTTGGCGCGGATGGAAGAAGGAACGACACCGGTTGTAATGACCGATCTGGATATGAGCAAGCTCACAAAAGAGGTGGCAGATTCGTTCGTGGAATCTGCGAAACTGAAACAGATTGAGCTTCAGACGAAGATTGCTTCAGATATCAAATTGCATGCAAACCGCGAGGAGATGACACAGCTGCTCACGATCCTGCTGGACAATGCGATTAAGTATTCTATCGAGCAGGCGGACATTGTGCTTACGCTTGCCAAGCGTGGTAAGGAAGTAACGCTTAGCTGTGAAAATACATGCGAGAAGCTGCCGGATGTAGAAGCAGACCGGCTCTTCGATCGTTTCTACCGCTCGGACGCAGCACGTACGCAGAAGAGTGGCGGCTATGGCATCGGACTTTCTGTTGCCCGAGCCATCGTACAAAATCACAAAGGAAAAATTTCTGCTGAGTACAAGGATGGAAATCGGATTGTATTCAAAGTAGAATTATAATAAGAAAGAGAGGATCTGGATGGATCCTCTTTTTTATGCAATTTTTTCTTTCTAAGGTAAATTTAAGGTTGCCCCCGTATACTCATGATCAGAGCAGGAAATCCTGCAACGATACGACATAAGATCGGGAGGTGAGACTATGAATTACAGACACGAACTAAAACATGAGATAACCTATGGCGATATGCTTTGCTTGCGTGGACGCCTGAACGCTGTCGCCCATGCAGATGCGCATGGCGATCATGGAAAATACCACATTCGCAGCCTGTACTTTGACAATCTGTACGATAAAGCGTTTATGGAGAAAATCAATGGCGTGAACTGCAGGGAGAAATACCGCCTGCGCTATTATGATGGCGATACATCCGTGATCCATCTGGAGAAGAAATCGAAGATCAACGGACTATCCTGCAAACAGAGTGCGCAGGTGACGGCGGAGCAGGTGACGCAGATTCTGCGTGGTGATGTTGCATGGCTGCAGGAGTCGGAAGAACCACTGCTGCGGGAATTTTATACGAAGCTTGTGAATCAGGGCCTGCGGCCGAAGACAATCGTCGATTACACGCGGGAAGCATTTACCTATGCACCCGGAAATGTGCGGGTGACGATGGACTACGATATACGAACCGGCATGTATGGATTGGATTTCCTGGATGCAGAATGTGTCACGCTTCCGATTATCGAGAATCACCGGATTCTGGAAGTGAAATGGGATGCATACCTGCCGGATTGTATCCGCAGTGCAGTCCAGCTTGGAAATCAGGGCACACAGAGCTTCTCGAAATACGCGGCGTGCCGGGCGTATGAATATGCAGGTTAGAAACAGCAGATAAAATAAGAATGACAGGAAGAAAAAGGAGGAACCCTATGGGATTTGGAGATGTTTTTAAGTCAAGTTTTTTGGAGAATATAGCGAGCGTGAGTATTCTGGATATGGTGATTGCGCTGGTGCTTGCATTTGGAATCGGTATGTTTATTTTCTTTGTTTATAAGAAGACATACTCCGGTGTCATGTATGCGCCGGGATTTGGTGTGACGCTGGTTGCGCTCACGATGATCACAACTGTCGTGATCTTGGCGGTAACCTCGAACGTGGTGTTGTCACTTGGTATGGTCGGTGCACTTTCCATCGTGCGTTTCCGTGCGGCAATCAAAGATCCGCTTGATATCGCATTTTTGTTCTGGTCAATCGCAGTCGGTATCGTGCTTGCGGCAGGTATGCTTCCACTTGCACTGATCGGAAGTATTTTCATTGGTGTGATGCTTCTTGTGTTTGTCAACCGGAAATCACATGTACATCCATACATTCTGATCGTGCAGTGCGACGGACACGACAGCGAGGTGAAGGTGCGCGAGTTCATGGAGAAGCAGGTGAAAAAATGCGTAGTCAAAAGCAAGGTTGCACAGCCGGGACATGTGGAGCTGAATCTGGAGGTACGCATGAAGGATGACAATGCGGACTTCGTAAATATTCTGTCCGAGATGGACGGCGTGAGCGGTGCATCGCTTGTCAGTTTCAACGGAGAGTATTTGTAGGCAACGCATGAAAGAAAGAACTAGGAGGTGATGCGATGTCAACTGGCAAACATATAGACAAGATTTGCTGCATCATTCTGATATTTACGATTCTGATCATGGTCGTGTTCTGCAATGCGGAAAGTCTGGGCGTGAATAAGCTTCCAATCACGATGGGATATGAGAAGAAGCTGTTTGATACATCGAAGGTGCATACGATCAATATTGTGATGGACGATTGGGATTCCTTTGTCGATGGCTGTGAGGACGAGGAATATGTGTCCTGTGCGGTTGTAATTGACAACGAAGCCTATAAAAATGTTGCGATCCGCGCAAAGGGAAATACATCCCTAAGCTCAGTTGCCGCGTATGGCAATGACCGGTACAGCTTCAAGATTGAGTTTGACCATTACGACAGCGGCAAAAGCTATCATGGGCTGGACAAATTATCACTCAACAATATCATTCAGGATAATACATACATGAAGGATTATCTGTGTTACCAGATGATGGGGTATATGGGCGTGGATGCACCGCTTTGCAGCTATGTCTGGATCACCGTCAATGGAGAAGCGTGGAGCTTGTATCTCGCAGTAGAAGGCGTGGAAGACAGTTTCTTGGAGCGAAACTATGGCACTTCCTATGGAGAACTTTATAAGCCGGATAGTCAGTCGATGGGCGGCGGCCGTGGAAATGGTGCGGATATCTCGGAGTCGGAACTGGCAGAACAATTCTTTGGTGAAGATACAGCAAGTGATAGTGATGCGATCGCAGATGGAAAATCCACAGGTGGACAGGACATGCAACCGCCGGATGGAGATTCTTCAGAAGGACGGGATATACAGAAACCAGATGGAGATTCCGCGGGTGGACAGGATATGCAGCCACCGGATGGAGCTTTCACAGGTGGACAGGATATGCAGCCGCCGGATGGAGATTCCACAGGTGGTCAGGATATGCAGAGACCGGATGGAGATTCTTCGGATGGACAGAAGATGGAACCACCGACAGGTACGGAGTCGGACGGTCAGAAAATGCAGAAACCAGATGGTGATATGGGCGATAAGCAAGGCGGACCGGGTGGCGGTATGGGAAGCGACGATGTGTCGCTCATCTATTCGGATGATGAATATAGCAGCTATAGTAATATCTTCGATAACGCCAAGACAGATATTACAGACGAGGATAAAGACCGTCTGATTGCTTCATTGAAGTCTTTGAACGAGAATTCAGATATCGAAGATGTGGTAAATGTGGATGAGGTGATTCGGTATTTTGTCGTACACAATTTCGTCTGCAACTTCGATAGCTATACCGGTTCGATGATCCATAATTATTATCTGTACGAAGAAGATGGACAGCTTTCCATGATTCCGTGGGATTACAATCTTGCCTTTGTCGGATTCTCGGCGGGAGGCGGAGGCAGTGATTCGGTGACACAGATGGTGAACTATGCGATCGATACCCCGGTCTCCGGTGGAACAGTAGATTCCCGTCCGATGCTTGCGTGGATCTTTGCAGATAAGAGCTACACGGAACTGTATCACACGTATTTTGATACATTTATCTCCGAGTATTTTGAAAGCGGATATTTCAAGAATCTGATTACAGAGACGGAGAATCTGATTGCTTCTTATGTGGAGCAGGATCCGACGAAATTCTGTAGCTACGAAGAGTTCGAGACAGGCGTGGATACGTTGAAATCGTTTTGCCTGCTCCGGGCAGAGAGCATCCGCGGACAGATAGATGGCACGATTCCGTCCACAAGTGATGGGCAGCAGGAAGATGATTCCGCATTCGTCGATGCCTCTTCCATTTCCCTTACGGATATGGGAAGCATGGGACATGGCGGCGGTACACCGGGCGATGGTGACCGACCGGATATGTCGGATGAGAACGGTGGACAGATGCCGGGTGATGGTGACCGACCGGATATGCCGGATGGTAATGGCGGACAGATGCCGGGTGATGGTGACCGACCGGATATGCCGAATGGCAATGCTGGGACACCGTCAGAACGACCGAGTGGAAATAACGGACAGATGCCGGATAGAACCGGAACACAGAAAAATGAAAGTGAAGATTGACATAAATTAGTCTGTAATCTCAGTAAATTAAATAACAAAAATTAAGTGAATCAACCGGAAAAACTGTGAATGAAAAGACCAGTCGTTTCCGGTTGATTTTTTTTAGTTTCTATTGTATGTTTGACATAATTTGAAGGCAGAAATCTCATAATACAGAAGAAAGAGAGTGAAGCAATGAATATATTTGATGTTGTAGGACCTGTGATGGTCGGACCATCGAGTTCCCATACCGCGGGAGCTGTAAAAATTGGATATATCAGCCGGAAGCTGCTGGGTGAACAGCCGGTCTCCGCACGGATTTTGTTATATGGAAGTTTTCTGACGACCGGAAAAGGACATGGCACACGGAAGGCGCTTGTGGCTGGGTTGCTTGGCATGCAGCCGGACGATGCGCGGATTCCGCAGGCGCTTACGCTTGCCGAAGAACAGGGCATGCACATCGAATTCGGAGAGGCACAGTTAAAGGAAGCACACCCGAACACGGCGCAGCTTTTTCTGCAGGGACAGGAGGGCAGAAGCCTGGAAATCATCGGGCAGTCGCTGGGCGGTTCCCGGATCAACATTGCCGAGATCGATGGAATCGAGACGAATTTCTCCGGTGATTATCCGACGCTTGTCGTACACAATCAGGATCAGCCGGGACACGTGGCGGAGGTAACGTCGATGCTTTCACATAAAGGCGTGAACATTGCTTACATGCAGTTGTACCGCTCCAGTCGTGGCGGAGAGGCGGTTATGGTCGTGGAATGCGATCAGGAGATTCCGAAGGAGGGCATTGACTGGCTGAAGAAGGTCGAGGGTGTGAAGAAGGTCACGTATCTCGGACACGATACGGAAGCTATGGATAAGGGAGGAACTGCAAGATGATAACGTATCATTCGATTCGGGATATATTGGAGCTGTGCGAGAAAGAACAGATGACGTTTGCGCAGGTGATCGAACATGCGGATATGGAAGAACGCGCCGTGACGCAGGAAGCTTCCTATGCGAAGATGCAGAGCATGTATGAGGCGATGCGTCATGCGGATGCAACCTACGATGCGAAGCTTACGTCAGCATCCGGTCTGGTTGGCGGCGATGGCGAGAAACTTCGCGCAAATAACGAGGTAGGGAAGAATCTCTGCGGCGACTTCTTAGGTCTGGTGATGGAGAAGGCAATCAAGATGGCAGAGGGAAATGCGTGCATGCGAAGGATCGTTGCGGCACCGACCGCAGGTTCGTGCGGCGTGATTCCGGCGGTGTTCCTGACGGCGCAGGAGAAGCTTGCGTGTACGGAAGAACAGATGGTGGCTGCGATGTTCATTTCCGCAGGGGTAGGTGCTGTGATTGCGGAAAATGCTTCAATCGCCGGCGCGTCCGGCGGTTGTCAGGCGGAGATCGGTTCTGCATCTGCGATGGCAGCGGCAGGGCTATGCTTCCTGCAGGGAGGCACGAACGAGATGATTGCAAATGCGGCTGCGCTGGCACTAAAAAATATGCTTGGACTTGCATGTGATCCCGTCTGTGGACTGGTGGAAGTACCTTGTGTGAAACGGAATGTTGCCGGAGCTGTCAATGCGGTAAGTGCGGCACAGCTATCTTTGGCAGGAATCAAGAGTGCGATTCCGGTGGATGAGGTGATCGACGCGATGCGTAGAATCGGAAATGAAATGTCTCCGAACATAAAAGAAACGGGCCAGGGTGGACTTGCAACCACCCCCACCGCGATTCAAATAGGAAAGAGTTTATAATTGTGAAGAAATATTTGTTATTTAAGGCTGTGTGACTGCATAATCCGAAAAGCTTGTGGTCGATTCGGCGTCACTTGTGTCAACAGAGGTACTGTAGCTGTCGACGGTAATCGTATAGCTGCTTGTACCTTGTACATAGACCGTGCCGTCCGTGCCGACGATCGTAACGGTCTTGCCGCTTGCATCGGTGATTGTTCCGGCACAGTAGAGACTGGTCAGTGTGCTGTCGCCGGTTACTGTCCATGTGCTTCCTTTTTCTATATAGACATTGCAGTAGCCGTCGCCGCCGTTTCCGGCATAAGTCTCATCATCTGTGATGGCACCTGTGAGTGTGCTTTCGCCGGTCATGTAGAAATCAAGCTGGCTGATGGAATCCCAGATTACATCGCCTTCCATATCCTGATCGATGGCGGTGAATTCACAATCGGCACCGTTGGAACCGGAAGTACCCCAGCCACGCTGGTTGTTGTTGCCGGTACAGCGAAGGAAGAAGTCGTTGTCGTCCGCATAGGCGATGTCTACATCATTTAAGATGAATGTGGACTCGGTATTGGTCGTGTAGAACATACCGCCATTTTTCGCTGTCAGGCTGCCGCCGTTCATCTCAAATGTACTGTTACCAACTTCCGAGTCACCGGACATACTCTGGTACAGAATTACATTCCATGTGCAGTCGTTCTGACTGTCGTCTGACATATTTCCGGTCAGATCGGTATCAAACAAACGAAGTGAATTTAATCCCTCGATGCAGACTGCTTCGGAACCATTTGCGGTAAGTGTTGCGCCGCTTACTGCGATATCAGCAGTGCTGTATACGGCAGGGGAACCGGTTCCGTTTGAAGTGTAGGTTCCACCATCGACGACCATCGTTCCGCCGCCACGGTCACTACGGATAGCGGCAGAAGAGTTACCGTCCGTCTCTACATCGAGATCCCATGCATAGAGTGTACCGCCGCCAGCTGCGTGGATACCACCGGCTGTATTTCCGGTTGTCTTGATTGTGGAATCAGAGACGTAGACGGTACCGTCACCATAGGCAAATGCGCCTGCGGCACCGTCGGCGTCGGTTGTGATCGTGCTGTTCGTGATTGTTGCCTGTCCGTCGGTTGTAAGGATTGCTGCGCCGACACCGTAGAAGCTGGAGTTATCGCCGCCGCTGCTTTCCTCAGAAGATCTTGTGACGGTGATGTTATTCAGCGTTACATCCGCACCGCCATACACATGGATGGCATTTTCGTCGGTGCCTGTGGACTCAAATGTCTCGCCGTCCACGTCAGCATCGGTTGTATATTCCGAGACAGCATCGTAGCTTTCTACTCCACCGGAGTTTCCGCCGCCCGGCTGCCCCGGAGCACCTCCACCTGCATTTCCATTCGAAATCACAATGGCGGTTACGGTTCCGTCATCATCGAAGGTTACCTGTATCGTGTCACCGACCTGAATATCTGTCAGGGATGCGTCGGTGGAAGTTGCCATGTCGCCTCCCGGAGCATTTCCGGAAGGGGCTTCGCCATCCGGCATCTCCGGAGGCGTGTTGCCATCGGAATTATTGTCGGAACTGCTATCACCGGACGGACCGCCGTTACCGGAAGGAGCTTCACCGTCTGGTTTCTCAGGTGGCGTGTTGGTGTCGGAACTGCTGTCACCGGACTGACCACCATTATCAGAAGGAGCTTCACCATCCGGTTTCTCCGGAGATGTGTTGCTGTCGGAATTGTTATCGGAGCTGCCGTCACCAGACTGTTCGCTGTTATCAGAAGGAGCTTCACCATCCGGCATCTCCGATGGTGTATTGGAGCTGTCATCGCCGGACATTTCCGGCGGCTGCTCCATGCCCTCGCGTGTAATCTCTACATCGTCATTTACAGCAAAGGAAATGTCATCCTCCTCGCCTTCCGGTGTCATGGAGATCGTATCACCATCAATCTCGGTTACCTCGCCGGAAATCGTCTGTCCTGCATAGCTGTTTCCTTCCTTGACTGCCTCCGTCGGTGTTGCCTCGCTGGTTGTTGTCGATTCTGTTTTATTTGCACATCCGCCAAGCAGGGCAGTTGCAAGCATCGTTACTGTTACAAGTGGTAAAATAGATTTTTTCTTCATAAGATCACGTCCTTTCGAATTTGTTATATTTTTTGTTTACAATACGAAGTATAGAGGACGAACCTTAAATCAACCTTAGAAATTAATAAATTTGCAAAGAGTTTGTGGATTAAAGATATATAAGATAAAGCGTTCAGGAATATGCTATAATTACTATATGAAAAATATAGCAACTATAAATGAATACAAAGGAGAAATGGATGAAGGATAAGCGGATATCGGAACACACTTTCAAACAGATATTTGAGTTTTAACGTATTAGGCATAGAGATGGATTTTGGTATATGGGATATTAAGTATAGATGCAAATTAATAGTTGTGTTCAATTGACATTTTTAATTGAAACAAGTATGATTTTATAAAATGCTCGTACATATAATATAGAGCGGATTTTGAGCACGGATAAATGGAGCATTGCCTGTTAGGGTATGCTCTTTTTCATTCCAAATGCGAGGTAAAAGATGATTGAGGGATACATAACAGTTGCGGAAATATCAGACAAATGGGGAGTGAAACCAAGAACAGTACAGATTATGTGCGCAGAGGGGAGAATAAAGGGTGCAACAAAATTCGGAAGGGCATGGGCGATTCCAACAAATGCTGATAAACCCACAGACAACAGAATTATTACCGGAAAATATAAAGATTGGCGAAGATGCCAAACGGATAATGAGGAATAGTTTTTATGAAAGAACTAAAGTACAATCGAGAACTATATTCTAAGACAGCTCTTATTAAGGCAGCGTATAACTTTACAGATAGGGCATACTTACATCTTGATGCTGATGAAAAATATTATTATGTTTCTTTCCGTGAAAAACAGGAGGGTACAGAAATAACAAGTGAAGATTTTGAAAACGAAATTTTAGCGCAAAGTGCTAGACACGAGATATATAAGCAGACAAAAAATATACGTGAACTTATGCTTGCCAGAGCGGTTGCGACCAGTGTGGTTGCAGATTGTGATGAGAGGGTAGAAAATGTTTCAGAAACGGAAAACGAATTTAGCGAAGAAGAGATATTAAAGGATTGGTTTGATGCAGAAAAATAAATTACAATTAAACACAGATATTTATTCGGAATCTAGCATTAGAGAGTCCTGTGAGGCTTACAAAACTTATGCCCGTATTAAGATGAAAAAGAAAGATAAATGCATAGAATTGACATTTGATAAATGCAAATATGATCCGGGTACGACTATGAAAGAATTTGAAAATTATTTGATAAACACAGAGAATACGAAATAATGGTAATTATAGAAATTTTGCTTTTAATAGCCTTGATAACATTGGGGATAAATGCCTCCGTAACAGACATAAGAGATGGAAGAATATATAATAAAGTGCTTATAAAATTTGCTTTGGCAGCAATTATATTAGACATAGGCTATTATGGATATTTTGCCAGGGATTTGTTTGGTTTGTATATATTAAATTTCGGTATAATTGCTTTGATTAGTTTAGTGCTGTTTTACACTCATTCTATTGCTGGGGGTGATTGTAAATTGCTACTGGTAATGTCACTGTTGTATCCGGCAAATTATTATTTGGTTTATGAAAGATCGGATGTTACGTTGTACTTTGTTATATGTTTGGCGGTATTATTCGGATATTTATATTTTCTGGGATATTCAATATATGAGTTGATAAAGAAAAGAGCAAAGATAACTGGGCAATATATAAAAAAATATATAATGTCCTTTCTTAAATCCTTTGTTTCAGCATCTGGATATATATGTCTGATTAATTTGGCTTTTATTATTATGGCGATACATGGAATTCAGATTAATGAATGGATAATCAGGATTACATGCATGGTTGTGGCGTGGATTATAGGTAAGAAACCTGCGCTAAAAAAGTGGCAGTTGGTAGTTGGAGTGTATGTAGTGGATATAATCGTTGGTGTTATATTGGGATTCATACCAATCTCATTTAATCCAGAGAACTATATTTTGGTTATGGTATTATTACTTTGCCAAATGACAATAGGAACAAGTATATATCAGGAGATTTCAATATCAGAATTGAAAAAGGGAATGATTCTATCAAGTGTTTCGTCAATTTTGATGCAGAACTCAAGGGTTCGAGGTCTTCCTCCGGTTTCTTCGGAGGATTTGAGAAGCAGACTGACAGGAGAACAGGTTGAAAGTATTGGAAGATGGGCCAGTAGCAGGAATATAGTTAGCGTTACAGTGGTGCGCAAAATCCCATTTGCAGCATTTATAATGGGAGGTTATATAAGCTACTTTATAATATGGAGTTTTGTGAAATGATTGTTAGGCTTGAGAAATATGTAGGAGAATACAGAATAGTATCTTTGGCATCTGAAACATCAGTAAAAGATGATTTGCTAGATGACGGATTGGATGTTATATATGTGACAGAAAAGAGTGTTCGGCTTTATCCAGGGAATGAGGTTGTCTCTGAAAACAAACATATAATAGAGCTGTTGCAGCAGGCACACAATTATGATGTGTTTGAATTGTGGGAAGATGGAAAACTGGTTGAATATTATGATGATAGTTCGCTAGATAATTATTTTTTTGTGACATCTAAATGTAATTCAAATTGTGTTATGTGCCCTTCTCCAGATCTATTTCGAAAGTCTGGTGAAAACACAGGGGTTGAAACGTTGATTGAGATAGCAAGACATATACCAGAAGATGCGCCACATCTTACAATTACTGGTGGTGAACCATTTATGATTGGTAAAGATATATTTCGTTTCATGGAATTCTTGCGTGATAAATTTGAATATACTGAATTTTTGCTCCTGACAAATGGAAGAGTTTTTGCGCTGGATGCATATACTCATAGATTTAAAGAAACAGCACCCGAGAATATTATTGTTGCAATTCCTGTGCATGGATCCAGTAAACAAATCCATGATTCTATAACGCAGGTGGATGGCAGTTTTGAACAGACAATTCAAGGTATTAAAAAGCTGCTAAAAGTTGGTGTACGGGTGGAAATACGTATAGTTGTCAACAAAATGAACGCAGCTGATATATTCGACATAGCAAGATTGATTTGTGATGAGTTGTCAAGTATAGAATATGTAAGTATTATGGCAATGGAAATGACAGGAAGTGCAAGATTGAATATGGATAAAGTGTGGATTCCATACAGAGAGGCGGCAAAAGCAATAGAAGAAGCAGCAATATTGTTGCTTGAACACGAAATAGATGTTAAGTTATATAATTTTCCGTTGTGTACAGTGAAAAATAATTTATGGACTCTTTGTGAAAAAAGTATTTCGCCGGATAAGGTGAGATATAGTGATGTTTGTAGTCATTGTAAGATGAGAAAATCCTGTGGGGGAGTTTTTGCAGGAACGATTTCAATCGAAAAGGGAGAACTAAAAGCAATCGTATGAAATTAAATTATTTTAATTTTAAAAATTTTAAAGAACAGATGTTACTCACAAACGATTTTGGTAGATATTTATTTGTGAGCAAAGAGAATTTCCAGGATATTCTTTCATTAAAAATAGAAAAAAAATCTGATATCTATAGAAATCTCATTGATGCAAAAATGATATATGATGAGTCGGATTTAGAGTATTCATCTATGAATAAATACTTACTAAGAGAAATAAAGGGGCATGTAAATATGGCTACGTCATTACATATATTTGTAGTGACAACAAGGTGTAATATGGGATGTGTGTACTGTCAGGCAAATAATGGATCTGAGATGCCACATCTAGTTATGGATAAAGAGATGGCTGAGAAAGCGGTAGATATAGCGTTGCAATCTCCGGAACAATCGTTATGTTTTGAGTTTCAGGGCGGAGAACCGCTTATCAATTTTGATATAATAAAACACATTGTGGAATATACAGAATTGCATAAACTGGAGCATATTATCTCATATACTGTTGTTACAAATTTAACATTATTAAATGATGAGATATTAGATTTTTTGGCATGCCACAACTTTGGAATATCTACTTCTATAGATGGCAATGAATTAGTGCATAATAATAATCGTCCGTATATTGACGGTAGAGGAACATATGAGAAGGTAGTGGAATCTGTTGGTAGAATAAGAGCTTCAGGATTACATGTAGGAGCAATAGAAACAACAACGAGGTATTCTTTGGATTATTCCAAGGAGATTGTTAATGCATACGTAGATATGGGGTTCGATAGCATCTTTATTAGACCGTTGACACCACTTGGAAAGGCTGCAAAATATTGGAATGAGATAGGATATACAACTGAAGAATTTATAGAGTTCTATGGGCGTTCGTTGGATGAACTACTTGTGATAAATAAAAATGGCAGGTTTATAAAAGAAGATCATGCTACTATTCTGCTTCGCAGAATAAGAGGTGACTTTATGAATTATATGGAACTGCGATCACCCTGTGGGGCGGGAGTTGGTCAACTGGCATATTATGCGGATGGCAATATTTTTACCTGTGATGAGGGAAGAATGCTGCATGAAATGGGTCAAAGCACCTTTAAATTAGGAAATGTATATAAAAGTACATATAGAGACTTGATAAATAACAATATATGTAAAACTGTATGTTCTGCAAGTGTGTTGGAGTCTCTGCCAACATGTTGTGATTGTGTATATCAGCCTTATTGTGGTACGTGCCCAGTTGTAAATTATGCGCTTGAAGGAGATGTGATTGAGAAACAACCTAGAGGATATAAATGCAGTGTTTATTCAGGAATACTGGATTATTTATTTACAAAATTTTATGAAAATGATGATGAAACAATGAAGATTTTGAATTCGTGGAGTAATTAAGATGGGCGATCTGAGAAAAAAAGAAATATCACAAGAGGACATTAAAAAATTAGAAAATACAAATATAACGGTAGAAGTTACATCTCCTGAAGAAGAACATAAGAAAGCTGTGCACTACAGAAAGAAGCTGCTGGCATGGGGACTTGTATTGTTGATTGTAATAGAAGGAGCAGGAGCAGTAACGTTAGGGCAGAAAATTGTCTCTGATAATTTACAAAAAAGAGTATCTAGGGAATATGAAATTCGTTCAAATGAAAAAATACAGCTTACAAAAGGATTTTATTCAGGAGAAACGGATTTTGGATATTTTTCTGGTCAAGGAAATTTTACGTTTGAAAATGGTGGAGAGTATGTTGGCGAGTGGCTTGATAATCAGTTAAGCGGGTATGGTGATTTACACGTCCCAAACGAGGGAAACTATCAAGGTGAGTTCTTCTCATCGAAGAAAAGCGGTCAAGGTACATTTACATGGGATGATGGAGTAGTCTATCAGGGTGAATGGAAAGATGACAAAATGTGCGGTCAAGGAACATATACAACACCGGGAGGTGTTATATTTTCTGGCACATTTAACGAAAATGCATTCCAGGATGGAACATGTGAGTTTAAGAATGACACAGGAAATTATATTTTGACTTACAAATCGGGGAAGATAGATAAGGCTTCGATAAAATATACAGATGGCTCATCGTATACAGGAACGTGTGAACCGAATGAACTGACAGGTTCTGGTAAGATGCAGTTTGTCAATGGTGATGTTTATAATGGTGCATTTTCAAAAGGAAACCGAAATGGTCAGGGCGTATATTCATGGACATCTGGAGATAAGTATGATGGCGAGTGGAAAGAAGACCAAATGAATGGTTCTGGAACATATACTTACTCAGATGGAAGTTGTGCAAGTGGGACATTTAATGAAAATGCTTTTACTGATGGAAGTTACTATATTAAGAATGATTTTGGAGAGTATACATTCACGATAACTGCTGGTGAGACAACGGCTGTTGAGATGGTGTTAGAAAGTGGAACAACTTATAACGGAGAGATGAAAGATGGAAAGCTAACTGGTCAGGCGCAAATCAAATACAATAATGGTGATCAATATAGCGGAAGCGTGGTAAATGGTCAAAAATCTGGTCAAGGTACGTATACATGGACAAGTGGTGCTTCTTATGAGGGAAAATGGTCTGACGATCAAATGAATGGAAGTGGTTCATATTTTTATCCTACGGATGAAGATGGATATAAACTTGTTGGATCATTTGAAAACGGACAGCCAACAGGAGAGTGTCAGTATTATGTGAACTCTACAAAACATTATAAGACAGATTGGGTGAACGGAAGGTGTGTAAAAATTTATGAATAATGATGAAGAATTATTTCCAAAGTTTCAAAAAAGTATAGAAAATTTGATAGAGGATGAAGAAGGCAATATTCCTGGAAAAAAGCTTCTTATGCTTGGAACTATGATTATAGTCCTTGGAAGTATGTTGCAGATTAAGGTGTTTGCCGGTCATAGATCTCACAGCTCGCATAGATCCCATAGTTCACATAGCTCAGGATCAGGAGGGCATGGTAATCATGGAAGCCATGAGAGTCACACTAGCCATATATCGTCTTCAGACCATAGTTCACATTCAAATACACACTCGAGCCATGCAAGTCATACATCGCATTCGAATACTACATCTCACTCGAATTCATCATATAGTTCTGAGGGGGGCGTTACATATAGTGCACCGGCAGCAGCTTCAGTACCTACGGTAAAAACACCTGTTGTAACAGCAACGAATGATACATTTAAGCTACCTGATGTAAATCAAAATATTGAACTTCCAAATGGAACGCCAGCGTCAAGTATAGTGCCACAATTGGCCGTACCATCTTCAGGCGTAGTAACAAAAATAGATGTTGGAAAAATACATCAGCCAACTGCAACAGATAAAGTAGAATAATATAAGGGGAACTTTTTAATGAAAGTATGTAATAAGATTATTCCTGATGGAAAGTCCATGGAAGATGATTATTTAATAGAAGCACAAAAAGCAGTAGATATTGTTAATGATGGAGTTGAAAATGGTTCATATTCAGAATTAGTAGTGCAATTGGATAAATTGCCAAGTACTGGTGTGAATAGAAACAAGGTAGTATTTGAACGACGCAGTTCAGCCATATATGCCTGGGTAGTTGTAATATGTATTATTCTTACGTGTGTATATTTGTGTTATCTGCCTGTTTTTATTGGAACGGTAGCATATTCTGATGATTTTGATATGTTTGGACTTGTAGGCTTGGGAATGGTATTTGTCATACTTGCTTTAAATGTTATCTTTATTCTAAAGTCGATTGATATATGCAGATTTAACAAAAGGTATGATTTATATATAAAAGATCTTAAGTTTAAGAATATTGAGTTGCTTGATGACTTGGCAGCTTATTCAAAAATTGAAACGGAAAAGGTAGTCAAAGATTTAAATAAAGCTGTTAAGATGAAACTCATTCCACAGGGACATTGGGGTAGAGATAACATTATTTTTATTACGAATAATGTTGCATATGAACAGTATAAAAGTAAACAGGCTGTGTATGATCGATATTACAGAAAACAGGTTGAGGATCGAATGAGAATGAAAGAACGTACAAAAGAAATACAGGACATTTTGAACCAGGGACAACAGTATGTTGAAAAGATCCATGAGAGTAATGTTATTATTAAGGACAAAGTGATTTCACAGAAACTTGATCGTATGGAGAATGTTGTATCAATGATTTTCCATGAAGTTGACATTAACCCACAACGCGCAGAGAAACTTGGAATGTTTATGAATTACTATCTACCTACAACAGAAAAACTTCTTGAAGCATATATGGAAATTGATGAAAAAAAGATAACGAGAAAATCTTTAGAGAGAACAAAGAGGGATATAGAAGGCGCAATTGATAAATTAATAGAATCGTTTGAGGGGATATTGGATAAGTTTTATCAAGAGAAGGAGTTGGATATTGCAACGGATATCTCGGCGATGGAAATTCTTATGAAACAGGATGGACTTGTGGAATAATAGCATTTGTGGGGTGGAGATTTGGTAGAACAGGATATTAATGGTGAAATTGTTTTGCATGACCAACTGTATGTAGGTAATTCTGATAGCATACTATTATTTGGATGCGAGGCGCAGCAGCAACTGAGAGAGTTTTCAAAAGCTGTATCAAGTCAATTAGCAGAACGTAGTGGTAATATGGAATATGTTATTCAGGACATTCTTAATGAAATAGAGGATTTTGAAAATTATAATGTGAATAGTATAGTTTTTTTTAGAAAGACTCAAAAGAAAAAAAGAAGTAGGATGATTAAAAAATATAATACTATTCTTAATTATATGAATAAAATGGAGCTTGCATTAAAATTGCAGGAAGCACAGTTGTTAAAAGATTCTAAGATATTTGAAGAGTTAGGCAAGTGTATACAGACAACAGTAGCTAATTTGGAAGAATTGTTATTGTATGGTGAAAATGTTTTGAAGCAGCAGTCATGCACAGAGCAATCGGACGATATAAAAAGGTGGTATGAAAGACTCACAAGAAGACTGGAAGATCTGAGAATATCTCATACTGTTTTATTGCAGAGTAAATTACAGATAAGCATTATGCTTGAGAACAGCGATAAATTAGTTGATAAAATCATAGAAACTATAACGACAACACTTCCGGTGTGGAGAAACCAGGTTACAATATTACTTGGAATAGAACATATGAATAACAATCTAACAATACAGAATAAATTGGCAGAAATTAATAAGAAATATGTAAATGTGCAGACAACAAGCAGAAAGAAAATTGGCGGGCAAAAGGAAGTTGAGAGTGATGAGTTAAGCTTGGTAAATGTGTCTATGAAAAAATCTTTGAGTAGACTCATAGATTCAGAAAAACAGGATGAAGAAAATAGATTAAAGTTAAGTAAAATATTAAGCTAATACAGGGATGGAGGATATTGCTATGGGAGAAGAGAAAATTAATTTGACATTGGAACCGGATGAAAAAACTAAAGGAGACTTGCTGGAGAGTGTGCCGGCTATGAAGAATGTTACAAGTACACTTGGAACACATTATTCCGCAGGTACTATTGATGAAAGTATGCTTTCTGATGATGAAAAGAGAATGGTAGAGCAGTTTGCAAGCGAGATAGATATAGAAAATGTTAATCAAGTTGTAAACTATGGCATAAAGGCCCAGACAAATATATCAGAATTTTCGACAGCAATTCTGAAAAAAGTAAAAACATATGACTTAGGTGAAGTTGGAGATTCGCTGAAGGAATTAACAATTGCGTTGGATGCTTCAACTGAGCCAGAGAAGAAAGGAATACTGGGTGTCTTTCAAAAGGCTAAAAGAGGTATAGATTCTATAAGGGCAAATTACGCAAAGGCTGAAAGCAACGTAGATAGAATTGAAAAGGATTTGCTGAAGCATAGAGATGTTCTTGAACAGGATATATCAATGTATCAGCAGATGTATGAACTAAATGTTCAATATTATAAAGAATTAACTATGTATATTATTGCTGGAAAAAAGGCACTTGATCATGCAAAGAAAACAAAATTGGTGGGATTAAAAACTATTGCTGAGCAATCGGACAAGCAGGAAGATGTTCAGGCATATCGTGATTATGAAGACCTTTGCCACAGATTTGAAAAGAAATTGTCTGACTTGGAGATTACAAGAGTTATCTCAATTCAATCAGCACCACAGGTACGTATGCTACAGAATAACGATCGTGAAATGCTTGATAAGTTACAATCTTCATTGGCAAATACCATACCTCTTTGGAGAAATCAATTGGTGCTGTCATTAGGAATTGAACATACGAATAGAGCTCTTTCAGCTCAAACCGCTCTTGCGGATAAGACCAATGAACTGCTCAGAAAAAATGCGGAAACTTTAAAAATGGCAACAATAGAAACTGCAAAACAATCAGAAAGACCTATTGTTGATATAGATACTCTTAAGCAATGTAACAGAGACCTTATCACATCAATAAATGAGGTTGTGAAGATTCATGAGCAGGGTGCTGTTCAGAGAGTTAAGGCACAGGAAGAACTGGTAAAAATTGAAGAAGAACTTAAGCAGACTATGCTTGAGGCGGGAAAGAGATAAGTAATTTGCCAAGTGTGAGAGGAAATATAATGAAAGATAAACTTCTTGAGTTACATAAGGATTGGTCTGAAATGCCATTAAAACAGGATCTAGACTATATTTATCATTACACTTCCCCAATAGGGCTTGATGGTATATTTGTAAATCATCAATTATGGGCCAATGATATATATAGACAAAATGATAAAACAGAGGGTGTTTACATATTGAATATGCTAAAAAACAACATTGACGAGTTATGCAATGTTGAAAAAGTGAGGAAAGTCATTTTAAAACAAATAGAAGAATTGAGACCGAAGTTGGTTGATGGTTTTTATAATCATGAAAAATATAGAACCTTTATTATATCGTTTTCAACAAAACCAGATGAATTATCATTGTGGAATTACTATACAAAAGATAAAAACAGTGTTGGTTATAATGTTCAATTTAATGTTAATACGCTTGTTACAAACTTGGCTACTAGAAAAATTAAAAATGAAGATGGACATATACAACAGTATCTTGATAAGCTAGATTGTAAGCATGGAGAGGTAATATATGATGAAAGAAAGCAATTAGATATTTTGAAAAAAGTTATAAATCGATTCATCGAAATAACGGAGGTATGGAATGACGAATGGGCATATTTGCTCGTGGACAAAATTATTTGGATTGGAACATTTTTCAAAAGTCCATATTTTAGACATGAATATGAATATAGATTAGTTTTTTCCACTTATACAGATAAAAGTAAGTTAGAACTTGATGAGGTGCCAATTGAAATTGATGGAAAATTAAAAAATCATATAGAGATTTACTTCGATTCGGCGGCAATTGGTGATGTCCGTTGTTCTCCTACTAATTCTCGTGATAATATTAAGTATCCACGAAAATATATGACGAGACATTATCCAAATTTCAAAAGTGTTGTAGAATCAGAAGTTCCATTTAGAATAATTTGATAATTGATTATTTGGGGAAATATAGAATTTGATGAATATACGAATTGTAAAATCAAGAGGTGTGTGCAAAGTTTAAATTTTGTTTGATTTTGCCCATTGGGACAAAATCAAAGAAGGTGTCGAATATTCTTCAGTCCATGAAAAGAGAGAAAATCGTTGATGTCGAAGGGACTGGACATGCAGCAAGGAGGTATTTGAAAAAATAGTTTTTGGACTAAATTAGTTCAAGAATTTATCATTTAGTCCAAGTTTCAAGGAAAAACACTGATAAATAAAGGGATTCCAGCTTGGACTAAAGATAAAATTAGCTCAAGATTGAAATAAATAAGTCAAAGAAATGTGATGAACTATTTTACTTCTCATCCCTCTTCCGTACCGCCAGTGCCGGAACCAGTCCGATCACGAAAGGTACGATCCAGGTGAATAACCGGTAGATTACAAGTGCGGCTGCTACGGCATCGCCGTCCGGAATGACACAGGCGAAGAACAACGCGAATACAAAGTCAAGCGTACCGACACCGGATGGTGCCAGCATGACACAGCCAACCATGTTGCAGACGGCAGTAAGTCCCAGACAGGTTGCAACTGTGACAGAATAACTTCCGGCAAAGAAAATCCCCGGAATTGCATACCAGCATGCGAATTTGAAGAAATCCAAACCGACGACAGTTAGAAACAATCGCTTATCTTTCCATACGATGCGCCCTTGTTCCTGCAGATAGTCGATGGAAACCTGCGCTTTATCCAACAGCGGATACAGGCGGCTCTTTTGTTTCACAAGCTTTCGAGCCAGCTTCATGATCAGATCGGAGAATTTCTTGGAAACCGTTAATATAAACAAAAACAGACAGATTAACGAAATCACAACTGCACCGGCAAACATATACCACGCGTATTTGCGGATGCCACTGTGACCGCTCAGAATCAGAAGGAGAAATGACACAACGCCGAATAAACCAATCGTAATTTTCTGGAATGTATATTGTGCGAGGGACATGCCGGTTGCGGTACTCACGCGGATGCCATTTAGATTATAATAATAAAGCTGTGCGACTCCGGTTCCGCTTCCGAGTGTTGCAATCCGGAAAAATGTACACAGGTATGCACAGGTGATTCCCTGCCATACAGATAAACGATGGTCGCAGGTGTTCGTCATTTCGCTGATGATACAGCCTTCCGCGATGAAATACAGATTTCCGAGCAGCAGACACATAACCAGTTTCCATACAGGAGTTATCTGGATTTCTTCCAGTGCTTCCTGCATCAGATCTTGATTTTTATAGCATACAAAAGCAATCAGCGCAAAGATAACCAACCATTTTGCGATGCTTTTTAATACCATTTTCTGATTTTTATCTGACTGATTTGTATCGTCCATTTTGTTCCCCCATTATATGAAAATAAAAGATAATAGCGTTATTTTAGTATGTTTGTCCAATCTTTGCAAGATATATTCCTGTTTTCACATTTTTCTCACAAATACATACAATGAAGTATACAAAAAGAATGTAAGAGGTAACCAGTTTGGATTCTTATAGAAATTATGGCTGCGGCAGAGGCCGTGGCATGAATCCGCGCGGCGCAAATAGCTGCTATCCGTGTTCAGGTACCGGTCGTTGTGTGATGCCGGGCGATACGATGTGCCGGAAACCATCCACACCGGATTGTGGTTGTGGAGATAAACCATTCATGCCAGATTGTGGTTGTGGTAATCAATCATCCATGTCGGATTGCGGCTGCGGTGATAAACCATCCATGCCGGATTGCGGCTGCAAGGAAATGCCGATGAAATCAGATTGTGGGTGTGCATCCATTCCACGCAGAAATAACTGTAGATGCGGAGATCCAAATGAACATATGCGGCACATGCCGGTTGGCATGGGCTATGTTCCAATGCAAAAATGGGAGGAAATGTATGATCCTGCGACGGCATTGTGTCAGGGTACAGCTTTTCCATCTTTAAATCTGATTTTCTGCGGGAAGAGGGGGTAATGGATCATGAAACCTATGTGCAAAGCAGAGCTTCGGCAGTTTATCGATCAGGTTTCCTTTATGATCGATGATATTACCTTATTTTTAGATACACATCCGGACTGCCGGGAAGCAATAGATGCCTACAATCATTTCAAAATGATGCGGTGCGAAGCAGTATCTGACTATGTAAAGCAGTATGGTCCGCTCAACCGTTATGATGTGGATACGTGCGACGATTGGAATGTATGGATTGATGGTCCATGGCCTTGGGAAGGAGCGTGTGGTTGTTAAATGTGGATTTATGAAAAGAGACTTCAATGTCCTGTGAACATCAAGGAGACAAATGCAAAGCTGGCACAGGCAATCATATCACAATATGGCGGTCCTGACGGGGAAATGGGCGCATCCATGCGTTATCTGTCCCAGCGATATGCTATGCCATACAAAGAGTGTCAGGCAACTCTGACGGATATCGGAACGGAAGAACTCGGACATCTGGAGATTGTTGCATCCATCATCTACCAGTTGACGAAGAATCTTTCTATGGAAGAAATCAAAGCTTCCGGCTTTGACAAATATTATATCGATCACACGATTGGTATCTGGCCGCAGGCAGCGGGAGGCATTCCGTTTAACGCATGCGAATTCCAAAGCAAGGGGGATACGATTACCGACCTGTACGAGGATCTGGCGGCTGAACAGAAGGCACGCAGTACCTACGACAACATCCTCCGGTTATGTAAGGATTATCCGGATGTTTACGAGCCGATCAAATTCCTGCGTGCACGTGAAGTAGTGCATTTCCAGCGGTTTGGTGAAGCACTTCGACTGGTGCAGGATAAATTGGATGAGAAAAATTTCTATGCATTCAATCCGGCGTTTGACCGCTCGGCTCCATGCGTGGATAAGAAGAAATGTAATTGTGAGAAATAAGAATTTCTTGGGGCTTAATCCAATATAAAAAGGGACTGCCGTGTAATGGGGATGGCAGTCCCTTGATTTTGGGTTGCTGTGTGCTTTGATCTTTTACTCCTGCAGTGTATAAAATAACTTCGTCTCATCCACAATCCGATATTTCCCGTCGGTATAATCGACGATCATCACATTGCAGTTTTGCTGCAATCCGCCCGACCAGAAATCTTTGATTTCGTGTTTCTTAATATAAGACATGATTCCTTTGTTGAGCGCACCGTGTGCGACAATCATCACACGCTCGCAGGAAGTGGCGAGCGGTTCGATCTTATCCTGCATAAAATCCCCGGCACGTGCGATCAGGTGCGGAAGCGTCTCTGCGTCGTCTGCAGGCACATACAATTCCGGCTGCTTGAAGAAGTAGCGGAAGGTAAGCGATTCGTCCTTGATCAGCTCCGAAAAATTCTGACCTTCAAAATGTCCGAACGATAATTCTCGCAGCCGGTCATCCGTTTCAATCTCGATGTCCCGTCCGTTGCGGATCAGACAAGCTGTTTCGTAGGCACGTTTAAGCGGACTGGAGAAGATCTTATCGATTCGCGTATCCATCAGTGCCTCGCCAGTCAGACGTGCAACCTTACGACCGTTTTCACTTAATTCAATATCCTCACGTCCTTGCAGACGTTTTTCACGGTTCCATAAGGTTTCTCCGTGGCGTACTATATATAATTCCATGTTTATTCTCCGTTCTGTCCATAGGATCACCGTAAATGCATCTACATATATATTGCAATTACGAATGCCTGTGGTTATATATTCTCAATCTGCCAGTCAATTGGTGCAACACCATGCCTCTGCAAAAATTCATTCGCCTGACTGAAATGCTTACAGCCAAAGAATCCACGGTAGGCGGAGAGTGGTGATGGATGAGGCGCTTTCAAAATCAAATGATTTGGATTGTCCAACATAGCTGCTTTTTTCTGCGCAAAGCTTCCCCACAACAAAAATACGATTGGTTGATTTTGCTTGTTGACGGCGCGGATTGCCGCGTCTGTAAATTCTTCCCAGCCCATGCCCTGGTGGGAGGCAGCCTGATGGGCACGTACAGTCAAAACTGCATTTAAGAGCAAAACCCCCTGCTCGGCCCATTTGACAAGATACCCGTTGTTTGGAATATAGCAACCGACATCATCGTGCAATTCTTTGTAGATATTGATCAGTGATGGCGGGATATCTACGCCCGGCTTTACCGAGAAAGAAAGTCCGTGTGCCTGTCCGGGACCGTGATAAGGATCCTGACCGATGATGACACATTTTACATCCTTTAACGGTGTCAGATGAAATGCGTTGAAGATATCATCTCCGGGTGGATAGATCGTGTGGGTGCTGTATTCTTTCCCGACAAAATCAAACAGTTTCCGATAATATGGCTTATTATATTCTGGTGCCAAAACCTTAGCCCAGTCATTTCGAATTGGTGGCATAATACTCTCCTTTGTAAGTGCTGCCGGTGCGAAGCTGGCAGATATCAATTCGTTGTTTTCTATTAACACTAGATTATCACAACTGCCAGAAGAATACCACATGGATTTTCTCTATAAAATAGGAAATATTTTGCAGATATAAATCTTTTCCGCTTATTTGGAAAAAGGTGGTTGACCGCAAAAAGAATCTGTGATAATGTAAGTCTGTAAATGCAGAGAAGAGGAATAGTAGGAATCCAAAGGATTTCAGAGAGTCGTTGGCTGGTGTGAAACGATAATCCGAAGATTTTGAACTCGCCTTGGAGCAGCCGATTGAACAGATGTGAGACAGGAAAGTTTGACATTAGTAGATTTGGACGGAGCCTGACCGTTACAGCGGGAAGATATAGGATGCATGCATCTTTGTATCTGTGAGAGCATACGATATGTATGAATTAGAGTGGTACCGCGTAAGAGGTTAGAATGATGAAACTTGCGTCTCTAAGTAGTTGTTGGAGGCACAGGTTTATTTTTTTATGTATGGAGGTAGAAAGATGAAGAATTTTGAGCATTACAAGCGTGGCTATTATATGCCGCCGGTACAGAGTACAGACTGGGTAAACAAAGAGTATATCGATAAGGCACCAGCATGGTGCAGCGTAGATCTGCGTGATGGTAATCAGGCGCTGATCATTCCGATGAGTCTGGATGAGAAGCTTGAATTTTTCAAAGAATTGGTACGTGTAGGCTTCAAGGAAATCGAGGTTGGTTTCCCTGCAGCTTCTGAGACAGAATACAAGTTCTGCCGTACATTGATCGAGGAGAATCTGATTCCGGATGATGTGACGATTCAGGTTCTGACACAGGCAAGAGAGCATATTATCAAGAAGACATTTGAGGCAATTCAGGGTGCAAAGAATGTCGTTGTGCATCTGTACAATTCGACATCCTACGCACAGAGAACACAGGTATTCAAGAAGTCCAAGGAAGAGATTCTGAAGATCGCAACAGACGGCGCAAAGCTGTTAAATGATATGGCAGACCAGTATGGTGTGAACCATCAGTTTGAGTACTCACCAGAGAGCTTTACCGGAACTGAAGTCGACTATGCATTGGAAGTATGCAATGCAGTCATCGACATCTGGAAGCCGACACCAGAGCGTAAGGTTATTATCAACCTTCCTGCAACGGTTGAGATGTCATTGCCACATGTTTACGCAAGTCAGATTGAGTACATGAGCAAGAACCTGCATGACCGTGAGAATGTTGTACTTTCCCTTCACCCTCACAACGATCGTGGTTGCGGTGTCGCAGATGCAGAGCTTGGTATCTTAGCTGGTGCAGACCGTATCGAGGGTACTTTGTTTGGAAATGGTGAGCGTACCGGTAATGTCGACATTATCACACTTGCCATGAATATGTTCACGCATGGCGTAGATCCGAAACTGGATCTGTCGGATATTCCGCATCTGACAGAAACCTATGAGAGATTGACGAGAATGCATGTATATGAGCGTTCTCCATACACGGGACAACTGGTATTCGCAGCATTCTCCGGTTCCCATCAGGATGCAATTGCCAAGGGTATGAAGTATCGTGAGAATGATCCGGATGGTATGTGGACGGTTCCATATCTGCCATTAAATCCAGAGGATGTCGGAAGAAAATACGATGGCGATGTTATTCGTATCAACAGTCAGTCCGGAAAGGGCGGCATCGGATTCTTATTGGAGCAGAAGTATGGATTCAACCTGCCACCGAAGATGCGTGAGGATCTTGGATATACAGTTAAGGGCGTATCTGACCATCAGCATAAGGAGCTTTCTCCGAAGGAAGTATTGGATATCTTCCAGAACGAATATGTAAACCGTGAAGATACGGTCAAACTTATGGAGTGTCATTTCAAGCAGATCGACGGTATTCAGGCAGAGCTTACGATTCTCGTAAATGGCGAGAAGAAGGTATATCATGGACAGGGAAATGGACGTCTTGATGCGATCAGCAATGCGATCATGAAGCATTTCGATATCAAGTTCTCCCTTGTTACATACGAAGAACATGCATTGCAGGTAGGTTCAGATTCACAGGCATGTGCATATGTTGGATTGGAAGTCGAAGGTGTGAATGGAATCGTCTGGGGCGCAGGCATCAAGTCTGATATTATTGATGCATCTGCATATGCTTTGATCAGTGCGTTGAACCGTTCAAACCACATGAATAAATAGAAGTTTGAATAAAATATACCGTATTGTTTCTTCTTGTTTTATCTGACAGTTTGTGCTAAAATAATCTAAATGTTGTGTTGTATTGTGTCGATAACACAGTTGACAACATGCGCGGATAAATGCGTAGAAAACGAGCAGGAGGAGTAACACCATGATATTTGTGAAGTCGGAAGACTTGAAATATGGTATGCGTCTGGCAAAACCAATCTACAATAAGACTGGCGTTTTGCTGTATGAGCGTAATACAAGACTGACACTTCAGGGTATCGAGAGTGTAAAGAACTTCGGACTGCTTGGACTTTATATTCTGGAGCCAGCGGAGCCAGTACCGCCGATGTCGGAGGAAGATCTGGACTTTGAGCGTTTTCAGACGATGGCGGTGTTCAGTATCCGGGAAGAGCTGGATAACATCATTGCCGGCAGAGAGCCAGTGAATCTGAAGCGTCTGGCGAATGCGATCATCACGAACTATGGACGATTGGATCATAAGATTACATTTACACAGAACCTTCGTTCCACGACGGATTATGTGTATAAGCATGTAATCAATACAGCGATTTTATGTGCACTGATTTCAGCACAGGTGTATTATACGCCGACAGAGCAGGAAGAACTGGTATTGGCAGCGTTGTTGCATGATATCGGAAAGCTGTTATTGCCGAACAAGGTGCGTGAAAAATACGATGATTACGATACGAATGATCTGATCATTGTCAAGAAGATTCAGAACGATGGACTGGGACTGCTCAGACCGGAGATCGGAATTGACAGCGGCGTTCGCAGAATCGTAGCTCAGATTCATCGCATGGAATATGGAAACAGTAATCTGGAACAGGGCAAGATTTTAAAAAGTACAAAGATTTTGAAAGTTGCGAATCTGTTTGATACGATGACCTGCATGAAGATCAGTGAGGAAGCGATATCGGAGATCGCAGCGATCAAATATCTGTTATTGAATAAAGACGAGTTCGATGAGGAGATTGTAGGTGCACTTATCAAGAGTATCAACATCCTGACACCGGGTGTCTGTATCGAACTTACGAACCGTGAGAAGGGACTTGTCATATCGGAGAATCCGCAGAATATTCTGCGGCCGGTTGTTTTAGGTTTCTCGACGAATAAAATTTATGATTTGAGTAATAATGGTGTATATCGGCGTTACCAGATCGTTGATATAATGAAGACTATGGATAATCGTATCAAGGTTGACCGGGAGCGATTGGAAGAGTACATGAATAAGCGATGATTGGAAGCAATTATCGCTTGTTCCATTTATAGACAAAAATACATCCGAATCCGAACGAGGGGGTATGCAAGATGGCAGAAAATATATTTAATGAAAAACAGGATTATATCGTTGCGGCGCGTGACGAGGTTATAAAACGGGATGAATATGCGGCAAATATTGACCGCATGAAACAGCAGCAGAAGAAGCTGTCAAGAAGCATTGCTTCAGAAGAAAAGTCAATTGCGGATGAGATTGCGACGACGATCAAGAAGCGCCGACAGGACATTCAGTCGACCTACGATGACCGGCTTGATGATAACCGTGCACGGAAAAAGAAAGTGGCGAACAAGCGAGACAAGAAAAAAGAGGAGCGCATGGACAAACGCTATCACGAGGAGACGAAAAGCCTGCGGGAAAGCGATAAGGATCTTAAGGTTGAGATGCAGACGTTGCTGCGTAAATATAAGCTTCCATCTTTCTGTGGAAAGAAATTATACTTTGCGTTGTTTTATGCACGGAATGTGCGCGAGTTTGGCTTGAAGCTTCTGACATTTATAATCGGGTTCGGTGGCATTCCGGGACTTGTGACATTTCTGGTGAAAAAACTTGTACTCGATACAAAGAAAGATATCAATGTTGCGTTCTGGTGTGCACTGATAGCGGCAGGAACGCTGATCGTATTATTACTGATCTATTTTACAATTTACAGTAAGACGAAGCTGAAGCATATGGATGCGATGACACAGGCACGGAGTATCCGTGACAAGATGATCGCGAACAAGAAGCAGGCAAATGCTATCCGTCATTCCATCAACAAAGATCATGATGACAGCCAGTATAATCTGGATGCCTATGATGAGAAGATGGATAATCTGGATGCAGAGGCAGATGCGATTGGTAAGGAGAAGCAGGAAGCACTCCGGTCGTTCGAGGAAGAGACGACATCCATGATCACAGAGGAAATCAATAACCGCAGACTTCCGGCATTGGAGGCAATGAAGGAAGAAAAAGCAAACATGGAAAATGAAATTGCTGCGGAGGAAAAACGCTTTTCGGATCAGACACTTTTGATCGCGAATAAATACGCTGCCATTCTTGGTGAAGATTTGTGCAGACAGGATAAGCTGGAAGATTTGATTGCGATCATGCAGGAGGGACAGGCGGATACGGTTTCGGAAGCGATCGCAGTTTACAAAGGTCAGAAGGCGTCCAGATAACGAATCGAATATTTGAGTGCGTTCGCAATGCAGTCTGCGAGCTGCATGACTGTGTACAGACGGGTGGATTGCAAAAGACCCGGATGTCCACCAGACACGTTTACAATGCCGGTAATGGAGAGATCTCCGATTGCCGGCAATTTCTTTTTTACACCTTTTCCGGGCAGGATAGGACCGTCGTTGATCGTGACAAGTCCGACGTGGGAGCTGCTTCCAAGCGAAGCATCGACTGCGATAACAAATGGATTTTCATAATTGTTTCGGATATCGTGCAAGGCGTCATGGATATTCAGGGCATGGACGGGCGCAGACAGACAGCCCATTACATGAAACGTTTCACTGTAATTTAAGAGCTGTTCGCCGACAAGCGGACCGAGACAATCGCCTGTGGCACGGTCGGTTCCAATACATAAAATAATCGGGGTGTATTGTTCGATTTCAACATCCTGTAAATATTCCAGAATACATTTTCCAAGCTCGATATGGGCATAACCCTGCGCAACATCGAAATATTGAATCCCATTTCTGCGTTCTGCGATTCCCTTCATAAACACCTCAGCCACGTTTGCTCCTTCTATACTCTATGCAGAAAGTATTAACAAGTTGTTAGAAAAATAAACAAAGCTGCAATCTGTTTCCTTTTCTGTCGCAGAATACATGTTGTTGAAATAAGTTGCGGTGGAAAGCCAGATTCAGGCGACAGGTTTCGAAGCACAGAAAAAGACGCTGATGCTATATTCTATAAAACGAATTATGGAGGCGTAGCATAGCATGATTGAAGTTATCTATGATAAGGACAAGGAAAAAGACAAGCAGGAATCAAACGAAAAAAATGAGCACGAGGTAAGCGTGAACCTGCGCCTGCCGAAAAACATAAGACAGATCGGATCGCCGGATGGACATAAGCGCATCTATATGGAAGATTATGTTGTTACATATCTGAACTATATTGCAAGACCAGGCAGCACGCAGGCGAGAGGTGCTATTTTACTTGGTGAAAGCAAGAAATCAGATGCAGGAGATGTGATTTTTATCAGTGGTGCGGTCGATGCACAGAATATCGAATTTGATATGGATGAGAGTGAATTTACACAGGAGATCTGGACCGAAATCTATGATCAGGTCAAACAGTTTTTCCCGGGACTATCCGTGATGGGATGGTTTCTGTCGCGTATGGGATTCTCAACGGCGATCAATGATAAAATCGAGAAGATGCATGTGGAGAATTTCCCAGGAAAGGACAAGGTGTTATTTATCACCGATTCACTTGAATCAGAAGATGCATTTTATATGTATGAACATGGACAGCTTGTAAAACAGAAGGGCTATTACATTTACTATGAGAAAAATGAGGCAATGCAAAACTATATCATGAAACAAAAGGGGGATGCCCCCTTGGAGCAGTCCGAGATTCAGAGAAAAGATGAAGAAATCGTGCGACAATTCCGCCGCAAAAACAAAGATCTGCCGGAAAACAAAGATACCGGAGTCGGATTTGTGTATATTGCAAGTTCTTTTGTCGTACTCGCACTCCTGGCGATGGGAATCACAATTGTGAGCAATTACGACAAGATGAAGCAGATGGAAGTATCAATCAACCGGCTGGAGGTCACGGCGGATACGACAGTGGATACGGATTATGTAGAAGCGATGGCGACGACAGAGCTGCCAGCGGCAACTGGAAATGATGCAGCTGCGAGCACAGACACAACGGAAGGAGCTGCGGTTGATCCAGCACAATCGGATAACACAGTTACCACGGAGACTTCTGCAGAACCTGCTGAGACGGAATCTGTGACAACGGAAACGATATTGCCAGTAGCGGCAGAGCAGGATCAGTATTATATTATTCAGGAGGGGGATTCACTAAGCTCCATTGCATTTACACGGTATGGGGACGCCGATCTGGCGGCGAAAATCGCTGAGGCAAATGACATTGGAATCGATGACAACATCTTTGTTGGACAGAAAATACTCCTACCAAACCTCCAGTAAATGTGCTATACTTTATTGGATTGTGGAGTTATATATTAGTATAGAGGAAATGCAATGAGAAAAAAAGAAGAAGCTACAAATGAAAAAATAATTGATGCCGGTGGTTCGGAAATTGCGGGAAAAAGAAATGCAGAGCAGTTAGAGAGCGAACATAAAAAACATCGTGCGTGGAAGATTGGAATCTTGATTGTGCTTGTGTTTGCAGCGGTTGCGTATGTGATAGGCACACGCTGGGAATATAAGGGGTATAAGGTTGTTGAGAGTAACCAGACTGATTATTCGAATACAGCAAGCTATATCCGATTCAGTGACAATCTGCTCAAATATACGCCAGATGGAGTTTCCTATATCAATGCTAAGGGAGAAACTGTCTGGACGACAGGTATCAATATGAAGGTCCCGGTTGCGGTGGCAAGTGGGGATTATGCGGTGGTTGCAGATATGAACGGCAATACAGTCTGCGTATTCAGCACATCCGGCGAGGTAAGCAGCCAGACGATGCAGTATCCGGTCTGCGATATTGATGTCGGCGATCAGGGTGCATTTGCGGTTGTATTGGAAAGCGAAAAGACCAACTATGTAAATCTGTATACCCGCAAAGGTGAAATTGTATATGAGATCCAGACGAGTATTGATAAGAGTGGATATCCGTTAGATATTTCGATTTCAGACAATGGAGAGAAGCTGTTTACAAGCTACATGAATGTAGGAAACATGGTCATGGAAAATACACTGGCAGCCTATAATTTTGGTGAGGTTGGACAGAATAGTAATGCAGACCGTCTGGTTGGAAGTTATTCCTTCTCGGATCAGGTATTTTCCAAGGTGCAGTTTGTAGATAACGATACCGTTGTTGCATTTGGTACAAAGGCAATCGAAATCTATACGATGAAGGAAAAACCGGTTTTAAAAAAGCATATTGTCTTCAATGATGAGATTCGGAGTATTTTTTACGGAGACGATTATATTGGCGTGATCCAGAAAAATACAAATGAAAATACGGATGCGCTTTACACCCTGCATGCCTATAATCTGCGGGGAAAAGAGATGTTTTCAAAATCGTTATCCTTTGACTATGATAATATTTTCGCAGGAAAAGATGAGATTATTGTAACAGGTGGAAACGACTGCGCTATTTTCCGGAAGAATGGCTCTGTTAAATTTGAAGGCGAATTAAAGAGTCGGATTCGAAGTGTGGTGCCAAGTGGAAAACGTCTCGAATATGTGGTTGTATATGAAAATGAAACGCAGGTAATCAAATTGAAGAATGCATTATCAGAAGGCTCACAGAGAGGGAACAGCAACACAAAGACAAAATCAGATACTCCGGTTGCAACGCCAGCAAATGCAGCTACATCGGGTGACGCACAATAAGAACATAGGGTAGAATTTAAATATGGTATATATTGTAATACTTGCAATCCTGACAGGTATGTTTATAGGATTTCGGAGAGGATTTCTGCGGTCAGTCTTTAAATTGCTGATCACGATCCTCTCTGTTGTGCTGTCATACGTTCTTGCACCGTTGATTGCAAATTGGGTAATTTCATACACGACACTGGATGATAAACTGCAGGCATCCATTGCATCACAGATGGAGGAAACAGCAAGACAGCAGGTGAAAAATCAGTTAGAGGCATCCGTGGGGCAATATGGCATCACAGTTACAGATGACATGGTTAATGCAGCACTTGACACACAACTAAGTGAAAATCAACAGGCAGATATGCTATATCAGATCTCCATGCCGGAAGATGCAAGAGAAACGATCCTGCAAAATGCCTCTGCGAATGTAGCAGATTATGCAGCGCGCTCCTTTTATCAATATGTAGCGGGATGCTTGGCAAAAATGATTGTGCGGGCAGGCGTCTATGTGCTGACGTTCCTCGTCATCAGTCTGTTGTTATTTCTATTATATATGTTATTGTCCCTTGCGCTTCGCATGGCATCTCTTGGCGGCTTGAACCGGGTGATGGGAGCTGTGTTTGGTGGGGCACAGGTGTTAGTGTATATATGGATGGCATTTATCATCCTGCATTATGTCGTGGGAACCTCTGCAGGCAATGTATTGATGCAGCAGATACAAGATAATGTGGTGTTATCCTTTATAGATTCGCACAATTTGTTGCAGCCACTTGCGGATCGTATGATTGCGAAAATATTCTAAACACAGATGAAAAATGGAGCTGAAAAACAACCACAGAAAAAATTGTAAAAAAATGAAAAATAGGGTTGACTTTCAGATTTCAGAGTGATATTATAAGCAAGCTGTCGCTGATACGACAGCACAAAAAAGGAATCAATAAAAATTGAATCGTCAAAAAGAAATGAAAAAAGTTCTTGACAAAGACGAGACAAAGTGGTATCCTTTAGAAGTTGTCGCTAAGAACGACAAAACAACGAACCTTTGACAAATTAATAACATGTTAACCCTGAAAATTTCTTTAAG
>OGHO01000078.1_pt1 | contig 128935 bp, 112 predicted proteins | sample 1571421 | NCBI WGS metagenome assembly OGHO01 (sample SAMEA2581937, study PRJEB24529) | metagenome | biome: Human gut stool | place: China | collected 2011
TAAAGCTTTTCCTTTTCCACCTGCATAGCAGGTGGTTGCCTTTGTTGCAAACAAATACAAAAGGCAAGGGGATTATTCAGCACCCTTGCCTTAAATAATATTATACTTGCTTTTTCTCTTTTGTCAATCTTATTTATCTTCGTTTTTTTCTTCAACAGCCGGTGCTTTTTTCTTTCTGTGAATAATAAAGCGGTTGCACGGATAAGTCCAAATCATAGGAACTGCCATACCCAAAAGCGTCGCCACGGTAGGTGCCAGCGCAACAGGAAGAAAGCTGTTTGTAAAGCTTGAAAGCCATGGACCGATAATACCTTTAGCCCAAATAGTAAATATAACCATAATTATATAAAGTATTGTTGAAACAAAGGGATTTGCGTCTGCATGAAATGTAATTTTCCTGTTAAGAACAAATGCAACGGCATATCCAACGAAAGTTGAGCAGTAATATGCAATTTTTGTTTCTCTCGATTCGGGAGCATCGGCACACTTAAATACGAGATATACCAATATTAGCTGTGTTGCAAGTTCCGGAATATTTGAAAGTGCACCTGCACAGTTGAATTTAATGAATTTCCAAAATTCTGCGTGCTTTTCAGTCCAACGCACAAATGCATTGTCTTTTTTCTTCTTTTCTTCCATATTTTCCTCCTTATAAAAACTTTGCAAGTAAAACTATAATAACAATAATTGCTGCAATAATTGCGACGGCTTTTGCAATCATCGGTTTTGCCATATCCATTGTTGTCGGCATAACCTTTGCAAGAGCATCATAAACAGGCTTCTGAAGTTTACCGTCGCAAAGTTGTCGGTAAGTTTTTGTATATGTTTCATAATGCTTAGGGTCGTTTTCGTCAATCACAAAGCATCTTACTCCACGTTCCTTGCCGTTGCCGTAAACATTAAAACCGCTTGATTGAGTGAAACCGAGATCTATTCCGTCGTACTTTCCGACATAGCTGTTTTTATGGTCGTGGCCAACATATACACCGAGTATGTCACCTTTTTCTTTAAGCGCTTCAAATTCACCTGTGTTTATATCGGGAATTGAAGGCGGCTCAAGCAATACCGAACCGGGAACGCATTTTGTTTCATCAATCTTGTAATATTCACCTTTATGTATTCTGAAAGCAGGAATTGCGCCTTTTTCACTTTTCTTAACCTGTTTTAATACATTGTAATGTTCAAACATAGGAATGTGCTGAAATACAAGAGAGGGAATATAGTCTCCATTCTTTTCCTTAAGTGAGTCTCTTGTCTTTTTGTACCACTCGATAATTTTCGTGTCAAACGGCTCGTATCCTCCGCCCTTAGCATCGGTGCCCGTGTCAAACAAATATATGCCGAATACATCCTTGTCGTCATTCTTTGATGATTTAATGCTTAAAAAACAGGTTCCGCCGCCGTCGATACCCTCAGCCTGAACACCAACACAGCTCGGATATTTTTTATAAATCTGCTCAAATTGGTCTTTGTTACTTATTCCGACTTGCCTGTCGTGGTTGCCGAATGTTACGGCAAAAGGGATATTCCTTTTTGTTACCGGTTCAATTAGCTTGTCAATCGTTTTTGCAACATTATTTACAAGTTCGCTTCCCATTCCTTTATATGTTACACCGTAGCCTTTAATTTGATCGCCGGTGTAAACAACAAGGTCGGGCTTTTCCTTTTCAACCGCTGCTTCAAGCAATTTTAACGTGTCATTTGAGACATTATATATTTCCTGAATATCGGTAATCTGCATAATTTTAAATTTGCCGTCTTTATTAAATTTCATAATAACACCTACCGTCAGCGTAATAATACCTATATAGTATAATAGGGCAAAAATGTCTTTTAGACACCTTTGCCCTATAATCATAATATATTATTTTTAGCCCATAGTCAAGATTAAGTTAAAATTATGTTAAATGTTAATTAACCTTTTGCCTTGATATATTCGCTTATCAGCTCAACCGTACCGTCAATGCCGAGTTTTGCAACATTGATTGACAAATCATAAGTTGTAGCTTCGCCCCATTTTTCCTCGCTGTAGAAATTGTGAAACTTAGCTCTTTTTTTATCTACTGCTTTCATCTCTTTTGGGGCATTCTTAGGCTCAACACCGTATTCCTTAACTACTCTCTTTTGCCTAAAGTCATCGCTTGCGTGAAGAAATACTGTAAGAAGTGCCTCATCGTCCTTAAGTATGTAATCAGCGCATCTGCCGACGATAATACAGCTTCCTTCCTCGGCAACCTTTCTTATTGTGTCAAACTGATATTGAAATACTTGGTCCTCAAGCGCTAAGCCGTTTGATGCTATGTTTGAAAAACCGTCGGTAGAAACGTTATAAAGAAAGCTTCTTGTCGGTCTTTCGTCATAGAAGGTAAAAATGTGCTCGTCAAAACCGCTGTCCTTTGCTGCTCTTTTAATGATTTCCTTATCATAATAAGGAATACCGAGCTTTTTTGAAAGTTTTGTTGCTATTTCGTGAGCACCGCAACCGTATTGCCTGCCGATTGAAATAATGTGTTTTTTCATAATTTTATCACCCTTAATAAAGAAAAATATATTTTTTTCAACTTTATTATACTACTTTTTTAATTCACTTGCAATTTCTATTTATATAAAGTAAAATATTTTTTATGAAAAATAAATTGTATTATACTAAAAAAGCAAAATATTTTGAGCAGTCTTTACCTGTAGGCAACGGACGAATGGGCGCTCTCGTATTCGGCAATCTTAAAAAGGAGAGGATTGCAATTAACGAGGACAGTCTTTGGTCTGGTTATCCTAAGGATAATAATAAAAAAGATGCTTATAAATATCTTGATTCTGCCCGTAAAGCTGTTTTTGATAAGGATTACAGAAAAGCAGAGGATATTATCAATAAAAATATGCACGGTGTTTGGAGCGATGCATATTTGCCTTTTGGCGATATTTTGATTAATTATTCTAAAAAATATTCTAAAAATTACTCACGTACACTTGATTTGCAAAACGGTGTCGCAACGGTTAAGGCTGATAATTTGACTGAAACTGTTTTTGTTTCATATCCGTCGCAACTTTTGGTTATTAATATCAAAAGCGAAAGCGGCGTATCTTTTTGCGTTAATTTTGACAGTCAGCTTCATCATAAGGTCGAAACGCTTGAGGACAGCCTTGTTATGACAGGTCAGGCACCGGAAATATGTCAGCCCCCTTATTATAATAAGGGAGAAAGCATAGTTTACGGCGATAAGGGAATGAAATTCTGCGGTGTTATTAAAGTTTTGGGTAACGCTAAATTTACAGATTCTTCAATTGTTGTGGAAAATCAAAAGGACGTCACTCTTCTTGTATCTATGGCAACTTCTTTTGTCGATTTCAAATCTATGCCTACTGCTGACTCCAAGCAAAGAGCATTTGATTATTTTAAAAATATTAAAAACTATAACGATTTGCTTTCAGAGCATAAGACGGATTTCTCATCTCTTTTTAACAGAGTTGAATTTACACTTGAAGGCGGATATGATGAGTTGCCGACAGATAAACGTATTAAGAATATGAATAGAAAGGGCGACGACTATTCGCTTGTTGCGCTTCTTTTCCAATACGGCAGGTATTTGACTATTTCTTCTTCAAGAAAGGGAAGTAATGCAAGTACACTTCAAGGTATTTGGAATACGCATTTGCGTGCGCCTTGGTCATCGGGATATACTGTTAATATCAATACTGAAATGAACTATTGGTGTACCGATATTGCAAACCTTTCCGATTGTTTTGAGCCGCTCACTCAGCTTGTTGAAAAGCTTGCTTATAACGGCGAAAAAACAGCTAAGGATTATTACGGATGCAATGGCTTTTGCGCTCACCACAATACAGATATTTGGGGTATGACTTTCCCTGCAGGCGATCCTGAAGGTTTGGAGGAAACTACTCAATATGCACCGTGGGCAATGGGTGGCGTATGGTTTTTAAATCAGCTTTATGACCATTATCTTTATATTAATGATGAGGAATATAAAAACAGAATTTTGCCTATGTTTGAAAGCGGACTTGCATTTTTTAAGGATTTCCTTGTTGAGCATAACGGTCAGCTCGTGACCTGTCCGTCTATCAGCCCCGAAAATAAATTTAAAGATGCAGGAACAACATCCTGCATAACATATATGCCTTCAATGGATAGGGAACTTCTCTATGAATTTTTCACGAACTGCCGTGAACTCGGTCTTGATACACCGGAAATTGAACAGGTTAAACCCGCATCTGATGGCAGAATACCTGAATATGCCCAGGAGTTTGGCGAAACAGAGATTGAACATAGACATGTAAGCCATCTTTATTGCATTTATCCGGCAAGGCTTCCTGCAAGCGATGAACTTAATAAGGCAGCTGAAAAATCGCTTTTAAAGCGTGGCTTCGGCGGAACAGGCTGGTCGCTCGGCTGGAAAGTTTGTCTTTGGGCACGTCTTGGTAATGGCGAAAATGCTTATAGGCTTATTAAACAGCAGCTTACATATATCAGTCCGTCATCTAAATTTCATAAGGGCGGCGGCTCATATCCAAATCTTTTTGACGCTCATCCGCCGTTCCAAATTGACGGCAATTTCGGCGTTTGCGCAGGTATTGCGGAAATGCTTAAAAACGAAGCGCTTCCAAAGGAATGGTCAGGCTCAGTTAAAGGTATTAAACTCCACGCAGGTAAGGAAATATCTTATTCGTTTAAGAACGGCAAGAGAGTATAAGCCGATATTTAAAAACATATTTAAAAGTATATATAAATTTTTAAAGAGATTGCTATTTGGGCAATCTCTTTTTCTCTAACAATTTTACTGTAATCGTGGCGATTACTGCTCCCAGTGATATTCCAAGCCCTGTTAGGATTGTAGATTTTGCGTAGTGCATAAATTTTACATTGTCCGACGTTATTGCATACATCATTGTATAATATATTGAACTTCCGGGAAGCAGGGGAATGGTTGACGGCATTAATATAACGGTTGACGGCAACTTTTTAACTCTTGATATTAATTCGCAAAAGAACACAAGGCAAATCATTGCAATGCAGCAGGCAATCAGCTCGCCGTAGTAATCGCTTAACATTCTTTCAATACTTGCCGTTATGAGTGAGCCTATAAATACAAGATAAATGCAATTTTTCGGCACCTTCATACCGACACCGAAAAAGGTTGAACCTATTGTGCAAAAAATAATTTGTTTAATCATATTTTACCAAACAACCACAGCGCTCCTGCAACGGCAAAAGCGATTGACAATGCCGACATCACAGCGTCGAAAAGTTCACCCATTCCTGCCAAAAGGTCGGAATTCATCATATCCCTTATTGCGTTTACAACTGTAAGCCCCGGCACAAGGAGCATTATTGTTCCGATTATAATTTTGTCCTGATGAACGCTTATTTTCAATAAGCTTGGAACAAATGACAGAATTGTTGCAAAAAATGTACTGACAAGATTTTTAGAAAATGTATTAAATTCGATTTTGTTAAATTTTGTGATGCTTATTGCAATTGAAATAAGTCCTGCAAATAATGCGTCAATTAAATTTCCGCCAAAGAAAAGTGAAAAAGATGCGGTTGCGAAAAAGTTACTTATAAGCTCAATTATAGGACTTTCATATTCGGTATAATTTTGTATTGAATTGCTTTCGTTTGCAAGCGCACGTGAAACGCTGTTAATTCTTGCAAGTTCGCTTAAATTAACATTTCCTTTATAGATTCTTCTGACCTGAGTGTCTTTTCCTTTTTGCGCCACTATCAGATTGGTTGTGGCAAATACATTGCAGTTGCAGTCGTTAATTCGCCTGACTGTTTCCTCCGCTCGGCTTACTTCTCCGCCACACTCAATAGTTTGCACCGCCAAGTCAACAGATAGCTTGAATTTATCCTCGTTTTCCATTCTACCACCGTTAATATTTTTAGAAAGGATTAAAAAAATATTCAAATAAACCGCTTGAGTTAATTCTTTATTTGTTATTTAGTATTTTAATAATTTTTTGTTTTGAGAGCTGATATAAAACATGGTCGCAATATCGTGAAATATAAAAAGGGAGAAATCCCAAGAATTTACTATTCCGCCTTGACTTGCTTTGAGACTTTAAGTTATACTTATGATGATAAAGGCAGAATTAAAGGAGCAGGGGTTTCTGTTTCCGGTCCTATTTCTATTGCTTCTGTTTCTGTGTCAAACATAGTAAATTGATCAAAATAAAATCGTATATTTAAAGGTGAAACAAATGTATAAGAAATCACTCTTTTTTAACGGTAAAGCCGTGTATGACTATGTCTACAACAATACTAAAGTAAAAAATATCATATTTGGCTATTTTTTATCTCCGTGTGAAAAGTTTTACGGGCAATTAAATGATGCTGAAATCAATGTATACTGTTGTGATATTACTTTAAACTTTTTTCTAAAAAAATCACAATTAAAAAAGATGAGAAAGATAATACTGTAATAAATGTTCACTATAATTCTTTTCATTATTTTTTAATAGTATTGATGTTATTAATCGTTACAATTGTTTCAATTGCCGTGCTAAATTTTCCGACTAATTTAATTGCTGCTTTTTTGTTTTATTTTATTTTATTGCTTATATTTAAAATTAATTTTAATTGGCAATTAAATAAAATTTCAGAATGTTTTGACTCGGTATGCCACTGAAAATCAGTCGCAACTAAAAACAGCTTTATTCTTTCCCAGACTGACGGAACAGATACCCTTTTTTAGTATGACAGTAACGGCACACCGCTTGGCTTTGTTTGGAACTGTACACAATATTTGTATTTAACAAAATTATTTTTATAAACATTAAACTAATGCAGATTCGTTTTATTTATGAGGTAAAATATGAAAGTATTAATATCAATACAATATCCTTATGCAATTATTGATATTCCGAATCGTTTAGAAAATTCATTTGTGAAAATAAAAAGTGATTACATAAACATGTTAAATGATGGGACAAATAACAGTTTAATAAACTATGATGATTGCTTAGGACCAAATCAAATTTTTTCAATGACCATAGAATGGCTAAGTCAATATTTGATTAATGATGAAGAAATAAAAATAATAACTCTAAAACCAAATGATAAAGAAATGCATAACTTTTCGAAAAGAAATTCTCTTTTCATTTAATATAAAAATTCTCAATATTATCTAAATAATTAGGCCAAAAGCCCTGTTTTAGTAAAATTGAAACGGAGGGCTTTATTCTTTCTCAAACTGACGGAACAGATACCCTTTATTTTCAGTATGACAGTAACGGCACACCGCTCGGCTTTGTTTGGAATGGATACTTGATTTTTAAAGTCATCAAAAGAAAGGTAATTTTATTATGGCAGTTATTTTAATCAATAAAACTGATAAACGAGTAATTGTTGAACTGAACAACAATAAGTTTGAGTTAAATAACAATGAAAAAATAAATATTAGCCTTGAAACAAACAATATACAGCTGAATTGTTTTTCTGACGAAATCAGTACATTTAAATATTTACCGTTATCTAAATCTGTAATCGTTGAATATGATTTTGTTTTGGCATCTTTGTACGAATTAACGCTCTATAATAATTGTGAAATAACATTAGTACAAAAACAAATTAAAGGTGATAATTTAGAGTTGTATAAATATGTTGATTTGCAACTTAACAACGGTTGCATTAACAATAAAGCATTCTATGTGCAAGATGAAGCATCAGCAAAAGAACAACTGGCTGTTGCCCGAGAAAAAGAAATCAAACTCGAAAAGAGGTTAAAAATAATAGATACCCTTCAAACTATTTGTTATATCGGTGTCCCTGCACTAATCATTTTTTTAGGTATATGGTATTTTGTTGATTTTAAGAATGCAATTAGCGTTATCATTATTTTAGGCATTGTAGGAATTGTAATTGGATTATTACTAAAAAAAGTGATTTCTAAATTCAATAATAAAATAGATAAAGCAAATGCAAGATTTGATAACGTAAATCAATATGTTGATACTAATTCTTTTTTTGACAGAGCCTATATTTTAAGTGTATTGAATGACAAAAATTAGAAGTTGAAACAAAATTAGCAAGAAATATCAAATTAAATTGTGCAATAATAATTTGGAAAACGCTGAAATTCTAATTGAAAATGATTTAATGGAGTATAAAAACAGATATTTTTTTGAATCAGTTAAAATTATTGCTTCAAATATAAATATTTCACATAAAAAAAATAACAGATACCAAATGGTATCTGTTATTTTTTGGTGCGAGAGACGGGACTTGAACCCGTACGAGTCGCCCCACACGCCCCTCAAACGTGCGCGTCTGCCGATTCCGCCACTCTCGCGTCAACAGTTAGCATTATAGCAGAACGATATTTATTTGTCAACACTTTTTTTCAATTTAGAAAAGTTTAGATATGTATTTAGGCTCGTCAATTATTGCTGACGGTGACTGAGCCAGTAATGATTCAAAACTTCTGTATCCCCACGAGCAGGCGATGGCTTCAATACCTGCATTTTTTGCGGTTTTTACGTCAACGTCGCTGTCACCGAAAAAGATGGCTTCATTTGCTTTGCAATTAAGTGCTTTAAGCGTTGCTTTAGTTGTTGTCGGGTCAGGCTTTCGTGGCATGTCGTCCTTAGCGCCTGTAATTAAATCAAAATAACCTTTGCCGAAAAGTGTCTCAATCATTTTTATTGCACTTAAGTGAGGTTTGTTAGTCACAACGGCAATTTTAACACCTTTTTGCTTTAATATATCAAGCTGTTCTTTTACTCCGTCATAAATATGAGCGTTGTCAAGAAGTATTTCTTGATATTTTATCTTGAACATTTCATAAGCATTTTCAAGTTCATCAGGGGAAAGGGTATGCTCAAATGCTCTTTCTATAAGCTTTTTGGCACCGTTTCCGACGAACATTCTGTAATCGGACGTCGTCCATTTTTTATCTTTGCCATACTTTTCAAGAACATAGTCTGTCGCATTGCCCAAATCGTCAATTGTGTTTACCAATGTTCCGTCTAAATCAAAAATTGCACATTTAATCATATAAATCACTCAAATCCTGCTCTTTCTTCTTTTTTGAATTATTTATAATTTTAATTGTAATTACGATAATTACCGCAGCACCTAAAACGGCGCATTGTGAATATATTTTTCTGTCCTGCTTCTTACTGTCGGTTGAAAGCTGCCCGCTTTTGACTTCTGTCCACAGCCTGTTTTCAAGCTCATTTGTGCTTTGCGGTAAATTTTTAAAATACTGTACGTTTTTTGCATTAGAATATACAGCTGGATTACCGTAAAGAGAACTTTCTTTGTTTTGTTCTACCGTGTAATTTGCACTTCTGTAGTAAATAAATTCGCTGTTTGCAAGTGCGACCTCAGGCTCCTGCATAAAGTTTATGAATGCTTCTCCTCCTGCTTTATTTTTAGAACATTTCGGAATGCAAAATGCATCATAAAAAGCATTTACTCCATCTTCCGGAATACAATATCCCAAATCACTGTTGTTTTCATTCATTAATACGTAGTCTCCGGCATAATATGTCGCAAGTGCGTATTCGCCGCTTTCCATAAGGTTGAAAACTTCGTCCATAACATAAACCGGATTAACCTTGTCCTTTTGCTCGGCTAAAAGTTCTGCCGCTTTTACCCAATCCTGCTCGTTAGTTGAATTAAAATCAATACCAAGCCTTGTCTGCGCAATTGCAAATGCATCACGTGGGTTATTAAACATTAGAATTTTGCCCTTGTATTGTTCATCCCATAGGACGTCCCAGCTCTTAGGAGGTTCTTTAACAAGCTTTTTGTTATAAATCAAAATCGTTGTTCCGACATTATAGCAAACGCTGTATTTTTGGTCGGGGTCATAAAAAAGCTTTTGAAACTTTTTATCAACGTATTTCATATTAGGAATGTTTTTATAGTCAAGCTCAAGGAGCATATCCTCGTCTATGAGCTTGTCAATCATATAGTCGCTCGGAACGATAACGTCATACGAAACTCCGCCGCCGATAAGTTTTGAATACATATTTTCGTTTGACTCATAGTTTGTATAATTAACCTTACAACCTGTCAGCTTTTCAAATTCCTTAACAACATTCATTGAATCTTCGCTTCCGTCAGAAATATATTCACCCCAATTGTATACGTTTACCGTGGTGCCCTGAAGCCCTAAGCCTTTGTAGTATTCAATTGTTTTCTTGTCAAAGTAATTATTATCTGCAAATGCCGAAATGGGAAATGCACAAAAAACTAAAATAAGCGATAAAATAATTGTAACTGTCTTTTTCATTTTGCCTCACGCTTACCCTTTTTCTCTGCCTTGCTTTGTGCTATATTCATTAAAACAAGTAGTACAAGAATTGATATAAACATAAGAGTGGAAAGTGCATACATATCAGGTTTAACTCTTTTTTTAGTCATTGAAAAGATATAAATAGGCAGAGTTTGGAAGCTTGGACCGTTGGTAAAGTAACTGATAATGAAATCATCAAGGGAAAGTGTAAAACTCATAACACAGCCTGTAATAATTCCGCTTAAAATTTCCGGCATAACTACTTTGAAAAATGCTTTTATCGGCTTACATCCAAGGTCAAGAGCCGCTTCATAAACATGCATATCAAATTGTTTTAACTTAGGTATAACATTTAAAATTACATAAGGAAGCGCAAATGTTACATGAGCAATTAAAAGCGTCCAAAAACCTAAAATATCGCTTTTGTTTACAAGAGAGCCTGCAAAAACAAATAAAAGCATCATTGCAATACCGGTTACAATTTCGGGATTCATCATAGGAATATTTGTTGTTGTCATCATGGCACTTTTATAAAGCTTTGATTTTGAATTGAACAATCCGACTGCCGCAAGCACACCCAAAACGGTAGATACAAGCGCTGTGCATACGGCAAGTAAAACCGTATTTTTTAATGCCTGAACAGCGACCGTGTCTTTAAACATTTCGTTGTACCAATGTGTTGAAAAGCCGGAAAAAATATATGTGCTTGATGTTGAATTTAATGAAAAAAGCATCATAACTAAGATTGGTGCATACAAAAATAAAAAAATAAGCGCAACATAAAGTTTCGATATAAAAGGTGTTTTCTTTTTCATATAATTACACCTCCGTCACCGTTTTCATCAGCACCAAAATAATTCATAACACCAAGGCAAATGAAAATTAATATCATCAATACAAACGAAAGTGCCGCACCTAAATTGTAGTTATTTGCGCTTTGAAATTGAGTTTCAATAACGTCACCTATAAGAACAACTTGCCCGCCGCCAAGCTTTTGAGTGATATAAAATGTTGAAACGCAAGGCACGAATACCATGGTTATTCCGCTTAAAATGCCGGGTTTTGAAAGGGGGATTATTACGTTTTTAATAACTTCAAATTTGTTTGAGCCTAAGTCTTGAGCTGCTTCAACGAGCGAATTGTCAAGCTTTGTTAATACGGAAAAAATAGGCAAAATCATATATGGCAAAAAGTTATAAACCATTCCGAGTATAACTGCCGCACCGTTATTAATGAGCTTTAATTGCTTTAAGCCGAGCACATTTAAAATTGTATTGATTACACCTGAATCGCCCAATATTGTCATCCAACTGTAAGTTCTGATAAGAAAATTCATCCACATAGGAAGCATAACAAGAAGAACAACAATATTTTTATATTTTTGCGGTGCTTTTGAAAAAATATATGCAAACGGAAATCCTAAAACCAAACATATAGCAGTTGCCGCAACACCGTATAAAACAGAAAGCAAAATTGTAGTGATATATGTCGGAATTTGTTCTACACTCGCAAGTGAAAAAGCACCGCTTTTATCGGTAAGCGCATAGTATGCAACCATAAGTAAGGGAGCAATTATAAATAATATTGACCAAACAAGATATGGTTTGTCTGCAAGAGAGGAAAGCTTATTCTTCTTCATTTTCTTCCTCCCAATTGTATGATGCATCGCTGATATGGTCCATTTCGTCCGAAAAATATGAATAATCGCCAAATTCGCCGCTATATTCACTTCTGTTCATAATGTGAATGGCATCAGGCTCAATATACATTCCAATTTCCTCGCCGACTTTGTGATGCTCAATAGTTTGTATCATCCAAATGAAACCGCCCACGTCAACAAGTATTTCAAAATGGACACCTTTGAATGTGACACTTGTGATTTTACCCGGGAGTGAAGCTTTGCTGCCTTTTTTTACAATCTTAATATCCTCAGGCCTTACTACCGCTTCAACAAACGCATTTTCGCCAAAACCGCTGTCAAGACATTCAAACGTTACGCCGCCAAACGATACAAGATAATCCTTTATCATTATTGCGTCAACAATGTTTGACTCTCCTATAAAATCTGCAACAAATGCATTTACAGGTTCGTTATAAATATCTTCAGGTGTCCCTATTTGTTGAATTTTGCCCTTGTCCATAACAACGACCGTGTCAGACATAGAAAGAGCTTCCTCTTGGTCGTGAGTTACATAAATGAAAGTAATTCCAAGTCTTTTTTGAATTGCCTTAAGTTCAGTTTGCATATCTTTTCTAAGCTTCAAGTCAAGCGCACCGAGCGGCTCGTCAAGTAAAAGCACGTGCGGTGAATTAGCGAGCGCTCTTGCTATTGCAACCCTTTGTTGCTGTCCGCCTGAAAGCGAGTCAATGCTTCTCTTTTCAAAGCCTTTAAGGTTTACAAGTTCAAGCATTTCGGCAACGGTTTTTCTTATTTCGCTTTTTGGCTTTTTTTGAAGCTTTAAGCCAAAGGCGATGTTTTCATATACGTTTAAATGAGAAAAAAGAGCATAACGTTGAAAAATGGTGTTCACCTTTCTTTTGTGCGGCGGAACATCATTAATTCTTTTTCCTTCAAAAATAATATCGCCGCCGTCAGGCTCAATGAAACCTGCAATGCAACGAAGAGTGGTTGTTTTTCCGCAACCCGAAGGACCAAGCAACGTTATAAACTCTTTTTTGTTTATATAGAGATTTAACTTATCCAATACTACATTTTCACCGTATTTTACAGTGATATCTTTAAGGTCTATTATCTTTTCCAATATACACATCCTCATTTGCTAACCCGATTTAGCGCTTTTCAAAAACGCCATACGACTAATATATATAATTGGTATAAAAAAGTCAATATATTTTTTTTATTATTTCTTCACCTTTTTGTGCTTTTTCTATTGCTTGGCAAACCTTATCAAAATCGCAAACCATACTCTTAGGTTTTTTTTCATAATTGTCCATTCCAAACGGCACAAAATAATAATTTTTATAGTTTAAAAGTGCACCTATATTTTTTGCCGCTGCGCCGAGCGCATCGTTGGTTGAAACACCGATTACAACGGGATTGTTGTTTCTTAAATGGCTTTTTACAGCCATAGTAACAGTTGTATCTACTATACCGTTTGCAAGCTTCGCAAGAGTGTTTGATGTACAGGGAACAACAGCAAGGACGTCAAACATTTTTTTAGGTCCTATCGGCTCTGCTTTTTCTATTGTATGAATAATGCTGTTTCCCGTAATTTCAATAAGCTTGTTTTGTATATCAATCGCCTTTGCAAAGCGTGTATCTGTATTATATGCATTTTCGCTCATAATAGGAGTAACTTCGTGTCCTTTATTTACGAGTTCTTCAATAACTTTTATTGCTTTGTCAAATGTACAAAATGAGCCTGTCAGGCAATATCCGATTTTCAATTCTTTCCCTCCTTAATCATTTTGTCTATTGTTTCGCCGATTAAATATCCGGCGCTGATTTTACTGTATCTTGACGGAAGCTTTGAGCCATCAATTATATCAATGCTTTTGATTTTCGCATAGTGCTTATCAATTCCACCGGGGAATGACGCAAGTTCTATATATTTAATATCGTTTTTAAATGTATCAATTTCTTTTTTTGTGAAATATATTGCAGGAACCGTGTTGAAAATTATATCGTAGTTTTGACATTGTAAAGCTTTAAAATCTATCACCTTGTCGGCAATTGTTTTTGCTTGTGCTTTGTCAATATCACTTCTTGCACAAACTGTTAACTTACTGCCCATTGCCTTTAATACATTGCAAAGCGATTTTCCTATTTTGCCGAAGCCGGTAATTAAGATATTTGAGCCATAAATAGCTTTGTTGCTGTTTTCTTTATAAAGCGCTATTGCACCTTCACTTGTCAAGATTGCATTTTTGTATTTAAAATCATCTCTTTTATTGTAATCGTAACAGTTTTTATATTTTTTATCATAATCACCGACACCGTAAAATACGTGCACGTTTTCATACCCTTTAAACATTTCTTTGTCGCAGGCTGGCGCAAACACGGCAAAATTTGCTTCGCTTTTGTCAAAGACTTCGTTATATCCTGCTTTTTTTAGATACTTTTGCGTATATTTCAGCCTTTCGTCACAATAATAAGGAATAATAAAATTCATATTTTCAACTCCAAAAGTTCTTTTTACATACTATGACATAAAAAAATATTAGTTAATGGCTTTGAGGTATTTATTTTTTTGATTAAATGTTGTATAATAAATAACTAATAAATATTTAGAGGTGACTCATTTATGGATATAACAAATATGCATATTGACGATATATTAAAAAAGGTTAAAAGAATACACTTTATAGGAATAGGCGGCGCAGGTATGTGCCCGCTTGCGGAAATCCTTATTCAGTTGGGTTATAATGTTTCAGGCTCTGATAATAACGATACCGAAACCTTCAGAAGAATTGAAAAAGAGGGAGCAAAAGTATATCTCGGTCAAGTTAAGGAAAATATTACAGATGACGTTGAACTCGTTATTTATACCAACGCTATTTTAAAGGGTAACGAGGAACTTGAGTATGCAAAGGCTAATTTTCCTTGCTTTGAAAGGGCAGAGCTTTTGGGTGCAATGAGCCGTATTTTCTCTAATTGTATCGGCGTTTGCGGCACTCACGGTAAAACCACAACTTCTTCAATGCTTACCCAAATTCTTCTTGATGCCGGTCTTGACCCAAGTGCTGTTATCGGCGGTAAGCTTCCTGTTATTAATGCTTACGGCAGATTTGGCCACAGCCAAAATTTTGTTTGCGAATCTTGCGAATTCAATAATACATTTCTTCATATGAATCCCGATATTGCTGTTATTCTAAATATTGATGAGGACCATTTGGACTTCTTTAAAAATCTTGATAATATTAAAAAGTCTTTTCGCCAATTTGCCGAAAAAACTACTAAAACTATTGTATATAACGGCGATGACGAAAACACGGTTGATACGTTAAAGGGCATTACAGGCAAAAAGCTTGTATCTGTCGGTAAAAATGATAATAACGAGTGGGTGGCTAAGAATATTGACGTTCCGGGTGGCTTTCATTCAAAATATGACGTTTACCATAACGGCGAGTTCGTTGCAACTGTTCATCTTTCTGTTCCGGGTGAGCACAACGTTCTTAATTCTTTGTGTGCTTTTGCTGCCGCTTACGAAAGCGGGGCAGATGTTAAGAGTATTTGCGAAGGCCTTAATGCATTTAAGGGCGCAGGCAGGCGCTTTGAGCTTGTCGGTAAATATAACGGCATTACTTTTGCAGATGATTATGCTCACCATCCAAAGGAACTTAAGGTTACACTTGAAGCAGCGATGAAAATGGGCTTTAATCGTGTTTGGGCAGTTCATCAACCGTTTACTTATACAAGAACTTCGCTTCTTCTTGATGATTTCGCAAAGGTACTTCAAATTCCCGATAAATGCGTTATTTCCGCAATTATGGGCAGCAGGGAAGTAAACACTATCGGAATTAAAGCTAAGGATTTGGCGGACAAAGTCCCCGGCAGTGTCCAGCTTGATACGTTTGAGGAGATTACGGATTACGTTCTTGAAAATGCAAAGCCGGGTGACCTTGTAATTACTCTCGGCTGCGGTGATGTATATAAAGTTTCACGAATGATGATTAAGAAGCTTAAAGAGCAAGGCTATGAGGCGGAATAAATTAAATTATATGTAAAAGAAAAAGGCAGTAACGATTATCGCTACTGCCTTTCGTTATACGTATTTATTTGTAAATTCTCGGAACATTTGGATTTACCATAAGCGGAGATATTTCTACGCTTGCAACATCTCCGATTTTAACATCACTGTTAGTGATATCAATTGCGGTGTGCGAAAGCCCAATTTCGCCTATAACATTATATTTTTTGCCATTTACATTGACTGTAAGCTGTTCCTTTTGTAAATAGTGCTTAAGCTGAGAAAGCACTGAATGAAAATCGGCTGTCTCTTTACCTTTCTGCAAGCCAAAGCCGTCAAAATGGCCGATAGGAACAATTGCGATTTTGGTTTCTCTTTTTGTTTTATATTGACCGTTGTAGCCGATTGAATAGCCTTTAGGTACAATTTTTGTTTCGATAACCTCTGCCTGAAGTTCACCGAGCTTGTTAAGCGGATTTTTGCCCCTTGTAATTACTCTTCCCGTAAAGGCTGAGCCTATTCTTACTGCGTCAAGCGTTACACCGTCAACATTTAATAAGGCAGGGGAATTTGCCGCATGAAGAATACCTACGTTTTTGCCTGCTTTTTTTATTTGCTCAATTGTGTCTTTGAACATTTCAAGCTGTACTTTTGTAAGCTCTGCATTGTGAAAAGCAGAGGAAAAATGAGTATATGCACCGCAAAAATCAAGATTTTCAAAATCGTAGCATTTTATTGCTTTTTCAACTTCACTCGGTAAAAAACCGTATCTGCCCATACCTGTATCGATTTTTAAATGGCATTTCGTTTTTTTATTAAGCTTTTTTGATACCTTGTCCATAACCTCAGCGGCGGAAAGAGAGCCGATGGTTGCAATACAGTCATTCTCTGCAATAATCTTTGCTTCCTCTTCAATAGAGGTTGAGCGCATAACAAGAATATCTCTGTCAATAACCGTTTCTCTTAAAAGAGGAACGTCGTAAACCTCGGTAACGGCAAAGGTGTTAATTTCGTTTTGCATCAGAATTTCGGCAAGAGAGCACATTCCGAAGCCGTAGCCGTTGCCTTTAACAACGCCGATAACCTCAACTCCTGCTTTATTCTTAATTATATTTATGTTTTCGATTAATTTGCTTTTGTCAATTATATATCTGCTCATTTTATCTTATCTTTTCAAGTATTTTTGTTGCAACGTTATAAAGTTTATAAACAGGCTTGTTGATTACATAGTCAAACTCACCGACAAATTCTTTCATATATCCGCCAAAGCCATGTTTAAATCTCCAAAGACCGTAGTGCGGATTGTCCGGATTTTGGCAATCTCCCGAAATGCCTCCGAAGTCATATACTTTACAGCCACATTCCATACCCCACTTCATCATTGCCCATTGAAGTGCATAGTTTGGATATACGTTTCTGTGTGCGTTTGATGATGCGCCGTATTGATATTTCATTACATTCTGACCCCATTTTATGGCAATAGTTCCGGCAATGGCTTTGCCTTCGTAATATGCCATATAAAGCCTTGCATCATCAGTCATACAGTCAAGTATTCTTTCAAAATATTCCTTCGGTCTTGTTGAAAAGCCGTCACGCTCTCCCGTTTCGTGCATAATTCTTACGAAATCGTCGAGTGCCTCTTTGCCGCAAATTTTGACCTCAACACCTTTTTTAGGCGCTTTTCTTATTCTGTTTCTGTAATCCGGCTTAAAGGTGAGCATAAGCTCGTCCTCATTCATACCGTTATAATCAAAGCAATAAACAAATCTTGGCTGAACATTTTCAAAATCCATACAGCCCGGATTAAGTTCAATAAATCCGCTTTCAATTAAATGCTTCTTATAAGCCTCGTTTTGAATTACAATTTCAGGGTCGATTTTAATGCAATATGCTTTATATTCCTTGCCAAGCTCAATAAGACCGTTAAAAAGTTTGTCGAATGTGTCAAAATCATTTTCATCGCAAACAAAACCACGGCAACAATACATTAGCGAATTCTTAATTATAGGTATTGAACGAATGAGAACAGCAGCTGAGCCTTTGATTTCGCCGCTGTCATTTTTAAGCATTATTGCTTCAAATTTCCAAGCGCTTTTAACCTTTGCCCATTTTGACGAGTGCTGAAAAAGACCTTTAGGATGCTTTTTTATAAACTCCTCGTATTCGTCTAAATTATCTTTATTTACTCTTACTAATGTCATTTCTGTTAGCTCCGTTTTATTTAATATAGTTAATTATAACAAAGATTTCACCTTTTGTCTATATCATACCTCTTTTTTATCACTATATAAACATTTATTTTTTTGATTGACTTTTTTAACATATTAAGGTAATATGTTAAATAAGACTATTGCGCATTGCAATAAAAATTAAGGGGTATGTTATATGGAAAAATTCAGATGGGAGAATCCTGAGATTTTCAAAATCAATAAAGAGGACGGCCACGCTATTATGATGCCGTTTGACAGTGAAAAGGATGCACTCTCTGCAAAAGAAAGCAATTATAAGCAATCGCTTAACGGTAAATGGAAATTTTATTGGCAAAGAGGACTTAAAAATCAACCTGAAAATTTCCAACTTACGTCATTTGACGATTCTCATTGGGATGAAATTAACGTTCCGTCTGTTTGGCAAACACAGGGATATTCAGTTCCTTACTATTATGCAAGTACATTTCCTAAGGCTTTCAGTCGTTCAAAAGGAAAAATTCCGTCAATTGACCACGATATGCAGGAAATCGGTTTTTACAGAAAATCGTTTATTCTTAACGAAAATTTCAATGGCAGAGAAATATTTCTTCATTTTGGCGCCGCTAAGAGCGCACTTGAGGTTTATGTAAACGGTGAATTTGTAGGCTATTCCCAAGGCTCAATGACACCGCACGAATTTAATGTTACCAAAGTGCTCAAACCGGGCGAAAATGTTATTACTGCTAAGCTTTATCGTTATTCAGACGGTTCATATCTTGAGGACCAGGATATGTGGTGGCTTTGTGGCATTTACAGAGAAGTTTACTTATTTGCAGAGCCTAAGCTTTGCCTTAGAGACTTTTATTTTAAAACTGATTTTGACGATTCATATACAGATTCAAATGTTACTCTTAATATGTATATAAATAATTATAATAACATTAGGGGTAAAATGATAGCATCTGCTAAGCTTATTGATTCAAACAATGGGGAAATATTGCTTGGCACAAAAGAAACAGAACTTTCAGGAGGCAATGAAGCAGTTACTTTTACAGAAACTGTTAAAGCGCCTGAAAAGTGGTCTGCCGAAACGCCTAATCTTTACACATTAGTTATGACAATTGAGCTTGACGGTAAGGTTATTTGTGTTAAGACATATAAAGTTGGATTTAAAAAAGTAGAAATTAAAGGCGAGAAAATTTACTACAACGGTATGCCTTTAATGATTAAGGGCGTAAATCGCCACGATTTTGACTGTGATAACGGCTGGGCGGTTCCGAGAGAAATATATACTCAGGACCTTGATATTATGAAGCAAAATAATATTAACTCTATCCGTACTTCTCATTATCCGGACGACCCTTATTTTTATGATATGTGTAACAAATACGGCTTTTATGTTATGGACGAATGTGAAGTCGAAACCCACGGTGTAAGACGTAAGGGCGTTCCGGGTTCTAACCCCGTTTGGACCGGTGCTGTTGTTGACCGTATGCAAAGAATGGTGTTGAGAGACAGAAACAATCCTTGCGTATTTATGTGGTCACTCGGTAACGAAGCAGGCGACGGCAGCAATTTTATGGAAATGAAAAAAGCTGCATTGGTGCTTGATAATTCACGCCAATTCCATTATGAAGGCGATTTTGATTTAACTAAGAGTGATGTTATTTCACGTATGTATCCGACTAAGGATATTATGGAAAAACTCGGTAATAAACAACCCATAACTATCTCTCTTTATGATAATATTGCCAATCAGCTTGCAGCAGACAGTAAGCCGATTAAGGCTGAAATGTATGAAGGTAAGCCCGTTGTTCTTTGTGAATATGCACACAGTATGGAAAATTCCCTCGGAAATTTCCAGGAATATATTGACGATTTTGAAAAGTACGACAATATGTGCGGCGGTTTTATTTGGGATTTTGTTGACCAAGCACTCCACGTTAAGGATGAAAACGGTAACGATAATTATCTTTACGGTACCGATTTTCAAGGTCAGGAGCCTCATAAGCTTATTGATATTCCAAACACAACCGCTATGACGGGAAGTAATGTTTATTTCTGCGCAAACGGAATTATCGGTGCCGACAGAAAACCGCATCCTCAAATTGTTGAGGTTAAGCACGGCTACCAAAACATCGGTATTACTGCAGTTGACGCTTCAAACGGTGAATTTAAGCTTAAAAATAAATTCCTTTTCACAAATCTTTCGGATTTTAATTGCAAATGGGTAATTAAAGCGGAGGGTGAAGAAGTTTTGTCAGGCAAACTCGGCAAAATTGAGTGCGCTCCTCTCGAAGAATGTAATATTAAAATTGACTTTGATTCTTCAAAACTTCCTAAGGATAAAGAGGTTATTTTAACTGCTTCTTTTGAAACGACTAAAGAGTCATTAGGCATTGAAAAGGATTATGAAATTGCGTTTGAACAGTTTATTATTAATGAAATGCCGCAACCAAAAGACGATAATGCTGACGGTAACCTTGATTTTGATATTAACGGTAAAAGGGTAACTGTTAAGGGCGATAATCTTGAGGTTATTGTTGATGACGGCAAGATAGTAAGCTATAAGATTGAAGGTAAAGAACTTCTTAAAGCACCTCTTATGCCTAACTATTTCAGAGCGCTTACCGATAATGATATCGACTTTTTGAACTTCACTCCTCAGTGGGCTAAGTTCCATCCGTTCTATGCTTGGCAGCGTGCAACACACCATACGAGTGCAGATAAAACAGAAGTGATTAAAAATAATAATGCTGTTGAAATTCATATTGCGTTTTCAACCGCAGGACTTAAAAAGTCGGTTGCAACGTATAGGGTTTATCCTGACGGCAGATTATACGTATTCCACAGTGCAGTTCCAACAAAGGGTATGCTTCGTTTTGGCTATCAAATGACTATGGATAAGTCGATGGAATATATTACATGGTACGGCAGAGGTCCAAAGCCAACCTATATTGACAGAAAACTCGGCTCTAAGATTGACCTTTATAAATCAAGTGTGACTGATTTTGAATATCGCTATATGCGCCCGCAGGAATCATCTAACAGATGCGACGTAAGATATTTCACTCTTACGGATAAAAACGGCTTTGGAATCAAAGTTGACGCTTATTATGATAACCCTATCAATTTCTCGGCTTATCACTACACAACCGACGGACTTGAAAAGGCAACTCATATTAATGATATTCCTTACGAAGATATAACCACCGTTAATATCGACCACAGACAGCTTGGTGTAGGCGGTGATCTTCCGGGTCAAGCATTTGTAAGAGAACCTTACACTATGCCTAAGGGACAGAAACAGGAATATTCGTTTGTAATTACTCCTATCGGCAGAAAGGATTAATAATATGAAAAGGCCCCTCGCTTTCGTGGGATTTTCAATGGCAACAGCACTACTGCTGATAAATATTATCGGCGGCATGTTCTATAAAATATTATTTGTCTTGGCAGCGGTACTGTTTGCGGTATCGCTGCTTGTTACAAAGCTTAGACAGGCAAGAGTCGCACTGTGCGTTTTCGGTGCGGCACTGTTAGCCTGTCTTATTTTTATGGCAAACTATTCTAATGTTGAGGGGCAAATGCTACTTGACAATCAAGAAGTTAAAACAGTATTTCATATTGTTGACAATGTGCAAGTTAATGACGGCAAGTATATTTATACAGTTAAAACAAAATCTATAGATTATCCGGGTGCACCTCAAAATATCAAGCTTAAGCTTTACAGCGAATACGAAATTGACGTAGATTATTACGACGATTTGCTGTCTGTAATTAAATATTCAAAATCATACAGCGACGCTTTCAGTTCCTACGGTGCTTTTGCCGACGGCAGATATATTTCCGCCTCGCTTGATACCGTACCGATACCGCTAAACAATAATGACAAGCCGATTAATTATTATATTCTCAAGGCACGTGACTATATAAAAAATACGATTACACTTCATTTGAAAAATGATACCGGCGCATTGTCGCTTGCTCTGTTAACCGGGGATAAAAGTTTACTTTCCGACGAAACTTATTCATATTTTACAGATTGCGGTACTTCTCATATTATGGCGGTTTCGGGTCTACATACTTCTGTTATATGTATGGGATTTTATGTCCTTTTGAAAAACTTGGGCGTCAAGCGGAATTTAAGAACGATTTTGTCTGTTCTTGTTTTACTTTTTTATGTTGCAATGACCGACTTTTCTGTATCGGTTATTCGTTGCGCAATTATGATTTGTGTTCTTCTCTTTGCAAGGCTTAAAAATAAAAAGGCGGATACGCTTAATTCACTCGGTCTTGCGGTAACCTTGCTTTGTTTTAATCCTTACGCAGTTACCGACCCAAGTGCAGTATTAAGTGTTTTATCTGTTTTGGGAATGCTTGTTGTTAAGCCTAAAATTGATGAAAATATTAAACCCGAAAAGCTAAATAAATTTGGTTGCTACATATATGACGGACTGACTATTACATTGAGCGTTATGGTAACAACATTTCCGGCAATATGGCTTTTCTTCTCTAATACTACTTTTATATCATATTTAGCTAATCTTTTATTGATTCCGCTTGCACAGCTTACTATGATAGGAACGTTAGGTATTGCACTTTTTGGATTTTTAAAATATTTTGGCATGGCTTTGTCATTTTTGACATATATTCCGGCTAAAACTATGCTTTTAATTACTGAATTTCTTTCTAAACGATTATATTTTTTAACTTTTGATATAAGCAATAAAGTTTTTATTGTTTCTTATGCAGTTTTTCTTATATTTATCGGTGTAAGCCTTTTGATAAAAAACAATGTTAAATTTAAACCGACCTGCGCTCTTGTATTTTCTTTGATTGTTATATCAAGCGCAGTATCAGTTTATGAAAGCAGTGTTAATACCTATCTTGATATTTCGTCAACAAATGCAGTAGTGATTTATAATAACAGTGCCGCAATCGTAGTTGATGCCGATAATATTAGCGATTATTACAAAGTTAAGCAGTGTCTTTCTCGCTCGAAAAGTGAAAGTGTTTTATTTGTTAATTGTAATTATGACAATGAAAAATTATCGTCACTTGCAAAAAACGACAAAGAATTTTTAAATAATTATGATTTTGATATTGATTTATGCGAGCAGGTTAATGTAAAATATCAGTCGGGCGTTATTTTTGCAAACGTAAATAACGCTCAAATTGAGATTAATAAAAAATATGTTGTCATTAACAAAAATCTTTGCTATCAAAGAAAAACAAAATATATTTATGATAACAATGAGGACACAATTATCAGCATAAGGAAGTGATGTTTTGCCTAAAATTAATGAAAGTGAACTTAAAAAGGAAATTAAATCAGGCGATTTTAAAAACGCTTATCTTCTTTACGGCGAGGAAAGTTATTTAAAGGAATATTATGCAAGTGAACTTAAAAATAAAATAGTTGATAAAACTTTTGAAGCATTTAATTTCCATTATTTTGACGGCAAGGATACCGAACTTGACGATATATTAAAGGATGCTCAAATGCTTCCTATGATGAGTGAATATAATTTTGTAATGGTTAAGGATTATCCTATTGAAAAATCGGCGAATGATATTAAACTTCTTGAAGAATATTTAAAAGATGCTCCCGATACTACCGTTTTTGTGTTTTGGTTTGATGCAATAGAGCCGGACGTTAAAAGCGCTAAATTTAAAAAGGTTATTAAAGCATTTGAAAAGGCAGGCGACTGTGTTGAACTTCAAAAAAGGAGTGAAAACGATGTTGCCAAACTTCTTGTAAGCGGTGCGAAAAAACGAGGCGCTATTTTGTCAAACGATACGGCAAAATATCTTATATCTATTTCAGGCAATGATATGAAAATTCTGCTCAACGAGCTTGATAAACTTTCTTATTATGCCAAGGGTGGGGAAATAACAAAGGAAATTATTGACAATATGGCAACAAAATGCCTGCAAGCCCGTATTTACGATTTGTCAAAGTATGTTGTTGCGGGAAAGTCGGGCATGGCTTACGATGTTTTAAATGTTCTTTTTGAAATGAAGGAGGAGCCTATAATCATTCTTTCTGCAATTAGCGGTGTCTATGTTGATATGTATAGAGTGAAGTGCGCAAAAAGTGCAGGATTCGGATTTGACGATGTTGCCAAATACTATAATTACAGAGGCAGGGAATTTGCACTTAGAAACGCTACACGTGACTGTGCAAATCTTTCAATTGAGCAGCTTCGCACATCTCTTGACGAAATTTCAAAAACAGACGTGAAATTGAAAAGCACGGCGGTTGATAAAAAACTACTTTTAGAGGAACTTATAATCAAGCTGATTCTGACTGCAAGGGGAGTTAAGTATGCTTAAGGTTAAAGAGGCCGTTATTGTTGAGGGAAAATATGATAAAATCAAACTTTCAAATTTGCTTGATGCCCTGATTATCGAAACGAACGGCTTTTCGGTTTATAAAGATAAGAAGAAGCTTGCATTTATTAAAAAACTTGCAAACGAGCGTGGTTTAATTGTTATTACCGATTCCGACCACAGCGGCTTTCAAATAAGAAACTATCTTTCTTCCGTTATCCCTAAAGATAAAATTAAACATATATATATTCCAGATATATACGGCAAGGAAAAACGCAAAAAAGAACCGTCTAAGGAGGGCAAAATAGGTGTAGAGGGAATTAACGATGACATTCTTCTTGAACTTTTTAAAAAGGCAAATATCAGCTCTCAGCCGATTGTGATTAATAACCCTTTAACAAGTGTTGATATGTTTACTCTTGAACTCAGCGGTACGCCTAATGCTAAACAAAATAAAAAGAAACTCCTCAAATCTCTTGATTTACCGGAGTTTCTCTCTACTTCTTCTTTAATTTCGTATATTAATTCTTCAATGACTAAAGATGAGTTTTATAAATATTGTGATAATCTTTTTACTAATCTTTAATTATTATTTTGCTCCTCTGCTCTGTACCGCAGGGCAGGGAATTTTTATATCCTAAATTATATAAGTCCGTGCATCTGCATTCAAGTTCAAAAAGATTTTTGCCGTTATTGTCAAGCCTTTGAATATCGCTGTATTTGCTTATAATCGGCAATTTTGCGTTTTTCTTTAAAAATGGTAATAATTCCTTGCCTTTTGAATTAAAGCCTAAAATGCGAATGTATGGCACGTCAAAGGAATATTCTTTTGTTATTCCTAAATATGCCTTTAAAATGATACGCCTGATTCGTGAAAGGGTGTATCTTTTTGTTTTTATAAGCTTGTATATGTCTTCAACACTTACGCTTTGCCTTACTGCGTTATAAATCCTGTTTTCAAGCCCCTCGTTTACGTCCTCAATTTGAGCAAAATCTTCGGTACTCATTGCCCTAAGCCTTGCCAAAATTGCTTTTTCGCAGTTTTTTATTGTGCATATTTCCCCTTGATTAAGCTTTTTTCTTATTGCCGAGGCACTGTATAATTCGTCGTTTGTATCGTGCCCTTTGCCAATGCGTCGAACGGCTTTTGCAGGCAGATAAGTATGCCTTAAATATTCAATTGCTAAAATGTTATTAGGTGTGTCAAGCAAGTCATCGCCGATAACATTTTTTCTTGCAACAGGGTATGACAACCCCTTTTTCATTTCAGTCTTTATAAGTTCGTGACTTTCGTCTATCTTATTAGCTGTTTTTTTTAATTTATTTATATCGTCACATTCTGTACCGAATGCAATTTCGTCAACTATCCCTGTCTTTTCAAGCAATGTAACTCCTGCATTTGCAAATCCTTCGGCAGACATCAGGGAATATACGCAGGGAAGCTCAATTACAATATCTGCTCCATTTTCAAGAGCCTTGTCGCATCTTTTAAACTTATCATAAATCGCAAATTCACCCCTTTGAACAAAATTTCCGCTCATAACACAAATGACAGCACCGTCACTTTTAATGCTGTCGATAAGATATTTGTGCCCTGAATGAAAGGGATTAAATTCGCAAATTATGCCTGTATTCATAAAATTTCACCAAATTATTAAAAAATAATTATTTTGTCCTTGACAATAATATATAATCTATATTATTATAATACTAAATTATTATTTTAAATTCAATATGTGGAGGCAATATTTTGAAAATTCTTGTTATTAACTGCGGCAGCTCCTCACTTAAATATCAGCTTCTTGATATGAAAGATGAGTCTGTTCTTTGTAAAGGTTCAATTGAGAGAATAGGTCTTAAAATCAATGGCGGAGAGGAAAACGTTATCGTTAAAGTCGGCGATGATAAGTTCACTTATGATAAAGAACTTAAAGACCATGTAGCTGCATTTAATGAGGTTAAGTATATTCTTTCAGAGGGTGAACATAAGGTTATTGATTCATTTAGCGAAATCGACGCTATAGGTCACAGAATAGTACAGGGCGGCGATAGATATACTAAGAGTGTTCTCGTTACAGAAAAGGTTGTTAAGGATGTTGAAGAACTTGCTCCTCTTGCTCCTCTTCACAATCCGGCTCATCTTATGGGCTATAGGGCTTGCCTTGAAGTTGTAGGTCCTGATGTTCCTCAGGTATTTGTTTTTGATACATCGTTCCACAGCACTATGCCGCCAAAGGCATATATGTATGCTGTTCCTTACGAATATTATGAAAAATATGCTGTTCGCCGCTATGGTTTCCACGGCACGTCTCATAAGTTCGTTTCTTACAGAGTAGCTGAAAAGATGGGCAAAAATATTAAGGACCTTAAGATTATTACATGTCACCTTGGCAATGGCTCATCTGTTGCTGCTGTTGACCACGGTAAGGTTGTTGATACATCAATGGGATTTACTCCCCTTGACGGATTTATGATGGGCACACGTTCGGGCGGAGTTGACCCGTCTGTTGTTACCTTCATCATGAAAAAGCTTAACCTTACACCTGATGAAATGGATAACATTCTTAATAAGCAGTCCGGTGTAAATGCTATTTCAGGTATTTCATCTGATGACAGAGATATTTGTGCTGCTCAGAATGCAGGCAACGAAAGGGCTATTCTTGCTCATGAAATGCAAGCTTATGAGATTGCTAAATATATCGGTTCTTATATTGCAGCAATGAACGGTGTTGACGCTATTGTATTTACAGGCGGTATCGGCGAAAACGGCTTTTGGCTTCGTTCAAAGATTTGTTCATACTTCGGTTATATGGGCGTACATATTAATGAAGCTCTCAACCAAGCAACAGTTAAGGGTGCTGAGGCTGAACTTACAGAACCTGACGATAAAGTAAGAGTATTTATTCTTGCTACGGACGAAGAACTTACAATCGCCCGTGATACTCAGGAAATTGTTAAAAATCTTAAATAATTAAGTAAATTATATATTGATATAAAATAAAAAAGGAGGAAATGAAATGCCTGAAATTAAGTATGAAATCACTGAGCATCTCGGTGTTATTTCAGAAACAGCACGTGGTTGGACAAGAGAAGTTAATATGATTTCTTGGAACGGACGTGAGCCTAAGATTGATGTTCGTGATTGGTCACCTGACCATTCAAAAATGAGCAAGGGTCTTACTTTCACTGTTGATGAAATTAAAGAGCTTACAAAGCTCGTTGAAAATCTCTAAGATTAAATATTTAGGGGCAACAAGAAAGTTTGTTGCCCTTGAAATTTTGTTAAGAGAGTTTTGTTTTTTGTGTAATTAACAGATTTATTAATTAAATTTGATATGATAGATATATTAAAATTGAGGTAATTATAATTATGGAATGGACTTCATTAAACGATTTGAGAGAAAAATATCTCTCATTTTTTGAAAGCAAGGGTCATTTAAGGCTTCCAAGCTTCTCACTTATTCCGAATAATGATAACAGCTTGCTTCTTATCAATTCGGGTATGGCGCCTATGAAAAAGTACTTTACAGGTGAAATTACACCTCCTAGAAATCGTGTTACAACTTGTCAAAAATGTATTCGTACTCCTGATATTGAGGAGGTTGGTAAGACTGATCGTCACGGAACATTTTTTGAAATGCTCGGTAACTTCTCTTTCGGTGACTATTTTAAAAAGGAAGCTACTGCATGGGCTTGGGAATTTTGTACCAAGGTTCTTGAAATGCCTGTTGACAAGCTTTATGTAACCATTTACGAAAATGATGATGAGGCTTTCGATATTTGGACTAAGCAAAACGGTGTTGATCCGTCGCATATTGTCCGTTTAGGCAAAGCTGACAACTTTTGGGAGCACGGCTCAGGTCCGTGCGGTCCTTGCTCGGAAATTTATTTTGACCGTGGCGAAAAGTACGGCTGCGGTTCTCCTGATTGCGGACCGGGCTGTGAATGTGACAGATATGTTGAATTTTGGAACAACGTATTCAGTCAGTTTAACAATGACGGCAATGGTAATTATACAGAACTTGTTCAAAAAAATATTGATACAGGTATGGGTCTTGAAAGACTTGCTTGCATTATGCAGGGTGTAGATAATATTTTTGAGGTTGATACAGTTCAAAATATTATGAAAAAAATCAGCGAAATATCAGGCGCTAAGTATCATGAAGATGCTAAAAAAGACGTTTCGCTTCGTATTATTACAGACCACGTTCGTTCTGCAACGTTTATGATTGGTGACGGTGTTATCCCGTCAAATAACGGCAGAGGTTATGTTCTTCGCCGCCTTATCAGACGTGCTTGCCGTCATGGCAGACTTTTAGGTGTAAATGAGCCGTTTCTTTATAAGGTATGCGACACCGTTATTCATGAGAATCACGTAGCTTACCCTGAGCTTGCTGATAAAGCAGAACTTATTACCAAGGTTATCCGTGCCGAGGAAGATTCATTTGGTAAAACTATTGATGCAGGTCTTGCTATGCTTGATGAATATATTAATAAGCTTGATGGCAATGTATTCTCGGGTGAGGACGCATTTAAACTTAACGATACTTACGGTTTCCCTCTTGATTTAACTAAGGATATTCTTGAAGAAAAGGGCATTACTGTTGATGAGGACAAGTTTAATGCACTTCTTGCCGCTCAAAAGGCAACTGCACGTGCCGCTCGTAAAGATGCAGGCGCAGACGCTTGGAAGGGTAATTCGGTTAAAATTGATGCCGATAAGACTGAATTTGTCGGATATACCGATTTTGATTGCGATGCTAAGATTTTAGCTATTGTTAATGCCGACGGCGACCTTGTTGATATGCTTGGCGCAGGTGAAAGCGGTACTGTTGTGCTTGATAAAACTCCTTTCTATGCTCAATCGGGCGGTCAGGTTGGCGACAGCGGTGTTATCAAAAACGGTGAGGACAATGCATTTATCGTTGCCGATACTGCTAAGAATGCTGATAGTGTTTATCTTCATAAGGGTGAGGTTTCACGAGGAATTATCAGCGTTGGTGACAGCGTATTTGCAAGCATTAACGCTGCAAGAAGAAAGTCAATTATGCGCAATCATACTGCTGCTCATCTTCTCCAGGCTGCGCTTCGTCAGGTTCTCGGTACTCATGTTGAACAGGCAGGTCAGCTTGTTAATGAAACCGAGGTTAGATTTGACTTTACTCATTTCAATCCTATGACAACGCAGGAAATTGCCAAAGTCGAAATGCTTGTTAATAAATTTATCCTTTCCGCTTCAAGTGTTACTATGCAGGAAATGCCTATTGAAGAAGCTAAGAAAATGGGCGCTATGATGCTCTTTGGTGAAAAATACGGCGATATTGTAAGAGTTGTTAAAGCCGGCGATTTTTCAACAGAATTTTGCGGCGGTACTCACGTTGCAAACAGCGGAGAAATCGGTTTGTTCAAAATCGTGTCAGAGGCTTCGGTTGCCGCAGGTGTAAGAAGAATTACAGCTTATACCGGACTTGCCTCTCTTGCTTATCTCAACCTTAACGAAATGGCTGTTAAAACAGTTGCTTCTATCCTTAAAACAAGTGAAAATGAGGTTGTGGAGAGAACGCAGGCAGTTATAAGCGACAATAAAGAAATGGAAAAAGAAATTCAGGCTCTTAATGCTGAGATAACCAAGCTCAAGAGTGCCGATATGTTCTCAAAGCCTACCCTCGTTGACGGACTTGAACTTTACATTGCAAAAATAGAAGGTACAACTCCTGACGCTCTTCGTTCAATGGGAGATGATTTGAAGAATAAAGGAGATAACGTTGTTGCTCTTATCGCAGGTGTAAACGGCGAAAAGGCTAACCTTGTTGCTGTTTGCGGAAAGAATGCTATTGCAAAGGGCGTTAAGGCAGGCGACCTTGTTCGTGAAATTGCTAAGCTTGCAGGCGGTGGCGGCGGCGGTCGTCCGGATTCTGCTATGGCAGGCGCTAAGGATATATCAAAACTTGATGACGCTTTAGCCGCTGTTGAGCAAACGGTTAAATCATTAATTAAATAAGAGGGTGTAATTATGTGTTTGTTTTGTGAAATAATTGACGGTAAAATTCCTTCAACAAAGGTGTATGAGGACGATATGATTCTTGCGTTTAAAGATATTAATCCTGTTGCTCCTATTCATATTGTTATTGTTCCTAAGGCTCATATTGATTGCGCAAACGGTGTTAATGAGGAAAATAGCAAATATGTTGCTCATATTTTTGAAAAAATACCTGAAATCGCAAAAAGCCAAGGAATTGACTCTTATAGAATTATCAACAATTGCGGTGAAGATGCAGGTCAAAGCGTTATGCATCTCCACTTCCACCTTATAGGCGGTATTAAGTTAGGAGAAAAAATTATATGAGCGAACAGTATTACACATTAAAAATAGCAGGTCTTGAAAGGCAGTTAAAGCGTTTTTCGGTTTCCGATACACTTGATATTGCCGCATTTATTCTTTTCGGTGATGTTGAACTTACAGAGGCTTGTGCTAAGGAACTTTTAAAAAAAGCCCCTGAATTTGACTATATCGTTACTCCCGAAGCTAAGTCTATTCCGTTGGCTTATGAAATGAGCAGGCTTTCGGGTAAAAAGTACATAGTAGCAAGAAAAGGCGTTAAGGTTTATATGGATAATCCTATTGAGTATAAGGAAACGAGTATTACTACTCAAAAGGAACAGTCGCTTTTTCTTGGCCACGAGGACGGCGATTTGCTTACCGGCAAAAAAGTGCTTATTGTTGATGATGTTATTTCAACAGGAGAGAGTCTTAAGGCTGTTCAGGGCCTTGTAAAAGCTTTTAAAGGCAATATTGTGGCATCATGTGCGCCTCTTGCCGAAGGCGATGCAGCTGATAGAGATGATATTGTATTTCTTGAAAGACTGCCGCTTTTCTTTAAATAATTTGCATTAATTTAATTCTTTTTTATATAATATGTAAAGGTGATATTTATGCTTAATGATGAGAAAAAAGTTGTGATTGTCGGTGTAGGAATGGTTGGTATGAGCTTCGCTTATGCTCTTTTAAACCAAAATATATGTGATGAACTTGTTCTTATTGATATTAATAAGGTAAGAGCAAAGGGTGAGGCGGCTGACCTTTCACACGGTCTTCCTTTTGCACCAAGCAGTATGTCCATTTATGCAGGTGACTACAGTGATTGTTCAAATGCCGATTTAGTTGTTATTTGTGCAGGAGCTCCTCAGCTTGAAGGCGAGTCGAGGCGTGATCTTTTAAAGAAAAATTATAACGTATTTAAATCTATTGTTAATCCTATTATTGCAAGCGGATTTAACGGTGTATTTCTTGTGGCAAGCAATCCGGTTGACGTTATGACTCAAATTGTTTATGAACTTTCGGGTTTTCCTGCCAATCGTGTTCTCGGTTCAGGTACCACGCTTGACTCAGCACGCTTGCGCCATATGATGAGCGATTATTTTAAAATTAACCCTCGCAACGTTCATGCTTATGTTATCGGTGAGCATGGTGACAGCGAATTTGTACCTTGGAGCAATGCTTCAATTTCAGTTATTCCGCTAAATGAGTTTGGCAAAAACAGACCTACTCTTATGGAGGATATGCAGAAAATTGCTGTTGACGTTAAGGAGTCCGCTTACGAGATAATTAAGGCTAAAAAGGCAACCTATTACGGTATCGGTATGGTGCTTGCAAGGCTTACACGTGCAATTCTTTTTGATGAAAATTCAATTTTTACCGTTTCAACTTATCTTAAGGGTGAATACGGAGAAAAGGGAATTTATATCGGTGTTCCGTCTGTTGTAAACAGAAATGGTATTCGTGAAATTCTTGAGATTGAGTTAAATGAAGAGGAACAGAAAAAGTTTAATGAATCAGCTAAGATTATTCATGAAATGGTTGATGAAATCGAATTGTAATTTGGAGAAAACTTATGAGTGAAGAAACAGTAATAGCTGAAAATAAATCAAGCAAAAAGCCATCGAAAAATAAAAGACCGAAAAGTAAGCTTCAGGAAACTATTGAATTTTGTATACCTATAATTATTGCTGTTGCGCTGGCTTTTATTTTACGTACTTTTGTTTTTGCTAACGCCGTTGTACCTACAGGTTCAATGCTTAACACTATTCAGGAGGGTGACAGAATTATTGCAAGCCGTATGGCTTATAATAATAACGCCCCTGAAAGATATGATATAATTTTATTTAAGTATCCTGATAATGAGGAACAGATTTACGTTAAGCGTATTATCGGATTGCCGGGCGAAACCGTTCAAATTGTAAACGGTGTTGTTTATGTTACAAAGACCGACGGCAAAACAATACAGCTTGATGACAGTTTTATAACGGCATGCGAACCTTACGGTGATTTCGGTCCTTACGCTGTGCCGCCGGACAGCTATTTTATGCTTGGCGACAACAGGAATGACAGTAAGGATTCAAGATTTTGGACGAATACTTATGTTAAACGTGATAAAATTATCGGTAAGGTGAAGTTCAGATATTATCCCTCAATAGGAAAAATTCAGTAATTTAAATTTATAAAAAAATAACTGCTCTTGTTAGTTTTCAAGAGCAGTTATTTTTTATTGATTATTTTCAAGTACATAAGTACCGCTTGCCATTACAGCAATGGCAAAATCGCCGAATTTAAAATAGCTTTTTATTGAATCAGTAAAGTTGAGATAATCCGATACCGTATAATTGTTTGAGTCAATACGTCTTACTTTATTGTTATCACAGCAAACAAATATGTCATTTTCATCAAGGCTTACGTGGGTCGGATTAAGAAATGTATCTGTTTCTTTGCCGCCGATTCTTAAATCAACGCCCATATTTTGACTTGAATATCTTATAACACAATTTTCATTAGGACAAACACTCCAAAAATATTTTCCTTCAAGTGCAATATTTTTTACAGGCTCGTCATGATATTCAAAAGCACCGTTCCATTCAAGCTCACCCTCACGGTCAAATATTCCTGCCTCTCCGTTAGGAAATATCGCAAGTACACGTCTGTCATAAAGAACAGCTGCGTCGCATTGAACAAAATTTGGCATTATTTGACTTATTCTGTTAAAGTTAGAACCAAATTTTTTTAGCAAATATGCATTTTTTGTAAGCACATCTATGCTTTTTGTTTTGAAATTGATAACAGAATACTGAACTTTATATTGCGTGCCGTTAGGAAGCGGCAGTTTCTCAACAATAATTACGGATTCGTCATTGTATTTAATAACATCGACAATTTCTTTCGTTGTAATTAATTGCAATATTATTCCTCCGATTTGTTAAGAGATGTATTAGTAAGATAACCGAGAGTAAGAAGGCTGTCTCTAAGATGGACATTTTCAACAATTACACCCGGATGAGCCATAGCAATATCATAATTGCTGAAATTTAAAAAGCTTTTAATACCGACCTTAACAAGCAAATCCGTAAGTTCCTCCATATCTGTTGAAGGAATACAGGTTACAGCGCAGGTAGGGGAGTTGTCAATACAAAAGTTTTCAAGATAATTAACGTTTCTGACCGGAATACCTTTAATCATATTTCCGCAAATAGCCTCATTCTTATCAAAAATACCGATAAGCTTAAAGCCGCTGTTTTTTGAAAACATTTTGTTTGTAATAGCCTTGCCCAAATTACCCGCACCGATAAGTATTGTTTTTATTTCCTTATCAACGCAAAGTATTTCGCCGATTTTAGCGTGAAGTTCGGGCACATTATAACCGTATCCCTGTTGACCGAAGCCACCAAAGCAGTTAAAATCGTGTCTTATTTGCGAAGCGGTAAGCCCCATTCTTGCTGCAAGTTCTTTTGAACTGATGCGCACTATTCCGTTGTCCTTGAGAGATTGCAAAAATCTGTAATATCTCGGCAGTCTCTTAATAACGGATATAGATATATCATCTTTATTTTGCATAATATTCCTCTCCTGAATTTCTGTAATAAAGATTATTATTTAGTCATTTGAGTTATTGTTTCCATTACATAGTCGCCGAACTCGCTGCAAGTGCAACCGTCAGCTCTGCCGGTAATTACAAGCTTTTTCTCTTCAAGCATACATTTGTCAAGCGCAGCTTCAAGAGCATTTGCCTGCTTTTGGAAACCGATGTGAGAAAGGAGCATAACAGATGCTCTGAGCATTGAACATGGGTCAGCATATTGACCTCTGCCTTCTTTAATCATACGTGGTGCTGAGCCGTGAACAGCTTCAAACATTGCATATTTTTTACCGATGTTGGCTGAACCTGCAGTACCTACGCCGCCCTGAAATTCAGCAGCTTCATCTGTAATGATATCGCCATAAAGATTAGGAAGAACGAATACCTTGAAATCCTTTCTTCTTGCAGGGTCAATAAGCTTAGCGGTAGTAATATCAACATACCAGTCATCAGTTACAATGTCAGGATATTCTTCACCGATTTTTTGGGCAGTTTTGAGGAACTTACCATCCGTTGTTTTAATAATATTTGCCTTTGTAATGATTGAAACTTTGCCCTTGTTGTTTTTCTTTGCATATTCATAAGCAAGGCGAGCGATTCTTTCGCATCCTTCTTGCGTTGCAACTGTAAAGTCAACTGCAAGGTCGTCAGTAATGTTCAAGCCATAAGAGCCGATTGCATAGCCGCCCTCGGTATTTTCTCTGAAGAAAGTCCAGTCAATGCCTTGTTCAGGAACTTTAACAGGGCGCATATTTGCAAAAAGGTCAAGCTCTTTTCTCATAGCAACGTTAGCTGATTCAACGTTTGGCCATGGATCACCGGCTCTCGGAGTAGTTGTAGGGCCTTTAAGAATAACGTGGCACTTTTTAAGCTCAGCAAGCACATCATCAGGAATAGCTTTGTTGCATGCCGCACGGTTTTCGATAGTTAAACCGTCAATTTCCTTAAATTGAACCTTGCCGCTTGCGACCTCATCTTTAAGAAGAAATGCAAGAACTCTCTCGCTTTCTTTTGTGATGATAGGGCCGATACCGTCACCGCCGCAAATACCGATTACGATTGTATCAAGTGCATCATAGTCGGTAAAATCTTTATCCTCTTTGATTTTTTTTGCTCTTGCAAGTTGAGATTCCATAAGTGAACGAAACTTTTCAACTGCTTCGTCAATGATTTTAGCATCGTCTGCCATAGTTGTATCCTCCGATAATTTGATTATTTATTCATTTCTCTTGTGTAGTCGAGAAGTCCGCCGCAAACAAGCATTGCTCTCTGTCTTGCGGAAAGGTGAGAAGAATTAAGCTGATATTCCTCGCCCTTAGTAAGATTCTTAAGAACAACAGGCTTATTGTTTTCAATTGCGTCTTTAATGTTTGGAAGTGAAAGCTCGTCCATTTGGTCAATCTTATCATAATCCTCTTCATTTGCAAATGTGAAAGGCAAAATACCTGCGTTTACAAGGTTTGCAACGTGAATTCTTGCGAATGATTTAGTAATTACAGCCTTAACTCCAAGATAAAGCGGAACGAGCGCTGCATGCTCTCTTGATGAGCCTTGACCGTAGTTTGCACCTCCGACAATGAAGCCTTTGCCTTCTGCCTTAATTCTTTCAGGGAATGTTTCGTCACATACGGCAAAGCAATACTGTGAAAGGTGAGGAATGTTTGAACGGTAAGGAAGAATCTTAGCGCCTGCAGGCATAATGTGGTCTGTTGTGATATTGTCGCCGACCTTAAGAACTGCCTTTGCCGTGATGTCCTCAGGAAGCTTTTCTGTCTTTGGGAAAGGCTTGATGTTAGGACCTCTGAGTACTTCTACCTTATCTGCATCCTCAGGTGAAGCAGGAGCTTCAATCATATTGTCATTAACAATAAAGTGCTCAGGCATAGAAATTTTAGGAGCGTCGCCAAGCTCTCTTGGGTCTGTAAGATATCCGGTAAGTGCAGATGCCGCAGCAACTTCAGGAGACACAAGATAAATTTGACCGTCCTTTGTTCCCGAACGTCCTTCAAAATTTCTGTTAAATGTACGAAGTGAAACGCCGCCTGAATTCGGTGACTGACCCATACCGATGCAAGGGCCGCAGGCTGATTCTAGTATTCTTGCACCTGCGCTAATCATATCTGAAAGTGCACCGTTTAATGCAAGCATATTGAGTACTTGCTTCGAGCCGGGAGCAATGCAAAGCGAAACCGACGGTGCAATAGTCTTGCCTTTGAGAATTGAAGCAACTTTCATCATATCAACAAATGATGAGTTTGTGCAAGAGCCAATAGCAACCTGGTCAACTTTAATTTTGCCGATTTCGTCTGTTGTTTTAACGTTATCCGGCATGTGCGGGCAAGCAGCCATAGGAGTAAGCGAGCAAAGGTCAATATCAATTACTTCGTCATACTCTGCATCCTCGTCAGGAAGGATTTCAGTCCAATCATTTTCACGTCCCTGCGCTTTGAGGAAAGCAAGGGTAATTTCGTCAGATGGGAAAATAGAAGTTGTAGCGCCAAGTTCGGCACCCATATTAGTAATGGTTGCTCTTTCAGGAACAGAAAGTGTTTTAACACCCTCTCCGCCGTATTCAATAATCTTGCCTACGCCACCTTTAACGCTCATAATTCTAAGAACTTCAAGGATAACATCTTTAGCAGAAACCCATGGCTTAAGATAGCCGGTAAGATTAATTCTTGTCATCTTAGGCATAGGAATATAGTATGTACCGCCGCCCATAGCAACAGCAACATCAAGTCCTCCGGCACCCATAGCAAGCATACCGATACCGCCGCCCGTAGGTGTATGGCTGTCAGAGCCGATAAGGGTTTTGCCCGGAATGCCAAATCTTTCAAGGTGAACCTGGTGGCAAATGCCGTTGCCCGGTCTGCTGAAATAAATACCGTGTTTCTTTGTTACTGATTGAATGTAACGGTGATCGTCGGCATTTTCAAAACCGGTCTGTAATGTGTTGTGGTCAATGTATGCAACAGATTTTTCTGTCTTTACTCTGTCAACGCCCATAGCCTCAAATTCGAGGTATGCCATTGTGCCTGTTGCGTCCTGAGTTAAGGTTTGGTCAATTCTTAAACCGATTTCGGTGCCGACCTTCATCTCACCCTCAACAAGGTGAGCCTTAATAAGCTTTTGAGCAATAGTAAGTCCCATTGTTAAAAAGTCCTCCTACTTGTTAATAAAATTATCAAATAATATTTTATTACAAATGTTTCACGTTGTCAATTACAAATCAGTAAAAATCTTTTAAATAATATATTAATTAATATAATAAAGATTTAATATTGAAAATTTTACTCTTTTGTGATAAAATATCCTATTATGTTGGAGTATTTCGGGCAAAATACATTTGAGGTGTTGATTTTGCTTGATAATATACAAATAAAAAACAAAAACGAACAAGATGATAATAACGATAACAACGAAGATGTTTCGGCAGAGGAGTCGGTTAAGCAGGCTGATGATTTTGAAACGGGTTCTATTACCGTTTCTAAAGACGGTCATTTTATTCACTGCTTAACAATCATCGGTCAAATAGAAGGCCATTATATTCTGCCGAGCCAAAACAAAACCACAAAGTATGAGCACGTTATTCCACAGCTTGTCGCAATTGAAGAAAGCAAAGAAATAGAGGGATTGCTGATTATATTAAATACAGTCGGCGGTGACGTTGAGGCAGGGCTTGCAATAGCTGAACTGTTGTCTACCATGAAAACTCCTACTGCTTCTTTAGTTCTCGGCGGCGGTCATTCTATCGGTGTTCCGCTTGCTGTCAGCTGTAAAAAGAGTTTTATTGTTCCGAGTGCTACAATGACTGTTCATCCTGTCAGAATGAACGGGCTTGTTCTTGGTGTTCCTCAAACTCTTTCTTATTTTGAAAAAATGCAGGACAGAATAGTTAATTTTGTGGTTAACAACTCTTCTATTGATAAAAAGAGTTTTAAGGCGCTTATGATGAAAACAGGCGAGCTTGTTATGGACGTCGGCACGGTGCTTGACGGTGAGGACGCAGTTAATTGCGGTTTGATTGACGAACTCGGCGGTCTTAGCGACGCTCTTGATTTTTTAGATAAAATGATTGAGGAGAGATAATATGCTTTGGAGTATTATTAATGAAGCTGATATTTTCTACTCCTCAAAATCAATATGTCAAAACAATACTGTCAGGTCAAGCAACCCTTACAGTTATATACGCACCGGTTATCATTTGGATAACGCATATTTATTCGGAGGTATAGATGATGTGGATTTTAACAGCAATATTTCAGGCGATAGGACAGGCATTCACTTGGGTGTTCCCCGTGTCTGAAAGCGGACATTCCGTAATTTTTCATAATTTTTCAGGCAGATTTACAAACGCTTGCTCGCAGTTGACAGGCGTTATACATATAGGAATTGCAATCGGTTTATTTATTGCGTTTTATAAATTATTTATAAGCCTTTTCAAAAATTTTTTTGCAACTTGGAACGATATTTTTCATAAAAGACTCGATTTGAAAAACATTCCTCCTCAAAGGGAATTTATGTTTATGACGATTCTATCGTTTGTATTCTTTATTATTTATGCAATCCCTGCCGGTAAATACGGTAATGTTTATATGCTTTTTAACAGAACATCGCATAATAAGACTATATTGGGCGAAGGAGTTTGCATAGCTCTTTTGGGCGTGCTTCTTATTGTAACTAATTCTCTTATCAATTCAAACAGAAACAAACTTCCAAATTGGGCAAATGCAGTAATTTTAGGCTTAATCGGATTTCTTGCATTGCCGACGGGCGGTTGCTCCTTTATGGGTGCAATTTTCGCTTTTATGATTTTGCTTGGTATGAGCCAAAAATATGCGATTAGATATGCCGTTACAATGTCTGTTCCTACTCTTATTGTAATGGGCATAATTGAACTTTGTGTGGCTGTTACCAAAATTAATATTTTTTCAGCGATAATCGGGCTTGTTATATCGATTATAGCTTCGTTTTTTGCAATTAAGCTGTTTATATTTGTACTGAAAAAACGTGCGTTGAATTATATTGCATATTATGATATTTCAATCGGTGTAATCAGTGCAATTATCGGAACTTTTCAACTTGTTATAAAATAATAAGAGGTAAATATGGCAACAAAAAAGACTAATAAAAAAACAAAACAGAATACATCTAAAAAAACATCATCTAATAGGCAAAAAAATGTCGACAGGGCTGACGCAATACGAGTAACTGAAATTGCAACAGTTGCCGTTTCGGTTATACTTTTCTGCCTTGCCATTGTTTCAGGCAACGGTGTGTGGAATGTGCTGCATAATGTATATGTCGGCATATTCGGTATGTTTGCCGCTATTGTTTTGCCGCTTTTGACCATTGTTGTTACAGTTATATTTTCTGCTAAGGGTGACGATGCTTACGGTTACACGGCTAAGATAGTAGAAGCGTTTGTAATGGTTTTCATTCTCGCAACATTTATTCATGTTGTTAAAAATTCAACAGGCGATGCATTTAAGGAAACTATAATTAACAGTTATAAATCAGCAAGCTTTGAATTTAACGGTGGTTTCATCGGTGCAGTGTTAGGCTGGCTTTTGCTCACTCTCGGTAAAGCACCGGCTATTATTATAAGCGTTGTGCTTTTTATTGTTGATTTGCTTCTTATGACAGGTCTTACTATATTTCAATTTGTTGCAGGCGCAGCTAAACCCGCAAAAGTTACATACGAAAAGGTTGCTCCGGCTATTGAAGAACGAATTGAACGCAGAAGAATGAATAAAGAAAATATTGATGTTCCGCTTGATACTCAACCGCCTGAGGAAGAAGTTAAAAAGCCTAAATCAAGAAAAAAGAAGGCTGCCTCTTCAAACGAGGAAATGACTAAGGTACCTAAGGAAATAATTGACGAAATAAACCGTGAAAATTCCAATATTGAAATGCTGAAAAATGCTACTAGCAGGAAAGAGGAAAAGAAGCCTAAGAGTATTGATGAAATAGTTAAGGATGCTTCAGAGGATAAACCTAATGAGAAAAAAGCAGATAAAATTAAAGACTTTACCGTTTCCAAAGAAGCAATGGAATCAGGCATAAACGATTATAAACTTCCGTCTGTAGAACTTCTCAGCTTGCCTAATAAAAAATCAACTGCAGATATCAGCGGTGAACTTAAGGAAAACGCTCAAAGGCTTATTGAAACGCTTCGCTCATTTAATGTTAATGCAACTATTACCGATATATCACGAGGCCCTACGGTTACAAGATATGAGCTTAAGCCTGCGGCAGGTGTGCGTATTTCTAAAATTACAAATCTTGCTGATGATATAGCACTTAATCTTGCGGCTACTCATGTTCGAATTGAAGCACCTATTCCGGGCAAAGCCGCAGTAGGTATTGAGGTGCCGAATACTGTTAAAAATACAGTTTCTATGCGTGAACTTATAGACACACCTGAGTTTTATGAGCAACGTTCACTTCTTTCTGCCGGTATCGGTAAGGATATTGCGGGTAATTGTGTTTATTGTGATATTGCAAAAATGCCGCACCTTCTTGTTGCAGGTACGACAGGTTCCGGTAAATCCGTTTGTATGAACTCAATTATTACATCTATTCTTTACAGAGCTAAGCCTGACGAGGTTAAATTCTTAATGATTGACCCTAAGCAGGTTGAATTTTCAAAATATGCAAATATTCCGCATCTTCTTGTTCCTGTTGTGACTGACCCACGCAAAGCGGCAGGTGCACTCGGTTGGGCTGTAAGTGAAATGCTTCAGCGTTATCAAAAGCTTTCGCAGGTTGGCGTTCGTGACATTGAGGGATACAATAAATATGTTCAAAAGCATGAGGATATGGAGTCTATGCCTAAAATCTGCATCTTTATAGATGAATTTGCGGATTTGATGATGGCGGCTCCCAAAGAGGTTGAAGATTCTGTTTGCCGTCTTGCGCAAATGGCACGTGCTGTCGGCATGCATCTTGTTATTGCAACTCAAAGGCCGTCTGTTGACGTTATTACAGGTCTTATTAAAGCTAATATTTCATCAAGAATTGCACTTACCGTTTCATCCCAAATCGATTCTCGTACTATTCTTGATGCCGCAGGTGCCGAAAAGCTTCTCGGCCACGGTGATATGCTTTATAATCCTATCGGTGCTTCAAAACCGCTTCGTGTTCAAGGTTGTTTCATTTCAGATGAAGAAGTTGAAGCGCTTTGTGATTTCGTTAAAAATCAGGGTGAAAGTCAATATGATGAAGAAATCGCTAAGGAAATTGAAGCCAAGGCGGTTCAAGATAAGAAATCTTCTCCGTTTGAGGATGACGGCGATGCAGAGCAGCTTGATGTACTTTTTGACAAAGCTGTTGATATTGTACTTGAAACAGGGACTGCTTCCACTTCATTTTTACAACGTAAGCTTTCCGTAGGCTATGCACGTGGTGCTAAGATTATTGACCAGCTTGAGGAAAAGGGTATTATAGGCCCTGCTAACGGTTCAAAAGGCAGAGAAATACTTATCAATCGCCAGCAATGGCTTGAAATGCAGGCTTATTCGTCAAATAAAGTTCCTTTTACTTCAGAAAATACCGAGCAAATGTCATTTGATGAGGATGAGATTGAAGATGACGGTGTTGTGTCTGAAAATTATAACGATATTGATGAATAATTAGATATTGTACCTGAAATTTAATTTGTGCAATTGTATAATTTGATTGTTTAGAGGAAATATATGAATGATTTTCTACCTATAAATAAAAAAGAAATGCTTGAACGAGGTTGGCAAGATGTTGATTTTGTCTTTGTAACAGGCGACAGCTATGTTGACCACCCGTCGTTCGGCGTAGCCATACTTACAAGGCTTTTGGAAAAAGAGGGCTACAGAGTTGCCGTTTTAAGTCAACCTAATTGGAAAAATGACGGCGATTTTACACAATTCGGCCGTCCTCGTTTAGCTTTTATGGTTACAAGCGGTAATATTGATTCAATGGTTGCTCACTATACTGCTGCCAAAAGGCTAAGACATGATGACGCTTATACTGCCGGAGGTATTGCAGGAAAAAGACCTGACAGGGCAGTTATTGTTTATTCAAATATTATTAAAAGGATATATCCGGATTGCCCTGTTATTATTGGCGGCCTTGAAGCGTCACTTCGCCGATTTGCTCATTATGATTATTGGGATGACGGAATCAGACCGAGTATTCTTATTGATTCAAAAGCTGATTTGCTGACCTATGGTATGGGTGAAAAGCAAACTGTTCAAATAGCCAAAAGGCTTGACAGCGGTGAGGATATCTCAACTATGCACGATATTCTCGGAACCTGCTATACCTGCCCAACATATGAAACGCCGTATGACGGTGTTGAAGTCCCGAGCTTTGACAATGTATTAAACAGTAAAAAGGAATATGCAAAATCTTGCAGAATTGAGCAGGATGAGCAGGACCATATTCGTGGTAGACTTATTAAGCAAAAACACGGCAAAGTAATGGTTGTCCAAAATAAGCCTATGCCGCCGCTTAATCAAAACGAACTTGATAAAATTTATTCACTGCCGTATACAAGGGCGTATCATCCGTCTTATGAAAAACTCGGAGGTGTGCCGGGCATTAAAGAGGTTGAGTTTTCAATTACTCACAATCGTGGCTGCTTTGGTGCTTGCAATTTCTGTTCAATTGCTTTTCATCAGGGAAGATATGTTACATCCCGTTCAAAGAAAAGCATTTTGACAGAAGCTGAAAAGCTGACTCATATGCCAAATTTCAAAGGCTATATTCACGATATAGGCGGTCCTACAGCCAATTTCAGGAAACCGTCTTGTACTTTTCAAGAAGAACACGGTCTTTGTAAGGGTAAAAAATGTCTTGCACCTAAGCCGTGCAGAAATTTAAGTGTTGACCATAGTGAGTATCTTGATATTCTTCGTCAGGTTCGTTCACTTCCTAAAGTTAAAAAGGTATTTATAAGAAGCGGAATAAGATATGATTATCTTCTTGAGGATAAGGACGATACATTTTTTAAGGAGCTTGTTGAGCATCATGTTTCCGGTCAGCTTAAAGTGGCGCCTGAACATTGTTCTGCCGCAGTTCTTGACAAAATGGGTAAGCCTCATATTGAGGCTTATATCAAATTTTCGCACAGATATTTTGAATACACGGGAGAGATTAATAATGAGCAATATTTAGTACCTTATCTTATGTCGTCTCACCCGGGTTCTACTCTTGACGATGCGATTGAACTCGCTTTGTTTTTAAAGAAAAATCATATAAGACCCGAACAGGTACAGGATTTTTATCCGACTCCCGGCACTATCTCAACGTGTATGTTTTATACCGAGCTTGACCCTTATACTATGGAAAAGGTGTATGTAGCAAAAAGCGAGCATGATAAGGCGCTTCAAAGAGCACTTCTTCAATATTTTAATCCTAAAAATCAAAAACTTGTTGAGGAAGCACTCAAGCGTGCAAAACGTTATGATTTAATCGGATATGACAGCAAGTGCCTTGTTAAACCTACATATTCTGCTAATCAATTTAACAAAAATAACAGATATCAAAATAAGAATTCACATAAGAATAATTATTCCGGGAAAAACAGAGGTAAAAAAAGATGAGCGCTTCAAAAAGACAAGGCATAATCGCAATAGGTGTCTGTTGTATTCTTGTTTCTGTTTTGCTTGTATTTTACGGTATTTCTCAACCTAAGGTCAATGAAACCCCTTTATCTCAGTTGCAAGATACGCTTTCCCAAACCTCGATTAAAACTTCTTCGCCTGACAAAAATGATGCATCTTTTAAAAATTCAGGCGCTGATACTCAAACAACTGTGTTAAATACTAAATCTTCTCAACCGTCTACTGCTCAAAGTGTTTCTTATCCTGTTAATTTGAATACTTGCACTTATGAAGATTTAGTTTCAATTGACGGAATAGGCGATACCAAAGCACAGGCTATTTTGGAATACCGTGATTATCTCGGCGGATATACAAATGTTTCTCAACTTAAGGAAATTAAGGGTATCGGGGATTCTACTTTTGCAAAGATTGAGCCGTATGTTACAGTATGATTAGTGATTTAAAAATTGTTTTAGAGAAAATATCAAATATATTTTTTACTAAAAGATGCGAATTTTGCGGTGAAGTAATTGAATTTGACAAAACGGTTTGTCCCGATTGCGAGAATTTACCTGTCAATAAGCCACCTTATTGCACATATTGCGGTGTCAGTAAGGAAAAATGTAATTGCGACAAGCATAAAAGTGAATATAAGCAAATTGTGGCACCGTACTTATATCAAGATAATGTTAAGCGTGCTGTTTTGAATTTCAAAAGCGCTTATATGCCTTTTCTTTCAAAACGCTTTGCACGTGATATGGCAAAATGCATTCAAGAAAATTATTTTATGCAATTTGATATGATTACTTATACTCCGCTTTCTAAGAAGTCACTTAGAAAAAGAGATTATAATCAAGCATATTTACTTGCAAATGAAATTTCGAAAATTTTAGATATTCCGCTTGCCGATTTGCTTATAAAGGTAAGAAAAACGAAAGAACAAAAATCATTGAATTCACGTGAGCGCAAGACTAATGTTTACGGCGCATTTGATTTGAAAGATAAAGATATTGTAATCAACAAAAGAATTCTTTTAATTGATGATGTTAAAACTACGGGTTCAACGCTTAATGAATGTGCTAAAATGCTTAATATTTACGGTGCTCAAAGTGTTTGGGCGGCAACTCTTGCTGTCACCGTACCTAAAGAAAAAGGGGATAAAAAATGAAAAAAATATTATCTGTATTGCTTACATTGATTTTTGTTTTCTTGTGTGCTTGCACTGCGCAGGGCACGCAGGATCGTCAGTTAAGCGCTCATATTGACGGTTTGATTGAGGAAACAACGATTGAATGGAAAGATGATAATACAGCTGTTGTTTCTTTTGATAAACACGCTGTTAATAATGTTGCTGTTAAGTTGAAAAAAGCAGTATCGTCACCGCTTAAGATATACAATGGCGATAATATTATTTATGAACAGGAAAATAACAGTACATATAAATATTGCTCATTTTCTCCAACTCAAACTTCTTCTTTAAAATTAAAGCTTGATAATGGCAAGGAAAATGTTGAGTCAATTTCTGTTTACGAAAACGATAATGAGCCTGACAGTGATTTTAGGGTAACTGCATATATTCTTGCAGATAAAATTCAAAATATTGATGATTTGAAATCATATACATTTGACACAATTACTGATGTAATTCTTTTCTCATGCGTTAATTTTAACTCTGACGGTGAACTTCAATTTAATGACAGTGAGAATTATTCAGGCAGAAAAATGATGAAAACTGCGCTTAAGAATTTAAAAAGCGTTATAGGCGACAGAAATGTAAATATCTATGTCAATATTTTAGGCCCCGATGCAGACGAAGGAATAAGCGATTGGAAATCTCAAATGGAAAATAAAGCTCAAAAGCATACCAAGGCTTTTGAAAACGATACACTTGCTGCACAAATTAACGATTTGCTAAACGACTATAATTTTAACGGCGTTTTTTTTGATTATGAATATCCTATTAAGGCAAAGTATTGGAAAGCCTTCAGTAATTTTCTTGTCAACCTCGATTCAGAAATTGGCGGCAAAAAAATAGGCCTTGCAATGAGCGATTGGGATATCGGTATTTCTAAAGAGGCTATGCAATGTGTTGATATGGTTGAAATGATGGAATATGACCTTTTTGATGATTACGGTGACCATTCCTCTTTTGATTGTGCTCAAAAAGGAATTGAGAAATTTATCAATGCGGGATTTGACAGCAAGGTACTTGATCTCGGTATTCCTTTTTACGGCAGACCTGCAGACAAGGGTGAATATTGGTATAATTACGGAGATTACGCAAAGATATTGGGCAAATATTCAAATAAGGCAGAGATTGACGGTAAACAAGCTTATTTCAATTCGTATGAACTTGTTTATGATAAAACTTCGCTTGCAATTGATTATGAACTCGGTGGTGTTATGGTGTTTAGATACGGCAGCGATGATTTAAACCACAAGGATATGTCGCTTTTCACAGCAATTAATCAAAGCATAAACGATAGAAAAAATTAGTACATTTAACAGCTCAAAAAAGCAAATTTGCTTTTTTGAGCTGTTTTTTACTAAATCTTTACTATTTTACTATTTATTTTTTAGATTGTTTGTGATATTATACTATCTCGGATATAAGAGAGGTTAAATTATGACGAAGAAAAAATGGATTAATTTAATAGTTATTTTATTTGCATTTTTCGGCTTTGTTTACATAATGTCAACAATTCCGTTTTGCAGTGATGATTGGGCTTGGGGCGCTTCTGTCGGTGCGCAAAGGCTTGCATCCCATTTTAGAGGATATAACGGCAGATATCTTGGAAACTTGCTCATTTTACTTTTGACTAAATCTAATTTTATAAAAACAATCGGAATGGCTGTCGTTTCGTTTTCTGTTATTTATTTAATTTATAAATATATTGGTGACGGCAAACTGTTTTATTTCCTTTTTGCATTATTCCTTCTTGTTATAATGCCGACAAATATATTGAGGCAGACTATGGCTTGGGCTTCCGGTCTTGCTAATTATATTCCGCCGATTGCTTTGACACTGCTTTATCTTGTTATTGTGAAAAATATATTTGATAAGGATATGCCGAAATATAAAAAATGGCTTATTCCCGTTTCATTTGTTATAGGCTTGTGCGGTAACCTGTTTATGGAACACGTAACTATAATGAATGTTGTTGTGTCAATAGGTGTTATTGTTTATTCTTACATCAAGTTTAAAACGTTTTTTAGAGTTCACGTGTTTAATTTCTTGGGAAATATTTGCGGTGCGGCAATAATGTTTTCAAATTCAGCCTATGGCATTATTTCATCAGGTGATGACAGCTATAGAAGCGTGGCAGGGGAAAATGAAAGCTTTTTTTCTTGGCTTATTAAGAGCATTGACAGAGTTTGCACACGTTCGGTTGAAAGCAATGCTTTAATTAATATTCTTATAAGCATTATGCTTTTTACAATTGTGCTTAATATATCAAAGCAGTTTAAATTAAATAAGGGCAAAAAACGCTTTTTGTTTTCTTGCGTGATTTTTGATTTTGCATATACAGTATTTGTTCTTATTAAAGAATATGTTCGCTTTCCCATAGGAACATTTACATCTCCCGCAGTGACTGTTATCAGATGTATTTTAGCAACTATTTTTATTGTCAGTTTGATAGTCGTTCCGCTTGTGGCATATGAAGATAAAGACAGAGCGTTTAAAGCGGTAATGCCGATTTTGGCAGAGAGCGTACTCATTGTTCCGCTTCTTGTCGTTTCTCCCGTAACAGGTCGTTGTTTTTATCCGCCTTATGTTATGTTTATGCTTTATTCGTGCGAGTTGATGAAGTTTATTATGCAAAATTATGTCAACAGCGAAAAGGTGAAAAAGATGGTATACGCTTTAGTTATTATCGGTGTGGCAATAGGTTCTGTATTTTATACTGTTAAATACACTCAGGTAAAGGCATTTGAAAATGAACGAAATTCTTTTGTGAGCGCTCAGATTGAATCCGGCAATAAAACAGTCTATCTTCCTCATTATCCGGCATACCTTGAATATTACACCGAAGGCACAACCCCAAGGCTTTTCAGGTGGTACGGTATGTGGGAAACAAGATATAAAGACTTTTACGATATTGACCAAAGTGTGAGAGTTGAGCCTATAAGCTATGCTCAATATAAGCAAATTAAGAATAAATGATAAAAATCCCGCAATGGCAGTTTAATCTGTCTTGCGGGATTTCTTAGTTATTGTTATATTTAAAAATATAATAAAATTCACTTAATACGTCGTCAACGCTTTTTTTACTTATTCCTAAAACTACGCAGTTTATTACAACCGCAACGGCGGTTATGGCTATAAAAGGAATTTTTAGCGTGGTGTTGAACATAACGATTAAAAGAACAACTGCAACGATTAATAGTAAGAGACTCAATGCAAAATAAAAAGCATTATATTTTGATTTTACCTTTATATTAACAGTTGAACTATTATCATCACCGTCAAAGCTTACTTCACTTAGTGGGGCAGAGCGGTAATATCTGTCGTTTTCAACATTGCCGATATACCGTGCGTTATATTTGCCGCTGTCGTCTATGAAACCTGTGAATTTCTTTCCGTTATAATCCGTATGTATTATTCTTGTGGACAGCGTATATCCTGCCTTGTGCATATCGTAAAACGTTTTTTCAAAAAGCTTAATTGCGTCGTCACGGCTCATATTGAGCTTAATGATGTCATTAGCGGTAAAAAAACATAGCTTGTCCCTCCTTATTTAATCTTAAAATATCATATTGTTAATTAATTGTCAATACTGTTTATGTAAGGTATGGTATGACCATACCCGAATAGGTTTAAGCTATTCTTATTACAGAAAAATACGAACCGACAGTAGGTGAAGCGGTAGTAACCGTGCCCGATACAACCCTTAAAGCAACTGTTGAGGTTGAGTTTGCAGGAACGTTTACAATATAACTGCCGTTTGAGGTTCCTGTTGCACTGTTAGGAATAATTTCGCTGTTCGAATCAACCGTGCCGTTAATTGCAAGCGCCAATGTTGCATCATTAGCCGTTTCGCCTGTTACCTGATAATTTACAAGATATGCTTTGCCTGTTGTGCCGCCTGAAAGTGTGATAAGTCCGTTGTTATTGACGATATCTGCCGTGGCAGTATTATAAAGAGTTGACTGATAAGCAATGTTTTCTCCGGCAGCGTAGGTTGCGCCTGTTGCCGAATTGTTATAAAACAGAGCGTAAGCAGCAGTCGGTGTCAAAAATGGGGGAACAGGTGGATGAGGAGGCTGCGGTATTGGTTCAAACGGCGGCATAGGACGTGGAGGACAAACATAGCAGGGTATCAAGCGCTCTACCATTTTAACTTCGTAATCGGTGTCACAGCAACCGTTTGAAGCAGAATAAATATTCGTATCTAAATTTCTGAAATTTCTGTTGTTACAGCTCATAATTATATTGTTTCCTTTCATATATTCGGCTTTTATGCCGTAATATATAATATGAAAAAAATAAAAAAACGACAAAATCTATTGAAATTATTTTTTTGTTATGTTAATATATCAAAGTCAATTATGCGGGTATGGTGGAATTGGCAGACACGCAAGATTTAGGATCTTGTGGGAAACCGTGCAGGTTCAAGTCCTGTTACCCGCACCATAATATCGGGGTGTGGCGCAGTTGGTAGCGCACTAGACTGGGGGTCTAGGGGCCGCAAGTTCAAGTCTTGTCACTCCGACCAAAAGGGCTACTTTTCAGTAGCCCTTGTTTTTTAATTATATATTTATGTAGCGAGCAGACTTTTTGTCTGCTTTTTTGTTACGCCGATTTCAGTTCATATTATGTTTTTTCTTTATCAAGCTTTTTTAGTTCTCTGAAGCTTTTTTTATAATATTTTTTCAAAAGTCTTTGTGTTTGCCGTTCGCATAAGCCTATCATCGTTGAAAGTTTGGTAAGTGTTAAGTCCTTTTCATATAGAAATGCTTGCTCGATTATCGCAAAGCGTTTATCATTAAGATTATCTTTTCCTATAATATTTTTGAAATCCTTTGGTAGCATTTTCCTGACTATTTGCGTTAAAATTACTGTCAAATATCCAGCAACAGCGTATTCATAATCCGGCTTTTTTTCTTTGTATTCTTTTAATAGTTTTTTTGCAAGCGTATTATCAGTTTTTTCAAAATAACAAAAATAATGCTCTAAAAATACGCTTGATACATAATTCTTTTGCGAGCCGTCTTTCACCTGAATTAAAATGAATACGTCCTCAATGGGATTACTTTTGTCAAAGTCTTGCGAGTGAGTGATATTTGGTCCTGTTATGAAAAAGTCGTCCTTTTTAAGCTCTATTTCTTTATCATCTGTTATTAGTATTCCTTTTCCACCGGTTACAAAGTGAAGTTCATAACACCCCTTTGCGTGAGCGTGAGGAGGGATGCTTTGTCCAAGCTTTCCGCCGCCCAAATCTGTAATTAAAAAAACTACGCCGTTCCATTCAAATTTTATCATAATGCCACCTCTCTTGTATTATAACAAAATGCGACATTCAAGTAAAGATAATGTCGTGTTTCGCTTTTGCCTTTGTGATATAATTTGTATGAGGTGAGTAGTTTATGAATAAATATATAAAAAAAATACTATGTATCGTTTTGACTGTTTCATTTGCTTTTTCTCTTGTTTCCTGCTCGGACAGTAAAGCAGATAAGGGCGTGATTAAATCGCTTTTTACCGATACGTCTAAGGTATCGTTTTCTTATGATTATACACAGCTAAAGGATAAAAAACGCAATAAAACTAAATCTTGGCGAGATGGTATGGTTTCGGGAAACGGACTTCAAGGCTTTATTGAAAGCGGAAGCCCATATAGCGATACTTTTATTTTCCAAAATATGCATTTTATAATGCCAAATGAAAATCAGCGTACCTGTCCGGTTACCTTTGATGAGCTTGAAACGGTTAAGCAAAGCATAGTAAAAGGCAAGGATATAACCGATAATTCAAGCTATGATGATGTTTATCGTTATCATCCGGGAGGTCAGTTGAGAATTAATATTGCTAAAAGCCATGCTGAAAATTATATAAGATATACTGATTATAACACTTCTCAGGTCGGTGTTACTTATAATGATAAAAACGGCACCTGGTTGCGTACCTCGTTTACCTCAATGGCTGACGGTGTTGTTGTGACTAAGCTTGATAAATCTTCAAACGGTGCAAAACTTAATCTTACCCTCAGTTACGACGACCTTTCAACGCTTGCAAATTTCGGCGACAGCGATGAAAAAAATATGAAATATACTAAGCTTGCCGATAATTCGGGTGATTATCTCGCACTTGTTTCGCATTATCCTAATTATAAAAAGAGCGAACTTAAAAACGGCGGCTATGCAACTGTTACATATATTATTACATCAGGCGGTACTAAGGAAAGGGTTGCTCTTGATAAAAATATTGATGAGTCCCAGTTTACAGGTGAAAATGCAGGCGTTAAAATTACCGATGCCGACAGCGTATATCTTCTCACCGTAAGTGAGCGTACCTACGATATGGGCGATATAAATACTTTTGATAAGCAAAAGGATTTTAAGCTTGTTGACGATTGTGTAAGTACCCTTAAAAACGTAGCTCAAAAGTACAATGATAAATCGGGCTTTAATTATGATTTGGCGCTTAAAAATCATCTTGCAATTTATCAGCCGCAGTTTAATAATGTAACCTTGTCGCTTGGTAAGGATAATTTTGATTCTAACGAAAAGCTTTTAAAAGCACAAAAGGGTAAAAAAGAAATAAATTCAGCTCTTGCCGAGCGTACATATTATGCCGGCAGATACGCTTATCTTTGCTGCAGCGGTTATTCAACAAGCCGCCTTTACGGTATGTGGACGGGAGAATTTAACACCGGCTGGGGAAGTAAATACACAATGGACGCTAATGTTAATTTACAAACCTCGTCTATGAATACAAGCAATATGGAAAGTACTCCGATAGGCTATGTATATTTTATTTTGCGACAGCTTCCGGATTGGGAAGAAAATGCTTATGCAACTCACGGATTTACCGATGCTATTCAAGCCCCTGTTAATACTGACGGTGACAAGGCTGTTATTACAGAAACGTGCTATCCTTATCCTTTCAGATATTGGAATGCAGGTACCTCTTGGATGATTAATCCGCTTTATGAAACATTACTTTCTTATGGCAATATTAATATTCCTCTAAGTGATGAATTTAATCTTGATAAGCTTAAGTCTGTTCTTTCAATCAGTGAAAAGGATTTGACGGATGAGCAAATTACCGAAATTAAAAACCGTGGTTATTTACGACTTGAGGAGGATATACTTTACCCCTTGCTTAAAAAAAGTGCAAATTATTGGGCACAGCTTATGACACCTGAATATTACACGGCTAAGGACGGCTCAATCCATTATGAAAAGGGTAAGACCTCCCTCAATGCTGACGAAACGTATTGCATTTTGCCGAGTTATTCTCCTGAAAATAATCCTTCAAATTATGACAGTCCGTCAGATGCAAACTGTGCAATCGATATTTCTGCGTGCCGTGATAATCTTGAAATGCTTAAAAAGGTAATGCAAGACGTTGACCCGAGTGCCGATATATCAAAATGGCAAGAGCTTGAGAATAAGCTTCCGCCGTATCTTTATGACGAAAGCGGTGCTCTTAAGGAATGGGCAACAACTGCATTTGAAGAAAACAACGAACATCGCCATTTGAGCCATTTGTACGGAGTATGGCCTTTGTTTGAAACTCAGGGAAATGATAAGCTTGCGAAAGCCTGCGAGCAGGCAATAGCAAACAGAACAAGCGAAAATGAGGCTTCTCACGCACTTGTTCATCGTAGCTTGATTGCCGCAAGACTTAAGGACTCCGAGTCGCTAAGCGATGCGCTTGTTAAGCTTATGAATCATAAAATCAGATATGATTCGCTTATGACTAATCACGACTATGACCGGGGAAGCTGTTATTGCACTGATTTTGCAATCGGATATCTCGGTATTATCAATGAAGCGCTTGTTTATTCTCATAATGATGATATTGAGCTTCTTTCGGCACTTCCTACTTCAGGTTTTGAAAACGGAACGCTTAAGGGAATTAAAACACGAAACCGTGCTACTGTAACTGAACTTAAGTGGGCAGACGGTGGTAAAAAAATATCCGCAGTTATTACCTCGGATATTGACCAAACACTTAATGTATCTGCTAAAGGTAAAACTCAAAACGTTACTTTTAAGGCAGGGGAAAGTAAAACAATTATTTTTTAATTTTATTTATTACAGCTCTTAGTTATTCTAAGGGCTGTTTTTATATGTTTGTATCTTTTTGTAAAAATCATCATAAAATATTAAAAAAAGCCTTGACAATTGAATGGTTGTTCAACTATAATACAAGTAGAACGGTTGAGCAAATGTTCAATTGTAATAACAAATATTAATTGAGAGGATATATTTATTATGAAAAAGACTTATGGTATTGAAGTGGATTGTGCAAATTGCGCCGCTAAAATGGAGGATGCCGCTAATAAAACAGCAGGCGTTTCAAATGCAACCGTTTCATTTATGACGCAGAAAATGAAGATTGAATTTAACGAGGGAGCAGATGAAAAGGCAGTTATGAAGCAGATGCTCAAAAATTGCCGTAAGGTTGAGGATGATTGTGAAATTTTCTTTTAATGAGGTGATATTATGACTAAGAAGCAAAAAAAGGTATTAATAAGAATTATTGTATCCGCTGTTTTGCTTGCCGGAATAATGATTATTACTAAGCTTGTTGAAATCAATAAATGGATTCAGCTTGTTCTTTACCTTGTTCCTTATTTAATAATAGGTTACGATATTCTTAAAAAGGCAGTTAAGGGAATATTTAAAGGTCAAATCTTTGATGAAAATTTCCTTATGGCTGTTGCAACTGTCGGCGCTGTTGCACTCGGTGAATTTTCCGAGGGTGCTGCAGTAATGCTTTTTTACCAAATCGGCGAGCTTTTCCAAAGTGTTGCTGTCGGAAAAAGCAGAAAAAATATAACTTCTTTAATGGATATTCGCCCCGACTATGCAAATGTTGAAATTGACGGTAAGCTTGAAAAGATTGACCCGGATGATGTCGAAATAGGAACTGAAATTGTAGTAAATCCGGGTGAAAAAGTGCCTATTGACGGCATAATTATCAGCGGCGATTCAACTCTTAACACAAGCGCTTTGACAGGTGAGAGTGTTCCTCGTTCGGCTAAAGTCGGCGATGAAATCATCAGCGGTTGCATTAACCTTACAGGTGTATTGAAAATTAAAACTACTAAGGAATTTGGCGATTCAACGGTATCTAAAATACTTGATCTTGTTGAAAATTCAAGTATGAAGAAATCGAAATCCGAAAACTTTATTACTAAGTTTGCAAGATATTATACTCCTGCCGTATGCGGCGGTGCTCTTTTGCTCGCAATTTTGCCGCCTATTATCAGGCTTATTTCCGGCACCGGTGCTATGTGGGGCGAATGGATTACACGTGCGCTTACATTCCTTGTTATCAGTTGCCCTTGTGCGCTTGTTATTTCTATTCCGTTGAGCTTTTTCGCAGGTATCGGCTGTGCTTCGGCAAACGGTGTTCTTGTAAAAGGCTCTAATTATCTTGAAGCCCTTTCCGATACTCAGTATGTTGTATTTGATAAAACAGGTACACTTACTAAGGGCGTATTTGAGGTAACGGGAATTTATCCTGCAAATAAATTTGATAAGGATTCGCTTATTCGCCTTGCCGCTTTTGCTGAAAGTGCATCAAGCCACCCAATCAGCGTGAGCCTTAAAAAGAATTACGGTAAGGAAATTAATATTGACGAGGTTTCCGATATTCAGGAAATCGCCGGTCACGGTGTTTCTGCTCTCGTTGACGGTAAAAGAGTTTTTGCAGGCAATATTAAGCTTATGAAAAAAGAAAATATTGCCGTTGAATGCGAGCATGATGAGGGAACTGTCGTTTATGTTTCCTGCGACGGCGAATATGCGGGTTGCATAGTTATTTCAGATGTGGTTAAGGAAAACTCTAAGAAAGCAATTTCAAGCCTTAAGAAAAGCGGTATAGATAAAACCGTTATGCTCACGGGCGACTCAAAGCAGGCGGCTGAACGTGTTGCCGAATCTCTCGGTCTTGATGAATATCACGCAGAGCTTTTGCCTGCCGATAAGGTCGAGTGGGTTGAAAAATTACTTTCTCAAAAATCAGCTAAAAAGAAGCTTGCATTTGTAGGCGACGGTATTAATGACGCTCCCGTTCTTTCACGTGCCGATATCGGTATCGCAATGGGTGCCCTCGGCTCAGATGCGGCAATCGAGGCTGCTGATATTGTTCTTATGGATGATGACCCGTCAAAGATTGCTTTGGCACGCAAAATCAGCGTTCATACCCTCAAAATTGTTAAAGAAAATATCGTATTTGCTCTTGCGATTAAGGCAATTTGCCTTGTCCTCGGCGCACTCGGCATTGCAAATATGTGGGTTGCTATTTTTGCCGATGTCGGCGTTATGATTCTTGCGATATTAAACGCAATCCGTGCATTGAAAATTAAATAAATTATAATTTATAATCATTAAACCTATTAAGCCTCCCTTGCAAAGGGAGGTGATTGCGAAAGCAATCGGAGGGATTTATATTGTGGGGGGCGACATGTAGTCGCTTGCCAATCCCTCAGTCAACAAGTTGACAATTATATTAATCTATGCTATATTAAACCCATCAGCAAAAACTGATTAAAAGATGAATACCCGTTCCCATTCCGAACACGGTCGTTAAGCTCTTGCAACTGCAAGGGCTTTATTTTTATTTGAAAGGAGTGGGAATGATATGTTTCCATACAAGAAAATCGCTGTAATAGGATGTCCCGGCTCGGGTAAAACCACATTTTCCAAACAGTTTGCGACTATAACAAAGCTGCCGCTTTATCAATTGGATTTAATTTATTGGAAATGTGATGCAACGCATTTGTCAAGACCTGAATTTAAGCAAAAGCAGAAAGAAATTGTATCAAATGATGAGTGGATTATCGACGGGAATTTTAAACGAACGCTTGAAATCAGAATTAAAAATGCCGAGCTTATTTATTTTCTTGATTTGCCTGTCGAAGCTTGTATTCAAGGTGTTAAAACCAGAAAAAGACCGAAAGAATTTCCTTGTTTCCTGCCTGTAAATGATGAGCTTATTGAGAATATTAAAAAGTACAATTCTGTTTGCAAACCGATTGTGCTATCACTTTTTGAAAAATATCCTGATAAAAAAGTTGTTACTTTTATTTCTCACACACAAATTGATGAATATATTAAAAACTTGGAGGTGCGGTATGGATTTAACATTTAAAACCGAAGAGGGGTATTTTAATTACCGTGTTGCCGCTGTTATATTCAATGACGGTAAAATCCTTGCTCAAAGAAGTAAAAAAACGAATGTATATTATTTGCCCGGCGGCAGGGTGACTTTTGGCGAAACGAGCGAGGAAGCGCTTTTGCGTGAAATTAAAGAAGAACTGAAAATCGATATAACCGATTACAGCCCGATTTGGCTAAATGAATGTTTTTTTGTTGAGTGTGGCAAGAATTTTCACGAAATAGGAACGTATTATTTTGTTGATATTTCAAAAACTTCTTTTACTCATTTTGAAGATGAATTTCAATTAAAGGAAGAATGTAGGATAAACACCTATTGCTGGCTTGATATTGATAAGCTTGATAATTATTTCCTTTATCCTAAGTTTATAAAAAATGAAATCAACAATATTAACAATGATTTTAAGCTGATTATTACAAGGGAGTAATCAATTATGGAATTGTGGGATGCATATGATGAAAACAGAAAGCCTCTTGGTTACACTGTTAAAAGAGAAAAATTTGATTCATTAAATAATGAATATCACATAGTAGTACATATTTGGATAAAAAACAGCAAGGGTGAATATTTAATTCAAAAGCGAAGTTCCAACAAAAAGGAAGGACTAAAATGGGCTTGGACCGGCGGTTCTGTACTTATGGGTGAGAACAGTATTGACGGTGCTGTAAGAGAGGTTAAAGAAGAACTCGGCTTAACTGTGGATAAAGAAAAACTCACGCTTTTTACTTCTTATAAGCGTGAGTTATATAAAGATTTTGTTGATGTATACATTTATAAAAATGATATTGATGTTTCAAAATTAACACTTCAAAAAGACGAAGTTTGTGATGTTAAGTGGGCAACAAAAGATGAAATTAGCAAAATGATTTTATCAGGTGAATTTATCAACACAAATAATTCGCAATGTGTAAATGAAATTTTGATATGAGCTAAAAACGAAAACGGTCGCACCGATTTGGTGCGACCGTTAAATATTTGATTAATTATTACTGCTCGTTTTCAACGTCAATTTGCTTTGAAACTGTATCTGCCTGGAATGCCTTTTCAGGGTCAAAGTCCTTTTCAGGGAAGATGAGGTTGAGCACGATACCTGCAATTGAAGCAACTGCAAGAGCTGTAAGAGTGATATTGTGACCGCCTACAGTAAATGTGATACCGTTTGTAAGGCCGAGTGCTACAACAAGGATAACTGCGGCAATAATAGTATTTCTTGCCTTTGAGAAGTCAACCTTAGCCTCAACAACGTTTCTTACACCGATAGCAGAAATCATACCGTAAAGAACGAATGAAATACCGCCTACTACTGCACTTGGAATTGACTCGATGATAGCGGCAAACTTAGGACAGAATGAGAATGCCATTGCAAAATATGCGGCAATTCTTACTACTCTTGGGTCATAAACCTTTGAAAGAGCAAGTACGCCTGTATTTTCGCCGTATGTAGTGTTAGCAGGTGCGCCGAAAAGGGAAGCGAGTGTTGTTGCAAGACCGTCACCTAAAAGTGTTCTGTGAAGGCCAGGGTCTTGAATGTAGTTTCTCTTACAAGTAGCTGAAATAGCAGAGATATCGCCGATATGTTCCATCATTGTTGCAATTGAAATAGGAACAAGAGCGATGATTGCAGAAATTGCTTTGCCGCCGTCGTGAACACCGCCGAATACGGTTGAACTCCATTCGATAGGGAATCCAATCCAAGCAGCTTCTTTAACACCTTTGAAGTCGATTGCAAAACTTTCTACTCCGCCGATGTTGCCTACAACAACTGCTGTAAGATATGCGCCGATTATACCGAGTAAAATAGGAATAATCTTAATCATACCTTTACCGAAAATGTTAAAGATAATAACAAGAACGAGTGCTATAACGGCAAGCCACCAGTTTTTCGTACAATTGTTTACTGCTGACGGAGCAAGTCCCAAGCCGATAGCAATGATAATCGGTCCTGTAACTACAGGAGGGAAAAGTTTCATAATCTTATTAATACCAACTGCTTTAATCAATGCGGCAAGAATAAGATAAATAAGACCTGCACACGCTACGCCGAGACAAGCATAAGGTAACATTTCTTTATTAGCCGTTCCGTCCTTAGCCATCGGTGCTACTGCTGCATATCCGCCTAAGAATGCAAATGACGAACCAAGGAATGCCGGTACCTTAAATTTGGTAAGACAGTGGAACAAAAGAGTACCTAAACCTGCAAAAAGAAGAGTAGTGGAAATACTCAAACCTGTAAGAAGAGGTACAGTTACGGTTGCGCCGAACATAGCAAACATATGCTGAAAGCCAAGCACAAGCATTTTCGGAGTGCCGAGCTGTCTTGCATCGTAGATGCCGTCTCTGCCGACTTTTGGTTTGTTAGACATTTTTCAAGTCCTCCTAAATTATTAAATTTGTAATGATATAGAAAATAATTCTAAAGTAAATTAAAATTATTTAGTACCAAAAATTCTGTCGCCTGCGTCGCCGAGACCCGGAATGATATAAGCGTCATCGTTGAGCTTTTCATCAAGAGCGGCACAGTAAATATCAACGTCGGGATGAGCTTTTTTGAGAGCCTCAAGACCTTCCGGAGCGGCAATAATGCACATAAATACAATCTTTCTCGGGTTTCTCAATTTGATTTGACCGATAGCGTCGATTGCCGAGCCGCCTGTTGCAAGCATCGGGTCAACAACATAAACGTCTCTCTGGTCGATATCCTTCGGTAATTTGCAATAATATTCAACAGGAGTATGAGTTGTTTCATCTCTATATAAGCCGATATGACCGATTCTTGCGGCTGGAACAAGGCTTACACAACCGTCAACCATACCCAATCCGGCACGAAGAATAGGAACAAATGCAAGTTTTCTTCCTGCAATGTGGTTACACTTTGCAATACCGCAAGGAGTTTTAACGTCAATCTGCTCTGTAGGTAAATCTCTTGTTGCTTCAAAAGTCATAAGCATTGCAATTTCGTTTACAAGTTCACGGAAATCTTTAGTGCTTGTATTTTCGTTACGAAGAATGCTGAGCTTATGCTGAATAAGCGGATGGTCAAAAATGACTACTTTTCTTTCCATAAATATATCCTCCAAAATCTTTTTGCTCAAATTTTATCATATTATGTCTAAATAAACAATAAAGGTTACACACTTGTAATTATTTTTTGTTAATAAAATGTTAAATATTGTCATTAACACTCAAAACCTTGCCTTTTTTAAATTAGTATATTATAATAGACTAAATATGGAATATTATATCTAATAGAGATAGGCATGGTATATATGGATAAATTTAAACTTGTAAGTAAATATAAGCCGACAGGCGACCAACCGCAAGCAATTGATGCGTTGGTAAAAGGTGTACTTGACGGCGATAAAGAGCAAACGCTTATGGGAGTAACAGGTTCAGGTAAAACCTTTACTATGGCTAATATAATTGAAAAGATAAATCGTCCGACGCTTGTCCTTGCTCATAATAAAACTCTTGCAGCTCAGCTTTGCAGTGAGTTTAGAGAATTTTTTCCCGATAATGCAGTTGAATATTTTGTTTCTTATTATGACTATTATCAGCCGGAGGCTTATGTTCCGACAACAGATACGTATATTGAAAAAGATTCCTCAATTAACGATGAAATAGATAAGCTTCGTCATTCGGCAACTTCTGCGCTTTTTGAAAGGCGAGATGTAATTATAGTTGCTTCTGTTTCCTGTATTTATTCAATCGGTGACCCAATAGATTATAAGAGTATGGTTATATCACTTCGTTCGGGCATGGAGTACGGACGTGATAAACTTATTGAAAAGCTTGTTTCAATTCAATATGAAAGAAATGATATTAATTTTGTAAGAAATAAGTTCAGAGTAAGGGGAGATACGGTTGAAATCTTTCCGGCAGGCTCTAACGGCACAGCTGTAAGAGTTGAATTTTTCGGCGATGAAATTGACAGAATTTGCGAAATTCAGCCGCTTACGGGCAAGGTAGAGGGTATTCTTTCTCACGTTGCTATTTATCCGGCTTCTCACTATGTTGTCGGCGCTGAAAAAATGAATAAAGCTATAGATAAGATATATCAGGAAATGGTTGAGCGTGTTGCCGAATTTGAATCAAAGGGTAAGCTTCTTGAAGCGCAGAGAATTAAAGAGAGAACAATGAACGATATTGAAATGCTCAGAGAAACAGGTTTTTGCAAGGGTATTGAAAACTATTCGGCTGTTATGAGCGGTCGAAAGCCGGGGCAGGCGCCGTTTACCTTGATAGATTATATGCCTGATGATTTTCTTCTTTTTTGCGATGAAAGCCACGTTATGCTTCCACAGGTTAGGGGTATGTATGCAGGGGATCGAGCAAGAAAGGAAAGCCTCATCGAATATGGCTTCAGATTGCCAAGTGCGCTCGATAACAGACCGCTTACTTTTGATGAATTTTATAAAAAAATAAATCAGGTAATATTCACTTCTGCTACCCCCGGTCAATTTGAAAGAGAACACAGTGCGCAAATTGTTGAGCAGGTTATCAGACCGACAGGCCTTCTTGACCCGATTATTACCGTTAAGCCTACAGAGGATCAAATGGACGACCTGTTGTCTGAAATCAATAACCGAGCCGCATTGGGTGAAAGGGTACTTGTAACAACACTTACTAAAGCGATGGCTGAGGATTTGACACATTATCTTGAGGGCTTCGACGTTAAGGTAAGATATATGCACCACGATATTGATACAATCGAACGAATGGAAATTATACGTGATTTACGTTTGGGTGAATTTGACGTTCTTGTCGGAATTAACCTTTTACGTGAAGGGCTTGATATTCCCGAAGTATCGCTTGTTGCTATTCTTGATGCTGATAAGGAAGGCTTTTTAAGAAGTGAAACTTCGCTTGTCCAAACAATAGGCAGAGCGGCAAGAAATGAACACGGTGAAGTTATTATGTATGCCGACAGCGTAACTCCGTCTATGGAAAAAGCTATAACGGAAACTGTTCGCCGCCGTGAAATTCAGGAAAAATATAATGCTGAACACGGTATTACTCCTAAAACTATTAAAAAGGATGTTCATCAAATTATTGAGATTACGTCTAAGGAAAAACTCGATGGAAAGAAAAAGCATCTGTCAAAGAAGGAACGTCAGTTGATGATAGCCGAGCTGACAAAGGAAATGAAGGAGGCTGCAAAGTTGCTTGAATTTGAGCATGCTGCATATCTTCGTGACCAAATTGCTGAGCTTGAGGGTAAAAAGTAAACTGAAAGGAATGTTACGATGAATAAAAATATTGTTATTAAGGGTGCGAGAGAGCATAATTTAAAAAATATAGATTTAACTATTCCGAGAGATAAACTTATTGTTTTTACAGGTCTTTCAGGTTCGGGCAAATCAAGCCTTGCGTTTGATACTATTTATGCCGAGGGTCAAAGAAGATATGTAGAATCGCTTTCCTCTTATGCAAGGCAGTTTCTCGGTCAAATGGAAAAGCCTGATGTTGATTATATTGACGGTCTTTCTCCCGCTATTTCAATTGACCAAAAAACTACAAGCCGTAACCCTCGTTCAACTGTCGGAACAGTTACCGAAATTTATGACTATTTAAGGCTTCTTTATGCAAGAATCGGAACACCTCATTGTACTAAGTGCGGCAGAGAAATTACTCAGCAAACTGTTGACCAAATAGTTGATAGGGTGATGGAACTTGATAAAAAAACACGTATTCAAATTTTGGCTCCGATTGTTAAAGGCCGCAAGGGCGAATTTGTTAAGGAACTTGACGGTATAAGAAAGTCAGGCTTTGTTCGTGTTCGTGTTGACGGCTCGGTTTATGATTTGAGTGAAGAAATAAAGCTGGAAAAAAATAAAAAACATAACATTGATGTAATAGTTGACAGGCTTGTTATAAATGATGATATTAAATCACGTTTGACGGATTCTGTTGAAACTGCCACTCATCTTGCCGACGGCAATGTTGTTGTTGATATAGTAGGCGACAGAGAGGAACTTTTTTCGCTTAATTACGCCTGCCCCGAGCATGGTGCGGTTATTGAGGAAATGAGCCCCAGAATGTTCTCGTTTAACAATCCTTTCGGCGCTTGTAAAAAGTGCGGAGGTCTTGGCTCATATAAAGAAATTGATCCTGATCTTGTAATTCCGAATAAAAAACTTTCTATTAATCAAGGTGCTGTTAAGGCTTCAGGCTGGAGCGTTAAGGATGGCGCTATTGCAAAAATGTATTTTGAGGGAATTGCTAAGGAATACGGTTTTTCACTTGATGTTCCTGTTGATATGATACCAAAGGACGGACTGAGAGCAATTCTTTACGGTACCGGCGGAAAGAAACTTAAGATGAAACGTGTCACCTCTTACGGTACAGGCGATTATCAAACTGATTTTGAAGGTGTTATTCCTAATTTAAAGCGCAGATATGAAAGCACAAGCAGCGAATGGGCAAGGGGCGATATTGAAGCTGTTATGACTACGTGCACCTGCCCTGACTGTAAGGGTGCAAGGCTTACCCCTGAGATTATGAGTGTAACCGTAGGAGGTAAGAATATTTATGAATTTTGTTCAATGCCCATATCCGAAGAATTGGATTTCGTAAATAATCTTGAACTGACATCACGTCAGCAAATGATAGGTAAGCTTGTAATCAATGAAATTAGGCAAAGACTTAGTTTTCTTAACAGTGTAGGTCTTGATTATCTTTCGCTTGCTCGTGAGGCTGCTACTCTTTCGGGCGGTGAGGCTCAACGAATTCGTCTTGCGACTCAAATAGGTTCGTCCCTTATGGGTGTGCTTTATATTCTTGACGAGCCGTCAATCGGGCTTCACCAAAGGGATAACGATAAACTTCTCGGCACTCTTAAAAATCTTCGTGACCTTGGTAATACGCTGATTGTTGTTGAACACGATGAAGATACTATGCGTGCGGCGGATTTTATTGTTGATATCGGACCCGGAGCAGGAATTAACGGCGGTGAGCTGATAGCGGCAGGTTCTGTTGATGATATCATCAATTGCGAAAGGTCAATTACGGGTATGTATTTGAGCGGCAAACGTAAAATTCCCGTACCTGAAAAGCGGAGAAAGGGCAACGGAAAAAAACTTACTGTTTTCGGCGCTCAGCAAAATAATCTTAAAAATATTGACGTTGAATTTCCGCTTGGTAAATTTATTGCAGTTACGGGTGTGTCAGGCTCAGGTAAGTCAAGCCTTGTCAATGAAATTCTTTATAAATATCTTGCCAATGTATTAAACGGGGCAAAAAAACGTCCCGGTAAGTTCGAAAAAATCACAGGTGTTGATAATCTTGATAAGGTTATTAATATCGACCAATCCCCGATAGGCAGAACTCCACGTTCAAATCCTGCAACATACACAGGCGTTTTTAACGATATCAGAGAACTTTACGCTCAAACCCCCGACGCTAAGCAAAAGGGGTATAAGGCAAATCGCTTTTCGTTTAATGTTAAGGGCGGTAGATGTGAGGCTTGCGAGGGTGACGGTATTGTTAAAATTGAAATGCATTTTCTTGCCGATGTTTATGTTCCTTGCGAGGTTTGCGGCGGAAAGCGATATAATAGGGAAACTCTTGATGTCAAATTTAAAGGAAAATCTATTTTTGATGTTCTTGAAATGACTGTTGATGAAGGTGCAGAGTTTTTTGAAGCTCAGCCGAAAATTTACCGTAAGCTTAAAACTCTTCAGGATGTCGGCTTGGGATATATTAAAATCGGTCAAAGTGCAACAACACTTTCCGGCGGTGAGGCTCAACGTGTCAAGCTCGCAACCGAGCTTTCAAAAAGAAGCACAGGCAAAACCATTTATATTCTTGATGAACCTACAACAGGACTTCACACAGCCGACGTTCATAGGCTTACAACTGTTCTTGATATGCTTGTAAATGCAGGAAATACCGTTGTTGTTATTGAGCATAATCTTGACATAATCAAAACGGCGGACTATATTATCGACCTCGGCCCTGAGGGCGGCAAAGGCGGCGGAACAATTGTTAAAACCGGTACTCCCGAGGAAATTGCCGATTGTGAAAATTCATATACAGGTCAATATCTAAAACCTCTTTTGAAAAAATAGATTATTTACACATAAAATTTAATATGATATAATATATTTGGCAAATAAAACGATTTTTTAGATATTCATAAGGGGGAATATTTATGAGAAATCATTTAGTTACTTCCAAGCAGCCGCTTTTAAATATTGATGGTACTTTGCGTGAACCCGGCTGGAGCACAAGTCTTGTTCAAACATATAACCGCAGGGATATTAAAAAGCGTGTTACCCGTATTAAAGAATGGGATTATTATTCGGTTATTTCAAATAAGAATAATATCGCCGTTTGCTTTACTGTGTCTGATTTGGGATATATTGAACTTGACAGTGTAAGCTTTATTGATTTTTCCGTACCGAGAGAGCATACTCAAGGCAATATTTTGCCGTTTCCGTTGGGTAGGCTTCATATGCCAAGTGATTCTTCAATCGGCGATGTAAAAATTTCCAATTCAAAGCTCGGTCTTGAATTTTTGGTTAAGGATAAAAAACGCATTATTCGTTGCGATTTTCCTGATTTTGATGGCGGCAAGGGCCTTAAAGCAAATATCACTCTTGAAGGTCTTGATGATGACACTATGGTAATTGCCACCCCGTTTAAAACGGATAAAAAGGCGTTTTATTACAATCAAAAAATTAATTGTATGCGTGCTTCCGGCAAGGTAATGTATGACGGAAAACTCTATGAACTTTCGCCTGAAACAGACTTCGGAGGTCTTGATTGGGGCAGAGGTGTTTGGACCTATGATAATATTTGGTATTGGGGTTCAGGCTCAGGAGAGGTTGACGGTCACCGTTTCGGTTTTAATATCGGTTACGGTTTCGGTGACACATCTGCCGCAAGTGAAAACGTGATTTTTTATGACGGTAAGGCTCATAAGATAGATGATGTTAAATTTAATATCGGAGAAAATTATACCGAATCTTGGACCTTTACGTCATCAGACGGCAGATTTGAAATGAAATTTGAGCCTATTATTGACAGAAGCGATTATACAAGCGCACTCGGTATAATTGTTACAAATCAGCATCAGGTTTTCGGCAGAATGACCGGTAAGGCCGTTCTTGATGACGGTACGGTTATAAGAATAAAAGATTTCCTTTGCTTTGCGGAAAAGGTACATAATAAATACTGACCATACTTTAAAAATCCCTCGAAATAATCGGGGGATTTTTTTATGCCCAAACGGTTACAAAAATTAATTTGTGTAATATTGCTATAAATGCTATGTAATATTTGTGTAATTATTTTTAAAATAGTTGTTTATTTTATTGTTACTTTCTGTTATAATATTATAGATTTATTTATAAGGAGGAGTGCATGTGCCTAAATTTAAGGGTATAAAAATAATTGCCATATTGTGCCTTGTTGCATTTTTGTTTTGCGGCTGTAATAGCTTTCGGCTCTCTTCCTCGATTGATGATTTGATTTCTCCCATTTCTCCGAGCGGTGATAATGCAGGTGTTCAAAGCGCTGTTGATGAATATTGTAAAAGCGGCTATTCAATCAAAATTCCGGCAACGGGAAATTATACAACGTCTTTCATTTTAAAAGATATTGATGGCGATAAAATTAATGAAGCCGTAGCATTTTATGAACCGTCAAACAAGGTTGGCACGATTTCTATGGCGGTTATTAAAAAAAGCGGTGAGCGTTGGAGCGTTATTGCAAATGTTGACGGTACTGCTACCGATGTAAACAGTGTTGATTTTTGCGATTTTAATAATGACGGAAAAATGGAGATAATTGTTTGTTGGAGCGTTGTATCAAAGCAAACCGGTACATCCATTAACGTTTATTCTCAAAATGAAAATGACAACAAATATTCATTAAAATCTGTTTCAAAAGCAATTACAGGCAGTAATTTTATTTGTGTTGACGCTAATGATGACGGTGTTATGGAACTTCTTGTTTTTGCAACCGGCACTTCAAGCGAAAACCCGAGAGCAGAGCTTTATTCGTTTGGAACAGGTAAGAGGGAACTTATTGGCGAAACAAGGCTTGACAGCACGATTACTTCATTTGAGAGTATAAAGTATGCTAAAACCGATGAGGGTACTTCTATTTATGCCGATGCGCTTTGCGCCGACGGTTCATCAATGGTGACGGAATTTATTTATTGGTCTGATTATTACAATTCAATTATTTCTCCGTTTTACAGCTATTCGACGGGAAGAACTAAGGAAACTATACGTTCAAGTCAGGTAACATGTCGTGATATTGACGGTGACGGATGTATTGAGATTCCTGAGGATACTTCTTCTAAAAAGCAATCATCTGAGATTACGTCTCAAAATTGGGTGAATTACGGTAATACAGTTTTATCGCATAAATGTTATTCATTTTCTTGCAAGCGTGACGGTTATATTCTTGTGATTGACGATGATGATTTTTCTAAGGTTAAAGCGAATTATGACAGTGAATCAAGAAAACTTACAATTATCAATAAAAAAAATAAGAGTAATGTTTTTGAAATAGTTACACTTATCAATTCAAACTACAGCGTTAATGACCCTAAATATAAAGACTATACAATGATTATGAAAAACAGCGGATTTGTTTATCTTGCGAAGGTAAATAAAAGTTCCGATATTGATATAAATATTCAAACCTTAAAAGATATGATTAAAGTATACTGATTTTAGGAGGTATATGTATGAAAAAAGTGCTTGTTGCCGAAGACGAAGAATCTATCAGAGAGTTTATAGTTATCAATTTGACACGAAGCGGCTACAATGTTGAGCAGGCTGAAAACGGTGCTGTTGCGCTGGAAAAGTTTTCTCAGGATGAAACAGGCTTTGATGTTGCAATTCTTGATATTATGATGCCGGAGCTTGACGGTCTTTCTGTTTGTAAGGAACTTCGCAAACGTTCAAGTGATTTGGGTATTATTATGCTTAGTGCTAAAACTCAGGAAATGGACAAGGTTACAGGTCTTATGTACGGTGCTGACGATTATGTTACTAAGCCGTTTTCACCAAGCGAACTTATGGCAAGGGTTGACGCTGTTTACAGAAGAGTAGAAATGACACGTGGTTTTAGAAAAAATGATACAACGGGCGACAGTATTATTCTTGATGAATTTGAACTTAACCTTCGTAATCGTACCCTTTCAAAGAACGGTGAAATGATAGAGCTTACTCAAGTTGAATTTCAAATTATTGAATATTTCTTTAAAAATCCGAATGCTGCTCTTTCAAGAACAGATATTCTTAAGACTGTTTGGGGTGCTAATTATTTCGGAGACGAAAAAATTGTAGACGTAAATATCAGACGCTTAAGAATGAAAATTGAGGATAATCCATCAAGTCCGACAAGGCTTGTAACTATTTGGGGACTTGGCTATAAGTGGATAACGGATAATCAATAATTTTATTTTTTTATAATGGCAGGACTAACAGTAATGAAAAAATTTTCTAAGGAAAAATTGCATTTACCTAAAATTGACGGTATTACACTAAGATGGCTTATTAATATTATAGGCGTTATTGTAGTGTTTTTTATTATTGTTTTTATCATTTCAGCCTTTTCAATTAAAAATACATATTATTCCAATGTCGAAAGTATACTTAATTCCGGCGCTTCTTCAACTGCTGTCAGTTATTTCAGCGCAAATCTTGATGCGGGTAATACTCTTGAACAGTCAGCCGCAGAATATATTGACAGTTATAGTTATAAAGAAAAAACTACTACCTGGATAATTGATATTGACGGTAATGTTGTTGTATCATCAAGCGGTTTTGCTATTGAAAAACAAGATATGCCTGATTATACGCAGGCGCTCCAAAATGACAACAATAAAGCTAAATATATCGGTAAAATCAGCAACGGCGAAAAGGTTATGGCAGTTTGCAGAATCATTAAGGATTCAAACGGAGACAATGTCGGAGCTATTCGTGTTTTGTCTTCCCTTGAACAAATTGACAGGCAGGTTACAACGCTTATATTTCTTGTTTTAGCGGCGCTCATTATTGTTTTTGCATTAATTATATTTTCTAATTTGTTTTTTATACGTTCAATTATTTTTCCGGTTCAGGAAATAACTGAAACTACTAAAAAAATATCACAGGGCGATTATTCTGCTCGAATTGAAAAAAAATATGACGATGAAATAGGTAATCTTTGCGACTCTATTAATACAATGGCTGAAGAAATTTCAACTACAGATAAAATGAAAAATGATTTTATTTCAACCATTTCTCATGAGCTTCGTACACCCCTTACATCAATTAAAGGCTGGGGCGAAACACTTATGCTCGGTACAGATGATTCGGTTGATGAACTCACACGCAAAGGTTTGCAGGTTATTGTTAAGGAAGCAGGAAGACTTGAAGGATTTGTTGAGGAACTTCTTGATTTCTCACGACTTCAAAGCGGAAGAATGAATCTTCGCCTTGCTAAGACTGACTTATTTGCCGAACTTGACGAAACGGTATTTACATTTCGTGAAAGAGCGCTTAGAGACGGAATTGAGGTTAAATACAGTATTCCTGAAGTACCGGCGATTGCAAATGCGGACGCTAACAGATTAAAACAGGTGTTTATGAATATTCTTGATAATGCGCTTAAGTATTCACGTTCGCCAAGCAAAATATTTGTTAAAGCAGAGTTTACTAAGCTTGATAATCAAAATTTTGTTAAAATTGCTATTGCTGACCAAGGTTGCGGAATAAGTAAAGAGGATTTGCCGCACGTAAAAGAAAAGTTTTATAAAGCAAATGTTTCGGTCAGAGGCTCAGGCATAGGTCTTGCTGTTACAAACGAGATAGTTAATCTTCATCACGGAAAACTTGAAATTGACAGTCAAGAAGGCAAGGGCACACTTGTTACCATTTATCTTCCTGTTGAAAACAGTCCGACTAAAAATGAACTTAATGATATGAAGCAAAATGAGACTGTGCAGGATGCTGAAATTAATGAGGGCGTAGAAATTAACAAAAACTGAAAGGCTTAAAAGTATGAAAGATAAGAAAATGCATAAAACCTCAGTCGGAGGTCAGGCTCTTATTGAGGGAGTTATGATGCAAGGTCCCCGTGGCATAGCAACAGCCGTTCGCAAAACTGACGGAGATATTGTTGTTAAAAATCACGAATTTAATCATTTACGTGATAAACACAAATTTTGGGGATTGCCGGTAATCAGAGGTATGGTCAATTTTGTGGAATCAATGATTTTGGGTTATAGAATGCTTATGTATTCAGCTGAAGCATCAGGTATGGAAGACCTTGAAGATGTTGAGATGAATAAGTTTGAAAAATGGCTTACTGACAAACTCGGCGATAAATTTATGAACATCTTGATGGGCATTGCTACTGTTTTAGGATTTGCACTTGCTTTTGTGATTTTCTTCTATCTTCCTGTTCTTGCATTTAATAAGCTTAATCAGGCTTTTGACGGCTCATTAACACCTTGGCAGGGAACAATTGAGGGTGTTATGAAAATACTTATTTTTGTAATCTACATTGCAATTGTAAGCCAAATGAAGGATATTAAGCGCACTTTTATGTATCACGGAGCAGAGCATAAATCAATTGCCTGCTATGAAGCCGGCAAAGAACTTACAGTTGAAAACGTACGTGAAAGCTGTCGTTTTCATCCGAGATGCGGAACTTCTTTTATCTTTGTAATGCTTATATTCAGCATTATTTTCAGCACTGTTTTGTCTAAGATATTTCCCTCAATTGCTCAAGTAAGAGTATTGTGGATGCTTTTAAAGCTTGCATTCATTCCGCTTCTTATGGGTGTTGGATATGAGTTTATTAAGTATGCAGGTAAACATGATAATTTGCTTGTTAAGATTTTGAGCGCACCCGGTTTGTGGATGCAAAGACTTACTACTAAAGAACCGACTGATGATATTATAGAAGTTGGTATTGAATCTCTTAAGGCAGTTATTACGGATAATCCCGAGGATGATGAGATAAAATGACATTGAAAGAGGCATACAGCTATGCTGTTACTTTTTTAGAAAGAAACGGCGTTGACGAAAGCGATTTTAAAGCGCTTTGCGTTGTTTGCTCAATTTTAAATATTAAAAACAGCGAATATGACTTACACAGAAACGATTTTGTACCAAACAAAAAACTTGCCGATATGCTTTGGAAATTGAAAGACGGTCAACCGCTTCAATATGTTTTGGGCAAATGGGATTTTTATGAAAGCGTATTTTATATAGGCGAGGGTGTATTGATTCCTCGTCCTGAAACGGAAGAACTTGTTGAAAAAGCAATTGATTATATTAAAACACTTGGAAAATGCATTGTTTATGACTTATGTGCCGGCAGCGGCTGTATCGGCTTAAGCATTGCAAAAAAGTGCAAAAATGCTTTCGTTTATCTTATTGAAAAAAGTGAAGATGCGCTCCTTTATTTGAAAAAAAACGCAAAAGGCATTGAAAATGTTAAAATCATACAAGGTGATATTTGCAAAAGTGACAGCTTTTTTAAGCTTGAGAATGCCGATATAATTATTTCAAATCCGCCTTATATTAAAAGCGATGATATTGCTTGTTTGCAATGTGAGGTTTTAAAAGAACCGCTTATGGCTCTTGACGGCGGAAAAGACGGACTTGACTTTTATCGTATAATCAACGATAATTGGAATAATAAACTTAATAAAAACGGCAAGCTTTTCTTAGAAATCGGAGACGAACAGGGAAAAGATATTTTGCAAATACTTTCAAATTTTAATAATATTAATGTTTTTAAAGACTTATATGGCAATGACAGAATGGTTGTTGCCGATAAAAAATAAAATAAATGATAACAAGGATGATTCTATGCTTTCAATTCTTTCATATTTAAGATCAGGTAATTATATAGAGGCAATTATAGCTATTTTGTCACGTTGCTTTGTTGTGTTTTGTTGCTTACCTATTCACGAACTTGCCCATGGCTTAATGGCTGATAAACTTGGCGACCATACTGCACGAAATCAGGGCAGACTGACATTTAACCCGTTTGCTCACCTTAATTTGCTTGGCACAATAATGATTTTTCTTTTTGGTATTGGCTACGCAAATCCCGTTCCGATTAATCCTAACAATTTTAAAAATCCTAAAAAGGGAATGGCGCTTACCGCACTTGCCGGTCCTGCCTCCAACCTTTTAATGGCTTTTGTATCTCTGTTTTTCTACTATGGAATACTTGATATTGCAGGACTTAACAGTACTGTTACTTATGCTATTGCTTATTTCTTCTATTTTGCCGCAAGCGTAAATGTAACACTTGCAGTATTTAACCTTATTCCGATTCCTCCGCTTGACGGTTCCAGAATTTTGCTTGCCGTTTTACCTGACGACAAGTATTTTGGCTATATGAAATATGAAAGATACATTATGATTGCAATTATGATTGCTCTCTTTACAGGTGTGCTTGATACTCCTATTTCTTTGCTTTCTAATGCTCTTATGAGTGTTGTAGGCATAATTCCAAAGCTTTTGTTTGGTCTTTTGGTGAGGTAATTAATGGAACAGCTTAATTATAAAATAGATGTTTTTGAAGGTCCGATGGACCTTTTACTTCATCTTATTTCAAAGCATAAATTAAATATTAACGATATTCCTATAGTTGAGCTTGTAAATCAGTATCTTGATTATGTTAGGCAGATGCAAGAACAGGATTTTGATATTGCCGGCGAATTTCTCGAAATGGCTGCGAGATTGATTTATATTAAAACAGTATCACTTTTGCCTCGGCACGAGGAAGCGGAAATTCTTAAAAAGGAACTTACCGGAGAACTTATTGAATATCAGGATTGTAAAATAATGGCAGGCAAGCTTGCGAAACAAACTGACGGTTTTAACAGATTCGTTCGTCAACCTGAAGAAGGTCATATTAATTATGATTATGAGCGTTTTCACGAGGGTGAGGAGCTTTTGAGCGCATATATTAATGCTGCAGGCAGGGGAAGACGTAAATTACCGCCTCCGCTTGATTCATTTAAGGTGATTGTTGCAAAGAAATTTGTGGCTGTCGCTTCAAAAGTGTCTACCGTTATGAAAAAACTTTTTGGTGGCAAAAAAGTCAAGTTTTTAAATTTATTTACCGATGCTGAAACCAAAAGCGATATGGTGGCAACGTTTCTTGCTGTGCTTGAGCTTGCTAAAACTAAAAAAATTCTAATTGATGGCGAAATGAATAATCCCACTGTAAAAATGATGGACGAGGTGAATGATATTGAGCAGTAATAATATTATGGCTTCTCTTGAGGCTATGCTTTTTGCGGCAGGTGATCCTGTTGAGCCGGGTAAATTGGCTGAAGTGCTTGATGTTGATGTTGAAAACGTTATTAAAATGCTCGGCCATCTTGAAGCTATGTATGATGAAAATAATCGTGGTTTAAGACTTATTCGCATTGACGGCAAATATCAACTTTGCACAAGAGAGGAATATTCAGATGAAGTCAGAGGACTTCTTGAAATTAAAAAGAATACTCCTTTAAGTCAGGCGGCATTTGAAGTTCTTGCGATTGTGGCTTACAATAAGACTGTTACACGTTCTTTTATTGAGCAAATACGTGGCGTCGATTGTTCAGGCCCGGTATCTAATCTTATCCAAAAAGGGCTTATTGAGGAAAAGGGTAGGCTTGATTTACCAGGAAGACCTCTTGTATACGGTACGACGGACAGATTTTTGCGTTGCTTTTCTCTTAACAGCCTCGATGATTTGCCGGATTTACCTGAGGAGGAAAAGCAGGACGATTCTCAAACCTCGCTTTTTGAGGATGAAAAGAGCAAAGAACCTGATATCCCTGATGCGCAAACTTTTGAAGAGGGGGTTGAATAATAATGAAAGTATTTCTTATAATTGTTGCTGTTTTGGCAGTAATCATTATTGCAATTCTATCTCTTTCGGCTACCGTCACTCTTGTTTATGACAAAGGTTGGCACACAAAAATTCAAATCCTTTTTATTGAAAAGGATATAGTTCTTTCAAAAATTCTTTCTTTTGTACTTTTTCCAGAAAAAAAGGCAGAAGAAGTAGCTAAGGAAAGCAAAAATAAAAAGAACAGCAAGAAAGACAAAAAGAACAAAGAAACGCAAACTCCTATTGAAAAAGCTGCCGACGTTGCCGTTGAGGCTGAGGCGAAATCTCTCGAAACTGACGAAACACAAAAAACAGAGGAAGTTAAAAGTGAAGATAAAAAGAGTGAACAGCCGCCAAAGCCTAACCCACTTAAAAAGATTTGGGATACGCAGGGCATTGTAGGAATACTCGATTTGTTAACAAATGTGGCAGAAACTGCGAATAATGCTGTTTTAACGCTATTTAGGGGTTTACATATTTACTCACTTTATGTTATGATACTGGTGGGCGGCGGTGATGCAGACCTTATCGCCCGTGCCTACGGTACCCTTTGCAAATATTATTATCCGCTTAAGGGTATGATTTTAAATGGTATGAAGGTTGACAATTTCGATGATTATATTCAGCCTGATTTTCTTGCAGAGAGAACAGAGTTTGAATTTCAGCTTATAGCAAGCATTAATGTCAAACTTATATTAAAGGTCGGCTTTAAAGCAGTATTTATATTTATCAAAAATTTAATTATAAATAAAAAATCTATTAAAGGGGATAAATGATTATGAAGGAAACTCCGGTAAACAAAATAATGGAAAACACTCTTGAAAAGATGCGTCAGATGGTTGACACTTCAACTATTATCGGCGAACCTATGGTTACAGGTACAACTACTTTAATTCCTGTATCTAAGGTGTCTTACGGCTTTACATCAGGCGGTACAGATCTTCCGTCAAAGCAAAATCAAGAGCTTTTCGGCGGCGGTGGCGGCGGTGGTATCACCATCACTCCTGTTGCTTTTATTGTTATTGAAAACGGCAAATGCAGAATGATGCAGATTAATAACTACACCTCATCTGCTGACCGTGCTATTGCAATGATTCCTGAACTTGTTGATAAGGTTACAGAACTTCTTAAGCCTGAAAGCAAGGAAGAAGCACCTGCAAGCGAAGAAGCTAAGGCTGAATAATTTTGTTATTATCTCAATCACCTGCATATATTTATGTAGGTGATTGTTTTGTTAAAGAAAATTGCATTATTTCTTTTTACTTTATTATTTGCATTTCCTAATGTTGCTTTTGGCTCAACCTTTTCGGCATCAAGTTTATGCGTTATGGATATGACCACTCGGCAGATTCTTTATGAAAGTAACATTTATGAGCACAGAAGTGTGGCGTCAACTACAAAAATTATGACTTGCCTTATTGCTTGTAAAAGTAATAAGCTTAATGATATTGTAACTGTTACCTCTCAAATGCTTGACGGTACTGAGGGCTCGCTTATATATCTAAAGGCGGGGGATAAAATATCGCTTTACGATTTGTGCTTAGGTATGATGCTTTCTTCCGGTAATGATGCCGCAAATGCCATAGCTGTATACCTAAAAGGAACTATTAAAAATTTTGCAGAGTATATGAACGATACGGCTAAGAGTATCGGTATGAATAATACGCACTTTTCCACACCGTCGGGGCTTGATAAGGGGCAACCCTATTCTTGCGCACACGATATGGCTTTGCTTGCTTCTTGCGCTATGGAAAATAAGATGTTTTCAAAGATTGTATCTTTGCAAAGTGCCGATATAAAAATTAATGATGACGTTAAAACGATTTATAATCATAATAAACTTTTGTCATATAATCTTAAAGACGGCAAATTCATTGGTGTAAAAACGGGTTTTACAGAAAAAGCAGGAAGATGCTTGGTAAGCGCAAAAAAATATGAAAACAATACAATCATTTGCGTAACACTTAATTGCCCTGATGATTGGGACGCTCATACCTATTATACTGAAATTTGCGAGAAAAAATATAATTATATTACTATTTCAAATGAAATCAAAATTGATTTAGTCGGCGGCAATAAGAATTATGTTAAGTGCAGATATAATAAAAAACGCTGCCTTTTAGGTAACGTTAAAGTTATGGAATATTACTATCCCTTTGCTTACGCTCCGATAAAAAAAGGGGATAAGCTCGGCGAAGCGATAGTTTATTATAATGATAAAATATTGGAAAGACTGCCGATTGAGGCAGACGAGGATGTTAAAGAAAATGGGTAACAACAATTTAGTACGACTTCAAAAGTTTATGGCCGAATGCGGCGTTGCATCAAGACGCAAGAGCGAAGAACTTATAGAAATGGGTAAAGTTAAGGTAAACGGTCATGTTGCGCATATTGGGGATAAAATCAATCCTAAAAAAGATATTGTTGCTGTCAGAGGTAAAAAAATTACCAAAGAAGAACGTATGTATTATATTATGCTAAATAAGCCACGTGGATATGTTACAACCGTATCTGATGAGCTTGGAAGAAAAACTGTAATGGACCTTGTGGATTGCGATGCAAGGGTTTATCCGGTCGGCAGGCTTGATAAAGACAGTGAGGGACTTCTTATTCTCACTAATGACGGTTCTTTTGCTAATGCGCTTACTCATCCAAAGCATAATTACGCAAAGGTTTATCGTGTTACGGTAAGGCCGAGTGTTAACGATGAAATGCTTGAAAAAATGAGAAACGGAATTGAAATTGATGGCAGAAAAACTGCTCCTTGCGATATAAATATTATTTCTGAGGAAGAGGGAAGAGTTGTTCTTGAATTTATTCTGCGTGAGGGCAGAAACCGCCAAATCAGAAAAATGTGCGAGGCTGTGGGGCTTCAGGTTGCAAGGCTTAAGAGAATTTCAATAGGCCCTGTTAAGCTTGGTATGCTTCAAACGGGAAAAACACGTCGCTTGACCGATAACGAGGTGCATAAACTTCTTCGTTCATCTAATCCGGCAACGCAGGAAGAAAATAAATAATATTCTAAAATATTCTAAAAAAGGGGCTGCAATTGCAGCCCCTTAAATTTTGCTTAATATATTATTCTTGTCCGTTGAGAATAGCAAAGTTTTGCTTATTACACTTATAAAGATTTTTAAACACCTTAAAGTTTCTTTCATAAGCGGCACGGTTTGCTGTGTTTGGATGATATGTAGTCTTAACAGGAATAAGTTTTTTAACGTCTTTCATTGAATTAACAAGACCCATACCTACTGCAATACAAGCAGCAGCACCTACAGCACCTATGTTTTGAGGTGATTCAACAACAACAACGTCCTTTTCAAGAATATCTGCAAGAATTTGACATGTTGTTTCTCCGAGAGCGCCGCCACCACAGAAGCGAACAGCATCGGAAGTTTTAACCTTTAATCCCTGTCTTTCATACATCCATTTCATATGGAAGCAAATTCCCTCAACAACCGAACGTATAAGTTCTGTTTTGCCTGTTTCAAGCCTAATGTTAAAGAACATACCTGCGGCATTAGGGTCTTCAAACGGGCATCTGTTGCCGTGAAGCCAAGGAGTAAATACAACACCGTTAGAGCCGGCAGGAACTGTATCAATAACTTCTTCAAGATAATCATAAAGATTGAATTCAGTCTGTTCAAGACTGTCTGCCGCATTGCCGTATTTCTTAAGAAATACGCCGATTTCGTCAAGAGCAAGGTGGTCTTTAACCCAGCCGACGCATTTATTAGAAGTTTCAAGCTCAGCAAAGTAGTTAAATGTGTCAGGGTCAGCGCCCACAATAGCTGCAATCATAGCACCTGTATCAACAGTTTGCTTTTCAACAACTGTTCCTACCCAGCCTGACGTACCTGAATAAATATGTGTGTCGCCGACCTCTGTTGCACCTGCGCCTACACCTATAAGAGATGCGTCACCGCCACCGCCGTAAACAGCAGTACCCGGAGCAAGTCCAAGCTCTTTGGCAGCACTTTCTGTTACTTCGCCAACCTTTTCCGTACTCTTTTTAATCGGAGCAAGATGTTCCATCTTTACACCAACCATATCGCAAACCGGCTTGCACCAACCCTCATGACCCTTTCTTGTGTCATAAAGAAGTGTGCCGAATGCTGAATCCTGAGTCATAACAAATTCGCCACTTGCACGGAGAATAAGATATTCTTTAATATCAAGCCACTTATAAATTTTTTTGAAATTTTCAGGCTCGTGCGCCTCAACCCATCTGTACTTCCAAATAGGGTCTTTAACTGATGAAGAAACGGCACCTGTATATTTGAGATATTTTAAAAGCTTTGTAACCTCTGCGCCCGCAATCTGAACACCGTGAGCCATACCTTTTTTTAGCTCTTCTCTTGCACGCTGGTCCATATAAGTCATAGGACGCCTTATGCAATTTCCTTCCTTGTCAACAAGGACAAGACCTTGCATAGCGGAACAGAAGCTGATACCTTCAACCTGCTCTTTTTTGATAGCAGGCATTTTGTCAAACACGGTTCTTGTAGTTGAACACATTGCAGCCCACCATTCGTCTGCGTCTTGCTCGGCTCCTCCCTTAACACCTGTTTCATCATCAACATATAGGTTGTATCCTGCTGTTGCTGATGCTAAAATTCTCATTGTATCCTCAATTTCAATAAGACAGGTTTTGATTCCGGTTGTGCCGATGTCATATGTAATTACATATTTTTTCATACTTATATCCTCCGTAATTAAATATACGCAGCAGATTATACAAAAGGCTTTTAAGCGAAAAGATGCTGTGTAATACTAATATTATACAGTACACTTTGTTCACTTTCAAGCAAAATGTAAATTTTTACCGCTGTTTTTTCTTCTCATACGTAAATGCAGACTCAATAAAACTTAATAATTGACTTACCACTTGCTCATCGTCCATTTCGTTTACGTCGATACCGGTGTAAATTTCAAATCTTTTTCTGTAATAGTCGCAGGTGTATGAAAATTGAAGAGTTGTTAAAAGATTGTCAAGAAAAAAAGCAAAAAGCTTTGGGTCAAGGTCAGATCTTACATCGCCGTTTTCAAGCGCTTGAGTAATGCTTTTTATATATTTTTGACTTGTACTTTCCTCAATTGCCGTTGCAAGAATATCGACCATCGCCTTGTTTTTGATTGCACCGATTTCGTTATATAATTTAATGTAATTGGCGTTTTTCTTTGAATGAAAGCAAGTCGCACGAATTACTTTTTCCGCTTTTACAAGAATTTTATCATCGCTTGCCATAATATCGTCAAGTATGTCATCAAGTATTTTCATTCCTCTTTGCAAGCAGGTGATAAACAAGTCTTCTTTAGTAGAAAAATACTTATACATCAGCCCGATACTTATTCCGCATTTTTTTGCAATTACATTAATATTGGCTTTTTCGTATCCCTTTGATGAGAATTCTTCAATTCCGGTTTCAAGAATTAACTCCTGCCGTTCTTCGCTTGCTCTTTCAAAAGCTTCTTTGTATCTTTTTTCTAACATTTTTATGAATTTTGTAGTGTTGCACAAATTTACTTGTATCACTTTGTGCAAGCTCTACAAATCTCCCTCTCAAATCTTATTTTATACAATGTATATTATCATTTATGTTTATTATTTGCAACTAAATAATTGAATTATTTATATTTATTCATTTGACAAATCGTAAAAAAGTGATATACTAATAGTGTAAATATTAGTGAGCCGCCGCTCACCGCCAATGGCGAGCAAGCGTTCACGGTAAAATACTTTATGTTATTCTAAGGAGGAATACTACAATGGATACAAGATTTGCTATTACAGAGTATCCTGATGCAGCCGTACTCACAGCAGAACTTGATGCGCTCATCAAAAAACCAATTTACTCAATCAACCGTACAGCTCTTAAAAAGTATGAAGAAGAATACTTTGAGAAGAAGTGTGCAAAGTCAAAGGAAATGATTACTGAGGCTAAGCAAGTAATTCCCGGCGGCGTTCAGCATAACCTTGCTTTCAACTATCCGTTCCCGATTGTTATGACTAAGGCAAAGGGCAACAGACTTTGGGATATCGACGGCAACGAATATTTTGACTTCCTTCAGGCAGGCGGTCCTACTATTATCGGCTCAAATGATGACGTCGTTAAAGAAAAAGTTAAAGAGCTTCTTGACGATTGCGGTCCTTCAACAGGTTTGTTCCATCCTTATGAATATAAGCTTGCTAAGAAAATCAGCGAGTGCGTACCTTCAGTAGAAATGTTCCGTATGCTCGGTTCAGGTACTGAGGCATGTATGTGTGCCGTTCGTGTAGCTCGTCTTGCTACAGGTCATAAGAATATCATTAAGATGGGCGGCGCTTACCACGGTTGGTCTGACCAGCTTGCTTGGGGTATGCGTGTTCCGGGTACTCTTAACCTTCAGTCACACGGTGTTCCTTTGTTTGTATTTAAGCATACTCAGGAATTCTTCCCTAACGACCTTAAAGATCTTGAGAAGAAGCTTATTATTAATAAATTCCGTGGCGGTACAGCTGCTGTATTCATTGAACCATGCGGTCCTGAATCAGCAACTCGTCCTGTAGATAAGGACTTCCCTAAGGGTGTTCAGGCACTTTGCCGTAAGTATGGCGCTCTTCTTGTATGTGATGAAGTTGTAACAGGTTTCCGTATCGGTCTTTCCGGCGCACAGGGTTACTATGGTATTGACCCTGATATCACAATCTTTGGTAAGATTATTGCAGGCGGATATCCTGGTGCAGGCGGTATCGGCGGTCACAAAGAGGTTATGAAGTATCTTGGTGCAGGTCTTGATAAGGCTGAAGGTAAGAAGATTCATAAGGCAATGTGCGGTGGTACTATGGCTGCTACTCCTATTTCTTGCGTTGCAGGTTATACTGTAATTACAGAAATTGAAAAGAGAAATGCTTGTCAAGTTGCAGGTCAGATGGCTGACAGACTTGTTAAGGGTATTAACAAGTCAATCAAGAAGTATGACCTTCCGTTTGTTTGCTACAACATTGGCTCTATTTGCCAGCTTCATACTGTTGCTACAATGCACTTTAGAATTAACTGGAGAAAACCTTGGACTATTCCTTCAGTTCTTAAGGAAACCGGTATTCGTCAGACTGAAATGCAGTATATGGGTGCTGCTTATATGGCTGAGGGTCTTGTAACTCTTGCAGGTTCTCGTCTTTACACTTCAAGTGCTTACACTGAAGAAGATATCGATGAATGCATCAAGAGATTTGATAAGGTTCTTTCTCAGTGCGAAAAGATTGATTATTAATCAATAGCTTTAAGGGAGCAGGCGTATACTTGCTCCCTTTATGTGCATTTATATAATATTTAAAATTAAGGAGAAAATATATGGCTTACGATGTTGAAGAAGCTAAGAAATTAGTCGTTGAAGCAGGTAAAAAGCTTCTTGAAACAGGTCTTATCGCCCGTACTTGGGGTAATGTTTCTGCAAGAATCAGCGATACTCAGTTTGTTATCACACCGTCAGGCAGAGCGTATGATACGCTTACACCTGATGAGGTTGTTGTTGTTAATATTGATGACTGTTCACACGAGGGTGATATTAAACCGTCAAGTGAAAAGGGAATTCACGCTGATGCATATAAGCATCATCCGCTTGTTAATTTCGTTATTCATACTCACCAAAAGGCTGCGACTATTGTCAGCATTACAGGTATGGAAATTAAAAATGTATATAATGAATTCAAGCCTGTTTTAGGTGACTATGTTCCTGTTGCCGAATATGCTATGTCTACAACAAACCCTCTTCGTAAGAAAGTTGAAAAATGTATGATGATGAACCCAAGCTGTCGTGCATTTATGCTTATGCATCATGGTACTCTTTGCCTCGGAGAAAGTTTTGACCAGGCATTTGAGGTAGCAGACGCTCTTGAAAAATGTTGTGAAAAGGTAATTAAGGATAATTATCTTCGTCATTCTTGGGATAAAACATATTCAGTTGACAATAAGCTTAACTATTTCCTTAATAAGGAAAATGCAGGCAAGATGCCTGAAGCTATTTGCGACCTTGGTTCATCTGTAAGAAACGGTAATATATTTACTCTTACATACGATGGTGGCAAAAAAGTTGATGTTGATATGATAACAGGTCTTGCTATTAACGGTATTGCTCCAAAGTGTGCTAAAATTCACAGAGCTATTTATGAAAGCCAGAATTGCACAATGATTAAGCATGTTGCAAATCCGTATGAGGTTGCTGTTTCTTGTCTTGACGAAACAATGTATCCTATGATTGATGACTTTGCTCAAATCGTTGGTATTGACGTTAAATGTGTTCCTTGGATTGACGGCGATACAGACGAATGTGCTAAAGAAATAGGCAAAGCAATTGACGGCAGAAATGCAGTTCTTATTCAGGGTAACGGCGCTCTTGTTACAGGTAACAGTGACGGCGATATGCAGGCTCTTGATCTTATTATGGAAAAGGGTTGTGAGGCTCAGGTTGACGTTTCAATCTTTAATCGTCCTCACTTTGTTCCAAAAGCAGAGTGTTTCCTCATGAGAACAGTTTATCTCGCTAAGTATTCAAAGCAGATTAATAAATAAATCAACATAAACTTAAGGCACGAATCAATTTTCTGATTCGTGCCTTTTTACTATTTTATTATATTTATACCATTTGTTCCGGATGGAATACTTCTTCAAATTTTTCTTCACTTAAAAATCCGAGTGTTGTGCAGGCTTCCTTGAGTGAAATGTTGTTTTTATAAGCATACTTTGCGGTTTTTGCAGCATTTTCATATCCTATGTATGGATTAAGAGCTGTTACAAGCATGAGCGAATTATGAAGATTGCAGTCCATTTTCTCTTTGTTAGCCTTAATACCGCTTACGCAGTTTTTATTAAAGCTAATCATTGCCTCGCTTAAAAGCCTTACCGATTGCAGAAAATTGTAAATTGTTACAGGCATAAAAACATTAAGTTCAAAATTGCCTTGGCTTGCCGCAAACCCGATTGCCGCATCATTTCCCATAACTTGAACCGAAACCATTGTTACTGCTTCGCATTGAGTAGGATTTACCTTTCCCGGCATAATTGATGAACCCGGCTCATTTTCGGGTATTGTAATTTCGCCAAGTCCCAACCTTGGACCGCTTGCAAGCCATCTTATGTCATTAGCGATTTTCATAAGGTCGCATGCAAGTGCTTTTAATGCACCGTGAGCAAAAACTATTTCGTCTTTAGAAGTTAATGCGCGAAATTTATTTTCAGCAGTAACAAAATCTTTTCCTGTAATTTCACAAACTGCCTTTGCTACCTCCTCGTCAAAGCCTTTTGGTGCATTAAGACCTGTTCCTACAGCCGTTCCTCCGAGTGCTAATTCTTTAAGTTCGGGCAGAGCAATTTCTATAAGCTTTTTGTCCTTTTCAAGTGAACTTCTCCAGCCGCTTATTTCTTGTGAAAATGTTATTGGAGTTGCGTCCTGAAGATGAGTTCGTCCGCTTTTAACTATTCCGTCATTTTCTTTTTCAAGCTTTTTGAAACTATCAATCAATGCTTCAATTGCAGGAATAATCTTGTCCTCAATTCCTATTACAGCCGCAATGCTCATAGCTGTAGGAAAAGTATCGTTTGAACTTTGGCTCATATTTATGTCATCGTTTGGGTGAAGTATTTTCTTGCCTGCAATTTCATTTCCTCTGTTTGCAATTACTTCGTTAGCATTCATATTTGATTGAGTGCCGGAGCCGGTTTGCCAAACAACAAGAGGGAAGTGCTCATTTAGCTTTCCGTCAATTACTTCGTCACACGCCTTTGAAATTGCTTTAAGCTTTTCATCTGTCATTTTGTCTTTTTTTAATTTGTTATTTGCAATCGCTGCCGCTTTTTTTAAGATACCGAAAGCCTGAGTGATTTCTCTTGGCATAGTTTCAATTCCAATGCCGATTTCAAAATTTTCGTGGCTTCTTTGCGTTTGCGCTGCCCAATATTTATCAGCCGGGACTTTTACTTCTCCCATAGAATCGTGCTCAATACGATAATCCATAAATTTATACCTCCGAATAAGTCTTATAATAATATACACTAAATATTTTCTACTTTCAACAAATATTCATTTTTTGTATATTTACTTATTTAATAAATTATGATAAAATAAATTAAATCAATTAGAAAGGAAAATGTATATGAATATTTGGCACGACATTTCACCTAAGAGAATTAAAAAAGATAGATTTTATGCTGTAATTGAAATTTCAAAAGGCGGCAAGAATAAGTATGAACTTGATAAGGAAACAGGTATGCTTAAGCTTGACCGTGTTCTTTTTACGTCTACTCATTATCCTGCAAATTACGGATTTATTCCTCGTACCTATGCAAGCGATAACGACCCGCTTGACGTTCTTGTTTTGTGCAGTGAGAAAATTCAGCCGATGACTATTGTTGAGTGTTTTCCTATTGGTGTTCTCATTATGGAAGACGGCGGCGCAAGGGATGAAAAGATTATTGCCGTTCCTGTTAATGACCCTAATTATAACGGATATACAAATATTGATAAGCTTCCTGCTCATAGGTTTGAGGAAATCAAGCATTTCTTTGAGGTTTATAAAACTCTTGAACATGAAAAAACAACCTCTGTTACCGAGGTTAAGCCTAAGGAAGAGGCAGAGGAGATTATTCAAACCTGTATTGACAGCTATATTGAAAATTTCCAATTATAATCTAAATTTATTTATATCTATTTTGAGGCAGGCCTTCCTGCCTCTTTTTTGTCTTTAAAAGATAATCGGCTTTTTAATTGGCGGCTATCCGTTTGTACTGTTTTATTTAATTATCGGAATAATCTCACTCGGTATGATTATTTTCCTCGATAAAAAGAATATAAAAATTGAAAAGCATAGAACTTTTGTAAGAGTAACACATTTAGTTTTTATAACTTATAAGATGATCAATTTTTTAGTTACTTTTGAAAGATTTTCTCTTCCTCTCGGAGAAATATAAAGTAAATCCTCAATTCGTATTCCAAATTTGTCAGGTATATAAATTCCCGGCTCAATCGAAGTTATGTTTCCGACTTCAAACGTGTCATTACTTTTTGGCGAGGCATTATATCCCTCGTGAATGTCAAGTCCTACCCCATGACCTAAGCTGTGGCGGAAATATTTTCCCATATCCTTTTCGTTTAGTACGTCATAAGCGGCTTGGTAAACATCGGCACATTTTTCTCCTGCTTTAAGTGCTTTTATTCCGGCAAGCTGAGCTTTTAATACAAGGTCATATGCTTCTTTCATTTCCTCTGTTATGTTACCAATCGCAATTGTTCTTGTCATATCTGAATGATATCCTTGGTACGTTGCACCAAAATCAAAGAGCACAAAATCACCGTCTTTGATTTTTTTATCACTTGGTACACCGTGAGGCATAGATGTATGAGTGCCCGTTAATAAAATTGTGTCAAAGCTTACTCCTTCAGAACCGTTTCTTGCCATAATGTAATCAAATAAGGCAGCAAGTTCTTTTTCTGTTTTGCCTATTTTAACTTCATTTAAAAGCTCTAAAAATGATTTTTCGGCAATATTATTTGCTTTTTTAATAAGCTCGATTTCAAATGCTTCTTTTTTGTTTCTCATAAGCATAAAATCGTGATTTAACTCAACAAATTCTGTGTTGTTGAGTTTTTTTGCGTATGAATTATATTGCGCAAGTGATATTGTTTCATTTTCAAAAAGAAGTCTTTTGATATTTTCTTTGTTTACGATATCATTTACCTCGTTTAAAAATGAATTTTTGATTTCTATTACATTTAATCCTGTTTTTTGAGCGTGAATTTGAGCCGTTTCAGTGTATCGTGAGTCAACAATATGGTAACTGTTGCCGTTTTTTGTGATTATTATAACGCCTTCACTCGGTGAAAAAGAGCAAAGATAGTGCATATTACTCTCGTTAAAAAGTATAACTGCGTCGCACCCTTTTTCTTGAATTAATTTTGTTGTCTTTTCAATATTTATATACATTTTTAATACCTGCTTTCCTATTAATGATAATCGCATTTATATTTGTTGTCAATATTTTATGTAAATTATTGACAAATCTGATATGATGTGATATTTTCATTAATATAATTGTTTAATATAAAAATAGTTGTTTTTAGGAGTAGGTATGGATAAATATTTAATTAACCCAAATCATAAAATCAGCAAGATTAATAAGGATATTTACGGTCACTTTGCTGAGCATTTGGGCAGGTGCATATATGAGGGCATATATGTCGGTGAAAACTCAAAAATCCCTAATGTAAACGGTATGAGAATTGACGTTGTTAATGCGTTAAAGGATATGGGTATCCCTGTTCTTCGTTGGCCAGGCGGTTGTTTTGCCGATGAATACCATTGGAAGGACGGAATAGGCGATAAAGCAAATCGTAAAAAAATGATTAATACCCATTGGGGCGGTGTTGTTGAGGATAATTCTTTTGGCACTCATGAATATTTTGAACTTTGCCGTCAGCTCGGCTGTGACACATACATTAATGGCAATGTAGGTTCCGGTTCGGTTAAGGAAATGAACGAATGGGTTGAATATATGACATTTGACGGCGTTTCTCCAATGGCTGAGCTTAGAAAGCAAAACGGCAGTGAAAAACCTTGGAAAATCAACTACTTCGGCGTCGGTAACGAATCGTGGGGCTGCGGCGGTAATATGGACCCTGAATATTACGGCTGTCTTTATAAGAGATATAATACATACGTTCGTGATTATAACAGCAATAATAAAATAAAGCGTATTGCCTGTGGACCTAACGTTGATGATTATCACTGGACAAGAGAGGTAATGGACAAGGTTAAGCACCATGCTCAGGGTATTTCGCTTCATTATTATACAATTCCCGGTGATACATGGGAGCATAAAGGCTCTGCAACAGAGTTTGATACTAAGGAATATTATAAAACTCTTGCAAAGGCTTACAGAATTGAAGAACTTATAAATAATCATATCGCTGTTATGAACAGCGTTAATCCTCAGCAATGGGTTAATCTTGTTGTTGATGAATGGGGTACTTGGTACGATGTTGAGCCGGGTACAAATCCGGGATTTTTATATCAGCAAAACACAATGCGTGATGCTATGGTTGCCGCATTAACGCTTAATATATTTAATAAGCACAGCGATAGGATAATGATGGCAAATATCGCTCAAACCGTTAATGTTTTGCAGGCAATGATTTTAACAGATGCCCAAAAGATGGTGCTTACTCCAACATATTATGTTTTTAAAATGTTTAAAGAACATCAAAATAATATGCTTTTAGGTTCGTTTATTACAACTGATAAAATTGATTCTAAAGAGGCGAAACGTTCTTGTCCTCAGCTTATTGAATCTGCTTCAATTGATGAAAATGATATTATTTATTCAACAGTTGTAAATGTTGCCGATAAAAAGTCAGCTAAAATCAAATGTCAAATAGCTGATAGAAAAGTTAAGAATATAAAAGCGTATGTTCTAAACGGTGATATTCATGATAAAAATGATTTTGAAAACACAAATACTGTTGAAATAAAAGATTTTTATGATTTCAGGCAATTAAAGGACGGCTTTACAGCAACACTTCCTCCTTGCAGTGTCGTTAAATTTGTAATTGAATAATGAAAAAATGTAAAAAATGTTTGCTTTTAGAGGCAGGGGAAAATAAATCTTATAATACAATAAAAGAATATCTTGATAATATTGACCCGTCTTTAAAAACAGATATGAAAAATTATAAATTAAGGCTTGAAAAGTGCAAGAAATGCGACTTCCTTATTTCGGGTATGTGCCTTAAATGTGGCTGTTATGTGGAGGTTCGTGCTGCGCTTAATGATAAACATTGTGCAGATTTTAACAATAAAACTTGGTGAAAAGAGTAAGTGATACTATGAAATTTGATATGTCGAAATTCGATTTCGGCAGTGCATTGTGTGATTATAACGATAAAGATAAATTTACAAATAAATATTATCAAAATTCGCTTGATAAAAATTTCCCTGCAAAGGATTTCAACAACGTTTCTGTTGAATCAAACAACCCAAAGCTAAGCAGAAACGGTCATAGGCAGAGAATGAGAGAAGTTTATCTTGCCGGAGGAATGCAAAATGCTCCTGACCATAATTTGCTTGAACTATTTTTGTCAATTATAATTCCTCAAAAGGATGTTAAAGAACTTGCGTATGCGTTAATAAATCGCTTTGGTTCGCTTGAGGGAGTTCTAAATGCAGACGCTAATCAACTTATGACGGTAAATGGTATCGGCCAATCTGCTGCCGTAGGCATTAAAATGGTAGTTGAACTTAATAAAAGAGTTGCGAACAACAGAAATAAAAATGTTGATAATTTGAATTGTTCTTCAGAAGCAATAGCTTATTGCAGTAATTTGTTCAAATATGAAAAAGTTGAAAAGTTATATATGATTACACTTAATAATGACGGCTCGATTATTAATATCCATTTGATAGGAGAGGGTAATGCAAATACTGCACCGTCGAATACACGTGAAATTCTTGAAGCTGCAATAATCGACAAAGCATCCGGTGTGCTTTTTACGCATAATCACCCCAACGGCTCAAGCAAAGCGTCTGATGCAGACTTGAATTTTTCTGTTTCTATTGACAAGGTGCTTAAAAATGTTGATATTAATTTTATCGACCATATTATTATCGGAAATGATGAACCTTTCTCACTGCGTATGTGTTTTATGCAGGATGAATGGTGATTTTAACGGAGCAGGAATTAATCTTGCTCCGGTTTATTTTTTCATATTTTGGTAATAATAGATGTATGAACATTTATAATTATTTTAATAAGCTTAAAAATGCAATGCTTATCTCTTTGGGAATAACTTCGATTATTTTTGCATTTAAAGCATTTTTTGATTTTCTTGCGTTTAAAACGAGCAACGAAATTATTTCATTTAAAAATCTATCCTCCTGCCTTGCATTTTTTGCCCCTCTTGCCATTTCTTTTTTTACAACATTTTATTTGATTAACGGCAGAAAAACCTTTAAAGCATTGTTTACTTTATTTTGCGCATTTGTTTTCTACTCTGTATTTACGCAGTCTAAATCATATTTTTTTGCTGTTTTAATCTCTCTTTTAGCTTACTATTGTTACAAAAATCTGAACTTTGTTACCGCTTCGTTGTTGCTTTTGTCGTCAACGCTTATTTTTGCGGTTTTGAGTACTTATTTGTATGACGTTTATAATAATTTAATTATGGGTATTTGTGCATTTGTTTCAAATAAGGGGAATATTTCATCAGCAATGTTTGGCTTTGTTAATACGCTTCTTTCTGCGCTTGATTTTTCAAGCTTTGAAAATATGTTTTATTATAAAAGCTTCGGTTCAACACAGGTTATCAATAATAATTCAATTGTAAGCGGAGCAATTAATATTTTTAAAAATAATATCAATTCTCAAGCGGTTATTACCTATCTATCGGGTCATTCTTATTTAATATTTTTGATTATCGGTGTATTCTCGTCGCTAATTAAAGAATTAAAAGGCATTGAAAAAGCAGTGCTTTGCATAATTGTTGCTTCTTCAATTCTTTGTGGTAATGTTACTATTTTTATGTTTTTTATTCTTTTGGAAAGTCCGTATTTATTTTTAAGCCTTTGTGTTATTTCATCCCTTGGTTATTTTTGTGCTTCAATTGTTAAAATTTCTGTCGGTTTTTCCTTCGGAGGCGGTATTATTGAAATATTCATTAATGCCGATAAGTATGTTTATCTTATAACTCTCGGTATTGTGTTTACCGCTATCGGATATTTTGTAACTAAGTATTTCTATGAAAAATACGGTATCAGCTCACTTTTAAATATCTATATTCCTAAAAATCTTAAAAATACGGTGTCTGCCCTCGGCGGTGTTCAAAATATAATAAGATTTAGTGATACATCTATTGAGGTTAGAAATCCTAAACTTGTTGATGAAATCAGCCTTGATTGCGAAATAAAAGAAAATATCATTAAGATTGAAAAGGATATTGTTGATAACTTGAAAGAATATTTTGAATAATGTATAATATCCTCGGTGATATTATGAATGTAAGAGAAGAGCTTTTTAAAAATCAAGACGAAAAATACGGCGACTTTCATTCTAAACTTATTCCTAATATTGACAGAGATAAGATAATCGGCGTGAGATTGCCTAATATCAGAAAAATTGCTAAAGTGGCGGCAAAGGAAAACGCTTTTGCAGATACCTTTTATTATGAGGAAAAAATGGTAAAAGGTATGGTTATTGAATATAATAGGAAATTGAGTTTAAAGCAAAGACTTTCACTTCTTGATGAATTTGTGCCGCTTATTGATAATTGGGCAATTTGCGATTGTTGTGCGGCAACCTATAAATTCACTCTGAAAAATCTTGACGAAGTTTTTAAATATATTCTTAAATATAAAAACGGCAGTGAGTATGAAGTACGCTTTATGTGCGTTATGATGCTTGATTATTTTCTTAATGAGGAATATATTGACAAAGTATTAAACATTCTTTTATCAATTAATAGGGAAGAATATTATATTAATATGGCGATTGCCTGGACCTTGGCTGATGCTTATGTTGATTTTAAGGATAAGATAAACGAAATTATAATAAATAAAAAATTATCTCCTTGGGTTCATAATAAAACAATTCAAAAAATATGCGAGTCCTTTAGAATTTCAAATGAAGATAAGGCATATTTAAAAACGCTTAAAATAAAAAAATAGTCGGTGCCTATGCATCGACTTTTTACTTTATTATCTATTGACAATGCTATTTCACTTTACTATAATACAGTTGATTTGAGATATATGAAAGGAAAGCGATTTTTTTGCAGGAAAATGCAGCAAAAACTAAAAAAGACAAAACTACTCTTTTGATGACTGATGGAAATATTTGGAAGCTTCTTATTGTATTTTCTATTCCTCTTATTTTGGGAAATCTCCTTCAGCAAATGTATAACACAGCCGATTCAATTATAGTAGGTAACTTTGTAGGCAGTAACGGTCTTGCCGCAGTAGGTGCGGGTACTGCTCTTATAAATTTGATTATTGCTTTTGCGCAGGGTGCTGCTGTCGGTGCAGGTGTTGTTGTGTCGCAATATCTAGGCGCAAATAGGAAACAACAGATTAAAATATCTGTTCATACATCAATGTGTATAGCAATTATTTTAGGCATAATATTAACTCTTCTCGGCGTATTTTTAAGTCCGTCACTTCTTGTTTTGATGAAAACCCCGAAAGAGGTTTTAAAATCATCGTCACTTTATCTTCAAATTTATTGCGGCGGTCTTATTTTTAACGTAATTTATAATATGGCTACAGGTATATTGAATGCGGCAGGTAACTCAAGAAAACCGCTTGTTTATCTTGCGGTTGCGTCGGTAACAAATATTATTCTTGACTTACTTTTGATTAAGGTGTTTAAACTTGGTGTTATGGGTGCGGCTATTGCAACGGATATCAGTCAGGCTCTTTCATGCGTTCTTGCACTCGGTTATCTGTTTAGAGTTAAATCTGATTATAAGCTTTGCATAAAAGAACTTAAAATAAATAAAGATATCGCCTTTAAAATTATAAAAATAGGTTTGCCGACTGCTATTCAAAATATGGTTATATCTTTTTCAAATGTACTTGTTCAGTCGAGCGTAAATATGTATGGCGCAACTGCTATGGCAGGCTATGCGGCTTATTTAAAAATCGACGGCTTTAATATTCTTCCGGTATTAAGTATAAGTATGGCAGGAACTACGTTTACAGGTCAAAACGTCGGCGCACATAAGCTTAACAGAGTTAAGAAAGGTATGTACTCGGCGCTTGCAATGGTACTGATTTATACTGTATTTATCGGTACAGTTCTTCTTTTAAGTTCTCATCAGGTTTTAGGTTTATTCACTCATAATGAAGAGGTAATCAAATACGGTCAGCTTGCTATGAAGTATTTTTGCCCATTCTATTTTATCTTAGGTATTTTGAATACCCTTGCCGGAACAGTAAGAGGTGCAGGAAAGGGCGTTCCTCCGATGCTTATTTTGCTTTTCTCAATGTGTGTTTTCCGTATTTTTTGGATTAAATTTGCATTACCGTTTTATTCAACTATTGACGGTGTATTTATTCTTTATCCTATTTCTTGGGCTGTCGGCGCTGTTCTTATGGCACTTTATACCAAATTCGGCAAGTGGCTACCGCATGAACAAATGAGTTTGAAAAAATAAATGTTGACTTTATTGTTTCTTATGTTATAATAACTTCACGAAAACAAGTGTGGATTTTTCCTGACTTATTACGTCACCTTTTCGCCATGCAGTCTTTTGGCTGCGTGGCTTATTTTATGCCTAAATAAGAGGAATATTTATGAAAAACGAAACTTTTATGAAAGAAAAACCTGTTTTGCCGCTCATTATTTCAATGGCACTTCCTATGGTTATTTCTATGTGCGTAAATTCGCTTTATAATATTGTTGACAGCTACTTTGTTGCTAAAATCAGTGAAAATGCCATGACTGCACTTTCACTTGTTTATCCGGTTCAAAACTTTATTAATGCTGTTGCAATTGGCTTCGGCGTTGGCATTAATGCTGTTATTGCATTTCACCTCGGTGCAGGGGATAAACATAAAGCAGACGACGCTGCAACCCAAGGTCTTTTGCTTTCGTTAATTCATGGTGTTGTTCTTACTATTTCGTGTATTTTCATTATGAAACCGTTTTTATCTGCCTTTACAAAAGACGAAAATGTGATTTCTCTCGGTGTTCAGTATTGTAATATTGTTTTTTTATTCACGATTATTAACAGTCTTAATCTTTTTTTTGAAAAGCTTTTTCAGGCAGTCGGTAATATGAAAATAACAATGGTCGGTTTAATGGTAGGTTGTATAACAAATATTATTTTAGACCCGATTATGATTTTCGGTATCGGCTTTATGCCAAAAATGGGCATTAAAGGTGCCGCACTTGCTACAGGCCTCGGTCAATGCGTTACATTCATTATTTATGTTGTTTATTATATTTTAAATCCTTCAAGTGTTAAGGTAGAACGTAAATATGTAAGGCTCACTTCATATATGGTTAAAAAGCTTTATTCAATCGGAATTCCTGCTATTTTAAATCTTGCGCTGCCGTCTCTTCTTATTTCGTCTTTAAATGCTATTTTAGCCGCTTTTTCACAGGTTTATGTTCTTGTGCTTGGCGTTTATTATAAACTTCAAACTTTTCTTTATTTGACCGCTAACGGAATTGTTCAAGGTATGAGGCCTATTATTGCGTATAATTATGGCGCCGGTGAACATAAAAGAGTACGCCAAATATATTCTTATGTCCTTATTATGATTGCCGCTATTATGGCAGTAGGCACTGTTATTTGCCTGATAATTCCCTCGAATATTATTTCTCTGTTCACAAATAATGACGAAACTGTAAAACTCGGCGCAACCGCTTTAAGAATTATAAGCGCCGGCTTTGTTGTGTCAGCCGTGTCTGTAACGTCTTGCGGCGCTCTTGAGGGGCTTAGTAAAGGCTTTCCTTCGCTTGTTATTTCCCTTTGCAGATATATTGTTATAATTATCCCTGCTGCATTTATTTTAAGTCGATTTTTCGGCGCTGTCGGTGTTTGGCACGCTTTTTGGGTTGCCGAATTTCTCACTGCCGTTATTTCTCTTTTTGTTTATAAAAAATCAGTAAAACTTAATAAATAGAATCTTATTTATTTACATATTTTTTTGTGTGTGATAAAATGTGAATATAAGGGGTTGGTATTATGAAATTTTATCAAATTACCGATTTGCATTATTATCCTGCAAAACTTTTAAATGCACAGGGCAAAGAGTGGATTAATCGTGCAATGTATGACCAAAAGTGCATTGCCGAAAGTGAAGCTATACTTGATGCAACAATTCAGATGCTTCTCGATGATAAGGAAATCAACATTGTTTTAATTACGGGCGACAATGTTTGTGACGGCGAAAGAGTAGGGCATATTTCACTTGCCGAGAAACTGCATAAGCTTACCGAGGCAGGAAAAAAGGTCTATATTATCACAGGTACTCACGACCTGCACCCTGAGCCGAAGGGCTATTCAAATGAAAAGGGCGAATATGTTGTTGAAGGTTGCACAAGACAGGAACTTGAAGAAATTTACGGCGATTTTGGCTTTAACGATGCAATAGCTAAGCACCCACAAACATTTTCGTACGTTTCTCAGCTTGACGAAAAAACAAGGCTTCTTGCACTTAATGATGACGGCATAGGCTGGGAGGATGGCTTTCACGGCTATTTTGAGGAGCAACTTGATTGGATTAAAGAACAAATAGCTGATTGCAGAAAAGCAGGACAGAAAATGATTGCAATTACTCATCACCCCTTGCTTGCCCCAAGCCCTGTTTATGAGTTTTATTGCAAAAATCAAATGCTCGGTGATAATGAAAAAATAGCTGCGCTTTTTGCCGATAATGATATTCATTTTGTATTTACCGGGCATACGCACATGCAAAACATCAACTTTTTTGATACTGCCAAGGGTAATCGAATTTATGATATTAATACAGCTTCACTTATCGGTTACCCAAGTCCAATACGTAAAATGGAACTTGATGATGAAAAGCTAACGGTTAAAACTCTCCACCCGCAAAATATCAATTATGATTTCGGCTCAAAATCTTATATGACCTACAGTCGTGACCATTTTGATTTTATGCTTAATGATATCATTGATTCTGCGGCTAACGATATTAACAGATTCGTTGAGGTCGCAGAGTGCTTTAGTCTTCATAAAGAGCAGGCGGAAAAAATAAAGGTGCCTATTCATATTTTAGGTAAGCTGCTTGACGGCTTAACGTTTAAAAAGGCAGGCACAGTCCTTATGTGTAAAAGTAAAATTGCACCGAGAATGTATAATGTTCGCCTTGCTGATTTTATTATAACGTTAGTGCGTAATATATATGCCGGCGATGAGCCTTATGCTCCCGGTACTGCCGAATATGATTCTTTTATGGCAATTTATTACAGATTATCACCGATTTTTCATAAAATTTTTAAAGGTGATGAGATTGATAATGTTATTAAAGGGATACTTTATGACGGTGGATTTCCCGACAACGATGCAGTATTAGAAGTCCCTGAATTTATAGATTAAGCAAACATATTGAACAAAGCATTAATTACACAGCAGATTATTATTCCGTTTGTAAGCGGAGTTATGATTGAAAGCAGAGTGTATTTAATGCTTTTTGTTTCTTTTAATACTGTAAATAATGTTGTGGCGCAGGGAAAGTGAAACATACTGAATATGCAGGCGCAAAGTGCTGTTTTTATTGTCCAGCCGTTTGTAACAAGTATTTCTTTTAGAGATTCGATTGATGAATAATCGCTTAATACTCCGTTTGAAAGATATGCCATTAATGCAATAGGAAGCACAATTTCATTTGCCGGTAAGCCGAGTATAAAAGCCATTAACATAACTCCGTCAAGTCCTATGAATTTTCCTATAGGGTTAAGCTTGGTTGAGATAATATTTAAAAGTGATATATTGTCGACGCTTATATTCGCAAGTGCCCAAATTATCAGTCCGGCAGGAACGGCAACTGCGACAGCTCTGAAAAGAACAAGTAAGATTTTATCCCTTATTGTTGAAATAATTACATTTTTAAAATCAGGTACTTTGTATTTAGGCAGTTCAAAAATAAGAGAACTGCTTTTTCCTTTGAGTACCGTTTTGCTAAGCACTTTTGAGCTTATCATAGTGCATATAATTGATATAACAATAAATGCTAAAAGTATAAGACTTGCAACTATTGAATTTTTAGCTAAAAATATTGATATGACTGCAATTAAAAAAGGAAATCTTCCGTTGCAAGGGGTGAGGGAATTGGTAATTACTGCAATTGCTCTTTCTCTCGGTGAATCAATTATTCTTGCTCCTGTTACTCCTACTGCATTGCATCCAAGCCCCATACACGTTGTAAGCGCTTGCTTACCGCAGGCATTGCATTTTTCAAAGGGATAATCAAGATTAAATGCAAATCTCGGAAGTATTCCGAAATCTTCAAGTATTGCAAAAAGAGGAAAAAATATAGCCATAGGTGGCAACATAACGGCGATTACCCATAAAAGCACCTTGAGCATACCGTCAACAAGCAGGCTTATAAGTATCGGCGAAATTCCGGCTTGAGTCATTTTGCTTGATAAAAATGCTTCTAAAGCATTGAATGTTTTTGAAAGAAATTCACTCGGATAATTTGAGCCTTTAATTGTTATCCATAATATCAACACAAACAGTATCAGCATAATAGGTATAGAGGTGTACTTTCCGATTAGTATTTTATCAAACAGTTCATCTCTTTTTTCTCTTTTTGACGGCGCTTTTTTTATTACTTTGCCTGCAACAAATTCAGCTTTATATGTTATGTTTTCAATATCTAAATTGTTTAAATTGTAATCTTTTTTAGAATAATAATCCTCGCTGTTTGTTGAAATAAGGTGTATCTGTTCAAGTAATTCGTTTATTCCTTTTCCGCTTCTTGCCGTTGCCTTAATTACGGGAACACCAAGAAGATTTTGCAAGATTTCCTTGTTGATTTCTATGTTGCGTTTATTTGCTTCGTCACATAGATTGAGCATTACTACAACTTTACTTGTTATTTCAAATATTTGATAAAAAAGCATTAAATTTCTTTGTAGCATTGTTGAATCCATTACAACCACAACGCAGTCATATTTTTCTTTTAAAAGATATTCACCTGCTATCCTTTCTTCCTCGCTTGACGGTATAAGGCTGTATGTACCGGGTAAATCTATCAACTCATAATTATTATATTTATAATAAAATTTGCCTGCTGTTGAGTCAACGGTTTTGCCTGTCCAATTGCCAGTGTGCTGGTGCATTCCCGTAAGCTCGTTAAAAACGGTGCTTTTGCCCACGTTGGGATTGCCCATCAGTAAAACTTTTTTACTTTTCATATATATGTCACCTCGATATTTTGTGCATCTTTTTTTCTTATTGCAAATTTGCTTGAACAAATTTGATAAGCAATAGGGGAGCGGCATAAACCGATATTTTTACACTCTATTTTTTGTCCTTTTGATATTCCTAATTCGCTTAATCTGTTTTTTATATGACATCCGTCTTTAACTGCAACAATTTCGCATATTTCGTTTTCTTTCATCTGAGAAAGAAGCATATTATTTCCACACCTTTCGTGTACTTTCTGATATGATTATTCTATGAAAGGTGGCAGAAATTGTTAAATTATTTAATTCTATTGAAATTATTTTAAATGCGTGATATTATAAATACTATATTATTATTTTAGAGGTATTTTTTATGGGAAATCAATTTATAATGCCGAAACAGGTATTTTACGGCGAAAACGCTCTTAAAGATGCTGCTGATGTTATCGCAACACTCGGTAAAAAAGCACTTGTTGTTACCGACCCTATGATGATGAAACTCGGTACAGCGCAGATGGTTACCGACCTTCTTGATGAAAAGGGTGTTCATTATGCTATTTATTCTAATATTACAGGCGAGCCAACAGATAAAATGATCGAGGCAGGTCTTGATGTTTATAATGACCAAACATGTGATTTTCTTATCGCAGTCGGCGGCGGCTCACCAATTGATTCTATGAAAGCTATTGCGGCAGTTTCAACAAGCGGCGGCTCAATTGACGATTATCTCGGCAAGGTTATTACCGTTGCTACTCCGCCTATGGTTGCTATTCCTACCACTTCGGGCACCGGTTCTGAAGCAACGCAGTTTACAATTATTACAAATACGGAAAAAGATATAAAAATGCTGCTTAAAGGTCCTGTATTAATGCCGGATATTGCTATTGATGACCCTGCATTTACTTTGACTGCTCCTAAGTCTGTTACTGCCGCAACAGGTCTTGATGCTCTTTGCCATGCTTCTGAGGCTTATACTTCTCGCAAGGCTCAGCCTCTTACAGATGAATTTGCACTTTCTGCAATTAAAAAGATTTTTAAGTATCTTCCTGTTTGCTATAAAGACGGCGCTAATGTTGAGGCGAGAGCACAAATGTCCCTTGCCGCACTTGAAGCAGGCGTTGCATTCAATAACGCTTCCGTAACTGTTATTCACGGTATGAGCCGTCCTATCGGCGCTCTCTTCCACGTTCCTCACGGTATCAGTAATGCAATGCTTCTTTCAGCTTGCTTTACTTATGTTTATGACGGAGCTTATGACCGTTTTGCTGATATGGCACGTGAAATCGGTGTCGCAAGTGATAATGACGACGATAAAATTGCCGCTAAGAAATTTATTGATGCTTGTAACGAACTTTGTAAAATTTGCGAAATTCCTACTCTTGAAAAATACGGCATCGATAAAGATAAATTTTTCACCAATATGGACAAGATGGCTGATGACGCTATGGCTTCCGGCTCACCGTCTAATACCATTAAAGAGCTTAATAAGGACGATTTATTAAACATTTATAAAGAACTTTGGAAATAAATTTGAAGGGGAATTATGAAGAAATTAATTAAGATACTCAGCGTTTTTCTTGCTGTAATTATGGCTTTTGCATCAACCTCGGTTGCCTTTGCATCAACTAAATTTTACAGCAAATATGATGACAAAACTTATACACATAATACTAAATTTGATACACTTAATAAGGTTGTAGGTATTGACGTATCAATGCATAACAAAACTGTTGACTTTAACAAGGTTAAAGCTGACGGAATCGACTTCGTTTATGTAAGAGTCGGCTACACGGGATATACCAAGAAAAAATTATCGCTTAATTATGACCCTAATTATCAGGAAAATATTACCAATGCACTTGCCGCAGGCTTGCGTGTCGGCGTTTATTGGTATTCGCAGGCGTTAAATGAGGAAGAGGCTTTACAAGAAGCAAATATGCTTCTTAATGTTATAGGAAGCTATAATATTACCTTGCCTGTTGTTTATGATTATGAGTTTGCAGGAGTCGGAGAAGACGGCAGACTTGACAGTGCTAACCTTTCTAAGGCTCAAATGACCGCTAACAGCCTTGCTTTTTTGAACAGAGTTTCTCAAATGGGATATACTCCTTGCTTTTATGCAAATTACAGTTTTCTTAAAAATAGAGTGAACGCTTCTCAAATTTCAAGCATTGCTAAAATTTGGCTTGCTCATTATAATACTTCAACCGATTATCCGGGCGATTACGAATATTGGCAGTATACCTCCGACGGCAGAGTAAACGGTATTTCGGGCAGAGTTGATATGAATGTTTGGTATCAAGGGGCACAGCCGGCTGTTCCTACCGCACCTATTACTCCTAATGTTACTCAACCCACAGCGAAAAAGGTAACAGGTGTTAAGCTTAAAGCAAAAACTAATACAACCCTGACTTTCTCTTGGACGTCGCAAGCCTATGCTGAATATTATAATATTTATAAGTATGATTCAAAGAAAGGCAAGTACGTTAAGGTAGGCACAACTGCCGGTAATGTGAATACATTTAAGGTTAGGAAGCTTCCTGAAGGTTCTTATTTCAGATTTAAGATTACTGCCGTAGTTGGCGGTAATGAAGGCGCAAGAAGCGAACCGTATAAGGTTGTAACAAATCCTCGCAAGGTGCAGACAAAGCTTGCAAAAAGCACTAAGAAAAAGAAAATTACATTTAAATGGAAAAAGACCACCGGTACAGGCTATCAATACCAATGGTCAACAAGTAAAAACTTTAAGAAAAACTATTTGACAAAGACTACTAAGAAAACAAGCGTTACAATTTCTACATCAAAAAGCAGAAAAACATATTATGTGCGTGTAAGAGCATATAAAACTCATTCAAACGGCAAAAAATATTACGGCAAGTGGTCAACGGTTAAAAAGGTTAAGGTTAAATAAATATAAAGCACATCAGCATTTTTTGCCGATGTGCTTTTTTCAGTATGTTTAAATGATTATATTAAATGCAAATCAAATATTAATTATTATTTTCGGTTCTCTTTATAGTATAATTTTATTGATTTAGGGCTTTTTTAGTGGTATTATTTATTTGAAATTTTTGAAAGGGGAATGTTTTATGGTTAATATTTATTCTTTTTCTCAAATGAATGAGGTTGCTCCTCTTATGGATGCTAAAACCTTTGATTATATCAGCGAATGCGAGGTTGAAAGCTTTGAAAGCTTCGATGATTTCGATTTGCTTGCATTTGACTATTATGACGTAAGGAGTAATGATACCGAAGACTCAAAAACCTTGATTTATCTTGATAATAGAAATCTGTTTTTCTTTTGCGAAAATAACGCCGGCGTTAAAATGATTAAGCAGATTGTAGCTGATATTGATAAAAATTACAGCAACGAGCAGCTTTTGTATAGCTTTTTTGTCAAGCTTTTAAAGGGCGATATGGATTGCCTTGATAAGTTTGAGGAAAGGCTTAATTATGAGGAGGCTAAGCTTCTTTCAGGTGCCGAAAAGGATACGCTTGATACAATCCTTGATTGGCGAAACGAGCTTATGCGACTTAAAAGATATTATCTCCAGCTTGATATTATTTTTGATGAAATGAGTGCAAACGATAACGATTTGCTTTCAAAGCCTACACTTAAAAAGATTTCTATTATAGGCGCAAGAACAGACCGTTATCTTAATGCCGTTCGTAATTTGCAGGATATCGTAAGCCAAATGCGTGAAGCATATCAATCTCAGCTTGAAATACAGCAAAACGATTTGATGAAAGTGTTTACTGTCGTTACCACCGTGTTTTTGCCGCTTAATCTTATTACAGGCTGGTATGGTATGAATTTTAAGGATATGCCTGAGCTTTCGTGGCGCTACGGCTACGGCTCGATTATTGTTGTTTGCTTTTTAATCGTAATCTTTTTGCTGTACTTGTTTAAAAAGAAAAAGTGGATATAAAAAATGCTGTATGGTGATAATTCATCATACGGCCTTGCACGATAGCCAAAGATTATATACAATTTCATAATCGTTAATTGTCATTATTCTGATTTGCATAATTATTCCTTTCTATAAATTGAATTTCTTTTTTATTATTTGTGCTGTTTCTTTTGCAGATATATTTGCGTTATCAATTTTTATATAATTATCAAAAGGTATTTCATTTTCGTAACTTACAAAACGGTGCGTGTTGTCATCATGAATAAGCAATTTGTCAGAAAATTCAATATTTCTTTTTGACGGTTTATTATTCAGCCTGTTTTCTGTCTTGTTTCTTTTAAGTCTTATTTTTTGAGGTGCAACAAGTTCTACATAGTAAAAATCCGTTCCGTATGGTTTAAATATATTTTTTATTTGTTCTGTATTTTCCCAATCTTCTTTGCAATCAAATGCCCACATAAAAGTGAAAATTAAGCCGTATTTGTTCGATTTTGCAAATTCTTTAAACACGGACTCACGAAATTCTCTTATAACAGTTCCGTTAAATTCCCCAAAAATTTCAAGTACCGGTTCAATACTCATATGATTGTGAAATAATTTTAAATCTGTAATTTTTGTGAGTTCCTGACCAACTGTCATTTTACCTACTGCCGCATCACCAAATAAAAATACCAATTTCATATTTTTCTCCCTAAATAAAAAATAAACCCGTTGATGATATGCTCACCAACGGGTTTTATTAGTTTTCTTATATACTAAGCTACACCGAAAACGAACACAACATATTAAATCCATACGCTCTGCGCATAGATGTATACATTCTGTTGAGTTCTAAATTCTTTGTAAACATAGTTGTTATCCTTTCAGCTATTATTAATTTATTGTAACATAATAAATTTTCTATGTCAAATGTTGCTTCTCGTTTTATCTTTTAGTTCTTTAACCGTAGGTTTTACAAGAAAAATCGTTAATACAAATGATAAAATATCTGCAACAGGTTGGGCGAGGGCAATACCGGTTTGACCTAAAAGATGCGGCAAGATAAGTATTGCCGGAATATAAAAAATGCCCTGCCTTGAAAGGGCTAATATTGTTGCTTTGCCCGATATTCTGAGAGATTGCATAAGCATATTTGAAACGGTGCAAAACCCTGTTACAACCATTGCAAAGCATTGAAATCTGAGTGCCTGCACACCTGCTTTTATAACGTCGTTGTCCTTTCTGAAAATCGCTATGAGTTCAGGCGCAAAAATGTAGCCGATAACAGATAAAACTGTAATGATTATTGTTGTGATTATTACAAGAAATTTATATCCTTGATATACTCTTTCGTATTTCTTTGCCCCGTGATTAAAGCTGCAAACAGGCTGATAGCCTTGACCGTAGCCAATCACAACTGCCATACCTATAAACATAACTCTGTTATAAACGCTCATTCCGGCGATAACAGCGTCGCCGTAAGGTGCGCACGCAAAGTTCATAGCAATATTTGCGATTGTGCCTATACCTTGCCTTGAAAGGGAAGGTAAGCCGTTTTTAAATATTGTTAAATAAATTTCCTTGCTCGGCTTAAATAATTTTAATGACACCCTTATATTTTCATTCTTAAACGTGCCGAAATAAAGGATAAAAAAACTGATAATCTGGCTGATTACAGTTGCTAAAGCAGCACCTGCAACCTCAAGATTAAAGGTGAAAATAAATAACGGATCAAGCGCAATATTTATTACACTGCCCGTGAGTATGCCTATCATTGAATATAGCGCACTGCCTTGATATCTTAATTGATTGTTTAAGACGAACGAACCCAAAATGAAAGGTGAGCCGAGTAAAATATATTTCAAATACGTTGAGGCATAGTGAGCAGTTGTTTTTGTGGCACCGAGCATTAGAGCGATTGATTTTGAAAAGAATAAGCCTATAACCGCAAGAAGCACGCCGACACCTATTACTGTAAATAATGCTACATTTGCATAAATCTCGGCTTTCTTTTTATTTTTTTCACCCAAAAGCGTGCTAATCATTATTCCGCTCCCGTTTCCGAGGAAAAATCCGATTGCCTGTAAAAGTGTCATTATCGAAAATACAATTCCGATTGATGCTACACTTTGCGTGTTAATTTTGCCGACAAAAAAGCTGTCTGCCATATTATAAAATGCAGACACAAGCATTGACAAAATAGTCGGTACTGCAAGGGAAGATATTAACCCCTTAATCGGAGCATTGGCAAGCTTGTCAAATTTATTTTTATATTTCTCAGCCATTTTCTCACTCTTTTATTCTTAAATAAACACTCATTTCATTTTCCCCTCTGTTGCAGGATTTATAATAGGGAATTAATGTGATTTTATAATTTTCAAGCTCACTTTCATTATAATCATAATAAAGCGTGCTGTTTACTTTTTCCTTAAATCCGTTTACTGTTATTGATAAATCGTCATTAACACTAATTTTCGATTTTTTATCAATAAGCAGTAGTTGTAGGTTTTCGCAATTGTCAATTTCCTCTGCGCAATAGACAATTGGACCTCTCATTACTGCAACTTTGCCAATATTAGCCCTGACTAAGTTTGAACATTTAACCAACTTCGGTTCAATGTTGAATTTAATCAATATGCTCGTACTTTCCTTAATATCAACATAAGCGTAGCCGTTAATAAGCGTGTATTTTTTGTTGATTTCAAATTCGTTGCACCAATCAGGTATTCTCAGCGCTAATTTGAACGGTTTATAAACTGTGATATCAAATTCAACCTCACCGTGGGTCAAATAGTTTGAATTTATGCTTATTTTAGCTTCATCATTACTGAAATTTCCGCCGATATACATGTGTACAAATATATTATTATCATTTGATGAAATGCAGTAATCATTGAGTGATGAAATAAGCCTTGCTAAATTAGGCGGACAGCAGGCACAGCCAAACCATTTTTGCCTTGTCGGCTTAATATGCCTTTTTCTGCTGTCAACAATTGATGCCTTTGGCAAAACTTCAAGCGCATTTGTATAGAAAAATGATTTTCCGTCCTCGCTCATTGCGTGTAAAACTGTATTATAAAGCGCACGCTCCATAACGTTTGCATACTTGGAGCATGGATTTATTTCAAGCATTCTTTTTGCGAAGAAAATAAGTCCGATTGAAGCGCAGGTTTCGCTATATGCCAAATCGTTAGGTAAATCATAATTATAACTAAATGCTTCGCCGTCGACAGTTGAGCCTATTCCGCCTGTGATATACATTTTCTTCTGCTCGATATTGTCCCATATTCTTTCGCAGGCTGAGTATAGCTCTTCATTTTGAGTTTGACGTGCAACGTCGGCCATACCGCTGTAAAGATACACACCTCTTACGGCATGACCTACCGCTTCATCTTGCTTTATAGGTGGAATATGCGACTGATTATAAAAATAATCTAAGCTGTTATCATTTCTTTTATATCCTCGTTCCTTGTCAAAATAATACGGTTTTGTGCCTCTTTCGTAAATGAAAAATTCCGCCTCTTTAAGATATTTTTCATTTTTAGTCACATTATATAATTTAACAAGTGCAAGTTCTGCAATTTCGTGACCGGGATAACCTTTTAAATTATCCTCGTTAAAAGTATCGCAAATCAAATCTGCAAATTTAATTGCACTGTTAAGTAATTTATCCTTACCCGTGCTTTCATAATAAGCAACAGCCGCTTCTGCCAAATGACCGAAGCAATAAAGCTCGTGCCTGTCCTTAAGATTAGTGAAAATCTTACTCCTGTCATTTATTATATAAAGCGTATCAAGATATCCGTTTTCCATTTGAGCATTGCATATTAAATTAATTATTTCATCGCTCTTTTGCTCAAGTGTGCTGTCTTTAGTGTTTTTCAAAGAATAGGCAACTGCTTCAATCCATTTGTATACGTCAGAGTCCTGAAAGCACCAGCCTAAAAACGAATTTTTGTCACACTCGTTTTCCTTATATTCCCATCTGTCAACAGGGTATATCTCAATTCTTTCATTATTATTGATTTTTTGAATAGTTATTGCGGCTTTTTTGAAATTTTCAAGGCAATAGCTTTTAGGCGCACCATCAATTTCATCATTTAATGCCATTAGCTGATAGGGTATCATTTCATTTCTTACAAGTTCAATGTAATTATCCCAAAATGTATCGTTAATATTATTTCTTAAAAATGTCGAAAAATTATTTTTATCCATATTTCACTCCAAAAAATGCACTCAAAGCATAGCGCTTCAAGTGCATTTTATCATAAATACATATTGATTTTCAATATTAAGCGGCATAATCGTTTGAGCTTGCACAAATTTTAACCATATCTAATCCGTCAAATTCACGAAATGCTTTTTCAACTCTTTCATTGTGCCTTTTTTCAAATTCCATGTCTTTTATTTTATTTTTTGCTTTTTTCTCGTCAATACAGTAAAATATACCGCCGACAGTAAGCAAAATGATTACGTCAAGCGCAACAAATATTTTCATTTCATTAGCCGTTAACGTGCCGAAAAGATTAAAGAAAATTGCACAAATCCCAAATCCGCAAAGAAGCGTGACAGTTGTGATTAATAAACCCTTAAATAACTTTTGTACTGATTTTTTCATGTTGAAAAACCTCCTTGTTTTTGATTACAAATTCATTTTACCAAAATAAAATTTATATTCAACAGGGGAGGCGGTTATAGTCCTTATAATCGGACTACTAAAACAAGCGTTCTAAAAATATATTGTTACCTATTCTATCGTTTTTCTAAGTGTTTTAGCCCCTTCAAGCAGCTTGCTTGACGGAATACCCGATGGAGATAAAACTATTGTTATAAGTCCGTTTTCATATTTTTCGACAAATAATGATATGCTGTTTTTTTCAAATACTTCAATATCCTTATCAAATTTTACACTCATAATAATTTGAAGCGTATTTTCACTTATGCTGATTTGAGCATTTGGAAATTCTTTTTTTAAGATTGAGTAAAAATCCTTTGTTTTATTTGAATAAAGTCGCCTTATTTTTCTTGTTTGTGAATTTATATGTCCGTCACGTATGTATTGACATAATGCGATTTGCTCCGTTTTGCTTGCCGTCTGTGCAAATTTATATTTGTTTTGGTTGTAAAGTTTAGTCAATTTATCATTTAATACCATAAAACTTATTCTTATTCCCGGAAGCAGCATTGCTGAAAAAGAGCCGATATATATAACATTTCCGTGACCTAATGTGAAAAGTGCAGGAGTAGGCTTTACATTGTATAAAAAGTCATTTTCATAATCATCTTCTATTACTGTTGAATTATTGTTAAAAGAGTATTCTACAAGTTCTAATCGCCTTTTATTGCTCATTACGTCACCCCAACGAGTCATATGTGAAGGAGAAACGTAAATTATATCTGCATTCTTATCTCTTGTGTGTACTTCAAAGCCGGCATCATTAAAAATTCCTATTCCCTGCACAAAGCTTTTGTCCGGGAATGATACAGTTTGGTCTTTATTAAAAAGCGAAGCCAAAATGTTGAGCAAAACACCAACGCCTGCTCCTATTACTATTCTGTCAGGTGAGGCAGTAACGTTCCTTTTTTCTCTTATATATTTTGAAACAGCACACCTTAAATCGTATTCGCCCTGTGCTTGACTGTATGTTAACAGTCTGTCTTTTTGTCTAAGCGCATTTTTAATATATCTTTGCCAGAGCGATACATCAAAGCTTTCAGGGTCTGCCGATTCGCCGCAAAAATTGTATTCGATTTTAACTTCGCTTTTTTCTGAATCTTTATCTTGATTTTCCTTATTGAAAATTGATACAAAATAGCCGCTTTTTTCTTTAGATATAATGTATCCGTCTGCGCATAATTCAAAATACGCATTTTGAACTGTTGTTGTCGATACTGAATATATGGCTGCCGCATCTCTTACGGAAGGGATTTTATCCCCGTGAGAAAGTTGACCTGTAATAATTTGCTCTTTTATATCGTTATATAATTTACTGTATTTTTTCATAACTGTACCTTTATTTAGTAATAAAATTGTGTATTTATTTAATTACAGATATATTGTATAATAAATTATATTAATAATCAAGAGATTAGGTGATTTTTTGAAAAAGTGTGCCGTAATTAATGATTTATCAGGCTTCGGCAAGTGCTCTTTGACTGCCGCTATTCCTATTATGTCGGCAATGGAGGTTGAAGTTCATCCTCTTTTGACTGCTGTTTTGTCAAATCAAACAGCTTATGAAAGCTTTAAATCGTTGTCACTTACTGATACAATGAAGCCGTTTATTGAGGAATGGAAAAAGCTTGGGGCAAAATTTGACGGAATACTTACGGGTTTTGTAACAGACAAGGCTCAGCTTGAAATTATATCAGATTTTATTGATGAGTTTAAGGATGAAAATACTCTTGTGGTTGCCGATCCGATTATGGCTGATAATGGTGCACTTTATGACGGTTATGATATGCAAATGTGCGACGTGATAAGAGAATTTTGCTTTAAAGCCGATGTTATTACTCCTAACACAACCGAGCTTGCCATTCTAGCAAATAAGGGTAATTTCGATGTGTTAAATGAAAATTGGGTTAATGATTATTCAAATATTGAAAAAAGCCTTAATATGCTTTACAAAAAAGGATTAAGTAAAATTGTCGTGACCGGTTATAAGGAAAACGGCGCAATATCAAACATCATTTTTGATAACGGCGAAATTTCCAAAGTTACCAACGAAAAGGTCGGCGGATATTTCAGCGGCACTGGAGACGTGTTTTCAGCGGTTTTAACCGGTTCTCTTTTAAACGGCAAATCTCTTGTAGAAGCTTGCAAATGTGCAGGTGAGTTTATTACAAATACAATTAAAGTTACCGATGTTTCTGACGGAAATGACGGTATTGCTTTTGAAAAAACGATTGGTGAGTTGATTTCTTATGAATAAGGTTAACAGAAAAGTATTAAATATGGTTTATGCCGCCGTTTTTGCGGCAATGATTTTTGCGCTAACAAGGTTTATTCAAATTCCTGTTCCGGGTGGCGCAGGCTATCTTCATTTCGGTGATGCGATGATTTATATTGTCGCCTCAACCTTGGGCGGTCCGTGGGCGCTTCTCGCTTCTGCTTTGGGTGCGGCGATTGCCGATTTGTCATCAGTTTTTGCGGTTTATGCTCCTATAAGTGCAATTGTTAAGGTATTGATTGCTTTGCCTTTTGTTTTTGTTAACAAAAAGAGCGAAAAAATATTGACACCGCTTACAATTTGTCTTACAATACCAAGCGGAGTAATTACTGTTCTCGGTTATTTTCTCGGTGATTTGATTGTTAATAAGGCTTATGCCGTTGCCGATATACCTATGAACATAGTTCAGGCTGTTGGCAGTGCAATCATATTTGTCGTTATTTCTGCAGCATTCGATGCTGCAAAACTTAAGAAAAAGTTGTTTATTAATAAAAAATAGAAGAAGTGATTTTATGGCTGATATAGTTTATACATTGGAGGGCGACGTTTACCTCAATATTACTAATAAGTGTCCTTGTAATTGCGCTTTTTGTATTCGTTCAAAAAGTGATGCTTACGGTGATGCAAAAGAACTTTGGTTTGATAAGGAGCCTACTTTTGAAGAAATAAAGAAGGCAATTGACGATTATGATTTTCATAATGTCGGCAAAGCTGTTTTTTGCGGTTACGGTGAGCCTACCAACGCTTATGATAATTTAATTAAATCGGCTAAGTATTTAAAAAAAATTAATCCTAATATTAACTTAAGACTTAATACAAACGGTCTTTCGGATTTGATTAACAAAAAGCCGACAGCCAAAGAGCTTTCAAGCGTATTTGATTATATTTCGATTTCTCTCAATGAGCCGGACAGTGAAAAATACGATAAAATTACAAGGAACTGTTTTAAAGGCAAGGCTTTTGATGCAATGCTTAAGTTTACAAAGGAATGTGTTGCCGATTGCCCGAAAGTCAGGATGACTGTTGTTGACGTCATTTCATCTAAGGATATTGAAAAATCACGAGAGGTTTGCGAATCAACGGGGGCAGAATTCAAAGTCCGTTCATTTGCCAAGGGTCGATAATAATTAAATAAACACATAATTAAATAAACACATAGTATACCGAGGAAACACTCCTCGGTATTTTTTCTTTACTTTTTCACAAAGGTAATATATAATATATTTGGGTGATTGCGCCTAAATTTTGTTATTCTTTTTGAGGTGGTAAATATGAAAGAAAAAAAGGTCGGTGCGCTTGGAGGCAAGGTGTGGACCTCGATTTTATTATTTGGCCTTATCGGTCAAATTGCATGGGTTGTTGAAAATATGTATTTTTCACGTTTTATGCAAAACGAAATTACAAGAGCACCGTATGCAACAACTTTAATGGTTGTTTTTTCAGCTATATTTGCAACTGTTTCTACCTTAATAGGCGGTGCGCTGTGTGACAGAACCGGCAAAAGAAAACTTTTTATTTGTTGGGGCTACGTTATTTGGGGTTTTACAATTATGATGTTTGCCTTAGTACCTATGAAGCCGAGCGCAGATAAGGTTTTGCCTATGGTTATACTTGTTGTAGTTATGGACTGCGTTATGTCTGTTATCGGCTCAGTCAGCAATGATGCCTCATTTAATACATGGATAACTGATATTTCCAACACTGCCAACAGAGCAAGAGTTGACACTGTTTTGGCTGTAATGCCGCTTGTTGCCTTAGCCGTTGTTTTCGGTGGTTTTGACTCTCTTACTAACGAAAGTGCAACAACATCTGATTGGAAGAAGTTTTTTCTGATTTTAGGCATTATTCCAACAGTCGGCGGTATTTTAGGATTGTTTATTATGAAAGATAAAGAGGGAATAACCGCTGATAAAAACAATACCTTTTGGTCAGATTTTACATATTCGCTTAAGCCAAGCGTAATAAAGAATAATAAAATGCTTTATGTTTGTCTTGCGGGCAATATGGTATCGGCTGTTGCATATCAGGTGTATGTTAATTATCTTTTTAATATAGTTGAGGGCACGCTTAAAATCAAAAATTATATTATCCCGGTCGGAATAATAATGGTTGTTGCGGCAATCGGCTCGGTGATTATTTCAGCCTTGATGGACAAATATGGTAAAAAACATTTTTATTATCCTACGATTATTGCGGGAATTGTAGGGTGTATAATCATTTGGTGTGCTAAGTTTTTTGTTGACAAGAATGAAACGGCAGAGGTTACAATTCTTATTGTCGGCGGTATACTTGTGATAGGTGTAAGCCTTGTTATGGCAGGGCTTTTTACTGCTTCTTACAGAGATTATATTCCAAAAGGAAAAGAGGGCTTATTCCAAGGATGCAGAATGGTAATGTACGTTCTTGTACCTATGATAATCGGTCCTATAGCCGCTCAAATTATTATTACATCTGCTAATAGGGGCGTTAACGACAGCGAAATAGTATATCCTATGGAGCTTTTCCTCGGTGCGGCAGTTATTATGCTTTTTGCATTTATTCCGGCAAAGATTGTAAGGGATAACCAACCAAATCAACACGAAAAACTATTGAACGAATTAAAGTGATTTATACAAATTGCAAGTTTATATAAAATACACAAAATGTTAACAATGCGTTCACGATTAGTTAATGTAATATTAAACTGTATAATGTATTATATGCTATGTTAAGTTAATATGGATTTAGTGGAAAGCAGTTTTTGGGGTCAGAGTTTCTCCTCATTCAATTCATAAAATACTTTTTTCATTTCTCTGTCTGCTTTTAAAAATACTCCATCCACGGTTATGGCACAGCGATGTTCCCACAGCGTCGCTGTGTTTTTTTGTGTTTAATTATAAAAAAAGGCAAGCCGTTGCCGACCTGTCTTTCTAACATTTAGTTTATTTTGTTTTTACGTTAATGATTATCATTTCAGGATGATTGAAAAGCCTTAAGGGAAACTCGGAATTACCAAGCCCTCTGCTGACTATTAATTTCGGTCTTTCTCCGAATTCGCCACGTGCATACTTCGGCAATACACCTTGTCCCGGGGAAAAAAGCGGACCTATAAACGGCATTATCCATTGACCGCCGTGCGCATGTCCTGATAATTGCAAATCAAAATCATATTGAGAATAATTTAATTCCTTTATTCCTTCAAAATTTTCAGGAAAATGGCTTAATACAAGTTTGAATTTGTCACTTTTTTCAAGTTCCTTAAAATAGGGACTCATATCTTTATATTCAAATGTTCCTTTTTTGCGTGCTTTATAATCGTCAAAATCAGCTTGATTTTCATCAAGCCCTAATATTGTGCAGTAATCGTTATCTGCACATTTGTTGAGTAAAACGTTAAAGCCTGTTTTTTCAAGTTCAATCATTAATTCGTTAAAATTATCAAGGCGTCTTTCATGGTTGCCTGTTATGTAATAAACAGGCGCAATTTTTAAAAGTTTTTTAGCATAATCGAGCATTTTATCCTTATTTTTGCATCTGTCGTTAATATAATCTCCCGTTATGCAAATTATGTCCGGTTTTTCGTTTATAAGCTTTTCTAAAATTGATTTAAACGGCTTTGAGTGAAAATCGGAAAGATGTGCTATTTTAAAGCTTTTGCCTGCATCCTTACTTTTTATATTGTAATATGTAGTGTCAATTTTATTGTTTTCATAGTAGCAAAAGAGCAGAAATAACACAATTGCTAAAAAAATTACTAAATATATCATATAATCACCACTATAATAATATAATTTATTTTGATTTTAGTCAATGTTTAAAATTTATTAGCAAATTAAAAGGGATTTTAATGTATAATACGTATATAATATTGAAAGGGTGAGATTTTTGGACGCTTCAATTCGCATTTTAGCAGAAGAAAATGAGAAAAAAATTCTTTGTGATAAGGCTTGTTTGGCTGTTAATTCACGTGGCAGAGTGAGAGAAGAAGAGGAATGTAATGTCAGAACTTGCTTTCAACGTGACCGTGACAGAATAATTCATTGCCAAGCCTTTCGTCGACTTAAGCATAAAACGCAGGTGTTTTTAGCTCCAAGCGGCGACCATTACAGGACAAGACTTACCCACACTCTTGAGGTTGCACAAATTGCACGCACTATTGCAAGAGCTTTAAGGCTTAATGAAGATTTAACAGAGGCAGTTGCTCTCGGTCACGATTTAGGTCATACACCTTTCGGCCATGCAGGTGAGCGTGCTCTTAATCAGGTTTTTGAAAATGGTTTTCGCCATTATGAACAAAGCGTTCGTGTTGTTGAAAAGATTGAAAAGGGCGGAAAAGGTTTAAACCTTACTGACGAAGTTAAAAACGGTATTCTTTGCCACACAAGGGGCGAGGAAGCATACACTCTTGAAGGGCAGATTATTAAGATTGCCGACAAGATTGCTTATATTAATCATGATATTGACGACGCTGAACGTGCAGGCGTTCTCGCAGAGGAAGATATTCCGCTGAGTCTTAGGATGCAGCTTGGTATGACGAAATCTGAGAGAATAAATAATATGGTTATTGACGTTATAAAAAACAGCGATGATAAAATACGTATGAGTGATGACTGCTATTCAGGATTTATGGATTTGCACGAATTTATGTTTACCGCTGTATATACCAACCCGGTGTGCAAGGGTGAGGAAAAAAAGGCTGTCAATATGCTTTTGCAAATATACAATTATTTTATTAATCATGTTGACGAAATGCCCGAAGAATACATAAATATTGCAAATGAGGACGGTATTGAACGTGCGGTCTGCGATTATATTGCAGGTATGAGCGATACTTATGCATTGAAAATATTTAATAAGCTTTTTGTGCCTATGTTTTGGTATGACTGATTAATTTTTGAAAGGAGTTGAACAATATGCCACTTAACGAGAGTTTTCTGCAAGAACTTAAATATAAAACAGATATTGAAGATATTGTTTCAACTTATGTTTCATTAAGAAAAAGAGGAAATACTTCTGTAGGTCTTTGCCCGTTTCATAACGAAAAAACACCATCATTTACCGTTTATAATGATACGCAATCTTTTTATTGTTTTGGTTGCGGTGCAGGCGGAGATGCAATAGGTTTTATCAAAAAAATTGAAAATCTTGATTATATTGACGCAGTCAAGTTCCTTGCCGAACGTGCAGGTATGCAAATGCCACAGGATGGCTTTGATGACAGTATATCAAAAAAGAGAAGACGAATTTTGCAGATTAATAGGGAAGCGGCAAAATTTTTTCATTCTTATTTAATGTCGCCGCAGGGAAAGACCGGTTACGATTATTTTATCAATCGTGGTTTAACCCCAAAAACTATTGTTAAATTCGGCTTAGGGTATGCGCCTGACAGTTGGGACTCACTTTTGAAGCACTTAAAGTCATTAGGCTACGGTATAGGCGAAATGGTTGATGCGGGTGTAGTTAAGGTCGGCAGAAATAATAATTACTATGATACGTTTAAAAACAGGGTTATGACTCCGATAATTGACGTTAGGGGCAATGTTATTGCCTTTGGCGGACGTGTTCTTGATGATAGCAAGCCGAAATATGTTAACACGTCGGATACGCTTGTTTATAAAAAGACAAATGAACTTTTTGCTCTTAATTTTGCAAAAGACAGCGGTAAGGATTCGCTTATTCTTTGCGAAGGCTATATGGATGTAATTTCAATGCATCAAGCCGGATTTAATAATGCTGTTGCTGGATGCGGCACGGCGCTGACCAGTGAGCAGGTACGCTTGATTAACAGGTATGCAAAGGAGGTTATACTTGCATACGATGCCGACGAAGCCGGTCAAAAGGCAGTCCACAAGGCAATGCAGCTTTTTAAAAGTACCGATGTCAAAATTCGTGTTCCTCGTTTTACGGGAGGAAAAGACCCTGATGAAATAATTAAAAAGCTCGGGCGTGACAAGTTTAAGGGTATGCTTGAAGGTGCAAGCAATGATACTGAATTTTCGCTTCTTGAAATCAGGGAAAAATATGACCTTGAAACAACGCAAGGTAAAATAGATTTTGTACGTGATTCGCTTAAAATCATTGCAACGCTTCAGCCTGTTGAGCAGGATTTATATTTAACACGTATATCGAGTGAATTGTCGATTGAAAAATCAAGTCTTAAACTTCAACTTCAATCGCTGATAAAAAACAATCACAGAAGAGAATCTAAAAATCATTTTAAAACAATAGTTAACGATTACACAAGAAATGTTACAAAAGAAGCATACGACACGGGAGTGCCACACAAGCAGACGAAGGCTGAAAATCGCCTTTTAACTTTATTAATGGTTTATCCCGATTGCTCTAAGCTTTTGAATGATTTTGATTCAAACATGTTGTCTGACGGCTTTGTCAAAAAAGCTTACAGTGCTATACTTAACAGAATCAACGACGGACTTGAGTTAAACTTGATGTCTTTTGGTGACACGTTTACCGACAATGAATATTCACGTCTGGCACGTCTTATCAATAACGATTGTGAAAGCAATGATTCTAAGGCAGAATTTAATGATTGCTTAAAAATCATTGAAGAAGAATATAATAAAAAAAATTCCTCGTCACCATCAAATATGAGTGAGGATGAGTTTAGAAATTTGTTTAGCCATTTAAACAAATGATATAGGAATACATAAAGCGGAGGATATTAATTTATGAAAGAAATGAGTCTTACACCAAATGCATCGCCAAGCGATGATAAGAAAAGTGCGGCTTTTAAAAAGCTTATCGAAAAAGGAAAGCAAGTCGGTCATCTCTCAACTCAGGATATTGATACACTTATTGTTGACCTTGACCTTGATGTTGACGAGCTTGAAAAGCTCAATGAGCAAATCGATGCGGCAAACATTAGCATTATTGATGATTTTTCGGCAGAGGCACTTGACGGTATCAGCCTTGAAGTTGATTTGCCTAAGGAAACGGATGCAGCTGAAACTGTTGCTGTTAATGATAATGCCGCAATGGATGATCCTGTAAAGGTGTATCTTAAGGAAATAGGCCGTGTGCCGCTTCTTACACCTGAGGAGGAAATTGAACTTGCTATCAGAATTTCTGAGGATGATCAAGAGGCAAAGAAGCGACTTGCAGAGGCAAATCTTCGCCTTGTAGTAAGTATTGCAAAAAGGTATGTCGGCAGAGGTATGCAGTTTCTTGACCTTATTCAAGAGGGTAATCTCGGTCTTATTAAGGCTGTTGATAAATTTGATTACACAAAAGGTTTTAAGTTTTCAACATATGCTACCTGGTGGATTAGGCAGGCTATCACTCGTGCTATTGCAGATCAAGCAAGAACTATAAGAATTCCTGTTCATATGGTTGAAACTATCAATAAGGTTAAAAAAGCTAACAGTCAGCTTCTCCACCAAAACGGCAGAGAAGCCACACCTGACGAAATTGCAGAATTTCTTGAAATGCCTGTTGATAAGGTAAGAGAAATTTTAAGAGTAGCGCAGGAGCCTGTATCACTTGAAACACCAATCGGTGAGGAAGAAGATTCACACCTTGGTGATTTTATTCCTGATGATGATGCACTTGCACCTGCCGATGCGGCTTCAATGAGCCTTCTTAAAGAGCAACTTGCAGATGTTTTAAAAACTCTTACTCCGAGAGAGGCAAAAGTTCTTTCACTAAGATTTGGTCTTGATGACGGAAATCCAAAAACACTTGAAGAAGTAGGCAAGGTGTTTAATGTTACACGAGAGAGAATCAGACAGATTGAGGCGAAAGCTCTCAGAAAACTTCGTCACCCGAGCAGAAGTAAAAAATTAAAGGACTTTTTAGACTGATTATGACAGAAGAAAAAATTGACAGAATAAATGCGCTTGCTCATAAGCAGCAGGCGGTCGGTCTTACCGATGAAGAAAAGGAAGAACAATCAAAGCTTAGGCAGGAGTATATCGCTTCAGTCAGAGCAAGCCTTGTAGGTCAACTTGAAAATACATATATAGTTGACGAAAACGGCAAAAAGAAAAAGGTAAAAAAGAAATAATGGGAAAGCTTATAATTATTGAAGGTCTTGACGGGTGCGGCAAATCAACGCAAACGCAATTACTTGAAGAATATTTTGAAAAAAATTCAATTAATTTTAAAAAAATCAAGCTTCCGGATTATGACAGTAAGTCGAGCACGCTCGTTAAAATGTATCTCGCCGGTGAATTTGGCAAAGATGCCGCTGATGTAAATGCTTACGCTGCCGGCGCTTTTTATGCAGTTGACAGGTTTGCGTCTTATAAGCTTGATTGGGGCAACGATTATAATGACGGAACATTGATTTTAGCTGACAGATATGCCACTTCTAATTCAATTTATCAAATGGAAAAGATTGATGAATCTAAATGGGATGAATATCTTGATTGGTCGGCTGATTTTGAATATAACAAAATAGGTATTCCTAAGCCTGACTTGGTAATTTTTCTCGATATGCCCGTTGAAGTGTCACAAAAGCTTATGACTGCTCGTTATGACGGTGATGAAAGTAAAAAAGACGTTCACGAGGCTAATGTTGATTTTCTTAATAAATGCAGAAAATCAGCACTTTATACCGCTTCTAAGCAAGGCTGGGCGGTTATACCTTGTTCTGACGGCGAGAAACCGCTTCCTATTGAAGAAATACATAATACTATTCTTGATTTTGTAAAAAAAGAATTGAAGGAAAAATAAAATGTTAGAGTTTAAAACACCGCAAATTGAGGATAAGGCATGGGTTGACCAATGCTTTAAGCATTTAAAAACAATGAATTGCGATTACACATTTGGCAATATGTTTGTGTGGAGCACCGAGTACAGTACCAAGATTTGTAGGTTTAAAAACTTTTTTATTTGCAGTTGGGGTATGGGCAAGGAAACTAATTTTGGCATCCCTGTCGGAAAAGGTGATTTTAAAGAAGCCGTTGAGGAAGTTATCAAATATGCTAAGGCTAATGATATTATGCCACGCTTTTACGGTGTAACCGAAGCTTATGTTGAGATGCTAAACGAAAATTTTCCCGATGCTTTTCAATTTCTATATGATGAAGGTTATGGAGATTATATTTACGAGGTTGAAAAAATGGCTTCGCTTAAAGGAAAAAAATACCACGGCAAGCGCAACCATATAACGAACTTTAAGAAAAACAATCCTAATTGGTCTTTTGAAACGATTAACAAAGATAATATTGACGATTGTATTAATCTTCACGCTAAATGGATAAACACTCACGTTGATGACAGTGACATTTCTTTTGAATTTGAAGCTGTTTTAAAAGCGTTTGAAAATTATGACAAATTGGGATTTATCGGCGGAATCATAAGAATAGACGGTGAAGCTATTGCCTATACTTTCGGTGAGCCTATCAGCGATGAAACATTTGTAACTCATTTTGAAAAAGCTCCGCCGGATATTCAGGGTGCCTATCCAATTATTAATCAGGAGTTTACTAAAAATTGTTTGATGAATTATAAATATGTAAACAGGGAAGAGGATTTAGGACTTGAGGGCCTCAGAAAGGCTAAGCAATCCTATTGTCCTGAAATTTTTCTTAAAAAATGCATAGCTGTTTACAAAGACTGATAATATGATTAAATATTTTGATGATGAAAATTTGATTATTCGCTTATGGCATGAAGCTTTTGGCGACAGCGATGAGGACATCGTTTTCTTTTTGAAAAATTGCAAGCATAAAAAATGTTTGGGCTACTTTGAGGACGATGAGCTTTGTTCTATGCTTTTTCTTGTTGATTGTAAGGTTAACGGCAATAATGCAAAATATATTTATGCCGCTTGCACGTATCAAAATAAACAGAAAAACGGTCAGATGACCAATCTTTTATCCTTTTGCAAAAGAAAATATGATTTGCTGTCATTAATTCCTGCAAATGATAAGCTTGTCACTTATTATGATAAGCGTGGTTTTAAGGGCAGGAGTGAAATTAAAAATATTATTTTTAATGAAAGCGACGATATAAAAGAATACCTTTTAGAAGGCTATGAACTTACGAAGCCGCTTTTATCAATTTATAAAAAAATGGAGATTTAATAATGGTTTACGTATTTTTAGCAGACGGCTTTGAAACTATCGAAGCGCTTGCCGTTGTTGATATGCTAAGGCGAGCAAAGATTGATAACGAAACTGTCGGAGTAACAGGTAAAACTGTTAAATCATCACATAATATTCAAGTTGTTGCTGATATTACAATTGATGAATTAAATATCAGTAATGCAGATGCAATTGTTTTACCGGGCGGTATGCCGGGTACTTTAAATCTTGAAGCAAACGGTGTTGTTCAATCTTCTATTGATTACTGCGTTGAAAACAAAAAATATGTTTGCGCTATTTGTGCCGCACCTTCAATTCTCGGTCATAAGGGTTTATTGAAGGGCAGGAATGCGATATGTTTTCCGGGTTTTGAGGAAGATTTATGCGGCGCAATTATTTCTGAAAAATATGTTGTTTCAGATGGCAATTTCATTACCGCACGTGGTGCAGGCGTTGCCGTTGATTTCGGTCTTGAAATTGTCAAGGCGCTCGGCGGCAGTGAACTTTCAAATAAAATCAGGGAAACTATCCAATGTCAATAAAAAATGAATTCCGCAAAAAATATAAACAAGCACGCAAAAATATTTCAGAAAAAAGAAGCAAGGACAAATTGATTAACGAATTTCTTTGCAATATGGAGTGTTATAAAAGCTGTGACACGGTTCTTTTTTATGCCGCACTTGATGATGAGGTTAATTTGGATTTATCAATTAAAGTTTCACTCGATTACGGTAAAAAAGCAGCGTTGCCTGTTTGTATTGACAATAACGGTAAAATGCAATATTATTACATAAGGTCACTTGACGATGTTAAAATCGGTGCTTTCGGTGTTCGTGAGCCTGATGTTAATTTTTGCACCTTGGTTGACGATTATACCGACGCAATCTGTATTGTTCCTGCGATTGCATTTGATAAATCGGGATACCGCCTTGGCTACGGCAAGGGATACTATGACAGATTTTTATGTAATTTTGACGGAATATCAATCGGTATTTCCTATGATGAATGTATAACTCAAAAACTTTGTGTTGACAGTTTTGATATTCCTGTTGACTATATAGTTACTCAAAGCGGTGTACTTTTTACCGCACAAGGAGGTAAAAATGGATAATAATGAATTTAAGCTTAACGAAACAGGCATAAATCCTGTTAATACGGCAAGCGAAAATAATGATGTCTATTTTACTAATGTTAAAACACAAAAGGCAGATATAAACAGACGTGAAAATATCACCCATACTGCGCAAAATAACGGAAACGATATCCCTAAAAAGCGTGTTCCGGTAAAAAAAGGTAAAGGTGTAACCTCGACGTATGTCTTTTTTATTGTTGTTATTGCGCTTTCCATGCTAATTTCAGTTTATGCGATTTTTTGTATGAATGACGTTTTTGGTATCACAAAAACAACTTCAACTGTTACTGTCAACCTTGATAAATCAATCGATAATGTTGATGATGCAATTGATGTTCTTTCTGACAACGGTTTAATTAAGTGCAAAAATTTCTGCAAGCTTTTCGCTAAATACAGAGAGCGTAATATCGGCCCTAATATTAAAAACGGATATTATAATAAAGACTATAAATACGATGCCGGAATTTACTATCTTAACGGAAAAATGGGCGTTGAGGGTATGCTTGTTGCTTTTCAGGGTAATAATGCTACTGCCGAAACAGTAAGCCTTATGTTTCCGGAAGGTACAACCGTTCCTGAAATTGTTCAAAAATTAGCAGATAACGAAGTTTGCGATAAGACTGCTTTGCTTTCGGTTATTCAATCAGCTGATTTTTCGTATTCTCTTGTATCAGATTTAAAGGCGAGCGAGCAGGTTCCGTATAGGCTTGAAGGTTATCTTTTCCCTGATACGTATGAATTTTATGTTGGTGAAACTGCAAACTCTGTTATCAAAAAATTCCTTGCAAACGGGGATACCAAGATTAAAGAAAAATACAGAACACGTGCTCAAGAACTTGGATATTCTATGAACGATATTATGAAAATTGCTTCGATTATTCAGTGTGAGGCAGGTAATAAGGAACAAATGAAAACAATTTCTGCCGTTATTCATAATCGTTTAAAGGACCAGGCTAATTTCCCACTTTTGGGTGTTGATTCAACAGGGGATTATATTACTAATAAAGTTGCTCCTGCACTTACGTCAACTTCTGCGCATACTGCGGATTATTATAAAACATACTATAGCACCACAGGCTCATCAACCGTTGTAGGTTTACCGCCAAGCCCGATTTGCAATCCGGGAATTGATGCAATAGTTGCAGCTCTTTATCCTGCAAATGTAGATTATTACTATTTCTTCCACGATACTAAGGGCAATATGTATACGGCAAAAACTTATTCTGAATTTAAACAAAAGGCAGCAACCTATGCTCCTTATCTTAATGTGAACTAATGAGAAATATTGAATTACTTTCACCTTGCGGTGATTTTGAAAGATTAAAACTTGCACTTAAATTTGGCGCTGATGCAGTATACCTTGCAGGTGAAATGTTTGGTATGCGCACAAATCCGTCAAATTTTAGTGCAGATGAATTAAAAAAAGCTGTTGAACTTGCTCACTCACTCGGTAAAAAAGTTTATTTAACCTGCAATACCTTGCCGAGAAATGAGGAAATCGAGAAGCTTCCTGAATTTTTGAAATATGCTCAGGATATCGGTATTGACGCATTTATTATTGCTGATATCGGCGTAATGGCGTTGGCTAAAAAATATGCTCCAAATGTTGATATTCATATGTCAACTCAGGTTGGAATTGTTAATTATCAAACTGCAAATGCACTTTATGAAATGGGCGCAAGAAGAATTGTTACTGCTCGCGAACTTTCGCTTGATGAAATTAAAACAATTCGTGATAAAACTCCAAATGATTTGGAAATCGAGGTATTTGTTCACGGCGCTATGTGTATGAGTTTTTCAGGCAGATGCATTTTGTCTGATTATATGACTCACAGAGATGCTAACCGTGGCGATTGCGCTCAGCCTTGCCGATGGAAATATCATCTTGTTGAGGAAACTCGTCCGGGTCAATATTTCCCGATTAATGAGGAAAAAAACGGCACATATATCTTTAATTCTCGAGACCTTTGTATGATTGAGCATATTCCCGAACTTGTTAATGCAGGCATTGATTCGTTTAAAATCGAGGGTAGGGCAAAAAGTGAGTATTATACGGCAATTGTAACTTATGCTTATCGCAACGCTATTGACGAATATCTTAAAAATCCTACCGATGATTTCAAACCGTCTCAGTGGATTCTTGATGAAATGGAAAAAATGAGCCATCGTGAATATACAACGGGATTTAATTTCGGCCCGATTGAAAACGGTCAGGTTACAGATACGGGAGGATATATCAGAAATTGGGACGTATGTGCTCTTTTTAGAGATTATTCAAACGGTAGGCTTATTGTAAGTCAGCGCAACAGATTTTTCGAGGGCGATGAACTTGAGGTTGTTGAGCCGGGTAAAAAGCCCTATAAATTAGTTGTTGAGGATTTGTATAATCTCGATGATGACGAAAAGGTTGATGTTGCAAATAAGGCTACCGATACCTATTCATTTAAATGTGATAAACCTGTATCGTCAGATGCCATATTCCGACGTCAAAGAACTGAATAAAATTTAACCCCCTTGTGAAAACTTTACACAGGGGGTATTTTTATGCGAAAAAGAGTTATTTCCTTGGGAGTTGCATTTGCGATACTTCTCAGCGTGGCACTCGGTAGATGCGGCTATATTAATTTCAGTAATTCTTATAAAGTTGATAATTCATACAATAGCATTACTATTGACATTTCAACTCTTTTTACTAATATATATTCACGAAACGGTGAACTGCTAAATAACAATTCAAAATCCGTTTATGCTGTAATTAAACCAAATGAAAAGGCAATGAGTGAACTTAAACTCCTTTATTCAAATGAACAAATTAAAGTAATTACCGATGAGTTGAAAAAGGGATATCCTGTTATTATCCCTGTTCAAAAATATTCTAAAACAAAATATATTCGGCTTGTTGAAACAGTTAAAGAAAACGATGAAAATATGCTTTGCCGCCATTTTTTAGATAAATCCTGTGCAGGACTTGAAAAATATACGGATAAAAAAATCGGCACCTTGTCGGTAAATTATAATGTCGACGCTCTCGGCAGAGTGCTTGACGGCGATAACGGCAGATTGATTAATAAAAACTATAATTCCACTGACGGAATTAAAATATCTATTGATGAAAATATTCAAAAAATTGCAGAAGAAAGTGCAAAATCACTTGATAAGGGAAGCGTTGTTGTGCTTGATACAAAAACTTCTCAAATTTTAGCCGCTGTCAGCCTCGGCGGCGATTATCTTAACCGCTCACTTTCATCTTATGCTGTAGGCTCAATCTTTAAACTTGTTGTTGCCGCTTGTGCACTTGAAAATAATATAAACCCATCCTATACGTGCAAAAGTAAAATCAAAGTTGGCGATATAACGTTTCATTGCCAAAATAAACATAAGCACGGCAAACAGCATATTAAACAGGCGCTTGCAAATTCCTGCAATTGTTATTTCGTAAATCTTGCTTTAAAAATAGGAAAAGATAAGCTTTATAATTTTGCTAAATCCCTCGGTTTCGGCGATTCTTTTAATCTTTATGATAATACTTTTCCTGTAGCCGCCGCCTCTTTTCCTACTGTAGAGGAACTTAAATCCGACGGTCAACTTGCACTTTTGGGTTTTGGTCAAGGTAAACTTACAGACACTCCGGTCCATTTCGCAAGCATTGTGGCGGCTATATCAAACGGCGGATATTATAACTCACCGACTTTGAATATTAAAAATTCAGCTTCAAATCAAGTTATTTCTTCTAAAACCTGCGCTGTTCTCAGGAATTATATGAAGAATGTTGTTGAAAACGGTACAGGCTTTAACGCTCAATATAAATCTCAAACGGCAGGCAAAACCGCAACGGCTCAAAGCGGAATTTATGTTGACGGTAAAGAACAGCTCAATACTTGGTTTGTCGGTTTTTACCCTTATGATAATCCCAAATATTCAATAGTTGTTATGCGTGAGGGCGGAAAAAGCGGTGCCGGCGATTGCTGTCCTGTTTTTAGGACTATTGTTGAAAAAATTGATAATATGTAGTATAATGTTGTTGATTAAATAATAGGGGATAACATTATGCAATATTCTAAGCTTAAAACCTTGCTGATTTATAATATTCTCGAAAAATACAGCGATGAAGAGCACCCTTTGTCAACTACGGATTTAATTTCCATGCTTGAGGAAAAAGGTGTTAAATGCGAACGAAAATCTATTTATGCCGATATTGCTGCTCTTAATGATATAGGTTGTGATATTATTACTGTTACAAGTCCAAAACGTGGCTTTTTTATGGCTTCAAGGACTTTTGAAATTCCTGAAGTAATGCTTCTTATCGACGCTGTTTCAAGTGCCGGCTTTATCACTCCCAAAAAAACGGCATCGCTTATTGAAAAGCTTGAAACCCTTGTGTCTGTCGAACAGGCAAAGACAATGAAAAGTCAAGTCTATGTTGATACTTCTTGCGCTAAATGCGATAATGAAGAAATTTATATTATTATAGACCGTCTTAATAACGCAATTGCTGATGAAAAAAAGGTTAAATTTGTTTATCGCAGGCGTAGTGTTGACGTGCAAAACCGTAAAAAACATACTGAAAAAACGTTTACCGTCTCTCCTTATGCTCTTATTTGGAAAGACGACCATTATTACCTTGTCTGCAATAATCAAAAATACGATAATCTTATGAATCTTCGTATCGACAGAATGAAAAAGCTTGAAATTCTTGACGAGCCGTCACGTCATTTCAGCGAAGTAAGCCCTTATAAAGATAAGTTTGACGAACACGATTATGTGTCAAAACGTTTTAATATGTTTTCAGGCGACGAATGTAATGTTACGCTTAAATGTAATATTCAATTGCAGGAGGAAATGCTTGACCGCTTTGGCAAAAATATTCCGCTTACCGCTGTTGACGGCAATCATTTTGAAACTACCGTTACCGCTACCGTGTCTGACGGCTTCATCTCTTGGCTTATGCAGTACGGCGACGGCGTAGAGGTCACTTCGCCTAAAAAGCTTGCTAAAATGGTACGTGATAAGGCAAAAACTATATATAATATGTATAAGGGGAAAAAGTTGTGAAAAATAAGTTGATTAAAATTCTTTGCCCTTTTCTTGCACTTGCCGTTTGCCTGTCCGTTTTTTCACCGATAGCTTTCGGCGATGATACCGATATTAACGGTACATATAAATATACAAGCGATACGGATACTCTTGAAATTTTCAGCGATGATATTATGATTGACAGAACTGAGGCTGACTTTTCTAAAAACCCTTGGTTTTCTTATAAATCATCAATTAAGCATATTGTAATTCATAACGGAGTTACTAAAATAAGTGATTTGGCATTTTCAAGAATGGATAATTTGCTTGATGTTCAAATTCCCGATACTGTTGTTTCAATAGGTAATTCTGCTTTCGCAGGCAATGATAACCTTAATAAACTTGAAATTTCCGATAATGTAACTTCAATAGGCGATTACGCTTTCGGTTTGAATTCAAAAATGCTTGTTAAATCCGATTTTGAATGTGTTTGCTCCTCAGTAAGCTTTGCTCAAAGCTGGTGCTTGAAAAATTATATTCCTTTTACAACAGAATTTGTAGGCAATTCTCAAACGGTTAATATAAATGTAAATAAAAAGCAATGCTATTGGTCCTTTGTTCCTAAGACGGATTGTAATATTACATTTTATTCTTCTTCAAAATCCGATACAGAGGGCTTAATTTATGATTATAATTCATACACTTATAATTCAAATTATAACGAAATGAAAAAGTCAGCCATTTGCTATAATGACGATGTAGGTAACGACCTTAATTTTAAAATATCAACTACTCTTAAAGCCGGTAAAAGATATTACCTTTCAACTAAATTTAAGCTTTCGTCAAGAATAGGCAGCTATGTTGTTAATTTTAATTATATTTGTATTGAAAGTCACTCGTATGTTGCCTCTTGCTTGGAACAGGATTTTATTTCCGGTAATTATGATATTCTTGTATTGAAATGCGTTAATTGCTCTGATACTCAGTCAATGCTTTTTATTGATGCATTGAAGCAAAATTTGAGTATAGCCGATGTTAATAACGACGGATATGTAAATGCTAAGGACTATGCAATTCTTAAAAAAATGTAATATATTAACCGTTTATCCCATTATTTTACAATATCTTGTCCGATTTCTTCGCCTTATCTTTAAATATATATATAAACTTAAAAAAACAGTTAAAATTTATTGACAAATTATGTTAATTGTATTAAAATGTTTAAGATTTTAGAATGTATTGCTATAGTTATTACCAAAATTAAATTTGTGCGGTGATTTTGGTTGTGTGGGAATACATAGCGAAAGGAGATTTCAAAAATGAAATTTAAGATTTCTAAAAAAATTGTATCTTTGTTTCTTGCAGTTATGATGGTTGTAACAAGCGTGCCTTCACTTGCTATGACTGCATTTGCAGGTACTGATAATTGTAAGTATCTTTTTGCTTACTTTACCGGTAACACAAAGTACGGTCAGAATGTTAGATTCGCTCTTTCCGAGGACGGATATACATTCACTGCTCTTAATAATAATGAGCCTGTTTGTACACAAACTCAAAGTACAACAAGTTCAACAAGCGCAGGTTATGCTCGTGACCCATATATCACTCGTGACCCTAAGGGTAACGGATATTATATGGTTGCTACTGATATGGACGCATCAGGTATGCATAGTAGCTGGAGTGGTGACTCTTGCGTTTACGTTTGGCATTCAAATAACCTTGTAGATTGGACTCAGATTTCTAATTTTGATTTCAGAACCTTCAGCGGTTTTGAAAATACTATTCGTGCTTGGGCACCGCAGATTATTTGGGATTCAACTTCTAATCGTTGGATGATGTATTTATCAATCACTGTTGAGCCTAATTGGAACGTAATGTATTATACATACACTACCGATTTCAAAACTTTTACTGCTCCGCAGAAGTTTGAATTTTCAAACGGCGTTTATACCGGTAGAATTGATGCTGATATAGTTGAACATAACGGTAAATATTATATGTACTATAAAGATGAAACTGCTGCTGCCGTAATGCTTGCAACTGCCGATTCTTTAACCGGTACATATACTCCTGTTAAAACTGTATCGACTGACCTTTCTAAGAAAGCTGTTGAAGGCAATGCAATGTATCAGCTCGGCAACTCTGGTACTTGGGTTATGATGCTTGATGAGTATTCAAATGGTACATTTGCTTATGGCACCACTACTGATTTTGTCAACTTTACTAAGTATACAGGCTCTACTTCTGCTAACTCTGCTCTTACAGCTCGTCACGGTTCTGTAATGCAGATTACTACGGAAGAATATAACAGGCTTAAAACTGCTACATTCAACAGCGCTTCTGAGCCTACCGGCGACGGCGTAGATTTAACTAAAAATCTTGTTGGTCAGTATCTTACTACAAGTGATGTAACTGCCGATGCTTCAGGCAAGGGTCATAACCTTACTTCTACAGGTACTGTTTCTTGGAACAGTACAGGATATTCTACAGACCTCGGTGCCGCTTCATTTACTAACGGTAACTATCTTCATACTGCGGATTTGAAGTCTATTATTGGCGATAACGCAACTGGTTTCACAGCATCATTTTTGGGATATGTTGACAGTTCATGTGATGACAAAGGTAGATTTGTTGAATTTTCTAATTATGCACCAAAGTCATATAAATGGGTTGGTGGTACTACAGATAATGTTTTACTTTCATATGAAGGTAAAACTGGCGAATGTGAATATATGAAGGATACTGATAATTGGAATGTAGATAGATTTAGAATTTATCCTGCAGCTCAAACAACAAATTCGTGGCATCAGTATACAGTCACTTATGATTCAACCACTAAAAACCTTCGAATATTTATTGATGGTAAAAATGCTGCTTCTGCTACAAGCGATAAGTTAGATTCAAGTTTTATTTCTGCTCTTACTTATCTTAACATTGGTGTTTCATGTTATTCAGATGATGCTTCACTTACCGGTAAGCTTCGTGACTTGCGTGTATATAACAGAGCAATTACAGATGATGAAGCTTCAAGGCTTCCTAAGCAGTATCAGCTTGATTCTATATCAAGTAAAATGGATTATGCTAATTCAGTGTTAAATGCCAATACTGCAAATAATACTTCTGCTGAATCGTTTAACGGTGATGCTTATTATACCGGTAATAATAACACATATACCGCTCCTGAATCATCACGCCAAAATATATTGTACGGCAGTAAAACAACTAATTTTGGCGAAGAAATAGATAGTGATTATGTTGCAAAAAAAGCAATATTGCCAAACTCTACTGTTTTAGTTTATGATGGTGTTAACACACCTGCATATCCGATTTATCTTCAAGCACGGCCAATGGGCAATGATAATATAATTCTTACTGGTGCAACTTATTCTGGTTCGGCTCCGTTTAAGTTTAATTCAAATTGGAGTGGATATCATGCAGGTGCAGAAACCACGAATATTTTTGAAATAACTACTAATAAAGAACTACAAAATTCTAACGATAATCAAGGTTCTAAAGGTAATGTAGCAAGTACCGAATTTGATTTTGGCACAGGTAAAGGATTCCCAACTTCTAATGGTATTCGTTATTATTGGACTAACACTTTATATTATACCGGTTCAGGAAATACCGATTCCTATTATGAAAAACATTCCAACAATGTTTCTATTACTGTTTCACACAGAAATAAAGTGGCATGGGTTTGGAATGATCGTGATAAAGCTATTAGTGTAAACAATGATGTTTATATTCTTAATTATAAGCCGATTTATGACATTTTAAGTAATTCAACCTCAAACATGGTAAGTGAGACCGGTAAATCCTATACGTTTAGGGACTTGTATAATGAAGTTTATAAAAATAAATGGATGTATACAGAAAAATCACTTGCAAGTTATCTTTATGCAGTTGCAAAACTCACTCAATTAAATTTGAATGACTCATTCAAAAACGCTTCAGATAATGAAATTTCAAGCAAGGTTTCTACTGCCGCAAGTCAAATTAAAGATTACAGTGTTGCGTATAATGCGGCAGTTTCTAATCTTAAGTTAAAAACATTCAAAATCAAATTTGTTAAGGCTGACGGTACTGAGGTTGACAAGACTGTAACAGCCGGCAAATCGCTTAGCGGACTTATCCCTGATGTAACAGCTATTAAGAATAATAAAAACGGTACGCACGATGTTTATTCTTGGCCTTCAGATTGCACAAACACCTATATGCCTAAGGAAGATGTTACATTCCATGAAGAGTCAGTTGTTCGTGATTGTACTTATAATGTAAAAGAAGAAAACGGTGTAATAACAAAAGTATGCTCTAAATGTGGATATACATTTACTCTTGACGTAAATGCTTACAATGCGGCTGTAGCTGAAGCGCAGGCTGCTATTGAAAACACAGCTAAATTTACAGAAACTTCAAGAAATGCACTTCAATCTGTTCTTAATAATAATAAGCTTGAAAATGCTAAAAGTCAGCCTGAACTTAATGCTATGACTAAAGCAATTATTGAGGCTACAAACGCTCTTAAACTTAATACCTATACTGTTAAATTTTATAAAGTGATTAACAATGGCGATCCGGAGTTAGTCAACGAATATTCAGGCGAATACGGTAAGGATGTAACGCTTGAAAGCGGCCTTGACGACAGCTATGCCATTACTAAGTGGACTAAGACTGTTGGCGAAGCTGACGAAAAGGTAGGCTCATCTAATACTACTCTTTTAACAAGATATTATGCTAACGTTAATTACTACGTTTATGCTTCTAAGGCTGAATCAAAAGGCGACAACTCGGCTATCGTAGCTCTTACCGACAGAACAGGCAGAGTTGTTGACAATATGTATGTTGATCTTGTGGACGGCAAGGCTACCGTAACCGTAAAGGCTGATGTTGCTAATAAAACTGTTACAGTAAATGGCAGAACAACATTAAAGGCTGTTGATTTAACATTCTACACAATTGCCGGCTTTAAGATTGGTGATACCGTTCTTCAAGATGGTCTAGAAACACAAGTTGATATTACCAAGGATCTTACAATTTCAACCGTTTATGATAATTCTAAGTCATTTAATATCACTTCGAGTGACGGCTCATGCACACCGAGTGTGTCGACTGCTTATTGGGACCAAAAGGTAACTGTAACAGCCGATAATACAACAGCTAATACTAAGTGGCTTGTAAACGGTGTTCCGGTTGCTTACGGAACTCAATATGTTTTCCGTGCTACTAAGGACGCAGATATTAAGTGTGTAACAGATTCTTCTTCAGCTGCAAAAGCAACAGCAACTGTTGAGAGCCTTAGCTATAATTCACCTACCGCAAAAACTATTACAGTTGTTGGCTCATTTAATGTGCCTAAAAACTGCACAGTTGTCGAAAAGGGTGTCCTTATGAAGACATCATCAGTAAACAACCCTGATGCAGTTCGTAATATCGAAAATTATACAGGCGAAAAGGCAAATGCTCGTAAGTTTGTTGCTACTAATTATGTAAAAGATACTAACCAATATGCTATTAACATTTACTCATCTAAAGCGTATACTTCACTTTGCGTCGGCGCAGTTGCATATGTAACATATGAAGATGCAAATGGCGATGTTAATACTAAATATTCTGATCTTGTTACAATTGATTATAATGCATAAGGGAGGATTTAAAAATGAAAAAATATGTATCTCCTGATTACGAGATTGAAAAATTCACAATTGAGTCCGTACTTACTTCGTCTGGTATTGGCGGCGATGGTAATAATGAAGTCGACGGCGGTAACGGCGGCGACGGCGGATTTGACTTCTAATAAAAAAGCAGGAGATTTTCTCCTGCTTTTTCTTTTTGCTTTGTTTGCAACAAAGGCAACCACCTGCTATGCAGGTGGAAAAGGAAAAGCT
>OGHO01000085.1_pt1 | contig 125216 bp, 86 predicted proteins | sample 1571421 | NCBI WGS metagenome assembly OGHO01 (sample SAMEA2581937, study PRJEB24529) | metagenome | biome: Human gut stool | place: China | collected 2011
AACGCCAGGCGGTTGACGATGCCGTAGGCGCCGATCATCAGGTCGCCGCCGTACTCCTTCAGCCCCTTGTTGATGAGGATGACGATGAAGCAGGCAGCGAGGTTCATCAGGAAGGGCGACATGCCGATGGCCAGCATGTCGCGCACGATTTTCTTCCGCAGGCGGTAGATGCCGCGGCGGAAGTGGAGGAGTTCCTGTTTGTTCGAAAGGATGCGCAGCTGCCACACGAGCGAAATGACCTGCGCCAGCACCGTGGCGATGGCCGCGCCGCGGATGCCCCAGCCGAAGCCGAAGATGAACAGCGGGTCGAGGATCGTATTGATGATCACGGTGTTGATCGTGGCGTACATTGACTTGCGGGGATGCCCCGAGGCGCGCAGCACGGAGTTCAGGCCCAGATACATGTGCGTGACGACGTTGCCCAGCAGGATGACGGTCATGTATTCGCGGGCATAGCCGATCGTGGCCTCGCTGGCCCCGAAGAAATAGAGGATCGGGTCGAGGAACAGAAGCGCCACGAGACCGAACGCTATGCCGATTATCAGATTGAGCACCAATACATTGCCCAGCACCCGCTGGGCCGTTTCGTAGTCGCGCTGCCCCAGACGCATCGAGATCAGCGTCGCGGCGCCCACGCCCACCAGCGAACCGAACGCCGCGGCGAGGTTCATCAGCGGGAAGGTCAGAGCCAGGCCCGAAATGGCCAGCGGCCCGACCCCGTGGCCGATGAAGATGCTGTCGACCATGTTGTAGAGCGACGAGGCCGTCATGGCGATGATCGCCGGCACGGCATATTGTACGAGCAACTTCCGGATTGACTCGGTTCCGAGTTCCAAAGCCGCCGATTTTATCTCCGTCATAGCCTATTCTCTTAATATTCCTTACCGGTATGTCTCCATCTCTCCGCCCCTGTCCGATACAAGGTTACAATGCCTCCAAAAATTCCGTCTTCGCCGCGGCCGGATACTCCGGCGTGGCGCCCGCGCACGAACAGACGAAAGCCGCGACCTTCGAGGCGAACGTCTGGGCCGGCCAGATGTCGTGCCCGGCAGCCAGCATCGCGCAAAACGCCGCCGTGAACGAATCGCCCGCACCGACCGTGTCGACGGGGCGGACCCGGTTCCCGCGGGGAATCACATAGGCCGAAATCCGGTTCCGGGTGAACACGCGGCTGCCCTCGGCGCCCTCGGTGAGGATGACCATTTCGAGGTTCTTCCGGCGGTCGAGCAGCTCCCGGCACAGCCCGCCCGCATCGGCGTCGGGACATCCGGTCAGACATCCGGCCACGCGCGGAGCCTCCTCGTCGCTGATCTTCAGAATATTGCAGCGAGCCATCGACTCCTCCAGCACCTCCCGCGAGAAGAAATCCTGCCGCAGGTTGACGTCGAACACGCGCAGCGTCCGCCGTTCCCGGCGAATCACCCCGTCGAGAAACCGCACGACGGTAGCGTGCGACGCCGCGCTGCGCTGCGCCAGCGAGCCAAAGCAGACCACGTCGGTCCGGGCGGCCAGCCGGGCCAGCGCGTCGGACCACGCCATTGCGTCCCATGCGCCGGGCAGAATTTCGTAGGTGTTGACCCCGGCGGCATCCCGGCGTTTGTCGACGACGCCGGTCGGCAGCTGCCCGACGCGGCAAAGCCCGTCGCAAAGCCCGCGGGCCTCCAGTTCGGCCGACACCGCGCGGCCCCGCTCGTCGTCCCCGACCGCGCTGACCACATGCACCTCCGCCGCATCCGGGCCGGAAATCAGCCGGGAGCACTTGAGGAAATGGTCGGCGAAATTGGCCGGTGCGCCGCCGAAGGTATATTCGTCCGTCACGACGTCGTGGTCGTAAAGCACCTCGCCCAGTCCGACGGCTACGATCTTGTCCGGATTCTCCATACCAGCAGGCCGTTTTATTCCAGTTCCCAGTCCGAGCCGTCCTTGCGGTCCTTGACGCGGATGCCGGCGGCCGTAAGTCCGTCGCGGATACGGTCCGACGCGGCCCAGTCCTTCGCCGCTCGGGCTTTCAGACGCTCGTCCAAAAGCATCTCGACCAGCGGCGTCACGTAGTCGCGTCCCGATGCCGTCCCGGCGGCCTTCTCGTCGCGCAGTCCCAGAATGTCGAAGGCATAGCGGCGCACGGTGGCCGTCAGCGCCGCGAGGTCGGCGGCCGCGATCGTCTGCGTGCCGTCGGCCAGCTGGTTGACGACGCGCACCCAGTCGAACAGCGCCGAAATGACCATCGGCGAGTTCAAGTCGTCGGCCATCGCCTCGGCGCAGCGCGTCTCCAGCTCGGCGGGATCGACCGTCGAAGCGTCCGCGGGCCTGATCTTCCCGAGCGTCTCGATGCCCTTCATCAGGCGGTCCAGCCCCTTCTCGGCGGCTTGCAGGGCCTCGTTCGAGAAGTCGAGCGTCGAGCGGTAGTGGGCCTGGAGCACGAAGAAACGGATCGTCATGGGCGAATAGGCCTGCGAAAGCTTCGGGTGCGACCCGGTGAAGAACTCCTCCAGCGTGATGAAGTTGCCCAGCGACTTGCCCATCTTCTGCCCGTTGACCGTCATCATGTTGTTGTGCAGCCAGTAGCGGGCCGAATCGTGGCCCAGCGCGGCGGTCGACTGCGCGATCTCGCACTCGTGATGCGGGAACATCAGGTCCATGCCGCCGCCGTGGATGTCGAAACGCTCCCCGAGGTAGCGCGTCGACATGGCCGAGCACTCCATGTGCCATCCCGGAAATCCCTCGCCCCAGGGCGACGGCCACCGCATGATATGCTCGGGCGACGCCTTCTTCCACAGCGCGAAGTCGTAGGAGTGGCGTTTGTCCGACTGCCCGTCCAGCTCGCGCGTGTTGGCGATGATGTCGTCGAGGTTGCGCCCCGACAGCTTGCCGTAGTTGTATTTGGCGTTGTATTTCTCCACGTCGAAGTAGACCGAGCCGTTCGCCTCGTAAGCATAGCCGTCGGCCAGGATCTTCTTCACGAATTCGATCTGCTCGATGATGTGTCCCGAGGCGTAGGGTTCGATCGAGGGGGTCTCGACGTTGAGCGCGTCCATCGCCCGGTGGTAACGCTCCGTATAGTAGTGCGCCAACTCCATCGGCTCCAGCTGTTCGAGCCGGGCCTTCTTGGCGATCTTGTCCTCGCCCTCGTCGGCGTCGTGCTCCAGATGGCCCACGTCGGTGATGTTGCGCACGTAGCGCACCTTGTAACCCGAAGCCTTGAGGTAACGGAACAGCAGGTCGAACGTCACGGCGGGCCGGGCGTGGCCCAGGTGCGGATCGCCGTAGACCGTGGGACCGCAGACATACATGCCCACGCGGCCCGGAACGAGCGGCTCGAAGACCTCCTTGCGGCGGGTGAGCGTATTGTAAAGTACGAGTTTGGAATCCATAATCGTGAATTAACGTTTTGAACGGGTAAAGTTACGACTTTTTCCGCAAACATCCGCGTCCTGCCGTCAAAAATCGAGCAGGCGGAAGCGAAGGTGAGAAATATACGCCCCTCCGGCGCAGGAACCGGGAATTTATCGTACCTTTGCGCCGATTATATGAAATTTCAAGACTTACGACTCTCCGAGCCGCTGTTACGCGCCATCGGAGAAAAGGGGTACACGGATCCCACCCCCATCCAGCAACAAGCCATTCTTCCCGTACTCGAAGGCCGCGACCTCCAGGGCTGCGCCCAGACCGGGACGGGCAAAACCGCAGCCTTCACGCTGCCGATGCTCCAACTTTTAGCCGTCGAACCGGCCCCCAGGGGACGCCGCCCGATCCGCGCCCTGGTGCTCACCCCCACGCGCGAACTGGCCATCCAGATCGACGAGTGCTGCCGCGACTACGCCCGCTACACATCCGTCCGCCACTGCGTGATCTTCGGCGGCGTCAACCAGCGCCCGCAGGTCGACGCGCTCCAGAAAGGCGTGGACCTGCTGATCGCCACTCCGGGCCGCCTGCTGGACCTGATCGGACAGGGCTACGTGACGCTCGACACGATCCGCTTCTTCGTGCTCGACGAAGCCGACCGCATGCTGGACATGGGCTTCATCCACGACATCCGCCGCATCCTGCCGCTGCTTCCCGAACGGCGCCAGACGCTCTTCTTCTCGGCCACGATGCCCGAGTCGATCGCCGCACTGGCCGCGAAAATCCTCCGCGACCCGGTGCTCGTCACCGTCACGCCCCCGGCATCGGTGGTCGAGACCATCGCGCAGACGGTCTATTTCGCCGAGAAGGCCGAGAAAAGCCAGCTGCTGATCGACCTGCTCACGGACTCCGATGCCAACCAGGTGCTGGTCTTCACCCGCACCAAGCACGGCGCCGACAAACTGGCCAAGATACTCAACCGTGCCGGAATCAAGTCGGGCGCCATCCACGGCAACAAGTCGCAGAACGCCCGCGTGAAAGCCATGAACGACTTCAAGACGGGCGAATGCAGGGTATTGATAGCTACGGACATCGCCGCACGGGGCATCGACATCAGCCAGCTGCCGCTGGTGATCAACTACGAACTGCCGGAGGTCGCCGAGACCTACGTCCACCGCATCGGCCGCACGGGCCGCGCGGGATACGAAGGCGCGGCGTGGTCGTTCTGCTCGGAGGACGAATTCGAGTATCTCTGCGACATCCAGAAGCTCACCGGGCTTACGATCCCCACCGAGGGACCGGTTCCGGAATACGCCGTGCGCAAAGCCGTCCCGGCGCGGAAACCCGCGCAGAAGGCCCCACAGCGTCCCGCACGCACCCAGGAGCCGAAACCGGCCCGGAATGCCGGGGCCAAATCCGCACAGCGGTCCGGCCGGGATGCAGGCGCCGAACAGCAGCGGCCCGCCCGCAACACGGAGCAGAAGGCCCCCCGCAACGCCGCGAAGGAGCCGCAGCCGGCACAAAATCCGGCGCAGGCCGACGCCGGGCACTCCTCCCGCCCGTCGCGCTCCCGCCGCAGACGGGGCACGCGCCCCGCACCGGGAACGCCCATCGAACCGGCCGGAAAAACAGCCTCCCGCCCTGCCGACACGTCGCACGGACAAAGCCCGAAGCAGGGGGCCGGAAACGCCTCGAAAACCGCCGGAAACAAATCCGCCGCGGGTGCCGCGCCGAAAAGCGCCGCCAACCCGGATCCGGGCCCGTCGGCAAAACCGTCCCGCCGCCGCAAACGCGGGGGTTCCGGAAACGCCGCCAGGTCCGCAGCGGCTCCGGCCGCCAAGTCCGCTCCGGCGGCGGCCGAGGCCCCGCAGAAAAAATGGTGGAAACGGTGGCTGTAAATGCATTTCACGTAATAAGATTGGAAAAACCGCGTTAAATCATTACTTTTGCACGATAAGTAGTTACGAAAAAAGTTTTCTCGGATATGCACTTCTACAAACGCTGGAACAACATCACGGGCTGGGCCGTATTCGCCGTCGCGGCGATGGTCTACCTGATGACGATGGAACCCGTCTCGAGCCTCTGGGACTGCTCGGAGTTCATCGCAACGTCCTACAAACTCGAAGTGGGGCATCCTCCCGGAGCGCCGCTGTTCATGATGCTGGCGCGCCTGGCCACGCTCTTCGCCTTCGGAAACCCCGACTACGTGGGCATCGCCGTCAACGCCATGAACTCGCTGGCCAGCGCCTTCTGCATCCTGTTCCTGTTCTGGACCATCACCCACCTGGCGCGGCGTCTGGTGACGCGCGACGGCGCAGCGCTTACCCGGGCCAATACGTGGGCCATCCTGGGTGCCGGGGCCGTCGGGGCCTTGGCCTACACCTTCACCGATACGTTCTGGTTCTCGGCCGTCGAGGGCGAAGTCTACGCCCTCTCGTCGATGTTCACGGCGCTGGTCGTGTGGCTGATGCTCAAATGGGAGGAGCAGGCCGACGAGCCTCACTCCTCGCGCTGGATCGTGCTGATCGCCTACCTGATGGGCCTCTCGATCGGCGTGCACATCCTCAACCTGCTCTGCATCCCCGCGCTGGTCTTCATCTACTACTTCCGCAAGACCGCCTCGGTGACCTGGCGAGGCATCGCCCTCTCGACGCTCGTGTCCGGGGCGATGATCGTCTTCGTCAACAACATCATCATCCCCTACACCGTCTGGATCGGGGCGCAGATCGACACGCTGTTCGTCAACACGTTCGGCCTGCCGGTCAACTCCGGCATCACGCTCTTCGCGCTGGCGCTGATCATCGGTCTGGGATGGGCCGCGTGGGCCGCGCACAAACGGGGCCGCGTAGTGCTGAACATCCTGCTGCTCTCGACGACGATGATCCTCATCGGCTACTCGTCCTACGCCTCGGTGACCATCCGCGCCGCGGCAAACCCGCCGATGAACTCCAACAACCCCAACAACCCCCACGCCCTGCTGTCGCTCCTGAACCGCGACCAGTACGGCGACCGGCCGCTGCTGTACGGCGCACAGTACTCGGCTCCCCCCGAGGGCGTGAAGGAGAAGAAGGTGTGGTATCTGGACGAGGACGGCAAGTACAAGACCGCCACGGTGCTCACGGGATACACCCACGCTCCGGAATTCATGCAGCTGTTCCCCCGCATGTGGAACTACTCGAAGGGCGAAAAGGCCTACAAGGAGTGGGCCGCCTACCGCACCAAGACCGAGACGCTGCGCGACGACAAGGGTGAAATCCTGCGCGACGCGCAGGGACGCCCCATGCGCGGCGAGACGCTCGACTTCGGACGCAAACGGGCCTACACCGACTCCTACGGCGACACCCGCACGGTCACCGAACCGACGTTCTGGGAAAACGTCCATTTCTTCTTCAACTACCAGCTTTCGTACATGTACTGGCGCTATTTCATGTGGAACTTCGTGGGACGCCAGAGCGACATACAGCCTTCGCGCACGACGATCACCGACGGCAACTGGCTCTCGGGCATCCGCTGGATCGACGAGAAATACGTCGGCCCGCAGGACAACCTGCCGCGCGAAATCGCCGAAAACAAGGGACGCAATACCTATTATTTCCTCCCCTTCCTGCTGGGACTCATCGGACTCGTCTACCAGCTGAACCGCGACCAGCGGAACTTCTCGATCGTGCTGTGGCTGTTCGTGATGATGGGCATCGCACTGGTCTTCTACTTCAACACCTCGCCCGGCGAGCCGCGCGAACGCGACTACGTCTATGCGGGATCGTTCTATGCCTTCTCGATCTGGATCGGATTCGGCGTGCTGGCCCTGCGCGACCTGATCGCATGGATCACCAAGCGCAGCAACGTCACGGCGGCCGCCGCGGCCACCGTCGTCTCGATGAGCGTCCCGGCCATCCTCGCGGCCCAGAACTGGGACGACCACGACCGTTCGCACCGCACGATGGCCCGTGACATCGGCTGGAACTACCTCCAGTCGACGCTGCCCAACTCGATCATCCTCAACTACGGCGACAACGACACCTTCCCGCTGTGGAACAACCAGGAGGTCTACGGCGTGCGCCCCGACGTGCGGATCATGAACACCTCCTACCTCGGCGGCGAGTGGTACATCGACGAGATGAAGACCAAGGCCAACGACGCCCCCGGAGTTCCCTTCTCGCTGCCCAAGCACAAGTACACCTACAACAACGACATGATCTACGTCACCAACAGCATCGACCGTCCCGTGGAGATCAAGGAGGTGATCGACTTCGTGCGCAGCGACGACCCCCGCAGCAAGGTCAAGCTCGCCGACGGCACGCTGGCCGACTACATCCCCGCCAAGCGCATCGCGATACCCGTCAACAAGGAGAACGCCATCGCCTCGGGCATCGTGGCCGAGAAGGACCGCGACAAGATGGTCGACACGGTGTTCATCAACATCAAGAAGAATTCGCTGGACAAGAACCAGCTGATGATTCTCGACATGCTGGCCAACTTCGACTGGAAACGCCCGATCTACATGACGCAGGTCTACATTCTCCAGGACTTCGGGCTGATGGACTACCTCCAGTTCGACGGCTATGCCTACCGGCTCGTGCCGATCCTCACCCCGACGCAGAACCCCTACGAAATCGGGCGCATCGACGCCGACTACGCCGCGCCGCTGCTGCGCGACACGTTCCGCTACGGCAACCTCGAAGACCCGCGGGTGTACGTCGACTACTTCATCCAGTACAACCTGTCGGCCTCGCACGCACGCGACGCCTTCGCCCGCGTGGCCAAGGAGCTGCTGCGGCAGAACCGCGTCGGGGAGGCCGTCGAGCTGCTCGACCTGGGGCTGGAGCGGATGCCGACCTCGCAGATACGCTTCACCGACACCAACACCTACCCCTTCCTGGAGGCTTACTACGCCGCTTCGGCCATGGGGGACAAGGAGGCCGCCGCGAAGGGCGACGCCCTTTTGAGGGAGTATGCCCAGACGCTGATCGAATACATCGAGCACTACCTCCGTTTCGAAGGGGCGCAGGGCGACATGGTCTCGGGCCTTATCGACGAGAAGCTCGACCAGCTGGGCGACATCTACTACCTGGCCAGCTACGCCGACCGCAAGGAGGTGGTGGCCGAACTGAACGACTACTACCGTTCGCTGGGGGTCTCCGAGGAGAACCTGATCGACGTGGGCGACAAGCGCCAGCAGCCCGACTCGGCGCTGTTGCCCGCCGCGAAATAGCCGGAGCCGGAAATGAAATAACGCACGTAACGGAAGCATTACGTGCGTTATTTTTATTGCGGCCGCCCACCCGAAGCGGATGTTCGGGCAAACCAAAATCCGGGTCTACGTTTAAAAACGACATTTTTTGAGCCCGAATACACCTGATTGCACTCACCTTTCACTATATTTGCGGAATAAACCGTTTTTCACGAACCCAAACCAGAGAATTATGCCGCTTTTCATTCCGGAAGACTATACGGCCAAGCTCGCTCCCGAAACGATGGAGCAGGCCATCACCTATCTCAAGGAGATTTTCCCCGACATGCTGGCCCGCAGCCTCCGCCTGCGCCGCGTCACGGCCCCGTTGTTCGTCCTTTCGGGCACAGGCATCAACGACGATCTGAACGGCGTGGAGCGCGCCGTGTCGTTCCCGATCCGCGACCTGGGCGACCGCCGGGCCGAGGTGGTGCACTCGCTGGCCAAATGGAAGCGCATGAAACTCGGGGCCTACAAGATCGCCCCGGGATACGGGTTGTACACCGACATGAACGCCATCCGCGCCGACGAGGAGCTGGACAACATCCATTCGCTCTACGTCGACCAGTGGGACTGGGAGCGCACGATGCGTCCCGAAGAGCGCAACCTCGGCTTCCTGAAAACGACCGTCGAAACGATATACGAGGCGATGAAGGCCGTCGAGGAGGAGGTTTACGAACTTTATCCCCACATCACGCCCATCCTGCCCGAGCGGATCACGTTCCTCCAGGCCGAGGAGCTGTTGCAGGAGTTCCCCGCGCTGACGCCCAAGGAGCGCGAGCAGGCGGCGGCCCGCAAATACGGCGCGCTGTTCCTGATCGGCATCGGCGGCGAACTGTCCGACGGACAGCGGCACGACGGGCGCGCCCCGGACTACGACGACTGGAGCACCCCGACCGAAGGCGGTTACAAGGGACTCAACGGCGACATCATCGTGTGGAACCCGGTTCTGGAGAGCGCCTTCGAACTTTCGAGCATGGGTATCCGCGTCGACGCCGAGGCCCTCGAACGCCAGCTTGCGATCTGCGGCTGTCCCGAGCGGCGCGAAATGGAGTTCCACCGCCTGCTGCTCGAAGGGCGCCTGCCGCTTTCGATCGGCGGCGGCATCGGCCAGTCGCGCCTCTGCATGTTCTACCTGCGCTGCGCCCACATCGGCGAGGTGCAGGTCAGCATCTGGCCCGAGCGGATGATCGCCGAGTGCGCCGCCCACGGCATCTATCTCAAGTAAGGCGGCCTCCCGGAAGTAAGGGCGGTTCTCGGAAACGGGCCGGGCTCCCGAAGTAACCCGGCCCCGAATACCCTGCCTCTCCCGAAAGCCCGCCGACTACTCCAGATAAGACAAACCCCCGCTCTCGGAGCGGGGGGGGGTTATTTATTTTCCGGCGGCAGGCTGGTCGGGGGTTTTGTGATCCTTTTTATTCCTGTTGTAGAGAAAACGCTTGATTTTGTGCGTGGGGGTCTTGGCGAAGTCGTCCTTCTCCTCGACGACCTCCGAAATCCGCGAAAAACGGTTGACCTTGGCGTTGACGAAATCCATGATCTCCTTCTTCAGCTGCTCGGTCTTGGCCTCCCAGGCCTCCTTCTTGCCTTCCCACTCCTCGCGCCAGTCGTCGATCATCGACTCGATCTCCTCACGGTTGAAGTGCACCAGGGCGATCAGACGGCCCTCTTGCTCGGTGACGATCGAATCGGCGATGCAGACGTGCGAGTTGAGCACCGTCTCGATGTCCTCGGGATAGATGTTCTCGCCGCCGGGCCCCACGATCATGTTCTTCAGGCGGCCCTTGATGTAGAGCCAGCCGTCCTTGTCGAACTCCCCGAGGTCGCCCGTGCGGAACCATCCGTCGGCCGTGAAAACCTCCTTCGTCGCTTCGGGATTCTTGAAATACCCCACCATCACGCTCGGCGTGCGGGCCACGATCTCGCCCTGACGGGTCTCGGGGTTGACGTTTTCCAGCCGCAGTTCGACACCCGGGGCCTGGGGTCCCGTGGAACCCAGCCGCACCATCGAAGGGGCCGCACCCGCCAGCAGCGGCGCGGTCTCGGTCAGCCCGTAGCCGATGGCATAGGGCACGCGGGCTTCGAGCAGGAATTTTTCGGCCCCGCCGTCGAGTTTCGCTCCCCCGATTCCGAGGAAGCGCAGACGGCTGCCGAAGAGTTTCATCAGCTTCTTGCCCGCAACGCGGTGGAGGTAGCGGCGGATGAAGCCGATGCGGTAGAGCGTACTCCAGAAGGAGTTGGAATTGAACTTGGCGAGCACCTGGTGGCGGTAGATTTTCTCGATGATCAGCGGCACGATCAGCATGACCGTCGGACGGATCGCCCGCAGCGCGGGCATCAGCGCCGAGGCCGTGGGCGGACGGTCGAGGTAGACCACCCGCGCACCCATCGAGAAAGGATAGATCATGCCGATGGAGCACTCGTAGGTGTGCGAGAGGGGCAGCACCGAGAGGAACGTGTCGTCGCCGTCGACCGGGAAGATCGAGGATGAAATGTCGACCTGCGCGCAGAGCGCCGCATGGGTCAGCATCACGCCCTTGGGCTTCGAAGTGGTTCCCGACGTGTAGATGATCACGGCCAGATCCTCCGGCCGGGGGACGCCCGTCGAGCCTTCCCCGCGGACGCGCTGCGAGATGACGCCGAGGTTCTTGGTGCGGACCGCCACGTTGAGCCGTTCGATGGTCTGCTTCGAGAGTTTGGTGAAAAGTTTGTCCGACACGAGCAGGGCCTTGGCCTCCGAATGCTCGATGATCATGTCCAGTTCCTCGCCCGAGAAGTCGGGCAGGATCGGCACGGCCACCATGCCCGCCGACGTGACGGCGAAATAGCAGACGCCCCAGTTGGGCATGTTGCTGCTCAGCAGGGCCACCTTGTCCCCGGCACGAAGCCCCGCTCCGGTAAGGATTTCCTGCACCCTGGCAATACGACGGCCCACCTCGGCGTAAGTCACGTCGTCGCCTTCGTACATCGAAAAAGCGACCTTCGACGCGAACTTCTCCACGCTGTTGCGGGCCAGTTCGTACAGTGTATTGATAGTCATCATGTGTTCTTTTTTAACTACGTTCCGATAACGCAAAAGTTTGGGGCGAAATTACTAATTTCCGGCTAAAAAACACTATTTTTGGCGTAAATTATCAATATGCTCGACCATCTGTACATCAAAAAGCTCGCAGCCGGAGCAGGGTTCGACCTCTGCGGCATCGCCCCGTGCCGCCATCTGGCCGAAAACGAGGAGCGGTTCCGCGCATGGCTCAACAGCGGTTACCAATCCTCGCTGGGCTACATGGAGCGCAACGCGGAGAAGCGGTTCGACGCCCGCCGGCTGGTCGAGGGCGCACGCACGGCCGTGGTCTGCGCCGTGAGCTACAAAAACCGCGTCGGCGAAGGCTACCCGCCGGAGCACCGGACGAAGGTAGCCTCCTACGCCTGCACGGAGGACTACCACACCACCGTCCGGGCGATGCTCGCAGGGATGCTCGACGCCCTGCGGAAAGTCAGCCCCGCCCTTCGGGGCCGCGCGTTCGTCGACACCGCGCCGCTGGCCGAAAAGCAGCTGGCCGTGGAGGCCGGGCTGGGGTGGATCGGCCGGCAGTCGCTGCTCGTCACGCCGCAATACGGGAGCTACGTCCTGCTGGGCGAACTGATCCTCACCGAAGAGGCCGACCGTTACGACACGCCGTTCGAAGAGTCGCGCTGCGGAACCTGCCGCAGCTGCATCGACAACTGCCCCACGGGCGCCGTCACCGCCGGGCGGACGATTGACACGGGCCGCTGCATCTCGTGCCGCACCATCGAGCGGGAGCAGCCCGGCGAAACGGACCTCCACGGCTGGATCTTCGGCTGCGACGCGTGCCAGAGCTGCTGTCCCTGGAACCGCCGCGCCCCGCAGCACCGCAACGCGGCGTTCGACCCCGTATTCGACCCGCTGGCGATGGACGCCGGGGCGTGGCTCGGCATGGACGAGGCGGCGTTCGAAGCCCTCTGCGGCCGCACGCCGCTGACGCGCAGCGGACTGGACCGCATCCGGCGCAACGTCAGGGAGTAGCGAGGTCGCGCATGCAACGCACCGGAAGCCCGAATCCCCGGGGATCGGGAATACGCTGGTAGACGGTCGCCGCGGTCAGTCCGAACACCCACGCCCCGAACGTGTCGGCGGGCGCCGGGGAACTCGACCAGTAGTAGCCCGAAGGCGTGAATACGAAAAGTCCGAATTCGTCGTAGCGATATCCGACTCCGGGATAATAGGTCGCGTCGATGCCGTTGTAGAGGAAGTTCCACCCCTGCACGAACGCCCCTTTTACCAGGACCTCGCCGCTGGCGACGGCGGCCGTGCCGCCCGTCTTCGTAAAGGCGGTGAAGGCGTAGGGATGCGGTACGACCCATCCCGGCGGACAGGGGTCGAACAGCGTCTTGGCAGTCTTCTGCCCCACCTCGTAGCCCGTGGGATTGCCCCACAACTCGTTGTTGCGGAACGCGGGACCGTTGCCCTTGCCCGCCCCGTAATACCAGTCGTAGGAACTGCCGTCGGTCGTGGTGATGAAGATGTCGGGATGCGCCGTGGCGTAATACGTATTGCCCGTGTAACCGGCGTACTGCCCCATGGCTCCCGAAGTCTGCACCGGCCTGCGGTAGGTGATGTAGGTCTGCGGCGCACCCTGCGCGTCGAAGATCACCTTTCCCCACGGGAAGGGATCCTTGCGGCCCCACTGGTAGAGCGGCGCGCGGAACGAACGGGCATACGGCCCGTCCTCCTTGTAAACGGCCCCCAGATTGCGGTCCATCATCCGCACCGAACCCGAACCGTATTCGTTTTCATAATCCGACGGAAGGATATAGGTCTCGGCAAGGGCCGTCAGCGCGGCGTTGTCCGCATCGGTGATCCAGATATGCCAGCTCCACAGCGCCTCGTCGGACGACGCGTCGGCGTAAAGGCCGATGACGGCGTTGCCGCCCAGCGACACGGGGCGCGACGTCAGCGTGAAATAGATCTTCCCGCCCTCCACGCGCAGGCTCGCAGGATCGATCAGCCGGGGGCTGCTCTGCCACAGCAGGCGGGCCGACGCTCCCGACAGCGCGGCGGAGAGCGTGCGCCCCTCGTAACGCCCGACAGCCGCAGCGAGGGCCTGCGAAATGACGCCGTTCCCGGCGACCGTGGCGTCGAACGAATACTCCTGCCCGGCGACCGAGGCGACATAGCAGTTGGCCCGCTCTCCGCCGCCCGAAAGGTCCACGGCAGGCTGCGGGGCCGCGCCCGAGGCCACATCCTGCGTGATGACCTTCATCTGCGCCGCGGCGATGACCAGTCCCGGACGGGTGTAGGTGGCCGTATAGCCGTCCTCGGTCCGCACCACGACGTAGACCTTCCCGCCGCCGCGCGAATAGTCGGCCGGATTGACCGTCAGCCAGACCTTCACCGGCTCGCTCCCCAGCGCCGGGGTCTCCGTAAGAGCGAGGCTGCAATAGTCGATCTCCGCCGAGCCGCCCGCATACGCCGCCGCGTTGTTGCCCGAAGCGGCGGTCAGATCGAACGAGAACGCCCCGGCCAGGTTGGACATCCCGCCGAGATTGCCCCCGGAATCGACCGTCGCGGCGGGCGAGCAGTAGAGCGTCACCTCCGAGAGCCGCTTCCCGGCCATCGTTCCCGAAGCCGTCAGACTGACTTCGACCACCGCGAAGGCGTGACGGAACGCCAGCGCCGGGAAATCGCCCGTCGCGCTCCCGACGGCCCCCGCCACGAGGAAATCCGAATCGCCCAGATGCGACGAGTCGCCCGCAGCGGCCTGCACCTGGGAAGTCTCCAGCGTAAAGGCGACCGCCGAAGCGTCGTCCGACGCCTGCTCCGACCACGGGTAATAGGCATAGAGCGTATAGCCCGAAGCGCCCTCCGTGAGGGAGATCTCGCCGCTGAACGTGCCGCCGGCCGCGGCCTCCGCGCCTTCGAACGTCAGCGGAACATTGACAGAAGTGAATGTGTCGCCGCTCTTGACGTAGACGCCGATCCGGTCGCCGGGCGTCCAGAGGACGTTGTAGCCGTCCGCGGCCAGTTCCGTGCGGGTCTCGGGGGCCGCCGCCGCAATCCGGACGCTGCGCGTGAACGTCTTCGGCGGAACCGGTTCCCCGGTCCGGTCGGCCGTGCAGGCGCACAACAACCCGCATCCGACCGCCGCAATCGCAAACCTATTCATTCCACTCCTCCCGGTCGAAACCTTCGACCTCGCCGTCCACGGACGAAGCGGCGAATCCGCGCCCGATGCGCACCTCCGTCACCTCGGCCTCCGGCCGCAAATACGTTTCCCTTTCCATCGTTACGAATCGTTAAATGCCGGAAAAGGAAACACATACCGTACCAAACCACCGCTGACGGCAGGGCATAAAGAGAGCGGGGTCCGAAATTCGGAACCCGCTCTGCGGTTTATTTCATGGATCGGGAGGTCCGGCCGTCTGCGGCCCGGAAGCCCTTCGGAGACCCGACCCCTTCGCGGCCCGGAGGCTATTTCGTCAGTTCGGCCAGCGCGGCTTTCGCACTCTCGACAGCCGGTCCCGCCGTCACCTTCCGGAAGGCCTCGATGGCCTGCGGCTTCATCTCCTTGGCGTTGTAGGCGGCGCCCAGCGTCAGGTACATCAGGCTCACGTCCTCGGGATCGGTCTGCACCTTGGCGGCGGCCTCGCCCAGTTCGATCACCTTGTTGTAATCCTTCTTGCTGGCATAGGCCTGCAGACGGACCTTCTGTGCCAAGGCGTTTTCGGGGTTCTTCGCCAACAGCGCGTCGGCCATCGCGATGATGCCGTCGAAATCGTTGGCAGCCTGGAGCGTGGCCACCTTGTTATTGGTGTAGAGAGCGATCATCTCCTTGGCCTTGGCGGCGTCATCGGCGTACTTGGGGTGCGTCTTGGCGGCCACCGCCTCGTAAATGTCCATACCCTTCTCATACTCGCCCATCTCGCAGTAGCTCATGGCGAGGTTCAGCGCCATCGCCGTATTGTCCGGGTCGGCCTTGTAGCCCTTCTCGAACACGCCTGCGGCGGTCGCATAGTCCTTGTTGTTGAAAGCGTCGCCGCCCTGGATCTGGTAGATCTTGGCCACCCAGCCGTTGGCCTTGGCCATCTGGCTCATGTCGCCGTAGAGTTCGGCCAGCTCGGCCGACTTGGTGAAATTCTTCAGCGCCTCGTCGTAGTTCTTGGTCCGGATCGCTCCGCCGCCCAGCATGAAGTAGCATTTGGGAAGCGTCGTCTTGGCCGTGGCCACCAGCGATGCGGCCTCCTCGTTGTCCAGTCCCTGCTCGATCACCTGTTCGAACTTCGCGGCCGCGCCTGCGAAATCCTTGGCGCCGAAAGCGGCTGCGGCTTCGTTGTAGATTGCAGTAACGTCCTGCGCCGAGAGCGACACCGCCGCCAGCAGCGCGATTGCCGATACAAATAACTTTTTCATTGCTTTTCTATTCGATTTTTAAGTTTTTCAGTTCATGCGCCCCGTTCCCGAAACGCGCTGGATGCAAAAGTATAAAAAAAATTCCTTTGTTACCAAATCTATCCGCGTAAACCCGCGAAAAAACTGCTCATCAATTCCTCGCACTCCTCCCGGAGCACCCCCCGCGCCACGGTCGTCCTGGGGTGGAACACCGCCTCGGAGTAGCGCCGGAAACCCTTCTTGGGATCGTCGGCGCCCCACACCACGCGGCTCACCTGCGCCCATCCGATCGCCCCGGCGCACATGATGCACGGTTCGACCGTGACGTACAACGTGCACTCCTGCAAGTATTTGCCTCCGAGCGTCGCGGCGGCGGCCGTCAGGGCCTGCATCTCGGCGTGGGCCGTGGGGTCGGCCAGGGTCTCGACGAGGTTATGGCCCCGTCCGATCACCGCACCTCCGGCCACGACGACCGCGCCGATGGGGACCTCCTGTTGTCTTAACGCTTTCCGCGCCTCGTTTAGTGCCAGACGCATGAATTTTTCGTCGGTTTCGTGCTGTTCCATGCCGGATTGTTTTCGGCAAAAGTAACCATTTTTTCCGAAGAACGCACAGCCTCCAAAAACGCCCGAATTAAACAGACCGTATCCGACGCTGGAGACACCGTTCGTCACGGCTCCGAAATAACCGCGGAGGCTCTGCCCCGAATTTCTGGATTCGCAGGCCGGACGATTGTCCGGCCTGCATTCTTTGCGGAATCCGCGTTTTTTTATTAGTTTTATACCCGAAATCAACCTTTTATACGACAACCCTCTATGAAGAAACTTTCAGTATTGGCATGGGTCGGCGCGGCGTTGCTGTCCGGCGGCATGCTCCGGGCGGAAAACATCCTGCTCTCGACCCGGAATTCCTCGCTGCTGCTGACGGCGGAGAAAGGCAAAGCCCCTCTGTTCCAGTATTTCGGGGCGCGCGTCACCTCGCCCGGCGACATCCTCGCCAGCGGCGCGGCGTTCGGCGATGCGGCCTACCCGCAGTTCGGCGCCCAGTGCCACCGCGAAGTAGCCATCCAGGCGACGCACGCCGACGGCTCGATGTCGCTCGAACTGGTGGTCGAATCGGTGTCGCGCGACCGCAGTGACGGCGCCGAAACCACCGCCATCGCCATGAAGGACAAGCACTACCCGTTTTTCGTGACGCTCTTTTACAAGACCTACGACGACTGCGAGGTGATCGAGACGTGGACCGAGATCAGCCACACGGAGAAGAAGCCCGTGACGCTCTACCGGTTCGCATCGGCCTACATGCCCGTCCGCCGGGGCGACACGTGGCTGACGCATTTCCACGGCACGTGGGGCGCGGAGTGCTACCTCCACGAAGAGCCGCTGACCGACGGCATGAAGGTGCTCAAGAACAAGAACGGCGTACGCAACACCCAGACTGACAACCCCTCGCTGATGATCTCGCTCGACGGACGTCCCCGGGAACTGACGGGCCGTGTCATCGGCGGCACGCTGGCCTGGGCCGGCAACTACCGCATCGCTCTGGACAACGACAACACCCACACCACACACCTCTTCGCGGGCATCAACGAGGAGCAGTCGCAATACACGCTGCAACCCCGCGAGGTCTTCACGACCCCGGTGTTCGCCTTCACGTTCAGCAACGAAGGCAAGAGCGGCGTGAGCCGCAACATCCACTCTTGGGCGCGCCTCCACCGGCTCAACCACGGAACCGAACTGCGCGACGTGCTGCTCAACTCGTGGGAGGGCGTCTACTTCAAGGTCAACCAGGAGGGCATGGACCGGATGATGGCCGACCTGGCGGATCTGGGCGGCGAACTGTTCGTGATGGACGACGGCTGGTTCGGCGACAAATACCCGCGCAACAACGGCGAGACGAGCCTCGGCGACTGGACGGTCTGCCGCGAAAAGCTGCCGCAGGGCATCGAGGGGCTGACCGAGTCGGCCCGCAGACACGGCGTGAAGTTCGGCATCTGGATCGAACCCGAGATGACCAACACCCGGAGCGAACTCTACGAAAAGCATCCCGACTGGGTGATCCAGCAGCCCTACCGCGAGAACCGCAAGGGCCGCGGCGGCACGCAGCAGGTGCTCGACCTGTCGAACCCCGCGGTGCAGGAGTTCGTCTTCGGCGTGGTCGACCATCTGATGACCGCGCATCCCGACATCGCCTACATCAAGTGGGACGACAACATGACGCTCTACAACTACGGTTCGACCTTCCTGCCGGCCGACCGGCAATCGCACCTCTACATCGAGTACCACCGCGGCATGGACAAGGTGCTGCGGCGCATCCGGGAGAAATATCCCCGTCTGGTGATGCAGTCGTGCGCCAGCGGCGGCGGCCGGGTCAACTACGGCGTCCTGCCCTACTACGACGAATTCTGGACCAGCGACAACACCGACGCCCTGCAACGCATCTACATGCAGTGGGGCGTGTCGAACTTCTATCCCGCCGTGGCGATGGCCTCGCACGTGAGCGCCTCGCCCAACCACCAGACGGGCCGCAGCGTGCCGCTCAAACTGCGCTTCGACGTGGCCATGTCGGGACGCCTGGGGCTGGAGCTGCAACCCTCGAAGATGACCGACAAGGAGAAGGAGTTCGCCCGCAGGGCGATTGCCGCCTACAAGGAGATCCGCCCCGTCGTACAGCAGGGCGACCTCTACCGGCTGATCTCGCCCTACGACAAGACGGGCTACGCTTCGCTGATGTACGTCGCCCCCGGAAAGGACCGCGCCGTCTGGTTCGTCTACAAGCTGGAACACTTCCTCAACATGCCGTCGCCGGCCTTCCGGATGGCGGGTCTCGACCCCGGCAAACGCTACCTGATCACCGAACTGAACGTCGACGGGAAGCCGGTCCCGCAGGACGGCAAGACCTTCAGCGGTGCGTTCCTGATGGAGAACGGACTCGAATTCGCGGTGGGCAAGGAGTATGCCAGCCGCATCCTCGAACTCAAGGCGGTGGAGTGACCCCGACGGAAACAGACAGCAACGGTCCCCGGATTTCGGGGACCGTTTTTTTGAAAAAATCCGCCCGGAAACTCCGGACGGACCCTTTGCGGAAGCCGCTTTTCAGAAGCGCCAGCCGACATTGAGCTGGAACACGCCGTTCTTCGTGGAGGTGTCCTTCTCGATGTTGACGAAGCCGAAGTTGTAGTTGGCCGAAACCATCAGGCCCCACCCGAACTGGTAGCCCACGCCCAGTCCCAGCCCGAAATCGGCCGTGCGGACCAGGTCCTTCACACGCTCGCCGCCGCTCTTGGCGCGCACGTTGAAGCCCACCTGCGGACCGGCGAAGACATTCAGCCCGCCCAGCACGTAGTACTTCGCATAAACGGGGATGTTGATGTAGTCGAGGTGGATTTTCTCGGAGCCGATCTTCGTCCCCTGCATCGAGAAGAGGACACCCGGCTCGATGCCGAACTTCTCGGTGAGGAGGATTTCCAGCGAGACGCCGGCATTCAGCCCGGCGATCGTGCTGCCGTCGACGTGCGACAGGCTCGAAAGGTTCAGACCCACCTTGGGAATGATGTGGATGCCCTGCGCATGGGATTCGAATCCCGCGAACGCAAGGGCCGCCAGCAACAGAGTAGCGATTTTTTTCATAATTCAGTGCATGATTGGTTTGACGTGAAACGGGGTATAAAATTCCGTGCCATTCCCGCATATTTCTTCCGCGCAGCGCTTTTTCACTTCCCGCCGGACCGGGAACGCAAATAAAATACCCGTTCCGTTTCCTTTTTCTCGGGACTTTTATTTAACTTTGCAGGTTACAAGAACAAAACGTAAATCGTACAAAATAAATTTCATATGTACAGAACCCATACCTGCGGCTGCCTCCGGGCCTGCAACGTCAACCAAACCGTCACCCTGGCCGGATGGGTGCAGAAAGTGAGGAACCTCGGCGCCATGACCTTCATCGACTTGAGGGACCGTTACGGCATCACCCAGATCGTCGTCGAGGAGCACTCCCCCGCCGAGGCGCGCGAAACGGTCTGCCGCGTGGGCCGCGAGTGGGTCATCCAGGTCGTCGGCAAGGTCGTCGAGCGGCAGTCGAAGAACCCCAAAATGCCGACGGGCGACATCGAGGTCACGGCCGAGAAGGTGGTCATCCTGCACGAAGCCGAAGTGCCACCCTTCACCATCGAGGAGGTCTCGGACGGCGGCGACGACCTGCGCATGAAGTACCGTTACCTCGACCTGCGGCGTCCGCCCCTGCAACGCAACATGATCCTGCGCCACAAAATGGCCCAGGAGATCCGCCGCTTCCTTTCGGACGAGGGATTCCTCGAAATCGAAACCCCCTGCCTGGTGGGTTCGACGCCCGAGGGCGCCCGCGACTTCGTCGTGCCCAGCCGCATGTCACCCAACCAGTTCTACGCCCTGCCCCAATCGCCGCAGACGCTCAAGCAGTTGCTGATGGTCGCCGGCTACGACAAGTATTTCCAGATCGTGCGCTGCTTCCGCGACGAAGACCTGCGCGCCGACCGCCAGCCCGAGTTCACGCAGATCGACTGCGAAATGTCGTTCGTCGAGCAGGAGGACGTACTGGAGATTTTCGAACGCTGGGCCAAGCACATGTTCAAACACGTGATGAACATCGAACTGACCGAGCCGCTGCGCCGCATGCCGTGGATCGAGGCGATGGAGAAATACGGCTCGGACAAACCCGACCTGCGGTTCGGCATGGAGTTCGCGGACATCACCGACCTGGCCAAGGGTCACGGCTTCCCGGTCTTCGACGAGGCCGAATACATCACCGGATTCGCCGCCACGGGCTGCGCCGCATACACCCGCAAACAGATCGACTCGCTGACGGAGTTCGTCAAGCGGCAGCAGATCGGCGCCAAGGGCCTCGTCTGGATTCGCGTCGCGGAGGACGGCGTGAAGTCGTCGGTCGACAAGTTCTACTCCCCCGAGGAGGTGCGCGCCATGGCCGAGCGCTGCGGCGCTGTGGCCGGGGACATGGTCTTCATCCTCTGCGGCAAGAAGTTCAAGACGCTGACGCAGCTCTGCGCCCTGCGCCTCGAAGTGGCCCAGCAGCTGGGCCTGCGCGACCCGCAGAAGTTCGCCCCGCTGTGGGTGGTGGACTTCCCGCTGTTCGAGTGGGACGACGAGACGCAGCGTTACTACGCCGTACACCACCCCTTCACCTCGCCCAAACTCGAGGACGTCGAGTTCCTCGACAGCGACCCGGGCCGCGTGCGTGCCAACGCCTACGACTTCGTCTGCAACGGCACGGAGATCGGTGGCGGTTCGATCCGTATCCACGACTCGAAGTTGCAGGAGAAGATGTTCGAACTGCTGGGCTTCACGCCCGACGAGGCGCAGAAGCGCTTCGGCTTCCTGATGAACGCCTTCAAGTACGGCGCGCCCCCTCACGGCGGACTGGCGTTCGGGTTCGACCGCCTGTGCTCGCTGTTCGGCGGGTCGGAGTCGATCCGCGACTACATCGCCTTCCCGAAGAACAACGCGGGCCGCGACGTGATGCTCGACGCCCCGGGTTATATCGACCAGACGCAGCTCGACGAGTTGTATCTGGCGTTGAGGAAGCCGGAAGAGTAATAAAAATCTATTCAAAAAGAAACGCGAACCTATTGAGATTCGCGTTTCTTTTTCGTTTTAGGAACATAAACTTTTTTACCTTTACTATTAATATAATATTGTCCACCTTTAGGCCCAATGTATATTATTTTATTACTATTACGAAGATAGGCCTCATACGAATAATCTTTAGGTATTGTTCCCTTTTTTCCAGTGTACGGATTCTTATTTTGCTTCGTTGCATAATTATCATGGTTTGTATCGTTTTTTTTCGATCTATAATGTCCTTGAACATAAGTCCCATCTTTTCTATAATACCCCTTTACATACTCTTGAGCGCATGTAAGCACAGGTATAAACATCATGCCACATAAAACTAACAACAACTTTTTCATAATATTTTTAATTGATTAACTATTCAGAATCTCGTGGGATCATAAAATACATGATAGTATGTTCTTTACCATCAGTCATAACAGTTATACTCAACATAGCCATTCCATCCTTATTTTTTTCAACAAAAATGCCTTTATATTTTTGAGGTTTAGTCGGTTCAATCTCTTTTAGAGTACATTCTATTCCTTTATCTCCACCTTTGTCAAAACGATTAAAACTAACCGTTTCAAAAATTATAATTCCTTCACCAAAAACCGCATTATTCATTGTTATGGCAAAATAATATCCTCGTTGTTTATATACACCGTAATCAATTTTCCCATGGTTAAATCCATTGAATGGACATATTATTTTGTTATCATAACATATTCCTTTAATATCATATTCTATCAAAGTATTGAAAGACATTGGAGTAGAAGCAAATAAACTTCCTGCAATTAAAAACACTACCAAGCAACATAGAAACTTTCTCATAATTACCACTATTTCTTTTTTAATCCATAAATCTCAAAATCACTATGAATCCAAACATTATTTTTTCTAACAAATATTAAATATGCCTTTTTGTATCCATATCTTCTATCCTGCACTATAGTATTATAGGTTTGTCGCGTACAATACGCGTCATAAATTGATGACTCCCCTCTTAAAACTATTAAATATTTGTCCGATCCATCATTATACTTCTCTATTTTAGTTTTTATCACTTGTTCAGATGTAATAATTGCCGCATCATACATTTTATTATCAAACTCAACTTTCCCTTTTTTCATCGTACTTGTTGAAGAATAATAAACGAGCGTCTGACAAATTGCAATATTTGATATAAATATCAATACGATCGAAAAAAACTTTTTCATTATTTTAACTCTGCAATGATTCCAAAATCGAAAACACCTTTTGTCCTAAATAGCCCCTGTTTAGTAATCTTAAATTTTCTGTATAAAGCTATCTGACCGTTAGCATATCTCCATATTATATCTTGCTCCATACCAGTTGCATATGGCCCGACATAATCAGCTTTCCCATATATACTTTCAAAAATTTTCCATGCAAGATTAGAAAGTTGAATACACGTTACCTCAGGGCTATCTTGCCTCTTCATGCGTCGGGCCCAATCATTCCAACCATCCGTAGTTAAATCAGATTGAATGCAAAGCAATTGATTTTTCTTAAAATAAAAGCCTGTATCCATTAAATCGAATACACCGTACGTAGGTTCATCATACAAGAAAAAACACAAATCAATAGCAATAAAATTATCATATTCAATCCCATCATCATCATATATCTCATATTTTATATTCATATTTTTCAACCTATCAACAACTTTTTCCATTGTATCTCCCAAAGAAACCCCTTTTATTTGAGGCATATATTGTCCATATGTATATGTCCCTGCGAATAGCCATAGGAAAAGAATTAGCCCTCGTTTTTTCATAATACGATCAATTTTCTATTTTATGATATATTCCTCAAAACCTTTATAATACAAGAATAAGTGGAATCGTTTGAAGAAGTCGAAAAATTGATTTGAATCATACGAAACATCAATCGTTATTAACGAATTGTCATTATCTGATTCTTTATCCCGACACAAAAGAGCACAAGACATTTTTTCGCCGCTTCCCCAAACATCAAAACCAACAACTTGATATCGATTGGAATCATAGTTTTTTGGAAGTAGCGAATCAAGGTTCCCTCCCGGCATAAAATCACTAATATCGGCCGCAACTGTACCGATAAGATCATTGTACTGTGTTTTTGCTTGCATGACAAATCATTTTTAAATTTGTCACAAGACACCTTTGTAACTAAATAATTGATTGTTAAAAAAAGAAAGCGTGGTGCCGAAGCCCATTTCAGAATCGTAGGTCGTAGGATACCTTGCAAGATAAAATAAGCGACAGCTCCCACGCCTATACCCGCAGAATACGGATACGACGCGGCAAGATGTTTGCCTATTCCTCTCTTGCAATGAATTTCCTACGTTCACGATTCGGGAACAGACTTACACTTTCCGTGTTTGTCAGTATGTTCGACAAATATAGGATTATTTTTTGAAAATTTCCTATCTTTGCTCCTAATAATATCAAACCGTCATGCCGAACATTCCTTTAGCCGAACGACTACGCCCCCGCACGATCGACGAATACATCGGGCAGGAGCACCTCGTGGGCAAAAACGGGGTGTTCCGCAAGTTTTTTGAGACGGGCAACGTCCCGTCGTTCATCCTCTGGGGACCTCCCGGCGTGGGCAAGACCACGCTGGCGAAGATCGTCGCCACGCAGTTGGAACGTCCGTTCTTCACCCTCTCGGCCGTTACGTCGGGCGTGAAGGATGTGCGCGAGGTAATCGAGTCGGCGCGCAAGCAGCGGTTCTTCGACCAGAAGGCCCCGCTGCTGTTCATCGACGAAATCCACCGCTTCAACAAATCGCAGCAGGATTCGCTGCTGGGAGCCGTCGAGCAGGGCGTCTTCACGCTCATCGGCGCGACGACCGAAAACCCCTCGTTCGAGGTGATCTCGCCGCTGTTGAGCCGCTGCCAGGTCTACATCCTCAAGTCGCTCGAAGACAAGGACCTGCAAACACTGCTCGACCGTGCCCTGACGACCGACACGGAACTCAAGGAACGCCGGATCGAAGTCGCGGAGACCGGCGCGCTGTTCCGCTTCTCGGGCGGCGACGCGCGCAAGCTGCTCAACATCCTCGAAATCGTCGTCGGGGCCACCGACGGCAAGGTGACGATCACCGACCAGTACGTCACCGACTACCTCCAGCAGAACATCGCCCTCTACGACAAGAACGGCGAACAGCACTACGACGTCATTTCGGCCTTCATCAAATCGGTCCGCGGCAGCGACCCCAACGCCGCGATCTACTACCTGGCGCGGATGCTTGCCGGGGGCGAGGAGCCTCGGTTCCTGGCCCGGCGGCTGGTGATCCTGGCCTCGGAGGACATCGGGCTGGCCAATCCCAACGCCCTGCTGCTGGCCAACGCCTGCTTCGACACGGTACACAAGATCGGCATGCCCGAAGCGCGCATCACGCTGGCCGAGACGACGATCTACCTGGCCACCAGCCCCAAGAGCAATTCGGCCTACATGGCCATCAACAAGGCGATGTCGCTGGTCGAGCGCGACACCACGAACCGTCCCGTGCCGCTGCACCTGCGCAACGCCCCGACCCGCCTGATGGACAAGGCGGGCTACGGCAAGGGCTATAAATACGCTCACGACTACGCCGGGCATTTCGCCGAGCAGGAGTTCCTGCCCGAGAGCCTTTCGGGCACGAAGTTCTACGAACCCGACACGCAGAACGCCGCCGAGGCGAAAATCGCCGAACGGATGGCGCAGTTGTGGAAAGACAAATACAAATGAAACGCATCGGCATCATCTCCGACACCCACGGAACCTTCGACGACACGCTCCGCGCATTTCTGAAAGACGTGGACGAAATCTGGCATGCGGGCGACATCGGCTCGATCGAACTCGCCGACCGGATTGCTGCTTTCAAGCCGCTGCGTGCCGTGAGCGGCAATATCGACGGCGGCATGACCCGCCGCGTCTACCCCGCATTCCTGGCTTTCGAATGCGAAAGGGTGCAGGTGCTGATGACCCACATCGGGGGTTATCCCCGCCATTACGATCCGCGCGCCGTACAGAAAATCCAGTCCGTGCACCCGAAACTCTTCATCGCCGGGCATTCCCACATCCTCAAGGTCGTCTACGATCCCGTCTACGACCTGCTGGCAGTCAATCCCGGCGCCGCCGGGGAGTTCGGATTCCACAAGGTCCGCACGGCCGTGCGCCTTACGATCGACGGCAGCGACATGCGCGACATGGAGGTCGGCGAGTGGCCCCGCAAATAAAGACCCGGCGGACGGAGAGCTAAAAAGACGGAGAACTAAAAAAGAGTGTTCAGGAGAGCCTTTTCCGTCACGAAATCACCCGAAATAAAATTTTATACCCCAAAAGGCCGGAAACGCATTCCGGCCGGATTCTGGTGATCGTCAGCGAAATGCCCGGAACATTCCGGCAAGTCGCACTACAAAAAAGGCGACCCTATACAATTCCGCCCGAAAGCACTCCAATACAGCTCGCAAGGCATTGAAGGTCAGCCAGTAAACCCGAAGCCTTGGGACCGTCCCGAAAATACCTCCCCGACGGAAACGCCTCTGCGTCAGCCACCACAGTTCAGGCGCTAAACAAAAACGGCCGCATAATAATCACATACGCGCTCACGTTAGTATAGCGAATTCATAACGACGACGCAACATGCAATTGAAAATTTCGAAAACGCTGGAGGGCATCATCGCCCGCTCGGCATTCAACACTACGAAGGCGGGAATGACGCATTCGCTCAAGGATTTCCTCACGCTGGAGCTGCTCCGCGAAGAGGGGTCGCTCGCCTACCAGCTTTTATCCTCCCGGCTCAAGGACTGGGAGCTTTATCAGGTGCGCCTGCGCATCGAACGCGAGGTAATCACCGCCAAACAGCAGGAGACCCGGTCGCCCGAGGAATATTACCGCGATTTCACCGAGGAACTGCTCGCAATGCCGGGCGTCGCCCGGAGCGTATCGACGGCCCACGCGCTGCTGGCCATCGTCAGCGACCGTTCGACGGCGACCGCGCGCGTGCTGGAGATGTACGGCGTGACGGCCGACAGCGTGTCCGAGGACCTGCAGAAATTCGCCGTGGGCGACGACTTCCGCACCGAAGTCCAGGTTCACATGCTCGACTTCGGCGAGGAGAACAAGGCCGGGGAGAAAAGCCCGGCCCACCTGCTGGACAAGTTCGGCGTGAACCTCACGCGCCAGGCACGCGAAGGGAAGATCGATCCGGTCATAGGCCGCGAGCAGGAGATCGAACGCGTGGTGCAGATCCTCTCGCGCCGCAAGAAGAACAACCCGATCCTGATCGGCGAGGCCGGCGTGGGCAAGAGCGCCATCGTCGAGGGGCTGGCGCTGCGCATCGCGCGCGGCGAGGTTCCCTACACCATCGCCGACAAGACGCTCTTTTCGCTCGACGTCTCGTCGCTCGTGGCGGGCACGAAGTTCCGCGGCGAGTTCGAGGAGCGCATGCAGCAGCTTCTGGACGAACTGCGCAAGGCCAAGGACACGATCATCTTCATCGACGAGATACACACCATCGTGGGCGCCGGCTCCACGCAGGGCAGCCTCGACACGGCCAACATCCTCAAACCGGCCCTCGCGCGCGGCGAACTGCAAACCATCGGCGCCACGACGCTCGACGAGTACCGCGAGAACATCGAGACCGACTCGGCCCTCGAACGCCGTTTCCAGAAGGTCGTGATCGAGCCGACGACGCCCGAGCAGACGCTCCAGATCCTGCGCAACATCGCGCCCCACTACGAACGCCACCACAAAGTGCGTTACACCGAGGAGGCGTTGCAGGCCTGCGTGACGCTCACCGGGCGTTACATCACCGACCGCTATTTCCCCGACAAGGCCATCGACGTGCTGGACGAGGCCGGCTCGCGGGCGCACCTCCAGTCGGCACGCGAACCGGAGGAGCTGCGGGCCATGAAAACGGCGCTCAGCGACGCCAAACGCGAGCGCCGCGAAGCGGTCGAGGCACTGGTCTACGAGAAGGCCGCCTCGGCGCGCATGCGGGAGATCGCGCTGCGCTCGAAGCTGGGCGAAAGCCGCGCCGAATGGAAACGCTCGCTCGAAAGCAACCCCGTGGAGATTACCGCAGGGCATATCCAGGAGGTGATTACCGCCATGACGGGCATCCCCGCGGAGCGCGTCTCGGGCGGCGAGATGAGCCGTCTGCAAACCCTGCGCGAACACCTCGCCAAGCGTGTCGTGGGACAGCAGGAGGCCGTGGAGAAGATTTCGCGCACCATCCGCCGTTCGCGCGCCGGGCTGAAGGACGAAAACCGCCCCATCGGCGTCTTCCTCTTCGTCGGCCCCACGGGCGTCGGCAAGACGCTGCTGGCCAAGGAGGTGTCGAAATGGCTGTTCGACGAGCGCCGCGGGCTGATCCGGATCGACATGAGCGAATACGGCGAAAAACACAACGTGGCGCGCCTGATCGGCTCGCCCCCGGGATACGTCGGTTACGGCGAAGGAGGCCAGTTAACGGAGGCCGTGCGTCGTCAGCCCTACGCCGTGGTGCTCTTCGACGAGATCGAAAAGGCCCACCCCGAGGTCTTCAACGCCATGCTGCAGATCTTCGACGAAGGGCACCTCACCGACGGCTCGGGACGCAAGGTCGACTTCCGGAACACGATCATCATCATGACCTCGAACGTGGGTTCGCGGGCCGTGGTCCGGAAATCGGTGCAGGTGGGTTACAGCACCACCTCGAAGAGCGCCGTAGCCGACGTGACGCCCCAGAGCGAGTACCGCAAGGCGCTGGAGCAGACCTTCGCCCCGGAATTCCTCAACCGCATCGACGACATCGTGCTGTTCCGCACGCTGGAAATCGCCGACGTGGAACAGATCGTCGACCTGGAGTTGCAGGGACTGATGGCCCGCACGGGCAGGCTGGGCTATAAGGTGAAGATCACCGACGGAGCCAAGCGACGGCTGGCGGCCATGGGCTACGAATCGCGCTACGGCGTGCGTTCGCTCAAGCGGACGCTGATGGACAACGTCGAGGAACCGCTCTCGGCGCTGATCATCGACGGCAAGCTCCACGAGGGCGACACCGTGGTCGTGGAGTCGGACAAGGGCCACGGCGTGAAGCTGCGCGTGGCATAACCGACCGCTTACAGAGAGGGACCGGGATCGCTTCCCGGCCCCTTTTTGCATTTTTCCAGCGGGAAACGATGCGAAATTTTCCATTTTTCCTAAATTTGTGTGAATTTTTCATATCTCCTCACTGAAACCGAATGCGTCCGATTTCTTTGAAAGCCCTCACCGGGTCCCTGTTCATGACTCTCTGCGCCGCGGCGACGGCGCTCTCCGCAACCGCTGAAGCCGACAGCCTGTCCGCGGCGCTGTCCCGGGCACGCACGCCTGCCGAACGGGAGCAGACCTATGTCCGGCTGGCAGACCTCTGCACCGACAGCACGGCGCTCGCCGCCGTCTACTGGGAAGCCGCACTCACCGAAGCCGCCGGAGCCGGAGACGACTACGGATGCCGGGAGGCGCTGGACCGGCTCGTGCAGGGGTTCTCGGCGAAGCAGCCCGAACGGGCTTTGGAGTACGTCCGCCTTGCGGACAGCCTCCTGCCCGACCGCCGCTTCGCGCTGTTCCGCGCATCGCTCAACGCCTTCTGGCTCTGGAAGCAGATGTCGGTGGCCAACTCGTTCGAAGCGATCGACCGCGCGCTGGCGGAGTTCCGCGAACGGCAGCCGGGCAGCCTCACCCCCGAGGAGGAGATCGAATGGGAGTTCCTCACGGGACTCTCCATCGACTATTCGTCGATCGCCACCGAAGCCTACGGCAACATCCTCCAGGCCATCCCCTATGTGGAGCAGGCTCTCGCCAAGCTCGAAAAATACCCGCTGGAGGAACGCGTCCACTTCGAAAAACTCTGCCGCGAGGAACTTGCGGACATCTACCTCTACGCCGACGATCCGCGCGCCGCCGGGCAGATCGGGCGGTGCATCGACCTGCACCGTGCATGGATGGCGGCCGACACGCGTTTCGAACGCCCCCGCCGCGACTCGTCGGAATACCTGATGCGGTCTTACGGCAAGATGGTCTTCCTGGGCGACCTCCTCGCCCGGGAGGAGGTGGATGACTACTACAACAAATGCATGGAGCTGGCGCGCGGGCGCGACGACCGCGAGGAGATATACAACACCAGCGCCCGTTATTACCAGCATGCGGGCGACTACGAGCGGACCGCAGCCTACATGGATTCGCTGCTGACCCACTATGCCCAGACCGGCAAGAAGGCGGATCTCGGCTCCATCTACATAGCGCAGTCGCACATGTATGAAAAGGCGGGCGATTACGAAAAGGCACTCAAAGCCGTGCGGGAAGGCAACGACTTCCGTTATTACAGCCGCATGGACCAGGCGCAGAGCAAACTGGCCGAGATGCAGGCACTCTACGACGTCAACCGCCTCGAACTCGAAAAGGCACGGCTGGCCGACCGCAGCAAATTCTTCCTGCTTATGGCCGGCGGCATCGTGCTGCTGCTGCTCGCCGGCTGGGCCGTCTACCAGCAGGCGATGGTCCGGCGGCTGAAACTGGCGCGCACGCAGTTCATGGCGGCCAGCGAAGAGGCGCAGCGCCAGAGCCGCCGCGCCCAGGAGAGCGAACGGATGAAGACCGCCTTCATCAACTCGATGTGCCACGAGATACGCACGCCGCTGAACGCCATCAACGGCTTTTCCGAACTGCTGCTCACGGAACAGGACCCCGCGGCCCGGCAGGCCTTTCAGACCGAGATCGGGAAGAGCACCAAGGCCCTGACCGTCCTGCTGGAAAACATGCTGGAACTTTCGCAGCTCATCAGCACCGAAGACCCGCTCCCGGTCGCCCAGACCGACATCTGCCTGCTCTGCGCCGAACGGCTGGAGCTGCAGAGGCAGCTCGGCGACAATCCGGCGGTCGAATACGCCTACGAAGCGGTGGAAGAGGGCATCGAGATACCCACCAACGCCTTCTACCTGACGCGCGTCCTCGACAACCTGCTGCATAACGCCGCCAAGTTCACCGCCGCAGGACGCATCACACTCCGTTGCCGCAACGACGAATCCCGGCGCACGCTGCAAATCAGCGTCAGCGACACGGGCATCGGCATCCCGCCCGAAAAGCAGGAGTGGGTGTTCGAACGCTTCACCAAGGTCGACCCCTTCAAACCCGGTTCGGGCATCGGGCTTTACCTCTGCCGCCTGATCGTCACCCGCCTCGGGGGCGACATCCGTGTCTGTCCCGAATACAGCGGGGGCTGCTGCATCCGCATCGAACTGCCCTACTGATCCGCACCGCACGCAACCTTCGCAGCCCCTTCCGACGCTTTTTCGGCTCCGGAAGGGGTTTGCGAATTGCAATCCCGCCGGAAATGGCTATCTTTGCACCTCAATACCCGAATCGAATGTACAGTTTCGCAACATACAAAGACCAATACAAGGCCAACCTGCGGCTGGCGCTGCCCGTGGTGCTGACACAGCTGGGGCAGATCCTCACGCAGGTCGCCGACAACCTGATGGTCGGCCGCTACGGCGGCAGCGACCCCACGCCGCTGGCCGCCGTCTCGTTCGGCGGCGCCGTCTTCTTCATCCTCTTCATCGCCGCCATCGGCATCGCGCTGGGCATGACGCCCCTCGTGGGCGAACTCTACGCACAGGGCGACCGCGAGAAATCGTCGGGGCTGCTGCAAAACGGCATCCTCTTCTACGGACTGCTGGGCGTGGCGATGGCCGCCGTGCAGTACGCCGTCATTCCGCTGATGTACCACCTCGGCCAGCCCGCCGAAGTGGTCGACATGGCCATCCCCTATTACAGGATGCTGGTGTGGAGCATGCCGTTCATCATGCTGTTTTTCACCTTCAAGCAGTTCCTCGAAGGCGTGGGCAACACGAAGGTCGAGATGGTGGTCACGATCGCGGCCAACCTGGCGAACATCGGTTTCAACTGGGTGTTCATCTACGGCCGCTACGGATTCCCCGAGATGGGCGCCGAAGGCGCGGGCCTGGGCACGCTGATGTCGCGCATCATCGCCCCGATACTGATGATCGGCTACTTTTACAGCCGCAGCAAATACCGCGTCTACCTCGAAGGCTTCTCTCCGCGCAACTACTCGTGGACATCGGTCAAACAGTTGCTGCACATGGGCCTGCCGATCTCGATGCAGATGTTCCTCGAAGCCTCGGCCTTCGTCGGCACGGGAATCATGATGGGGTGGTTCAACAAGGAGACGATGAGCGCCAACCAGATCGCCACGACCATCGGCAACTGCGCCTTCATGATCGTCATGTCGATCGGCGCGGCCACCACCATCCGCGTGTCGCACTGCTACGGCGCGCGCGACATCGGCCAGCTGTCGCTCGCGGCCAAGGCGTCGTACCACCTCGTGCTGGCGTGGAACGCCCTCGCGGCACTGGTTTTCATCACGATGCGCAACATCATCCCGACTTTCTTCACCACCAACGCCGAGGTGATCGCCATCGCCTCGAACCTGATGGTCTTCGCGGCGCTCTACCAGCTCTCGGACGGCATTCAGAACGTCTCGGTAGGCATCCTGCGGGGTATCCAGGACGTGAAGATCATCATGCCGATCGCCTTCGTGTCGTACTGGCTGCTGAACCTCCCGGTGGGCTACCTGTTCGGCTTCACGATGGGCTTGGGTCCTTCGGGGCTTTTCCTGGGCTTCTCGTTCGGGCTGTCGGCCGCGGCGGTCATGATGATCGTGCGCATCCGCCGCAGCATCCGCAAACTCTACGTAACGAAATAAAATATTTTTCGTATCTTTACGCAAATTATACCCGATAATGGATACCGAAAAACAACATACGGGCGCCTGCAAACCCGAAGTGGGCCGCGGGTGCGCCTTTTGTAACTGCGGCTCGGAGCCGGAAGCCAAACTCTGCGACGGATGCTTCAAGCTCCACGAAACGGCCTGGCTCGACGAGTACCCGGTCAACATGCCGAGCGACATCGTCGAGGTGCGTTTCAAGAACACCCGCCGTTCGTTCTACCAGAACGTCAACAACCTCGACCTCAAACGGGGCGACATCGTGGCCGTCGAGGCGTCGCCGGGCCACGACATCGGCGTCGTGTCGCTCACGGGCGACCTGGTGGCGCGCCAGATGCGCCGCACGGGATTCAACCCCTACAACGGCGAATACAAGAAGATCTACCGCAAGGCCAAGCCCTACGACATCGAAAAGTGGCAGGAGGCCATCGCGCTGGAGCACGAGACGATGATCGCTTCGCGGCAGATCGCCGCCGACATGGGACTGAACATGAAGATCGGCGACGTGGAATACCAGGGCGACAAGATCAAAGCCATCTTCTACTACATCGCCGACGAGCGCGTGGACTTCCGCGAACTGATCAAGGTCTTCGCCGAACGGTTCCACATCCGCATCGAGATGAAGCAGATCGGCGCCCGCCAGGAGGCCGGGCGCATCGGGGGACTGGGCGCCTGCGGCCGCGAATTGTGCTGCGCGTCGTGGATGTCGAGCTTTTCGAGCGTCACGACCGGGGCCGCGCGCGTGCAGGACATTTCGCTCAACCCCCAGAAACTCGCCGGGCAGTGCTCGAAGCTCAAGTGCTGCATGATGTACGAATACGACACCTACGTCGACGCCCGCCGGGACTTCCCGCGCCTGCGCGAGCCGTTGCAGGCCGCCGAAGGCGAATGGTTCTGCGTCAAGAGCGACGTGCTGGCCGGGACGATGACCTTCTCCTCGTCGAAGGAGGCGATGGCCAACGTCACGACGCTGCCCGTCTCGCGCGTGCGGGAGATCATGGCGCTGAACCGCCAGGGCAAGAAGGTCGAACGGTTGCAGGACGCCGACGACATCCGGACGGACGCCGAGGAACCGACCTACCGTTCGGAGGAGGACAGCATCACCCGCTTCGACCAGGCCAAACGCCGCAAGCGCAGCAGCCGCAACAGCAAGGGCCGCGGCGAACAGGGACGTCCCGCAGGACAGAACGGACAGACACCGCAGGAGTCCGGCGGGGAGAGCCGCCAGCCGCGTGAAGGGCAGTCCGGCCGTCCCGACCGGCAGCCGCGCCGCAACGACCGACCGCGCAACGGCGGCAACGGCGGAGAGCGCCAGAACGGCGGCAACGGCGGCAACGGCGAACGCCCGCGCAACGGCAACAACCGCGGCGAGAATAGCAACCGGGCCGAAAGCAACGGACGCGAATCCCGCGAAAGCAACGGAGGCAGCCGCGAGGGCGGAAACCGCAGCCGCAACAACCGCAACCGCCGGCGCAGCAATGGCGACAACGGGAACAACAGCGGAAACGGAGGGAACGCCCCGGCCGGCAATAACGGCAACAGAGGCGGGGGCACAGGCAGCGGCAATAACGGCGGAACGCCTCAAAACCAATAGCGCGGTGAAACGCTCGGCAGGGCATATTGCGGCCGTGGCGGCCGCGCTTCTGGCCGGGAGCTGCATTTCGCCGCACCAGTCGGCGGCAACCGACGTCAGCCCCGCCCGGTGGGACTCACGGGCCGAAATCCGCCTGCCGAACGCCGACACCGTGTCGTTGCGCGACGCCGTGATCTTCCTGCGCTGCAACGACCGCTTCGCGGAGGACACGTTGACGGTACGCATCGCCACCGTAACACCCGATTCGCTCCGCTTCGGGGAGTGGTTCCTGCTTGCCATCCCCCGCCCGGAAGGTCCCGCGGCCCTGATGCGCGAGGCCGTGATCCCCTACCGCCGCCGAATCCGCCTCACGCAGCACGGCGACTACCGCTGCTCGGTCACGCCGGTCCGCCCCGTCCGCGGGGTCGAGGCCGTCGGCATCGACCTGCAGGAAAGCAGATAACCGAAAACACATCACCGCCCTGCCGACCCCGCAGTCCGGCGGAACAACATACCACTATGGGCAAAGACAAGCTCCGCAGGTTCCGCGAGAACCTGACTTTCGAATGTTTCGTACAACCCGAATTCGACGAGGTGTTCCGCCGCGACCACCCGCTCAAAGGGAACTGGAACCGTGATTTCTTCCGCAACGACAACCCCATCGTACTGGAACTGGGCTGCGGCAAGGGCGAATACACCGTCGCACTGGCCCAGCGCGATCCGCTGCGCAACTACATCGGCATCGACATCAAGGGCGCACGCATGTGGCGCGGCGCGAAGACCGCCACGGACCGCAGGATGCACAACGTAGGCTTCCTGCGCACACGCATCGAGTTCATCGACGCGCTGTTCGCCGAAAATGAAATCTCCGAAATCTGGATCACCTTCCCCGATCCGCAGCTCAAGACCCGGCGGGCCAAGAAACGCCTCACTTCGCCGCTCTACCTGGCCTGTTACGCCCGCCTGCTCCGGCCCGACGGGCGGATCAACCTCAAGACCGACTCCAAGCACCTCTACGCCTACACCGGCGAGGTCATCCGCCATTACGGACTGACTTGCGAGGTCTCCGAAGCGGACATCTACGGCTCGGGATTCGCCGACGAAGTGCTTTCGGTCAAGACGGCCTACGAAACCCGTTTTCTCGAGATGGGGCTTCCGATCACCTACACGCGCTTCGCGCTGGGCGGCCGGCGCGAATTCCCGTGGTTCGACTGGGAGGAGGACGACAAGGCGGAGAAGGACAACGAGGCCGAAAGACAACTCCGATAACCCGGCTTTCCCGCCATGCAGACCGACACCGCCCGGCTGGAAATCCGGCTTCTGACACCGGAGCAGCTGACGCTGTGGCTGGACGACCTGCCCCGGCTGGAACGGAGGCTGGAGTGCCGCTACCGGGCTGAACCGCTCGCCGGCGATTTCCGGACTATCGTCGAAATGCAACGCACCGCGACCCTCGCCGACGCGGCCAGTCCGCAATGGCACAGCTTCTGGTTTCTCATCCGTAAAACCGACCGTACGGTCGTCGGCTCGGCGGTCTTCAAGGAGCGTCCCGATCCGGAAGGCTGTGTCGAAATCGGCTACGGACTGGGCCGCGCATTCGAACGCAACGGCTACATGCGCGAGGCCGTCGAAGCCTTGTGCGCCTGGGCTTTGCGGCAGGAAGGCGTCCGGCATGTCACCGCCGAAACCAACACCGACGGCCTCGCCTCGCAGCGCCTGCTCCTCAAATGCGGATTCCGCGAACGCAGCCGCGCGGAAACCTGTCGGTGGATTCTGTAAACGGCTTTTCCGCCGCCCGCCGCAATCTCCGATCCACGCCATCGACCTCCACACTCTCCACATCTTCTCCGCACCGTCCCACTTCATTCGTTCCTGTCTGCTCCTCCCCGCCGCCCTTCCATCCGCTGTTATTCACCGCCATCCTCGCCTCCGGCTTCTCCGCGCCACCTCTTTTATAAATATAGGTATCCATTATTTTCGCCCCGTCTACTAATTTTTTAGATCAAAAATTTGTTTTACTAAAAATTTAGTAGTAAACTTGCATTGACAACATTCCCGCAGGCGGCATTCGACGGCCTACGGCGGACCGGAAACGGACCGGAAACAGGATAACAGACACAAAAGCACAATAACCATGGATACCAACATTTCGGAACTGACTCGCGGCGAGGAGGAGATCATGCAGATTCTCTGGCGTCTGGGCGACGCGGTGGTCAACGACATCATCGCCCGGACCGACGAACCCCACCCCAAGTACACCACCGTCGCCACGTTTCTCAAGATTCTGGAGAACAAAGGCTTCGTCAGCCACAGGGCCGAGGGCAAGAGCCACCGCTACTTTCCGCTGATCGGCCGCGAGGAGTATGCCCGGGGCGTCATGTCGTCGATGCTTTCCAACTATTTCGACGGTTCGCTGGCCCAGCTGGTATCGTTCTTCTCGCGCCATGAGAACATCCCCGCCCGGGAGATGGACGAAATCCTCGAAATCATGCGCAACGCCAAAAAATAGCCCGCCATGAAAACCCTTGCCATCTACGCCCTCGAAGTGCTGGCCTGCAGCGGCGTGCTGCTGGCCGCCTACGCCATCCTGCTCGACCGGCGCGTGCGGTTCGGCTGGTGCAGAGCCTACCTGCTCGCATCGACTCTCCTGGCGGCGGTCATCCCGCTGCTGCGCATCCCCGTCTGGCCGGGCGAGGTGGTCGAGATCGCCCCGACGGTCGCCCTGCCCGCGACCGAATGGACCGCCGAAGTGGTCGAAGAGGCGGCTCCGGCCGTCACGCCCGAAACGGTGTGCCTGACGGTGTACCTGATCGGGGTCGGACTGGTCGCGGGGGTCATGCTGTGGCAGGTCGTGCGCATCCGCCGGCTGCGGCGCGGCGCGGCGATCACCCGCACGGAGCGTTTCACGCTCGTGCGCACCCCGCAGCGGATCGCGTCGTTCTCGTTCTTCCGTTCGATCTACGTCTGGGACCAGATCCCGGCCGGCGAGTTGCAGGCCATCGTGGCCCACGAGGCGAGCCACGTTGCCCACCGCCACTCCGCCGAGCGCGTGGCGATGGAGTGCATGAAGGCCGCGCTGTGGTGGAACCCCTTCGTATGGCTCGCCGCACGGCGGCTCACCGAGGCCGAGGAGTTCGAAGCCGACAGCGACGTGCTGGCCGAAGGGTACGACATCGAACATTACATGAAAACCATATTCAGGCAGCTATTCGGTTATAGTCCGGAAATAGCCAACGGGCTGCGGGATTCCTTAACCAAAAAACGCTTTAAAATGATGACAACAAAAACTTCCGGCAGGCACTCCCTGCTGCGGCTGGCGGGCACGCTTCCCGCCGTGATAGGGCTCCTGTGCGCTTTCTCGCTGACCACGCGCGCCGCCGAGGTCCGGATTGCAGAGACCGCCAAGGTCCCGGCCGACGAAACGGCGTCCCGGGACGCGGCGGATAAAAAAGTCTCCCTAACCGTCCTCCAGAACGGCAAACCGCTCCCAGGCGCAATCGTGCTGATCAGCGGATCGAACGTCGGAACCGTGACCGGCAAGGAGGGCACGGCACAGATTTCAGCGGCCCCCGGCAACGAACTGACAATCTCCTATGTGGGCTTCGAAACGCAGAAAATCCGCGTCTCCGATAAATCCGGAGCGGAAAGCCATGTGATTGCGCTGAAGGCGGAAGACAATAACCTCGACGCGGTCAGCGTCACCCCCGGCGACAACAAAACCGCCGCGGGCAACGAAAACGCCTCCATGCGGAAAGCCTCGCTGACAATCAACCTGGCCGACGCGGACGGCCGGATCGCGGGGGCGGCCGTCGGGGCTGCCGTGGTGATCTCGGGCACGAAAAAGGGCGTCGTAGCCGACGCCGCGGGACACGCCCGGATCGAGGCTCCCGAAGGCGCCGTGCTGAAGATAAGCTATCCCGACTACCGGCCCGCCTCGGTCGAGGTCGGCGATCAGAGCGACTATGTCGTTCTGCTCTCCCCCGAAAGCGACCGAACGAACCGAAAGTCCTCGCCCGACAGCGGCGGAAAACCGGGTCCGATCTTTGTCGTCGACGGCGTCGAGCAAGCGAGCATCGACGACATCGACCCCAATACGATCGAACGGATCAGCGTCCTCAAAAATCAGTCCTCCATCGCAGTATACGGTTCGCGGGGTAAAAACGGCGTGATCGTGGTCACCACCAAAGGCGCAGGCAAACCGGCGACTGACGAAGTCGTTTTCAACGAGAAAACCGGGTCGGTCGAAATCACCTCCGCATCCACGGAAGACATGCCGTTTCTGATCGCCGAAAAGATGCCCTTGTTCCAAGGCGGCAACCTCAACGCATTCCGCACCTGGGTGCAGGAACACCTCCAATACCCCGCCGAGGCCGTGAAACGGAACATCCAGGGCCGCGTGGTCGTGACGTTCACCATCGAAAAGGACGGCTCGGTAAGCAACATCCAGATCTTGCAGTCGCCCGGCAAACCGCTTGCCGACGAGGCCCGCCGCGTGATCGCTTCCTCGCCCGCCGGAGCATGGACGCCCGGCGAGCAGCGCGGCGAAAAGGTGAGCGTGAAATATACGCTGCCCGTCGATTTCCGCACCAAGACCGAGAAAACGACGGACGAAGCCGCTTTCGACGAGAAAACCGGAACGGTCAAAACCGCCTCCGCGCCCGCTGAAGACAGTCCGTTTCTCATCGCCGAGGTCATGCCCTCGTTCCGGGGCGGCGACATCACAGCCTTCCGCAACTGGATACAGATGCACATAAAATATCCGGCAGAGGCGCTGAAAGCGAAACTCTACGGGCGCGTCGTCGCATCGTTCGTCATCGAGAAGGACGGCTCGGTAAGCGACATCCAAATCTTGCAGTCGCCCGGCAAACCGCTTGCCGACGAGGCCCGCCGCGTAATCGGGGATGCTCCGGCTGATGCCTGGACACCGGGCAGACAGCGCGGCCAGGCCGTCCGGGTGAAACTCACCGTGCCCGTGGATTTTCGGATTCAGGGCGCAGACGGCAAAACGTCCGAACGGACTGAAAAGCCGAAGGGCAGTCTCGACGAAATCGTCGTGGTGGGCTTCGGCGCCCCCGAAAAATAACCCGCCTCTTACCATCAGCGGCAGCCGGTTTCCGTCCCGAGTTCAACGGGAGCCGGCTGTTTTTTGCGTTTGCCGGATTTTTCACTATATTTACCCGACTAAAAATCCGCATTCCCTGCAAACCCCGAAACCATGGATGTAAAGATAGCCCCCGACTGGAAGGAGCTCCTCGCTCCGGAGTTCGAAAAAACCTATTTCGCGCAGCTCACGGAGTTCGTGCGGCAGGAATACGCCTCGCGGCGCATCTTCCCGCGCGGCAGCAACATTTTCCGCGCCTTCGACAAATGCCCGTTCGACAAGCTGAAAGTGGTCGTCATCGGCCAGGACCCCTACCACGGTCCCGGACAGGCCAACGGGCTTTGTTTCTCGGTCGCGGACGGGGTTCCCTTCCCGCCCTCGCTGCAAAACATCTTCAAGGAGGTCTCCGACGACACCGGCACGCCCATACCGCCTACGGGTAACCTCGACCGCTGGGCCGAGCAGGGGGTGCTGCTGCTCAACGCGGTGCTCACGGTCCGCGCCCACGAAGCCGCGTCGCACGCCGGCCGAGGCTGGGAGACCTTCACCGACGCCGTGGTGCGCGCCATCGCCCAGCGCAAAGAGGGCATCGTCTATATGCTCTGGGGCAGCTACGCCCAGAAGAAAGGCGCCATCGCCGACCCGCAGCGCAACCTGATCCTCAAAGCCGTGCACCCTTCGCCGCTGTCGGTCTACCGGGGATTTTTCGGCTGCCGCCACTTTTCGCGCGCCAACGAATACCTGCGCTCGATCGGCAAAGAGCCGATCGTATGGTAATCCGCCGTCCGAAAGACAAAAATCCCGGCCTTGCGCAATGCAAGGCCGGGATTTTTCGAACTGCTCGGGATTCACTATCCCAGATAGGATTTCAGAAGCTTCGACCGCGACGAGTGGCGGAGGCGGCGAATCGCCTTCTCCTTGATCTGGCGCACGCGCTCGCGCGTCAGGTCGAACTTCTCGCCGATCTCCTCGAGGGTCATCTCCGAGGTTCCGATGCCGAAGAAGTACTTGATGATGTCGCGCTCACGCTCCGTGAGGGTCTCCAGCGCGCGGTCCACCTCGGTCGACAGCGACTCGTTGATCAGCCCGCGGTCGGCGTTGGGCGAATCGGGGTTCACCAGCACATCCAGCAGCGAGTTGTCCTCGCCGTCGGCGAACGGGGCGTCCACCGATACGTGGCGGCCGGCGACACGCAGCGTGTCGGTGACCTTCTCCTTCGGGAGTTCCAGTTCCGTGGCCAGTTCCTCGGGCGACGGCGTGCGCTCGTGCTCCTGCTCGAAGCGGGCGAACGCCTTGTTGATCTTGTTCAGCGAGCCTACCTGGTTGAGCGGCAGGCGCACGATGCGCGACTGCTCAGCCAAAGCCTGGAGGATCGACTGACGGATCCACCACACGGCATAGGAGATGAACTTGAAGCCGCGGGTCTCGTCGAACTTCTCGGCGGCCTTGATCAGCCCGAGGTTGCCCTCGTTAATCAGGTCGGGGAGGCTCAATCCCTGATTCTGGTATTGCTTGGCTACGGACACCACGAAACGCAGGTTGGCTTTGGTGAGCTTCTCGAGCGCTTCCTGGTCTCCTTTCTTAATTCGCTGGGCGAGTTCCACCTCCTCCTCGACCGTGATAAGCTCCTCCTTGCCGATTTCCTGCAAGTACTTGTCCAGCGAGGCGCTTTCGCGGTTGGTGATGGACTTTGTAATCTTTAATTGACGCATATTTTTCTAACTATCCTAATAATATTGCAATCCATAAACCCGCCCGGGCTGCGGTTTACTCCACCAGCGTGTAGCTTGCCGAACGGCCGTTGGGATAAACGCCGTCGATCGAACGGACCTTCTCCGTCATCCGCTGCATGTCGCTGAGCGAATAGACCGGGCGGTCGTTGATGTGAGTGATCACAAATCCCTGCTTAACACGGGCACGGGCCAGAATTCCGTCGGCCTTGATGCCGACCACCTGTACGCCGCCCTTGATGTCGAGTTCGCGGCACAGTTTGGCGCCCGCATCGGCGAACTTACCTCCGAGCGCATCGACGACATCGACATCCTCCTTGGTAACCAATTCCGTTTTACCTGCTTTATTACGCAAAGTAACGTCAAATTGTTTCACCTTTCCGTCTCTTTTTACGGATAATTTAACCGTATCGTTGGGCCGGCGCTTGGCGATCTGCTCCTGGAGCGTCGAAGGCTCAACAATTTTCACGCCATCGATGTCCAGAATCACGTCTCCCTTGCGGATTCCGGCCTCCGAAGCGGCTCCGCCCTCGACAACTGCGGCCACATAGGCTCCGCCCAGGTCCTTGATGCCCAACTCTTTCCCCTCCGTATCGAGGAAATCCTGATCCACGACGCGGAACTGTACGCCCAGCAGGGCGCGCTGCACGACGCCGAACTCCTTCAGATCGACCACCACCTTGCGGACGATCGACTCCGGAATGGCGAACGAATAGCCCACGTAGCTTCCCGTCTGCGACTTGATCAGCGTGTTGATGCCCACCAGTTCGCCGTGGGTGTTGACCAGCGCGCCGCCCGAGTTGCCGGGGTTCACCGCCGCGTCGGTCTGGATGAACGACTCGATGCGGAAATCGTTGGGAATGGCTCCCAGCTGACGCGCCTTGGCGCTCACGATACCCGCCGTGATGGTCGACTGCAGGTCGAAGGGCGAACCGATCGCCAGCACCCATTCGCCCAGACGCAGCGCATCGGACGATCCGAAGGCCAGCGTAGGCAACTCCTTGCCCTCGACTTTCAGCAGCGCGAGGTCCGTCGCCGAGTCCTTGCCGATGAGCTTGGCGTCGAACGAACGGCCGTCATTGAGTTTCACCTTGAGTTTCGAAGCCCCGTCCACGACGTGGTTGTTCGTCACGATATAGCCGTCCTCCGAAATGATCACGCCCGAACCGCCGGCCCGCTGCTCGCGGTACTGCGGACGTCCGTCGCCGCGCCCGTAATCCTGCGGGATTCCGAAGAACTCCAGGAACGGATCGTAGCCCCGGCGCTGGGGCATTTCGACCTGCTGGATGGCCTCGATGTTCACGACGGCCTTCACCGCATTCTCGGCGGCGTAGGTCAGGTCGGGATACTGCTCGGCCTGGTAAGACGTAAACTGGGTTCCCAGCGCGGGCGTACGTTCCACCTCGCGCTCGATGTATGCGACGGAACCTCCGCGGTCCGCGGAAACCGTCCAAGCCGTAAGTCCGCCGGCTGCGGCCGACACGGCTACGAGTCCTAAAATCAAAAATGCCTTTTTCATAATGAATTAAATGTTTTGGTTCTATTAATCAGAGGCAACTTCATTACATAAGCTATACGTTTAGATTTCAATTTCGAAGGACAAACGCACAATAACGTCCGGTTAGTATGTTCATTCCGCACAAAAATCGGGACATCCTGCGCGGACGCCCCGATTTTTCAGCGTATCCGGACGCTAAAGGCCGAACTCCCGCTTGATCTGCTCCACGGCATCGAGTTTCTCCCAGCCGAAGAACTCGATTTCGCGCTCGGTCTCGACGCCGTTCTCCCAGACCTTCTCCACCTTCGTATAAGGACGATTGCCGAAATGCCCGTAGGAGGCCGTCGCCTCGAAGATCGGGTTTTTCAGGCCGAAACGCTTCACGATGGCCGCGGGACGCAGGTCGAAGAGCTTCCCGATGCGGCGGGCGATCTCGCCGTCGGTCATGCCGGCCAGCGCCGCGGGACGGGGTGAATTGTAGGTATCGACGTAGATCGACAGCGGCTGCGCGATGCCGATGGCGTAGCTCAACTCGACCAGAATCTGGTCGGCGACGCCCGCCGCCACGAGGTTCTTGGCGATGTGGCGCGCGGCATAGGCCGCCGAACGGTCCACTTTGGACGAGTCCTTGCCCGAAAAGGCACCGCCGCCGTGCGCGCCGCGGCCGCCGTAGGTGTCGACGATGATCTTGCGGCCCGTAAGTCCCGTGTCTCCGTGAGGCCCTCCGATCACGAACTTGCCCGTGGGGTTCACGTGCAGGATGTAGTCGTCGCCGATCAGCGCGGCCAGCTGGTCGCCGGCACGCTCCAGACGCGCCTTGACGCGCGGAATGAGGATCGTGCGCACGTCCTCGCGGATCTTCTCCTGCATCAGCTTCTCCGCCTCCTTCTCGCTGCGGCCTTCGCCCGGGAGGATGAACTCGTCGTGCTGCGTCGAGACGACGATCGTATGCACGCGCAGCGGCTTGTTCGTCGTCTCGTCGTACTCGATCGTGACCTGCGACTTCGAGTCGGGACGCAGATAGGTCATCACCTCGCCTTCGCGGCGGATGACGGCCAGCTCCTTGAGGATCACGTGCGACAGGATCAGCGTCGCGGGCATCATCTCGCGGGTCTCGTTGCAGGCGTAGCCGAACATGATGCCCTGGTCGCCGGCGCCCTGCTCCTCCTCGGCTTCACGGACGACGCCCTGGTTGATGTCCGACGACTGTTCGTGGATGGCCGACAGAATGCCGCACGAGTTGCCGTCGAACTGATAGTCGCTCCGGGTGTAGCCGATGCGGTTGATCACGCGGCGCGCCACGCCCTGCACGTCGACATACGCCTCCGAGCGCACTTCACCCGCCACGACCACGAGTCCCGTGGTGCAGAGGGTTTCGCACGCGACCTTCGAGTTGGCGTCGCGGCGCAGGAATTCGTCGAGGATTGCGTCGGAAATCTGATCCGAAACCTTGTCGGGATGTCCTTCGGACACCGATTCCGATGTAAATAAAAAGCCCATTTTCATACATTTTTAATGGTTAAACGTATAAAATGGGAAAAATTGGCTGTTGAAAATAAAAAATGTGCTGTTTTAGCGATTTTTTATTGTGGTTTGCAATCAGTCAAATCTTTCCACATTTCCCCGCTTGACAGACGGGACTGTAAAGATAGGCATAATTTCGGAATCTGCAAAACAAAAGCCACCGCATCGGGCGGTGGCTTTTGCACATTCTATATAATAGGTTCGGCGGCGACCCGAAAATCGTTGCCGCCGAAGCCAAACGATCTCCGCTATTTCCCAAGCATCTTCTTCACTTCGGCGGCGACGGTTGCCCCGTTGTAACCGAACTTCTCGTCGAGCACCTTGTAGGGGGCCGACCAGCCGAAATGGTCGAGACCGTGGATCACGCCATTCTCGCCCACAAGTCCCCGCAGGTTCACCGGGAGACCCGAAGTCATGCCGTAACGCGCAACACCCGCAGGCAGCACGCTCTCCTGGTACGAACGAGGCTGGTCGCGGAACAGTCCCTCGCTCGGAACGTTCACCACGCGGACCGGAATGCCTTCGGCGGCCAGCAGTTCGGCGCCTTCGATCAGCGTCGCAACCTCCGAACCCGTGGCGATCAGCACCGCGGCGGGTTTGGCGGCATCCATCACCACATAACCGCCCTTGGCGACCTGCGCAGCCTCCTCACGGCGGCTGGACCCGAGCGTCGGCAGGGGCTTGATGTTCTGGCGCGAAAGCACGAGCGCCACGGGACGGTGTTCCTCGACGGCCAGTTTCCACGCCATGACGGTCTCGTCGCCGTCGGCCGGGCGCAGCACGAGCATCGAACGCTCGTCATGGTGGTTGCGCAGGTGCTCCATCAGGCGGATCTGCGCCTCGTGCTCCACGGGCTGATGCGTCGGCCCGTCCTCGCCCACGCGGAACGAGTCGTGCGTCCAGACGTAGACCACATGCAGACGCATCAGCGCCGAGAGGCGTACGGCGGGCTTCATATAGTCGGAGAACACGAAGAACGTGCCGCAGACGGGAATCACGCCGCCGTGCAGCGCCATGCCGTTCGCAACGCAGGCCATCGTCAGCTCCGAGACGCCCGCCTGGAAGAATTTTCCGGAAAAATCGCCCTTCTCGAATGCCTTGGTCTTTTTGAGAAAACCGTCGGTCTTGTCCGAATTCGAAAGGTCGGCCGAAGCCACGATCATGTTGTCGATCTTCTCCGCGAAGACGCCCAGCACCGTCGCCGATGCGGCGCGCGTGGCCACATCGGCCTTCACCTCGATGGACTTATAGTCGATTTCGGGGAGTTTCCCCGCAAGGAAATCGTCGAGTTTGCGCGCCAGATCCTTGTGCTCCGCGCGCCACGACTTCTCGACGGCGGCCTGCTTCGCAGCCCACTCCCGGAGCGCTTCGCGGCGCTCGGCGAAGGCCTCGCGGCTCTCCTCGAAGATGGCGAACGGATTCTCCGCGTCACCGCCCAGGTTCTTCACCGTAGCGGCGAAATCGGCCCCGGCGGCCGTCAGCGGCTGGCCGTGGGTCGAGACTTTGCCCTCGAAACTCTCCCCGGCGGGGCCTTTGGCACCCTTGCCCATGACGGTATGGCCGATGATGAGCGTCGGACGCTCGGTCTCGCTCTCGGCAGCGACCAGCGCTTCGCGGATCTCATTGATGTTGTGTCCGTCGACCGACAACACGTTCCAGCCCCACGCCTCGTACTTCATGGCCACGTTCTCGGTCATCACCTCGTCGACCTTGGTCGAAAGCTGGATGTTGTTCGAGTCGTAGTACATCACGAAGTTCGACAGTCCCAGATGGCCGGCGATGCGGCCCACGCCCTGCGAGATCTCCTCCTCGACGGCGCCGTCCGAAATATAGGCATAGGTCTTGTGCGCCATCCATTCGCCGAAGCGGGCGGCCATGAAACGCTCCGCAATGGCGGCTCCCAGGGCCATGGCATGTCCCTGTCCCAACGGTCCCGAGGTATTCTCCACGCCGCGCATCACGTCCACCTCCGGGTGTCCCGGCGTCACGCTGCCCCACTGGCGCAGCGACTGCAGGTCTTCGGTCGAATAGTGCCCGGCCAGCGCGAGCGTCGAATAGAGCATCGGCGACATATGGCCCGGATCGAGGAAGAAACGGTCACGGTAGGGATAAGCCATATTATCGGGGTCGTAACGCAGAAACTCGGTGAAGAGCACCGTGATGAAATCCGCGCCGCCCATGGCGCCGCCGGGATGTCCCGACTTGGCCTTCTCGACCATCGCGGCCGAAAGGATGCGGATATTATCGGCAACGCGCGTAAGTTTTGAATTCGTTGTAGACATGGAGTTAGTGTTTTATGCGTTTTAGCTGTTTATTTCCGGCAAAGATAGCCAAAAAGAAATTATCCGACTTGTTTAAGCTCCAAAATATTTGCTTTTTCTATCTTTTTCTTTGCGTAAGGCAAAGTGACGGTAAACTTCCGGGCGTCGGTCGAGGGGATATCGAACATCGTGTCCATCATGATCGCCTCGCAGATCGAGCGCAGTCCGCGTGCGCCGAGTTTGAACTCGACGGCCTTGTCGACGATGTAGTCCAGTGCGTCGTCGTCGAAGGTGAGTTTCACGCCGTCGAGTTCGAACAGACGCTTGTACTGCTTGACGATGGCATTCTTCGGCTCGGTGAGGATCGAGCGCAGGGCCGCGCGCTCCAGCGGCTGCATGTAGGTCAGCACCGGGAGGCGTCCCACCAGTTCGGGAATCAGTCCGAACGACTTGAGGTCCTGCGGCGTGACGTACTGCATGAGGTTCGAACGGTCGACGGGGTCGGCGTTCAGCCGCCCGTAGCCCATCGCACGGGTGTTCAGCCGCTGGGCGATCTTCTTCTCGATGCCGTCGAACGCGCCGCCGCAGATGAAGAGGATATTGCGCGTGTCGACCTGGATGAATTTCTGCTCGGGGTGCTTGCGACCGCCCTGGGGAGGCACGTTTACCACCGTCCCTTCGAGGATCTTCAGCAGCGCCTGCTGCACGCCCTCGCCCGAAACGTCGCGCGTGATGGAGGGGTTGTCGCCCTTGCGTGCGATCTTGTCGATCTCGTCGATGAAGACGATGCCGCGCTCGGCCTGCTCGACGTTGTAGTCGGCGACCTGCAACAGCCGCGAGAGGATGCTCTCGACATCCTCGCCCACGTAACCCGCTTCGGTCAGCACCGTCGCGTCGACGATCGTGAACGGCACTTTCAGCAGTTTGGCGATCGTGCGGGCCATCAGCGTCTTGCCCGTGCCCGTCGGGCCGACCAGCACGATGTTCGACTTGTCGATCTCGACCTCGTCCTCCTTCGGGGCGTACAGCAGCCGTTTGTAGTGGTTGTAGACCGCCACGGACATATACCGCTTGGCGGCATCCTGCCCGATGACGTACTGGTCGAGAAACTCCTTGATCTGCGCCGGCTTGAGCAGCTCCTCCATCTTGAGCGGAGCCGCCGCGGGGCGCCGTCCCCGTTCGGAGGCGATGTCGTTGTCGAGGATGATCTTATAGCCGTTTTCGATACATTTGTTACAGATATTCGCGCCGTCCGAACCCTGGAACATGATCTCCACGTCCGTGCGCTTGGCGCCGCAGAACGAGCAGCAGTCGCCGCCGTTCTTGTTGTTGTTCTTATTCTGTGCCATGCGGTTTACTTGTCTCGTTTGGAAAGCACCTCGTCGATCAGTCCGTAATCCTTCGCCTCGCGGGCCGACAGCCAGTAGTCGCGGTCGGCGTCCTTCTCGATCTTCTTGACCGGGACGCCCGAGTGGGCCGAGAGGATTTCGTACAGTTCGCGCTTGGTTTTCAGAATCTCGCGCGCCGTGATCTCGATGTCCGAGGCCTGGCCCTGCGCGCCGCCCAGCGGCTGGTGGATCATCACCCGCGAATGCGGAAGCGCCGAACGCTTGCCCTTGGCGCCCGCCGTGAGCAGCACGGCGCCCATCGAGGCGGCGAGTCCCGTGCAGATGGTCGCCACGTCGGAGTTCACCAGCTGCATGGTGTCGTAAATGCCCAGTCCGGCCGAAACCGACCCGCCGGGCGAGTTGATGTAGATCTGAATGTCCTTCTCGGGATCGACCGATTCGAGGAACAGCAGCTGGGCCTGGATGATATTGGCCGCGTCGTCGTAGATCGGCGCGCCGAGGAAGATGATGCGGTCCATCATCAGGCGCGAGAAAACGTCCATCGTGGCAATGTTCAACTGACGCTCCTCGATGATCGTAGGCGACACGTAGGCCGCGCTTACCGACTGGAAATCATGCAGTTTCAGCGAACTGATCCCGCAGTGGTTCCGTGCGTATTTTTCAAATTCTGACATAGTCGTATTTATTTACTCTTCATATTCCACTGGTTAGGAGCGCGGAAAACCGCCGCAGGCACTCCGAACTTCCTGCCGCCCTCAAAACCCGCTTCTTAAGCGGGTAAAGCACAAAGGACTTTGCAAACATCACGCCTGCAAAGTCCAAAGATAGATAAAAATCCGCGAAACTTAAAGCTCCTTCGCCAATTTAGCGAAATCGTCCGCAGATACGGCTTTTTCAGTTACCTTGACCTTCGATTTGACATCCTCGACGACCTTCACCTCATAGAGCTTCTCGTAAATCTTCTGGCCCTGATCCTTGTCGGCGAGAATCTTCTCGGCATAGCCCTCCAGCATGTCGTCCGGCGCCGAGGGCATGCCGTACTGTGCAAACTGCGAGGCGGCCAGCGCCTTGGCTTCGGAGAGCGCCTCCTCCTTCGAAACGGTGATGCCGTCGGCCTTGATGAAGTGCTTCTGGAGGTAGTTCCAGGTGAACATCTTCAGGAACTGGTCGAAATCCTTCTCGATGTCCTCCATCGAGAACTTGCCCTCATTGATCGTGTAGAGCCAGCGCTTGAGGAACGCCGCGGGCATCTTCAGGTCGGCTTTCTTCACGAGGTAATCGCGCACCTGCAACGTAAAGAGGTAGTCGCTCTCGCGGCGCAGTTCGGCCTCGATCTGCGCGTCGATGAACTTGTCCAGCCCGGCTTCATCCGTGACGCCGCCCTGCGGGAAAGCCATCTTGAAGAACTCCTCGTTCAGCTCCGGCTCGGCGAACTTGCGGATTTTGGTGATCTCCAGTTCGAATTCGGGGTTGATGCCCTCCAGTTCGTCCTCCTTGACCTGCAGGCAGGCGGCACGCTGGGCGGGATTTTTATAGAGTTCGTTGATATTCACCTTCATCTTGTCGCCCACCTTCTTGCCGATGAAAGGCTTGCGGCCGGCCTCGTCCATCGAGATCAGGCCCACGTAAGCGTCCGCCACGTTCATCTCGCCGTTGTCGAGCGTCACCGACAGCGCCTCGTCCGAAGTCACCTTCTCGGCGTCCACCAGGCGGCCGAAGCGGCGCAGGTAGTTCGAACGGTAGTCGTCGTGCATCTTCTTGTCGACCTTGATCTTGTTGTAGGTCAGCTTATCCTTGTCGGAAAGCTCCAGCTTGATCTCGGGAGCCTCGCCGATCTCGAACACGAATTCGAACTCGGTGGCGTTGTCGAAATCGAAGTCGCCCTGCTCCTCCGCGGGGATCACGTCGCCCAGGTAGTCGATGCCCTCCTTCTGGAGATACTCGAAAACGGCGTTCGAAGCCTGACGGTAGGACTGCTCGGCCAGGACGCCCTTGCCGTACATCTTCTTGACGATGCCCATGGGGACCATGCCCGGACGGAATCCGGGGATGTTGGCCTTGCGCTTGTACTCGCGCAGGGACTTTTCGACCTCCTGCCCGTAATCCGCCTCGCCGACAGTCACGCGGATCAGCGAGTTATTCTCGCCGCGTTGTTCTCTTACAATGTTCATAATAAATGAATTATATTTGTTATTCTTCGTATTTCCGTTCAGAATCGGGAGGCAAAGATACGAAATTATTCCATTTCCGGCAAGACATTACCCGTATAATATGGTCAAATTATGATATCTGGTTTGCTTTTCCTACCTTTGGGGCCGTAACGACCCTTTTGCCGGCCGGAAGGTTTTACCCAACCGCGCGCAATTCCGTTTTGATCCCATCCGACTTTTTCGTACCTTTGTAAGCTATTTTATTCCGAAACGATGAAAACGACCCCGATACTTCTGTTTTCCGTCCTGCTGCTGGGCGCATGCGGCGGCCCGGCGGCGCGCGCCAAACGCCCCGGCGCAAAGGCACAGACCGCAGCGGCCGCGCAGGCCGAGCCGAAGGCGTACACCTACCGTATCGCGGCGGTCTACCCCCACTCGACCGGCGCCTACACCCAGGGACTGCAATACGTCGGCGGGACGATGTGGGAAGGCACGGGACAGCACGGCGAATCGGTCGTTCGGAAGACCGACCTCGCAACGGGCAGGACCGAGGTCATGGCGCGCCTGCCCCGTTCGGAGTTCGGCGAGGGAATCGCCCTGCTCGGCGGGAAGCTCTACCAGCTGACCTGGCAGTCCAATACGGCACACGTCTATTCGCTGGAGGACGGGAAACTACGAAAAATCCGCGACTTCCGCTATCCGGGCGAAGGCTGGGGCCTCACGACCGACGGCGAGAAGCTCTACATGTCGGACGGCACGTCCACGATCCACACGGTCGATCCCGCGACGTTCCGCCGCGAAAAGCGCGTGACGGTGACCTACAAGGGCGCACCGGTCGAATACCTCAACGAACTGGAGTGGATCGGCGGCAAAATATGGGCCAACGTCTACACCACCGACCAGATCGTCGTCATCGACCCCGCGACGGGCGTCGTCGAGGGTGTCGTCGACCTGACGGGCCTGCTGCCCGAAACGGAGATGACCGCGACGACCGACGTGCTGAACGGCATCGCCTATGACGCCGAGGGGGACCGCATCTTCGTGACGGGGAAAAACTGGCCGAAACTCTACGAAATAGAAATAATCGAAAAATAGATGGCAACAACGCTATACGACCAACTGGAGCGCCGCATCCTGCTGCTCGACGGAGGCTTCGGCACGATGGTGCAGGGCTACGGACTGCAGGAGGAGGACTACCGCGGCCAGCGGTTCGCCGGCTGGCCGGTGCTGCTCAAGGGCTGCAACGACCTGCTTGCGCTGACCCGCCCGGACGTGGTGCGCGCAATCCACGAAAAATACCTACAGGCGGGAGCCGACATCATCGAAACCGACTCGTTCAACGCCAACGCCGTGTCGCTGGCCGACTACCGGCTCGAAGAGTGCGCTTACGAGATTTCGAAGGCCGCGGCCGGAATCGCCCGCAGTGCGGCCGACGCCTTCACGGCCCGCAACCCGCAGAAGCCGCGCTTCGTGGCCGGATCGGTGGGTCCCACGAACCGCACGGCCTCGATGTCGGCCGACGTACAGAATCCCGCGGCCCGCGAGGTGACCTTCACACAACTGGTCGCAGCGTATACGGATCAGGTGCGGGGCCTCATGGACGGCGGGGCGGACATCCTGCTGGTGGAGACCGTTTTCGACACGCTCAACGCCAAGGCGGCCCTTTGGGCCATCGACACGCTCTGCGGGCGGCTGGGCCGCGCGATCCCCGTGATGGTCTCCGGAACGCTCGCCGACGCCAGCGGCCGCACCCTCTCGGGTCAGACCGTCGAGGCTTTCGCTGCCTCGGTATCGCACGCGAACCTGCTGTCGGTCGGACTGAACTGCGCCTACGGGGCCAAACAGCTGCTGCCCTACCTCGAACGGCTGGCGGCTGTGGCCGGAACGCGCATCTCGGCGCACCCGAACGCAGGCCTTCCCAACGTGATGGGCGGCTACGACGAGACGCCCGAAATGTTCGCCGAAGACGTCGGGGAGTATCTGCGGCGCGGACTGGTGAACATCGTGGGCGGCTGTTGCGGCACGACGCCCGCACATATCTTCGAATTGTCGAAGATCGCCGGAAATTACGCCCCGCGGCCCGTTCCCGCGCCGAAACACGTCACGACGCTGAGCGGTCTGGAGCCGCTGCGGATCGTCCCCGAAGCCAACTTCATCAACGTCGGCGAGCGCACGAACGTCGCCGGATCGGCCCGCTTCGCGAGGCTGATCCGCGAAGCGAACTACGAGGAAGCGCTCTCGGTGGCCCGCGCACAGGTCGACGCCGGGGCGCAGATCGTCGACGTCTGCATGGACGACGGGCTGATCGACGGTCCCGAAGCTATGCGCACGTTCCTCAACCTGATGGCCTCGGAGCCGGAGATCGCCCGCGTGCCGGTGATGATCGACTCGTCGAAATGGGAGGTGCTTCAAGCGGGACTTGAAGTGACGCAGGGTAAGTCGGTGGTCAACTCCATCTCGCTCAAGGAGGGCGAAGCGGAATTCCTGCGCCGGGCCGCGGAGATCCACCGTTTCGGCGCGGCCGCCGTGGTGATGCTCTTCGACGAGCGGGGCCAGGCCGACACCTTCGAACGTAAAGCGGAGGTTGCGGAGAGGGCATACAAACTATTGACAAACAACGGATTTCCGCCCGAAGACATCATCTTCGACCCCAATGTACTTGCCGTTGCAACGGGCATTCCCGAGCACGACAGCTATGCCAAGGCTTTCATCGACGCCACGCGCTGGATCAAGGAGAACCTCCCCCATGCGAAGGTCTCGGGCGGCGTGTCGAACCTTTCGTTCGCCTTCCGCGGCAACAATGCCGTGCGCGAGGCGATGCACTCGGCGTTCCTCTACCACGCCATCCGGGCCGGAATGGACATGGGCATCGTCAATCCGCAGATGCTCCGCGTTTACAGCCAGATCGAACCCGAACTGCTCGAACGTGTCGAGGACGTGATCCTCTGCCGCCGGGCCGACGCCGCGGAGCGGCTCGCGGAGTATGCCCACGAGGTGCAGCAGACGGCCCAGACGCAGCCGCAGGCCCCCGACGCATGGCGCGCGGGAACGCTCGGAGAACGTGTCGCCCACGCGATGCTCAAGGGCGTGGCAGACTACGTGGAGCAGGACGCGCTGGAGGGTTACGAGACGCTGGGCAGCCCGATGGCCGTGATCGACACGCTGCTGATGCCCGCCATGGAGCAGGTCGGCACGCTGTTCGGCGAAGGCAAGATGTTTCTGCCGCAGGTGGTCAAGACGGCCCGCGTGATGAAGCGCGCGGTGGCGGCACTGACTCCCTATATCGAACAGAGTTCGGGCGGCACTTCGCATAACGCCGGCAAGGTACTGATCGCCACTGTGAAAGGCGACGTGCACGACATCGGCAAGAACATCGTGGCGGTCGTGATGGCCTGCAACGGTTACCAAATCCGGGACCTGGGCGTGATGGTCGAGCCGGAACGCATCGTCGAGGAGGCGGTGGCGTGGGGCGCGCAGTGCATCTGCCTGAGCGGGCTGATCACCCCGTCGCTCGACGAAATGGCCCGCGTCTGCGAAGAGCTGGAACGGCGAGGGCTGCGCATCCCGGTCATCATCGGCGGCGCGACGACCTCGGACCTCCACACGGCGGTGAAGATCGCCCCGGTGTATTCGGGCGTGGCGGTCCACTCTCCCAACGCCAGCCGCAACAGCCAGATACTGGCGCAGCTGCTCGGTACGGACGGCGACCTTTACGCCGGCAAGGTGAAGGCCGACCAGCAGGCCTTGCGCGAAGAGTACGCCCGCCGGCTGCGGGCGCGCGACCTCATTCCGATCGTCGAAGTGCGCAGGGCGCGGCGCGGCGCGGCGCAGCACGAACCCGTCGTGCCGCTCCACACGGGACGCATGGTCTTCCCCGACTTCGACGTGGCCGACGCCGAGCCGTACATCGACTGGAATTTCTTCTTTGCGGCGTGGGGACTCAAGGGGCGTTACCCCGAGATCCTCGACCACCCCGAAAAGGGCGCCGAGGCGCGCAAGGTCTTCGCCGACGCGCAGGCCCTGCTGGCCCGCATCCGCGACGAACGGCTGCTGACGCTGCAAGGGGTCGCAGGCATCTTCCCGGCGCGCTCCGAGGGCGACGACATCCTGGTGACGGACACGAAAGGGCGCGAAAAACGTCTCCCGATGCTCCGCAACCAGACGCGCGGCGAGGAGAACCTGTCGCTGGCCGACTTCATCGCACCGAACGGCGACTGGATCGGCTGCTTCGCCCTGACGGCCGGCATCGGGCTGAAGGAGCTGGCGGAAAAATTCCGCACCGGGGGTGACGACTATTCGGCCATCATGGCCAAACTGCTGGCCGACCGCCTCACGGAAGCCTTCGCCGAGGCCGTGCACGCCTTCGTGCGGCGGGAGATGTGGGGCTACGAGACGGGCACGCCGCCCACCCCGCAGCAGGCAATCCGCGGTGAGTACCGCGGGCGCCGCATGGCCTTCGGCTACCCGGCCTCGCCCGACCACTCGCTCAAACGCGAGGTCTTCGACCTGCTCGCAGTCGAGGTGACGACCGGAATGCGGCTGACCGAAAACTGGATGATCGACCCCGGGGAGGCGCTGTGCGGACTGCTGCTCTCCGACGCCGACTACTTTTCGGTCGGGACCATCGGCACCGAACAGCTGCTCGACTACGCCCGCCGCCGCGGAATGGAGACCGAAACCGTAAAAAAGATTATACCGAACAACGTATGAACGTCGTAGAGATCATCAACGAAGCGGTCGCCTCCGGGCGCACCCGTTTTGCGTTCGAACTGCTTCCGCCGCTCAAGGGCGACGGCATGCAGAAGATATTCGCCGCCGTGGAGCCGCTGATGGCCCTCGACCCGGCTTACGTCAACATCACCTTCCACCGCGAGGGGATCAAGGAGACCGAGCGCGAGGACGGCAGCGTCGAATGGCACGTCGTGCGCCGCCGCCCCGGGACGGTCGGCATCTCGGCGGCCATCCAGAACCGCTACGGCGTGGAGGTGGTCCCGCACCTGATCTGCGGGGGACTGTCGAAATACGACATCGAGGACACGCTGATCGACATGGATTTCCTGGGCCTGCACAACGTGCTGGCGCTGCGCGGCGACAAGTCGCAGAACGAAAAGCGTTTCATGCCCCATCCGCAGGGCCACGCCCACGCCGTGGACCTCGTGCGGCAGATCGCCGACATGAACCGCGGAAAATTCATCGACGGCGAGGTCGAGGAGTGCCACCACTCGAAATTCTCGATCGGCGTGGCGGGCTATCCCGAAGTGCACGCCGAGGCGCGCGACATCACCTCGGACATCGCCCGCCTGCGCGCCAAGGTCGACGCCGGGGCGGAGTATGTCATCACGCAGATGTTCTTCGACAACACCAAATATTTCGACTTCGTGCGCCGCTGCCGCGAAGCGGGGATCACCGTGCCGATCATCCCCGGCATCAAGCCCCTCTCGACGCTGCGCCACCTGGAAATACTGCCCGAAACGTTCGGCGTGAAGCTGCCCGAAGAACTCGTACGCGAAGTCAAGGCCCATCCCGACGGCGTGCGCGAGGCGGGAACCGAATGGGCCATCGCCCAAAGCCGTGAACTGATGGCCGCGGGCGTGCCCGTGCTGCATTACTACACGATGAGCCGCACGACGAACATACAGAAAATCGTGAAAGCGATATTTTAAAGAGACTACGATTATGAATCCTGTCGAATTCCGCCGCCGCCTGCATGCGCATCCCGAACTCTCGTTCCGGGAACACGACACGGCGGCATTTATCGAACAGCAGCTCGACGAACTGGGCATCGAACACCGCCGGATCGCGTCGACGGGCGTCGTGGCCCGCATCGAAGGCCGCAAGACCCCCGAAGGCGACCGCCGCGCCGCGGTGCTGCGCGCCGACATCGACGCCCTGCCCGTCACGGAGCGGAACGACTTGGAGTGGAAGTCGCAGAACGAGGGCGTGATGCACGCCTGCGGCCACGACATGCACGCCGCGGTGCTGTTCGGCGTACTGAAAGAGTTTGCCGCGGCGCCCGATTTCCGGGGCACGCTCTTCGGGCTGTTCCAGCCGGGCGAGGAGTGCAACCCGGGCGGAGCCTCGCTGGTGCTGGCCGAAAAGCCGTTCGAGGGCTACGATGTGCGGGCCGTCGTCGGCGAGCACGTCGAGCCGCAGCTGGAGGTCGGGACCCTCGGATTCCGGGCCGGAAAGTACATGGCCGCGAGCGACGAACTGCGCTTCCGCGTCCGCGGCACGGGCGGGCACGGCGCCATGCGCAGGCAGCTCAAGGACCCCGTGGCGGCCGGCGCCGAACTGCTGACGCGCCTCATCGCGCTCAACGGCGAGGAGTGCGTGCTCTCGATCGGCCGCGTGGAGGCCGGAGGCGCGACGAACATCGTGCCCGACGAGGTCTACATGGAGGGGACGCTGCGCACGTTCGACGAACGCGAACGCGGCATCATCCACCGCCGCATCGAGATCATCGCCGCGGACATCGACGCCCGGCACGGCGTGAAGACCGAAGTCGCGATCGGCCGCGGTTATCCGTGCGTCGTGAACGACGAGATCCTCGTGAAGCAGGCCGCGGCCCTCGCCAAAGCCGAAAAACTGAAGGTCGAGATGCTGCCCCTGCGCACCACGGCCGAGGATTTCGGATTCTACTGCAAACAATACCCGTCGCTGTTCTACCGGCTGGGGGTGGGAGCCGCGGCCGGACGCCCGCACACGGCGACATTCTCCCCCGACGAAGCGGCCATCGGCGTGGGCATCGCCTTCATGCGGAAACTGGCCCTGCAACTCCTGGAAAAATAACGCCCGGTTCCGCAAAACGCACACGGGCCGGCCGCGACAGCGGCAAAACGGGCACAACGGAAATCCGGCGGAGGACCGAAGCCCCGCAAATTTTGAAAAATGATGAAAAAACAGAAACAACGCTCCGGAGACGGAGCACGGAAAACGGACCGCACCTCGATCATATTGAGCATGTTCCGGGAATTTCCCAACAATAAGTTCTCGCTGAAGCACCTGGCTTCGGCCTCCGGAGGCGCCACGAAAGAGGGCCGCCGCGAAACGTTAGAAATCCTCGGACGCCTCTTCGAAGAGGGCGTCGTCGAGGAGTGCGCACGCGAAAAATACCGCCTGATGCAGACCCACCTGCCCCACTACGAGGGCGTGGCCGACATGGCCCCCTCGGGTTCGGTCTACGTGAAGGTCGAAGGGCAGGAGAACGACATCTTCGTCAACCAGCGCAACGCCGCGAACGCCCTTAACGGCGACCGCGTGGAGGTCGTGGTGATGCACCGCGGCCGCAACGGACAGCTGGAGGGCGAGATCACGCGAATCATCGAACGCAACCGCAAACCCTACGTGGGCGTGGCCGAAGTCGGGGCGCACCAGATTTTCGTACGCGCCGACTCGCGCCGCATGCCGATGGACATTTATCTCTCGAAGCGCACCTATCCCGACGTGCGCGACGGCGAGAAGGTCGTGGTGCGCATCGCCGACTGGCTCCCGGGCAGCAAAAGCCCCGTGGGCGAGCTGGTCGAGCGGCTGGGCATGGCTGGCAACAACGACACGGAGATGCACTCGATTCTGGCGGAATACGAACTTCCCTACCGCTTCGAACCCGAAATCGAGGAGGCCGCCCAAGCCATCGACGCCCGCGTCACGGCCAAGGAGATCGCCCAGCGGCGCGATTTCCGGGGTGTCACGACCTTTACGGTCGACCCCGCGGACGCCAAGGATTTCGACGACGCGCTGTCGGTGCGCCGGATCAAGGACGGCGTCTGGGAAGTGGGCGTGCACATCGCCGACGTGACCCATTACGTGCGGCCCCACTCGGTGATCGACGACGAAGCCGTGGAGCGCGGCACGTCGGTCTACCTGGTGGACCGCACCGTGCCGATGCTTCCCGAGCGGCTTTCGAACGAGCTGTGCTCGCTGCGCCCCAACGAGACGAGCCTCTGCTTCTCGGCGGTGTTCACGCTCAACGAAAACCTCGACATCCTCGAAGAGTGGTTCGGCCGCACGGTGATCCACTCCGACCGCCGGTTCACCTACGCCGAGGCGCAGGAGATCATCGAGACGGGCCGCGGGGACTACGCCGAGGAAGTGCTGACCCTCAACCGATTGGCACAGGCACTGCGCAAGGAGCGGTTCAAGAACGGAGCGATCTCGTTCGACCGCGAGGAGGTGAAATTCCGCCTCGACGAGAACGGCAAACCGCTGGGCGTCTTCTTCAAGGAGCAGAAGGAGTCGAACCAGATGATCGAGGAGTTCATGCTGCTGGCCAACCGCCGCGTGGCGGAGTTCTGCGGCAAACGCAAGACCGAGAGCGGCCGTACGGCGGAGCGCACGATGGTCTACCGCGTGCACGACACCCCGAGCGAGGAGAAACTCGACCGCTTCCGGCAGTTCATCCTCCGCTTCGGGCACATCTTCAAGGCCACAAAGGGCCGCGCCGTGGCCAAGGAGCTGAACAAACTCTTCAAGCAGATCAAGGGAACTACGGAGGAAAACGCCGTCGCGACAATGGCCGTGCGCTCGATGGCCAAGGCCTACTACACGACCGACAACATCGGCCACTACGGTCTGGCGTTCCCCTACTACACGCACTTCACGTCGCCCATCCGACGCTACCCCGACATGATGGTCCACCGTCTGCTGGCACGCTACCTCGCGGGCGGCAAGCCGGCCGACAAGACGGAGCTGGAAGACCTGTGCGCACGCGCTTCGGACCGCGAGGTCGTGGCCGCCGAGGCCGAGCGCGCGTCGATCAAGTACAAGATGGTCGAGTTCATGAAAGAGCACATCGGCGAGGAGTTCGAGGGGCACATCTCGGGACTCACCGAGTGGGGCGTCTACGTCGAACTGGACGAAACCCACATCGAAGGCATGTCGTTCCTGCGCGACATCGAGGGCGATTTTTTCCAGTTCGATGAACAGCTCTACGAAATCATCGGCCGCTCGACGGGCATCCGCATGACGCTGGGCAGCCCGGTGCGCATCCGCGTGAAGCGCGCCGACCTGCAGAAGCGCCAGTTGGATTTCGAACTGCTGCTGCCAGGGGCCGCGGCGCGCCGTACGGAAGAGTCCCGCGGCAAAGGCCCGAAGGTGCGCACCTCGTCGCGCCGCAAAGGACGGTAGTCACGGAACGAGCGCCAGTTCGGCCGTAATACCCAGATCCCGAAGGAACGGTTCGTCGTGGGAAACCGCGACAACCGTTCCTTTGTATTCGGAGAGCGCCCCGAGCAACAGTTCCTGGCTCCGGAGGTCGACGTTATTGGTCGGCTCGTCGAGCAGCAGCAGGTCGGGTGCCGAAGCGCCGAGCGTCTCCCCGAACAACAGCAGTTTCAGCTTCTCACCGCCGCTCAAGGTGTCGCACGCCTGTGTCCACTGCTCCTGCGCGAAGCAGTGGTGGTCGAGCCAGGCGCGCAGTTCGCCTTCGGGACGATGGGCCGTATCACGGCGCATGACGAACTCCCCGACGGTCCCGGCGCCGGAAAGCGCCGAATACTCCTGGTCGAGCAGCAGCGTGCGCAGCGGCTCCGCCCGGCGGCAGGAACCGCACGCAGGGAGCAGTTCCCCGGTCAGCAGACGCAGCAGCGTGGTCTTCCCGGTCCCGTTACCGCCCCGGACCCGGAGGCGTTCGCCGGAAAAAAGCTCCAGCGAGAGCGGCTCGGGCCACAGCATCCGGTCCCCGAAGCGGACGTTCACGCCTTCGAGCGCCGCGAGCAGCCGTCGGTCGCGCCGTTCGGGCGAATGCAGGTGCACTGAAAGCGGCTGTTCGGCGACGATCCGCGCCCGGACCTCGTGCAGATCCGCGGCGATCCGCTCGACCCGCCGGCGGCGCTCCTCCTCCAGACGCGCCGCCGACCGCTCGGAAGCCGAAGCCAGGCCCCCGGCCACAATGCGGGCCAGACCCCGGCGTTCGGTGTGTCCCGCGGCCCGGCTCTCCTGCCGCTGCCGACGCTCGGCCAGCTGCCGTTCGCGCTCCCGGGCCTGCCGCAGGGTGCGCTGCCGTTCGTCGGCACGGCGGCGGAGTGCCTCCAGCTGCAAACTGCGCTGTCCGCTGTAGAACGTGTAATTTCCGCCGTAACGGGTCGCCCGGCCCGAATCCAGTTCGACGATGGCGTCCATCAGCTCCAGAAGCGCCCGGTCGTGGCTCACGATCAGCATGGCCGCGCGGCTCCGGCCGACGTAGTCGTACAACAGCGTCCGCGCACGGGCATCGAGGTGGTTGCTCGGCTCGTCGAGCAGCACCGCGCGGGCGCCCGACAACTCCGCCCCGGCCAGCAGGACGCGCGTGCGCTCGCCGCCGCTCAACGTACGGAACGGCCGGTCGAGGGGGATCGAAGCGATTCCCCAACGGCCGCGCACGGCATCGAGCCGCTCCCCGACGCCCCAATCCTCGTCGAGCGCCGAGAAATCGGCCTCCGTACCGCGCCCGGACTCGATGGCATGCAGCGCAGCGAGTTTACGGGCTACGCCCAGCAGCTCCGCGACCGGTTCGCCGGGCTGGCACAGGGCGTTCTGGGGCAGATACCAGCGCGCCGCCGGGCAGCTGACCGATCCGGCGGCAGGCTGCAACCCGGCAGCGATGCGCAGCAGTGTGGTTTTGCCCGAGCCGTTAGGGCCGACCAAGGCGACCCGTTCGCCCGGGCGGACGGTGAAAGTAATATCGGAGAAAAGGGGGTCCGAACCGGGATATGCGAACGACACCCCGCTGAAAACAAGCGACATAAAATATCGGATTTGAAAATTTACAAAGTACACGGTGCCGCATCCGCAAGGGCGGGGCGGCAGAAGGGGTCTATGAAATTTTTAAATCCGCATCGCTGACAAAAGATTTTGATTCGGCAACAAAGATAAGGCAAATTTTCCGAAACGGCAAAACCGCCCCGCCCGCAGGACGGCTACGAAAAAGGGAGACTCCGCAGAGTCTCCCTTTCCGGTAACGGGCGTTCCGCCCCGTCAGAAGAGGTTCACGCCGTCGAGCGTTGCGATCAGGTAGGTGGCGGCCACCGTCAGGATGGCGTACAGCTCGGGGAAAGCCGCGAGGATCAGCGTCTTACCCATCACGTCGTGACCGTTGCCGATGGCGGCGATACCGTTGGCGCAGACCTTCGCCTGATAGATCGAAGCGGCGATGTTCACCAGACCGACCAGCAGACCCGCGCCGAAGATAGCCGCGCCCTGCACCATCGTCGGGTCCGTCAGGCCCTTCTGTACCAGAAAGAAGCAGACGAAACCGTAGAGACCCTGCGAACCGGGAAGCGCCGAGAGAATCATGTAGCTGCCGAAAGCGCCGCCGTTCTTCTTCATGGCCCCTACTGCGGCCTGACCCGTAATGGAGGTGCCGATCGACGAAGCGACACCTGCCAGACCCACCATCAGCGCTACGCCGACGTAAGCCAATACCAATGCTGTTGTTTCCATAATGTTTTGAGTTTTTTTAATTGTTATTATTCGTTAGTATCGTTCATTTTACGAATCGGGTCGAAATTGCGCGAGGCCATTTCGAAACCGGCGTTCTTGAAAAACTCGACGAACGTCAGACGCAGCGGGTGCACGAACGACGAGATGGTCGACATGAATAGGTTGATGCCGTGACCGATCAGCAGAATCGGAATCATGATCAGCAGCCGGACCAGGATGTTCGCACCTTCGGGCACGAATCCCGACGCCAGTGTGTTGAACACCAGCGCCAGCACGCCGCCCGAAAGCCCGATGGCGAACAGACGGATGTACGACAGCACGTCGCTCAACAGGCCCGTGAGGTTGTTGTAAAGGTCCCAAAGACCCGCGCCGAAGTTGATGAGCGGATTGCGCCGGGGATTGTTCAGAAGCAGCATCAGCACGCCGCCGACGCCCAGCGCCGCGTAGAAGGCCGCCGATCCGGCCGTAAAGCCCGGAATGGCCAGGCCCGCCATCGGAAGGCCCATGGCCAGGCAGCACGAGACGAGGATGATGAACCACCCCAGCAGTCCCAGCGCACGGCCGAAACCGAAGCAGCGAACGGTCATCCAGATGTTGAGCAGCATGCCGAAAAGGATCTGCACCACGCCGATGACCAGCGCAATGGAGAAGAACTGTCCCTGGAAATCGAGGAATTTCACCGAGGGGAACCACGTGTTCATGTTGATGCCGAAGAACGAACCGCACAGCAGTCCGAAAAGGACCGTCGAAACGCCGCACAGCGTGGCGAACCACGCCGCCTGGCGCATCATGCCGGGCTTTTTGTTCTTAGCGAGCATCCACCACCCCATCAGGGTCAGGATCAGTCCGTAGCCGGCGTCGTTGAGACAGATGCCGAAAAAGAGCATGTAGAACGGTGCGAAGAACGGCGTGAGGTCCATCGTCCCGTATTTCGGACGGGCGTACATGTCGCCCACCAGTTCGAAAACATGCGCGAACCAACGGTTCTTGAGTTTCACGGGCGTCTCGTCCTCGGGCGTGGGGTCCGATTTGAGGAAGACCACGTTGGGGTACTCCTCCAAAAGGGCGTCGACCCGATCGGAAGTCTCCTTCTCGGCCCAGCCCTCCATGACGACCAGCGTGCCGTCGGCGGCCTCCTGTGCCGTGGCCTTCACCCGCACGCCCTGCAAACGCTCCTTCAGCGAACTGGCATGCCGTGCGAGCAGCGCCTCCGAAGCGGCCACGCGCGAAAATTCGGCGTCGAGGTCCCGGAGTTTCTTTTCGGCTTCGGCGATGCGGCGTTCCGCCTCGCGGATGTCCATCGCCGGGGTCTTCATTTCCTGCGCGTCGAGCGTAACCTCCTCGCCGGGCTTGGCCACGACGACGAACCACACCGTCGCATCGGAACGGCTGATCTCGGAGATCGTATAGCTCTCCGACCACTCGGCAAGCTGTTTGTCGAAGGTGTTGCGCTGGGTGAAGAAATAACGGAGCACGATGCCCTGTGCGGCGAGTTTCCGCGTCGCCTCCACATCGAACGCCCCCCAGGGACGCAGCTCCTCGGCCGCTTTTTCCAGACGTCCGATCTCGGCATTGAGCGCCGCGGCCTCGCGGTGCGCGGCGACGTAATGCTCGTAGGCCTCCTCGCCCGAGGCGAACGGCCCGGCGGCAGCGTCGCAACGCTCCCCGGCGCGGAAGTTCTTCAGAAACTCCGCGGCCTTCGCGTGGCTCTCGATGTCCAGCAGCAGCTGGCGGTCCTCCTCGGAGGGTTCCCACCCCGTGGTGGTGATGTCCACCAGCCCGAGGCCGCGCAGCTTCTCGACGAAATCCTCACTCTGCGCCGCAAAGAGCACAAAGTTGTATTTTGACATTCTGGCTATCATAACATCGCGCCCTCCCCGGCGGCCTGCTGTTTGGTTTTCACGATCTTCTGGGCCGACTTGGAGAGGTTCTCCTCGTCCTCCATGAAGCGTTTGATCTTACGTATGGCGTCCTCGTACCCGGGTATCTGAACCTTCTCGTACAAGTTCACCTTTTGAGTGGTTTTGCGGCGCGCATGGTCCAGCAGTTCCATCTTCCGGTTGTAGACCTCGAACTCGATCCCCAGCTGCGCCATGCGCTTGAGGATGTCGACTCCGTCGGCGAACCACACCGGCGAGGAGAACAGATCGTAGGGTTTCTCCTCGAATTTCACTTCCTGCAGGACGGGCGTGCGCACACCCGCGATTTTCTGGACCGACAAATCGACGTCGGCAATGCGCAGGAGGTCACAATCAAACTCTCCCCAAAGCGACACCATGTAGTCGTACTCGGCCTTCAGGGCATCGAGCCGGCGGCGGTAGTCGAGAGCGGAGTCCTTCGCCTTCTTCACTTCGGAGCGCAGGGCCGACTCCTTACTTTTGATCGTAGGGAGGGCCTTCTGGCGCATTTTCAGCTGTTTGCCGAGTTCGCCCAGCGAGGTCTTGTTATATTGGAATTTGATTGCCATTGCGCGTTACGCCTCCTTCCAGTATTTCTTAATAAGCTCCTCCTTGATGGCGACCTCCTCCCGGGTGAAGTACTTGGCAAAGAGGCTCCATGCGGTGTCGAGCATCTGGTTGATCTCGATATTGACGTCGATGGCCAGCAGCTTCTCCGAGTAGTCGAAGGCGAACTTCAGGGTGCGCTCGTCGTAGTCCGAGAGGTCGAAGCCGTTCTCCAGCTTGGTCTTGGCGTTGGCCGCGTCGGCGTAGAGGCGCACGCAGGCGTTCATCACCTGCGGATGGTCCTCGCGGGTCTTCTTGCCGATGACGAGCTGTTTCAGACGCGACAGCGAACGGAACGGGTCGACGATGACCTTGCCCGTGTCGGAATCGTTGCGCAGGAACAACTGGCCTTCGGTGATATAACCCGTATTGTCGGGGATGGCGTGCGTGATGTCGCCGCCCGAAAGCGTCGTCACGGCGATGATCGTGATCGAACCGCCGTTGGGCAGCTGCACGGCCTTTTCGTAGATCTTCGCCAGGTCGGAATACAACGATCCCGGCATCGAGTCCTTCGACGGAATCTGGTCCATGCGGTTCGACACGATGGCCAGGGCATCGGCGTACAAGGTCATGTCGGTCAGCAGCACCAGCACCTTCTCGCCCTTGTCCACGGCGAAGTACTCGGCGGCGGTCAGCGCCATGTCGGGGACGAGCAGACGCTCCACGGGCGGGTTCTCCGTCGTGTTGACGAACGACACGATGCGGTCCAGCGCACCGGCGTTCTCGAAGACCGACTTGAAGTACAGAAAGTCGTCGTTCGTGAGGCCCATGCCGCCGAGGATGATCTTGTCGGCCTTGGCACGCAGGGCCACGTTGGCCATCACGGCGTTGTAGGGCTGGTCGGGGTCGGCGAAGAAGGGGATCTTCTGCCCCGTCACGATCGTGTTGTTCAGGTCGATGCCGGCGATGCCCGTGGCGATCAGCTCCGAAGGCTGGATGCGCCGGAAGGGGTTCACCGTCGGACCGCCGATCTCGCGGGCTTCGCCCTCGATGATCCCGCCGCCTTCGAGCGGTTCGCCGTAAGCGTTGAAGAAACGACCCGCGAGGTTGTCCGAAACGCGCAGCTTGGGAGGCTCGCCGTGGAAGACGACCTCGGAGTCGGTCGACAGGCCCTCGGTTCCGGCGAAAATCTGCAACGTGACGTTCTCGCCCATAATCTTCACCACCTGCGCCAGTTTGCCGCCGACGGTGGCCAGCTCGTCGTTGCCGACGCCCGTGGCACGGAGCGTCACGGTAGCCTTGGTGATATTGTCAATCTTGGTATATATCTTCTGAAATGCTCGTGTTGTCATAATTTCTCCCGCTTATTTGGATTGTTCACTCACATACTGCTCGATCTGCTTCCGGTAGCCCTCGAACTTCTCCGACTTCCACTCCGAGTAGTTCATCTGACGGAAGAGGTTGATCAGGCCCTTGAAGAACTGCGAGCAGGCTTCGAAGTCGGCAAACGCAAATTCCCGGTTGCAGATACCGAGGACCATCTTGTACATCATCTGCTGGCGCTCCATCGGGCAGTTGGCGTCGATGACGTCGAAGGCGTCCTGCTGCAGGATGACGAAGTCGATCAGCTCCGATTTCCAGAACCGCTCGTGGTACTCCACGGGTACGCCGTCGTCGCCCAGAATGTTGATCTGGTCGTTGGCCTCCTTGCCGCGCTGCACGATGGTCTTGCCCTCGTAGACCAGGTCCACCCAGTCCTTCTCGATGTGGTTGTCGAGGTATTCGCGGATTTCGGGGTATTCGAGGTATTTCGAGTAGGACTCCAGCGGGTCGATGGCCGGGTAGCGCTTCGAGTCGGCGCGGCCCTGCGAAAGGGCGTAGAAACAGCGCGCGGCCTTCTTCGTCGATTCGGTCACCGGCTCCTTGAGGTTGCCGCCCGCGGGCGACACCGTGCCGAGGAACGTAACGGAACCGGTCTGGCCGCCGACGAGTTTCACCAGTCCGGCGCGCGAGTAGAAGTTCGAGATGATCGCCGACAGGTCCATCGGGAAGGCGTCCTGTCCGGGAAGCTCCTCCAGGCGGTTCGACATCTCGCGAAGGGCCTGCGCCCAGCGCGACGTCGAGTCGGCCATAACGAGCACCTTGAGGCCCATCGCGCGGTAGTATTCGCCGATGGTCATACCCGTATAGACCGACGCCTCACGCGCGGCGACGGGCATGTTCGAGGTGTTGCAGATGATGATCGTGCGCTCCATGAGCGTGTGGCCCGTATGCGGGTCGATCAGTTCGGGGAACTCCTTGAAGATCTCCACCACCTCGTTGGCGCGCTCGCCGCACGCCACCATAATGATCACGTCGGCGTCGGCCTGCTTCGAAATGGCGTGCTGGAGCACGGTCTTGCCCGCGCCGAAAGGCCCCGGGATAAAACCCGTACCGCCCTCGGCCATCGGGTTGAAGGTGTCGATCGGACGCACGCCGGTCTCCATGATGCGCGACGGGCGGGGTTTCTCCGTATAGCAGCGCACGGCCTGCTTGACGGGCCATTTCTGCACCATCGTCACGGTGTGGTCCCGGCCTTCGGCGTCGGTCAGGACGGCCATCGTGTCGGTGATCTTGTATTTGCCCGCCTCGGCGACGCTCTTGACCGTATAGCTGTCCGTCATCGTGAAGGGAACCATGATCTTGTGCATCACCCACTGTTCCTTCACCTCGCCCAGCCACGACGACGCCGTGACCTTGTCGCCGGCCTTGGCCAGCGGAGAGAATTCCCATTCGGCATCGTAGTCGACCGGATCGGTGATCGAACCGCGGGCGATGAACAGACCGTCCATCTTTTCGAGGTCGTTCTGAAGACCGTCGTAGTTGCGCGACAAGAGGCCCGGGGCCAGCGTGACTTCGAGCATGTGACCCTCGAATTCCACCTTGTCGCCGATCTTCAGACCGCGGGTGCTGTCAAAAACCTGGACATAGGCCGCGTCGCCTATGACCTTGATGACCTCGGCCATCATTTTGGTATCGCCCGTCCAGACATAGCAGATCTCGTTCTGGCCCACGGGTCCGTCGGCCTTGACGATCACGATGTTGGAGATGATACCGTTTACACGTCCTGTAGTTTTCATGGTATGCTTTTATTGTTTATTCCTTGTTAATCAACTCCTTTCCGTCCAGTTCGGCAAGCAGGCGGGCAAACATCTCGCGGCCGCGCGCGGCGTCGAGCTGCGTCCACCGGGCGACGATGTTGATCCGCACCAGGTAGGAAAGGATGGCGTTGATGTCGAAATAGTCGAAGGTCGCCAGCTCCGCGGCTTCGTTCCAGCGGATCAGGTCGATCTTGTGCTCCTTCTCCACGAGGTTGGCCTCGTCGTTCACCGCCGCGATCACCGCGTCGATGTAGGGAAGTTCGCCACGAAGCCCGAAATCGGCCGCAGAACTGCGCTGCAACTGCTCGGCGACATCGCCCCCGCCCACGACGACCTCTTCGACCGCACGCCCTGCGGCGCGCGCCGTGACGGCCGCCGAAACGTTGCGCAGATTCCGGTCGAAAGCCGACCATTCGCGCAGGAAGCGGCTCCCGGCCTTCCCGCAGGCGGCGTAGTAGGCCCCGAACAACTCCTTCTCGAAACGCCGCGACGTATCGACCGTCTCGGCGTCCTCGCCCTCGGGATCGGCATAGGCCCTCACCACGCGGGCAACCGCCTCGGGAAGCCGCTTCGGGGCTTTCAGCTCCTCCTCCAGCTCCTCGCGCGTGAAGTTGCCCAGCGGATTGTGCGCCGAGCGCCCCGCACGCAGGGCGGCGATATTCTCGCAGTCGTAGTAGCCGTACAGGAGCCGCACCTCGCGGGCGTCGCCGCGGCTCACATCCTCCAGAATTCCGGAGACGATGGCCCGGGCGTCGAAGCCCTTGGTGTCGGCGTCGAGCGCGTACTCCTTCAGGGAGGCTACCAGACAATAATATTCGTTTGCAAACATCCCGTTACGCCTTGAACAACAGTTGGAACACCTTGTCGCGCAGGTACTCTGCCAACAGCGCTTCGATGTCGGCGTCGGCGAATGAAATGTAGTAGCCGCCCTCCTTGGCGCCCACCTTGAAGCCGGTCTTCACCTCCTTCGACCAGCCCACCTCGACACCGGCGGCGAGCAGCTCCTTCGCGCTCTCCTCGAACGCCGCGTCGAGCTTCTTGCGCTCGCCTTCGGGCAGCAGGGCCTGCAATTCGACCTTGCCCGAGTCGGCTCCGTTCCAGTTTTTGGCCACGGCGACGAGCATCTCCTTGATGAACGCCGGGTCCACGACGGCCTCCTTCACGCCCTGGGCCGTAGCCTTGGCGATGATCAGCGAGGCGATCTCCGACTTGATTTTGGCAACGGCCTGCTTGCCGGCCAGCGAAATCTCGGTCATGGTGTTCTTCGAGACATCCTCGGCCTTGGCCTCCGCCTTTTTGACGATCTCTTCGGCCTCGGCGCGGGCCTCGGCGACGATCTTCCGGGCCTCGGCCTTGGCGTCGGCCACCAGCTTGTCGGCCTCGGCGCGCCCTTTCTCCAGCCCTTCGTCGTAGAGCTTCTGCGTCAACTGTTGAAGTTTGTTTTCCATAGCGTTATTTAGTTTTGATTATTGTTTTTCGGTTTTAACGCACAAATATAAAAAAGATTATCTACAATCGGGGGTCCTGAACAGCAATTTATCCTATTTTGACAAATTTCCGGCACAAATGGAGCAGATGTATAACCGCAGGATGCTGCACCGCAAAGACGACCGCCGCAGACCCGGAACCTGCCCGGCCGTCGCGCCGGGACAGGGCGTTTACGGAGTGCCGGAAGGCGTGCCGAACGCCGTGCAGCCCCGCCCGAAGAAGACCGGAAGATCGCCGTGGAATCCACGGCAACAAAAAAATAAGTCCCGCAAATGCGAGACTTATGCGGATTCGGACCGGGTCCGATCGGCAGCGGGGACTATCTACTGAAAGCCACGATGAACACCCCGGCCAGCAGACACGCCAGTCCGAGCCACATGATCCGCCGCGACACGGGTGCGGCTCCGCGCCATTCGCCCGTGAAAAGCCCCGCGAGATTGCCCGTCAGGATCGCCAGCGACTGCATCAGCGCCCAGCCGACCGACACTCCGGCGTCGCCGAGGAAACTGCCTCCCATGCCGTAAAGCATCATGCTCGAGTACCAAAGGACCCCGGCCAAAGCGGCCCAGGCCCAGTTCACCCGGCGGCTCCCGCGGTACAGCGCCCCCGTCTTCCGGCTCCGCAGCAGGTAGATGCAATACCCCGCATTCACCAGGCATCCGGCGGTCAGCGCGATGCTCCAAACGGCATTGGACGTATAGACCGGATCGGTCCCGGCAGCAAGGGCCTGCTGCTGCAACGGCGCGCCGAAAACAAAGGCGAAATTGACCATCGGGCTTAAAATGCCGGCTGCAAGGCAGACCAGCAGGCCCTTCACAAAGCCGCTGCGTCCCCCGGCCCGCGGCGTCTGCGCACCCCGCTCCTTCAGGCTCCCGGCAACGGAATAAAAGACGATGCCGAGCACGATCACCAGCACCCCGGCGGTCAGCCGGAGTCCCGAAGCGGTCAGCAAACCGCCCGGATCGCGCAGGACGACGGGCATCAGCGTCCCGATCACGTTCGTCAGCCCGAGCATGATCGGCATGCTCAGGCCGACGCCCAGCAGGTCGATGCCCCGTCCGAAGAGGATCGCCCCGACGCCCCAGATCAGTCCGAAGAACGCCACGACCGCCAGCGGACCCGTCTCGGCAGCATAGACGCCCAAAAGCCCGGGGACGGTAGCCACGGCGACAACCCAGGGCGCAACGACGAGCGCCACGACGCTCCACACCAACCAGTTGTTCTCCCATTCCCAGCCTTTGCTGCGGTTGAAAGGGACCGAAAAACTCCCGGCGAACAAACCGCCCATCGCGATCAGCGACAGCCCGGCCCAATAATTCGTCTCCATAATATCATTCTTCACTCCATACTTTTACGACCGTCTCCCGCAGGGCGGCAATCTGCTCCGCCGAAAGGTCGTAGAATTCGAAATCACCCAGGTGCGTATTGCAGTTCTCCACAATCAGAACCCGGCTGCCGGGCTGCATCGCGATCTTGTGCCACACCCCGCGGCGGATGTTGTAGGCGCACAGAGGCCGCATGTCGACCGCCTCGTAAGCGACCCCGCCGTCGTCGACCTGCGCGCCGATCAACGCCGCACGGCCGTCGAGCAGCACGAAAACTTCGTCGGTATAGTGGTGCACGTCCAGTTTCACGATGCTTTCCAGCGCCTCCTCCGGCGCATAGTTCAGGAATGCGACCTGCCATTTGTCCCCGATCAGAAACGGGGCATAGCCCGTTCCGCCGTAATCGTACGCATCGATTATCTTCATGGTTTCCATCATCTGTCTTTCCGATCAATTTTCCAAAATACGGTCGACGACCAACTGCCGGAACCGGGGCGACAACATGGAGAAATAGGCCGTGAAGCCCGTAACGCGCACCACCAGTTCGGGATATTTCTCGGGGTTCTCGTGCGCCGCGAGCACGGTCTCCCTGTCCATGACGTTCACGTTGACCAGCGTCCCGCCCATCCTGAAATGGGTGCGGAGAATCGCGCCGATCAGTTCCGCATTGTCCTGCCGGGCCAGCGAGGGGTCGATCTCCCACTGCATCGGCGCCGTGTTGCCGTAACCGGGTTGGATACGGGCGATGCAGGTCGCCAGCGAGAGCGACGCGTCGTCCAGCGCAAAACCGGGCACGGGATTCGCACCGTGGGAGATGGGCGTTGCGGCCTTGCGCCCGTTGGGCGTCGCCCCGACCGAAAGGCCGAAGCCGACCGTATTGGCCCACGAGAAGAAACCGGGGATGAAGACCCGGCCGGGTTCCGTCTCGCGCCGCACGGCCGCGACGAAGGCATCCCTGACGCGCAAGGCCCAGGATTCGCCCGGGGAATCCTCCTGCCCGTAGCGCGGTGCGGTTTGCAGCAGTTTGCGGACGGCAACGCCGCCCTCCCCTTCGAAATTCTCCCGCAGGTGGCGGGTGACCTCCTCCCACGTCAGGCGGCCTTCGCGCTCGACACGCTGTTCGAGGGCGGCGAACGAATCGGCCACGACGGCCAGCCCCGCGCCGTCGATGGCGAGGTTGTAATACTCCGCCCCGCCGTCCGAGACATCCCGTCCCCTCTCCAGCGGCCCGTGGCTCAAGAGATTGAGCAGCAGTTCGGGTTCGTTGTACTTCTGGTATTTCAGGTGGTGGCGGATGCCTTCGGCCGCCGTGTGAACGGCCCGGCCCAGGTGGCGTTCGAACCCGCGCCAAAGCGCTCCGGTCGAAGGCTCCGCGTCCGAGGCCAGCAGTTCGTCGTAGGCCACCTCGAAGACCTTCGCCATATTGACCTTCACCAGGTCGTTCATCGTATATTCCAGCCCCGGCAGCGACATCCAGTTACAGCCGACGGCGATCCGGCTGCGGGCCAGCTCCGCGCTGAAACCGTTGCGCATGAAACCCTCGACAAGGGCCTTGTCGCCCGAGAAGCGGGGCCAGCCGTTCTTATAGCGGATCAGGCAGGCGACAGCCGCGCGGAACAGCTCGGGGTCAAGCCCGTCGTGGACCCGCACGGTGATGTTGAGCGACGTGTCGATCTTCCCGGCCGCCTCGAGCACCAGAAAGGAGATGCGCGAAGTCTGGTCCCGGCCCGTTTCGTCGGGACCTCCCAGCTGCCAGTAGACCGGGTCGTTGATCAGCAGGCAGGCCAGGTAATAGACCGCCTCGTCGTCGGTCAGCCCGAGCGCCTTGTCCCGTTCGTAATAGGGTCTGAGCAGCGCGTCGATCTGTGCTCCCGCCCCGTCGCGGTTGTACGTGCGCGAAGCGAGGTGATACCAGACGATCCACTGGCAGGCTTCGCGCAGGGTCTCGGGCGGACGGTTCAGGATATTGCGGTTGACCTGCGCCATGGCCAGCAGGTTGTCGCGCCGCCCGGCATCGGGCTCTTCGGCCGCCAGCCGTTCAGCCTCGGCAATGTGGCGTCCGATCCATCCCTGCACGCTCCGGACGGCCCGTTCGTGCAGGTCGTAGAAATGCTGCTGCCCGGGCGAGGGATTCAGCTTCCGGCAGGCGGCGATCTTCTCCAGCAGGCCGCCCCAGCCCAGTTCGAGCCCCATCCGGTAATCGGGTGCGAAATGGGCGTCGTCGCCGATTCCGCAGATGATGTCGTAGCGGGCGATGTCCGCCTTCAGGTGGTCGTAGGGATAGGCCGGATTCCACTTGTTGGGACGCATCTTGGACATGAAGTACATCCACCGCCCGGCAAAGGCGTCGTCCGGGTCGACGTAGACCGGATGCACGGCCATCAGGCTGCAAAAATTGTCCGTCCAGGCGTCGAAGCCGTAGAACGATCCGTCGGGGTGGTTGGGCCGGATCTTCCAAAGGCCCTCCGGGGGTACGATCCGCCCGTAATCGTCCTCGTCGAGCACACCCTCCCGCTCGATCTTTTCGCGTGTCTGCCGCAGTTTGCGGGCACGCAGGCTGGCAAGTTTCTGATCGTAGTTCATTTATCTGTGTTTATTTGACTTTTATCCCCGTCGCGGCGGCAGCCTCCCGGAGGCGTTCCAGCCGTTCCGGCGGCAAAGGTTCCGCACCGGGCATCGGGTTCTCCATGCCCAGGCAGGCGTATTTATCAGCGCCGAGCGTGTGAAACCCCAGCAATTCGTAATAGAGCAGCCCTTCGAGGTCTTTGAGCAGGGCGCAGACCGCCCCGATGGCTTCGGGCGTATCGTTGACACCGGGCATGACCGGCGTGCGGACGATCAGCGGAACTCCGCTTCGGCCGAGCAGCCGCAGATTCGCAACGGTCCGGGCGTTGGACATCCCCGTCCACCGGCGATGCCGGCTGTCGTCGGCCAGTTTCAAATCGCACATCCACAGACCGACCAGCGGCAGCAACTCTTCGATCAGCTCCGAAGGCACGGAGAGGTTCGTCTCGACGGCCGTCGGGATCCCCTCGGCCCGGCAGCGCGACAGCACTTCGCGGACAAAGGCGGGCTGGAGCAGCGGTTCGCCCCCGGAGAGGGTGACCCCGCCGCCCGACTCCTCGAAATAGGGCACGTCGCGCCGCAGTTCCCGCATCAGTCCGTCCGCCGAAACCTCCCGTCCCACAAGGTGCATCGCCCGCGCAGGGCAGACCGCGGCGCACAGCCCGCAGGCATCGCACCGTTCCCGGTCGATGCCGATGCCGCCCTCTTCCGGACGCAAGGCCCCGGTCCGGCAGACCGGCACACAGGCCCCGCAGGCGATACAGCGCTCCGCGATCCGTTCGAGCTGCGCCTCCCGCCGCCAGGTCTCGGGATTGTGGCACCACCGGCAGCGGAAATTGCACCCTTTCAGAAACAGCGTCGTCCGGATGCCCGGACCGTCGTGAATCGACATCCGCTGCACCTTGGTGACCATGCCCGTCACTGTGTTCTCTGTCATAGCTTCAGTTACGTTTTACCGTCTCAATTCGAATAAAAAGTCCTCATTCATTATCCTGTACCGATATTTCCGTTTGGTTTTTCCACAAATAATCCGTACTATTGCAAAAACATACAGCCCCATGGACATCCCTGTTTTCGAATTATCCAGCTTCCTTCATCCGGGCGAAACGTTCCACCTGGCCCGCGTCAATATCATCTCCCGGCAGGATCTCTCGTTCCATACCCACGACTATGCGGAACTGCTCTGGATCGAGAAGGGTTCGGGGTATCACCTGGTCAACGGCGAACGCCTGCGCATCGGGCCGGGCGACCTGATCATGATTCGGCCGCAGGATGCCCATACGTACGCGGCATCGACCAAGGGGGGGGGAATCACGCTGATCAACATTGCGTTTCCCGTCGAGACGCTGCATCATTTCCGCGAACGCTATTTCCCCGACAGCGGCCAGTATTTCTGGTCGACAGGGGCAATGCCCTACCGGATACAGCTTCCGGCCGAAATCCTGCACCAGCTTTCGGCACGCGCCGAGGAGACGATGAGCCACTCCCGGAGCAATATCGAACTCGACAGCCTGCTGCTGTTCATCTTCCGGCAGATCACGCTGCATGAAGCCCTCGCCACCCCCGCGGACATTCCGGTATGGCTCGTACGCGCCATTCAGGAATACACCACCCCGGACCTTTTCCGCCGGGGATGCGCCGGATTCGCCGGACTGTGCGGCAGGAACGGAGATTATGTGAACCGCACCGTCCGCCTCCACTTCGGCAAATCGCTGACCGAGCTGACCAACGAACTGAAAATGCGCTACGCCGCTACACAACTCGTCATCACCGGCATGCCGATCAAGGAGATCAGTTCCAACTGCGGGTTCCCGAACCTGGGACACTTCTACAAAACTTTCAAATCGCTCTACAACCAAACGCCGAAAAAATACCGGCGTATCAATCAGACGATGTTCTGACCCACTCCTCCGGAACGCGGTCGGGACGGTCGGTGATCACGCCGTCGGCTCCCAAAGCCGCCAGACGCTCCATATCCTCCGTCCTGTTGACCGTCCAGTAATACACCGAAATACCCTTGCGGCGGGCTGTGCGCACAATGGAAGGCCGGTCGAGACGGACCTTACCCATGCGCAGGGGGATTTGCAGCGACTTGTACTTTCCGCACCACAAAAAACCGAGCCCCATCTTGCTCAGCACGACCAGCCTCCGGGCATGCCGCCGCCCCATGGCCGTCTGCACGCGGCCCCGCGAAACTTTCCGGAAATGCCGGACGATCCGGTCGTTGAAAGCCGAAACCAGCACGCGGTCCTCCGTCGCCGTGCGGCGAAGCAGTTCCGCCAATTTTTCAGCGCAGCGCAGGCCCTCGCCGCCCTCGCCCTTGATTTCAAGAAACATCCGCCTGACACTCCCGTACTTCAGCAGAACGCTCTCCAGCGTCGTGATGCGGACCCGGCAATTGCGGTAGGGATACTTCTTTTCAAGCCCGGCGAACTTCGCACCGAAGTTAAAACGCCCCAGCTCTTCGAGCGTGTAACCGATAATCAGGCCCTCGCCGTCGCTCGTGCGCCGGAGCGTATCGTCGTGATGCGTCACCAGAACGCTGTCGGCCGTCAGCCGGACATCCATTTCGAGCATGTCGACGCCCAGCGCCACGGCTCCGTCGAAAGCGACCATCGTGTTTTCGGGAAACAGGTGCTTGCATCCGCCGTGGGCGACGACAAAGGGAGCCGCCCCTTCCGGACGCAGGAAGGGATTCCCGGCCATACCGAGTCCCGGACCGCACAGCAGCGCGGTCAAAACCAGCAGAATGCGCTTCATCCCGATTTGCGGATAGCCGGGGAAGGCGGATTTCGTCCGCCCTCCCCGGCTTACGGTCCGGCCGGTTACCTGAAAGTGATCTTCTTGGGATGCGTCATCAGCATCGGGGAGATGCCGTTCACCTGGACAGCCACCCGCCCGAAGATGTAGTTCTGGGCCGAAGGCAGCTTCGAACTGTTGACCGCAGGACCCGAGAATACGACGTTATCGAGACTTCCTCCGGGATTGTTCTGCGTGTTGAGCGTATGCCAGTTGATCTGCGAACCCTGGTAGAGGTAGGCCGTCTTGCCGACATACTCGCGCATGATGCTCACCGTCTTGGCCTCCGCGGGATCGGTCACGACCTGACGGATCGAACAGGTGCACTCCAGCTTGTCGGTCTCGGCGTTGTACTTATACTTCACGTTTTCGATCGTATAGTAGGGCGTCACCTCGATGTCCATCTGCTTGTTGCCCCGAATTTTAAGCAGCACGGTGTCCTGCTCGACCAGGAAAGGGCGGGCCGACTTGGGAATGACCATCTTGTAATCGCCGTCGAAAAGCACCTGCGAGAAGGTTCCGTCGATATTGACATTCACGCGGATGGCCTCCTTCAGCTGCCAGTCGCCCTGCTCCCACAACTCGATGTAGACTTCGTTGTAGCCGAAGCCGAGCTGTTCGCCGTTGTAGAGAATACGGCCGGAGAAGCGCGATTCGGGTTCGTCGTAGTTGTCGTATTCGCACGCGGCGAACGACAACGCCAGTGCGCATATCGCAAAATATACTATCTTTTTCATGATCTGGAACTGTTTTTCGTTACTGATTGGGCTGCTTGACGATCTGCGGGTTGTTGCTCAGGATCGTCGTGTTGATCTCCGAATAGTAATTGCCGATCCGGAACTGGTGCGCGGCAGTCACATGGCTGGGTTTGCGGACGATGTAGGTCCACTTTCCGTCGACGGGCGTCCCGGGCGCATGCACCTTCAGCGGCCAGAGGCCCAGGCACTGCGTGTTGACGGCGTCCGCAGCGGCGGGGTCGCCCGGCGTCTCGTTCATGTTCTGACCGTTCCACACGAGGTGGGCCAGGCGCCAGCGCTTCATGTCCCAGAGTTCGTGCCCCTCGTAAGCCAGTTCAACCTTGCGCTCGTGCACGATGCGGTCGAACGTAATGTCCGTCTCGGTCAGCGCCTCGGTGAAGCCCGCACGTTCGCGCAGGCGCGTCAGGTATTGTGCGGCCAGATCCTTTTGGTCCAATTCGAAAGCCGCCTCGGCAGCATTCAGCAGGACCTCGCCGAAACGGTAGCGGATGAACCACACCTCGCTGCCGGTCTTCTCATCGCCCGAACCGACCTTGGTGTCGTTGTACTTGCGGACATAGAAACCCGTATGGGTGTTGAACTCGGCGGCTTCGCACGGGCCGTCCTTGCCGACGACCTGCACCTTCTCCGTCGTTCCGGGCAGGGTGCCTTCGGCGCCGGGGGCGTTGCCGGTGGTCAGCTTGCCGTCGAGCGTCACGTAACCGGCCCAGATGTCGACGGGATTGCCCCGGAACGAACTTCCCGGCAGGATCACCGTCCCGGCCAGACGCGCGTCGCGCCCGGCGAACAGGTCGCCCGGTTTGTCGTAGAAGACCGGGCTGGCCGGCGTGCCGACCTTCAACGGTTCGATCTTGTTGCCGTCGAGCAGTTCGTACAGCTGCACGAGGTTGAGCGTGGCGCACAGCGAACCGTTGTAACGCGGGTATTCGCTCATCGACTGCGGCAGGGTATAGACCGTATAGTTGTGGATCTTGTTGGGCGAAAGGAAATCCTTGACGAAGATGGCCTCCGTGTTGGCGTCGGTCTTGTCGAGGAACATAGACGCGAAGTTATCCGCAAGGTCGGAGGGATTTTTCTTATAGAGGTCGTAGAGATTGTCGGTCATGATCTCCTGCGCCGACGAGAGGGCGATGCCGTAATAATAATCCGCCTTCTCGGCCGGAATGCCCACCTCTCCGCCGGGAAGCGTCACCTCGGGCGTACGGAGCGCGCCGTAACGGGCGATCGAACCGGCATAGAGGGCCGCGCGCGAACGCATGGCCAGCGCCGCGGCCTTCGTGGCGCGCGACTTGACCGACGGGTCGTTGGGCAGCAGCGTCTTGATCTCCTCGCACTCCTTGAGCACGAAATCGTAAATCTCGTATTCCGGATTGCGCGGACGGTAAAGATAGGTCACGTCACCGCTGTAATCGTATTGCATGGGTTCGGTGATCAGCGGCACGCCGCCCATGCGTTTGGCCATGGCGAAATAGTACGCCGCACGCAGGAAACGAACCTCGCCCATGAGCCGCTCGCGGCTGTTCTTGGCAAAGACCGAAGCATCGGCCCGGGCGCATTTCTGCAGGAAAAGATTCATGTGGCGGACATAACCGTAGTCCCACGAGGCCTGCTCGCCATAGCCCCACGTAGCGTTCTGATGGCGTTTGCGGTCCACGGCGTTCGAACAGTAGCCTTCGTCCAGGTCGCAGAACGAATACCATTTTTCAATGGTCTGGTAATCCGCATAACGGGAATAGAGGTCGGAAACCAGGCCCATGATCAGCGCCTCGTTCTTCCAGACGTCCTCGTCCACGAAAATGTCGGTCGGCGACTTCGTCAGGAAATTTTCGTCACCGTCGCAGCCCGTAAAGAGCAGCAGGACGGCCAACAGGAATATATTGAAGTTTTTCATCAGTATTCGGTTTTAAAGTTAGAACGTCAGGTTTGCACCGATGTTGACCACCCGGTTCTGGGGATACTGCATACCGTTGCGGTCTGCGATCTCGGGATCGACACCGTACTTCTTCACGTTGTCGATGGAAAAGAGGTTGTAGGTGTTCACGTAGAAGCGCACCTTCTGAATGCGGGCCGCAGCGAGCCATTTCCTGGGCAGCGTGTAGCCGATTTCCAGCGAGCGGAGGCGGAACGCCACAACGTTGGTCGTCCAATAATCGAGATTGCGGTTCCAGGAGACATATTCACGGGCCGTGAAACGCAGGGCGGGAACATCCCCGGGAATCCAGGCGCTGTTGGGATCGAACGGATCCTCGTGACGCCAGCGGTTTTTGAACTGCGTCTCGCGAACCAGCGTGCGGCCGTTCTGGAACGGCCAGCGGGTCTCCCAGTTGGGCGTGAAGGCGTAGCCCCCGGCCAGCGAGAAGTCGGCCGACAGGTCGATGCCCTTCCAGTCGAAGCCCAGGGTCAGACCGCCGTTGATGATCGGCTGCGGAGCCACCGAGGAGTTGTCCTGGTAGGCGATCGGGCGTTCGTCCTGCGAGTCGATGCGGCCGTCGCCGTTGACGTCCTCGACGATGAAGTCGCCGGGCAGCAGCGTGGTGTTGCCCTTGCCGTCGATGTTGACCGGCCAGTTGTTGATCTGATCCTGGTTCTGGAATACGCCGATCGTATTGTAGCCCCAGTTCACGTAGGTGTAGCGGCCTTCCTGCCCGTTGCGGTAGCGTTTGAGCGAGTTGGCGAAACGTTCGTTGTAGACCGACACCATCTTGCGGCGGGCATACGAAATGTTCGCGCCGACCTGGAAGCCCAACTCCCCGAAACGGTTGCGGTAGTTGATCGCGAACTCGAAACCGTAGTGCGCGTCGGCGTTCAGGTTCTCGCTGGCCAGCGAATAACCGACCTCGGAAGGAAGCACCAGATCGCTGCGCGTAGCCAGCAGGCCGGTACGCTTGCGGTAGAAGTAGTCGAAGCTGCCGTAGAGTTTGCCGCCGAAAAGCCCGAAGTCGAGTCCGACGTTGGTGAAGTGGTTCTTCATCCAGCTCACGTTGGTCACGGGTTCGCCGCGGGGACGGATGCCCACGACGGCTTCCCCGTCGAGGATGCTGACCGAAGAGTTGTTGTTGTATCCGGCCACGTAGTCGTAGTCGCCGCCCACGGCATCGTCGCCGACGACACCGTACGAAGCGCGGATTTTCAGGTCGCTCAACACGTCCGACTTGACGTTGTTCTTGAAGAACGGCTCCTGGGTGATGCGCCAGGCTCCGGAAACCGACGGGAAGAAACTCCAGCGTTTGGTCGAGATGAATTTCCACGAAGCGTCGTAACGGCCCGAGAACTCGATGTAGTAGCGGTTGTCGTAATTGTAATTCACACGGGCGACATAACCTACGCGGGCCTGCGGCTTGTCGGAGGCGGTGTAACCCTTGATGTCGTTCAGCTGAATGATCGGAATGACGTTGTTGTTGGGCGACGCCTTCACCAGTTCGTTGGTCGTGCGGTAGGTCGTGCGCTCGTTGGCCAGCACGGCGCTGACGGTGTGCTTCTCGGCGAACGTGCGGTTGTAGTTGATCATGAACTGCAACATCGTGTTGAAGACCTTCTTGTGGGTCTGCTCACGGTTGGCGGTGGCGTTCACGGCCTTCTTCTCGTAGGTGTCCTTGTCGCTGTTGTAGGTATAGGCGTCGTAGGCGTATTCGAAATTGTCGATCGTGTTGTCGGCCATCTGGTACGAATAGGTCACGCGCCCGGTCAGCCCCGGAACATAGTAGGACTTGTATTCGGCGAACATATTGGCCTGCATCACGCGCAGATCGTATTTATAAGAACCCGAGTTCCTGTAGTTGATGCCGGCCCAGTTGGCCTCGGGGACCTGCGTCGCGCTGATGTACATCGGGTTGTCGTTGGCGTAGGGCCGTTCGGTGGGCAGCAGGTTCAGCAGGGCGTTGCGCGGCTGCCAGTAGTCGTCGGGATCGGCACCAGAAACGGCGGGGTTACGCTTCGAGTCGATACGGCCGCTCAGGTTGACGCCGGCGCGCATCCGCTTGCCGATGTTGGTCTCGAAGTTGCTCTGCACGTTCGAACGCCGGTATTTATAATCGCGAAACGCGGCGTCCTGGCTCAAATGCGACACCGAGACATAATATTTGGTCTCCTTGCCGCCACCGGAGATATTGGCATTGATCGACGCCTGGGGCGCGTTGCGCTGCACGATATAGTCGTACCAGTCGAAACTCTGATAACCCTTCTCCTTGCCGACGCGCCACTTCTCAAGCTCCTCGGGCGTAACGGTCGGGGTCCGGCCCTGGTTCACGAGGCCCTCGGTCTGGGCGAGCATCCATTCGTAGGCGTTCGTGCCCCGCGGGAAACGTGTCCAGTTCTGCCAGCCGTAATACATATTGACGTTGATGCGCGCCGGAGTGTTTTCCTGGCCCCGCTTGGTAGTCACCAGCACGACGCCGTTACCGGCCCGCAGACCGTAAATGGCCGCCGAGGCATCCTTCAGCACCGAGATGGACTCGATATCGTTCGGAGCCAGTTGGTCGAAGGCCCCCTTGTCCTGCGGAACGCCGTCGATGACGAAGAGCGGGTCGGCCCCGAAATTGCGCACCTGGATCGTCGCGCCGGATCCGGGACGTCCGTCGGCCTGGCGGAACGAAAGGCCCGGCAGTTTGCCGGAGAGCATGGCGCTGGTCGTCGCGCTGTGCACGCGGTCGAGGTCGCTGTCGCCGACCGATGCCACGGCCCCGGTGATCGAGGCGCGTTTCTGCGCGCCGTAACCCACGACCACCACGTCGTTGAGCATGTTGGACATCTCGGAAAGGACCGCATCGACGGTGGTCCGGGGCCCGACCTTCTCGGTCACGGTATAATATCCCAGGTAGGAAAACTGGAGGGCGTCGCCGCTGCCAACGCCGAGAAGCACATACCGACCGTCGGCATCGGTCACCGCACCCTTTTGAGTGCCTTTTACGATCACGGAGGCTCCGATCACGGGGTTGCCCTTTTCATCGACAACCGTACCGGACACGCTTTTCCCGTTCTGCGGGGCCGCGGTTTGTCCATGTGCGGCCTGCACACAGATCGCCGCCAGCAGGAACACGCCCCACAAACAGATTTTAGTAAAACAGGTTTTCATAAGCATTCATTTGATTTAAGTTGGTTTTTAATTCGGACAGGGATTGGACTTTGCGATTTCGGCTGCATGTCAAGGCATGCCTTTTTTACATGGTTTCCTCTTTTTGATTGCTTTACTATGCTGTGCTGTGCTGAATACAAATCAAATATACACCATAATATCCAATTAAGAAACGGCAAAATTCAAAATGTCGGAACAGCGTAAATTTTCCCGACCGAAACAGAAAAAAGAGACCGGCTGACGATCAGCCGGTCTCTTCATACGGCATCTACGGCAATGCCCGGATCTCGTTCAACGGCGAGAGACAGTCGTTCGGGTTGTCCGACACGGTGACGGCGAACACGGCGACGTTCCGATCCTCGGGCAGCACCAATTCTTTCGCTCCGGCCCCGACCGGCAGGCAGATTTTATACATGTAGGTAAACACATAGGGGTCATTGCCGCGTTCAGCGCTGTGGCGGTGCGTACCGACATAGGCCAGGTCGCCGTCCTTCACGTAACCCGGCTCACCGTCGTGCCCCCACTGGCCGAAAAAGCCCGAATAGTAAGGGACCGTGCGGCGGAAAGGCTTGCCGTCGACGGTGAACTCCGCGTCCCGGTCGCCGTCGAGGGAGGCCGCAAGCAGGTAAACGCGGTCATAGCCGCCCTGCGGCAGGGCGATGCGCTGCCCGTCGCATTTCACGACATTCCGCCGTGCCACGTCGCCCGACACCCGGAATGCAACGCCTTCGGAAACGATCCGCTCCGGAAGCAGTTCGGCGGCATACGAATTTCCCTTGCCGTCGAGGTTTCCCTGGCGGTTGAAGGCATCCGCCGTGAAGGCGTAATCGTTGCAGGGCAGCTCGACCGGAAGCGACGAAGGCGCATCCAGCCGGATGTCGCTTGGGCGTAATTTCACCAGATAGGTCGAAGGCGCGAAGCGGCCGCACGACACGATCAGGCGGTCGCCGTCGAACCGGGCTTCGGACTGGCGCTCCTCGACGCCGTTGAGCACGTAAGCGGCCTCGATCGGCGCGGCGAAGCGGATTTCGCCCCGCTCCAGCGGTTCGCCGGACATCTCGTTCAGGCGCAGGACATACCCGCTGCCGTCCTCGGCCTGCTTGAGAGCCTTCACGGCCAGCTGCGACGTCGAAACCGACAGGAATGAGAACGCCCGGCCCAGACGCCCCGCATGTTTAGAGGCCGCATAGGCCGCCATCGGCCGATTGAGCGATTCGGCCTTCGACGCGACGCGCCCGTCGGTGAAACCCTTCGCGTGGCCGACGATCGAATAGGTGAACACGTGGCGGCCGATGTCCTGGCGGGACTGGTATTTATAGTGGCGGCCGGGCGTGGGGGTATGGAGCAGGGTGAGGCGCAGCGTGCGGTCGTCGGGCTTGTCCCAGCCGTACTTGCAGTCGTTCATCACGGCGACGCCGTACGTACCGTCCCGGTCCGTCAGGTCGGCCCACTGCTGGGCGTAGACTTCGTAGGCCGTCTGCGTATTGTTGCCGCGGCGGATATACCCCAGCCCGAGGTCGTAGGCCGCCTCGGGATTCGACACGGACATCGGAAACTCGGCCTTGAGCAGCGCGTTTTCGCTCTGCCAGTCCACTTCGTTGCGAATGTCGATCCGGTCGTCGGCGGCGCCGTCCGTCAGGCTGACATACTGTACGAACGTACTTTTCCCATGACGGCGGCCGATGCGCAACGTGGCACGCACGGGGCCACGTTCCGCAACCGAAATCTCGACATCGTCCGCAACGGCCTCGGGCGTGCGGTCGATCGTCTCCTTCCAGATCTCCCAGGCAGGCCAGTCGGTCGATTTGTTCTCGGTGAACATCGCCAGGCGGAAAGCCCGGCCTTCCTGCACCAATTCACGGCCCGAACGCTTGTCGACGACGGAAGCGATGTCGCCGTTGGCGTCGAGCGTCAGTTTGTAAACGCGATTTTCAAGGCTGTTCGGCGTCGCCTTCAGCGACGACCGGGACGTCGATCCCTGCATGCGCAGGTCGTAGACGGCATACCCCACCGCTCCGACTTCGGCGGCGAAGGCGACGCGCACCCGGCCGTCCTCATAGCCGAGAATCTGCACCGGGACCCGTTCGCCGCGCGGCGACCAGGCCGACACGCCGCGCGGTTCGGAAGCCGCGGCGATCTCCGCCTCGACGATCTCCCGGCGGGTTTCGGCGACGGGATTGTAGACGACCACAGGCGTTCCCTTCACCCGCGTGTCCAGCGCGCGGGAAACACCCCCCGAAGCCGTGGCCGAGAGGGCGGCAAACTTATCCTGCGCGATCAGCTCGTCGTTCCACGAAAAGGTGTAGGCGCGGGGAATGCTCGTACCCGTGAGGTCGTCGTGGAACTGATGCCAGATGAAGCGGCGCCACTCCGTGCGCAGCTCTTCGGCCGGATAGGCCGCGGCGCCCAGCCAGTCGGCCATGACCGAGGCGCGCTCGGCGGCGTCGGCAAGCTGTTCGTTGCGGCGGTTGAAGCGTTTCATCGCCGCCTGGGAGGTGTAGCAGCCCGTCGCATGGACATCCATGAGCAGTTCGCCGTCGTAGACGGGCAGTTCGGGATGCTTGTCGAAGGGATAGTAATCTTCGTAGATCTGTCCGGCGCGGGCGCTGACGATCTCCAGCGGACCGTCGCCGCGAACGCCCTTCTCCAGGGAAACCAGTGTCGGGATCGTCGGCGAGCCGCCACGGTCGCCCACGCCGTAGTAGCGGTAGGCCGTATTGTTCACGCCGCCCTTGGCCAAAGCGATGATCCCCTCGTCGCGGCTCATGTCGCGGCCGTCCCAGCGCGTGTTGTAGTCGTTGGCATTCAGGGCCGCCATCAGGCGCGACCCGTCGATGCCCTGCCAGAGTCCGATCGAGAAGGGCACTTTCGCCTTCCCGTAAAAGGGATGCTTGCGCCACTGGAGCTTCTGGGTCGAGAACCCGATCAGCCCGGCATGTGCGGCGATCGTCGGCAGCGTATAGCCGAACCCGAAGCAGTCGGGCAGGAAAATGTCGTTCGACTGCACGCCGAACTCCTCGCGGTAGAACCGCTGTCCCAGCAGAATGTTGCGGAAAAACGATTCCGGGGAGGGAATGTTGGGGTCGGTGGCGTCCCACGTGCTGCCGCAGACGTTCCAGCGGCCGCGGCGGATCCACTCCTTCACCTGTCCGTACAGGTCGGGATAATACTCCTTCATCCAACTGTACTTGATGCCTCCCTCGAAGTTGAAAACGTAGTCGGGATAGCGTTCCAGCAGCCAGAAGTTCTGGACCATCGTATTGCGGACGTAAACCTCGATCGAAGTCTGCACGTCCCAGTTCCACTGCGAATCGAAATGCGCGTTGGAGACCATATAGGCCTTGTATTCCTTCTGCGCAAAAAGCCCCTGCGCGAAAACGCACAGCAGAGAGCAAAGAATCAGCGTCTTTTTCATGGCTATTCGGGAATCCGTTCAAGGTAAATATTTGCGAACTCGAACTCCGACCGGTAATTGTTCCCGCGGATCTGGAACGACACGGAGTTGGTCTGCGGGGTCAGCACGATGTCCCCGGCGTAGAACCGCGACACGAGTTTCTCGGTCTGGGCTTTCGAGCTGCGCCAGTCGGAAAGCATGCCCTGCCGCTGCCAGACGGAGAATTCGGCGCCGTTGGGTTTTGCGTAGTAGTCGAAATAGATCCGGTAGCGTCCCTCGGGAACGTCTTCCAACAGAACGCGCACCAGCCCCGTGCCGCGCGAGGAGACGGTCATGCCGCGCGGGAAATCGCCGAAGCGCACCTGCGCGTTATTGCCCAGCGACAGGCGCATCGCCTGCGGATAGAACGTATGTCTGTCGGGAATGTAGACCGTGCGCAGGCGCTGCGTCGGCTCCATGCACTCCGTGGCGGGCGTCTCGCCGTAGAAGAAGGCCACCGAGGTGTAGTCCACCGGATATTCGTTGCCCGAAGGGCCGTGCTCGATACCCATGTAAAACTCGCGCTCGAACGAGAGTTTGTCGTTCATGTAGAAACGGTATCCGCCCGTACGCGCCATCGGCAGCGAGTAATCGAGCGAACCGTGCAGCGGAAGGCTCACGCCGCGGTCCCAGCGGTCGAGCATGGCGTACCAGCCGCCGTTGTAATAGTCCTCCGAACCCGTACCGTGGAGGCGCATCTTGCCGTCCATGTAGGTCGAATCGTCGCCCTCGAAGAAGCCGGTCATCTCGGCCAGGAAACCCTGCGCCTGATGCACCGTGCCGACGTAGTGGCCGCGGCCCTCCTTCGAAAGGAATTTGTAGTATTCGCCCTTGGCGGGGTTGATCTCCCGGCGCCAGGCCGTATAGAGGCGCCCTTCGGTGCGGATGTCGCGCGCCCGGTCGTTGACCCACACCCGGGTGGTCACCTGGATCGGGTTCTGGCGGGCGCCTTCGCGGACCACGTAACGGAGTTTCAGTTCGGAACGCGCATCGAACGGCGCGGGCAGATAACAGTAGTTGACGTCGCCGCGGCAGCCGATCAGCATGCTGCGCATGGCCTTTTTCCCGTAGGCGTAGCCGAAGAAGTCGGCCAGCGGCGCATGGATCGCCGGGCGGGTGTCGTCGTCCCAGCGGGCGCACAGCAGCACGTCACGGTCGAAACCCTCGAACGAGGCCCCGCCGTCGATCTCGAAGCCCGCGATACGGCCGCCCTTTCGCTGTTCGAAAAACACGGTTTCGTCGCCGGGCAGCAGCGTGAAGCGTTTCTCCACGAGGCGCGCACCTTCCGACTGCCCGACGGCGTAGTCGGTGCAGGCGGGCGAAATCTCCGACCACACGCGGCACACCGAGGCGAGCATGTCGCGCTCCCCGGGCGTGAACTCCCCGGTCCACGTCTTTACGTCGTAGCCCGGAAGACTGCGGTACTGGAACTGGTGGAACATGATCTTCTTGCCGCAGAAGACGATCTTGCACGACTTGGCGTAAGGGATCGGCACATAGCAGTAATAACCGCCGATCTCGTTGGCGCACACGGGTTTCACGAAGGGATAGACCTTTCCGGAGAAGAGGTCCGAGAAACGCAGGCGCAGGCGGGGCGTCTGCTCGCCGTCGAAGTAAAATTCCAGCATGTCGTCGGTCGGCGTCGGGGTCCAGATGCGCTGGATGACACCCGGTCCCTCCAGTTCGGCCAGCACCAGTTTGTCGCCCTCCTTGCGGATGTAGGAGTACTTTCCGGCGAAACCGTCCTCGTTGCCGCCCGTGGGATCATAGCTGGAAACCTGCTCCACCATGCCGTCGCGGTAGAGGGGCAGCAAATCCACCCGTTTGAGCAGTTCGACCTCGGAGGTCCAGCTGTAGGGTTTCAGCCGGGTCGTTTTTTTCTTCGCGGCCGCGACGTTCCCGCCCGGCAATGCCAGCAAACCGATGAGCGCCAGCAGAGATAAACATTTTTTCATTTTGTCGAGTCGTAGTTTATGATGATGATTACGGATTGATCTTCCATTGCGCGTCGATGGTCATGGTCCGGCCCGTCATGCGGACGATCACCGGATAGGCCGGCTGCACGGGCCGCTTCTCGCTCCCCGAAACGGTCTTCACGCCGGGATTGGTCGGAGGAATGCCCGAAGCCTCGCCCACGAAAACTTCCACCGGAGCCGAAGCGTCGATCCGCACCTCGGCGTCGCCCGTACGGATCACGAAGCCTCTTTTGAAAGTGTAGCGCTCCGCATTCCGGATGCGGGCGTAAGGTTCCTCGCCGAACGACACCGCACCGAGGCTTTTGCCGTTCAGCGCGGGCCGTTCGTTGAACAGCAGGACATAGTCGTAACGGTGCGTCCCGTCCGAACGACAGACGAAACGGTCGGAAAGCCCGGCCCCCTTCAGCGTCAGCCGGCGCGACATCTCCACGCCGGGATAAGCACGGTCGGCCCGGGCGGCGACCATGCCTCCGTCGGGCCGCGACTCGAAGGCGACGAATTCCCCGGCCGTCTCCGACTGGTCCCGGCCGTCGACCGTCACCGTATTATGAGCCAGCGTCTTGCGATACCATTTCGTATAGTCGGGGGCGCCGTAGGCCGAGGTTCCGAAGTCGGAGACCAGCTCTTTCCGACCGTCGTGCACCGAAATCGAGAGTTTGTCGGGATGACCGTGGCCGCCGCCGTGCGGGCCGTATTTCAGCACTACGGTCGCTTCGGGGCTGCGCAGCAGGGCGAATCCGGCGTCTTCGAAACGGAAACTCTCCTGCCGCAGCGGTTCCGAGGCGGGAGCGATCCGCTCCGGATTCAGCAGCGCATAACCGCCGCCCCGCTCCACATAACGATAGCACTGGGCCAGCACGTCGCGGAAAAGCGGGTCGCGGAAGCGGGCGTACGCCGCTTCGAACAGCCCGGCCTGCGCGATGAGCGACTCGCCGTACCAGCCGTCGTTGTGGGCCGGGAAAGTCAGGTCGGGATAGACGCCCCGCATCGGCGACGCGAACATATTGTACAACTGTTCGTCATACAGGTCGATGTTGCGGCATCGCACGGCGTCGGCCGTCATCACGACAGCCCCGAGCGGATAGAAATGGTAGATCGGCGAACCTTCGTTCCACCATCCGTCCGCATAGACGTGTCTGGCCATCAGCGTCCGGTAGCCGCACTGGGGATCGTCGAGCGCCACGCGGATCAGCCCGTCGTCGCGCAGAGCAACGGCCAGGGCCGTCAGGCCGCAGTTGTGCCACACCTGCCAGTTGCCGCCGTCGCGGCGGCGCAGCAGCAGGTCGGCGCCCTGCCGGAAAAGATCGCGTTCGATTTTCCGCTGCTGCGCCCCGGTCAGCGTACCGCGTACGGCGACGTAGGCCCGGGCGGCGGAACTGAACCACACCGATTCGTCGAGGCTCTGTCCGAACATCTTGCCGCTGTGCGCCTCGGAGGGTTTGCGCCAGGCATTGTGCACCATGTAATCGGGATACATGTTCGAGTAATCGAGCAGCATGTCACGGATATACTCCGCATAGCGGGATTCGCCCGTGGCCAGGTAGAGATACATGCAGTTCGTCAGGAAAGTCAGGTTGTGGGCATGCACGAAATTCACCCAGCCCCAGTTATAGCGGTTCACGCCCCGGTACTCCCTGTCACAGGCGGCGCAATAGTGCGCCGTGGGATGGTCCCAGCGGAAGGTGAAGGTGACGTTATGGATCGGACAGACATAGAAATGGCCGTGGCCGGCCTCCATCGTGGGAACCTCCATGTCGTGCGTCAGCCGCTCGTCGACGCTCCGGCGCATGGACGCCACGATCCGCCCGCCCCAATCGGTCTTCGCCGACTCGCGGATATGCGCCACATCGTCAGTGGAGAAGAAGTAGAACCCCTCCGGGGATTCGGGACGGGCCTCGTTTTGCCCGTAAGCGGCAAGCCCGAGGAGCAACAGCCCGGCGGCCGCGAAATATCTCAACTGCAAACGCATCTCCGTCACTTTTTATTCATACCTTTCCAGTCGGCCGAGAAATAGGCCCTGTTCAGCCGTTCCAGCAGGTCACCGCGCCCCTCGCGGGCGAATTTGTCCTCCAGATCGCGGTAAAGGTAGTATTGCAGCCAATAGCCCTTGTGGTATCGCTCCCGGATCGACGCGGCCTGTTTCAGTTTGGCGTACCACGACGTGTTCAGCCCGTAGCGTTCGGCGACCTTGACTGCCTGCTGCGCCTGCCGCCACAGATCGTCGGCCATGCGCCGCATCAGCTTCGTATAGTCGCCGTAGCGGAATCCCGAAACGTCGATCAGCTCGCACCGGTCGTCGACACCCAGCGCCTTCAGGTCGACCGTCGTTTCGAACGTGCGGTCGCCGTCGAGGTCGTATTCGATACAGTCGAAAAATCCGTTCCCGTCCCGGTCGGTATAACGCACCGTCGCAAAGCGCTCGGGGTCCCGGCGCTGCCAGAGGCGGTCCCAGCCCTGATAATAGGTCGTGTTCTGGTCGATGCGCCAGATACCGGTCTCGGCCCCGTAGAGGTGCAGGCGGCCGTCGAAACGGCTGATGTAGAGCCGTCCGCCGCCGGAGTTGTCCATATCCCACTCCCCGCGGTCGCCCGAAGGGTCGGACTGGGAATGGTTGTCGAAACCGCCGCGGCTGCGCCCGACCTTGAACGGATCGAGGTTGTCGCAGAACTCCACGCGCTCCCAGCGGCCGCAGTCGTCGTCCTCGTCGAAGACGAAGTTGACGCGGCTCCACTTCCCGCGCTTGAAAATCAGATCGTAGGCGTGCTCATGGTCCGTGTAGACCAGCTCCGTCAACTGCCGGAAACGGGGATCGGGGAAGAACCGGTCGGCTTCGGGCAGTCCGCGCATGTTGCGGAGCGGGTGCACCTGGTCGCCGTAATCGAATCCTTCGCCCTGGAAGCCCAGCGTAAAGTCGAAATCGAACTCCTGCCCCGGACGGTTGTCATTGTCGAGGTCGACGGCGATCGAAACCCAGTCGATACGGCCCGTCAGCTGCATGTGGTCGTAGGTGTTGGGCAGTTTCGGGTCTTTCATGTGCGGCGGGGAGTCCAGCAGGCGGATCGCCATTTCGGTCAGCCCGTCCTTGTCGGGATCGTAGAAAAGGAACGGATTCTCCCAGTTGAGCCGCAGATCGCCGATCTTGTCCGTCGAGGCGTGCATCTTCATGAAGGCGGTCTTGCCGCTGTAATCGGGGAAAAAGTCGCAGATACCCGACTTCTGCCAGCACTCCAGCCGGAAGGTGTTCCAGTCGATGTAGTTGAAAATGTCGTCCCTGTCGGTATCCAGCACGATCATATAGTGCCCGTTGGGCCACACCTCGTCGGTCGGTTTGAACGGATATTCGGCCACCAGTTGCAGGTCGGCACGGCCGTCGCCGTCGAGATCGGCCCACTTCACGATGAGATCGTAGACCCCGTCCTTATTGCGGTCGACGAGCAGGCAGTCGTTGACCGTGTCCCCCTCCAGATCGCCGGGCTTCATATTGCCGTCGTCGTCGAGCCAGAGCACGGGGACGTCGTTGTGGGTGACCGAACGGATGGCATCCGGCCTTCCGTCGCCGTTCAGGTCGAGGTATTCCGGCGTGAACCCCGCAGGCGGCGGGGGCAGCCGGAAAGCCGAGATCGCGTTGTTCGAATTCCAGTAGGCGGGAGCCTTTTCGCCGGCACGCGTGCCGGAAGGCAGCAGGGCCGCGGTCGCCAGAAGGCATTGCAAAATACGGAGCTTCATATTATTGTTCGTTTGTCTGCTGTTCCACAAAACGGCCGAGGGCCGCATAGCGTTCGTATTGTCTTTCGTAATAAGCGCGGCGTTCGGGGTCGGGAACGTAATCGACGTACTCCCTGACGCCCATCGCAGCCTGCGCCTCCCCGACCGTCGGATGGATGCCGGCGGCGACGGCCGCGCACATCGCGGCGCCCAGCGCACAGGTCTGCGCGTAGCCGACGACCCGGATCGGCATGCCGAGCACGTCGCTGAGCGTCTGCATCACGAAAGGCGACTTGACGGCGATGCCGCCGATGGCGAGGATCGACCGGATTTCGACGCCCTCCCCGGTAAAACGTTCCGCAATGGCCCGCGATCCGTAGGCCGTCGCCTCGACCAGCGCCCGGAAAATCATCGGGGCCGAAGTGCCGAGCGTTAGCCCGGTCAGCGCTCCGGTCAGGAGCGGATTCGCATCGGGGGTGCGGCGGCCGTTCAGCCAGTCGAGGGCCAGCACGGACGATTCCCGGGGATCGACCAGCGCGGCCCGTTCGCCCAGGCGGGGAATGATCTCTTCGCTCAAATCGTCCCGCCCGGGCAGCAGTTCCCGGACCGGCCACATCAGCAGGTCGCGGAACCACGCGTATACGTCGCCGAAAGCGGATTGCCCGGCCTCCATGCCGACGCAGCCCGGCAGCACCGAGCCGTCGACCTGTCCGCAGATGCCGCGGACGGCGCCGCCGAGTTTTTCGGCCGGGCACACGACGATGTCGCAGGTCGAGGTCCCCATGATACGGGTCAGCACGCCGGGACGGATGCCCGCCCCGACAGCCCCGATATGGGCGTCGATCGCCCCGACGGCCACGGGAATGCCCGCCGGCAGCCCCAGCCGCGCGGCCCATTCGCCGCACAGCCCGCCGGCATACCGTTCGGCGGTATGCGTTTCGGAAGACATGCGCTGGGCGAAGCGCCCCAGCCCGGGCCGCAGCCCGTCGAGAAACTCCGCAGGGGGCCAGCCGCCCCACGCCGCATGCCACAGTCCCTTGTGTCCGGCGGCACAGCGGCTCCGGAGGACCTTTTCGGGACGGGTATTGCCCGTCAGCAGCGCACACATCCAGTCGCAGTGTTCGACCCAGGCATAGGCGGCCTCCGCCACCGAAGGGTTGGTTTTCAGAATATGCAGCACTTTCGACCAGACCCATTCCGCCGAATAGATGCCGCCCGAATAGCGCGTGTAATCCGTATCGGAACGTCTGGCCGCGGCATTGATCTCCGCGGCTTCACGGATGGCCGTATGGTCTTTCCACAGCACGAACATCGCGTCCGGCTCCTCCGCAAAGCGCGGCAGCAAAGCCAGCGGCGTCCCCGCCGCATCGGTCAGGACAGGGGTGGAACCGGTCGTGTCGAACGCCAGGGCGCAGATTTCGCCGGGCCTGTCCGCCGGGATTGCGGCGACGGCCCCGCGAACCGCCGTTTCGAGCGATTCGGTGTAATCCAGCGGATGCTGGCGGTAACGCTGGCCCCGGGCATCGCAGTAGAGTCCCTTCTTCCAGCGCGGATAAGGGCAGACCGCCGAAGCCGCCTCGCGGCCGTTCGCGCTGTCCACGACCAAAGCCCGGCAGGAGTCCGTCCCGTAATCTATTCCGATAACGTATTTTCTCATGACACGCGTTCTTCCTTGCATATAAAGATACTGTAATAAACGATGACCGCAAAGGCGGCGGCGGGAACCCAGTAGGCGGTCCCGATACTTCCGATCCGGTCGGAGACGATGCCCTGTATCTGGGTCAGCACGGCCGCACCGGCGATCGCCATGACCATTCCCGCACCGCCGATCTTCGTGTCCGGACCCAGACCGCGCAGGCCGCAGCTGTAAATCGTCGGAAACATCAGCGACATGCACCCCGAAATGCCCATCAGACCGTAAACGCCGGCGACACCCCGGGCATAAACCGCCGTCAGGCAGCAGGCGACGGCCAGGACCGCCAGGGTCATGAGGATCTTGCGCGGCGAGAAAAACCGCATCAGCCCCGTGCAAACGAAGCGGGCGACGACGAACAGCACCAGCGAAAGGATATAGTAGGTCGCGCCGGCCTGTTCGGCGGTCCGGGGCAGCAGGTCGTCCAATCCGATCCAGGCACAGAAGTCGTAAAATCCGGCAGCGACGGGTTCCACGCCCCGCAGGGCCGCGATGATGCTTTCGGTCGAAGCCCCGCTGCCAAGCCCGGCGATCACGGCGTCGAAATGCAGCTGCTGCATGGCATACCGGATGACGAACGACCACACGGCGATCTGCGCGCCCACGTAGAAGAACTGCGCGACGACACCCCAGACGTAGTTCCGGTTCCGGACCAGGCGGCGGAAGGCCGCCCCGAACTGCAAGGTCTTGTCCTCCTCGCGCAGGTTGGGCATCCGCGTCAGCCAGATCGCCAGCAGCAGCACGACCATCACGGCCCCGACGGCCACATAGGTCATCGTCACGGCATTCAGCTCGTCGGCCTGGATGGCGGCCAGCTCCGCAGCGGGCAGGGCCGCCCGCTCGGCGGCCGTAAAGACGTTGAGCTGCGAGAGAATGAATATCTGGCTGATGATTACGCCCGAAATCGCCCCGAAGGGGTTGAACGACTGGGCGAAATTCAGGCGCTGCGTCGCCGTGGACTCGGGTCCCATGGCGAATACGTAGGAGTTGGTCGAGGTCTCCAGGATCGACAGCCCGGCGAAGAGGATGAAGATCGCGAAAAGATACATCACGAAGCTCATTTCGACGTTCACCTCCGAGCACAGCATGGCAGGATAGAACAGGAATGCCCCGAGGGCGTACATCCCCAGCCCGAGCAGAACGCCCGACTTATAGGTGTAGCGTTTGATGAACATGGCCCCGGGGATGGCGAAACAGCCGTAACCGAGCAGGTAGCAGACGACCTGTATCCACGCCGTCCTGGCGTCGGAGAGGCTCATGATGCGCTTGAAGGCCGCCAGCATCGTATCGGTCAGGTTGTTCGGCAAAGCCCAGGCGAAGAAAAGCGTCGTCAGCAGGATAAACGGGAAAACGACGTTGCGGGGGATGACGGGTTCTTTCATGGTCGTAGTTTCAGGGAAGGATTAGCGTTTCGGTGCGGTTCAGCGGAACGTCGCGGTGATTTTATCGAGGTCATACCCGAAAAGCCGCTGCACGATTCCGGCGAGCGCCGCCTCGTCACCCTGGATATGCAGCACGGTCTGCCGGTGTGAAAGCGATTCGCCCGGAGCCAGCGCCGCACCCGGAGACGACGTCTCGATCTCGTAGAAAGGTCCCATGACCGAACCGTCCTCGACGGGACCGTCGTTGTAGGCGTTGATCACGTCCCCGTTGAAGGCGTCCTGCTGCTCGCCCCACTGCCCGTTGACATAGTCGGCCGGGCCTTCGGGCCGGGAGTATTTCAGCAGCGTGAGCACCCGCTTTTCCGTGTCGTAGCTGCCGCAGATGCCTTTGGCGCGCGGAGCCGGAATGCCGATCTTCGCCCGGTATTTCCCGTCGATCCTGAAGCGCAGCATGCCGTCGCCGGCCACGAGACGGTCGGCGGGCACTTTTCCGAAATAGGTGTCGTTCACGACCGGCCCCTCGGCATCCTCGGCATAGGGAATGAAGACGGTCGTGGTCGGCGTGGGGTTGAACATGCCGAGCAGCCAGATCGAGGGAAGCCCCGTCTGTTTCGTCCAGGCGTTTTCACCGCGGTTGGTGATCCGGTTATCGGTCTCGTAGGCCACGACCTTCAGTCCGGCAGGCAGTTCCGCGCCGAGCACGCCGGCCACGGCCTCCGCGTCGAGCAGCGAAACCGTGCGCTCGATGCCCATGTCGAAACTGACGCCGCTGGCATTGAGCAGTTTCGCCGATTTGGTGAAACGCACCCGCGCGGCGCTTTGCTCCGCAATGTCGTACCGCTCGGTGTCGATGACCGCCGGGACGAGCCAGTTGGCGTAGACCTGCTCGGCCCCGGGCCTGAAATAATAGGAGAACGCACCGCCCTCGGGTCCGATCCAGAAACGCTCCTCGCCGCCCACGGGGTTGAACTGCGGATTCCGTTCGCCAGATTCGATGAAGCGGTAATTGATCCAGCCGTAGCTGTCGCCGCCATCGCCGTCCGCCGTGGTGGTCATCACACGCCCCTGGTAACCGGGAGCGACCAGAACTTTCGCACCGCCCTCCGGAGCGGTCAGTTCGAGAAATTCGATCTTGTGGTCGCGAAAGAACTTCGCGTCATAGCCGTAACTGCCCATTTCGTACTCTTTTTCCGCAGGGCGACAGCCGGCAACGGCCAGCACAGCACCCACAATCATATAATTTATCAGTCGTGTCATAATCAGATGGAGTTTGATCACCGGTAGATCGGTCCGTAATTTTCACAGGCGCGGTAATCGGCCCCTTCCGGGTCCATGCCGAACGCGGCCCATGCACTCGGGCGGAACAGTCCGGTCTCGTCGAGGTTGTGCATGCAGACCGGAATGCGGAGCATCGACGCCAGGGTAACGAGGTCGGCACCGATATGACCGTAACTGATCGCACCGTGATTGGCCCCCCAGCTGTTCATCACGGAGTAGACGTCGCGGAACGCCCCCTTACCCGTCAGGCGGGGCGCGAACCAGGTCGTCGGCCAGGTCTTGTCCGTGCGCCTGTTGATGGTTTCGAAGATCTCACGGTCGACGTTCACGGCCCACCCTTCGGCGATCTGCAGCACGGGACCCTGCCCCTTGATCAGGTTCAGACGGCACATCGTCACCGGCATGTCGCCCTGCGTGAGGAAACACGACGAATAACCTCCGCCGCGCATGTACTCGCGCGAAGCGGGATACCACGTCGTCGCGCCGAGGCACGCCTCGGCCTCGGCTTCGGTGATCTCCCAGAAGGGTTTCATCACCGGCTGTCCGTTCTCCGACTGGCGGCCTGTGGCATCGAGGCAGCACGAACCTGAATTGATCAGGTGGATGATGCCGTCGGCGGCGCGGCCCTCCAGTTTCCGGCCGGTCACACGCTCCACGGACTCGGGACTCCAGAACGTGCGCACGTCGGCGAACAGCTGGGCACGGTTGGTCAGGAGGTGCATCAGCAGCATCGAAACGCCGTTCAGCGTGTCGTTCTCCGTGGCGAAGGTGAAGGCCTCGCGGATGCCGTTCCAGTCGAACGAGGTGTTGAGTATCGCCTCCGAGAAATCCCCGTCGGGCTTGTAGTCGGTCCACTGCCGCTGGCCCTGGAAACCGCCGGCAATGGCGTTGTGTCCCATCGCCTCCTCCTCGAAGCCCATCCCGGCCAATTTCGGATTGCCGGTCATCAGGTCACGGAAGATCAGCGTCATCTTGACGACGTATTCCCAGATGGCGTCCTTCTCCTCCCGGCTGTAAACGAGGTGTTCGGGATTGTAGTCCCGGCCTTCGTTCTTTTTACAGTATTTCTCCGTCCACGCCATCGCGCGGCGGAACTCCTCGGGATCATAGATACCCAGCCGAACGCGGCGTTCGATCTCGCTCGCATCGACATATTCGCTGCGCATGCCCAGGTACTCCTGGAAAAAGGCGGGATCGGGAATCGATCCGGCGATGCCCATCGAAACCGAACCGATCGAAAGATAGGATTTTCCGCGCATCTGCCCCACGGCGACAGCGGCGCGCCCGAAACGCAGCAGCTTTTCGCGGACATCCTCCGGAATGGAGCGGTCGCCCATATCCTGCACGTCGCGGCCATAGATGCCGAACGCGGGCAGCCCCTTCTGGTTATGCCCGGCCAGTGCCGAAGCGAGGTAGACGGCTCCCGGGCGTTCCGTACCGTTGAACCCCCAGATCGCTTTGGGCATCAGCGGATCCATGTCGATCGTCTCCGCCCCGTAGCACCAGCAGGGCGTCACCGAGACGACGGCGCAGACGTTGTTCACGCTGAATTTCTCGGCGGCCATGGCAGCCTCCTTCACACCGCCGATACAGCGGTCGGCGACGACGCATTCGACGGGCGTGCCGTCCGAATAGCGCAGCTGCCCGGCGTAAAGTTCGGCCACGCGCTGCGCCATGTCCATCGTGGTCTGCTCCAACGATTCACGGATTCCGCCCCGGCGGCCGTCGATCACGGGACGGATTCCGATACGGGGTTTCTGGGATTTCAGATTCATATGCTTTAAATTTAGGTTGTAATTTCAATCGGAATTTATTAGACTGGTCTGTGCTGTGCTGAAAACAGGTCAAAAAAAATTTACAGGGAACCCCGTAAAATCAGACGCGTGGGAATGTAGATCTGCGGACGCTCCATGGTGAGGATAAAGCGCGCGGCGACGGCACCCATCAGGTCGAAGTCCGTGGAAATGACCGAAATGCCGTTATCCAGAATCTCGAAAACAGGTTCGTCGTTGTAGGCCACGACCCCGACATCCTCCCCGAGCGCCCAACCGCGCATGCGGGTCAGTTTGATAAAGTCGATCAGATGGCTGTGCTTCACGATCAGATAGGCTGTCCCCTTTTCCAGGGCCGCCGGACCGATCTCGTTCACGATGCTGTACGGGAAGCCGTGGTCTTCGCAAAAACGCTTGAAATAGGGAATGCAGCTTTTCGGGTGTTCGGAATTCTCGGGAAACACGAAGACGATCTTCCGGTAACGCCGGAACCGTTCCAGGCCGGTTACCATACAGTCGTAAAGCGTTTGGTCGAAACCCTGGCAGACATAGGCGAAACGCTCCTTCTCGAATTTACCGAAGTCGAGCAGCAGGACTTTCGAGGGATCGAGCAGATCGAGGATTTCCGAATAAACGTCATTCTGGTAGTTCATCACCAGGTAGAGGTTGTAGCGGCCCACGCTGTCGCGGATGGTCTTGTTGAAAAGCTCCTGGCTGCGCTGGTGGAAATAGAGGTCGATCTTATAGTTGGCCGCAAGGTTGCGCGTGATGGCATCGTGCAGCTGGTATTTGAACGGGCTGTAAGTGTCGAGCAACAACAAAATTCGATGCACGGCATTGCAGACATAATAGCCCTTGGTCGGGGCCGAATCGACGACTCCCTGCGTTTTAAGCTCGTTGAAAGCCTTGAAAACCGTATCGCGCGAAACCCCGTACTGCCGGCTCAAACCGTTGATCGAAGGAAGCGGATCGCCCGGAGCGTACTCCCCGATCGAGATTTCGTGACTCAAGGCATCTGCCAGCTGCTTGACTTTGGACATCTGTGACGTAAATATCAATTCCATATTATACCGATAACAAAAAACAACTGAAAGCAAGAAGCTGTGCTGAACTGTCCTGCCACATTGCAAAGAAAAAGAATAATCCACAGATTGCCAAATTTTTCCGGCACATTTTTCCAACCCGAATCCGGCCGAAACCACCGAAAAGAGGCGGAGCGGAATAAAACGAAGGAACACAATCTGCTGACAATCAACACCATTAAATAAAAAATTCGGACTTCCTTCGGCGGATAATAAAAAAACAATATCTTTGCCGATAACAAACAGCACAGCACAGCATAATCTGAAAACAGAAAAACATGAACCGAAAAACACGAATCCTGACTGCGATATTCCTCTTCACGGGCATATCGTTTTTCTCCGTCGCCGCGCCAAAGCCACCGGTGGTTTCCGAAGCGACGCTTCTGCGCGAAATGACCGACCGCGACGCGCTGGCCCGCCTGCCCTATCCGGCCTATAAGACGCGGCAATTCAGCAGTTACGACCGCAAGGCCGTCTCGCCCGACCGGCCCGGGTGGTTCGGGAACGACGACTGGAGCATGTTCATACGCACGGAACTTAACGGCGGACGTACGGAACACGTGCTGATGGACGCCGACGGACCGGGCGCCGTCGTCCGGTTCTGGATGACATTCGCCGGACAGGATTGCGGCCGCGGCACGCTCCGCATCTACATCGACCGGGCGGCGGAACCCGTGCTCGAAGCCACGGCATTCGAGATCCTGAGCGGCACGGAAGTCGCCGGGGAGCCGCTGGCCGCCTCGGTCTCAACGCTGATGCGCCACGACCGCCGGGGCCACAATCTCTATTATCCGATCCCCTATGCGGAACATTGCAAAATCACCTACGAAAGTCCCAATGTCTACGCCGGGCCGGAACCCGAAAAACGCAAGGGAACGGAAAATGTCTACTACAACATCGAGTGCCGGACCTACACCGATCCGGTCGAGGTCGTCTCTTACGCCGGATCGCCCGACGAGGCCCTGCGCACAGCCGCCGAAAATACCCGGAAAGCGTTGAGCGCACCAAAGTCCGCGCACGGCGGAAAGCAGGGGAGCGTTCCGGTCAAAACCCTCCTTGCTCCCGGCAAAACGGCCGAGTTCCCCATCCGCGGGCCGCGCGCCGTCCGGGAAATCGCGCTTCGACTCGCGGCACAGGACCTGCCCCAGGCGCTCCGGTCCACGGTCATGAGCATCCGGTTCGACGGCGAACAGACCGTATGGATTCCCGTCGGGGACTTTTTCGGCATCGGCTACAAACCGATGCGCAACGAGACATTCTTCACCCAGACCGACGAACGGGGCGCGATGAAGGCCTATTGGGTCATGCCGTTCCAAAAGGAGTGTACAGTCGCGTTCCATAACTTCGGCTCGCAGGAGGTGGCGCTGCACGGCGAAATCGTCCATGCCCCCTGGAAATGGGACGGCCGAAGCCTCCATTTCGGAGCCGCGTGGCATCAGTACACCGATATAAATACGGGTGCGAACGGGAAATCGACGCCCCGGGACATCGTCTACACCTCCCTTGCGGGCGAAGGCCGTTACGTGGGCGACTGTCTGACGCTCTACAACACCGTGAACGGCTGGTGGGGCGAGGGCGACGAGAAAATCCATGTCGACGGCGAAGCCTTCCCTTCGCATTTCGGGACAGGGACGGAGGATTACTACGGCTATGCCTGGTGCCGGCCCGAGGTCTTCACAGGCCACCCGTTCATCGCCATGCCCGCAGGCGACGGAAACCTCGGCGTCGGATACACGGTCAACAGCCGCTGCCGGATGCTCGACGCCATTCCGTTCACACGCTCGCTGCGGTTCGACATGGAACTGTGGCACTGGCAGGAGGCGCGCATGAACTACGCCCCCGCGACGATGTGGTACATGCGTCCGGGCGGCGTATGCAGCATCGCTCCCGACACGGCCGGAGTACGCCGGCCCGTCGTCATGCGGCGCAGTCAGCTGATCCCTCCCGTGCTGACGGCAGGCATCGAAGGCGAGGACCTCGAAATCCGCAGCTGCACCGGCGGCGGGGCCTACGGCCAGTACCGCACCAACGGACTGTGGAGCCGGAACACGCAGCTCTTCTGGCACAATGCTCCGGCGGGTTCCACACTCACGCTGGGGTTCGAATCGGCCGTGGAGACCGAAGCCCGGCTCGAAGGCGTCTGCTCGCTGGCCAAAGATTACGGTACGTTCCGCATCTGCCTGAACGGACGGGAACTGACGCCGTCGCTGAACCTCCATGCCCCGGAACTGATCACCAAAGAGGTTGCGCTCGGAGACGGGCAGGTCCGCAAGGGCGGAAACACGCTGACGATAGAGGCCGTCGCTCCGGCTCCCGGGTTCACGGAGTGTTTCTTCGGGCTCGACAGGCTGGTCCTGCACCTGCAATAAGGACAGTCCGGCTTCGCCGCAACACGATCCGGGCCGGACGGGAAATACGTTCGTATCTCTCGCCCGGCCCGGACAAGACGGGCGGAAGGCGCCCGCAAAACTTTAACTTATCGGTGCTGGGGTCTCAACAGATCCTGCACGACTTTTACCGGAGAGAAGGTCGTGACGGGAACGTCGACGAAAACCGTGTTCCACTTCGCCATCGCACCGTTCCAGAGTCCCGGAAGCTCCTGCGCACGCAGATCGCGGCCGCCGGAGGATTTCGACGAGATGAATCCCGTCGCGGGATCGGTGTACCGGCGCAGATCGAACTTGCGGCCCTTCGAATCGCGCACGCCGCAGACGAGGTCCACGGGGTTGAAATGCGTGGCCGACCGCATCAGCGGCAGATCGTCGGGCGCGATCTGGCTCGACTCGGCGATCTGAAGCGACTCCGTGCCGTCGGGGTTCCCGACCCAGAACGGGCCGCCGCCCGGCTCACCCTCGTTGCGGACCATGCCGCAGACGCGGATCGGACGGTCCAACACGGCGCGCAGCAGCGCCGAATCGTAATCGGCGGGGAGTTTCACGCAGAGCCGCTTCTCGATAAATCCGGCGATCGGCTCCAGCTCCGCACCGCCCACTTCGAGGGCCTTGAGGCACTCGAAGGCGCGTTCCTGCAGGTCGAGCAGAACCCCCGCAAGCACCTTTTTATAACGGACCGTATCCCCGCGGCGGGCATCGGTCGTCACGTTGTCGATATTCTTGATGAAGACGATGTCGGCGTCGATTTCGTTCAGGTTCTCGATCAGCGCCCCGTGGCCCGCGGGACGGAACAGCAGCGTGCCGTCGGCCTGCCGGAAAGGCGTGTTGTCGGGATTCACGGCAAGGGTGTCGGTCGAAGGCTTCTGCACCGAGAACGAGATGTCATAACGGATGCCGAACCGCCTTTCGTAAAGGGGAACCTTCTCCGCGAGCAGCTCCTCGAAGCCCGCGACGTGCTCGGGCGAGACGGTGAAATGGATGCGCGCGACACCTCCCGCCGCGGCGTAGGCCGCACCTTCGACCAGGTGTTCCTCGACGGCCTTGCGCGCCCCTTCGGGATAGGCGTGGAAGGTGACCAGCCCCTTGGGCTTGCGGCCGTAGTTCAGCCCGTCGTTGACGATGGCATTCACGATGGCACGGTCGTCGGCCCCGGCGGGCAGCACGGCGCGAAGCTCGGGCCAGAAGGCGAACTTCCCGATATTTTCCAGCAGCGTGTCGATGCCCTTGCCGCGTTTGCCGTCGTTGACGAACTCGAACAGTTCCTTGAACATGCGCGTGGCGGCTCCCGAAGCGGGCACGAACTTCACCACACCCAGTCCGGCAGACTCTTTTTCATAGCGTTCCACGGCGGCATCGGCCTCCGCCTCGCCGACAACCAGCACGCCGTCGCCCGGCGATGCGGCCCGCACGACATTCAGGAAAGGGAATCCGCGGCGGAAATTCTCCAGCTGGGTCTCCGCCAGTTCGGGTGTCAGGCCATGATCGGCAATCTGTTTCAAATCTTCCTGTGTAAACATAGGTTTCGTCTATTTTGTTTTTAATTTGCAATCGGCCGCACGGCAACTGTTGCAACAGCTGTCACGGACAAACAATCCGTCACACCGAACTGCAACAGCAGAAACGGCACATGTCTCTGCGCCGCAAGCCCCGCCCGAGGGAGGGGGGGGGCAGGCTTGTAAACGCAGCCACAGGCTGCGGGAAACAGCATCCGGATCCCGCAACAAAGGAAACAATAGCCTGCCGCGATTTCAAAGTTACTAAATAATTTCTAACTTTGCATACCATGATTCGAGAATTTCACCAAATCAGCCTGCGCGGGCGCAACAGTTTCGGCGTCGACCAGCGGGCCGCGCGCCTCGTAGAATTCGAAACCGCCGAGGATCTGCGCACGTTTTTCGCCGCGGGGATTCCCGGACGGTGGACGGTGCTCGCCGGAGGCAACAACATTCTCTTCACCGAGGATTACGACGGCGTGCTGCTGACCCCCGCGGCCCGGCAGATCGCCCTTGTGAGCGACGACGGCGACGAAGTCCGACTGCGCGTCGACGCGGGCGTCGAGTGGGACGACCTGGTGGAATGGGCCGTCCAGCGCGGCCTGTGGGGCATCGAAAACCTCTCGCTGATCCCCGGCAAGGCGGGGGCCGCCCCGGTGCAGAACATCGGAGCCTACGGCTGCGAAGCGAAGGACGCGATCCGCCGGGTCGAAATGTACTGCGTCGAGACGGGCACGGTGCTGACGCTCGACGCCGCGCACTGCGGTTTCGGCTACCGCGAAAGCGTCTTCAAACACGACCTGAAAGGCCGGGTAATCATCACCGCCGTCGAGATCGCACTCTCGCACACGCCCCGGCCCCGACTGGGCTACGGAGACGTGGAGCGCGAGGTCGAAGCCCGTGGGGGCGCCACGCTGCGCAACATCCGCGAGGCGATCTGCTCGATCCGCCGCGCGAAGCTCCCCGACCCGGCCGTGCTGGGCAATGCGGGCAGTTTCTTCAAAAACCCCGTCGTGGAGGCTTCGGTCGCCGAAAACCTGCTGAAAGCATATCCCGACATGCCGCACTACCCCGCGCCCGAGGGACGGGAGAAGCTGGCCGCCGGGTGGCTGATCGACCGGGCCGGGATGAAAGGTCACCGCGCGGGGAACGTGGGGGTCCACGAGCGGCAGGCGCTGGTGATCGTCAACCACGGCGGCGCCACGGGCGGCGAGGTGATCGCATTCGCCCGCACGGTACAGGCCCGGGTCCGCGAGAAATTCGGCATCGAAATAGATACGGAGGTGAACATATTATGAATCTTTTGGACTCTTTTCAACGCTACATCGACGAGAACGACCTCGCCACGCACGACGACCGCATCCTGCTCACCGTCTCGGGCGGCGTGGACTCGATGGTCATGCTCTCGCTGTTCACCCGCTGCGGCTACCGGGTGGGCGTCGCCCACTGCAATTTCCAGCTGCGCGGCGCGGAGAGCGACGAGGACGAAGTGCTGGTGGAGGACGAAGCGAAAAAATACGGCGCGGCGTTCTACAACAGGCGTTTCGAGACCAAGGCCGAGATGGAGCGCACGGGCGAGTCGATGGAGATGGCGGCCCGGCGGCTGCGCTACGCGTGGTTCGACGCCCTGAGCCGCGAACACGGCTACACGGCCATCGCCATCGCCCACCATGCCGACGACTCGATCGAGACCTTTTTCATCAACCTGCTGCGCGGAACCGGGCTGCGGGGGCTGACGGGAATCTCGACCCAGGTCGGGAAGGTGATCCGCCCGCTGCTGTTCGCATCGCGCAAGGAAATCCTCGAATACGCCGTCCAGAACCGCATTCCCTTCCGGGAGGATTCGTCCAACCGGTCGACCAAATACCTGCGCAACAAGATCCGGCTGGGGCTGATCCCCCGCATCCGCGAGATCAATCCCAAATTCACGAGCCTGATGAGCCGCAACCTCGCGCGGCTGACCGACGCCCAGCTCTTCATCAACCACGGCATCGAACGCATCCGCTCGGAGGCCGTCACCTCGGACACGGGGATCGACACGATCCACCTCGACCGCCTCGATCCGGCCTTTCCGCAGGGATTCGTGATCTACGAACTGTTGAGTTCGGGCTACGGATTCAAGGGCGACGTGATCGACTCGCTGTGCCACTCGCTCGAACAGGACGCCACGGGACGGCGGTTCTACGCCCGCGAAAGGGTGGCCTCGATCGACCGCGGGAAGATCGTCATAGCGCCGATAGCCCCCGACGACGCGTGCCTGACCACGGTGCGCAAAGGCGCCCCGCGCAGCTACTGCGGCAACTCGGTCCTCTACTACGAATACTGCGACATCGACACGATCAAGAACTTCGGCGTACCCGAAAATATCGCGCAAGTCGATGCCGATAAGTTGCAGTTCCCGCTCACGCTGCGCCGCTGGCGCGACGGCGACTGGTTCGTGCCGTTCGGCATGACGGGCCGCAAGAAGGTGTCGGACTTCCTCGTCGACGCCAAGGTCTCCGTGGCCGAGAAGCAGCGGCAGTTCGTACTGCTGTCGGGCGACGAGATCGTCTGGCTCGTCGGACGCCGCATCGACGACCGTTACCGCCTTACGCCCGACACGGAAAACGTGCTGCGCATCACCAAAGAAATCGTTTAAAATGGCAAAGAGCGCTCTGAAATTCAAGGATTCCGTCGCCCAGTACGAACGGATCGCGGCCGAAGTCGCGGCCCGCCGGTTTTCCCGCATCTACCTGCTGATGGGCCCTCACGGCCCAGCTGGCCGCGACGATCCTCGACGAGGCCGCGCGGGCCTTCAACCAGATCACCGTCTACGGGCGCGACTCCGAGGCGGGGCAGGTCATCAACCTCTGCCGCCAGATGCCGATGATGGGACAGTATCAGGTGGTGATCCTCAAGGAGGCCCAGCAGCTCAAGGGGCTGGACAAACTCTCGCTCTACACGCAGAAACCCTCCCCCACGACCATTCTCGTGATCTGCCACAAGGAGAAGAACGCCGACAAGCGCTCGGCCTTCTACAAAGGTTGCGCGGCGAACGGCACGGTGCTGGAATCGGTGCGCCCGCGCGACTACGAGATCGCGGCGTGGCTGCAACAGTTTATCCGGCAGAAAGGGTTTACGATCGATCCCAAGGCGCTATCGATGCTGACCGACCATTTGGGGACCGACATCGCAAAAATCTCAAACGAACTACAGAAGCTCACCGTCTCGCTGCCCGAGGGCACGCAGCGCATCACCGACGCCGACATCGAGGCCAACATCGGCATTTCGAAGGATTTCAACAACTTCGAACTCTGCAAGGCGGTCGTCACCCGGGACATGGCCCGCGCGCTGATGATTGCCGAGCACTTCGCCCGCAACCCCAAGGACAACCCGCTGCTCGTGACCGTCATGGCGCTGTTCGGGCAGTTCAAGGAGCTGTTCGTCGTCAACTACCTGCGCTGGCTCGCACGCCACAAGGGGAAGCCCTTCCCGCCGGACACGGAGCTGATGCGCATCCTGCGCAAGAACAACACGTTCGTCATCGGCGAGATCAAGCAGAACGCCGCCGGATGGGACAACCGCAAGGTGTTCAACATCCTGGGACTGCTGCGCGAATACGACGCCAAGAGCAAGGGGCTGGGCGCGGGCGGCGCGTCGGACGGCGAACTGCTGCGCGAACTGCTGCTGAAAATCTTCCTGCTTTGACCGACCTTTATCTATACCAGACCGTGCACCTCGCCCGGGGCTGCGCGCGCAACGTCGCCGGACACATCGCCGTGCTCGACGCCGCGTCGCGCGAACTGTTCGGACGCCCCTACGCCCCCGCCGCGGAACGGCTCGCAAAGCGCATCGAGGCGCTGGCCGCCGCGGAACGTTATCCGGCAAGCGTATCGGGATTCGTGCGCATCGAACTGGACCCCGACGGCAAGGAGCGCCTGTCGCCGGCAGGGGTGTCGCTCTACGACGGCTACGCCTTCCGGAGCCTTCAGCCCGAAGCCGTGACCGTGGACTACGACCTGCCGCTCTCCGAGGCTCCGACCTCCGCACGCGAGGCCGCGGCGCAACTGGCCCGCAGGCTGGCCGAACGGGCCGGGGCGGAAGTCGCCGTGCGCTGTGACAGCGCGGGGATTCTCGGCTCGGCCGACGACGCACCGCTGCTGGCCATCGCCGGCCGCACCGTCCTGACGGCCCCCGGATTCGCAAGCGTCGAACGCCGCCTGGCCGTCCAGTCCGTTCGGGCCGCAGGGCTGGAGCTGCGCGAAGAGCCGTTCGGACGGGCCGACCTGCCCGGCTTCGACGAACTCTTTTTCGCCGACCACCGGGGCGTCACCTCGCTTTCGCGCTGCGACGGGCTGCCGCTGATGACCTTCGTCGCCGAACGCATCGCCGAAGCGATGGAGGGCCTTTTTCAGAAAAAATAGAAACCGGACCGGACTCAACCGGCTTATCTTTCGGGGAACCAAAACCCGAAAATCGTGAAAAAATACCTCTTTGCGTATGCGGTTCTTGCAACCGCATCGTTGTTTTTCGCCTGCCGCCATTACCGCGCCGAAAACCGGCGGCTGGTCGAAAACCAGACGGCCCTGGCGGCCGACGTCGCCCATTACCGCACACGGCTGGGCACGGAGGCGGCCTCGGTGCAGGCCCTCCGGCTGCGGTGCGGGGAGTTCGAAACGCTGCGCGCGGCCGACGCCGGGGAGATCCGGCGCCTCGGCATCCGGATCCGCAGGCTCGAAGCCGCCGCCAAGGCCGTCGCCGTCACCGACACCGAAATCCGCACCCCGCTGCGCGACACCGTCGTCGTCCGGATACACGACACGCTCCCCGTGCTCGACACCGCCCGGGTGTTCCGCTGGCGCGACACGTGGGTCTCTGTCGAAGGCCGCATCGGCCGCGACTCGGTCGCCTGCCGCATCCGCAGCGTCGACACCCTGCGCCAGGCGGTCCACCGCATCCCGCGCCGGTTCCTCTTCATCCGCTGGGGCACGAAGGCTCTCCGGCAGGAGATCGTCTCGACGAATCCCCACACGCGGATCGTCTACGCGGAATACGTGAAAATCGAACGCTGAAAAATTTTCCGGAAAAAATCCGGCTGTCCCGTAGGGGTCGGCCGGATTTTTCGTGTCACAATGGAAACGACAGCAAACCATGAATCCGGACAGACATACCTGGGACCTTCTGGTCGGCGCCCTCAAAGGCACGCTCGGCGAGGCCGAACAGCGCGCATTCGACCGGTGGGCCGCCGAAGCGGAAAACCGCCGCTTCTACAACAACCTGACCCGCGCATGGCGCGAAATCCAGCAGCGGGCCGCAACTTACGAGCCGGACCGCGACCGGCTGTGGCAGCAGTTGCAGCAACGGATCGGGACCTACGAAATCCCGCATGCGGACCAGCTCCCGAAGCGTCGCCGAAGCCACCTGCTGCAAACGGCCATAGCCGTCGCAGCAGCGGTCGCCATAACCCTTTTCGCGGCCCGCACCGACCTTTTCCATTCGGCCGCAGTCCCGGCCGAGCAGCGGCTCTGCGCCTTCGAAGGCAAGTCGCAGGCCCGGCTGTCCGACGGTTCGACGGTCTGGCTCCACGGCGGATCGGCGCTCGCCTACGACACCCGTTTCGCCGCCGGGGAACGCCGCGTGAAACTCCGCGGCGAAGGGTTCTTCGAGGTGGCCAGGGACGCCGAACGCCCCTTCATCGTCGAGGTCGAAGGGCTGAAGATCAGCGTCCACGGCACGAAATTCAATGTTCGCACCGCAGCCGACCGCAGCGTGTCGGTCTCGCTGGTCGAAGGTTCGGTGTCGCTCGACACCGGAAGCGGAAGCCGCAGGCTGCTGCGCCCCGGGGAGATCGCCTGCTACGATCCCGACACCCGCAAAGTCGTCATCGGACGCGGCAACGTGGCGATGGAGTCCTGCTGGGCCGCGGGGAAACTCGCGTTCGATCGGCAGCCGCTGGGCGAAATCTGCCGCTACATGGCCCGCTGGTACGACACCGAAATCCACATCACCCCGGCCCTCGCACGCAACTACGCCTACACGTTCACCATCACCAACGAACCGCTCGAAGAGATCCTGCGCATCATGAGCCGCATCAACCCCATCGCCTACACGTTCGCCGAAGACAACACCGTCACGATTTCCGAGCTCGAATAAATCCCGCATCCCGACCCTTAAAAACCCGATTGCCTATGAAGCGATAAACCAACCCCGACCCGAACTTCCCGCAGCGGCATCCGACCAACGCCGCCGCAAACTTTCCACAAACTTAAAACTTCAACCATGATGCACTTCAGACTATTTGCAATCCTCTTGCTGCTGGTCGCAGGCAGTACGACGGTTGTATCCGGCCAGACGCAGCAGGAACCGACGCTCGACATGGAGTTCACGGACATCCCGCTCTCGGAGGCCATATCCCGCATCGAGAAGAACACCCGCTACACGTTCTTCTACGACGCCAAGCAGACCGACCTCTCCCGGCGCGTGAGCCTCAAGGCGAAACGAATGCCGATTTCAGACGCCTTGAAGGAGATGCTCGCCCCGACGGGGCTGAACTTCACCATCACCGAACGCCAGATCGCCCTGATCCCGGCCCGCAAGACCCCGGCCCGGCAGCGCACGATCACAGGTGTCGTCAACGACTCGTCCGAAACGCCGCTGGCAGGCGTCGCCGTCACGCTCGTGGGCGACAACACCCGCGGAGCGGTGACCGAAGCCAACGGCGGCTTCACGCTCACAGTCCCTGACGCCGACATAACGCTCAGCTTCACCTACCTGGGCTACGTAGGCAAGAAAGTCGCCGTCCCCGCCACGCAGAACAACGTGAAGGTGTTCCTCACGGAGGACGCCGTGAAGATGGAGGACGTGGTGGTCGTGGGCTACGGAACCCAGAAAAAGGTGAACCTCACGGGCGCCATCGCCACGGTGGACGAAAAACAGTTGCAGAACCGCTCGGCGCCCTCGGTGGCCCACATGCTGCAAGGCTCCGTGCCGGGCCTCACGGTCTCGACCTCGTCGGGACGTCCGGGCAACCCGGCCACCCTCAACATCCGCGGCATCACCTCGATCAACGGCGGCTCGCCGATGGTGCTGGTCGACGGAGCCGAAGGCGACCTGATGAAAATCAACCCCAACGACGTGGCCTCGATCTCGGTGGTCAAGGACGCTTCGGCGGCGGCCATCTACGGCGCACGCGCGGCATTCGGCGTGGTGCTCGTGACGACCAAGAGCGGCGACTCCTCGGGCAAGACCCGCGTTTCGTACAGCGGCCGCTGGGGATGGAACGAACCCACCACCTCGACCGACTACGAGACCCGCGGCTACTACTCGGTCTACCTCAACGACCTCTTCTGGCGCTCCTACGCCGGAAACAACTACACGCGCTACACCGAACAGGACATGATGGAACTCTGGGCGCGCCGCAACGACCGCACGGAACACCCCGACCGCCCGTGGGTCAAGATCGACCAGCGCGACGGACGCGACACCTACGTCTACTACGGCAACACCGACTGGTATCACTACCTGTTCAAGGACGAGCACCCGAACACGAGCCACAGCATCTCGCTCTCGGGAGGCAACGGCCGCGTGGACTACCTGCTCTCGGGCAGCTATTACAGCGAGGAGGGACTTTTCCGACAAAACCCCGACAAGCTGCAAAAGATCACATTCCGGTCGAAGGTCACCTTCGACATCAACAAGTGGCTGAAGGTGAGCAACAACACCAGCTACTACAACTACAAGTACTTCTACCCCGGCCCGAGCGATGTCAACACGGCCTTCTCGTGGAGCACCGTGCACGGGCTGGCTTCGTTCGTCCCCGTCAACCCCGACGGCACGAGCGTCTACAACACGTCGTTCTCGAACTACCAGATCATGGACGGCCTGCCCACGATCCTCAACAAGGACGGCCACGTCAACGACGACCATACGGACAACATGTCGACCACTACGGAGCTGACCTGGACCCCCGTCAAGGGACTGGAGATCAAGGGAAACTTCACCTACATGTTCAACACCACGCGCTACACCAACCGTCAGGTCAACACCGAGTACTCGCAGTATCCGGGCGAAATAAGCACGCTCACGTCCGGAAAGATGGAGGACAAGCTCTATGAAAAGAGCATGACCCACACCTACTACCAGGCCAACCTCTACGGCACATTCGAACGCACCTTCGCCCAGGACCACAACTTCAAGGCGATGGTCGGCTTCAACTGGGAGACCAAATTCCTCAAGGACGTGGCGGCGACGGGGTATAACCTGCTTTCGGAAACGCTCAACGACCTGAACCTCGTGGGCCAGGGCGCCGACGGCGACAAACGCATGGAGGTGGGCGGCGGTCAGAACGAATACGCCCTGATGGGCTTCTTCGGCCGCCTGAACTACGACTACAAGGGCAAATACCTCGTCGAGGCGAGCGGCCGCTACGACGGCACGTCGCGCTTCAAGCGCGGGCAGCGCTGGGGCTTCTTCCCCTCGTTCTCGCTGGGATGGCGCGTCTCGGAAGAGGCCTTCTTCGACGGCATCCGCGACCAGTTCAACAACCTCAAACTGCGCTTCTCGTACGGCCAGCTGGGCAACCAGAACGTCGGCTATTACGACTACATCCGCAAAATCTCGATCGGGAGCCAAAGCTACCTGTTCGGCGGCGACAAGCCCACCACGGCGACCATCTCGGCCCCGGTGGCTTCCGACCTCTCGTGGGAGCGGAGCATCCACAAGAACCTCGGCGTGGATATGAGTTTCCTGAACAACCGCCTGGCCTTCTCCGCCGACTTCTACATCCGCGACACGAAGGACATGCTCACCGCGGGCATCGCCCTGCCGGCCACCTACGGCGCCGACTCGCCGAAAATGAACAGCGCCGACCTGCGCACCAAGGGCTACGAACTCTCGCTCAACTGGCGCGACGAGTTCCAGCTGCTGCGCCGTCCGTTCTCGTACAGCGTGACGCTGACCTTCAACGACTACGTTTCGAACATCACCAAGTTCGACAACCCCGACCGCTCCTTCGCCAAAAAATACTACGAGGGCATGCGCTGGGGCGAAATCTGGGGGTACCGCATCGACGGGCTGTTCGCCTCGGACGAGGAAGCCCGCAACTACCCCGTCGACCAGAAGACCGTGAACGAGATCATCAACGCCTCGGCAGGCGCCGAAAAGGGGCTGCGCGCCGGCGACCTGAAGTTCCGCGACCTGGACGGCAACAACGAGATCACCCTCGGCAAGAACACCGTCGACGATCCGGGCGACCGCGAGATCATCGGCAACAGCCAGCCGCGCTACCACTACGGCGCCACGCTGGCACTGCAATGGGCCGGCATCGACTTCTCGATCTTCTTCCAGGGAATCGGCCGCCAGGACTGGTATCCGGCCGCCAACGCACTGGCCTTCTGGGGTCCCTACGCACGTCCCTACGCCACCTACCTCCCCAAGAACTTCCACACGCAGATCTGGTCGGAGGACAATCCGAACGCCTACTATCCCCGTCCGCGCGGCTACACGGCCATGAAGGGAACCAACCGCGAGCTGACGGCCGTCAACGACCGCTATCTGCAAAACATCGGTTATTGCCGTCTGAAAAACCTCACGGTGGGCTACACGCTGCCCAAACAGTGGACCCGCAAGGCGCTGATCGAAAGCCTGCGCATCTACTTCACGGGCGAGAACCTCTTTACCTGGTCGGGCATCCACTCGGATTACATCGACCCCGAGATGGCCGCAACCGGCAAGGACCTGCGCATCTACCCTTGGCAGCGAACCTACATGTTCGGCGTGGACGTCACCTTCTAACCGCTTAAATGAGAAGTGTTATGAAAAAGATTCTATCAATACTGACCATAGGCTGCGCCCTGACGCTTTCATCGTGCGAAGACTGGCTCGACAAATACCCGCTGGCGCAGATGTCGCCCGAGACCTTCTTCTCGAACGAAAACGAGTTGCAGGCCTTCAGCAACACCTTCTACACGATCTTCCCCGGCGACGGCCTTTACAACGAGGGCTACGACAACATCGTGAAGAACGAGATCGCCGCCGAAATGCGCGACGGCCGCACGATTCCCGCCTCGGGCAGCGGCTGGACGTGGACCGACCTGCGCAAGTTCAACACCCTGCTCGAATACTCGGGCAACTGCAAGGACACCGACATCCGCAACCGCTACGACGCCGTGGCCCGGTTCTTCCGCGCCTACTTCTATTTCGAAAAGGTGAAGCGCTTCGGCGACGTGCCCTGGTACGCGAAGCCCCTCGGTTCGGCCGACCCCGAGCTGAAGCGTCCCCGCGACTCGCGCGAATACGTCATGCAGCGCATGATCGAGGACATCGACTTCGCCATCCGCTACCTGCCGACCGAACGCGATCTCTACCGCGTGACGAAATGGACGGCACTGGCGCTCAAGTCGCGCTTCTGCCTCTTCGAAGGCACGTTCCGCAAATACCACGGCATCGACGGCTACGAACACGACTGGAAATGGTATCTCGAACAGGCCGCCGACGCAGCCGAGGAGTTCATCACCAACAGCGGCTATTCGCTCTACACCGCGACCGGACCGGCGACCAGCTACCGCGACCTGTTCGCTTCGGAAAACGCGCAGAGCGTCGAGGTCATCCTCGCCCGCGACTACAATAAGGCGTTGGGCGTTTTCCACAACGTCAATTTCTACACCATCAGCGCCTCGTACGGCAAACCGGGCATGACGCGCAAGATCGTCGACAGCTACCTGATGGCCGACGGTTCGCGATTCACGGACAAGGCCGGCTGGGAAACCATGGAATTCAAGCAGCAGTGTTCGAACCGCGACCCGCGTCTGGCCCAGACCATCCGCACGCCGGGTTACACGCGGATCGGAGCCACGGCCAAACTGGCGCCGGACCTGGCGAACTCGATCACCGGCTACCACGTCGTGAAGTTCGTCACCGGAACCGCGCAGGATGAATACAACAAGTCGTTCAACGACCTGCCGATCTTCCGCTCGGCAGAGGTCTACCTCAATTTCGCCGAGGCCAAGGCCGAGCTGGGAACCCTCACGCAGGAGGACATCAACCTCTCGATCAAGCGGCTGCGCGACCGTGTGGGCATGTCCAACCTGATCCTCGACGACGCCAACGCCGACCCCGACCCCTATCTGTCGGCCGCGAAGACCGGCTACCCCAACGTCACGGGCGCGAACAAGGGGGTGATCCTCGAAATCCGCCGCGAACGCACCATCGAGCTGGCGATGGAGGGATTCCGCTACTACGACATCATGCGCTGGAAGGAGGGCAAGACCTTCGAACAACCTCTGCTGGGCCTCTACATCCCCGCCAAGGGCGAGTACGACATCGACGGCGACGGAACGCCCGACGTCTATTTCGCCGCCAAGGGCGAGACGCCTTCGACCTCGGCCAAACTGACGCTGGTGATCGACCAGGACATCCTCTTCTCCGACGGCGACCACGGCTACATCTCGCCGCACAAGAACAACCCCGGCATCTGGAACGAGGCGCGCGACTACTACTACCCGATTCCGACCGACGACCGCTCGCTGACGGGCGGCGCCCTGACCCAGAACCCCGGATGGAACGACGGACTGAATTTTTAACCGCAAAACAAACCGAAAAATGTTGGAACTCATGAAAAAATACCTGATGACCCTGCTGACGCTCGGCCTGGCCTGCAATGCCGCAGCCTGCATGGAGGACGAACCGTTCTACGACACCGAAATTCCGCCCCACGTTTCGGTCGACAACTCCAAGAGCGAGGGCGTGACACGCCTGGTGACCTACAACGTCGGCGTTTTCAACAAATACATCAAGGACGACTACCAGCTCATCGCCGACATGATGAAGGAGATCGACGCCGACGCAATCTGCATGAACGAACTCGACAACAACACCAACCGCACGCGCCACGTCTACCAGCTCAAGCATTTCGCAGGGCTGATGGGTAACTGGGACTTCCAATACGGTGCGGCCATGCCCTACAACGGAGGCGAATACGGCGAAGGCGTGACGACACGCGAAAAGGCCGTGAAGAAGTTTTCGGTGGCCCTGCCCAAGGGCGTGGGCGCCGAGCCGCGCGTGCTGGCCGTCATGGAGATGGAGGATTACGTGATCTGCACCTCGCACCTCGACCATGTCTCTTCCGAGGCCCAGCTGGGGCAGGTGGAGCTGATCACCAAAACGATGAAGGAGCGTTACGGCGACTCCGGGAAGCCCGTCTTCCTGGGCGGCGACATGAACGCCACGCCCTCGTCGGAGACCGGCAAACTGCTCCAGAAAGACTGGGAGATCCTGACCATCACCGGATTCGGAACCTTCCCCTCGGACAACCCGACCAAATGTATCGACTATATCATGCAGCTCAAGGGCACGCCGAAGTGCGAAGTCGCAGGCTCGCAGATACTGCGCTGGTTCAAGTCGGGCGACGTGACGAAAGCCTCGGACCACCTGCCGGTGATGCTCGACATCAAACTCCCGGCCAAAAACAAGTAGAACCCAAAACGAACACGACCATGAAACGATATGCTTCCATCCGTCTCGCTGCGGCCGCCGCGCTGTTGATTGCGTCGGGAGGCTGCAAGGACGACGATCCGGGAACGGGGCTGAACGGACCCGCGGTGCTGGCGATCCAGAACGCCGGGGCCGAGCCGCTCCGAATCTCGCTGCTCGAACCCAAAACCCAGACGATCGACATCCGGGCCGTCGCCCGGTCGGTCAGCGCCGAGAACCTCACCGTGACCTTCAAAGTCGACCGCACGCTGGTCGAAGCCTACAACAAGGCCCACGGCACATCGTACGAACTCGTGCCGGCCGAAGCCTACGAATTTTCGAAAAAAGAGGTGATCCTGCCCCGCTACAACGAGGTTTCGTCGACGGCGCAGGTGACGCTGAGCAGCGAAAAGATGCCCGACGGCGAACAGTACCTGCTGCCGATCACCATCGACCGGATCAAGGGCGACGACGCAGCGCAAACCTCCGACGAGGGCAACGTCTGCTACATCCTCTTCAACAAGCGCGTGCTGCCGCCCGCCCAGCTGCTCGACCGCGAAGGCTGGAAAGTGGTCCACTGCACCACGGAATACACTCCGGGCGAAGGCAATCCCAAGACCGGTTGGGCAAAGGACGTGCTCGACGGCAACCCGGCTTCCTATTGGACCTACAATTTCAAGGCATCCGTCGGTCCGGTGGTCTACGTCCCGCTCTATTTCGTCTTCGACATGGGCAAGGAGGTGACCGTCCGCGGCGTCCGCATCACGGCCCGCACCAAGAGCGGCGGCGTACTGAACAATCCCCCGGGCGACATCACGATCGAAACGGCCAGGACCATCACGGGCGACGGCATGGAGAACGATGCGGACTGGACGTACGGCGAGCGGTTCACCGGAACGAGTCCCGACGGCACATTCATGTCCCACTCGCTCCACAACTCGGTCTACCTGGGTGAAATCCAGCGGGCGCGCTACATCCGCTTCACGCTCCACATGTCGTGGAACAGCGGGTCGAGCGTAAGGCCGATTCCGATGACCTACAGAGGCGGCACGTTCGCCGAATTCGAAGTCTGGGGCAACCTCGAAGAGCTGGACCTCGACTGATCCCTTACCGCCCGCCTGCGGGAATATTCCCGCAGGCGGTTTTTTCAACCACTACCCTTCCACAATACAATGAGAGAGAGCATTTTATTAACCTTCGCCACACTTCTCGCGGCAGCCGTCTCCGCCCGGAGCATCGACATCATCCCGCGCCCCGCGGAAATCACCGAAACCAGGGGTGAGTTTCGAATCACGGCCCAGACCGCCATCGCCGCCGAAGGAGAACTCCGACGTCCCGCCGAAATCTTCGCAACGGACATCGAACCCGTCATCGGGCGCGAAATACCCGTGGCCGCAAAGGGCGAAATCCGTCTCCGGACATCCCCGTCCCTCACCGCCGAGGAATACACCCTTGCCGTGACGCCCAGCACCGTCGAAATTCTCGGAGGTTCCCCGCAAGCCGTATTCTACGCCTTGCAGACATTCCGCCAACTCGTCGCTCCCGACGGAACATTACCCGCGGTCGTCGTCCGCGACAAACCCTGCTTCGCACACCGCGGCGGAATGCTCGACTCCGGGCGTCATTTCTGGACCGTAGACGAGGTGAAACGTTTCATCGATATCCTCGCCATGCACAAGCTCAACGTATTCCACTGGCATCTCTCCGAAGATCAGGGTTGGCGCATCGAGATCAAACGATACCCCCTGCTGACCGAGATCGGGTCTGTACGCAGGGAGACCGTCATCGGCCGATACGACAAGACCGACGAAAGCCGCAACCGATACGATGGAAAACCCTACGGCGGTTTTTACACCCAGGACGACATACGCGCCATCGTGGCCTACGCCGCGGAGCGCTACATCGAGGTCATTCCCGAAATCGACATGCCCGGGCATATGCTCGGGGCGCTGGCGTCCTATCCCCAGCTGGGATGCCGGGGCAGGGACTACGAGGTATGGACCCACTGGGGGATTTCCAAAGACGTGCTCTGCGCCGGTAAGGAGGAGACCTTCGAATTCGTGGAAAACGTGCTCGCAGAGGTGCTCGACCTGTTCCCCTCGAAGTTCATTCACGTCGGGGGCGACGAATGTCCCAAAGAGCGCTGGAAGGAGTGCCCCGCCTGCCAGAAGCGCATCCGGGAAGAGGGACTGGCAAACGAAAACGAACTTCAGAGTTATTTCATGCACCGCGTCGAGAAGTGGCTCCACGAGCACGGACGCGAGTTGGTCGGATGGGACGAGATCATGCAGGGCGGAATATCGAAGTCAGCGGTAATCATGGCCTGGACGGATCAGTTCCGGGGAACGGACGCCGCGAGGAAAGGAAACCGGGTCATCATGACACCCAAATGGAACTGCTACCTCGACTACTCGCAGACTTCCGATCCCGAGAAGTACGAGCCGATAGGACCCACACGGTACCTCTCCATGAGGCAGGTATACCGGCTCGATCCCTACGACCGCCTGAAACCCGCCGAGTACAGTAATATCCTCGGCATTCAGGGAAACGTATGGACCGAATATATCGCCGATTTCGACCATGTGCAGCGCATGACGCTCCCCAGAATGGCCGCCATCGCAGAAATCGCCTGGGCGTACGACCGCAAGGATTACGACGATTTCGAAAAACGGGCCAAAAGGCTCCTGCCGGGACTTTACGGAAACGCAAAACTAAAATTCTCGGAATTCTTCTTCGAGGGCATCGAGTAAACAAAGCCGCGGAAAAGCGGGCCGCACCCCCACCCTGCGGCCTGCTTTTCCGTAACGGCTTTTCGGGGAATCCCGATTTTTAGTACCTTTACACAGCCTTACGACACACCATGTCAGATAACGAATACGACTTTCACCTATGGTTGAGAATCGGACGGGGGGGGGAAATTGCCGCCTTCCGGGAGCTGTTCGACCGCCACTATGCGCCGCTGTGCCGCTTCGCCGAGTTCTGGCTCCGCGACCGCGCTTCGGCCGAAGAGGTCGTACTCGATGTCTACACCCATGTCTGGCAGCACGCCGCAGAGCTGCGGATCGCCGTCTCGGTACGCGCCTATCTGTTCCGCGCCGTGCGCAACCGGGCGCTCAACCGCCTGCGCGACGACCGTTTTTCCTACATCCCGTTCGAAGAGCTGGGGGAGGTTTTCGCCAGCCCCGAGCCGTTGCAGATCGAAACCGACGAGATCATGCAGCTCGTGGACGAGGCCGTCTCGCAGCTGCCCGGCCGCTGCCGCGACGTCTTCCTCAAAAGCCGCAGCGAACAACTCTCGAACGCCGAAATAGCCGCCGAAATGCAAATTTCCGTCAAGACCGTCGAAGCGCAGATGAGCAAGGCGCTGCGACGCCTGCGCGGCCTGCTCCACAAAGAGTGACCCGCCGCTGCCGCGACGAATAAAAACGGGAAAACGTGCTGCTTTTCCGTTTTTTTTCTACCTTTGTCCGATATGGAACGCACTGCAATCTTCCCCGGGTCGTTCGACCCCTTCACACGCGGCCATGCGGCACTGGTCGACGAGGCGCTGAACCTGTTCGACCGCGTGGTGATCGGCATCGGCAACAACACCTCCAAACAGGGACTGCTGACCGTCGAAAACCGCAAGCGGCTCATCGACGACATCTACCGCGGCAATGAGCGCGTCGAAGCGTGCATCTACACCGGGCTGACGGGCGAATTCGCCGAAGCGGCAGGAGCCTGCGCCATCATCCGCGGCGTGAGGAACACCACCGACTTCGAGTACGAACGCACGATGGAGGCCACCAACCACCGCATCTACCCCGACATCACGACCGTCATGCTGTTCACCCCCTCGCCCGTGGCCGACATCTCGTCGTCGACCGTGCGCGAGGTGCTTTCGTTCGGACGCACCGTGGAAGAGTTCATGCCCATAGGAATAGATATAGAGGACTATTTATGAACGGTTACAAGATACGATCAGGTTCCGTCTCACGCTGCCAACGGCCGTTGTCGCCGCCGGCGACGCTTGCATGCCTGACCCTCCCCTAAATCCCCTCCTCGGAGGGGACTTCATGCCGCAAACGGCAAATCGGGAACCGGCAACACCGAAAACAGACACAACATAGAATAACCTAACGATACGCTTTATTTATGATGGAATTTACAGCCGAAATGATCGCCGGGTTCCTGGGCGGCGACATCGTCGGCAACAAGGACGCCAAGGTGCACACCGTCTCCTCGATCGAGGAGGGCAGGGCCGGATCGCTGGCCTACCTCACGAATCCCAAATACGAACCTTTCCTCTACACCACGGGCGCGTCGATCGTGCTGGTCGACCGGACGTTCGAGCCTTCGCAGCCGGTGACCGCGACACTCGTCCGGGTGGACGACGCGGGCGCCTGCGTCCTGAAGCTGCTCGAAATGTACAACGCGGCCAAACCCCGCCGCAAGGGGATCAGCGGCCGCGCATCGGTCTCGGACCGGGCACAGATCGGCCGGGAGTGCTACATTGGCGACTTCGCGGTCGTCGAGGAGGACGCCGCCATCGGCGAGGGCTGCCAGATCTACCCCCAGGTCTACGTGGGCCGCGGCGTGAGGATCGGTGACAACACCACGCTCTACCCCGGAGTCAAGATTTACGAAGGCTGCATCGTGGGTGCGAACTGCATCCTCCATGCGGGAGCGGTGATCGGCGCCGACGGATTCGGGTTCATGCCCAACGCCGCGGGCGGATTCGATAAAATCCCCCAGCTGGGCAACGTGGTGATCGAGGACGACGTGGAGATCGGCGCCAACACCTGCATCGACCGCGCCAAGACCGATTCGACCGTCATCCGCCGGGGCGTGAAACTCGACAACCTGATCCAGATCGGCCACAACGTGCAGATCGGCGAGAACACCGTATCGTCGGCCCAGACCGGCATTGCGGGGACTTCGAAGGTCGGCCGCAACTGCTTCCTCGCGGGGCAGGTGGGCATCGCCGACCACGTCGTGATCGGCGACCGCGTGAAGGTCGGCTCGAAGAGCGGACTCGACAAGGACGTTCCCGACGACGAAATCCGCTTCGGATACCCCGCCCTCCCGGGCATGCAGTACCACCGTTCGGCTGCCGTATTCAAACGCCTGCCCGAACTGGCGCAGCAGGTCCGCGCACTGGAAAAACAACTTGCAGAACTCACAAAAAAATAATTCGATGAAAAAAATCCTGATCCTCGCAGCGGCGGCCGCCGTGTTGTGCAGCTGCGCCAACAAAAACAAGTACGCCATCGACGGCAAGGTCGAAGGGGCCAACAGCATGGTTTACCTTTTCGACGAGAAGGACAACATCCTCGATTCGGCGGCCGTGGCCGACGGTGCGTTCCGCTTCGAGGGCGTGGCCGAGAACCCGCAGGTGGCCATTCTGCGCGACGCCCGCGACGACGGAGCGACGTTCGGCGCCATGCTGATCCTCGAACCGGGCACGATCAACGTGGCCGACGACGCACAGAACCCCTACCGCAAGAAGGTGACGGGCACGCCGGCCAACGACGCCAGCGACGCCTATGCCACGGCCGGAAACACCCTCGTGCAGGAGTTCCGCAATCCGGAAACCACCTCCGAGCGCCGCGAGGCCATCGAGCAGGAGTACGAACAGCTGACACGCACGGTCCTGGACCAGAACCGCGACAACCTCTTCGGCGTGATGCTGCTGGCCCAGCAGCTCGGCTACGAGCTTTCGGGACAGGAGCTGCTCGACGAGATCGCCAAATTCCCGGCCGCCATGCAGCAGACCGACGCGCTGATGAAACTCAAGGAGAACGCCGAACAGAAGATGAAAACCGACATCGGCCAGCCGTTCATCGACATCGCACAGCCCAATGCCGGCGGCGAGCAGGTATCGCTCGGATCGGTGGTCAAGAACCCGGCGAACAAATACGTCCTGCTGGATTTCTGGGCTTCGTGGTGCGGCCCCTGCATGGGCGAAGTTCCCCACCTGAAGAAGACCTACGGGGATTTTCACAAGAAAGGCTTCGAAATCTTCGGCGTATCGTTCGACGAGGACCGCGGCGACTGGCTCGGCGCCGTCGAACAGAACGGCATGGACTGGCTGCACGTCAGCGAGGTGAAAGGCTTCGACAACCAGGCCGCCAAGGATTACGCCATCCAGGGCATCCCGTCGAACTTCCTGATCGACAGCCAGGGCACGATCGTCGCCAAGAACCTGCGCGGCGAGGCGCTCTACGAGAAGATCTCGGAGCTGCTGGCCCAGTAATTCCCTACCGACATTCCGGCCCCTCCGTTCCGTACAGCCGGAAGGAGGGGCTTTTTCCATAAAATACAGATGAAATCCGCCGAGAAATACAGAATCATGGGCATCGACCCCGGCACGAACTACATGGGTTACGGCGTGCTCGAGGTCGAGGGGCGCACGGTGCGCTCGGTAGTGCTGGGCGACATCGACCTGCACCGCCTCCCGGACCCCTACGCCAAACTGCGCTACATCTTCGAACGCGTGGGGGCGCTGGTCGACGAGTACGCTCCGCGCGAGGTGGCGCTCGAATCGCCGTTCTTCGGCGAGAACGTGCAGTCGATGCTCAAACTGGGACGGGCGCAGGGTGTGGCCATGGCCGCGGCGCTGAGCCGGGGCATCGACGTCTTCGAATACGCCCCCATGCGCATCAAGCAGTCGATTACGGGCCGCGGATCGGCCGCCAAGGAGCAGGTGGCCTCCATTGTCTGCCGCATGCTCACCATCGACCAACCTCCCAAACGGCTCGACGCCACGGACGGCATGGCCGTCGCCCTGTGCCACTACTTCACCTCGGCCAGCCCGCTCAACGCCGCGCTGGGCGGCGAACGCGTCAAGGGTCTCGGGGGCGGCAAGAAAGCCGCCTCGAAGGGCGGTTCGCAGAGCTGGGAGCAATACCTGAAAAAGAATCCCGACCGGGAGATCAAATAAAACCAACCTAAAACCACCTGCCGACATGAAAAAATTGCTGATCGCATCGTTCGCCGCTGCCGCACTGTGCAGCTGCGGAAGCGCAAACTACACCATCACGGGTCACTACGAACTGCCTCCGAGCGATTCGGTCTATCTGTATGCTTCCGACAACACGGTGCTCGCCGCGGGCGTCGTCGGCACCGACACGACCATTTCGCTGAAAGGGAGCGTCACCAAACCGGAGATGGTTTCCCTGACCGACCGGTACAAGACCAGCGCCGCTACCATTTTCCTCGAACCGGGAAAAATCCGGATCGAAACATACACCCCGAACCGTGGATACATCGTCTCCGGAACGCCGCTCAACGATAAGTACAAAGCATTCAACGATGCAATGGCCGCTTTCGGAGAGAAACTCCGCAAAGGATCCCCGGGACAAACTCTCCAGGACATTTTGGCCGAAATGAACGAACTCTACGCCCGAACCATAAACGCCAATCTCGACAACATTTTCGGAGTATGGGTCTTCAACTCGTACGAATTCGAGCAGATCAAGAACGATCCCGGGAAAATCAAAGCCCGCCTGGCGCAGTTTACGCCCGAAATGCAGGCGCATCCGATGCTGAAACGGACACAGACACAAGCCGTAACGCCCGCACAGACCGCAATCGGACAGCCGTACACGGACCTCGCGATGAAAAACGCCGACAACGAAACGGTGCAGCTTTCATCGCTCGTAGGTCCCGGCCGCTGGGTGTTGCTCGACTTCTGGGCCACGTGGTGCAAGCCCTGCATGCTGGAAGTCCCCTACCTGAAGAGAGCCTATGCAGCCTACCACGACAAAGGATTCGAAATCTACGGCATATCGCTCGATTCCGATCCCGCGAAATGGAAGCAGGTCATCGGGGACGAAGGCATGAACTGGGTCAACACGATCCGGAAAGACGCAGGACTCGATCCCACCGCAATCTACAACATCAGCTCCATCCCTTCGAATTTCCTGATCTCGCCCGAAGGCAAAATCGTAGCGAAAAACCTGCGTCACGAGCACCTTGAAGAAAAGCTCGCAGAGGTTTTCCAATAAATTTACTCCGATGAACCGAATTTTCCTTGCGCTCCTTGCCGCTGCCGCACTGTGCAGCTGCGGAGGCCCCAATTACACCCTTTCGGGCAAAGCCGGACTTGCTCCGGGCGATACGCTCCGCCTTCGTTCGCCCTACGAAAACGACTCGGTGCTCGCCACGACGGTCGTACGCCGCGACAGTTCGTTCCGCATCCGCGGACACGTCGCCGGACCGATGATCGCCAACCTGATGCACAACGACCGCCGCATCGGAGCGCCGATCCTGCTCGAAGCGGCCGACATCCGGATCGAGCCCACGGGCGACGTACGAGGCTTCCAGTTCACCGGAACGCCGCTCAACGATGCGTTCAACGCCATGAATGCCGCACAGGTATCGCTCGGCAGCGTCCTGCAAGCGCTGGAAAACGAACCGGACACGCCCGAGCGCAGTCAGAAACTCGACTCGCTGGGACGGATTTACCGGCAGATTCCCGGCGACGCGCTGGAAGCCAACCGCGACAACCTGCTGGGCGCGTTCCTTTACTCCCGCCGCACCGATGCGGACCCGGCGAAGGCCCGTGAACGGCTCGCACAGTTCCCCGCCGAATTGCAGAACCACCCCGTGCTGGAGAGCATACGGCGGGAGATCGAAGCCGTCGAACGTTCGTCCGTCGGCCGGCCCTACATGGACCTCGCACTGAAAAACACCGACGGAGAGACCGTCGCCCTTTCGTCGCTCGCGGGGTCCGGCCGCTGGGTGCTGCTCGACTTCTGGGCCACGTGGTGCGGTCCCTGCTGCCGCGAAATCCCCCATCTGAAAGAGGCCTATGCCGCATTCAGCGGACGGGGATTTGCGATCTACGCGGTGTCGATCGACCACGACGCGGCACGCTGGCGGCAGTTCCTTGCCGGAAACAGCCTGCCGTGGACGAACGTGCTGTCCCCCGGCGAAGGCAAGCAAAGCCCTGCCGCAGCAATGTACGGCATCCGTTTCATTCCGTCGAATTTCCTGATCTCGCCCGACGGCACGATCGCCGCCCGCAACCTCCCCGGCAAACAGTTGCAGGCCCGGCTGGAGGAACTGATGAAATAGCGATATTTTTAAACGACTGATAATCCGGCCGATGAGATAATGCCCGTCGGCCGGATCATCATTTTTACTAATTTTTTCAAGCAATTATTTGCGTGTTTCGGATTTTTGCCCTACATTTGCATTCGCAATTCGGCACCGTAGCTTAATTGAATAGAGCATCTGACTACGGATCAGAAGGTTACAGGTTTGAGTCCTGTCGGTGTCACTGAAGAAGGAGAGTCCAAAAGGCTCTCTTTCTTACGTTTAGGGTGGTCGTCGGAGAAGGCATCCACCTTTTCCTTTGACAGTTTTCAGCCTGTTTTCCGTCGGTTTTTACAGCGAAATCGGGGATTTGTTTAAACCAATGTGTAAACCGATAATCCCGATGAACACGGCCATCGGGGAGATCGGAAAATGCGGCGAAATCCGAAGCCGACGTTATTTCACCCCCGATTTTTTCCGTTTCACCCATCCGAAACCGGATAATCGGACAAAGCTTTGTAATTTCATACTTCAAAGACCAGCCCGTTTCGCTGTCGAAAGCCGACAGTCAACACGCTTTTCTCGCATTTTCGGTGTCAAAACGACACTTTTATTCGTCGGAAAGTCCCCCCGAACCGGGCGCAATTCAGTTTTGCATCCATCCGCCTTTTTCGTATCTTTGCATACGATTCCCAACGCAAAACCTGACTCTCGCAATGAATAAGAAAAAGAAATGGATCATCACCGCCATTGTTCTCGTGGTATTCTGCCTGGCATTGGGCCTCTATAACCTGCTAGGCGACAAGGGTTCCGCCACGTCGCAGGAAGCGGACGCGCCAATCGCGCCCCGCAGACAGAGCACGCTCAACGTCAACGGGCGCATCATCCGTCCGCAGCGGCTCACCGACGGCATCACCACGGTGGGCAACCTGCTGCCGGACGAGGAGGTGGACCTCTCGTTCGAAACCTCGGGCAAAATCGTGGCGATCAACTTCCAGGAGGGAACCGTCGTCCGCAAGGGCGAACTGCTGGCCAAGGTCAACGACCTCCCGCTGCTGGCCCAGCTCTCGCGTTACGAGGCGCAGCTCAAACTGGCCGAGGACCGCGTTTACCGCCAGAGCGCCCTGCTCAAAAAGGACGCCGTGAGCCAGGAGGCCTACGAACAGGCCCGCACGGAACTGGCGATGCTCAACGCCGACATCGACATCGTGAAGTCGAACATCGCGCTCACGGAGCTGCGGGCGCCGTTCGACGGTGTGATCGGCCTGCGCAACGTCAGCGAAGGCGCCTATGCCTCGCCGAGCGTCGTGGTGGCCAAGCTCACGAAGATTTCACCCCTGAAGATCGACTTTTTCGTCCCCGAACGCTATGCCAACCAGATCAAGGCCGGCACGCGCCTCTCGTTCACCATCGAGGGGCGGCAGGAGCGGTTCGAAGCCGCGGTTTACGCCACCGAATCGAAGGTCGACATCGCCACCCGCACGCTGGCCGTCAGGGCGCAATACCCCAACACGCGGGGCAAACTGCTGCCGGGGCGCTTTGCGACGGTGCAGATCCGCATGCACGAAATTCCCGACGCCATCGCCATCCCGACCGAGGCCCTCGTGCCGGAAATGGGCGTCGACAAGGTATTCCTCTACAAGGGAGGCAAGGCGCACGCCGCAGAGGTGAAAACCGGCCTGCGGACCGATTCGAGCATCCAGATCATCGAGGGACTCAACGTCGGCGACACGCTCATCACCTCCGGTACGCTCCAGTTGCGCGAAGGACTCCCCGTGAAACTCGACACCGTCGAATAAACCCTCCGCCGCATGAACATTTCCGAACTGAGCATCCGGAGGCCTGTCCTGGCATCGGTGCTGACGATCATCATTCTGCTATTCGGCTTCATCGGATACAGCTACCTCGGCGTGCGCGAATTCCCGAGCGTCGACAACCCGATCATTTCGGTCACATGCTCCTACCCGGGCGCCAACGCCGACGTGATCGAAAACCAGATCACCGAGCCGCTCGAACAGAACATCAACGGCATCCCGGGCATCCGCTCGCTGTCGAGTGTCAGCAGTCAGGGCCAGAGCCGCATCACCGTCGAGTTCGAACTCTCGGTAGATCTCGAAACCGCAGCCAACGACGTTCGCGACAAGGTTTCACGCGCCCAGCGCTACCTGCCCCGCGACTGCGATCCCCCGACCGTGACGAAGGCCGACGCCGACGCCTCGCCGATTCTGATGGTGACGATCCAGAGCGACAAGCGCTCGCTGCTCGAATTGAGCGAAATCGCCGACCTGACGGTCAAGGAGCAGTTGCAGACCATCAGCGACGTGAGCGGCGTGCAGATCTGGGGCGAAAAGCGCTACTCGATGCGCCTGTGGCTCGACCCGGCGAAGATGGCCGGCTACGGCATCACCCCGACCGACATCAAGAACGCCCTCGACCGCGAGAACGTCGAACTGCCCTCGGGCAGCATCGAGGGCAACACCACGGAGCTGACGATCCGCACGATGGGACTGATGCACACCACGCGGGAATTCAACGACCTGGTGGTGCGCGAGGACGCCGACCGCATCATCCGCATGAGCGACGTGGGACGCGCCGAACTGGGTCCGCAGGACACGCGCAGCTACATGAAAATGAACGGCATCCCGATGGTGGGCGTCGTCGTTGTCCCCCAGCCGGGCGCCAACCACATCGAGATCGCCGATGCCGTGTACGCACGCATGGAGAGCATGAAAAAGGACCTCCCGGACGACGTGGTCACCTCCTACGGATTCGACAACACGCGCTTCATCCGCGCCTCGATCGACGAGGTGAGGACCACCGTTTACGAGGCTTTCATCCTGGTCATCATCATCATCTTCCTCTTCCTGCGCAACTGGCGCGTGACGCTGATCCCCTGCATCGTGATCCCCGTGTCGCTGATCGGCACCTTCTTCGTCATGTACGCCGCGGGATTCTCGATCAACGTGCTGTCGATGCTGGCCGTGGTGCTCTCGGTGGGACTGG